>Ga0209570_1000016_pt1 | contig 537426 bp, 426 predicted proteins | sample EBPBio172007_DNA_FD_185861 | JGI IMG/M metagenome (GOLD analysis project Ga0209570, IMG submission 185861) | Wastewater treatment Type I Accumulibacter community from EBPR Bioreactor in Madison, WI, USA - Reactor 1_9/17/2007_ DNA (SPAdes)... | ecosystem: Engineered > Bioreactor > EBPR >...
AACGATTTCAGACGCTTGCAGCGTGATAAATTAACGAGCCTCATGCCACCCCTACGGGGCTTCTTGGACGGGGAGAATGGCTCTTTTCTACTAAGATTTCGCCCCGCTGGGGCTGTTGGATGGTTGGTTTTTATTGAGTCAAGCTGGTTTGCGTTTGTAACGCGAACCTCTGAAAGGTGCGTTTTTAACGTCTAACACCTTTCCCACAACAATTTCAGACGCTCACAGCGTGACAAAAGAGGGAAATTAGGAAAATTTGGTATTACACCGTATTTTCGTTTAAAATAAATCATGGATTCCTATGGCAGCTACTCAAACAAAACCGATGAGCAATTTGCAGGCAGAGTTGCTCAAACTATACGCCAACAACCTAAGCGATGAACAGTTGTTTGAAATAAAAATAATGCTTGGTAACTATTTTGCCCAGAAAGCCACTGAGGCTATGGAGGAGATATGGGAAGCCCAGGATTTGACCCAACAAGATATGACTAATTGGACAAATGAGCACAACCGCTTTAAAGGTAGTTATTGATACGAATATTTTCATTGCTATCATTGGTAAGAAATCGCAGTTCCGCTGGATTTTTGATGCCATTATTGCAGGTAATTTAATACTCTGCGTTTCAAATGATATTTTGTTGGAGTACCGTGAAATTTTAGAGCAAAAAACTGGCGTTATGGTGGCCGAAAATGTGCTCAATTTTTTGATGGTTCATCCATTTGTTGAAAAATACGAAATCTACTATGATTTGAAACTCATTGCTGATGATGCTGACGACAACAAATTTTGCGATTGCGCTTTTGCCTCAGGCGCACTTTTAGTCACCAACGACGGGCATTTCAACGTTCTAACCGAGATAGGCTTTCCACAAATAGCACTCATGTCGCTCTCTAAATTCAGTCAGTTTTATCAAGGATAGCGAAAAATCAATTCAGTAGCACTCAAACTGGTTTTTAAGTTAGTTTGCGTTTGCAACCCGAACCTCTGAAAGATGCGTTTTTAACGTATTATACCTTTCCCACAACTATTTCAGACGCTTACAGCGTGACAAATTAGCGAGCCTCATGCCATCCCTATGGGGCTTCTTGGACGGGGAGAATTGCTCTTTTCTACTAAGGTTTCGCCCCGCTGGGGCTGTTGGATGATCGGTTTGCGCTCGTCCCGTAAGCATTCGGGGCGAACCTCTGAAAGGTGCGTTTTTAACGCATAACACGCTTCCTGCAACTATTTCAGACGCCTACCAAGCTGGTTTGCGTTTGTAATGCGAACCTCTGAATGCGTTTTTAACGCATGACACCTTTCCCACAACGATTTCAGACGCTTGCAGCGTGATAAATTAACGAGCCTCATGCCACCCCTACGGGGCTTCTTGGACGGGGAGAATGGCTCTTTTCTACTAAGATTTCGCCCCGCTGGGGCGGCTGTTGGATGGTTGGTTTGCGTTCGTCCCGTAAGCATTCGGGGTGAAGCTCTGAAAGGTGCGTTTTTAACGCATAACACTTTTATAAAAACGATTTCAGGTACTTACAGCGTGACAGAAGAGGGTGGCCTGGTGAAAAAAAACGCTCGGGTAGTAGCGTTGTTGTCTAAATAAATCATTGAGATATTGCTTACTTCATCAACATCACAACACCCATGTACGTGTAGGGGTTCACTTCGGGGTCGACGAATTCGATGGTAATCTTATAAGGAAATGTGCCTACACCGAGTAGTTGCCCCAGGTATTTGCCGTCCCATCCGTAGGCAGGTTGCGAAATCGGCACCTTTTCTTGGTGAAAGATGACTTCGCCCCAACGACTGTAAATCGTCATTTCTTTGATTTGCTTGACGCAGTCTCCCGCTTGGATGAAAAATATGTCGTTTTGCTGGTCATTGTTGGGTGAAAAAACATCGGGCGTGTAGATACCGCATTGGCTAATTTTGACGTTTGCCTCCGCTATTTTTTTGCAGGTTTTATTGGCATTCGTGACCGTTAGCGTGTATTTTGTTGAGAACTCAGGATAAGCCCACGTTACGGCACAAGTGGCGCAAGATAACCCACGGTTTGGCTCCCATTGGTAGGTATAATTGGAGTTATCAAGGGGAGAGAGTAAGGTAGCGCGGAGTTGAGTGCTATCGCCTTCCGACACAGTTACTTCGGTAGGCTGAACCAAAACATCAAATTTGTCGACCACCAAAGTAGTCGTAACGATGCTATCACACAGCGGCGGCCTCGAAATGGTCGTTGTATAAACGCCTGCTGATGTGTACTTAAATGTTCCTATGGTCAGGCTTTGCCCCTCACAAATCGTCACTTTTTGGGTGTAGCGTACGATGGGCTTCACCGTCAATTTTAAAGTGACGGTACTATCACAGCTTTCGCCGCGGTCTATTTTAGTAACGTACGTGCCCGATGTCCGAAACGTCGAAGTACCTACGGTGTAGGCTTCTCCTTCGCAAATGGTTTTGGTAATGGTGGTATCTACTTTTTGATTTTTAACGGTGTAATCCAACTGTAGTTCACAGGACTCATCCAAGCTCGACGGCGCTACCACTTTTACGAAGTACTTATCGCCTATTTTGGGTTTAATTTTAATACTTGTGCCTGTTTCGCCCGTATTCCATTTATACGACGCAAAACCATTGGGAGCAACGAGCGTTAAATAGCCGTTTACATCGGGACAAACCGAAGTAGGTTTGATTTCTGCTTTTAGGCATTGGGCGTCAAAATAAGCATAGCCGTAGTGTCCCTTTGCGGTACAGCCGTGTACTGTTACTTCTACAGTCAGCTTACGGCCAATGTAACTACGCAGGTCGATGGCACCCGTAGTCCAAGGGCGGTATTGAACTGTCGAACTTTGGGTTTTGAAACCCGCTACAGTCCCTGCTTTGGTGAGCTGAACATCATAATAACTGCAAGAAATGGGAGTTTTGTTTTCATCGTAAATCAATAAACTAAACCCTGGTTTTTCGTAGTTTTGGTGCTTGTCGTCTTCGTCTTTATTGAGTACAACCGCAAAATGGTATTGAAAAAGTGTGTTTTCAGACGTAACGGCAAAGGTGGTTTTAATTCGGTCAAATATGGAGCCGCGGTTCGACGAACTATTGCCAATTCGAATCGAATACTGACTTCCTGGTGCAACCATTGGCAGGGCTTCAACGGTGACATTACGGTCGTTGCCGTCGCTTACTTTTGTAATCAAATGACCATTGTCGTAAGTACCTACAACTTCGTTTTGATAAATCAGTTGAAAGCTTGAGGTTAATCCTAATTTTCCATTGGTAAGGGTCCACCCGGCGGTAGTTCCTGTTTCAAAACCGATATTTGTACAATCTACCTGTCCATAGCTCCAAAACCTACTTCCTAGCCAAAGCACTAACACCCACAGAAGTTTTTTCATCGCGATTGTTGTTTGAGTCCCCTAAAGACCTAATACGCGCTAGAAAAAGCCTCTGTTGCAGCTTAAATGTAGGTTTTACCACTTTTTAAAGATAAAAAACACGGCAAGGACAATCAGTGCAAAGCCAACGAGGTAATTCCAACGAAGCTCTTCCTTGAGATAGAAGACTGCGAAGCCAACAAAAACAGCTAAGCTTACTACTTCTTGGATGGTTTTGAGCTCAAAGGCATTGAATTCGTAGGAGCCGATTCGATTGGCTGGAACAGCAATACAGTACTCGAAAAAGGCAATTAACCAACTAATAACGATTACTTTCCAGAGGGAAGTATCTTTGTATTTTAGGTGCCAATACCAGGCCGTTGTCATGAATACGTTGGAAAGAAATAACAAAATGACGGTGCGCATAACATGGGTTGATTTACGAAACAAAGATAAGAGTTTACACAAAAAGCGTCGGTCAGTTATTCACCGACCGACGCTATAAAATGAATTTGGAAACCTATATCAGTTTTTAAAAATGCCAACGAACGAAAGCTTCCATTGCCTCGTACTCGGCTAAGCCAAGTTGGTCATATAATTTGGCGGTTCCGCTGTTGCGTTCTTCAGCACGTTGCCAAAACTCACGCGAATCTTCGCCTTGGAATACCACACCATCTTTTTGTGATTGGTGTTTGAAGATTCCCAAACGCTTCTTGACTACTTGGTCGGGGCTCATTGGTACAGCCATTTCGATTTCGTGGATGTCCCACTCCGCCCATGCACCACGGTACAACCAAACCCAACAATCTTTCATGAAGTTTTTGTGTTTCAATTGTCCCAAAGCGGCTTCGATGGCATCCCAACACACTTTGTGCGTTCCGTGAGGGTCTGCAAAGTCACCAGCAGCATAAATTTGATGAGGCTTTATCTCTTCAATCAAATCGGCGATGATTTTTACATCTTCAGGGCCAATTGGTTTTTTCTGTACCGTTCCTGTTTCATAGAAGGGCATATCAAGGAAGTGGAAGTGCTCAGTTCCTACAAAACGGCAGGTTGCCTTTGCTTCTCCACGGCGAATGATTCCTTTTACGTAACGAACTTCAGGGGTATCGATTTCGCTGTCTTTTTTCTTCTTCAAAAATGCTTTTGCATCTTCAAAAATCTTCATAGCAGCAGGGCTTTCGATACCAAACTTCTGGTTGTAATCAACAACGAAGTCGATAAAACGGAAGGCTTCATCATCGGCTACTGCAATGTTTCCTGATGTTTGGTACGCAACGTGTACCTCATGCCCTTGGTCCACCAAACGCTGGAACGTTCCTCCCATCGAAATAATATCGTCGTCGGGGTGTGGGCTAAAGAGAATCACACGTTTTTTCGCAGGATGGGCACGCTCAGGACGGTGTGTATCGTCGGCGTTTGGCTTACCACCAGGCCATCCCGTGATGGTGTGTTGTAACTGGTTGAAAACGTTGATATTGATGTCGTATGCCGAACCGTGCGCCGCCAACATATCGCTCATACCATTATCGTTGTAGTCTTTGGTAGTGAGTTTCAAAATTGGTTTTTGAAGCGTCAATGAAAGGTGCGTTACGGCTTTCTTAATCATTGAGTTATCCCACTCCACTGTATCCACCAACCACGGTGATTTTACGCGAGTCAATTCAGAAGCAGCTCGCGTATCTACAAAAAACGCTACGTTAGGATGCGCCTGTAAGTACGAAGCAGGTACTAGCTCGCTTACGGGGCCTTCTACCGACGACTTAATCATCGGAGCTTTACGCTCACCCCATGCCAACAATACGACTCGCTTGGCGTTCATGATGGAGGAAACCCCCATCGTAATCGCTTTTTTAGGTACGTGGTGAAGCCCACCAAACTCCATAGCTGCAGCAGCACGGGTCGAGTGGTCGAGGGTCATCAAACGAGTGCGTGAATTAATGAGCGAACCTGGCTCGTTAAAGCCGATGTGGCCATTTCCTCCAATTCCAAGAAGTTGGAAGTCAATTCCACCCATTGCGTTCATTTTGTTATCATAACGCTGGGCAAAATCAGCAATTAAGGCCGATGGAACCGTTCCATCTGGGATAAAATAATTTTCCTTTGGAATGTCTACGTGATCAAACAGCTGTTCGCGCATAAAACGCACGTAGCTGTGAATAGAATCGGGCTGCATGGGGTAGTATTCATCAAGGTTGAATGATACTACGTTTTTGAAACTCAATCCTTCTTCGCGGTGCATTTTGATAAGTTCGGCATACACCGTTTTAGGAGATGACCCCGTGGCCAATCCTAACACGCAATTTTTGCCTTCCTTTTGTTTTGCCCGAATCAAATCGGCAATCTCCTGTGCAACAGCACGAGACGCGTCTTTGGCATCGGCGTAAATCTGAGTCGGAATTTTTTCGTAGGTGATAGCCTGACCTACCATACCGTTTGACAGCGTACTGTCAGCGGCTTGTGCTTGAATCATTAAAGGTTCGGTAATCATGTTGTTGTCAAAAAGAAGGAGTAGTTTACAGCGACAAAGGTATCTATTTGTAAGATAATAAGCGACTTAAATTAATAAAAAATTTTAATAATTGATGTTCGCACCATTTACAGCCTCTACTACTGACCTGATTTTGAGGGCGTCGCTGTAAATAATTTCGTATTCGTCTGTCGGTAAGACCGAGGCCATGCTGACACCTTCTTTCAGGTACACCATTTGGCCTTTGCGGGCTGCTTTTCCCGTCAGATGAAGCGCTTGTACCCCCGTTTGTGCCAAGCGCAACGCATTAGTAGCATTTACTCCACTTCCTGCCATAAGGGCTATTCGGCCTGCTGCTTTTTCTACCAATTGTGCCAACAACTCTGCACCATCCAAAGCCGCATTTTCTTGCCCAGAAGTTAAAATTCGCTCGGCTCCCGTCCGAATCACTGCTTCAAGTGCCGCAAACGGATTTTTGGCAACGTCGAAAGCGCGATGAAACGTAACTTTCAAGGGACTAGCCAAAGCAACCAATTCAGACGTGCGAGCTTCGTCTATTTCGCCCGTTGGTAAAAGTAAACCAAAAACGACGCCATCAGCACCCAACTCTTTGGCGATTTCGATGTCGTTTTTCATGACCAAAAACTCGTCGTCGTCATAGCAAAAATCACCTCCTCTTGGGCGAATCATGACGTATAATTGGAGCGAGGTGGCTTCCCTCGCTCTTTTTATCAATCCATAACTGGGAGTTGTGCCGCCTTCGTACAGCCCTCCACATAACTCAATACGAGTCGCGCCCGCTTGTTGGGCATTCACACACGACTCTATCGAAAACGCACACACTTCTACTTGCATTGTTCTTTATTACTTGATAATGGCGATGGATTTCTTACGCTTGGTGCTCTTTACGGAGCAAGTCGTTAACGGTTTTTACTGGGTTAAATGTGATGAGAGGCACTTCCACGAATACCGTATTCCAATCAGACATGGAGCCGTTCCAGAGTCCTGGAAGTTCTTGGGCTTTCAAGTCTTTACCATCTTTTGATTTTTGGGTAATAAAGCCCGTGTTCGAGTCGCGGTAGTGCATCAATTCAAATTTTTTGCCTTTATAGCCGCGAAGTGAGCAAACCAAGTCAACGGGATTGAAGTGGGTAGCAGTATCAAAAAGTGCTTTTTGAGCAGCATCACTCATGTCAATTTGGGCAGATTCCACCACTTGCAGCGAGGTTGTTCCGTCGGGGTTGACAGCCCAGAAGGGGCCACCGCCAGGTTCTCCCACGTTTTTCACCATTCCGCATAAACGTACTGGACGGTCGAGTTTCATAGCAAAATAGGCCAGCTTTTCTGTCGTTGAAAGTGCCCAAAAATCAGCGGTAGGCTGCGTAAATAGCGTTTTCTCGTAAAAGTCTGAAAGTTCATTTATCAAGCTATCGCTGTTTTCCCCTGCTTCGATGCGTGCCAAGAAATCGAAAATTTGCTGACGGTACTTGAGAAGGAGCGCTCCGAGGATTTTTTTATAGGTAAAAGTGGTCTCTTTCAGACTATCAGGAACTACATTGTCAATGTTTTTGATGAATACTACATCGCCATCTTGGTCGTCGAGGTTGGCCAAAAGCGCTCCGTGGCCCGCTGGGCGGAACAACAAACTCCCGTCGGCATTGCGAAATGGCGTATTGTCCATATTGACCGAAATGGTATCGGTAGAAGGTTTTTGTTCGGAGAAACTCACTTCGTAGGTCACGCCGTATTTTGCCTCAAAACTAGGCTTAACGGCATCAATAAGCGCTTCAAAACGGCTACGGTGCTCAGGTGAAACGGTGAAATGTAGGCGAACAACCCCGTTTGCATTGGCATAATTGGCTCCTTCTACCAAGTGCTCTTCGACGGGAGTGCGGGCGCCTTCGGCATAATTATGGAATTTCAACAATCCTTTGGGAAGGTTGCCATAGTCCAGCCCTTTGCCGCTCAAGAGATAATCGGCAATCGATTGATACTGGCCTTCGGAAATAGTGGCTTCGATATCGCTTCCGTCGTTGGCCATGGCCGCTTTTAGGTCTTCAAAGAACGCAAAGTCGCGGATGCGTTCGCTAAATTCTGGAATTGACTTGTCACTTTTACCTTCGTCCTTAAATGCAAAGAGCGATTTAAACATACGCGTGGCGGCTCCCGATGCAGGCACAAATTTCAAAAGTGAGACATTCTTGGCGTAGGCGTCAAACTCGCTGATGAGGGCTGCTGTCTCTTCTTCACTTACTCGTACGATACCATCGCCTACGGTGGCTGCTTTGAGGACTTTCAGGAAAGGAAAACCAGTTTCGAAATGCGCAATTTGCTGTTGGATAGTTTCGAGGGAAATGCCCTGCTTTTCAATTTGGGCAAGATCTTTTTCAGTAAACATGGGTTTGAATTAAGATTATAATGTTTGAGGTTCGGAGATACAGTAGTACAACTAGAAAACTTCGATTTAGCCTTAAAAATAAGGAAGATTCGGGGATGCAAACTAAAAAATATTTGTTAATCGTGTGACCGTTTGATAAAAAAAGCGCTTAGAAATGATTTTCCGTAGTAACTTTGTGTAAAAAAGCGGCTTAGTATGGCAATCCCACCAGAAAATTCAAAAAAAATTGTGGTAGTGCCCTGCGCTATCTTCGAAAAAGACGGTTATGTTTTTTCGGCACAGCGCAAGGAGGGAATGTCGCTTGCCCTAAAATGGGAGTTTCCTGGCGGGAAAGTCGATGAAGGTGAAACGGAAATAGAAGCACTTCACCGCGAAATTATGGAAGAGTTGAGTGTGGAGATTGAAGTAGGAGTACGACTTGAGCCTGCTTACAAAGAAGACCCCAACCGCATCATTTGCTTAGTTCCGTATGTATGTCGCATGTTAACTTCGCCGATTGTTTTGACGGAACACCAACAATACAAATGGGTGCGCCTCGAAGAAATTCATAAACTTGATTGGGCCGAAGCCGACTTAGAAGTCATAAATACCTTTCTTCATTACTTAGATGTAACCAAACTTCGCCGTAGCAAGACAAAATTAAAGTGTTGATTTTTAGTGGTTTTTGAAAGTTTTTTCATGTAGATTTACCTCTAAAATCATATCGTAGTTCTCTCCATTGCGCACGAATTTTCCTACTATTCTAAAACCATTGTTTTGGTAATACCTTACGGCTTTGTCATTATCGGCCTGTACACCACCCCATAAAATCACTCGCTTAATCCCCTTATTTTTAAGGTCTGCCAGTATAAAATGAAAGAGCTGGTTGCCTATTCCATAGCCTTGCCACGTATCGGCAACGGAAGGCGCAAAAGCACAGTCTGTATTATTATTTAGGGGAAAGCCGTACGAGGTCATCCTCAGATTATCTTTTTCCAAATACCCCAATTTTATAATAGAGTAAGCGATGATTTCATTGATGGTAGCGGAATAAGCAACGTACCCCCAGTGAATAGCTGAATGTTCATAAAAGTCACTGATCGACTCTTTATCAAAGGGGTGAGGGCTGAAACGCTTTTTTGTCTCGTCGTTCAGGTGGTGTAGGTAATGAAGTAAGTTCTCTAAATCATCCGTAGTGAGTCGGCGCAGATAAACTTCGCGATTATCTTTTGTTGTAATGAGCATGAGGAATTGGAGCCAAGTAACCTAGTCCCTAATTTTTGTACGAAAGCTTTATAGATGCAGCTCTACTGCTTCACTACTTTACGCACCACCGTCTGTCCATCCACAACGAAGCGCAGGAGGTAGGTGCCTGGAGCGGTATCGTCGAGCGACAAGTCAAGGCCATGTAAGGTGCCTTTTCGGAAATGCCCTTTTTGAAGAACTTTTCCTTGGGGGTTCATCAATTCCCAATCTCCCGCTTTTTGGGTAAACACTTTGGCTTCAACGTGTAGTTTACCGTGGGTAGGATTAGGTAATACCCGTAAATCATCGTCAGAAATGGCGTTAATGGCGGTGAGAAGCACATTTACTCGGGCGCTTCCACTAGTACTACCGTTACCACAAGCATTGGAAACAGATTTTAGGGAGTACGTAGTTTCTAACGTTGGAGTGACATTTATGACACTTGACGTTGACGAAAGGCTCGCCGAGCTATTATCGGAGAGGGTATACGAAATCGGGAAGCTACCTATAGCCGTTAGTTTTAATTTTGCCTCACCACCAAAAGCAATTGTGGTGTCGCCGCTGATGGTAACCTTCGCCCGTTGTTTTAACGAAAAAGCATCACTTGGCGTCAGAGCCGCAGTCACATTTTGGACGGGCTTGACGCGTAAACGGTAATCACCCCCAAGGTCGATGTTGGCTGGAATGCTAACTTTCAATGGACTTTGAGCACCACTTCCGACCGTACGACTGTTTGTAAAATCACCGTTTTTGTCAGACAATTGGGCTTCAAAATTTACAGAAGTGTCAAAACTACCTGCGATGCTGAATGGCAAGTCAAAAGCACTTTCGTTGCATAGTGTAACAGAAGGGGGAAGCTGAGTCGTGACTTTAGGGGTAACTTCTACCCGCGCACTGCCACTGACGGAGCCCGTACCGCACCCGTTACTAACCGAAGTAAGGGTATAAACGGTAGTGGCAAGTGGGGAAAGGGTAAGCGTTAGTGGGTTTGTAGAAGTAGTAGCGGTAGTAGTAGTGGAAAGCTGGTACGTCCAAGGGGCTGAGCCTGTAAACTGAAGTGTGAGTTGAGCACTTTGGCCCGCGTCAATCTTGGTCGTTCCGCTCAAAGTTGCTGAAGGTTTTTGTTGGATGCTAAAATTTGCCGAAACAACGGGGGCAATTCCTGCAACATTGGCCACAATCCGCAAGCGATAGTTGTCGGCCGAAGGGAGCGACGCAGGTAACGTTGCTGAAAACGCATTACTACTTTCGGTGGCTAAAGTGGTTGCCTGCGAAAAATTTCCCTGTGCATCTGATAGTTGTAAGGTATAGTTCCAACGGCTGCGGTCGGTGTTGGTGACCGAAAAAGGGACAGAGAGGGCTCCCCCAGCACACAATGAGGCCGTAGGTTTATCAAAGGAAAGGACAGGTTTTTCGGTAAGGGTGACAACAAAGCGGTCTAATAAACACCCTGCTTCATCGCGAACGGTGAAGGTGGTGTCGCCTGTCAATGTAAAAGCCAATGAAGGTTGTTTGCTGCCGTTTGACCATACTGCTGAGCCTTTCCATGAAGGAGTGAGGGTTACGGTTTCGCCGTGGCGGGCCTTGAGTTGGTTGGTTTTGTTGACGTTTTTGAAAATAGTGAACTGATCCCGAACGACCCCATCATTGCAAAGCCATTCGTAATTAAGGCGATTGTCCTCTACTTCAATGATTACTGAACCCCCATTCTGAAAGTTTTTATAAGGCATAGCAGGATGAGGTGGGCCGTCGAGACCGTTATTTCGCCCTGATGAGCCAGCTACTACGTAAATAACGCCTTCGTCGCCACCATTTTTGACGTAAGCACACGAGTTGGGGCTAGTATTGTACATCCCTGATGAAGTGCTGGTCAAGTGGGTAGCTTCGTTGAACGTAGGAGCAAGTCCTGTATGGCCGCGCATTGGTCGTGAGCGTTCGTACAAGTGGCTATGCCCACTCAATACCAAATCGACTTTGTAACGCTCTAGGATGGGATTAAGGTTTTGTCGAATGAGTATTAGTTCCGTTTCCGTATCCGAATCGTGGGAGTTTTTGGTGTAAGGAGGATGGTGAAACATCACAATTGTCCAAGGTAGGCGGTTTGCGGCCAAGTCTTTTTTGAGCCACTCTACCTGTGGGCTTAGAGTATCATACAAACGGTACTTATCTTGCTCAATGCCGTAGGAGTCTAATGCCACTACGTGAACGTTGCCATAGTCGAAGGAATAGTTCATTTCTGAGCCTGAAGGTATGCCTCCTGATTCAGCGTTTTGGGGTTGGGAGAAAATTTGAAAATAAGCAACTTCGCGACGGTTTTGCGCCCCCGAATAGTATTCATGATTGCCTGGAATGGCCCAAATGACGTTGTTTTTGAAAAAAGACTCTTGGTAAATGTTAAAAAAGTTGTTCTGGTATTCTTCATCTGTTCCAATGGCATACGCATTGTCGCCAAGGAATAAAACGGCATCGGTTTGGCGATTGTCGTTTTGGATGCGTTTTAAGTAGGCATCGCGCACTTCCCGCTGATTGGGTGAGCCGTCACCTGCATCCCCTAAAGCCCAAAATCGTATTTTTTGTTTGCTGCCTGTGGGTGGGGCTGTTTTGAAATAATAAGAATCCCCTTCGTATGTCGCGCCGTTGACTTGAATTCCGTAATAATAAATGGCGTTGGGGGTGAGATTGGAAATCCGTAATTCATGCTCAGTAGTAGGTACTTCTCCCGAGACTGTTTGATTTTTTTGCGACGGAGATAACCCGTAGGTGAGTCGGCTTGGGACGGCTACATCGGTACGCCAACGAACGACCATACCTGTTGAAGACCCCATTTGCAGGTAAGGCCCGCGTACAATTTTTTGCGCAAAAAGAGGCGAAAAATTAAAAAAGACAAACAGTAAAAAAAGTTGTAAATAGGAAAATAATAGGGTAAAAGTGGGTCGTAGAAAAGGTGTCATGCAAGAGAAAATTATTTTACTTCAATCGTTACGCTAACTTCTTTTTGAGGTTTACAGTACCAATCACCTTGGCAGCGCAAAAAATAAGTCGTGGTTTCTTGGGGAGAAAAACGGCGTTCATTACGAGCGGAATAGCTGTATCGTTGAAGAAGTGTTTTGGAACCCGTCGCTGTTTTTCCAAACCACTCCAAAGGTCCTTGACCATATTCATTGACTGGACAGCCCGTAAAGGTTAAAACCACTTCTTCTCCATTGGAAATCGTGTATTTTTCGGCAGTAAGGGTAGGAATTGGTACGTTGCAGGTAGCACATTCTTTCTCGCGTACTACCACGTACTGCACATCCGCTGCGAAATCAGTAGCTTTGAAAAAATAGCGCTGCGACCAGCTGCCCGTAGTAGAGTTTTCCAAAATCACGCGTTTGCTATCGAAGGCTTTGGTAGTGGAGAGGCTAACTTCGGCGCATTTTACCTCATCAAGTTGGTTAGAGTATCCTTTACGCAATGCGACTTTATATTCGCGGTCGGTAAAGAGGTTTGTGAAGATTGTATCTTGTGATACTACCACTTCGTTTGGAAAGGGGCGGAGGGTATCAACGGGAGGTAAGCTGGCATCGACGTCGTCGCGGTAAGCTTTGGCCGTAAACCGAATGAGCGCGCGAAACATCTGACGGTCGGCAGTAATTCCTTTGGGGCCTTCCCAGACGACTTTCAGCTTACGAGATAACACATTTTTGAAAGAAATTGGGCGGCGAACCAATTCACAAGGGCTGGTGATACCCCCGCGATAAAAGATGCCAAACGTAGCAGTGGCGTAATACAAACTATCTTGAGGATTGAAAAAGCCATGCTCGGTATCTGTGACATCGTTGGTGCTAATGGGGCGATCAGATTCGCACTTCCCAGAAGTGCCAGAGTTTCTTCCGTTTAAAAACAAGTTTTCACAGCCCATTACCCCTACAAGTCCTATCCATACGATAACTGTCAGCCACTTCTTCATTTCGCAAATCTTTAACGATGGTTTCTAGGACAAATATACGGGAAAATTACTGACAACGATTCTTTGAGTTTTTGGCAGTTTTAGAAATTGGTATACTTATTGCTCTGACTATGAGTATAAACTACCGTAATGTACATGAAAAAGCTATATTTAGGGGTGCTTATGAGCATAATCGTGGGAGTGCAGTCGTATGCTCAGCGTTTTGTAAAAATTGACGAAGACGATCGTCGTTTTTGGATGAATGTAGGGGTAGGTCCTGGGTTGTTGAAAGCGGGCGGTTCCTACGACTTTAGCCCATTTTTTCTCCCGAAAACAGCTCCTACCTGGCAGGTGTTTTTGTCGCCTTATTACATGGCCTCTAATCGTTTCAATATAGGTTTAAAAGTAGGGGGCTTCTTCCGTCCTTCGTTTGAAGATGTTGAGTCAAAAAGCGTGATTCAACAGAAATTCACTTCGTTTGGAATGTTATATGCCGACTATTATTTGTCGTCGCCCTATCGAATTTTGGAGCGCCCTTGGAAACCGCGTTTTTACTTGGGCTTAGGAGCTGGCGTTTCGTACATTGGTAAATTGGAAGCCAAAGATTTGTTGACCGAAAATCGCTTTACGTTCCGCCGCAAAAACCAAGATGCGTTCATTACGGTGGCGCCAAAAATTGGGGTTTCTTTCCGTTATATTAAACTCGAAATTGAGCATACCTTGACGACGCCTTTCAATCCAGATATTACGTCGATTACTATCATTAGCGCCCTTCCTTTGGGAAGCCCACGGTATTATTAGGGGGTGATTAGATAGAAGTGATGAGAGATGAGTGGGTTCATTATTTTGTCAACCCTTGACATGTTAAACGCATTAAAAAAAGTAGCCTCAGCGAGGCTAAATCTTAGTAGAAAAAAGGGGTGAAGGCCATCCAAAAGCCCCATCGGGGTGACATCTTTCTCCGAACTTTGGTCGCCTCGATGGGGCTTTGTGGTGGATTTGATTCATTTTTCTACTAAGATGTAGCTCCTCTGGAGCAATGAATAGCCACTCTACATTTTAATGCGTTCAACCTAAATCATTTATAAATAAAATCCCCGAGTCCTTGACAAAGGCTCGGGGATTTTTTATTAGTTGAGGTTGTAAGTTTCTGCTTCGGGCGGGTTGTGAGCAACCCTTGGCACGGCTAAGGTTTCAGCGCCAAACGGCAATAATGACCCGCTAAACCCGCAAAGCCCGCCACCAATCCTCCCACGAGGGTAACGGCGGCAAAAAGACTAGCGGCGTTTGGTAATTTGAAAATTTCAGCCACTTTTAAGGGAAATTCCCCGCCGCTGGAGAAACTTTGGAACAATGAATACCCTAACCATAAAGTAGAAACTGCGGCAAACGCAATTCCGTAGGCTTCTTTGGCATTTTTAGCTTTCCAAAAACATAGCCCAAAACACACGATAGGCATCAGCCACCAAGGGCCTAAAAATTGGGCAATGCCGCTTATGACAAGAATAAGAATATAAAGCATGAGTCGGAGAGTTTAGCGTTGTAATTTGACGGTTGATTTGATGCGAGGGTGTTGTTCGTCTTTCGACTTCAAAAACACCAGCTCATTGAGTTCGCCTTTGGCCCATTTATCCACCATGTTGTCGTAGTGGTGACTACCTGGGTTGCCCGACTGCCCCCCTGGGTACAAACCGTAGGCTTTAGGCCACGTTTTGTCGAGCTGCACCACCATCCGCCACGACGGCCCGTGTCCTGCTTCGGTGGTCGCATTGACAATGCCAGGGCCGCCGCCGTTGATAACATCCATCCGTGAAAACGATTTGAACAACGGTACAAGGTGTCTGATGTCAGTGCCTTTTGCCGTACCCCATACCCACGTTTGTGGATTGTACGGCCCGTATTTTACCGTAAGCGAGTCGATGGTAGCTTTGAACGTAGTCGTAATAATATCGGCGGCGGTTTCTACTTTGTCGGTCGTTTTTACGTTGTCAAACCACTTCGCATTGGGTTGTTTTTGGAGCATGGCCCACGTACGGTCCCGGGTAGGTTGAGACATGGGCGCTTTTTCATCTTGGGTTGGAAATTCATCTTCCCAAATCGCCAAACGGAGTTCTTTTACGAATCGCTCAAAAATGGTAGGGGCGATTTCGTTGGGGTCGTTGCGCAAATTCCACTTGGTCAACACGCCGTAGGCTGGCAAGGCTTTCGCGCTGGGGTCTTTTTCCAAATATTTGAGTAATTCGGGCAGAATGCGGCGTGCTTCTACGTTGAAATTATCATTTTGGAGGAGACGTAAGCTGTCGGGGGTTGCTTTGGTCATATTGCCCAAACGCTCATTGATACGAATACCCCGTTCGGCAGGGGCAAATTTCCACCCCAAATAATACGGATACGAAGGGTCTGCGGGGAATTGATTGGCCGAACTCACAAAACCACGGGCAGGATTTTTGACGTAAGGTGTTTGTTCCACAGGAATCCACGCTTTCCATTCATGTTCAGGGTTAGAGCCGTCGAGCGAGTATTTTCCTTGCTCTTTCCATTTCAACGGAAAATGTCCTGCTGAGGTAATGGCAACGTCGTTTTGATTGCTGGCAAAGACAACGTTGAAACCTGGGGCGGCCAAATACGGTAAAATTTTACGGTAATCGTTATAGTTCTTGCCGTGGTTGATGAGGTACAGTGCCTTCACTGAATTTCCTGCGGCTACGGGGCCAACCCACGTAAGCGCATGACCAACAGGTAAATCAGAGAAGAAAGGTTTTTGACCTTGGCTGTAAAGAATCGGGCCGTGGTGGGTATAAAGGACGGTATCGCGGATGATTTCGGGCGAGCCTTTTACCTTAAACTCATTGACCCTCGACGTGACAGGGCGCCAGTTGTCGCCGTATTTGTATTCTTTGAACGTATTGTCTTTAAACTGAATTTGGAACAAATCAAACACGTCCGAACCGACGTTGGTCATTCCCCACGCAATGTCTTTGTTGAACCCAATGCCAATACCTGGCCAACCGGGCACGCACACGCCATAGACGTTGACCGTGGGTGAAACCAACTGCATTTGGTACCAAATAGAAGGAAGGCTTAGACCCAAGTGGGGGTCGTTGGCGAGCAAAGGTAGCCCAGAGGCTGTACGCGAACCGTGAACCGCCCAGTTGTTAGAGCCAATGCCCGGGTTTTCGGCTTCAAGGTCGAGATTGGCGGCCATGCTCGCTTTCATGAGTTCGGGTACTTTCGGAACGGCAAGTGGCGTAAAATCCCATTTTGTGCCCGAGGGTACAATCGGCGACTCTTCTACGGGATAGTCAGGAAAAAGGTCGTTCATGGTTTCTTTGCCGTGTTTAGCCAATGCGTTGGCCATGCGGTAGTCGTCCGAGCGCGCATTCATGTCTTTGCGCATCACCATCTCTACCAAGGCCGTTTTAAGCGGCGACCAAGCTTCGGGCGTATAGCCAAGAATTTTATACTCGATGGCCAAATCTTTGTACGAAACCTGTTGAATGTAAGCGTTGACCCCCGCCGAATAAGACTCCACAATGAGCTTAGAGGTGGGGTCGTGGGTAAACGATTCGGCCAATCTCTCGGCTCCTTCGGGCAGTTGGAGACGACGATTATAGCGGTCAAAATCAAGCGCCAAAGGCCCCATTACTTCGCTCAAACGCCCCGCCGCTACGCGACTATAAAAGTCCATTTGCCAAAGACGGTCGCGGGCAATGATGAAACCTTGGGCGAAATACAAATCTTCGTCGTTGTCGGCAAAAATGTGCGGAACGCCATTGTCGTCGTATTTGACCGTTACTTCTCCTTTAAGCCCTTGTAGTTTAATGTCGGTCGGAGGAAGCTTTTCGGCTGACTCAGCATTTTGCCAAAAACCCGTAAACGGACTAAAAAACGGCCCCAAAGCAGGGGCAGGTCCCAAAGGACGGCTGAAAATGTACGTCAGTCCACCAGCTACCAGCAGACTCAACAACGCACGAATGTATTTCATTGGAGAAGATTAAAAGGGTTTGGTTTTGGTATTTTGTTGATAAAAAAATGAATTAAATGGGGTGCAATTTACTCTTTTTTATCAAATGTTGGCCAATCGAGCGGTGCACGATTTTCGGCTTCTCCCAATAAATAGCCAAAAGGTTTGAGGGCTTCTACCGAATCGAAAATTACTTTGACAATAGCCGTCACGGGAAGGGCTAAAATTAAGCCCGAAACGCCCCACAATTGTCCCCCAAAAATCAAGACAATCATGGAGGCAAGCGGGTTGACGCTCACCTTTGACCCGACAATGTAAGGGGTAATAAAATTGCCTTCTAACACTTGGATTACCCCAAAAACAGCCAATACTCCCAACGAATACATGGGTGAATCAAGCGCGACCAAGGCCATCAACGCAGGTAAAATAGAGCCTATTAATAGCCCGATGTAGGGAATGAGGAGCAAGCAAGAAGCAAAAAAACCAAAGAAAACGGCGTGCGGAACGCCTAACAGTAACAAACCTGCGGAGTTGAGTACGCCCACAATCAAAATGACCGATACCAACCCAACGAGGTAGCCTTGCACAACCTCATAAATGCGTCGAATCGCTTGATCGACGCGGCGTTTGTGTCGGCTGTCGAATAGTTTGTAAAAAAATTGACGGAAAAAGTCGCGGTAAAGCAAGAAGAAAAAAACGAACAAAGGAACAAGCGTTGCCGAAGCCAGCGTACCCGTGGTGGTGGCGACAGCACCCGTCAAGACCGATGCGCTGTTTTTTAGGGCTTCGGTAAGGTACTTGCGGCCTTCGCTGATTTGTTTGCGGCGGCTCATGCCAAAATTATCACTCAAAAAATCTTGTCCTTGGTCAATCCAATAATTGGCTTTTTTCTCCAAACGAGGAAGCTCTTCTCCAAAACTGATGATTTGAATGGAAGCCAAGTAAATCAACCCTACCAAAACGGCAAAAAAGATGATTTGGGCAATAGTGATGGCCAGTAACCGAGGGAATCGCCAGCGTTCGAGTAAGGCACAGATTGGGTAAAGTAATACCGAAAATAAAACCGAAAACGTAAGAGGCACGATGGTTTCACGGAGCACGTACAAAATATAAACGATAATCACCGACGAAAGTAACCAGCCAGCGAGTCGAAGGGAAAAAGGAAATGATTTTTGCATGGTCGGAAATGGTAAATTCGCTCAAATCTACGTATTTTAAAGGGGAAAAGGCAAACCCACGTGTTGAGGGTTGCTCACAACCTGCTCAAGGATAGATAACCACATAGCTCACATAGAATTTTCACATAGAAAATAGAGAAAATGTTTCAAAAACTATTTTGGTTGGCTTTCACGCTGCGCGTAGCGACGTGCGACTGCCACCACGAACGACGAAAAGAAGGCTTCAAAAGGGCGAATGCCCGTTATATAGTAACGCAAGTAGGCCAATTGCCGCCGCAAATTCACGAAACTTCGGGGCTAGTGTTGGGTGAAAAAGAAGGAACATTTTGGACGCACAACGACGGCGGAAACCCCGCTGAAATTTATGAAGTTGACCCAAAAGGGGCGTTACTCCGCACGCTTCCGTTGTCACCTTTGGTCAACAAAGACTGGGAAGACATCGCCAAAGACGACCGAGGTAACCTCTACCTCGCCGACGTTGGCAATAACGCCAACAATCGCCGCGATTTGGTCATTTATAAATTTCACCCTTCTACGCCCGAGCGCGTGGAAAGTATTCGGGTTAGGTACGCCGACCAACGTGCGTTTCCACCCGCCGCCGACTCGCTCAATTTTGATTGTGAAGCGGTGGTTTGGCATCAAAACAAACTCTATTTGTTTTCTAAAAACCGTAGTAAAACCGACCGAATGGTGAAAATGTATGCTGTGCCCGACGCGGCAGGTAGCTACGAGGCCACTTCCCAAGACAGCGTGTATAGCCACGCCATGGTAACGGGTGCCGACGTGAGTCCCGACGGAAAAACGCTGGCCTTGCTCACCTACGGAAAAGTACTGCTTTTTGACATTGCCCAAGGTATGAATTTAGAACACCCTACGCATTGCCTAAAAATAGCCCGCGCTCAGACCGAAGCCATTGTTTTTGTCAACAACACTGACTTTGTCATTTCCAACGAACGAAAGGGGAAACTGTGGAAAGTGACGAAAAAATAGTCCCTTTTGTCATTCTGAGATAGCGCGAGCGTTTCGCTCGTGATATTCATTAGTAGGCTTCTAGGCTTTTCAAATATTGACTAAAAGGCTGGAAGCCTTTGAATAGATAGCACGAGTGGGACACTCGCGCTATCGGATAAGGGTTACAGAAACCCTTATGATTTAGAATCAGTTGGGAGTTGAATGGTTGGGGTTTCGCCCGTTTCTTTGCCTTTCAAATACTCAGGAAGGTTCAAACCTGCCATATTGAAAAGGTCGTTGAGGGGAGGTACTGATTTCATCATTCCCGAGATAAAATTGGCGGTGGATGAGTTCTCTCCGTTGCTCCCGCCATTGTCCCAGACCGTCACTTTGTCGATTTTGATATTTTTCACGGCTTCTACTTGAATTTGGATTAACTCAGGAAGTTTTTCAATCAACAACAACTGGAAGGCTTTCGATGGGTCGCCACCTGCGGCTTGGACTACTTCTTTGTAGCCCTCGGCTTGTTTGGTCAGGATTTCGTACAAACCTTTTGCTTCGGCCTCCATTTTGGCATAAATCGCGTCGGCTTCCCCTTTGGCTTTTTCGCGGATGCGTTCGGCTTCGGCTTGAGCTTCGATAATGGCGCGTTGTTTGGCGATTTCGGCAGGGACAATCGTGTTGGCCAACTGTGACGAACGTTCGCGTTCGGCGCGGGCGGTTTCTGCTTTTTGTTCTGCTACATACGATTCTTCCAAAGCCATCGCTTGTTGTACTTTTTCGGCGGCGTTGGCGCGGCGGTTGGCTTCGGCTTCACGTTCACGGCGGAGGGCTTCGGAGTTGGCAATCGTAATTTTAGCTTCGTTTTCTCCTCGAACGGCGATGGAGTTGGCCTCCGAAATTTTAATACGCGTGTCTTTTTCGGCTTCGGCTTTCCCGATGGCTTCGTCACGGAGGGTAGCGGCGATGACGATTTCTTTGTCTTTTTTGGTTTGGGCAATCTGAATATCGCGCTCACGTTGCGTTTCGGCAATGCGGGTATCACGGTCGCGGTCGGCGAGGGCTTTCCCAATTTCACCCACTTTTTCTTGTTCAGCTACGCTAATTTTGGCTTCATTGATGGCTTTGGCGGCGGCCTCTTTCCCAAGAGCTTCGATGTACCCCGACTCGTCGCGAAGGTCGGTTACGTTGACGTTAATCAATTTTAAACCTATTTTTTTCAATTCGGCCTCTACGTTTTGCGTAATATTGGTCAAAAACTTATCGCGGTCGGAGTTGATTTCTTCAATGGTCATCGTCGCAATCACCAAGCGAAGTTGTCCAAACAAAATATCCTTGGCCAATTCCTGAATCTCTTGCATCGAAAGCCCCAAAAGACGTTCGGCGGCGTTGTTCATGCTATCGGTTTCGGTTGAGATGGCTACTGTAAAACGGCAAGGAACGTCGATACGGATGTTTTGGCGGCTAAGGGCATTGGTCAAATTGGCTTCAATCGAAATCGGTTTTAGGTCCAAAAAAGCGTAATCCTGAATGACAGGCCACACAAAAGCACCCCCGCCGTGGATACAGCGCGCCGAGGAGGTTCCGCCGTCTTTGTTGGTGCCCGTCCGTCCGTAAATGACGAGAATTTTGTCGGAAGGACAGCGCTTGTAACGCGCCAAAAGGGCGGTAATGGTGGCGAAAATAACGATCGCAATCACCGCGATGGTAATCAATGGAGTCATGGTTGTACAGAGATTTAGTTAAAAAATGAATGAAAATAGTTTAGTAAAAAGAGAGAATTAGCACAGCTCCACCACCAAGGTGTCATTGGGCAAAGTAGCAGTCACTTTAACAACCGCTCCCGTGGGAATAGGCGTTGCTTGTTGAGTGACGGCATTGAGCTCGCGCAGCGTATTTTGAACACTTACGTGCACTTTGCCATGACCGCTTTGCTGGGCAGGAATGGTCAGATAAACTTCGGCAGTTTTACCGATGGCATTTTCGAGCCGCATCACGTTGTTTTGGTTGAGCTTTTGTAATTGTTTGATAATAAAGAAAAACACCCCAACCAGCGCCAGTCCCGCCGATGTAGCAACAATAATGAGGACTAATCGATTGGAAATGAGTTCGTAAAAGCCAAGCCCCGTCCAGCCAAATCCCAACAAAAAGTGAATAAGGTTGCGAAAAGAGAACAATTGAAACGGCCCATGCGTATGCGAAACATCCCCGTCAAAGTCGGCATCGAGGCCATCGGAGGCATCGCTTCCTGCAAACGTTATAACGGTTTGAATCAGGAAAATGAACGACGCGGGCAGCGTAATGTACCACAACCCTTTCACAAAAGGGTCGGTATTCTGTAGGAATTCCATTGCAGGTAGCGTTAAAGGTTAAGAATCACTTAAAAATAACGTTACAAAGGTAGATTACCTCGCCCTGCTGGAAGAAATGATTTTAAGGTCGCGCCTTGGAATCACGTGATGGTGCCTTGGAAGTGCGTGATGAGTGGTATCAGATAAAAAAATGGGCTAAGTAACTTTCCAACTCAAATGAGGCTTTATTCCATTATTAGTACATAAGCGTTCTGACGGTTTGAGACCTAATCGAGTTCAATAATTGATTCCGATAGGCTAATTCTATTCTAGCGTCTGTTTTCATAAGGTTTTCCTCTAATTGACTAATAGTCAACAGATAAGTAGTGTAGGGTACAAACTTTTGGTTCAAAAAAGCTCACAATTGTGCAATTGACTATAAATTGTTAGTTGTACCCTCATTTGAGAGCTAGTCCTTGTTTTAACAAAATCGCTACTTACATTATAAGACCTATACGATTTTAAAAATTTGTTTTTAGTGTGATGTAATCTATCAAAGTACTGTTTTTATATAGGTTTTATCAAGATATGCTTAAACATATTTTATTTGATTTAATATTTAATCAAATTTATAGCTATTTGAAACTTGGAAGTTAGTTTTATGTTGATTGTCAACAATCAAAATTGAATTCTTTAATTTTGATGTATTTTTAGGACTAAAAAAATGTATATTTGGGCGAAGACTGTTTTAATTAAAATTTATCACTTTGATGCTTCTAAGATTTCAAAAGTTAGCCGAATTTTATTTATCCAAGTCCTTCGATAAATTACCTACGTAAAGCTTTAATGATGTATATAGAAAAACATTTTAGAGAAATACAATCTTTGATAGAAAAGGGTTTAGTTTTGTTGGTGACAGCCACAGAAACTGAAACAATGCATTTACATCAAAAAATGTCTCCACTTCCTAATGAAAAGGGGTTGATTGAAGTAAAGAAAGAAAATTCTACTTACTATGTAGGTTTATTTGGAAATTTTGTAGTAGCAAATGTTGAATGTGGTACAATGGGCGCAACAACTTCAATGGGTTCTACTATTACGGTTTCAAATGCAATAAATGCCTTACAACCCAAAGTCGTATTGATGATTGGTATTGCTTTTGGTATTGATAGCGAAAAGCAAAATATCGGTGATGTCTTGGTTTCTGACAAACTCATTCCATACGAAATACAAAGGGTAAGTGCCAATAAAATAATATGGCGTGGTGGCAAACCCGAAGCCAATAACAGTTTGCGCAATAGTTTCAAAAATATTAGACTATGGGATAGCCAACTACCCAACAGCAAAACGGCAGCTTTAGAACTAACTGATGTTTTGACGGGAGAAAAATTAGTGGATAATATAGATTACAGGAGTGAACTTTTATCACAGTTTCCTACTGCAAAAGGTGGCGAAATGGAAGGGGCTGGACTTTACATTGCTTGTCAAGATAAATCAGTACCATGGATTTTGGTAAAAGCAATTTGTGATTTTGCAGATGGGCAAAAAAGTGAAGGTAAAAGAGAAAAACAAGCGTTGGCCATAGAAATGGCAATTAAAGCTTGTCTTGCTGTTTTTAACAAACAATACGTGTTTGAAGATTTAGGTGTGAAAGTGTATGACGTGGGAGAGGCTGAGGAAATATCGAAAGAACAATTGCCTAATCACGAAGGAAAGCTAATAACCAAACAAAGTCTTATCAGCCTACTCAAAAGCGACCAAATTTCCGAATTATTCGAAAAATTAAATACCATAAACATAATAGATGTTTATACACTCAATCGTTTCCGAAAAGAATATCAAGCGGGTTTAAAAGGAATTGATTTGATAGATTGGAAAGACCGTTTGATAGTATTCATAAATAGCTTAAATACGATTTTATAGCCTTTTGTAACTTTAATTTTAGAACAATGACAGATACTATTTTTAGTCAATATCAACGTAAAAGCCTCTTGCCTTCTCTTGGTGGAGATGATACTATTTTTGCTAAACTCCAAGATGCAGCAAAAGCATTGGCAAAGGATTTATCAGAAAATCGTAGTAAAATACCAACTTATGCACTTGTTGCTTTTGATAATCAAATTACAGAAAATGAGCCTGTTTTGTTGGAAGTGGAAACGAAAATACAAGGGCATTGGCAAATGATACGCTCGCAGTTTACGGATATGCCTATATCACTGTACCGCGCAATCATCCTACAAGCTTTTGAACATCTAATCACCGATGATAAATTTGAAGAAGATAATTTTTCGACTATTATTTACCTGACTCTGAATGATGTGTTTCCATATATCAATGTTACGCAGCAGGAGCGTAATATACTTACTGCTTTTTTGCAAAGAGTCGGCGATATGGGAGAAGAAAGAGCAATTGCGGAGTGGAGTGTGGACAAAAGCGTATCAGAAATAGCAATGCCAAACTTGGAAATAGAAACACAGACAGAAAGTATAATAATAACAAAAGAAGAAGTAAATAAGGCAATTTATGAACCCCCACAACAGAGTTATAACAGTACTATTGCATTTGCTTGGGCTACAGCTTTTTATAATAAAGCTAATCTTGGTTTAGCCAATTTACTAACAGAAAAGTTAGGAGACCAGTCAACAGCACTTGATGAAAGTATCAACGAAATTCAAACAGAACTGAATACATTTTTCAAATCTTTAAATAAAAATCTCCAAAGAGCATTAGAACATAACATACAGTCTGCGATAGCCGTAGAGCAGCGGAGCCAATTATTATGGTGGAAAGAAACGATGTATTCACGCAAACTGCGTAAATCTTACCGCAAACTTTCCCAATTGGAATGTGCTGTGGCAATGGCTGTGGATTTGTATGAGATACTACCCGCTATTTATCCAATTAGTGTAGATTATATTCTTCGAGAAGCCTTTTGGCAAATACATGGTAATGAAAACGAAATAATATTGATTGATTTTTTGAATGAAATCAATGACAGTAAAAACGAATCATTTTTAAAAAACTATTTTAACGAAACGAAGGTACATACAGGACGTACAGATTTGGTTTCATTTTTGAAACGTATTATTCATTCAAAAATGAATTTAGAAAAAGAGTTGCCTGCAAGTATAGGTATTCCTTCTTCTACCAAAATGACTTATGACGATATAAGTGTTTGGATATTACACTGTTTTTCAGTTCATTACTTAACCCAAGACTAAATAGGCTATGGATGCGCAAAAATATTGCAAAGATGAGGACTGCCAAAATACATGGGATATTGAAAAACCTGAATGTAAATGTGGAGAGCCCAATCATACTAAGTGCAATAACTACATTGGCAATCAAAAAATAAAAGACAACAATGAAGAACAATTAAATGCTAAACAACAGGAGGGTTTATTGCTAAGTTGGCATGGTAACGCTATGGGTGAGTTAGATATAGCGTGGTTAAATGTCAAGAAACAGCCTCTTATTATTGGAGTTATTGGGCCAGCAGATGCGGGTAAAACAACGCTTTTAGCAGCATTATATATGTTATTGCGGGGAGGTAAAAGCATTGGCGACTATACTTTTGCAGGGTCTTATACCTTGTTAGGATGGGAAAAATTAGCTCATTTTTTGAGTTTTAATACACATAAAAAAATTCATTTCCCGCCACATACAAGCTCAAAAGAGGCACGGTTACCAGGTTTGTTGCATTTGATATTAAAAGATAAAAACGGCAATCTGCACGATATTTTGTTTACTGATGCCCCTGGTGAATGGTTCATAAATTGGGCAAAATCTTCCGAAGCACCTGAAAGCAAGGGCGCAAGATGGATAGATGAAAATGCCGATGCTTTTGTGATAATTGCTGATACAAAAGCATTTAGCGAAAATATAGGTTCGTCAAGACGGGTTTTGACGAGTATTGCCGAAAGAATGAAAAACACGCATCAAAATCGTCCTACGGTATTGGCGTGGACAAAAGCAACATTCGAAATTGATAATACAGTTAAGTACGGTATTTCAGAACGTGTTAAAACCAATCTACATAGTGTAAAAGTCTTTGATACTGCTGTGATTGATATAAATGAAGAAAACTCTTGTCTTTTAGACAATATCCTCGAAATATTCAATCATATTTTAAGTGAAAAATACGCTCAAAGAAACAAAAAACCAATAGTCAGTGTAACAAATACTGATGACTTCTTCTTTTCTATCAGCAATAATTATGCCTCAGAATAACAAAAATATTTTGATTATTGGAATGTCCAAAATGGGAAAAACCCACTTTGGGGGACAACTATATGGACGTTTAAAAACTCAAACGAATGCGTTTGTATTACGCGAAACACCAAATGATTTAAGCCTCTTTGATAAGCTGTTAGATAGGCTAAATGATGGTTACGAAGGCGAACACACTTCGTCAAGTATGCACCAAACTATCATACTGCCAGTTAAATCAGCCGATGGACAACAACACATAGACATTGTTTATCCCGATTATGGTGGTGAACAAATTAGGAATATTGTAGAGCAGCGCAGTATCAACAAAACATGGCAACAGCAAATTCATGATGCAGATGACTGGTTTTTACTCATTCGTTTAGATTTGATGGAAAATGTTGCCGATATTACTACTAAATTTTACGAGCAAATAGCAGCAGAGCAGGATAGTAAAGATGAAAACTCCAAAAGCATCATAGATTTGCCTGAGTTTAGCTCTGCCTTTTATGTGGAATTACTACAAATCTTTCTTTCTGTAAAAAAAATAGGTTTAGCATCTAAAAAGAAACCAAAACTAACAGTACTACTTTCTTGCTGGGATAAACTTAATAAGAAAAAAGGGAGTATTCCTTCCGATGCATTAGCAGAAAAAATGCCGATGCTTTCCACATTTATACACAATAGTTGGTCAGAAAATCAAGTGCAAGTCGTTGGGCTTTCCTCGCTTGGTAAAGATTTAAATAAAGATAAAGCCGATAACGAGTATGCAATTAAAGGCCCCGAAGAATTTGGTTTTATTATTTTACCAAATGGTGAAGAGGAAAAAGATATTGGCAAAATCTTAAATAACGTATTGTAATGCTAATACATCAAGCCTTTTTTGGAAATAAAAATGGTAGCCATAATTTACTTTATGCCACTATTGAAGATAGTACATTGATTGGTAAATTAAAATCAATGACCGACAAACCTGCAAGCATAGATATGGAATATGCCTATCTAAGTGCTTATAAAGTGCTTTCTTACTATGTTTTTTGTAAGACAATAGAAGATACTACTGCAAGCAGAAGAGGTATGGTATTTAGCCATTGTTTAATTATCAAGCTGTCGGATATTTCATACTTGAATAACCTTGTGTCACTTTTTGACTTGTTTGCAAATGGCCTTATAACTGATTTTGATCCAATACAGCCTATTGAATTAAATACCACAATTAATCTAATTACTATCAAGCCTCACATATATGACACACTAATATACTATTTTATTCAAAACAAAAAGACGATAATTTATTTGGGATACGACGATTTTGAGCAGTCTATCGTTTATTTATGGCGTTATTTGCCTGCCGCGCTTAGAGAAAATTTTTCTTTCACAATTAGCGGTTCACCCAATGAAATTAAAGACGAAAACTATACGATAGTACACACTCCTGTAGCTTTTGAACGAAAATGGAGTGATTATGCAATAATAAAAAATGCGGAAAACATAGATAATCAAACGCCCATACATTTATTTCTATCTGAGAATAACACTACTGACGCTTTGGCTTTCAATCAATTCATTATAGATAATGAAATTGAATTTGATCGTTTTGCTACCCTTGCTACGGTTAATAGTTGTTACAGGCGGATAAAAGAACTTGAAAGTCAATCTGATTTCAAAAAACTAAGAGTGCTTATTTCGGAAATTAATAAAATGTTGCCCAATGTTAAAAAAGGTAACTATCTAAAAATAAGAATATTAAATAGATTTGTAGAAGGTTTTGGTACAGCAACTTGTAATGATATTTCTACAATAAGGAATTTAGAATTAACTGCGTTTCCCAATGGGAAAGATAGTATTGAAGGGGCTACTAAACAATGGACGGTAGCGAATATTAAGCCAGATACTAGACAATCTATCAGAGAGATTATAGAGCTTCTGAAAATTACTTTTTCTGATACTGATAATTGGTGTAATGCTATTATTAACAGTGAAGTAAAAAATATTTGTACGACTTTAAATGACACCAAAGTAGCATTTATATATAAAGTATGGGGAGCAGATAACCAATTAATAGATATTTTTAATAGGTTTTTACCTATAAACACGGAACAATATTTTCAAAATAATTTGCCAAACGCAGAACCAAAAGAGTTTTATATAGCAATTGGAAAATTTGCACTATCTAAAAAATGGAAATCTTTATATGCTTTAACAAACATACAGCAATATAGCATAGATGAGTGTATTAAACTACAGATTGAAAATGATAGTAGCGACCTTTTTTACAACCTCTTACTTATCGCCAATAAAACAAATGCAAAAAGTTTTGTTTTAGCATCAGTTGGTATTGACAATCTTACATTACACAAGGTTTCGGGTAAACTATGCTCGGAAGATATAAATATTTTATCCAATTTAGATGTTAAAAACTTTCATTGGCAGACCGTTTTATACGAGTTTTATCAGATTAAAAAGGATTTGAAGAAAGGCATAAAGGATGTAAAACTCATTTTTTATGATTTACTACGCTTAGAATTAAAGGGCACAAGAACAAAGCAAGAATTATTAACAGTCACTACATCTGCAATAGATGATATTTTTGATTTTGAGGATAGGAAATCCGTATGGGTATCCTCATTATCTGTTAAAATGGAACTTTTAAATAAAACATCTCTTTATCTTTTTGAAAATTGGAAAAATATAGATTTGGATTGTTTAGAAGTAGAACTATTAGAAAATTGTAAAAGTAGAAACTTCTTTAATGTTTATATTACTAATTCGCGTTTTGAAGTAAGTTATAAGATGCAGTTTTTAGAGAAATTAAATATATTAAGCCAAGATGCAACAGTTCAAATAATTGGTAACCATAATAAAGTTAATCCTTTTGAAGTTGAGTATATTTCAAATAAGATACGGACTAACCAATGGCAAAGAGTTATCAACCATTTATATCATAACAGTTATTCGATAAATAATAGTAACGCTGTGTTATATGAATGTAGAAGTATGTTATCATTTTGGCAAGAAATATTTCTTTCAAGAGGAAATAAAATGACTTATGAGGATTTAAAAAAAATGGTCGACAAAGATGATTTGTCTAATGTATTTGCAATTTTAGATAAAATAGAACATAACGGTAGAACATATTTTGATTTAAAAGATGAGTATATACAAGGGAATTTAAAAGGGAGAGATAGAAAAGACTTGTTTGACAGACTTAAGGTTTATATAGACACTATATTTGTGACTGAATAGTTAACTCTATGGAGAGTTGCATAATGGGTAAGTGAAATCAGAGAAAATTTTATAAACTTATATCAAGCGTTTATTATTCAACAGCTTAGGTTGGGGTACATTGCGAATTGTCGTTTAACTTAGAGGGGTACTTATGCTAGGAGAAGAGTTAAATAAACAGATAGATTCTAAGGATGACAGGCTTGAATCGCTGCCTTTATACCACTTGACGTAGGTCTATCATAGCTACAGCAGGAAAAAAACCTTAAATCTTCGATGAGCCGAAGCGTTAATTGGCTGTTTAACTTATTTAACCATGAAAATTGAAAGCCAAATTTACAATTTTCATGGTTGTGCGCCAAGTGGGTTGTTTAAGATTAGCTAAGGTTTGATAAAATGCTTCCCTTTTGCTGGAATCAAATACGTTCTTTCTCCAAAAACCATTTCAAATAATCCTCCAACCATGCGGCTAAGAAATAGGGGAGATTGAGGAGGCTGATTAAGTGGGTTTTATAAGTGTTTATTAATCAGTGTTTTGTTTGATTTTATAGGCAAATATAAATTTTTTTTGTTCGATTTAATAGGCAAATTATGATATATTTTGTTTGATTTTATAGGTAAAATGCTAAAATTAAGAATAGACCGGGTTGATTTTGAAAAGCCGCCCCACAGTAAATTACCCCAAGACCGTCCTTATGGCAGTAGCTAATAAACCAGCCCTCTCATGGAAATTTTGGAAACCCTTTACAAAGAAATTTTAGGCTTTTTAGGCGTAAACGGCATCATCAAGATTGTCAGTAGTGGAGATTATAGTGCGTTTAGCACCTTAGATGGCATCCTTACGGCCTTGAGGCCGATGATTCCACTATTGTTGGTGTTTGAGTTTGGGTTAGGAATGGCCCAGAAAAACCCGCAGACCAAGGTTTACCGCACCAATTTTATCATTTATATTTTTAATCGGTTTATTTCTCGCTATATCTCTTTGGGCGTAACGGGCTGGATGATTGCTACCCTACAGCCCTATGCTCTTTTCAATGCCCCGCTCAAGTGGTATTGGCTGATTTATGGCTACGTAGTATGGGAGTTTGCGCATTTTATCTACCACTTTTTGGGGCATAAAGTGCGGCTGTTTTGGTGCCTGCACGCTACGCACCACACGCCCGAAGATATGAACCTGTCGGTGGCGCACGCGCACTTTTTCCTTGAAGCCCCCTATGCCGATGCCATTCGCACGTCTATTTGTATTTTGGCGGGGTTAGATCCTAAGTTGCTGTTTTTCATTATGTTTATCGACGGTACGTACGGTACGTTTATCCACGTTGGAGAAAACCTCTTCAAAGACGGTACGCTGGGGTTGCAAAAGATACCTTTCTTTGGCAAATACATCCTGACGCCTTCTGATCATCGGGTGCACCACGCCCGTAATCCACTGTACATGGATACCAACTATTGCAATTTCCTTAATATTTGGGACAGGGTATTTGGTACGTACCAAGTGGAGCGAAAAGACATCCCCATAGAGTACGGCATCACGCGTAAAATTGATTCGGGCAATTTTATGGAGACCTATTTTGGTGAAATTTGGGAGCTACTCAAGGATATGTCAAGCGCTCCCAGTATCAAAGCGTTTTTGCTGTATCCAATCATGCCTCCAGGCTGGAGCCCCAACGGCAACCACCGCACGGCTACAGTCGTTCGGCAGGAATATTTGGAAGGGAAGGAAGATAAGGTATTCTAACCACTTGAGAAACTACTCTTTCTATATCGTATTTATTTCTATAGGCACTTCAATCATATTTCTAACGGTTGTGTATAGCTTAACATCTTGTGCAGGTGTTTCAAGCGAAATAATCAATGTATAACGGGTTTGAGTTTCTACTTTTCCCAAATGTTTACGTTCACGCCACCAACCAATAACAGGATAAACCGCAATATGATTGCATTCTGCAAGTTCTGCTGCTGTCATTTCCATAAAGTCTGAATGTATTGAACCAGTTGTTCGATTATGGTTTTTGCTTCCGATTACCCACCGTTCGCTGCCTGCATTTCCTTGTAATTCCTCGTTTTCTTCTCGTGCGGCGATGTTTACACGTTTTCTAAAATCGTCTTCACTTTCGTTCACATTGTTTACATCAAAACGTAATCCGTATGACTGATAGCGATATTTATCTTTAAACCCTATCCGCCCTTCTGCTGCCTCAATGAAATAAGAAAGCGTAATTTTCAATTTTACGGGTATCTCGCCCATTTGCAACAGCAAATCACTTGCCCACGGTAAATTGAAAAAGTGTATTTCGTTAGTTTCACCGTCACTGGTTTTTTTACCGTTCTTAATTTTGAGATTGAAGGGCTGTATGGTTTCTTGAGCAATGTAAGTCAATGCACTTTCCTGACTATACAATGCACGTTCTAAATCAGGAACGCCATAACCAAAGGTTCGCAACAAATTTCTGAAACTTGCTCTGTTACCTTGTTGTACTTGACTTTGAACAAGCATAGCAGGATGCCAATTGGCAGAATGTACCATTAACCCCCGTATAGTTTCTACCCAAGCGTCGGGATATTCGTAAGCAATTTTTGCTGCAAACCAAGAAGCTTGTGCAGCCGCAGCACTTGTTGCCCAAACAGTATCAAAATGACTTCTAATAGTGAATTGCTTTGACGTAGATAACAATTCTAAATCTTCATGGCGTGTAATATGGTTATCAGGTGCTTTCAATAAATTGCCGCCTTCAAAAACCACATCAGGTTTAATAGGCCATTTCTTTTCCCAAACTAATGATGTTGAACTGTATGGCGAAAGTTGTCCTTCGTTTGCAACAGGTGTATAATTTTGAAAATTTGGATCCGTTACCTGAATTTTATTTGTGTATGCTCCTACTACTAATGCGTTCCATGCTTGGGCAGGATTTTGAACCGATGAAGTTTCATTTGACTGTGGATAATTTTGCCAAAGTTCTTCGTCAGCTACATTTCCTGCGGAAACAATTATCAAGCGTTGATTTTCGCCTTCGCCATAAGCCAAGTTATCAATCGCTCCCGACCACGAAGAAGGTCTGCCTCTGTCGGTATCTTCCTGCGATGTTACCGCCATACAATAAACCAAAACCATATTCGGGTTTTGGATTTCGGCTATTGAAATTCCTTGTGAAGTTATATCGCCCCACAATTCCCGTGGGTTTTGCCCCTGATTGGGCAGAATTTTTACTGAACACAATTTATGCGTAAGCGTAACAATATTAGCTGAAGTAAGCACTTGTTCCATTTGCCCGTAACCTGCAACGCCTGCCATTAGTGTTCCGTGTCCTGCACCGTTGGCGTGGTCATTTGTTCCCCAAGCGGCATCAACCGTCAACGTATTGTTGTTATCAATTAGCGGCTGTAATAGTTGATGTCCGTTGTTTACGCCTGTGTCCAACAAACAAACTTTTACGTTGCTTTCTACAATTTGTATTCTTTGCAGTAAATCATCAACCCACGCTTGTTGTTCAATTCGGCTCTCATTTGCCCAAAAACCTGCGGGTTCTTGCCCTGTACGGAACTCTGCCAGCAAATCGCTTTGTAGCATCAATTCAAGTAACTGTTCGCGATTCACATTTACCAATAAAACGGCTCTTTCAGGAAAAATAATGCTGTTATGTTTATACTGTATTCCGATACTTTCAAGCGTTGCAAGGAATTGTGCAATTTGTTCCTCTTCTTGCTTTTCTTTTGTATTTACATTCAGCCACGCTTCACACCATTTGGCGGCATCTGTGGGAATAAGTTGTGGATTATCTGTCCACAAACCTTCCAACAGGGCTATACTCACATCTTCAATGCTATTCACTAAATCTGCATTGAGTGGATTTTCGGTATCTCTAAAATTTTTCGCCTGATAATCCTGTATTTTTTTAAGAAAATGCCCTTCTTGTCCATTTGGGATATAAACAAGAGCCTTAGTTAAAATTTGGTTTTCTTCCGTCAACTCAGATTTGATATTCAAAAGTCTTATCCATTTTTCAGACTTTTTACCTCGCATACTTTCCAGGCTTTTGGTAATCAAGTCGTGGTCTGCCGCACTTGTAAACTGAATATATGTCCCTTCTCTTGTGGCGATTTGCTCAGCACTGCGTTGTTGTTGTAGTTGTTCTTTTTGTTGCCAAATTTCTGCAAACTGATTTAAAAGTTTTTGGCTATGGGAGAATCTATCTCTAACTGGTAAAGGATTAGGTTTTATAGGTGTCCCCTTTACTTTATATTTCTCACTTTTTACAATTCCCTGAATGAAGATGTGTTTATTTGATGCCATTCTTTAAACCTATTTGTGATACGCTGCATTACGGTCCTTGATTGCTTTCAAAATTAAATCATTGTTCATCTGCTGCTTTTCATTCAAGATTATTTCTTTGATGGCATCAATGCAAGCAAGCGATATTTCAGCGTGGCTAAGTCCGTTTATATTTGGCAATAAATCTTTAAACTTAATTTTCTTTGTAAACTGCGAAAGCCTGTTTTTCAACAATTCTTCTTTTTCTTCCAAACTTGGTAAATGGTATAAAATAACATCGTCAAACCTTCGGAACAAGGCTTGATCTAACAGTTCTTTATTGTTAGTAATGGCAATAATCAAACTGTCGGAATGGTCACGTTCAATAAACTGAAGAAACGAATTTAATACCCTGCGCATTTCGCCCACGTCATTGTCCCTACTGCGTTCACCACCAATGGCATCAAATTCATCAAAAAGGTAAACTCCCTGACGTTGCTCAATAAAATCAAATACCTGACGTAGTTTTGCACTCGTTTCGCCCATAAACTTTGTTACCATTTTGTCCATTAAAATGGTGTAAAGAGGTAAGTTCAATTCATTGGCAATAATAGAAGCCGTAAGGGTTTTACCCGTACCTGGAGGGCCCGAAAGTAGAATTTTTCTACGATTTTCTAAATCGTGTTTACGAAGTTTATCACGTTGTACAAATTCGGAAATGATGCGGTTGATTTTGGTTTTGATGTCTTCGGAGGCGATTATATCTGACAGTCTGACGGCAGGGACGTTTTCCCGTATCAAACCCTGCAAATCAGTGGCAAACGCCTTAGTTTTGTGCTTGCCTTCCTTGGCCTTGTCTATAATGATTTTTATGTCATTCGCAACAGTGGTATGTCCCAATTTGGCTTCGTGGGCAGCAATCTGCAAAGCAACTGTAGTAAACCTTTCAGGCTCGTTGTTGTAATGCGATTTTATTAATGATAATATGTAATCTGCTTTTGCCATTTTTCCTAAATAATCTTTAAAGATACCAAAAATAAATTTGGCAGCACCACTACTGGAATAGGATTTTGACCATACTAAGTCTTTTGTGAATTTATTTAGAGTTGATTGTTTACTAGCATAGCCTATGGTTTTCGAAGAAATAGAGTATTTGTTACTTAAATTCTCTTAGAAATTTTAGTGTATTTTTATTACCTTACAAAAACTTTGTTCTTACAAAATCGCCTTGTTCAAATCTTTTCACTATAACCTGCCCTTATCCATCCGAACAAGAGCAGGGGCGTACTATGTTTGAGAATCGTTACAAAATCCCTTTCGCCTTAGCTAAAGCAGCATCCAAGCCACTGGCATCAGATCCACCTGCGGTAGCGAAGAAAGGTTGGCCGCCACCGCCGCCTTTTACCTCTTTGGCAAGCTCTTTCACGATGTTTCCTGCGTGTTTGCCTTGGGCTACTAAATCGTCGGAAAGCATTACGGCTAATTGTGGTTTGCCGCCCAATACTGTTCCTAAAACGATATAGAAGGGTGCTTGTGATTGTTCTTTCAACTGATACACGAGCGATTTTAAGGCGTCGGCGTTCGGTACTTCCACGCGAGCGACGAGGCTGGAAATGCCATTCGCAGAGGTAACTTGGGTCAACAGGGCATCTTTTACTTGCGCCAACTTCTCGTTTTCGAGGGCTTCGATGCGTTTTTGTAAAGCAGCCTTTTCGGCCAAAAGACCTTCAACGGCTTTGACAACATCTTTTTGTCCCTTGAACATATCACGAAGGGTATTCGTAATGCGTAATTCGTCGTTCAACAATTCGAGTGCTTTTTCGCCCGTTACTGCTTCTACCCGACGAACCCCTGCCGATACAGAACCTTCTGAGATAAACTTAAAGAGCGCAATTTCGCCCGTAGCAGGTACGTGCGTACCCCCGCAAAGTTCAACCGAGAAACTGGGGTCAAACTCTACAACGCGAACAAAATCACCGTATTTTTCTCCAAAAGTGGCCGTCGCACCCATTTTGATGGCGTCATCAATCGGAATATTGACGTGGGTTTTAAGGGCGACGTTTTCGCGGATTTTGGCATTAACAATGGTTTCAATTTGCGAAAGTTCTTCGTCGGTTACTTTGGCAAAGTGCGAAAAGTCAAAACGGGTCACTTCGTCGTTTTGGTACGAACCTTTCTGAACGATGTGCGTACCCAACACGCGGCGCATCGCAGCCAACATCAAGTGCGTAGCCGTGTGGTTCCGCATGATATTCTGACGACGATGAGCGTCCACTTTAGCGATGAGTGAGGAGTGAGAAGCGTTGAGTATTTCTTCGAGATTCTTATCGCGTGAAATGTGAATGAATAAATCATTCTCTTTTTTGGTATCAACGATATTTATCACTTTTCTCTCATCGCTTATCACTTCTAGCGTGCCCGTATCTCCTACCTGTCCCCCCATTTCGGCGTAGAAAGGTGTACGGTCGAGTACGATGTGGTATTCTTCGCCAGCTTTGGTTTTTACTTTGCGGTATTTGATAAGCTGGGCGGTTGCTTCGAGGGTATCGTAGCCCAAGAACTCAAAGTCACCCCCCTCACTGATTTCTACCCAGTCGGTGGCTTCTTTGGCAGCGTCTTGGCGGCTGCGGTTCTTTTGTTCGGCCAATGCCTTTTCGTAGCCCGCTTCGTCGATTTTATAGCCTTTTTCTTTGGCCAAAAGCGCCGTTAAATCCACAGGAAAACCGTAGGTGTCCGAGAGTTCAAATACGATGTTTCCATCAATGACTCCTCCCGTAGGACTAAGCGACTCGAAGCGCTTGATTCCCAATTCTAAGGTGCGTAAGAAGCTCTTTTCTTCTTCCAACACCACGCGTGTCACAAATTCTTCTTGCGACTTGAGTTCTGGGAATACGTTTTTGAATTGTTCGGCCAACACAGGTACCAATTGGCTCATAAATGGCTCGGTAAAGCCCAAATACGAATAGCCGTAGCGAATGGCACGGCGCAAAATGCGGCGAATCACGTAGCCTGCTTTGGCGTTAGACGGAAGCTGTCCGTCGGCAATGGCAAAGCTTACCGCCCGAAGGTGGTCAGCGATGACGCGCATGGCGATGTCGGTATAATCGCTGGTGTTGAGCGTACCGCTTACGCCGTATTTTTTACCGCACATTTTCTCAATTACCTGAATGGTATTTTGAAAAATATCGGTGTCATAGTTCGATTGTTTTCCTTGAATGGCCATGCAAAGGCGCTCAAAGCCCATCCCTGTATCCACGTGTTTGGCAGGAAGCGTAATCAACGACCCGTCGGCCTTGCGCTCAAACTGCATAAATACGTTGTTCCAAATTTCGACTACTTGCGGGTGGTCGGCATTGACGAGCTCTTTTCCTGGTTTCACATCCACTTCGGCTTGGTCGCGGAGGTCGATGTGGATTTCAGAGCAAGGTCCGCAAGGGCCTACGTCGCCCATTTCCCAGAAATTATCTTTTTTATTTCCTAAAATGATTCGCTCTTCGCCGCCTAAAATGGCCTTCCAAATGTCCCACGCTTCTTGGTCAAACGGTACGCCGTCTTTTTCGTCGCCTTTGAATACCGATACGTAGATGCGGTCTTTGGGTAATTTATAAATTCCTGTGAGCAATTCCCACGACCATTCCAAGGCTTCCTTTTTGAAGTAATCCCCAAACGACCAGTTGCCGAGCATTTCAAACATCGTGTGGTGGTAGGTGTCAAAACCTACGTCTTCCAAGTCGTTGTGTTTTCCACTCACGCGCAAGCATTTTTGGGTATCGGCGATACGCTTGCTCGGAGGAGTTCCATTGCCCAAGAAAAAGTCTTTGAATTGCGCCATGCCCGAGTTGTTAAACATGAGCGTGGGGTCGTTTTTGGCAACAAGCGGTGCCGATGGCACGATAAGGTGTCCTTTACTCTTAAAAAAGTCTAAAAAAGCTTGGCGGATTTCGTGAGAAGTCATCTTCGATTTACGGTTTAAAGTCAATAGTCCACAGTCGATAGTCCATTGTTGACAGCGATTACATTCGTTTTTTTAGACTATCAACCTTAGCTGTGAATTGGGCTGCAAAATTACGGAAAAATGCCGTAGCTTTCAGATTGTGCTTTGATTTTGATTAACTTGCGTAAAAGACACACAATTGTTTCTGTTCAACGTAATACTTCTTGCCATGAAAAAACTGCTATTTATTCCCCTGGTGTTTGTTGTGCATGTGCTTTGGGCACAGCAACTGCAATTGAAAGTTCCTTCTAAGCAACTACCCCCGATTAAGCAGGCAACTCCCCTGCCCATGTTTCGCTATTCTAGTGATTCTACGGTAGCCTACTCACGGGTGGACAATATGCCTGTGCTCATCGCGCAGTCTGGCGAAGCCATACCCAATGCGATGCCCATCACTCCCCAAGGAGAGGAGAGCAAGTACCGCTACCGAATGCCAAATCCATTGAAGAAAAATGTACTGCCTAAGAAGCCGTAGCTTGGCGTACTGCTGAGTCATTTGAGGTTGGTACTTGTCTTGGGGCGTTGTCTTGAAGGTCAAACTTTACAAAAAGTGCTACTACCACGCTAGAAAGTACAAAGTAGCCAGCGAGCACGAAGATGCCCCAAGGTAGCGTTTCTGACATTCCAAACCAGCCATTTTGGTAAATGAGGAAGAGTCCCACGGCGTTTTTGAGCGCTTCCCATGCCCAAGCGTATGGATTGCGGTCCATGAGCTCGGTATAGGCAAAGACGCATAAAAACAAAAACCCACCGTATACAAAAATGTTGGGCGTGCCTATTTTGGCAATGTTGAGAAAGAAATAATTAATCAGCGCAAAGGTGAATAAAAACTGAATCCACGTCCACGTTCGTAGAGCTACGGAGGTGTAGGGAGCGTATTTCTGAAAATGATATGGGTCGTCGATTTTGTACACGGGATAGCGTTCGAGCACGTCGGCAGGGCGCCATCCTGTTGGCATAAACCAAATGCGTAATTTATCTCGCCAGTTCTGAGTCCGATACGCGTCTTTGATGAGTAACCATAAGTGCTGAAAGTTGATTTTGATTGGGTTCCAAGTTTGAGCAGGGCGGGTGATGCCGTACACGGGTGGAACGTCGGGGAGTTCTTCTTGAAACGTACCAAAGAGTTTGTCCCAAATGATAAAAATCTGCCCATGATTTTTGTCCAAATAAATGGGGTTCATAGCGTGGTGTACTCGGTGATGAGAAGGGGTAACGATGATGTGTTCCAAAATTCCCATTTTTCCAATGTAAACCGTATGATACCAGAATTGGGCAAACAAGTGCAAGGGAGCTACAATCGCAATGACTTTGGGCTCCACACCGAGCAGTGCTGCTGGCAGTAAGAAAATGGTAAATAGATTGACAAACGACGAAATACTCTGACGCAATGCGCAGGCCAAGTCAAACTCCTCACTGCTGTGGTGAATAGCGTGTTTGTTCCAAAAAAAGTTGATTTCGTGGCTCAGGCGGTGTACCCAATACCCCGAGAAATCAAGCGCAATAAAAGCGACAATGTACGTCCAGATGGAAGAGTGTATTCTATAAAGCGCCCAATGCTCCACCATGTAGCTGTAGGTCAGAATAGAAATACTTAGTCCTAAAACATCTTTGATGATGTTAGTATAACCCGAACTTAAACTCGAAATCACGTCCATGGTACGAAAGGGATGCTTTTTTACGGCCCAACCGTACAACTTTTCGAGTAACACTAGCCCCAAAAAAATAGGCATAGCAATGAGCAAAATACGTCCGTAGGTCTCCATTTGTTGATTTTCTTACTAAATTATGCAAGCATACTATTTTTAATCACAAATGTAAGAAATTGTTGACTTTTTTCAAGAGGGTGCTCGCTAGAACTATGCTACCTCGCCTCCACAGCTACTGCCAGCCCCTGCCGTACATCCATAACAATGTTGGTTGAGGACAATGGCGCGGTTGGTAAGCGCAGCAAGGTCAAAATCACGAAGGTGCGTAATGGTTCCTTCTACTTTTAAATCGAGCATTTGGTTGAAATCGCAGTCAAACAAATAGCCATCCCAGCCAATCGACAGGGTATTGCGGCACATGACGTTACTTGCGGCGACGGGATTGAAAGCATTGACGAGTTTCTCCATGTACGACCCGTAGTTACCACTCACCAGCAAATAGTCCAAAAAGCGACTAATAGGTAAGTTAGTGATGCAAAAAAGGCTGTTGAAATCAATACCAAATTTGGTTTTCAACGTTCGCTTAAATTCGCGTTCGAGCCCCGCCTGCCCGCTGGGTAAAAAAGCTCCTGCTGGATTATAAACCAAATTGAGTACCAATCCCGAACCTTCTTGTCCGTACCCTACGGCATTGAGCAATTGGAGTGCGTTGATGGAATCTTCAAAGACCCCGTTTCCTCGTTGGGCATCGGTACGGCTAGCGGTATAAAACGGTAAAGAAGACACTACTTCCACCCGATGATGTTTGAAAAAATCGGGGAGGTCATTGAATTTTGGGTTGGCCAAAATGATGGTAAGATTGCAGCGAACAATGATTTTAATTTCTTGACTGATTGCACGGATTTGCTCCACAAACCATCGAAAATGCGGGTTCATTTCGGGAGCGCCTCCTGTAATATCAACGGTTTTGAACGAATGTTTTTTCAAGACATCCAAACATAACTGCATGGTGTCTTGCGTCATAATCTCTTTTCGATCGGGGCCTGCATCCACATGACAATGTTTGCACACTTGATTGCACATTTTACCGACGTTGACCTGGAAAATATCAATCTGCGTGGGTTGCAACGGAAACAAACCAATGGGAGCTAGTTTGTCCTGAAATAATGGAAAGGATTGGCCCAATTTGTTAGAATCGTTCAGTACGTCAAGTTGGTACTGGGTATTTCCGAGTTCGTGTTTTTGCGCCTTGAGAGATTTGATTGGGTTCATGAAGAAGTGTATATCAGGCAGAACTCATGGGTTTGAGTTCTAAGTTGTTATTGGTAATTTGAAAATGTTCTGATTTATTACACTGTTAAATAACTAGTTTCATTTTTTACCCGCAGAATCCCGTAGAACAATACAAACGCAGATTTTCGCTGATAAATGACTTAATGCAGCTATTCTCATCGGCGAATATCTGCGGGCGGCTCTTAATCTGCGCCAATCCGCGGGTAAAACTCAAAAAACCTAGCTAACAATGTGCTTATTAGCAATTCTCTCCATTTTCAAATACATTTATTCAAATGCTGGTACTTGTGGCTCAAGCTGAAACTCGTTGCCTACATCGTTACCTCTTTGGCTTTGTTAATCATCTGTGTACTGTGTACCAATGTAATTCCTGCAGACATGACCGCCCCTACGTGTACGGCTTCCATCATTTCGTCTTCGGTACAACCTTTTTCGAGGGTATCGGTGGTGTAAGCATCTATGCAATAGGGGCATTTAAGTACATGGGCTACTGCTAGCGCAATAAGCGATTTCTCGCGCGAAGTAAGGGCGCCTTCGGCAAAAACATCACCGTAGTACTTGAAAAAATCTTGGGCTAAATTTTTTGCACCAAAGTCGCCAATGGCGCCAAATTTTTTGAGGTCTTCGGGGTTGTAATACGATTGCATTTTGATGAATGTTAGGGATGATAATTTAGTTACGCAATAAGAAGGGTTTTGGTTTGAAAAACAACGAAAAAAAGTATTTTCGCTGTGTACGAGGTTTTGAGAAACCTCTTTGGTGGTTATGAGTAACCATCAACACGGTAACTACCAGCAGGCTAGTATAAAAAATCACCCTTGGAACAGTAGTGGGATTTGAAAAGTAGGGAAATGCAATGATTTTTGCGAAAAAATGGTTACTTTGAGTAGAAGTATGAAAAGTATGAAGAAAAAATCACAAAAAACGCGTAGCCCCAAAAAGAAACAGGGAGGGCGTACGCACCGACAAATAGTCTCGTTTTTGGATGAACTCAAATCCGAGATTGCTACCTTTTTTGAAATAAATACCGAGCGACCTTTTGAATTGCATGAACTTCACGGCCATTTTGACGCAGATGAACCAAAACTTAGGCTTATTTTCAATGGATTGCTTGATGAACTCGTAGAGGAGGGGCAAGTAAAAAGAACAAAAGAGGGGTTGTATTCGACCAACGAAAGTGCCAATGTGTTTATCGGAAAAGTCGAACACGTCAACAAAAACTATGCTTTTGTTGTGTTGGACGCCGAGAAGTCGAGCGAGCAACCTAAACTAGATAATACGGATATTTGGGTCGATTCTGACGATTTACGAGGTGCTATCGACGGCGATACCGTACGGGTAAAACTCTTTAGCGATTACCGTAGCGGCCGCCGTCGCGAAGGACGGATAGAGGAGATTTTGGAACGTGGGCGGACCGAATTTGTAGGAGAAGTCGAACTTTGGCCTAAATATGGTATTGTCGTATTGGATAATCGCCGTATCTACGAAGATGTATATATCCCTGAAGCTAAACTTAAAAATGCCAAAGACGGTGATAAGGTATTGCTAAAAATCACGCAGTACCCTACGCGTTCGCGGCGTATGGAGGGAGAGGTAGTAGAAGTGCTTGGAAAAGCGGGCTCGCACGAAACTGAAATGCACGCGATTTTGGCGGAGTTTGGATTACCTTATAAATTCCCTGAAGATGTAGAAGTCGAGTCCAATGCTATTTCGGAAGTAATTGAAAAAGAAGAAATCAAGCGTCGTAGGGATATGCGTGAGGTGACTACTTTTACCATTGACCCTGCCGATGCTAAGGATTTTGACGATGCGCTTTCGGTACAGTTTCTGGAAAATGGCCATTTCGAAATTGGGGTACATATTGCCGATGTAACGCACTACGTACGTCCAAACACCGCCTTGGAACGAGAAGCCTACGCCCGCGCGACGTCGGTGTATTTGGTGGATAGAACGGTGCCGATGTTGCCCGAAAAGCTTTCCAATAACTTGTGCTCGTTGCGACCTAATGAAGATAAGCTGACGTTTTCGGTCGTATTTGAACTGAACGAAAATGCCAAGATTGTCAATGAATGGTTTGGAAGGACGGTCATTCACTCCGATAAACGTTTTACCTACGAGGAAGCACAAGAAGTACTAGAAGCTGCCGCGCGGGGCGACGAAGAGCCTGGTGTTTTTGCTAAAGAGCTTACGCTTCTCAATCAGCTAGCGTACAAGCTTCGAGACGAGCGTTTTGCCAAAGGAGCAGTGAATTTTGAAACCACCGAGGTGAAATTTAAGCTGGACGAACATGGTAAACCTTTGGGCTTGTATACCAAAATCCGTAAAGATGCCCACAAGCTGATTGAGGAATTTATGTTGTTGGCCAACAAACGCGTACCTGAGTACATCTACCGAAAATCAAAGGACAAGCAGCATCCCAACACGATGATATACCGTATCCACGAGGAGCCTGATATGGAAAAACTTCGCGTGTTTGCTGCGTTTGCGGGGCGGTTGGGGTATAAAGTAAAAATGGATGATGAGAAGATTGTGGCGCAGTCGCTCAATCAACTGATGGCCGATTTGGAAGGTAAACCCGAGCAAAATGCCCTCGAGCAGTTGGCGATTCGTACCATGGCAAAGGCGCGCTACAGCACCGATGATGTGGGGCACTTTGGGTTGGCATTTCGCCGTTATTCTCATTTCACGTCTCCCATTCGTCGTTATCCCGATATGATGGCGCACCGTTTGTTGCAGCATTATTTGGATAATAAACCCTCACCAGAACGAGCCGAATATGAGCCTGCGTGTAAACATTCGTCGTCGCGAGAGCAACTCGCGGCCAATGCCGAACGAGCTAGTATTAAGTACAAACAAGTGGAGTTTATGGCGTCAATGGACCCTGAGCGCGTTTGGGAAGGGATTATTACGGGCGTAACGGAATTTGGCTTGTTTGTAGAAATTACCGAAACAGCCTCAGAAGGGTTGGTGCGGATGAATGATTTGAGCGATGATTTCTATGAACTAGATAAGGAAAATTACCGACTTGTTGGAAAGCGTACGCAGCGTTTCTACACTTTTGGAGACACGGTGAAGGTAAGGGTCAAAGATACCAATATTTCGCGTCGAAGCATGGATTTAACGTTGGCAGAGTCTACCACTAACGTTGTTTCTAAGTTGCCTGAGCGTGGCCGTGGAAGAGGAGGGACGAAAGAAAAACGCCCTCGTACGAAGGAAAAGCGTCGTAAATAACCTCTAAAAAGAGACCTGCCAAGTTTCAAAAACTTGGCAGGTCTGAAGCTGCATTATTTTCAAATTTTGGAACAGTTTGCGTCAGAGACGCTGGGCCTTGTTTCGCCCCGAGCCACAGCTCGGGGCGAGTTTGTTTAGAAACCTTCTTTCTCTTCTTCTTTCTCTTTCTTTTTCGTTGGAGTTTTGGCTGGTGGCGTCTGAGCTACTTTCGTGCCAGGTTTGGCTTTAGGGTCGGTAGTGGTTGTTTTGGTCGCGGCGGTTTTCGTGTCCTTTCCTTTGGCATCGACCGCCGATTTAGCGTCCTTAGTTGTGCTTGGTTTAGCCGTTTTATCAGCCACTTTGGTTTCTGCCTCTTCTTCAGTGTCTTCGGCAGGAGTGGTAGTGGTTTTTTGAGGCGTAGCAGGGGCCGATTTTGCCGCCGTAGCTGGGGCGGTGGTTTTGGCAGGCGCTCCTTTTGCAGGGGCTTTGGTGTCTTTGGCCAGCGGCTTTTTGATTTTCGGACGATAATAGGCCGTAAAACGATCGACAAACAAGTCACGTTCTTCGAACCCAATCGGAAGGATAGAGCCGTCCTTTTTGTCTTTGGATTTCACCGAAATCAAATCGTTGATTTCTTGCACCGACGATACCATTGCAAGCTTGTCTTGTTGCCAATCGAAATAATACCACACATCTTCGGAAGCTTCGATGTAAATACTCACTTCGTCACCTCGGGCATTTTTGCGAATCTCCACCATGCCTTCTAGCTCGGCGTTGATATCGGTATTGCCAAGGTTAGAAACCCCAATTTTACCCACACTATAAAACGCATTTTGAGGGGCTGACCAGCGAAGATTGACATTTGACAAAACGAGTGTACTGTTAAACTTAGGCGAAGCATCAAAGAGCGGTTTGTAGGCCGCAGCACTTCGACTGATGTACCCGTCGGTGGCTTTACGGCCAATCAGCGCCGATAATTTATTCCCCAAACGTTCTACACTTGGTTCAGCAGGGTCGCTGTTTTGCTCGTCTAAGTTGGTTTGTACAAGGTTTTCAGCCGCTTTGGTAATAATCTCGCGGTTGGCAGGGAAATTGAGTGACATCAAAGCATTGAAGCGGTACGTGCTGCTATCAATATTGGCCTGAGCACCCCCCGAAATCAGGAAGAGTTGTTCGGTTTCTTTGGTGCTTCGATCGCTGATAAGGTTCATTTTACCCGAATACGAAATGGTGCCTTTGGTATCGTTGAAAGTGTAGGCGTTTTCTTCGTCCACTAGTTCATCGGCCGACTTGGTTTCAGGGGTAACGCGGAAAGCTTTCAGCTTATCATCAAAACGCAAAAGCCCATACGCTTCAAAAATCACTTGGTCGTTTCGGGCTTCTTTGCCTGATAAAAATGTTGGGTAAAGGCCGTCGGTACCTGCCCGATAATGCAACCCGACCGAGATAGGCATATCTGCTTCGTTTTTGAGTCCAGGGGTTACTTTAAGGGCCACGTCTTTGGTGGGAGTTTCCTTAAATGGAATCCACGATGCCACTAAGTCAGGTCGTTTTTTGAGAATAGGTTTGACGTACCCATCAAATTGTAAGTTGGGTTCGGGTGCTAACATGGTCATGGCACCTTTGTACTGCAAACGAGGAGCGGCCACAAAGTTGTCAAGTTCCACAATTTCTGCCTTGGCGACAGTATAAGACGTCTTTTCTTTGGAAGGAGCTGTACGGTTGCTACCCGATGAAACCGCTACGCCTTGTCGTAAGCCAAAGTTTCCCATTTTGACAGGAATGGTGTCGTTGGTAACAGTGGCGTAGAGGTAGGTTGCATCTCCCGTAAATTTCGTGCGCGATTCAATCTTGATGTTACCGTTTTTGAGACGGTGGTATTCATTGAGGGTGTCAAGGACCAAACGCGCGTTTTTGAAGGCGGTCATTTCACCATTGCGGTGAATCACCACAAGCCCTTTGTCGGGCAATACCTTTGCGTCGGCAGATTTGATAAACGGAACGCCTCCAATATTGAGGGTCATTTTTTCAATTTCATACAAGGCTGAAGAACCGTTGAAGGTCAACCCTGCTTGCTCGGGAGCCATAGAAGTAAACGTAGACGTCGCGACGTCGCCTTTCATGGCAATGGTCTTGGCATTAATATTCCATTGGGCCCGATTGATGGACGTTCGATACGACGCAAACGGGAATTCCATCAACGGACTTTCAAGCGAGTTTTTACTGGTCGAAATGGTGGCTAGCCCTTTGACGAGGTTAAAGTCTACGTCTACATTTGAACCCAATAAGACAGGGCGGGTGGCGTTGGTCGCCGAGATGATTTTGTACTGCGATTCGCCCGCAAAGAACCCTTCTTTATTGAATTTAATATCTTGAGAAGTCAGTTCGGAGTCGTCGCGTCGAAGCAGTCCTTTTCCGTACAGCCCCGTTGAGCGAAGCACAATTCGCCCGTCGAGCTTGGTGGTACCATTATAAAAATTGAAGGTATTCCCTTTGGTCGTCAGTGACATACTATCGGCCTTTGGCGTCCACCGTAGCGTAAAATTGCGTAAGTCTACTTTAGGGAAATACGCTTTTCCAATGGTTGCTTCTTTGACTTCAGCTTGAGCGCCGTTGGCTACCAAGGAGTCTGACATAAATAAGATACCCTCGGTAGGGATACGCGCACTTAAGTGCGTAATCTCGCCCTGTGACCGAAGCCCTTTATTGTCCATAACCAGTTCTTTGGTAAACTTGACGACGGTGTTGGTGCCGTATACTTTGTAACCCGTGGCAGGAGGAGTATAGTTAAACCCAAGGGAGTTGTCGGGCATTGAGCGAAGTTCTGCTTGGAAAGTCGGGAAAATGCCATTCGAGTTGAAAGTTCCGATAAATACAATGTCTTGAAGTCCTAAGCTATCGTAGTCGAGCGAAGGAATTTTGAAAAAGACCTTTCGGTCGTATTTAAAGTTGCCTCGGTCGGGTTGGTCAAAATACACCGTCATCCCTTCAGGTACGTGCAAACGCGGGAAAATGGAATTCTTTCGTCCGCCCGACTTGTTGTTGGGGTCATTGAGGTAAATTCGTCCTGATTTTTCATACACGATATCCCCACCCACTTCGGTATTACTTCCTTTGTCGTAGGCGGCTTTAGGAATAAAAGTAATGTTGTCGATTTTATTTAAGTCAACAAAAAACTTATCATAGTTAAATAGCAAATCGCGGCCGTTGAAGCGGAAGTTGGCAGATACCAACAAGCCATTCATGCGAAAATCGCGATTTTTAAGTATCTTGATTTCTTTGTCGGAAGGCGAAGCCGTGATTTTAAGAGAATCGCTGATGGTAAATTTATCCACACCTCGAATAGTCAATACATTGTCTTTGAGGTTGATACTTGCGTTGGCAAGGTCATTGTTGGCAGGGTACAGCGACGTAACTCGGAAGTTGTCAAAGTCGGTTTGTTTATTGTTGGCAAGCACATACAGCACCCCTTTATTGGTAAACCGAAAAAGCCCATTGGTGGGGTCAATCGCCAAAAAGCCGTCGTAGTATAATTGATAAAAAGCTGACCGTACGGCGTTCATGTCTCGTTTGTGAAATTGGGCCACTTCCTCGGGTGAAAATGTGGTCATCTTTTGCTTCATAACATAATTAGAAGCCATTTGGAGCGGGTGGAAGCCCGATTGTTCGCTCATAGAGCGAAAACGTTCGGATTTAAAATAGCTGAATGACTCGAACGAAATCGGAACGACGTTTTTCCCCGAAATCCGCAAGAACTCAATTTGGTTTTTGGGAAAATTCCAACGCATCATCTCGGCGTCGATGTACATCTTATGGTAAGAATCTGAATAAGGGGTATAGTGAAAACCTGACTTAACCGAAGCTGCTTGTGTTTTTACTGTTCCAGTTGCTTCGCTGTATGAAAGCTGAACCCCTGGGTGGTAGAGCGAGTCGGTGCCGAGGTAGCTGGTAAAGGTAGCGATGGGCGATGTAATCAGCGAATCTGTAATGTCAAAATGACGACTGCTTGATTTGAACGCTAGTTTACCATTATAATTTACCATCACGGTAGAAGGGGACTGGCTCAAGGAAGCGCTGGTCATTTTTTGCCCCACTAACGAAACCCCACCTTGGTACAAAATATTTTTACTTAATCCTTTGATTTGAGCATCGTTGCGGTAGGAAATAAAACGAGGATAAGGCGAGCTTTGTCCTTTGTTACGGCGTTTACTTTCGTACTCAAATACGCCTTCTACAGGAGCGCTGAGTTTCGCGCCGTATTGTAGCTTGGCATCATCTGTCACAATTTTAGGAAGTCCTACATTAAATCCATACGCGCTAAGGTTGACATAAATATCAGGGGTCCCTGCGGTTTCCCACGTAATTTTTCCGCCCATACCTACCCAGTTACCCTCACGAATAGCCAATTTTCCGCTGGTTTGCATAATGGGTACGGAGTCGTTGGAGGTAAGCATGACAAGGTTGGTGTTTTTAAACTCCACAACCGCCCCCGAAACGTCAGGAAGAGGTTTTTTCTCATAAGCAGGCATCACTGTCATCGTACCCGTGCTATCATTGGTGGTGCCCCAGCCGTCGTTGGCAGCATTGTTTTTGGCCGACTCAACGGTTTTGATAAGTTCCGCATTGACGTCGCTAAAACGAAAACTGAACGTCCCCTCAAACGCATAAAGTTTATTGAAATTGGACGTATAGATGAGTCGATTTTCAAACAGATTGCGCGCAGTTTCTACGTACTTGAGCATGGCCTTCATATCATATACTTCCAATGCCTGTGCCGTGGTGGTGAGGTAGCCATCTACTTCGGTTGGGGCGGCATGTGTCCCGTTAAATGCCGCGTACAAACTATTGAAAAACTGCTCAAAGTGCGGCGTGGATGGTTTGTACCCTTTGGTTACCATGCGTTTAGTAATGGTAACGATACTTTTTTGGTGGGCTTGCGTCAAACGACTGTCTAACCAAAGCGTTTCGAGGTTTTTAGCCGCTTTTACGTAATTAGGATTCCCACTCGCTGCCATCATTTTTTGAATATCGGCAACAAATTGTGCGGGGTCATCGGAGAGTTTGATGACCTGTGCCCTGAGCACAAACGTGGCAAGCCACAAAAAAAGAAAGACGTAGGGCGTAAAACGTTTCATAAGTATCTGCGGAATTAGTCGAACCCAAAATAAGGCTATCTGTATCAATATAGCTACTTAACTTAATTTAACTCCAATTTATTTCAATAAAGCGTTATGTCCGAAGATTTTCTGTATTTCCTGTGGCAGTTTCAATACTTCGATGCCGCTCAGCTTACTACTACGACGGGCGAACCACTGCAAGTACTGGCGGTGGGCCAACGTAATACCCACGCAGGCCCTGATTTTATCAATGGGCGTTTGTTGGTAGGGGCCATCGAGTGGGCGGGTAGTATCGAAATGCACCTCCGTAGCTCAGATTGGTTCCGACATGCGCACCATACCGATCGAGCGTACGAGAGTGTAGTGTTGCACGTTGTTTGGGAAAATGACTCCGACATTGGTCGAGACGATGGTACGGTCGTACCTACGTTGGCCCTCAAAGACATTACATCGCCCCAACTTTTGCACAAATATCATTTACTTACAGGTAGCAAAGAAGTGATTCCGTGTGAAAACCAATTTGACGCGGTGCATGACCTCCAAAAACGCATGATGCTCGACCGCGCTGCTACCCAGCGTTTACAACGGAAAGCGGAGGTTGTTCATGCGTTATTGTCTAAAAATCAACAAGATTGGGAAGAAACTGCGTACCAGCTTTTGGCTCAAAATTTTGGTTTTAAAATTAACGCCGAACCTATGCTCCGTTTGGCGCAGGGGTTACCCCTGAAAGTTCTTCGAAAACATACCGATAATCTTTTTCAGTTAGAAGCATTGTTGTTTGGACAATCGGGGTTACTAACCGATTCTACCGATGAGTATACCGTGGCTTTAAGCAAAGAATACGATTTTTTGGCGGCAAAATATGGGTTGAAGCCTACGCAACTGCAAGCTCGCGAATGGAAATTTTTACGGTTACGTCCTGCCAATTTTCCCACCATTCGATTGGCGCAATGGGCGGTACTTATTCAACACCAATCGAGTTTTTTTTCATTATTTATTAACGAAAAAGACATTAAAATCTTAAAAAAGCACTTGCGAGTGCAGCAGTCGGTGTATTGGCAAGCCCATTATCATTTTCAAAAAACGACGGATGTAAAAGTCCCGTCGCTGGGTAAAACTTCTGCCGAAAACATCATTGTCAATACTGTTGTGCCCTTGTTGGCGGCGTATGCAGAGGCCAAAAATAATTGGGGATTTATGGAAAATGCCATAGAGCTGTTGGAACAACTACCTGCTGAAACCAATCACCTGACGGAGAAGTGGCATCAACTCGGGATAACGGCCAAAACTGCTTTTGAATCTCAAGCGTGTATCGAACTTTATACGTATTTTTGTCTAAAAAAGGGATGTTTAAATTGTTCTATTGGTACATCACTGTTGAAATCTCGCTGACCGTTAGATAAATACTTGCATTCGTTTTAAACCAAACACTTGCTATTTTTGTATTTTAAAAAGTTATAACGACGACTGTACAAACCCCATGTATCGCCACCTTTTCTCCTCTTTTTTGGTAAGTGCGAGTTTTTGCGTAATTGTTGCTTTTCGAGACAACAGTGAGTTTGTTTCGAATTTTCAAAAAATTAACGACGAAACCCTAAAAAATAGCCGCGCCTATGAAACCCTTGGTGACGCTACATCTACGATTGGTCATCGCCTTACGGGGAGCCCGAATGGTGCAAAGGCTGAGCAATATGCGTTTAACTTGCTCAAAAAATACGGCTATAGCGACGTTAAGTTTCAGCCATTTGAAGTGGAGTCGTGGATGCGCGATACGGTTACTTTGGAGGTAGTGCCCAATAAAAGCGATAACTTCCGCACAGTACCCGTGGTGGCGTTGGCCCATTCGCCCGTGCGAGCCAAAGTGAGTGGGGCTATTGTGGATGTGGGTAATGGATTAGAAGAAGATTTTGAGGCTGTAAAAGAAACAATCAAAGGGAAAATAGCTCTTGTTAACATTGGTTTGGTCAATGGTAAAGCAGGACAGAAAAACCTACACCGCTCCGAAAAAACAGCCTTAGCCATTAGGTATGGCGCTACGGCAATTATTACAGTCAATCAAGTCGTTGGGAATGTGTTGTTGACGGGTACGGCTTCAGTGACGGGTTCGTTGATTGGCATTCCAGCAGTAAATATTTCGAGAGAAAGCGGGGAAGAAATACGTAATTGGATGAAGGTAGATACGGATCTTCATGCAATTGTGGACATGACGAATGTGAGCAAAAAAATAAAAGCTCGGAACGTAATAGCAACCCTCCCAGGGAAGAGCGACGACCGTATTGTGATTGGAGGGCACCTCGACTCGTGGGACCTAGCAACGGGAGCGTCTGACAATGGACTAGGTTCTTTTACGATTATGGACATCGCACGGGTGTTTAAAGCACTCAAAATTAAACCTAAGCGTACCATTGATTTTGTGCTGTTTATGGGAGAAGAGCAGGGGTTGTTGGGTTCGCGCCAAATGGTAAAAGAATTAGCTAAAGCAAAACAGCTTGAAAAGGTGAAGTTTATGATGAACCTCGACATGACCAACAATGTATTTGGCATGAGCGTAGGTGGACGTGACGAACTGATTCCGTTTTTTCAAGCGGTAGGAGAGCAAATCAAAAAAGTAGACGATAACTACTCAAACATAGTGACGAGCCGAGCAGGTCTCCATTCCGACCACCAGCCATTTATGTTGGAAGGGATTCCAACGGGAGCGCCTGCGGGACGGCTAGCGCCCAATGTCTACGGGTGTTATCACGCCAACTGCGATAAGTTTGACTTAATCAATCGTGGCGAAATGGTGAATGGAGTGCGTTTCTCAGCCATGTTACTCTATGCTTTAGCCAATGCGAGCGACTTGCCCGCACAAAAGCTCGATACCTACAAGACCCGCGACTTGTTGATTGCCCAAGGGCTGAAAAAGGAACTAGTACTGGGTAAAGATTGGAAATGGAATGAGTAAGCTAAGTACCGAGGGTTGCTCACAACCCGCCCAAAATTGTAAAAAAGGGGATTAAGAAAGTTTATCCCCCAGTTTCACTCTTCGGCCTCAATCCGCCTTGGCGCGTGTTGACAGCCAAAAGACGCCGTAGGTAGCCAGCATGACGAAAGAAAAGGCGAGTGTCAGTTGTATCGCAACAGGATTTTGAATGAGGTTACCTTTAATGTATCGCACCAACGACAAAGGGTGAGTGGCGATGTGCCAACTGTTCCAACGCCCAAACCTGCCGAGGTAAATTCCATAACTTGCTACAATTAAACTGCCTCCAATAAGCAGCCAGCTTGCTGGGCGGCTGTAATACTTCTCTAAAACCGCGTGGATTTTTAAGGTTGAATAAAGACCCGTCAATAGTCCTGCCAAAGCAAACGAAAAACTCATCAGCGCATCATACCAAATCAAATGGTCGGGTGAAGCTCGCAGGTGAATCAAATCGGTGATGAGGTAAGGGGCATTGGGAAAAAACAATAACCACGCCGCACTGCCAAGCAACACGCCCCGCTGATGAATAAAACGGTGTTGAGCTAAGTCTTCCACCATACACGCGATTCCAAACGGAACCCAAGCTAGAAAGAGATTCCACGTTAGGAAGATTCCCCCAAAATTTTCGGTAAACGTTATGCGGCCACACAGCAATAGTATGCTAATCAGTGAGCCCCCCGCTAGTAGATAATTTGTGTTTTTCATATTATTAAAAAGTACTTTTTTTTACAAAGTAAATTAGAAATACTCATCTGTGTCAATAGAAGGCTGATTTTTATTCATCTTAAAATGTGATCTAGGTCTTTTTTTAAGGAAAAAGGCAAGTCAATCTTTGCCAAGATGTAAGCGAAGTAGTAAAAACGGTTATTCAAAAAATACTAAAACCGAGTCGTAAAAAAATAGCCTTTGGAGTATATGCTAAAAACAAGTATAAACTACTTTGGGGAGTTTTTTCCCCATCAAAAAACACCTTAAAGGAGGGGTTTTGGTGGGCAAATTTGGCGTTTTTGTATGTATGCAGAATAACTTTAATCTAATTTTTATCCAAACAGTTTTTTAATTTGTTACTTTTGCCATCAGAAGTATTTCTTAATCTAAACTAAAAAATCAAGTATGAAACAAAGGTTTACACTGCTGGCCGCAGTGGCTATGCTATTTTGTGGCCTCACATTGTTTGCCCAAGACCGCACAATTACGGGTAAAGTAACTGCCGACGACGGTTCTGTTCTTCCAGGGGTAAACATTACACTACGTGGTTCAAACCGCGGTACAAACACAACAGCTGAAGGTACTTACCAAATTGCTGCCCCAAACAATGCTGTTTTGGTGTTCAGTTTTATTGGTTTTAAATCGCAAGAAGTTGCGGTAGGTGCTCAGTCGATTGTGAACGTAAAACTCGTTGCTGATGCTTCACAGTTACAAGAAGTAGTTGTAACGGCTCAAGGGATTCGCAAAAGCCAACGTGAAATCAACTACTCGTATGCTAAAGTAGCCAACGAAGACATCACGTTAGGTCGTGCCCCTCGTTTGGCACAAGCGCTTGCGGGTAAAGTAACAGGTTTGGCCGTTTACAACGTTAACAACAGCGTTGACCCATCAGTGAAAGTGGTATTGCGTGGATACCGTTCATTGACAGGTAACAACGAAGCGCTTGTTGTTGTGGATGGTATGCAAACGACCTCTACCGTATTGGCGCTTATCAACCCTAACGATATCGAGAGCGTAACGGTATTGAAAGGTGGTCAGGCGGCTACGCTTTATGGATCAGCAGGTATCAATGGTGCTATCGTAATTACAACGAAAAAAGGTGCAAAAGGTAAGTTGAAAGTTAACTACTCAAACAGCACTAACTTCGAAGAAATCAGCTTCTTGCCTCAGTTCCAAGATAAATACGGTTCAGGTTCACACTACGCTGCTTCTTTTGGTTCGGCGGGTTATTTGACCAACTACCAAGACCGTTTGAAGCAAAACTGGCGTCCTTACGAAAACCAACAGTACGGAGATGCCTTTGACGGTTCGATGCGTATTCAAGGGCGTGTATTGGAAGATGGTTCAAAACTAGAAATTCCTTACTCAGCAATTAATAACGTTCGCCGTAAGACATTTGACAGAGGAGTTTCAATGAACAACCAAATCAACTTCGAAGGTGGTGATGAAACAACTACCTTCCGTTTGGCATTGGAAAATCAAAAAATCGCAGGTATTGTTCCTAAAGATAAAAGTGACAGAACGGGTATCCGTTTTGCGGCTTCAAAAGAATACAAGCGTTTGACCGCTAGCTTTACAGCTAACTATACACAAGCAAAATACGATCGTACTTCTTCAGACTTCTACAACGACGTATTGAACCAACCAGCCAACTTGCCTTTGTATGACCTACGCGATTGGCAAAACAACAAATTTGCTAACCCTAACGGTTATTATAACGACTACTACAACAACCCTTACTTCAATAAGGACATCAACCGTAACAACTACAAAGATGCCAACATTTCAAGCAACATCGCTTTGGAATTCAGAGCAACGGATTGGTTGAGATTAGTAAACCGTTTGGGAGTAATGAATAACTCACGTACAGGTAAAAACTACACTAGCAAGTTCCTGTATTCTGACTGGGCGAAAACAAAAGCATTTGTGCCTGCTCCTTGGGGAATCGATGACGTAGATGGAACAGGTATTTACCGTGCTATCTCTGACATCTTGGGAGGTGTATCTGATTACTCAAGCACAGAAAACGTAATCAATAACGAATTCCAAGCACACGTAAACAAAGACTTTGGTAACTTCAAAAACAACTTGATTTTGGGGGGAAGCTTATATCAGCGCTATACAAAAGCGATTGCTGTTAGTTCTTCTTCAATCGTTGTGCCAGATGTATACAATGTATCTAACCGCCAAGGTATCTTAGGTGGTGGTGAAGGAAACACAATGGAACGTCGTTTTGGATACTATGCTGACGTAACTTCTAATTACAAAAACTGGTTGATTCTTAACGCTTCTGGCCGTTATGATGCTACTTCACGTTTTTACAAGCCAGCGCGTAACAAAAACTATTGGTCGTATTTCTACTACGGAGCTGGTTTGTCGTTTATTCCAACCGACGCCTTCCCAGGTTTGAAGAGCAATGTTCTTAACTACGCTAAAGTGCGTATGAACTACAACAAGAACGCTAACGACAACATTCCTCTTTATGGTTTGGACTTGACGTATCCTAACGGTAGCGGCTTTCCATTTGGTAACACAGTAGGTTTGACGGTAGGTAACACCCTTCCTGATGCGAACCTTAAGCCTGAAATTGTATATTCTGGCGAAATTGGAGCGGAATTGCAAATGTTTAACAACCGTGTAAACTTTGAGTTCTCGGCATATACGCAAAACTCGAAAGGCCAAGTAATTACGGTGCGCGTTCCTAACACTACTGGTTTTAGCAACTTGCTTATCAACGTAGGTGAAACGAAAAACTGGGGTTATGAAGGCGAATTTAAGTACCTTATTGCTCGTGGAACAAAACTTAACTGGGATTTCAGCATCAGATATTCATACAACGATAACAAGGTAATTGACCTTTATCCTGGTATCAACGAATTCCAATACGGTGGATTTACGTATGCTACTACCAACGTAATCAAGGGCGAGCGTTTCCCAATGCTTAAAACCAATGGATATACGTATGCGCCAGATGGCTCAGGTTACGTGCTTATCAACCCCACCACAGGATATCCTATTCTTAACACAAGTTTGGTGAACAGAGGTGGTACATTGCCTCGCCACATTGCTGGTTTGGGCTCAAAAGTTAGCTACGGCAACTTGACCTTCAACTTCAACTTCGAATACCGCGGTGGAAACGTAATGTTTAGCGACTTGGGTCGTCAGATGACCTTTACAGGAGCTGGTAAATGGACAGAAAACCGTGACCCACAAATGGTGCCAAATTCAGCAACGCTTAACGCTGACGGTAAGACAGTTACGCCAAATACTAGCATCAACGTGCGTGAGTCTGAGTATGGCTACTGGGTAGATAACTACCGTTTGATTTCTGAAAACTTCGTAACACCAGGTTGGTTTATCAAATTGAGAGATATAAACCTTGCGTACACGTTGCCAACAAGCCTTTTGGAAAGAACGAAAATTTTCTCACGTGCAGAAATCGCGTTCTTCGGTCGTAACTTGTTCACGATTGTTGATAAGAAAAACTACTATACTGACCCTGAGTTCAGTAACGTAGCTACCAACAGCTTTACAGGTACGATTTCGTCAGTTACAGCGCCGAGCGGTAGTAACAACGTAGGTATCAATACTACAGGACAAACACCTCCTGTACGTCAGTACGGTGTGAGCCTTAACTTGACATTCTAAAAGGAGAGCAACAAACAGTTTCTGGATGTTCCTCAATTTTTTAAAACCTTAAAAGAAGTACACAATGAAATTAAAATCATATATTCTCGTCGTGGCATTGGCGTTGATGAGTACGGCTTGTAACGAGCAATTCTTGGATATCAATACCAACCCCAACTCTTTGCCTACGGCATCGCCCAACTACGTTTTTACGAACGCGCTTCGCCAATCGGCCTCTAACATGCTTGGACCCAACGAATTGGCGTCTTACTGGTCGGGTCAATGGACTCAATCAAACGGTTATATCTTAAGTACTACTATTTTTACGTACACGTTTACCAACGGAGATTTTAACTACTGGGATGGCTACTACGATAATCTTCAAGATTATCAGTTTGTGATTGATAACGCTGATGCTCAAGGTCAGAAATTTTTGAAAGGCCCAGCTAAAGTAATGAAAGCGTTGTTGTTCCAACAATTGGTGGATATGTACGGAAACCTTCCTTACACGGATGCGTTGAAAGGCGTTTCGTCATTGGCGCCCAAATTTGACGAGCAACAGTCGGTATACGACAACCTCATCAAGCTGCTTGACGAAGCAATCGTTGACTTGAAAGCTAACGCGTTTGCCAGTGCATTTGCGGGTTCGGATATTGTTTTTGCTGGAAGTAATACAAAATGGATTCGTTTTGCTAACTCAGTGAAGTTGCGCATCTTGATGCGTCAAGCACGGGTAGCTGCCAAAGAAGCTACGATTAAATCAGAAATCAATAAAATCGTAACAGAAGGCTCTGGCTTTATCACAGGTGAAGATGTGGGTATCGGTAGTACTTCGTTCTGGCAGCCAGCCGACGGTCAGATGAACCCAATCTACGAAAACTGGGGTTACAGTGCCGCAGGTGCCAAAAAAGCGTTGAACAACTATCCTCGCCTTACCAAGTATTTGATTGATGGGTTGAAAACATCGGCAGATACACTCCGTTTGAAGCGCATTGCGTACGCCATCGGTGGTGAAGGGGCTACGGCGGGTGTAAGTACACGTGCGGAGGTAGCGGCTAACTACGTAGGGGTGCCATTTGGTGCAAGTTCAGGTTATTTGCCAACAACTGTATCAGCGCCTGGCCCAAGTATCATCGCCAAAGGTGCGTTCAACCGCCCATATATTATCATGACAGCGGCGGAAATCCAATTGAACTTGGCAGAAGCAAAAGAAAGATTTGGAACAGGTGTAAGCTTAACAGGAACGGCTCAGTCTTACTTTGAAGAAGGGTTGGTTCAATCGTTCAGAGCATTGGGCGCAGCTACTACGGGTGCAGCAGCATTCAAAGGTAGCAAAGTAGAAAACTACGATTACGTAGCTTCTTCTAACAAGCTTACGGCGATTGCGTTCCAAAAATGGCTTGCTTCGTGTAACTTCACGGGCTTGGAAGCATGGGCTGAATACCGTAAAACAGGTGTGCCAGCAACTCCACAAAGCCTTGGCGTACCTGATGCCAAACGTCCAGTACGTTTGTTCTATCCAAACTCAGAGGGTGGGTCAAACTCTGCTAACGTAAATGCCCAAGGAACAGTAGACGTATTTGCTACAAAAATCTTCTGGGATATCGACTAATCGTTGGTCACCCAATCCCTTTTGGGGAAAGTAGAAGGCAGCGCCACGGCGCTGCCTTCGTTGTTTATAAGCAGTCAAATACGATGCTTTCACAGGAAAGTGTATTTTTGTGACTTAACTTTGACCTCAATGAACACATCGCCCAAGCCTACTTTAGTCGATTACTTACATCTGCATTTTTTGGTTATTATTTGGGGGTTTACCGCCATTTTAGGAAAGTTAATCAACGCTGATTTATCGCGGGTTAGCTTGACTTTTTTTCGGACGCTTTTGGCGGCGATTGGATTGGCCTTAGTGCTTACGCTTCGTAAAGAATGGAAAAAAGTACCTGCCCAAGACCGCGGAAAAATGTTAGGTGTGGGCGTAATTATGGGCGTTCATTGGTTGACCTTTTTTGCCTCTGCTCACGTTTCGAGTGCTTCGGTATGCTTGGCGGGGATGTCCACTACGTCGCTGTTTACTGCGTTGCTAGAGCCGTTGTTTAGCCGTAAACAAGTGCGCCCGCTGGAGATTTTGATGAGCCTGTTAGTCATGTTAGGGCTTTACCTGATTTTTCGTTTTGAGTTTGACCAATCGTGGGGGTTGGGCTTGGCGCTGATTTCTTCGTTATTGGCGGCTTTATTTACGATTGCCAATAGCCGTTTTGTAAAAAAACACCCTGCGTTGGTGATTACCTTCTACGAAATGAGCGGTGCCACGATGGGCATGTTATTGGGCTTGGTGGGGGTAGGAATAGCAAGTGGACTCACACAAAGAGAAGTCATTCCCCAATCGACCGATTGGCTCTGGCTGGGGATTTTGGCCAGTGTGTGTACGGTGTATGCGTATTCGGCAGGGGTACATTTGTTGAAAAAAATGTCCCCGTTTACCCTCAACCTGACGATTAATTTGGAACCCGTTTACGGAATGGCACTGGCGTATTTTATCCTTAATGAGCGCATGACTGCGGGCTTTTATGCGGGTACGGCGGTCATTTTGCTTTCAGTGATTCTTTATCCAATCCTGACAAGTCGTTTTGCAAAATAGTCATCCCAAAGCCTAGAAAAGTCTATTTACCTAAAAACTCTAGGCCAAATTTTGCTCCAGCCATCTCGGTCGCCAGGGAGAGGAGCGTCGCGTTTGATGTACTTGCCGTTGGCGTCGATGAGGACGGTAAACGGGACTTGCGTAATCCCCCATTCATTCTGGAGAAATAGATTTTGAGGTTGTGAGAGTTTGATGTGGAGCCCTCGGCATTTGCTTTTAATCACATTTTCGAGCCAAATGCTCTCGTCGTCTTTGTACTCCGACAAATACACGAAATTGAGTTGTCCTTTAGGCAAAGACGCTTCTAATTGGCGTGCTTCGGCTAAGGCGCGGATGCCGTATTCGTCGTTGGTCCAAAAAACGAGGTACGTGGGTTTGCCCTTCATTTGTCGTTTTATTTCAGCCCATAGTTCTTGGCCTTCCATATAGACTTTTTGATACAGGGTAATTCCTCCTTCTAGGTCAATAGAGTAGTTGCCTGGTGTTTGTGCGCGAAGTAAGTCTTGGGCTTCCCGAAAAGCGAGGGTGTCTGCGCATTCCATTTTGTGCAATTCATCCAACGAAATTCGGTAATAAGGAGATGTAAGCGTAGGCCGAATGTGTTGGTACCACAGTTTTTTAGTGTTTATTGTGGAATTATAGCGTTGTTTTTCATAAAAAATAGCGTTGATGTAGTCAGCCGTCAGCATGTCACCACGCTGGAGGTAGAAGAAGCGCCTTTTCTCCAATTCGTATTTATTGATGATTTCGAGGGTATCTCGTTTTTTGTTAAAAAGAGTATTCAACAAAGCTAAGTCTCGTGTTTTGGCTGTACCTCCCTGTGCCATTTCTTGTAGTTTTGTAGTTTCCGCTTCAGTAAGGTTGGGAATATACTCTAAAATGAGGGTAGCGACTTTAGAAACGGCAAGCGAGGTTTCGGTGGGAACAGGCGTAACGGAATAAATATACTTACTGAATTGTTGAAAAAAATCGGCTCGAGAAAACGTCAATAAACCTGAACGATCGAGGGTGACGGTTGTAGGAATGGCTTGCAAGTTGCCATTCGTGATAGTATTTTTAGTTGCCGAATCGGGCAGGGTAATAGGCCCGATGCTAGTAGGCAGGCGCTGTTCTGTCCGTAGTAAAAATGAATAATAATCCGCTTTCTTTGCGTTAAAAATCGACGAAATCACCCATTGTCCAAGCAGAGGGGGGGCGTTTTTGAAGGTTGGAATAGATTGAAAAAACTCAATCTGGCGATTGCTCTGAGTGGTAATATGTTGCCAATATTTAACCGCCTCGGTATCGTTGTATTTTTCGGCGGGATTGGCCGCTTGCCACTTTTTAAATTGGGGGTAAAAGCGGGCGTGTAAATTGTTGGTTTCGGCATGGACACCCCCGAAGCGGATTGGAAGGTCGCTCTTCGCCAGCGAATCGGCATTTATCGTGATTTCCACGGTTCCTTTGCTTCCTAAGAAGGGTAACACAACATTGCTGTAGGTTAGATAACATTCTTCGATAGGAAAAATAATTGGCATTTTAAGCTCAAAACTTCCGTTCGCTTGCAAAGGTGCTACCCGTATGATTTCGTGGTTAGGTTGTAAAATATTTACCCTCGCCACAATCACCTCGGGCGCTTGGCGGTAAAGCCGTGCGGTGAGGTTTTCGATTTTTCCTCGTACTACCAAGGTGTCTACTTGGGCATAACTGTTTTCTAGGAGCACTAGAAGCACCAAAGCAGCAAAATACAAACGAAGTGTCATAGCGTTAACGAACGGAGGTTTTATGGCTTATAGAAAGGCGTTTGGTCAAGAACGCGGTCGAGTTTGCTCAAATATAGTTTTTAAAATGTCTTGTTCCACTTCTCCGAAAGGAACATTTCTCCGACTGACGGTTTCGTAGGCTACTTGAATCGCTTTTTCGAGGCGGTATTCAGTGACGCCTTCGGCAGCGCCTCCCCACGAAAAAGAAGGAATATGCTTGGGTTGGAAACCCGCGCCAAAAACGTTGGCATTTACCCCCACAACCGTGCCCGTATTAAACATGGTACTGATGCCAGCTTTGGTATAATCGCCCATGAACAAGCCGCAAAACAAGCGCCCCGTGTCTTCGAGGGTATGCGTGGCGTAGCTGTATAGTTTTACGTTAGTATAATCGTTTTTGAGGTTGGAGTTGTTGCAGTTCGCCCCCAAGTTGCACCATTCTCCAAGAACAGAATTTCCCAAAAAGCCATCGTGGCCTTTGTTGCTGTAACTGAAAAGAACCGAGTTGCTGACTTCACCTCCTACTTTGCAGTGTGGGCCGATGGTCGTATTCATCCGCATTTTACCCCCCCAGTTTACGGTGGCACTTTCCCCCAGTGAAAAAGGCCCAATCACGACGCTTCCTTCGCAAATGGTGGCGTTTTTACCGATGTAAATGGGACCGTTTTCTGCGTTTAAAATAGCTCCGCGAACGTTAGCACCTTCTTCGAGAAAGACGTGTTCGGGGGCGTAGCAATGGGTGTGTGGGTCGGTCAGTGGTTGGGAGACTCGATGGGCGGTAAGGGCGGCAAAATCGGCCTTGATTTGTGCTCCGTTTTCCCCAAAAATATCCCAGATGTGTTGAATAACCGTTACAGGTTCCACCAACGAAACTACGGTAAGTTCTTGCTGTGGTTCTACCACTTCGAAAGGCGACCGATAGCCAATAGTGATACCATTAGAGCTTACCAGTACTTGACCTTCAGGCAGTTGCTGGATGGCTTTAGCGATACTCGCAGTAGCACAAACGGCTCCGTTGAGAAAAGTATTGTCTTGGGTAGTAATGAATGGAAATTTATATTGAAGGTAGGGCTCGGTCAAAAAAGAAGGTTTTTTACCCAAATAATGCGTCCATTTTTCGGTCAGGGTCAGGATGCCGCAACGAATTTCGGAAACAGGGCGGGTAAACGTAAAAGGAAGTAGATGAGGGCGAATGGCCGCGTCGTCGTACAAAATAAAATTGGTCATAACTGTGATTGTAAGGTGGTTGATTGACTGTTTCTGCGAACAGCGACTGTCAAAATCAATAAAATCTATTAGAGTTTATAAGCCTTTGGTAGCCACAAAGATAAGTTTTGCGCAAAATTTATTAGGTTTGCCAATACAAACATTTTTAACCTACCAAACTGCTCAATCTTATCAGAACCATGCCTAAATTAACCAAACAAATTGTCGATAACGAAACTCAGTACAGCTTTGATTTGCCCGTTAAGATTCTCCAATTTGGTACGGGAGTATTACTCAGAGGCTTGTGCGACTATTTGATCGATCAAGCCAATAAAAAACATGTTTTCAACGGCCGTATCGTTGTTGTGAAATCAACGGCGGGTTCTTCCGATGATTTTGCAGAGCAAGATGGACTTTACACGGTATGTGTTCGTGGAGTGGACGGCAACGGCGAAACCATTGACGAAGCTTCGACGGTAGGGGCAATTAGCCGTGTGGTGTCGGCCCAAGATAACTGGCGCAGTATTTTGCAGGTGGCGCGCAATCCTCACCTTGAAGTGATTATTTCGAATACCACAGAGGTAGGTATTCAGTACGTGGAGGAAAATATTTTCCAAAACCCGCCGCAGTCGTTTCCCGCAAAGTTGACGGCGTTTTTGTACGAGCGTTTCCGTACATACGGCGGCAAACGAGACAAGGGAGTAGTGGTGGTGCCAACCGAATTGATTACGGACAATGGCCTCAAACTACGGGAGTGTGTGGAAAAACTTTCGGCGTACAACGAGCTTGGAAAGCTGTTTAATAAGTGGTTGAAATACCACGTAAAATTCTGTAACTCTTTGGTGGATAGAATTGTACCAGGGAAGCCAGATGCCGCAACGCAAGCCCAGTTGGAGGCAAAACTAGGCTACGAAGATAGCTTGTTGACCGTAGCGGAGCCTTATTATTTGTGGGCGATTGAGGGCGATGACCGCGTTAAGAAAGTGTTGTCGTTTGAGCAATTGTTTGATAATGTCATTGTGGATGAGGATATTTCGTACTACCGCGAGCGTAAACTCCGTATCCTTAACGGGAGCCACAGTGCCTCGGCACCATTAGGGTATTTGAGTGGATTTGACATTACCTACCAGTGTATGCAAGACCCTGCGATGTCGAAATACTACGAAAGTGTTATTTACGACGAAGTGGTACCTACCTTGCCTTTTGAAGACCAGCTCGACGAATTGAAGGTGTTTGCGGGAGATATTTTGAGCCGTTATCGTAACCCGTTTATTCAACAAAAACTGATTGGTATTACCCTTCAGCAGACGTCGAAAATGAACGCCCGTAACGTAGCGACGATTCAGCGTTACTACAAACAGTTTGGCACTGTACCAAAGCGTTTTGCGCTAGGTTTTGCGGCTTATTTGCTTTTCATGAAAGCAGTTAAAAACGAAAATGGTCAGTATTTTGGGCAGCGTGGCGATAGCTTCTACCTTATCAACGATGACCAAGCGGGCTATTTTGTCGAACAATGGGAAGGCGTAACGGTAGAAAACGTTGGGGCGCTTGTCAACCAAGTACTAAGCAACACAACGATTTGGGAGACAAATCTGACAAAATTAGCAGGGTTTGTCGAAGCGGTAACGGAGCTGTTGACAGAAATGATGACCAACGGCGTAAAAGCAACCTTAGAAAAGGCTATTTTGTAATTATAAACTACTTAGGGTACTTTCGACGGCATCGCCTGCAAGCGGTGCCGTCGTTTTATTTCATTCATCAAAATTGTTATGTTAAAAAATAAGTTTGTCATCGGGTTGATTGTCGCCGTTATCGTTGGAGTGATTGGCTACACGTTTTTAGGGGAGGAAACCACTGTTTCGGAGGCCGATTATGTGGCGACGATGGAACAAGAACGAAAAGATAAGGATACGTTTTTTCGTACCTCTGATGAATCGCCTTTTCGTAAAACGGGCGACTTCAAAGGAATAAATTATTTCCCTCCCAGTTCAACCTATAAAGTGATAGCGACGGTGGTGCCGTATCATGCTACCGACAAAAAAGTGAATGTACCTATGACGGATGGTACTACCGTTGCTTACGAAAAATACGGTTTTGCCGAATTTACTTTGCCAGGCGAAAGCGCCGCCGCTGATCTCAACGTGTATCGGTTGCTGATTTATAAACACGAATCGGGTTTGTCGATTTTGTTTCGCGATGCAACTGCCCCCAAAGAAACCTACGGCGGAGGGCGCTACCTAGACTTCAAACTCGACGAAGTCTCGGATAGCAAATTGGCGATTGATTTTAATAAAGCCTATAATCCGTATTGTGCTTATAATCACGAGTATTCATGCCCTATTCCGCCCAAAGAGAATACGCTACCCATTCGAATCGAAGCGGGAGAAAAAGTCTATCATCAAGAATAGAAATTAGGACTGCTTTTTTTGCTATATTCGTTGGTACACTAACCGTCACGGCACACTATGAAATGGTCATTTATTATTCAGCAGAAATTGAAGGCATCTTTGCTACTTGGGGGAATTATGGTCGTGATTCTGTTGAGCGCGCTGATATCACGTAGTAGCCTGGATACTATTGACCATTCGTTGTCGTCCATTTATCAAGATCGCTTAGTGCCTACGGTTGACATTGTTTATTTGAGTGAGCATTTATATTCAAAGCGCTTGTTGTTAGAACAAGGGCTTGAAAAAAACGCCCCAACAGAGTGGTCTGCATTGGGGCGTCAGCTTTTAGTACATAATCATAAAATAGATTCGCTCTTGGCCGAGTTTCAACAAACAGAGCTGGTCGACGAGGAAGTGAAAGCGTTAAATTCGCTCAAAACCTCCACAAAAGCGTACATTCTGTTGGAGCAAAAAGTAGTAAAGTTAGCTTCTACATCGCCTAGTGGAGAAGGGAAGCGTCTTTTTCAAACCGAAGGAGGAGCATTGTTCCAGCAGTCGATACACCAACTAAGTGAACTGACGAAAATACAGTCGGTGGTAGGTAAAAAACTGATCAAGGATTCGCATACCGAAACCTATTACTGCAACCTGCTTTCTACGCTTCAAATCATCATTACGATTATCATCGGTACCATTGTGGTGTCGTTGGTTGTCAACTCCAAAATTATTCGCCAAGACTCGCAGCCATTTCACTTAAATTAGGCTCGTTTTATTCATCCCAAAGGCTTTCCAACGTGTAATCAGACCCTTCTAAGCACCAAAAATTGCCTTTGATGTAACGGTACTGCAAGTCTAATTCCCGCATGGCTTTCATTTCTTGCTCAGTCAGTTTTATGTCGGCGGCGGCTAAGTTTTCTTGCAAGCGTCCTGCGTTGACTGACTTTGGAATCACGGACGTTCCCCGATTGACCGCCCAGGCCAGCATCAACTGCGCGGCCGAGCATCCGCGTGCCTGTGCCAAAGCGCGAATTACTTCATTTTCAAACAATTTTGGTTCGCCGTCCACAATTCGATTGGCAGGTCGGTCTGACGAGCCTAAGGGGCAATAACCCGTCAAAACGATGCCGTGCTGACGGCAATAGTCCACCATGGGCCATTGTTGTAAAAACGGGTGCAGTTCCAACTGATTTACCTCAGGACGAACGCCCGTGGCGACAGTTACTTCTTCCAGTTTTTTAATGCTAAAATTGGAAACCCCGATGTGGCGGGTCAGACCCATTTCTTTTAAGACAATCATTTCTTCCCAAGTTTCTGAAAGAGGGACGTCCGTAAGACTGAGCATATCTTCGCCTGTTTGGGGGTAAGCTACCGCTCGTTTGAGTGCTACAGGCCAATGGATGAGGTACAAGTCCAGGTAATCGAGCTGTAAATCTTTTAAAGTGGTGTTGATTGAAGGCAAAATATACTGTTTTTCGTGGCTGTTGTTCCAAAGTTTCGACGTAATCCACAGCTCTTCTCTTTTTACCGTTCCTTCTTTCATTGCATCCGCGAACGCCTGGCCGATTTCTTGCTCATTGCCATACACCAAAGCGCAATCGAAATGCCGATAGCCAATCTCAATAGCGGTCTTTACGGCCGTATATACTTCTCCCTTGGCCGATTTCCACGTCCCAAGCCCCAAGGCGGGCATTTTGTCTCCGTTTTCAAAAGTTAAGTAGTTCATCTCAAAAATAAGTTATCTTAAAACCATCCACTGGCCCTACGAGTTAAATATAGCAAACTCCTTTTTCTAATGTCATTTCAAGGAAAAAACATTCTTATCATCGGGGCAAGCTCTGGAATTGGCCTTGCCATTGCCCAAACCCTTCAAGCCGAAGGAGCCTCGTTGTTCACGGCTTCACGCCGCGCACCTGAGGACATTCAAAGTCAACACATTACGTGGGACGTCACTCAGCCCATCGAAGGTCTTTTTGATGTATTACCCGATACCCTTCATGGCCTCGTGTACGCCCCAGGAAGTATCAATCTCAAACCTTTCCAACGCTTTTCGTTGGCTGATTTTCAAGCCGATTTTAATGTCAATGTGTTGGGAGCGGTAGCTGCGATTCAGGCCAATCTTGCCCGACTTCGCAAAGCAGGCGGCGCTTCTATTGTACTGTTTAGCACCGTTGCTGTACAAACGGGGATGGGTTTTCACGCCTCTATTGCCACAGCCAAAGGAGCGGTAGAAGGGCTGACTCGCTCGCTGGCGGCGGAGTTTGCGGCTACAAAAATTCGATGCAATGCCATTGCACCTTCGTTGACTGATACGCCATTGGCCGCCTCATTGTTGTCGAGCGATGAGAAACGTGAGGCTTCCAACAAACGCCATCCGATTGGGCGTGTAGGTACACCCCAAGATTTGGCCGCCGTAGCGAAATTATTGCTTTCGGACGAAGGTAGCTGGATTACGGGGCAAGTACTCAACGTAGATGGTGGCATGGGAAGATTGAAGTAATCCTCCCATTGCCTTTAAAACCGAAATGCCTGCGTTTTTCTTTCTGATTGTGGCTTACCTTTTTTATAAGTCGGAGTCCATTTTTCTCCCTGTTTGAGGATGCGAACGGCCTCCTCAAACAGCTGACCATTCGCTCCGTTTTTATTCTCAAAATCACGTAATTCTCCCAGCTCGTTGACCGTAAATGCTACAACTACTCGTCCACGAGGGCTTTGGGGATTTTGTTTTAGAAAAGCGTCAATTTCCCCTTGTATATAGTCCGAATACGCTTTTGAAGTCTGAGCAGTTTTGGGCTTTTGAGCACGTTTGTTATAGCCTGTGACTACCACCTCACTCAGTGCATTTTGCTCTGCTTTTAACAAAACTGGGGCTAAAACCGAATCTTTTACCGTGATTTGAACGGGAGTAAATCCCACAGCGCCAATGCTTACGTTGTCATTGGGGCGCACACCTCGTAGAAAAAACGTTCCGTCGGTAGCCGAATAAGCACCTCGGTTACGGCCTTTCACCGTAATAATACTTCCTGCGAGTGCTTCTCGTGTTTCCTCTTCCAATATCTTGCCTCGTAGCGTAAACGTATCAAGGGGTAACGCCGCCGCAGGAGCCGACGCAACGCGACTTTTCGCCTGCGCGGGCTTCGCGGCCAACTCCTGCGCAGGAACTACCGCGGCGACTTCCTCCGCCTTTTTTTCTTCTACAATGCTTGCTGCACTACCCTCTGCGAGCTCGGTTTCCAGCGCATCTTGGGTCGGAGGCGCGGCGGCCACTTGTTCTTGGATTGGTTTTCGAGCAAGCCTTTGGGTCTTGGGTTTGGCAGAAAGTGTGGTCTGTTTTTCTGCTAAAATAGGTGCACTTTCAGGGACAGGAGCCGACGGCAATACCGTCTCTGCCGCTGCTTTAGCTGTTGATTCGGGTAAGTCTTGCCGCTGTACCAACCACCAACCTAACCCCACGGCCATGACCACCGCAGCCGCCGAGGCATAGTAATAGGGCACTAGCCTGCGTTTTTGGGGCGAAATTCGTTGTTGAAGCCGCCTACGAACATCCAACAGCGCTTCCGACTCGTCCACGCCAGCTTTTTTCATGGCCTGGAGTCCTTCTAATGTATCATCGACTTGTTGGTTTTGCAATGCCTCTTTTTCGACCTTGTACTGATCTTGGGGAGTCAGTGTCCCTGCTACATACTGGCGCAGTTGGTGCGTCGAAGGCGGAGTATGTTGTTTTGATTTAGCCATGTTGTTTGCCCTCCATGCACAGTTTGAGGTTTCGCTTACCGTTTTGGAGATAACTTTTCACTTTTGTCAACGCAAAGCCCGTTTGGTCGGAGATTTGTTGGTAGCAAAGTTGCTGGAAATAAAACAGTTCTACACTTTTACGTTGTTCGACAACCAACGTTTGTAAACAGTCGCCCAAATCAGCAAGTTGAACGTCTAGCTCGTCGTTGTTTTCGGGCGTATGAGCTACTTGTGCCTCGTAGGCTTCGTCATCAAAAAGCCCTTCGTCGCTTACCATGATGCGTTTAGAACGCAGTTGCATTAAGCAATAGTTGCGCGTGAGGCTATGCAGCCAGCTTTTGAAATTCCGAACGTCGTTTGTCCGAAGGTCGGTAATCAATTGTTCAAATACCTGCATCACTGCGTCTTTTGCGTCGTCTTCGTCACGCAAGTACCTGAAACATATCGCAAAAACCATATCCATGTGGCGTTCGTACAATTCGCCCAAGTCGGTGAGATTACCCGTTCGGCGGTATTCCGAGAGGTAATCTGCATCGGTAAGAGCTGTTTTTCGGCGAAATAGTTTTAAGAACAAGTCTTTCTCTTCGTTTTAAGTAGTGAAATTTGACAAGATACTAGGACGATGTACCTTTCTATTTTTGAGGGGCGTAGCCCTAACATCATCGTAGAAAAAAAGCATATACCTACATTCGTACACCCTCACAGACAGTAGATGAGCGAATAGAGAAAATTCCACAAAAAAAATTCAAAAACTTTTATGGAATCGGGTAAGAGATTGCATCCATTGGTTGAAACTAAAAAAACACAACCATGAAAACAAATCTTTTTTGCCTGATTTTAAGCGTATTTGCTTTGTTTGCTTGCGCTCAATCTACGCCCGTTACAGTTACGGGCACTGTCCTTGAAGAAGGTCTTTTGACCCCCATTTCAGGAGTAGCAATCATTGTTAAAGGGACTAACAAAGGCACCACTACCGACCTCCACGGGCGGTATTCGCTGGCAGCTCGCACAGGCGACAAGCTGATTTTTAACTTTGTTGGCTATCAAACCCTCGAACGTACCATCGGCAAAGATTCGGTGGTGAATGTCAAACTCAAAGTAGCTCACGCAGCTTTGCAAGAGGTCGTGGTAACTGGCCTCAGCAAGCGTGCAGCAAAGAGCGCGGCAGCACCCGCTTCTTCTTTTGCCTTGATGGGTACTCCTCCCCCCATGCAAATGGACTTCAATGCCGAAGAGTACAAAGGCATCAACGAAAACGGTTTTCATAACCCTAAAAACAACCCGCTCACCACGTTTTCGATTGACGTAGATCGGGCGGCTTACAGTAACGTGCGCCGATTGCTGAATTTGGGACAATTTCCTCAAAAAGACATGGTGCGGGTGGAAGAAATGATTAACTATTTTGACTACGACTACCCGCAGCCCAAAGGCGAACACCCCGTGGTGCTTCAAACCGAACTGTCAGATTCTCCTTGGAACAAAGGCTTGAAATTGCTTCACATCGGGCTGCAAGCCAAAACCATTCCTAGCGATAACCTGCCTGCGTCGAACTTGGTGTTTTTGGTGGATGTATCGGGGTCGATGGAGATGCCCAACAAATTGCCTTTGGTCAAAGAAGCCTTCAAATTATTGGTCAATCAGCTTCGTCCCAGCGACCGCGTGGCCATTGTGGTGTATGCAGGAGCGGCAGGAACTGTTTTACCCTCTACCCCTGGCAATCAGACATCTACCATCAAAGATGCCTTGGATAACCTTCAAGCAGGAGGCTCAACGGCGGGCGGAGAAGGGATTAAATTAGCGTACAAAATTGCCCAAGATCATTTTATCAAAGGAGGAAATAACCGCGTTATTCTAGCCAGCGACGGCGACTTCAACGTCGGGGTTTCGAGCGAGGGCGAACTTCAACGATTGGTGGAAGAAAAACGCAAAAGTGGGGTGTATTTGAGTGTGTTAGGTTTTGGAATGGGCAATTACAAAGACAACAAAATGGAAACCTTGGCCGACAAAGGAAACGGAAATTATGCTTACATCGACAATTTGCAAGAAGCGCAAAAAGTATTTGTACACGAATTCGGAGGGACACTTTTTACCGTGGCGAAAGACGTAAAATTACAGTTGGAGTTCAATCCAAGGTTTGTCAAAGGCTATCGCCTCATCGGTTACGAAAACCGAATGTTGAACAACGAAGATTTTCACGATGATAAAAAAGACGCGGGCGAAATGGGCAGCGGTCATACCGTAACGGCCTTGTACGAAATCATTCCTGTGGGAGTGGAAAGCGCTTATTTGAATAAGGTAGATGACTTAAAATACCAAAAAAGTGCGGAAGTGACCACTTCTTCGGACGAGCTGGTGACCATCAAACTTCGCTACAAACAACCCGATAGCGAGACAAGCCGCCTTTTTGAAGTACCTGTGCGTAATGCAACTATACCTTTGGCCAACACCTCCAAAAACTTTCGTTTTGCGGCAGCGGTAGCCGAATGGGGACTATTGCTCCGTAGCTCGGAGTTTAAAGGTGAAGCATCTTATGGTCAAGTTATTGACCTTGCCAAAGGAGCCATTTCCAAAGACCCAGAAGGCTATCGCGCCGAATTTATACGCTTGGCCAAATTGGCTCAGTCGTTGGATACCTCCAAAACAATTGCTAAAAAAGACGAATAAAAAAATGCCCGTAGGTGGGTTTATCGCCTGCCTACGGGTCATTTTCAGCCACTATATAAAACCTAACCTATCTAAACTTTCCTGTGCTTGGAGAATAGTTACCCAATGGAAAACTTACGCCGACGTTGAGTCCCCAAGAGCGGTTGTGTACATCCGAAGCGTTTGCCATCACATTCGTTAGGCCAATGTTGTAGCGCAAATCGGCGTTGAGCCATACTTTATTTTTGATGGAATAGTTAAGCCCTGCGCCCAAAGCCGCTCCTGCATCTACGCCTTTGTAAGCCCGAGCAGCACCTTCAGGATTGATACTGACGTTGTTTTCATTGACTGCCTTTACTAAAAAACCGACGTAAGGCCCTGCCATCAACTTGGGACGAAGCGCGTTACCACGGCCATTGAGATAATATGTTCCCATGATGGGCACTTGGATGTAATCGAGGTGGCCTTTTGAGGCTCCGTTCCCCGATTCGCCTCCAATTCGTGAATACAAAAGTTGTCCATTGACTCCTAAACGGCTTTCTCCGCTGTAGTTGATGAAAATACCCGCCGAGTTGCCGACTTTCCAGTCGTTATAAATAGGGTGATTGGTCAATCTCGAAAAATTTACCCCGACAATCGGGCCAAAAGAGACATTTTCTTGGGCAATTGCCTGTCTTCCTGTTGAAATCAAGGCAATCATTAGGAGGAAATAAGCACTTCTTTTCATGGTTTTGAGTGAGTTTTTTGGTTGCTCTTTGCCTTAAAAACTCCATTCCATCCTTTTTCTAAAAACAAACTAGCCCAAAAACGGGGAAAAATTTCCTCATTTTTGGGCTGGTTTGTGGGGAAGTTTTTGGTTAACGGGGTTGTGAGCAACCCCCTTACTCGGGTTTTGAGAAACCCGAGTCACTACTTATTAGAAATCCGAGTCACTGGCTATTTCGGCATTGTCGGGCGAACTTCGATTTTGCTTGGTAGCGTGCGGGGATTCATTTTCAACAAATCCACCACAATTTGCCCAATGTCTTCGGGTTGAATTTTCCACGCATCTTTTTCGGAAGGCTCATGATTATTAAAATGCGTCGCTACCGAACCTGGCATAATGGTCGTTGCTTTGATACCAGCGCTACGCACGTCCATCATCACCGCTTGCGTAAAACCTACCAAGCCAAATTTGCTGGCATTGTAGGCCGAGCCGTTGGCAAAAAAGTTGGTACCTGCCAAACTCGCAATCGTAATCAAATAGCCTTTCGATGCGGTGAGGGCGGCCAACGACGCTTTGGTGCTGTAAAAAACGCCCGTTAGGTTAATGTCAATCGTTTCTTGCCATTGTTCGAGGGTCAGCGTTTCGATGGGCGCAAAATGCCCCACCCCTGCGTTGGCAACGAGCACGTCGAGGCGTCCCCATTTTTCCAACACCTGATTCACCGCCGCTTGCTGCGAATCAAAGTTTCTTACGTCGGCTACGATTCCCAGCGCCGCTCCCTCTTGCTGTTGATTGAGTTGTGCAGCCACGGTTTCTACGGTTTCTGCGTTGCGTCCCGTTATGGCCACTTTGTAGCCTTCTTTGATGAGCATTTCGGCTACTCCTAGGCCAATTCCTTTCGTTCCGCCCGTAATCAGGGCTGTTCTTAGTATTTCTTTCATCGTTCTTTCTTTTTCGTATATCGCAATTATTTGTTCGTTTCTCAACAACACCATCTCCTTCAAATGAAATCCCGAATCGCCCTGTTTTTAGTCGTTGGCCTTGGTATTTTACCCCAATGGCTCCTACAAGCTCCTACCTCCAAGCCCAACATTATTTACATTTTGGCCGATGACATGGGGCAAGGTGACGTGTCGGCGTTTAACCCCAATGCGAAGTTTAAAACGCCTCATTTGGATCAATTAGCCGCCGATGGAATGCGCTTTACGGAAGCCCACTCAAGCTCGGCAGTGTGTACGCCCACGCGTTACGGGATTTTGACGGGGCGATACTCGTGGCGGAGCAAACTTAAAAAAGGCGTGACGTGGAGCTACGATTCGGCACTGATTGAAGACAAGCGTTTGACGGTAGCTTCCTTTTTGAAGCAAAATGGCTACCAAACCGCTTGCGTTGGAAAATGGCATTTGGGGCTCAATTGGGCACCCAAAAATGACCCCGTTGTCCCCGTTGATTTTTCTCAGCCCGTCAAAAAATCACCCAATGAATATGGCTTTGACTACTCGTACATTATTCCCGCGTCGCTCGACATTCCGCCTTATGTATATGTAGAAAATGGCCGCGTCACGGCTCAGCCCGACCGCGAAACAGAGTCAAAAACGCAGTACGGATGGTGGCGAAAAGGCCCAACGGGGGCTGATTTTAAGCATGAGGAGGTACTGGGACGGTTTGTTCAAAAATCGGTCGATTACATTCAAAGCCGTACGTCGGCGGAGCCTTTTTTTCTTTATTTACCCTTAGCCGCCCCTCACACGCCGATTTTACCAACGGGACAATGGAAAGATAAATCGGGGCTGAACGAATACGGAGATTTTGTATTGATGGTGGACGATGTCGTTGGACAAATCCAGCAGACACTTCGCCAAAAGGGAATGGACAAAAATACGCTCATCATTTTTACTGCGGACAATGGCTGCGCGCCTTACGCGGGCACTGAACTCATGGAAAAGGCAGGGCATTTTGCCAGCAATGGGTTTAGGGGTTATAAAGCGGATAGCTATGAAGGAGGGCATCGGGTGCCTTTTATTGCCAAATGGGCGGGGCATATTAAGCCCAATGCAACATCAGACCAAACGATTTGTTTAACCGATTTTATGGCAACTTGTGCGGGGATTCAGGGCAAAAAACTCCCCCAAAACGCGGGCGAAGACAGCTACGACTTGGGGCCTATTTTGTTTGGTAAAAAACCAACCAAACCTCTACGGGAGGCGACTGTTCATCATTCGGTAGAAGGGATGTTTTCCATTCGGCAAGGCGATTGGAAGCTGATTTTGGATGCAGGTTCAGGCGGCTGGAGTTTTCCTAAGCCTGGCAAAGATTATCAAGGTTTGCCCACGGTACAACTCTATCATTTGAAAAACGACCCTACCGAAAAAACCAACCTTTATGCCCAATATCCCGAAAAAGTAACGCAGCTCAAAGCCTTACTCCGAAAATACATTCAAGACGGACGCAGTACACCAGGAATGCCTCAGCCGTACATTGAAAGCGCATCTTGGCCAGGGTTGAGGGGTTGGTAGGGGTTAAAATAATTTCGGAAACAGCATCGCTACTCGGCGGCGATACTCCACGTAGGCGTCTCCAAACTCACGCACAAGTTTTTGTTCTTCATATACAATACCAATACGAATATAGACCGTAACGCAGATAGCCATAATCAGAGATTGGAGGGTAGCTTCATATAAAAAAATGCCCCATACGGCCAAAATAGTACCCGTATATAACGGATGCCGTATATATCGCAGCAATCCACCTGTGCGAAATTCGTTGGGTGTAGCCAATGAAGAAGGTACTGAGATTCCCAAAAATTCGCGTAAGTCGTACCCTCGCAGTGCTTTCAGGGCAATGAGTACGCCTATCCAAAATAAGGTGATTGCGAGGCCACTCACCCACCACTCGGCGGCCCAGAGACGTTCTTTGGGGAGTAAACGTTGGTACCACAGCAGCCCTATCAAGAGTACAATTGCCAGTACGTTGTACAGCAAGCGATAGTAGCGGAAAAGTCGCCCTAGTTTTTGTTCAAAAAAATGTTTGATCTTTGGACTTGCTAAAGCGCTGTGTATGAATCCATACACTATCCAAAGAGATATTTGTAGTAGGTAGAAAAACATTTTTTACATTAAGTTTATACAGAAAGTAACTATTCTGAAGAACGTTGAAAACTCTACGGCTTTACGTCAATTCAGGGGTTTAAATTTTGAGGAACTGAAAGGGGATAAAAAAGGGTCTTATTCAATTCGTATATATTTAAGTTGTCGTTTAGAGTTTCAACTACAAAATGATGTTATTAAACTAACAGAAATCGCCATTATTGATGATTTGACCAATTACTATCAATAATACTTTGGAATTGAAATTAGGTGCCAGTATAGGCGGTTTGAGCTATTTTGAAAATAAAGTTTTAAATAATTAAAGTCAGGTTGAACGCATTAAAATATAAAGCTCTATTGATTGCTCCAGAGGAGCTACATCTTAGTAGAAAAATGAATCAAATCCCCCACAAAGCCCCATCTGGGCGGCCGACGTTCGGTGAAAGATGTCACCCCGATGGGGCTTTTGGATGGCCTTTACCTCTTTTTTCTACTAAGATTTAGCCTCGCTGAGGCTACTTTTTTTAATGCGTTCAACCTGAATTAAAGTGAACTAGTCCTTGATTTCAAATCAGGTTAAATAGATTAAAATATAGCTGTACCCTTTATTGCTCCAGAGGAGCTACATCTTAGTAGAAAGAATGACCTAAGTTTTCCCCAAGCCCCATCGGGGCGGCCGACGTTCGGTGACATCTTTTTTAAAATGCGTTTAACCTGATTTCAACCCAAATGGGGATTGAAACCTTTGAATTTACAACATTATGAGCACATACAAAGTAATTGGCAGTGATGGACGAGAGCTCCGCCCTGCCTTTCCTACTCATCCAGGTATAGTATTAGAAATGGAGCTGGAGGCAAGAGAGTTAAAGAAATCAAGTTTTGCCATGGATTTACGAATGTACCCTTCGCATTTTTCAGACATTTTGAAAGGCCGAAGGGGTATTTCTGCGGCCATTGCTCTTAAGTTGGAAAAGTCGCTTGGGATTGACGCAGCGTTTTGGCTAAGAATGCAAATGGATTACGATTTAGCCATTGAGCGACAAAAATTGGTAGAAGCCTAGCATAGTTTCGGCGGTTATCACTATTTTCGATGTCTATCCAACTCAAACAACGAAAACCAGTGAAAAAACTACCTTTTCTTTACTTTCTCCTAATTAGTTATTGTTTTGGCCGTCAAGCCGCTGCGCAGTCGTACAAGCCGCCTGTGTTCACCGACCCCGATCGGATGAAAAAAATTGAGGCGGTACTGCCTACCATTGATAAAATTTACAAAGAGTACGCCGAAAAAAATCATTTCCCAGGGTTTACCTACGGGGTGGTGGTCGATGGCAAACTGATTCATACGGGCATAGCGGGCTACACCGACATTAGCAAAAAAATCCCCGCTACCACCCAATCGCTTTTCAGAATTGCGTCCATGAGCAAGAGTTTTACGACGATGGCCATTTTGCAATTGCGCGACGCGGGTAAACTCAATTTGGACGACCGTGCGGATAAGTACATTCCCGAAATGAGGAATACAAAACTACTTACAGCTGACGCGCCAGCCATTACCATTCGCCATTTACTGACGCATGCCGCAGGTTTCCCCGAAGACAACCCTTGGGGCGACCGTCAGTTGGCCGACACCAACGAAGAGTTATTGAAGCTGATTCAAAGCCCCATTGCTTTTTCAAATACGCCAGGGGTCGCTTACGAATATAGCAACTTGGGGATTACCCTTTTGGGCTATATTATTCAGAAGGTTTCGGGAAAAACGTACCAACAGTTTATCAACGAGTCTATTTTTAAACCACTTGGCATGACGCATACCAAATGGGAGTATGCCGAAGTGCCCGCCGACAAACTAGCCCACGGCTACCGCTGGCGCGACGGCCAATGGATAGAAGAAGCCCTCCTTCACGACGGCGCATGGGGCGCAATGGGTGGGCTTATTACTTCAATCGAGGACTTTAGTAAATACATGGCGTTACACTTGGCGGCTTGGCCTCCCAAAAACGATACCGATGCTGGTCCTCTCAAGCGGAGTTCGATTCGCGAAATGCACCAACCTTGGAACATCAGCGGCTTTTCCCCGCAGTTCAAGTACGCGACAGGGCGTCCATGCGCTACGGTTTCCGCCTACTGCTACGGGCTCAACTGGATGCGCGATTGCGAAGGGCGCGAGTACGTGGGGCACAGCGGAGGGCTCCCAGGCTTTGGGAGTAACTGGCGTATTTTGCCTCAGTATGGCATTGGCGTAGTGGCTTTTGCCAATGTTACGTACGCCCCAACCGTCCCGATTAACCTGCAAATTTTGGATACGCTCATTGTAGGTGCCCAACTTAAACCCCGTCAATTGCCTGCGTCGGATATTTTGAAACAACGTCAGCAACAGCTCACTCAACTGCTACCTAACTGGCAAAACGCCGAAAGCAGCGGCCTTTTTGCCGAAAACTTCTTTGCGGATTACTCGTTGGAAGCCCTCAAAAAAGAAGCAACGGGGTTGTTTGACAAAGCGGGTAAAATTATCAGCGTAAAAGAAATTGTTCCCGAAAATCAGCTTCGGGGTCGTTATCTTATCGAAGGGGAAAAGGCTACACTATGGGTGTCGTTTACGCTTACGCCCGAAAGTTCTCCGTTGATTCAGGAGTATCGTATTGGAGAGGTGAAAAAATAGTTTCCACGCAAGAAGATAGAGGCGCAAAGTAATCTTTTTCTGCGGCGTTGCCCCTCTGCTTCTTTGCGTGAATAAGCCGACATTAGATTATATCTCTCTCCTCCTTTTTTGTATAAAAATCTAAGAAACTTATGCAAACATCCCGCAGAGATTTCATTCGTTCGGCTTCGGTGGCTACTGGAGCTAGTTTATTCTCTTTTACCCCCCTCGAATTACTGGCAAGTCAACGAAAACGGGTCTCTGCCAACGACAAATTGCAACTTGGAGTGATTGGGTGCAAGGGCATGGGGTGGTCTGATTTACGCTCACACCTGCAAATGAGTGAGGTAGAGTGCGTGGCTTTGGCCGATGTCGATCAGAGTGTTCTGGATCAGCGGGCGGCTGATGTACAAACCGCGCGCGGCAATCGCCCTCAGTTGTACAAGGATTACCGCAAAATGCTCGAAAACAAAGACATCGACGCGGTGATTATAGGCACTCCCGACCATTGGCACTGCTTGGCGTTGACCGATTCGTTGGCGGCGGGCAAGCACGTCTATTGTGAAAAACCGCTGGCTAATTCGATTGAAGAATGTAATATTATGCTCGCTGCGGCCAAACGGGCGGGTAAAATTATCCAAATCGGGCAGTGGCAACGGAGCGGCTCCCACTACGAAAAGGCGATTGAGTACGTTCGTTCGGGGAAACTCGGAAACATTCGCCTCGTAAAAGTATGGGCGTACCAAGGCTGGATGGAACCCGTCCCAGTTAAGCCTGACAGTGCGCCACCCGCAGGCGTAGATTACGACATGTGGCTTGGCCCCGCCAAAAAACGCCCTTTCAACCCTAATCGTTTTCATTTTAATTTTCGTTGGTTTTGGGACTACGCAGGAGGGTTGATGACCGACTGGGGTGTCCACGAAATCGACATTGCTCTGTATGCCATGAATGCTAAAGCGCCTAAATCAGTTATGGCTTCGGGCGGAAAACTCGCCTACCCTGACGATGCTTCTGAAACCCCCGATACGCTCCAAACTGTGTATGAATACGAGGGCTTTAACATGCTTTGGGAACATGCTACGGGTATCGACGGAGGTAACTACGGCCTCACCGAAGGGATTGCATTTATCGGAAACAACGGCACGCTTGTATTGCACCGTGGTGGCTGGTCGTTGCACCCCGAAACCCAGACCAAAAACGGAATTAAGGTGTATAAAATTGAGGATATTCCTGACCAAGCACGTAACGGAGATTACCTCAATGAGCATACCAAAAACTTTGTACAAGCCATCAAAGACAACAATCCTAAACTGTTGAAATGCGGCATCGAGACGGGAAGTGTGGCTGCAATCAACGCCCACATGGGGAACATCGCTTACAAAACAGGCCGCAAAGTGTATTGGGATTCGACAACGGGCACGTTCAAAAACGACCCAGAGGCCAATGCCCTGATAAAGGCGCATTACAATAATGGTTGGCAACTCCCGAAAGTATAAAAAACGTTCTGCAAGCTCAAAAGCCCGTTAGGGTTAGAAAATGAGGTGTAAAGTTGGTAACTTTGCACCTCATTTTGTTTTTCAACTCCATGACAGAACGTTACCTACAACGTGGGGTGTCGGCCTCAAAAGAAGACGTACACCGCGCCATTGCTAAGCTCGATAAAGGACTCTTCCCCAAAGCTTTCTGTAAAATCGTCCCTGATATTTTGGCAGGTGACCCCGACTACTGCACCATCATGCATGCCGACGGAGCTGGTACCAAAACCTCGCTGGCGTATTTGTATTGGAAAGAAACAGGTGATTTGTCGGTGTGGCGTGGCATTGCGCAAGACTCGATTGTGATGAATACCGACGACCTCATTTGCGTAGGAGCAACGGGGCCGATGCTCATTTCGTCGAGCATAGATCGTAACAAAAACAAAATTCCTGGGGAAGTGATTGCCGAAATCATCAACGGAACGGAGGAAGTGTTGGAAATGCTTCGCAATCACGGCGTTGAGATTTACAGCACAGGTGGCGAAACGGCCGATGTGGGTGATTTGGTACGTACCATCACGGTCAACAGTACGGTGATTGCGCGGATGAAACGTTCGGAAGTGATTTCAAATGACAACATCCAAGCGGGAGACGTGATTGTGGGACTGGCGTCGTTTGGGCAGGCTTCTTACGAAACTACCTACAACGGTGGCATGGGAAGCAATGGCCTCACTTCGGCGCGCCACGATGTGTTAGATTCTTACTTGGCATCAAAATACCCCGAAAGTTTCGACCCAGAAGTCCACAGTGCCCTTGTATATAGTGGTTCAAAACGCCTCACGGATGCCGTCGAAAATACGCCTGTTAACGTCGGTCAATTGATTCTTTCGCCTACGCGTACCTATGCTCCGTTTGCCAAAACGTTGTTGGACGAACTTCGCCCGCAGATTCATGGCATGGTACATTGCAGTGGTGGTGCGCAAACGAAGGTGCTCCATTTTATTGATAATTTGCATGTTGTCAAAAACAACCTTTTCCCCATTCCTCCGCTCTTTAAATTGATTCAAGCCGAAAGCGGAACAAGTTGGCAGGAAATGTACAAAGTGTTTAACATGGGCCACCGCCTTGAAGTATATCTTTCGTCGGAACACGCCCAACGTGTTATTGAAATTGCACAATCGTTTGGCATTCAGGCTCAAATCATCGGCTATGTGGAAGCCAACGAAGGTAAAAAAGTAACGGTTCAGAGTGAGTTTGGAGAGTTTGTTTATGAGTAATTTGCCATCAAATTGAACGCATTAAAAAAGTAGCCTCAGCGAGGCTACTTTTTTAATGCGTTCAATTTGACCAATACTTCAGCAGGTATTACCCCTTGCGCTAGTCATCATCCCTAGTACAGCCAACATGAGCAAAATAGTAAGTTTTATTTCAAAAGCATGGTTTTTTTAATGAGTGACAAGTAAGGTTTTCCAATGGATTTACCTTGAAGGAAAAGTTGGGCAATAAAATTTTTGAAAAAAACAAACTTCATGTGCAACGTACCCAAGCGGTTTTGCATCTTTTCTTCAAAACACAAACTCATACATCCATGAAAGCCATCGTATTTACTTTTTCATTCGTTCTAGTCGCTTTTGTCGTGTTCTCACAAAAGGACAATGAGACCCCTTATTTTACCAAAACCTTTAGTGCTTCGGCAGTCAAAGCCCTTCAAGTACGTACTTCGGGCGGGAGCATTCGCGTGGCGGGAAGCACCAACGAACCCAAAGTTGAAATGTACGTACGTTCTAACAATTGGAACGGAAGTTCAGAATTGAGCAAAGAAGAAATTGACGAACGTCTCAAAGAATACGAAGTACGCGTAGCGATGGAAGGTGAAACGCTCGTATGCCGTGTAAAACGTAAAAATGAAGATGAAAAATGGGACTGGAAACGCTCGTTAAGCATTTCATTTAAAATTATTGTTCCCGAAAAAACCGCTACTGATTTGGCAACGAGCGGCGGAAGTATTCACTTGGCGAACTTATCAGGAACGCAAAGCTTCTCTACCAGTGGAGGTAGTCTGCATTTGGATGATTTGGCGGGTAATGTCAAAGGCCGTACGTCAGGCGGAAGTATTCACTTAGCTAAGTGTCGTGAACAAATTGACTTGAGTACGAGCGGAGGTAGCATCCATGCTGACGAATGCAAAGGTGACATCAAACTCGTAACCTCAGGAGGAAGCATTGAACTTAATCAAGTTGATGGTGTTTTGAAGGCCAGTACGAGTGGTGGAAGCATCAGAGGAGGCGGTATCAGAGGTGAACTAACGGCATCAACTTCGGGTGGTTCAATTCGTTTGAATGATGTAGCGGCGTCGTTGCGGGCATCAACAAGCGCAGGAAGTATCCACGCTGACATCGTATCGGTAGGCCAATTTTTAGATTTATCAACGTCGGCAGGAGGAATTCATGTTCAGATGCCACTCAACAAAGGCATGGAGCTTGATTTGCGCGCCAATCGTGTTAACGTAGGTACGCTTAAAAACTTCAACGGTATTGTAGAAAAAGACCGTGTTAAAGGCTCACTCAACGGCGGTGGGGCGTTGGTATCAATGCGTGCAAGTGCAGGTTCTATTTCAGTAAACGACTAACAGGTTAGACAATTTTTCGGTCTGACTGTCGTCTGACCGTATCATAGGATTAAAGAGTTCACTCAGTCTGACTAACGTCTGACTGGGATAAGGTCAGACGACAGTCAGACCGAAAAATCGCATCTGATTAAAGAGTTTTACACAGTCTGACGGCCGTCAGACTGTGGTAAGTCCGCCAGTTTTGGCGGACTTTATTTTTTGGTGCTGAGTTTCACAATGAAATAGCTAATTTTGACGCTAAATCACCGAAACACAATTAGAACTTCCGCATTCTATGAAAGGAATTATTTTGGCGGGTGGCTCAGGCACTCGCTTACACCCACTCACGTTGGCCGTTAGTAAGCAGTTGATGCCAGTTTACGATAAGCCAATGATATACTACCCGCTGTCGATTTTGATGTTGGCGGGCATTCGTGAAATCTTGATTATTTCGACTCCCCACGACTTACCTCACTTTCAAAAACTTTTAGGAGATGGTAGTCGCATCGGTTGTGAATTTAGCTACGCCGAACAACCTAGTCCCGATGGCCTTGCCCAGGCGTTTATCATTGGTGCTGATTTTATTGGAGACGATAAAGTGGCCTTGGTATTGGGCGATAATATTTTCTACGGAAGCGGTTTGAGCAAATTGTTACAAGCCAACAACGACCCTGACGGAGGCGTGGTGTATGCTTACCAAGTGCATGACCCCGAGCGTTATGGTGTGGTAGAATTTGATAAAGATTTCAATGTGCTTTCGATTGAAGAAAAACCCGAAGCACCCAAGTCAAACTACGCCGTTCCAGGACTTTATTTTTATGATAACGACGTGGTAGAGATTGCCAAAAATATTCAACCTAGCCCACGCGGAGAACTCGAAATTACGGACATCAATCGCGTGTATTTAGAGCGTGGAAAACTTAAAGTAGGGGTGTTGAACCGTGGAACGGCTTGGTTGGACACAGGGACGTTTGCGTCGTTGATGCAAGCAGGACAATTTGTTCAAGTAATTGAAGAACGCCAAGGGCTCAAAATCGGTTGTATTGAAGAAGTGGCTTATCGCATGGGTTTTATTACGGCCGAAGAGCTTCGCTCCATTGCGCAGCCATTACTCAAAAGCGGTTATGGTCAGTATTTGTTAGGAATCTTAAAATAATATGTTCACAGGAATTGTAGAAACAACGGCCGAAATCGTCGAGATTGTCGCTGAAGGGACGAATCTGACGTTTCGACTTAGTGCAAACTTGGCATCCGAACTCAAAGTAGATCAGAGTGTTAGCCACAACGGTGTTTGCCTTACGGTGACCAGCATCGACGGAAGTACCTACACGGTGACGGCCGTGGATGAGACGTTGAAAAAAACGAACTTAGGTCAGTGGACCGTAGGCACGAAAGTCAACGTAGAACGTTGTATGCCCGCCAATGGTCGTTTTGATGGGCACATTGTCCAAGGACACGTTGACCAAACGGGCGTTTGTACCCACATCGCCGAAGTGGGAGGAAGCTGGTTATTTGATTTTACGTACGATGCTGCTGTGGGGAATATTACCGTCGAAAAAGGGTCAATTTGTGTGAATGGAGTGAGTTTGACGGTATTCAACTCGCACGACGACGGTTTCCGAGTTACCATCATTCCTTACACTTACGAACATACCAACTTTCATCAATTGAAGGTAGGGGACATCGTCAACTTAGAGTTTGATATTTTGGGGAAATACATGCAGAAGATTTTGGCTAGACGATAAACTTTTAATATTGTACTGTGTATGAACGCTATTAGCGAAATAATAGAGGTAAAGGCTCGTAAAATTACGTATGCTCTTCCTCCTGATTTTGATGCCAAAAAGGTACAAATTATCATTTTGCCTATTGAGCAAGACAATGATACAGTCAAGAAAAAGAATCGAATTCGAAGTCTTAAAAAAACGATTGCTGGAGAGCAGGCGAAACGGCTTGAAGCCCACCTAAAAGAGATAAGAGAAGAATGGTAGTACATTATTTGATAGATAGCTCTATTGTAAGTAAGTACTTGGACGGCCTTTTATCAGACAAAGGGTTTGAGTTTATGGATTTTGTCTTTGAAGTAGAAAGCAATATTTCAATCATTACTAAAATTGAGCTGTTAAGTTGGGTGACTTCAGATAAAAGCTTATACCGTCAAGTCGAAATTTTTATAGAAGACTCTAAGGTTTATTCACTTACAGATGAAATTGTAATAAAAACGATTGACCTCAGACGTAAATATCGGCTTAAAACCCCTGATGCAATCATTGGTGCTACGGCGTTGGTTCACAAACTGACTGTGTTGACTGACAATGAACGTGATTTTCAGGCGATTAAAAACTTAAAAGTTATCAACCCCAATCGATTGTAAGTTGTCTAGTCACCCACGAATTTGTTACGAAATATTTGTTCGCTCTTTTTGTGATTCCAACGGAGATGGTATTGGCGATTTGAACGGGATTCGTTCCAAACTTCCTTACCTTCAGGAACTTGGCGTTGAGGCAATATGGCTTACTCCGATTCAGCCTTCACCGAGTTATCATAAGTACGATGTCGTTGATTATTACGGTATTGAACCCGAATACGGAACGCTCGACGATTTTAAACAACTCCTCTCCGAAGCGCACGCTCGCGGCATCAAGATCATCTTGGATTTGGTGATTAACCACACGAGTGTGCGCCACCCTTGGTTTGTAGAGTCGGCCAAGGGTAAAGCTAGTCCTTACCGAAACTATTACAATTGGAAAAGCCCCGACGAAATCGAGGCGTTGGGTATTGCCACGCGCGAGGCTACCCCCGATACGTGGGAGCGAAAGCCTTGGCATAGTGCGGTGGGTAATACCGAAAAATACTACGGACTGTTTTGGAAGGGGATGCCCGACCTCAACTGCGACCATCCACCCGTGCGACAAGCGATTTATGCCATTGGTAAATATTGGTTAGAAATGGGTGTGGATGGCTTTCGATTGGACGCCGCGCGCCATATTTACCCTGAATGGGAAGAATATAAAAACTACGATTTTTGGGTTGAGTTTCGTACGGAAATGCAGAAAGTGAATCCGCAGGTCTATTTAGTGGGTGAAGTGTGGAACGCTGCTGATAAAATTGCCCCATATTTTCGCGGACTTACCGCCAATTTTAACTTTGACTTGAGCCTTGCGCTTCAAAAAATCACGGCTGAAGAGCGTGATACTGTGCATTTGGTGGTGACATTGGCCAAAAATCGTCAAGTATTTGCCCAAACCAATCCCCGTTTTATCGACGCAACGATGCTGACCAACCACGACCAAACGCGCATTGGAAGTGTGTTGCACGGTAAACGTACTCATTTGAAAGTGGCGGCCAATTTGCTTTTTACGCTGCCAGGACAACCGTACGTGTATTATGGCGAAGAACTGGGGATGTTGGGGCAAAAGCCCGATGAGTTTATTCGTGAACCATTTTTGTGGGGGTATCGTCAACACGACCGCGAGCGAGCGCGTTGGATGAAGCCCAAGTACAGCAAAAGTGTGACAGTGGCGCCCTTGGCAGCGCAGTTGAACGAAGCCGATTCGTTGTATAATCATTACAAACGCCTGATTCATTTTCGTAAATCCAATGCCGTCATCGGTAGTTTTTACGGCCAAATCGAACCTTTACCCAACCGAAATCCTCGTTTAGTGGTCTTTAAACGCCGCCTTGCCGAGCAAGAGGTGTGGGTACTTCATAATCTTTCGAGCACGACGGTAACATATACCGCTCCTTTTATGCCCACGGAGGTATTGCTAAGCACTGAGCCCGCTTCTCGTTTTGAAAAAGTAGATGTATTCTCATTGGCCCCATTTAGTTGTGTGGTGTTGGGGGAATAAATTTAATTTCAATAATTTTTGAAAGTACAATAATTTATTTTACTTTTGGCTATGGAATTACAAGAGGCAAAAGACCGCTTTGTTCAGGCGTGGGGCACGCTGGCTACCCAATGGGGAATCAATCGTACCATGGCGCAAATTCATGCGCTATTGATGATTTCTCCTAATCCACTTACGACCGAAGACTTGATGGCACAGCTTCAGATTTCTCGTGGAAATGTGAGTATGAACTTGCGGGATTTAATGGATTGGGGATTAGTCTTTAAAGAATTACGCCCTGGCGAGCGAAAAGAGTACTTTTTTGCCGAAAAAGATGCTTGGAAAGTAGCAAAACAAGTGGCTAAAGAACGAAGAAGAAGGGAAATTGAGCCTGTTATTAAGTTGCTAGATGAGCTTCGGGGTGTACCAGTTCGGGCGGGTGATGCTGATTCAGAAACATTCCATGCGACCATCGAAAGCATCAGTCGAGTGGTAAACTTAGCCGATGGCGCGCTAGATGCCGCCATGAAAGCCGAAGAAAGTCTGATTTTAGGAACACTCATCAAATTGTTACGATAGCATTCAAAGCGTAAATGAGCACTCATGTGCTTATTTTTTTGAATTTTAAATTTCAGTAATTTCTGAAAATTCTAAATTTATAGAAAATGAATCGTGTCATGAATCTCCCGCCTCAGGCTCCCGACATTCGTTCGGCTTTTCGCAAAAAATGGTTTTGGTTGTGGGCGTTATTGCCCATCGGAGCATATTATGTAAGTTGGTTATTAATGATGATGCCTTTTCCGTTGTTTTTGGTCGTTGGACAATGGGTAGCAATTGAGAGCTTTCAAAAAAAACAAAGACCAATGACTTTATGGCTGCTGAACTTGGTGACACTTTTGATAACGGGACTGATTATCACATTGATGGGCGATAAAATGTGGACAAACAATAGCGATGATTACCTCATTTTTTTTCTTTTCGGAACATACTATCTAGTCCAATGTTTCAATGAGTGGATTTTCTTTCAGTTGTTTCCTGCTTGGCGCTTTGGTTATTGGTCGGCTGCCAATCTCATCGCGGCGGTAGTATGGATAGTAGTTTTAATGGGAGGGAAATACACTTTACCTTTCACTGTAAAGCAAGAATACGTGCTTTGGTTTATAATCCCCATGCTCGGAATCATCTCCAATGCCATCACGGGCTTAGGAATACACCTCGCCACTCAAACTCGCTATGGATTATGAAAAAGATAGTGATTGCAGGAGGAACTGGGTACTTAGGACGAGTGCTTACCGATTATTTTGTTTTAGAAGGGTATCAATGCGTTATATTGACTCGCAAGATTCATCCAAATTTTCCTCAAACCTCCCAAATCAAATGGGTAGAATGGGATGGGAAATCGTTGGGAGCATGGAGTAGGGAATTGGAAGAAGCAGAAGCTGTAATAAACTTAAGCGGGCGAAGTGTCAATTGTCGCTACAATGATCGCAATAAATTAGCCATTTTTACTTCCCGACAATGGTCAACGTTTGTTTTGGGAAAAGCCCTACAGGAGTGCCAACATCCACCTAAAGTATGGCTTAATTCTTCTTCTGCTACCATTTATCGACACGCCGAAGACCGTCCAATGAATGAAGAAAATGGAGAATTGGGAGCGGGTTTCTCGGTTGAAGTGTGCCAACTTTGGGAACATACTTGTAATGCATTCAAGTTACCTAACACAAGAACTGTTCTTTTACGTACAGCTTTGGTTTTAGGGAACAAAGGTGGCGTATTTCCTGAATTGGTAGGACTAACGAGGTGGGGACTAGGGGGAAAAATGGGAGGAGGGAAACAAATGGTTAGTTGGCTTCATGAAAAAGATTTTGTTCAGGCAGTCCACTGGCTTATAAAAAACAATAGTGCGGAAGGAGTGTATAATTTGGTGGCCCCTACTGCAATCTCTAACGTAGAGATGATGGCAGCTTTAAGACGGACATTAAAAATGCCAATTGGGTTACCAAGCACCAATTGGATGTTGGACATAGGTACATGGTTGAAACAAACAGAAGCCGAACTCGTTTTGAAAAGTCGCTGGGTAGAACCAACTCGTTTAATGAATGAAGGTTTCAACTTTGAGTTTGAAACTTTTGGAGTGGCTTGCCAAAATCTCCTACTAGAGAATAACTAAAAAAGAAATAAAACATAACAGCAGCCGTTTTATCATGATAACGGCTATGACATGAAAACCCTTTATTTCTTTACGTTTGCGTATCTTTTAAGCAAGGAAACTTGGGCACAATACCCAAACACCAGCTATTGGCAAGCCGAAATGAGCTATGCCGCCCCCATCTTTCAGAAAGCTCAGGCAATTCGCCACGGTGCAACTCAAGTCGATGCGTGGACGCCACGTGGGCAAGTCAATGCCAACCTCGGGTTGCATTTTGAATCCATAGAAGGACATTTTGTAGAAGTTTTTCTTCATGCACGATGCCTCGAAAATAGCATTGAAGATTCTGCTATACTTGTGGGCACGCGCATAGGAACGGGTAAAAAAAGGTGGAGATTCTACCTTGAATTAGATCATGGTGGGCGAAATGGCAATTTTTCTGCTTTTGGAGTTCATGACGAATCCGCAGGCTTTATGTATGGCTTAGGAACTCGCTACCGACTCTCGACGCGTGTGTCCCTGCAAGCTTCTTGTGTAAGAAATCGTTTTATGCAATTTGAAGAAGTAGCTGTTCCTTTCAAACGACCCGTTGGTTCTTTTGCCTCATTGGGCCTTTATTGGAACTTGAGCGTAAAACCCGATAAGCGGTCTAAATCCACCAAAGTCAAAAAGTTGACGCCCCGTCGGCAAAACCGCTGCTTGTACGCGCCAGCTGTTTAGAGATAGTTTGTAGGGTAATAAAACCTAAATCCGTCATCAATTTTGGTGCTTCCGATTCAGTTACCGAACTTTGTGGCTCAAATTACAGTATTACGTAAGGGCATAATGAGTTGAATATCTGTATTATTTACCGATGTCACTTAAAGTCGGAGACTTTAAGCCGTATCCGCCCCGACATAATGTCGGGACGAGCCTTAGCTTGCCCCAAACTGTTATTTGGGGCACACATAGTCTCGCGTCTCTGACGCAAAGCATGAAGCTACACAGTTAAAATCAAACAATCCATAGTTGGATGCAATAAAAGAGGCTTTGCCCAAAGCGGGAGAGTCGTACAAATAATCAATGAAAACCAAAGGAACCAAACGAAACAAAGTCAATATCGTGACACTAGGTTGCAGTAAAAACTTGGTGGATAGCGAAAATATTTTTACTCAACTCAAAGGCAACGGCTACAACGTGACCCACGAGTCGCAAAAAGACGATGCCAATATCGTGATTGTGAATACGTGTGGGTTTATCGACAATGCCAAACAAGAATCGGTGGATACCATTCTGCGCTATGCCGATGCTAAAGAAGCAGGATTGGTTGATAAAGTATATGTAACAGGTTGCTTATCACATCGTTATAAAGACGAATTGGCCGTTGAGATTCCAACCGTGGATGCGTGGTTTGGAACGAATGAACTCCCTCGTTTGCTCAAAATCCTCAAAGCCGACTACAAACAAGAGCTGGTAGGAGAACGCCTTCTGACTACACCTGCGCATTATGCCTACCTCAAAATCGCTGAAGGATGCGACCGTCCTTGTAGTTTTTGTGCCATTCCGTTGATGCGGGGCGGGCACGTTTCTCGCTCGATTGATGAGTTGGTGACCGAGGCAAAATCATTGGCGCGTCGTGGGACGAAAGAGTTGATTTTGATTGCCCAAGATTTGACGTACTACGGACTAGATATTTACAAAAAACGCAATTTATCGGAGTTGCTGAACCACCTTGCCGACGTAGAGGGCATCGACTGGATTCGTTTGCAGTATGCGTACCCGTCGGGTTTTCCGCTAGATGTGTTGGATGTGATGCGCGAGCGTTCTAATATTTGTAAGTATTTGGACATGCCGCTCCAAAGCGGTAGTACCGAAATGCTGAAACTCATGCGTCGTGGGATTACGCGTGAAAAAACCGAAGACCTTATCAAGACCATTCGTGATAAAGTGCCAGGCATTGCGCTACGTACGACCCTCATTGCTGGTCACCCTGGAGAAACTGAAGAAATGTTTGAAGAAACCCTTGAGTTTGTCGAACGTACCCGTTTCGACCGCTTGGGGGTATTTGCTTACTCGCACGAAGATCAAACGCACTCGTTTACAATGCCCGACGACGTGCCTGCCGACGTAAAACAACAACGTACCGACGACATCATGGCGGTACAGCAAGATATTTCGTGGTCGTTGAACCAAGCTAAAATTGGCAATACGTACAAGGTGTTGTTCGACCGTAAAGAAGGCGGGTATTTTATTGGCCGTACCGAATTTGATTCCCCCGAAGTGGACAATGAGGTATTGATTTCGGCTGAACAGTACGTTCGAGTAGGTGATTTTGCTAATGTACAAATCGACAATGCGGAAGAGTTTGATTTGTACGGGCAGTTGGTATAACGCAGATTCATTAAACACATAGAGCACAGAAGAGTTTTTCACATAGTGAACATAGAACACAGCTATGTTTACTATGTGAAAATTCTATCTGAACTAGGTGGTTACACACTTCATTTTGTCGCTTTCTTCCCTTTGGCAGTGCTTGAAGCTGCCGCTTTAGAATTCATCTCCATATAATCTACCACCAAGTGACTAAGCGATTTTACGCCTAACGTAAACCCACTTTCATCGAGATAAAAATCTGGCGTGTGGTGTGGCGCTACGTCGTAGGGGCTTTTGCCCTTGGCCATTCCACCCAAGAAGAAAAAGAAGCCAGGGATTTTCTTTTGGAAGTAGCTAAAGTCTTCTGCACCAGTAGCAACGGGCGAAAGAAGGACGTTTTCTTTCCCTGCTAGTGCTTCTAGTGTTGGAATCATTTTATCGGTAAGTGCAGGGTCATTGACCGTAGCTGGGTAACCAATTCCGATTTCTACGTCGGCTTTTGCACCTGCGCTTTCGGCAATATTGGTCGAAATTTCCTTGATGCGACGGTGAACGAGTGCCTGCTGGTTATCGCCAAACGTACGAATCGTACCAATCATTTCGAGCGATTCGGGAATGATGTTGTAGCGGATACCGCCGTGAATCGCACCTACCGTAACTACCGCAGGGTTTTCAGTAATATCGACATTGCGACTTACGATAGTTTGCAAACCCATTACCACCTGAGAAGCCGTGACGATTGGGTCAACACCCGACCAAGGGTTGGCACCGTGGGTTTGTTTTCCTTTTAGCTTGATGGTCAATTGGTCAACGGCCGCCATGGTCGCTCCAGGGCGGTAGCGGATTTTGCCTACTTCCGTTTGTGAGTTGATGTGAAGCCCAAAAATGGCATCCACTTTGGGGTTGTCCAATGCGCCTTCTTCCACCATTCGGTTAGCACCAAAAGTCCCGCCTGTATAAACGCCTTCTTCGGCAGGTTGGAAAATAAGCTTAACCGTTCCTGCTAAATCTTTTTGCATCGACGCCAATACCTCGGCAACCCCCATCAAAATCGCTACGTGGCTATCGTGTCCACAAGCGTGCATCACCCCTGTTTTCTGGTTGTTGAACTCCGTCACCACTTTTGATTTGAAGGGAATATCGACGCGCTCCGTCACAGGCAGGCCGTCCATATCGGCGCGGAGGGCTACCACAGGGCCAGGTTTTCCTCCTTTGAGTACACCGATAACTCCCGTAACGGCCACTTTTTCTTTTACTTCATAGCCTAATTTACGGAGATGCTCCGCAACGATATTAGCCGTTCTAAATTCTTGATTGCCAAGTTCTGGGTGCTCGTGGAAATCGCGACGCCACGCAATCACCTTGCTTTCGATGGCGTCAGACGCTTGGTTGATGACGGGCTTGAGGGCACTTTGTGCATATCCTGTGCCAAGGCTCAGGGCCAACAATGCACCACTTAGGAGAGGTTTTTTCATCGGATTTTAGTTTGTCGTTAGGAAAAATTTTGAGCAATTTAACAAAAAACGCCCTTGGATGTTCGATATTCGCGGTTCAAAATCGAAAACTGATGCAAAAACTTCTCTTCATAGACCGCGACGGCACCATTATCGTTGAGCCACCCGTCGATTTTCAGGTAGATTCCTTAGAAAAATTGGCTTTTTTGCCCAAAGCCATTTCAAATCTTCGCCGTTTGGCCGAAGAAACCGATTTTGGTTTTGTGATGGTAACCAACCAAGATGGCTTGGGAACCGACTCTTTTCCCGAAGATACGTTTTGGCCTGCCCAAAATAAAATGCTCCAAACCCTCGAAGGTGAAGGCGTCACCTTTCAAGCGATTCACGTAGATCGTACGTTCCCACACGAAAATGCTCCCACGCGCAAGCCTGGTACGGCCCTACTTACGGAGTATTTCAATGGACAGTACGATTTGGCAAACAGCTATGTGTTGGGCGACCGCCTGACGGACGTGCAGTTGGCCGTCAATATGGGTTGTAAAGCCATTTATATTGCCAACGAACTCCCCGCCGACCTTGCTCCCGAATTGGCCAATGCTATTTCGCTAGTAAGCACCGATTGGGATGCTATCTATGAACACCTTCGCTTACCCGCCCGCACGGCTTCGGTAGAGCGAGTGACGAAAGAAACTCAAATCAAAATTGAACTTAACCTCGACGGTACTGGTAAGTCAGAGATGAATACGGGGCTTGGTTTCTTTGACCACATGCTCGACCAGCTTGCCAAACACTCGGGCGCTGATTTGGCCATTATAGTAGAAGGAGACTTACACATCGACGAGCACCATACCATCGAAGATACGGCCTTGGCGTTGGGCGAAGCCTACCGTAAGGCATTGGGCGACAAACGAGGTATTAGCCGTTATGGCTTTTTATTGCCGATGGACGAAGCATTGGCCCAAGTGGCGATTGACTTTTCGGGTCGTCCGTGGTTGGTGTGGGACGCGGAGTTTAAACGCGAAAAAATTGGAGAAATGCCAACCGAAATGTTCTATCATTTCTTCAAATCGTTTTCGGATACGGCTCAGTGCAACCTCAACATTAAGTGCGAAGGAAGCAACGAACACCACAAAATTGAAGCGATTTTTAAAGGATGGGCCAAAGCCATCAAGATGGCGGTAAAACGTGATTTAAAAGCGCTGGATGTTTTACCATCCACCAAAGGAGTACTTTAGCAAGAATGCATTCAGATAATTTTACAAAAAAACACCAGTTTTTTTGGGTCTAAATGCCGAATGCTATTACTTTTGTACTATCTTTAAAATAAGGTCTTACACAATAAATCACGAATCATAATGGACTTAAGAACCATCGGTACACTTATATTTTATGCAGTATTGTTAGGCGTTGCGTTTTGGGTAGGAGGCCTTTTAGAGAAAAACGAGCGTAAATACACAAAATACTTCAAAGAAGACTAGTCAAAACGCATGAGCGTAAGCTCATCGTCTTCGATACATCAATTTCAAACGCGAGCTATTGAGAAACATCAGTAGCTCGCATTTTTGTATCTACCGATTTTGATGGATGACTTCTGAAGGAAAATGTAACCTTTTAAAAGTCAAGCAGTCAAAAATACGTGCGTGCCTGTAGGGCGTGCTTGTGGTTGCTCACAGCCACAAATGACTTAGTAAATATTAACAATAAAACGAATAACGGACTATGGACATCAAAGGAAGAGTACTCCAACTATTGCCTTTGCAAACAGGCGAGGGGAAAAATGGGACGTGGAAAAAACAAGATTTTGTCATTGAAACCGACGGCCAATATCCTAAAAAAGTGTGTATATCGGCGTGGGGCGATAAAATCAATGAAGGTGCTTTGAAGGTAGGAAATGAAGTAAACGTGTCGTTTGACATCGAAAGTCGTGAATACAACGGCCGCTGGTACACCGACGTGAAAGCGTGGAAAATTGATTCAATCAGCGGTGGCGGTGGAGCAAGCGAAGAACCAAGTTTTGGCGGAAGTTCTCGCCCGACTACCTCGCTGCCTACCACCTTTGAAGCCAGCGAAGAAGATAATTTACCATTTTAAATGAGTGTCGAATTTCGAGTGCAGAATGTCGAATGAGGTATTTTTTATTCGACATTCTGCACTCGAAATTCGACATTTTCCCTCGTGCCAACTCGGGTTGTGAGCAACCCTCAGCACCTCGTTCGACATTCTGCACTCTACCCTCGACACTCCCCAAAATATTATTTTTTCCCTTCTGCCATTTTGAGGGCTTGCGTGGTAGTATAATACTTCGAAATCATGTTGGGGACTTCCCATTCGGGCAATTTTCCTGCTTTGAGAAAGTCCATGTATTTCTTCGCTACTTGCGAGAAGTGGGCTTCGTGTCCGATGTCGTATTTTTTCGGAATCACTACTTCCCAGCCTTTGTCGTTTTTCTTGAGTTCAATGCCAGGGTACGTCGTCTGTACTTTTTTGAACGCATCGGCCACGGCTTTTTCGTAAGCAGGCGTGTTGCTGATGGCCTCAATGTACAAGACAGGCTTAAAATTCTGCTCTTTGCCCTGACGTATAATCAGATTCGCCTTGCTTCCCTTCATAATCGAATAGTGCGTATCGCCCGTGCCTTGGGGGGCTTGGAAATTCCAAATCACCGAAGCGCGTGCGTGTACGCCCTTGAGGGTATAGTCAATTTGGCCGTTGGCATATACTTCCAAGTTTTTACCTTTTACGTCTTTTTTCAAATAATCGGGGTAGGTGTCGTTTTTGGTAACGAGCTTAAATTGCTCAGGCGTTAGGGTCGTGGCCGTATGCGTGGCGTTGAGGAGCTTGATGTCTTTTTTGTAATCAATGATTTGGTTGGGGAAAGAGCTCCATTGGATTAAATCCACCAAGTGAGTAGTAACATCCACAATCCCTTCGCCTTGTTGTTTTACGTCAAAAAACCACGAAGGACGAATCAACGGCTCGCCCGAAACGTACTTAAAGAAATGGTGAACGCTCTCTTTGGTGACGGCAGGGTCTTGGGGTGTACCTTTTTGAAGCGTACCAAAAATAGCGGGTACCTGCGCAAGCTCGCGCTGGAGGGCATTGGAGATTTCGTAGCGCTCGGTCATGATGTCGTAGAGCAATACGTTTTTCTTTTTGGCTTGGGCAAAAGCTTCTTGCAACAACGAAAAGCCAGCGGCGTCGATGGCCATGGGCTTGTCGGCCAGCACGTTAAGCCCCGCGTCCACCGATTTTTTGATGTAGTCGGTTTTCTTTTGATTGTTTCCTGCCAAGACCACCAAGTTTCCTGCTTTTTCGCTCAACATCTTTTGGAAAAAGTCAGCGCCCGTATAAACTTTCTCGTCCCATTGCGTAGGATTGTCGGTGCGGCTGTTGTATTTCTTGATTTTATCTAGGTACGACTCAACATCGGGGCCTTTGGTGGCATATACGTGAACGACAGGGTTGACGTTGTCGTAAGGAGTATTTTGAACCAATGCGGCATGAAAGTGCCCAGGCTCTAGCACAATAAGGCTAATGGGTTTTTTGGTTTGTTGTCCCATGCTGGGGAGGGTAAAAGCACTTGCGGCTAACAAGCATCCTAAAAGACGATTCTTCATAGAATTTGTGGGTGATTTTTTAAGGAATAAGCGTTTAAGGTATAAAATTTACTCGTTAGTTAAAGGGAGTTATTAATAAAGTTGTATGAAGGCTTGCGAGTGTGGATTATACGGTAATAAGGCCTTGAGATTTTATACTGTGAATACTTTACGCCGCTACAACATATTCTGAATATGTATCTTTAGAACCCATAAAACAATTGTGTATTTAGTTGATAAAATAATTGCTATCCTAGGTTGTACTTTAAAATTGGCTATTTTATTCGCTTGAAGTGTTTAGATGCGGACCAATATACCCAACATATATAGTTTTAGATTCATTGTCTGGGAAAAAATGAAATCGCAAATCCCCTGTTTTAATGTGGAACTCATGTAATTCACGACGACCATCTGGGAGTTTAAATTTACGTTCACCACTAAATTTTCTAAGTGTAGATTTCGACTCTCCTGAAATTCGCAGGTTAGTTTTTTGATTAATAGAATCAAGATTGAAATTTCCTTCTTTCCACTGAGAGGCTACGTGATCAAGTGTTCGAAGGCGACTTATAATTTGGTCGAAATGACTTGAAAATCCTATTCTTGTAATTTGACGTTGTACATCTCCACATAGAACTATATTTGGAAAAAACTCCTCTCGTTTTTTCCATAAATCGGCACTTTTTTGTAAGGAACTACGGCGTTTTTGCTCTAGCCATGCTGAATGATACTCTAAATGAGTAGTATCAGACAGATGAAGAACATTAACTAAGTCTTCGCAGAGATTTTCATCAGAATCAAAGTATGATCTTTGTAGTGAAATAGCAGTTTCACACCATTTATTATTAGTACGGAGGCTTACAGATAAAGTATCCATAAGATATGCTACCCCTAAACCAATAACATCTTTCATTAGACCGTCAACATCTACTTTGAATTCGGAGTATTTGAACTCACTTTCTTGAAATAATTCATCCTTATTAAACAAGGGTGGGTTAGCAACAATAAGTCTAAAACGATTTTTAAGCTCTGTATCAACTGTAGGGTCTTCCAACCAATGACTTACAAAATACCTGTCAGTAAGTGCTAAGTTATATAAATTTTGACCAACCGATTCTGTAATACGAATACGTTCAAATCCCACCCTTTTAGCATCCATAGCTGTTTTTACAAAAGAGTTTAGAACATCTTGAGCAACCGGAATATTTGGTAGTTGGACTATTGATAGTTCATTAAATATGCAATCCATTATTGTAATAGCTGGTCTAATTGTTTGGCATATTCATCAAAAAAACCTTTGGGTTGTTGACTTAAACGGCCATTTTTGTCAATTTGAGGTTGGATAATTTCAGTAATATGTTCAGTTGATTCATTGCTTCGTTCAAAGTAAAAAACTGAAACATTTTCTGGGATGATCTGCTGTTTTTTGACAGCTACTCTTACTCCATTAAGCAAATGGTCACTATGAGTTTCAATAATGAGTTGAACACCTGCTTGGGCTGCTTTTGCGAACAATTCACCCAATTGAGCCTGTCCTTGGGGATGAAGATGTGATTCTGGATTTTCAATGATTATTAAATCACCTTTTTTTGCAGCAAGTACAGCAGTAATTACAGGTAATACATAAGTAAAACCAAATCCCACATTTATCGGAGTAAATTCTGGTGTAGCATCTGTACCTGTACCAAAACTAAAAGTTAATTTCGCTAAGTCCAATTCAGGGAAATATGTAGCTTTTAAGTGGGTATTGGGGGTTATTCTACTATACCAAGCATCAATTTGGTCAAGTAGAGTATTAGGAGCTTCGTTAATAATTAATTCAGCAAGATGCAGAGGCTGACGCTGATATATAGCAATATAATGAGCTGTAAATTCGCCAAATTTACCTAAAGAATGATAGAGGCTAATCTGTGAGGAAGAGCTACTAAATGTGTTACTGGGGGATTTTCGCTCTGCACTGAGGTATTGAAAATTACCATGAGTAAAAAGAACTTGTTTAAGAATTTCTTCTTCTTTAAATCGTACATTATGGCAGCCTAAAAAATCAGATTCAGCGCTAAATGAATATTCTAATGATAGGCTGGTTCCATCTTCAAAATCAATTTCAAATCCAATATTATCACTGTCAGCATTGATATTTTGAGCATCTTTCCCATTTCCAATCTCAATATATTGGCCTTTTAAAAGCACACCATTACGCAACATACTGGCTCCACCGAATAAGACACTTTGTCGTAATAGTAAAAGAGACTGAATAAAGGAAGATTTTCCCATTCCATTCATTCCTGTAAATAGATTAAGTTTTTCTAAACCTATCTCAGCATACTGAAAGGCTTTAAAATTATGGAGTACAACACGTTGTATCATTAGAGAAATTGCTGAATTAAGTTTTCTATTTTGCTAAATCGTTCTTCTACTGATGAATAGTCAGAAGTTGAACGCGAAATAGAGGTTTCAAAACGTTCACTTTCAAACAGCCGTTTATAGATAATTAGTAACTGATTTTGAGAGTTGCAAATAGCTTGTTGTTGTAAATCATTTAGTTTAGCTATTTGAGAAGTCCAGACTTCAAATAATGCACTGTTAAGCATCGTACCCATCTTATCGTTTGCAACGGAACGGGCATAAGCATGTTTGCCAAAGAGCTTATTCATTATATTCAGCGCTCTGTATAAATTTTCCTCTAGCTCTCTACGTTCTAAGTCAGAAATCTCCCCTAATTGTTCCATTGCCTTATCAAGAAACCCACTTAGTGGTTTTTCATATTTTTTGTAAGAGTTGAGAGAGAAAGCAACATAACGTAGAATTAATTCACGGTCTTGCATTCTCTTATCTTGCACTTTTACATATTTTTTGAATCGATGATCTTCTGAAACTTCTCGTAAAAAGTCAGCTGCATAACCTTGGTTTAGTGCGTGTCGAATCTCCATTGGGTTAAGCATTAGTCCACCCGTATTAATCCGCTTGAATACATTATATTTTACTTTTTTTGGAGTTCCAGGCTTTATGATATAGGTTATAACTTGCGTCTCTTGAATCCTCCTTTGCATTGTACGATTCAGCTCATCATAACTCAGTCCTTCAAAATCTTTGAGAATTTCTAAACCTTGCAAAAACAACTTTTTTCTAGGATCTTTTTCAACTACAAATCGTTGTAAAGTTCCAAGTCGTTGTAAACCATCAACTACAAGCCACTTATCGTCGTTTTCAGCGTCAAAATAAAATGTAGGTAATGGAAAACGAAGTAATATGGATTCAATTAAGCGGCTCATTACATCAGGAGGCCATAAATTGCCTTTTCGCTGAAACTCCGTATTGAGGTCTATTTCACCCTCTTCCAGCCTTGAAACCAATTGGCCGATTGTTTTAGGCTCGACAGTAATATTGATTTCTTTAGGGTCAAATGGTATCTTAATATCTGTTGTGTCATTTGAAGATTCATAGGTCTCTTCAATGAGTATTAGATTTTCAGCATCCCTTTTATCTTGTTTTTGTACCATATTGCAAATTAAACAAAATAACTCTAGTATTGGATTTTTCTGAGCAAAATGGCTTAATGTTTTATTCGTTTAAAGCTCAAAAAAACCAATGTCTTAGTATTAGTGAAGCGGTAGCTTATATTATCCTCTTCAAATAAGCTGGGAATGGCAGGAGTGTTTCATTCGTATCAAAAATGATTAAACCCCCATCCACCGCTGTCCGCTGTTTTGGTCGATAAACAGGGTCGCGTTGGGGTGGGTACGTAAAATCGTTGATGGATAGACTTCGCTGACGTTGTCGAGGAGGGTGTGGTAAACCGCTTCGGCTTTGTGGGCGGCAGGAACCATGCAAAATACCGTAGGAGCCTTCACCAACGCGGGAATAGTCAGCGTAAGGGCATACTCAGGAACCAGTTCCAACGACGCAAAACACCCGTCGTGTACTTGTTGCTGACGGCTAGTAAGGTCTAAATCGACTCTTTTAACCAACACGGGGTCGTTAAAAAACGCAATGTGGGGGTCGTTGAACGCAATGTGGCAGTTTTCGCCGATGCCCATGCAAACGATGTCGGTGGGATATTGGGTCAGCAACGCCGAGTAGCGTTGACATTCTGCTTCGGCGTCGGCCACGTTTCCGTTGATGTAAAACACTTCTTTCAACGGTACTTTGGCAAAAAAGCGGTCTTTGAGAAAATTACCAAACCGCTGCGGCGCCTCGTCCGACAAGCCAATGTATTCGTCCATGTGGAAGGCATTGACCCGTTGCCAATCAATGTCAGGCTGGATAGCAAGTGCGTCCAAAAACTCGTTTTGCGACGGAGCAGCAGCAAAAATAATATTGACGGTTTCTTGGCTTTGGAGCAGCGTTCTGATGTTAGCAGCAGCCATTTCGGCGGCATTTTGTCCTAATTCTTGGCGGGTTTCAAACAACTTAACCCGAAGTTTATCAACGGTTTCTTCTTTTATAAGAGGCATTTTGTGGATTTTTTTGAGCAGTTTGTCATGCCGTAGGCATCTGATTATACACTATTCTTCCTTCAACCATCGTCATCCCGACGTTGATATTCTCATCAAAAATAACAATATCGGCGTCTTTGCCTTTGGCGAGCGAGCCTTTGCGGTCGTGGACGCCCATGATGCGGGCGGGGGTCGTGCTGGCCATGCGAACGGCATCCAACAACGGAACATCGGCCATCGTTACCATGTTGCGCACCAGTCGGTCGAAGGTGGCGACACTGCCCGCAAATGAGGTACGGTCGGGCAGCTTGGCTACCCCGTCTTCGATGATGACGGGTAGGCCGTTTTTCAACGAACCCAAGATACTTTCGCCTTCGGGCATTCCTGCCCCGCGCATGGCGTCGGTGATGAGGGCGGTGCGGTCGGGGCCTTTGATTTTATAAACGAGTTTGAGCAAAGGAGCGGGCAAGTGAATACCGTCTCCAATGATTTCCACGTCTAAATCCAATAAATAGGAACTTTCAATCACACCTGCGTAGCGAAAAGCGTTTTTGCGCGTCACACCCGACATGGCGGAGTACAAGTGCGTGACGAGCGAATAGCCATTTTCGTAAGCATTCAATACGTCGTCATAGTACGCATCCGTGTGGGCGATGGCGGCCAAAATACCTTGTTGACGTAGCCGTTGCCCAAACTGAATCGCCCCTTCGAGTTCGGGAGCGGCACTCCAGCGTACGATGGACGATGAGTAGTTAAGAATTTCTTCGTACTCAGCAGGGTCGGGGTTGCGAATGTAGCGCGGGTCTTGCGCTCCCCGCTGACTCAGGGCAAAATAGGGGCCTTCGAGGTGAATCCCCAAAAACGCCGCGCCGTTGGTATTGCGTTGATGGGCTTTTTCATAGACATCAAGCGTGTGAAGCAAATCTTCCTTTTCGGCGGTGAGCGTAGTGGGGACCAGCGCCGTCGTTCCAAAACGCGCGTGCAGTTCGGCAACGGTCAAGAAAGCTTCTTCGGTACCGTCCATGAAGTCGGCCCCACCACCTCCGTGGACGTGGATGTCGATAAAGCCAGGAGAAATATACTGCCCTTGGGCGTCTATTACTTCGGCCTCGGGCACTTCGACGTTACCTTCGTGTACCCCTATAATTTTACCATTTTCTACCACCACCGTTCCATTTTTAATGGCGCGAAAAGGCGTCAGGACAGTACCGTTACTGATTTTTATTTTCATAAAAAAATTGCTGGTCTTTTGGCTTGCGACTTGGTTTTGCCTTTTGGGTTAAAAAAATTAGCCCTTCTCCTGGAAGGAGAGGGGTTGGGGTGAGGTTCCCCAACGTTTCACTTTATGCCCGTAAGCTGCATAATACACCAAATACAAATAACAGGGTAATAGCACCCAATAGGCAGTGCGTACATCATACAAATCAGCAAAATAGCCGTAGAAAAGGGGCATGATAGCGTTTCCGCACAAGCCCATGATGAGAATCGACGCCCCGAGTTTGGTATAACGTCCAAGGCCGTCCAACGCCAAAGGCCAAATGCCCGCCCACACGAGCGAGTTGGCCAAGCCGAGCAATACTACAAACCAAATCGAAAGGTCGGCGGTATGGCCTAAAAACTGCACCGTACCTTTGGCAAAAATAATGAGCAACGTAAACACTGTTCCCAACACGGTACAAAAACGCAGGGCATTGACCTGACTTATGAATCTGGGGATGGTGATAATCCCGATGATGTACCCACAAATGGTACACGCCAAGGTATAAGAAGGAAAGGTTTTGGCTTTGAGCAAATCAATCCCCATGGAATTGGCATACCCAATGACGGTGTCGATCGCAATTACTTGAGTACCAACGTGAAGAAAAATGGCAACTGCGCCTAAAATAAGATGCGGAAACTGAAAAATGCTGGTTTTACCCGCGTTGGCACTGGCGACTTCGGGGCTTTCGTGTTCGGTATTGATTTCGGGCAAAGGCGAGCGATACACCAAGTACCCTAACACAAATAAAAATATTCCTAAAACAGTGTAAGGCGTAATCACCCGACGGACGAGTTCGTCCAAAGCAGCACTTTTTTCAACGGCATTCATCGTGCCAAGTTGCGCAAACAAATCGGTGTCGGTAGGGCGTAAAATCACTGCAGCAAATACCAGCGGCGACAAAATTCCTGCGGCTTTGTTGCAAATCCCCATGATGCTGATGCGCTGTGCGCCGCGTTCTTTGGGGCCTAAAATGGTGATGTACGGATTGGCGGCAGTTTGCAAAATGGCCAAGCCAATGCCAATCGTAAACAGCCCCATCAAGAAAATGCCGTAGGTGCGCGTCATGGCGGCAGGGACGAAAATAAACGCTCCCAAAGCCATAGCCCAAAAGCCAAACATCATGCCCTTTTTGAACCCTTGGGTTTTGAGCAAATACGAGGCAGGTACCGACATGATAAAGTAGGCAATGTAAAACGCAAACGCCACCAAATAGGCTTGAAAGCTGGTGAGTTCGCAGGCAATTTTGAAGTAAGGAATCAGAATGGAGTTGACCCACGAGATGAAGCCGAAGATAAAAAACATCAGCCCAATCAAGAAAATAGAAACGGTGGTTTCGCGCGGGCTTAGGCTGCTTACTTCAACGGCAGCAGTAGAGGATTTCATAGAAAGGATGTTTTTGAACTTCCCGAAAGTTACCCACTTTCGGGAAGTTAGTTAGGTTTAGAAAGAATCGTTACAAAGTTGGCTCCCAGCCTTTTTCGTACTCACGTTTCCAGAATTTCTGGGCTTCTTTGTTGTTCTTGATGTGTCCGTTGGTGGGGTCAATGTCCAAAATGCTGTTGGAACGCAAAGCGATGTTCCCCAACTGACACAAAAGCGTACTTTGGTGCCCACTTATAATATCGGATGCCAACGGAGTCCCTTTTTTGATGGCTTCTACAAAGTTTTGGAAGTGAGTGGCGTCCAACGCTTGCGAAGGGTTCATTTTGTTGCGAGGGTCAATCGGCATGTCGTTGGCAACGTCTTTGATGACCTTGTTGTCCAAATCGTAAATTTTGTAGGCATTGCCACCGCCGTATTCCAACGTCCCTTTTTCGCCATAAAACGAAACGCCCACGCTGCTGCCTTCGATATTGCGGCTGTTGCAACTACGGCCTTCCCACGTCATAAATTTATCTTTGCCAAACTCAAGGTTAATCACTTGGGTATCTGGAGTTTCCCAGTCGTCTTGGTAGCGGTAACGCCCACCCGAAGACGATACTTTGGTTGGATAACTTACCTGCAATCCCCAACGCATGAGGTCGAGCATGTGCGTACCATTGTTGAGGGCTTCACCCGTTCCCCAATGCCAAAACCAGTGCCAGTTGTAGTGGATGATGTTGTCTTTGTACGCACGGCGCGGCGCGGGGCCTTGCCATAAATCAAAGTTGAGCCACGAAGGTACAGCCGTGGCTTTTCCCGTTCCGATGGTAGGGCGGTTGTTGGTGTACCAGCCTTTGGCAAAATACGGGCGACCAATCACCCCGTCGTGAATTTCCTTGATGGCTTGTTTGACGTTGGGCCATGACCGACGCTGGTTTCCCATCTGAATCACGTTTTTGTACTTGGCGGCCACGGCCATCAGCAATTCGCCTTCGTGCGGGTTGTGGCTGCATGGTTTCTCCAAATACACGTGTTTGCCTGCTTTGGAAGCCAAAATAGCGGCAGGAGCGTGCCAGTGGTCAGGGGCGGCAACGATGAGTCCGTCCATGTCTTTGTCTTCCAGTGCTTTGCGGAAGTCGGGCGTTTCCTTTGGTTTGCGGTTTTGGATTTTCTCTACCCCTGCTACGCACTTTGCAGCGGCTTTTGAATCAACGTCTGAAATACTGACGACTTCGCAGTTAGGTTGAAGCGCAAAGTTGGTTGCCAAGGCAAACCCACGGCTATTGACTCCCATGACGCCGAGGCGTACCTTGTCGTTAGCGCCCAAAATGTTGGCATAACTTTTAGCACTAAAGCCTGGAAGAACTCCGCCTACGGTCAAAACGGCCGTTCCTGTTAGGCTTTTTTTGAGAAAATCGCGGCGAGAAGCGCTGTTGGATGAAGTTGAGTTTTGGCTCATGTAAAGGTTTTTGGTTAGAAATAATGTGTTTATTAACACCTACAAAAATAAAGGTTAGCCCGAGGTTTTGCCTAAACTTTCCAAGTTTGCTTTTCTGCGATTTACGAAACTTGGAAAGGTTCGCTATTTGCTTTGCGGTGCCCAGTAGGTGCAATAACCTGCCGTTTGAACGGGGCCTTTGAACAACATACAGCCACCGCAAGCTTTGCCGTCTTTGGGAGGAAGCCACAAATTGCAGTTTCCACACTGAGATTCGGCACGGGGCGAGGCATCGACATACCCCAGTTTTTTCCGAGTTTTTAGGTCATTCTCACTAACGTTTGAAAAATCTTTGCAAGGGTCAGTGTTTTCAGATTGAGAAGCTGATTTTGGTTGACAGCTACTCACCAAAAATGCGGTGGCGGGTACTATCGGTAACGCAGTGGCAATAAATTCTCTTCTTTTCATGCGGGTTAATGATAAAATAAACCTGTTATTTCTTTCCCAACAAAAGGGCTAATCGCTGAGCTTCTCCCGAGCGATTGCGGGTACGCACCACGTGACCAAAGTCTTTGAGGAAACTTTCTTTATCGGGTGTCATTTGGGCAAAAAAACCTTCCTTTTGCAATACGTCAATGAGCTCAAAAGAGGCTCCTGTCTCCGAACTTAAAATTCCCATGCGGTACCATTTGTCTTGAATATGCAGAATGAGAGCTTTCGCTAAAGCTTCTGAAGCCGCAGGGGTTTTGTACTGCCCAAGGCTCAAACAAGCTTGGAATGATACTTTTGGCGATGGGTCAGTAGTTTTTTCGATAAGTTGCGGTACTAACTCAGGCCATTTTTCAGCTTCGATAAGGCCATACGCGCGGAGGTCGGGCTGCGCGTCAGTGATGGCTTTTTTGATTAAATTGGGCGTCAGCGCATTAAGTCCTTCCAAGACAAAAAACGCGTGCAGGCGAGCGCGGGCGTCGGGATGTGTTAAAAAAATGTCAGTCACGGCGGGAAGTACCGATTTGTCTTTCTTTTCGAGCAAAAGCCGCTGGGCGTTGAGCCGCCACCATTGTTGGGGATGGGCTAAAAGAGCCACCAATTCGGCCGACGATTTTGAGCGTAGTTTAGGCGCTTCTTGCGTTGGTTTAGCTCCTTTGGGTACAATCTGGTAAATGCGTCCGAGTTTGTTGCCGTTGAAAAAATCCATTTCTTCTTTCAAATCTTCAGGAATGGCGGTGGGAGTTTCGATGTGCTGTCGGTACATGTCGATGACGTACAGCACGCCGTTGGATCCCACGCTCAGTTGCGCAGGTCGAAACCACGGGTCGGAAGAGGTTAAAAACTCTTGCGTTTTTTCCTTTTCGCCACGTTTCGCCACAAACGTGGGGCTGTTGGACAAAGGCTGTACAACGTCACGGTGAATCAAATTTCCCGCCACTTCACCCGTAAATATTGAGCCACGGTACTCCTCAGGCAGTAAGTTCCCTCCATAAAACGTTCCACCTGAGGCTCCCGTAAAATGATCTTCGGCGTATTCGTGGCGGTCGAGTTTGGCTTCGGCAAACTGCTCATTACGTCGTTTGGTTCGTTCTTGACGCCAATAAGGAGCGGGGGTTTGCTGAAACATCTCAGGGTCGTGGTCGGAGATATTCAAAGCCACATCGTACGACGGCAAAAATTGATGGCGGAACAAATAACGTCCTGCAATGGGCGCGTGCTGAATGTGCAGGGAGTTTTCGGTAAAAAAGCGGTTGCCCCAGTCATCGACCGACATCCCAAATTGTCCCGTACTCGATTCAATTTCAAACTGTCCTCGGTCGAGACGGAAACGAAAATCGCCTCCTTTGACCGAAATGGGCGGCAGCTTGGGGTTACGCATAAATTTTACCAATCCATCTTGTCCGCAGTTAGAGGCATAAATCCAGTTATCGACGTTGTAGTGCAAATTGGTGATTTGTGCTTCCGAATTGTTGGCAAAAAAGCCCGTAAAAAGTACCTCACGAATATCGGCGCGGTAATCGCCCGTGGTATCTTTTAGGAATAAAATATCGGGAGCGGCTGCTACTAGCAGTCCTCCTTCCCACGGTAACACGCTAGTAGCTTCCGAAAGGTTGTCGGCAAAAACAATGGCTGAATCAATACGTCCGTCTTGGTTGGTATCCCGCAATAACCGAATGGCTCCTCCCAACGTACCATCTTCGGGTTTGGAAGGGTAGTCGGGCATTTCGACGACAAACGCATTCCCCTCTTCGTCAAACACCATCTCAACGGGGTCGAGCACGTGCGGTTCGGTGGCAAATACTTCGACTTGGAGGCGGTCGTCGCTCAACGTAAAGCTTTTGAGGGCTTCGTCGGGGGTGAGGGGTTCGGTATAATGCGCACACGACCAACTGAGTCCTACAAGTGCGAAGAAGAGGAGTTTTTTCGAGGCATTCATTGGGATATTACAGGCTGATTTTTACTAAATCTTGAATCTCGTGTCCTTGGTGGTCGAAGCGTGCCAAAGTATAAACCGACTTATCGGCGCCAATGGCAAGGGAATTGACGTAAGTAGGGCGATTGCCATCGGCGTAGAAAATCGGGCCGTGGTCGTGGTAAGTGTGGGTCGGTAAGTGGTACGTAACCAAATGTAGATTTTCGAGCCCTTTGGCGGCCCCTTTGGCAATTTGGTCGGCTCCTTTTACGCGTTTTCCGTCGATGTAAATAGGGCCACCTGTGAGGTAATAGATGGTTTCGTGGTCAGGGCCTAATTGGAAGCCCAAATACCCGTAGCTAAATTGGTCGAACATGCCACTTTTGCGCGAAGGCTCCGACGTGAGGCGCTCAACGATTTCTATTTTTTGAGCTTTGGGGTCAAAACGGAACAAATACCCCGAATTTCCGTGGATTCCGTAGGCGACTTGCTCGGGGGCATACCAGAAAATTTTTCGCCAGTTGTATCCCATGCTGCCTGGATGTTTGGGGTCGTATTTGCCAAAATAGTCGATACGTAAGTCAACGTTTTTAAGCTTGGTTAACCCCTCATTGTCAATGTGATAGGTGAAAATATCTCCTTCGGCGGTTGAAAAATAAACGTGGCCGTCGCGCGGGTCAACGAGCATCGAACGGCACAACACGCGGTAGTCATCTCCAGGAATGCCAGCTTCCCCGTTGGCCGAAACCAATGCTACTTTTTTAAGCGTTTTGGTAGAAAGATCGAGGTCAATAAAATACCCCAACGGCCACGTAATTCCGTACAAATGCCCGCGCTCACGGTCGATGGTCATGGTTAAAATTCCTTCGCCTTCGGGGGCAAGCGCGAGGTCTTCAAATTCGCCCGTAGCCAAATCGTAGGAAAGAAAATGCCCACCTGGGTAAAGGTTTTTACCGTTGGGTGCTTGGGTAGGAAGGCGTTCCATGCCTTCAATCATCTCATAGACGCCAATGTGGGTGGCAAAATAAAGTTTGCCGTTGTTTTCGTAAAAACGAACGTGGCTTTTTCCCTGTGGAATGGCGTTGGCTTCTTTTTCGCCGCAGACTTCGGTGAGGTCGGCTACCCATTCGGTTTGGTCAGTCGCGGGGTCGTAAGCGTACATTTGCCCGCCGATGTCGTACGACTCTGAGCAGAGTACGTAGTAAATTTTGCCGTTGCTCGCGGCCGAAATGGCGTTGTACGTATCGTGAGCTAACTCAAAACCTGAAAAGTAGGCTTTGGCAGTAAGTGACTTCATGTGGTTGTGTGTTTTTGGAACAAAAATAATTTTTGGTGCGTACGTGCATGCCGAGTGTGCGAGGGTACTCATATCCTCGCTTGGTGGCAACTGCGTTTCATTGTTAAAGTCGGAGACTTTACGCCATTTTTCGCCCCGAAACCATTTCGGGGCGAGCGTGTCGAGTGTGCGAGGGTACTCATACCCTCGCGAGGTGGTTGCTTACAACCTTGTTTCATTGTTAAAGTCGGAGACTTTAAGCCCTTTTTCGCCCCGAAATCATTTCGGGGCGAGCGTGTCGAGTGTGCGAGGGTACTCATACCCTCGCTTGGCGGTTGCTCACAACCGTGTTTCATTGTTTAAAGTCAGAGACTTTAAGCCCTTTTTCGCCCCGAAATCATTTCGGGGCGAGCTTAATTTGCTTCGCTAGTTTGTCAATTTCAGCATAAATCAGGCTAGGAACTGACGCGTCCCAAACACTCGGCAATCCATAGACCATTTGCGATGATTGGCCTTCGTAGCCGCCTTCTTTCAGAATCGTGGCGGAAGGAATATACCCCATCACGTCGTTGGAATAAGCCGCCACAAAAATGTCCGTTCCGTAGCGTTTTTTGCACTCGATAGCGTATTCAATGACCAATTCCCCGCCAAAACTGAACAAAGCCTGTTCGCCTAGCTTCCATAGTTGAATGGGGTAGGCGTAAGACGACACAAACGGCTTGCCTTGCTTCATTTCACTAAGTAGGCGAGTGGCCCAACGCTGCATGTAGGGTGCTTCGGTTTGTTGGATTTTCAACAATTGTGCTTCCGTTGGTGGTGCTGAAAGTGGTAACGTAACCTCCGAATAGGCCGATTGAAGCTGCGCCGAAAGCGGTTTCATGGGTTCTTCCAACACCCGTTCCACGGCGGCGGCCAATTCTTTTCCGTATTGTTTTGCCAGCGAAACCGTGCGGCGGGGCAAAGGGTTTTGGTCGCCTGCGGCACCTTGAAAAAACAAAGCAGTGGTTTCGGGGTGCGCTTTTTCTAACTCAATTTGGGCAAAACCAGGGTAATCACCCGAAAGAGCGTAAAGATCAAGCACGGTAGGGTGGCACGCGTAGCCGAAAACGATGGCTTTGAGCCTTCCCTTGGGCGTTACGGCTTTGATGACAGGAACGGCGTAATCGTTGGGGCCTTTTAATTCAGTTTGTTCGAGCAAAGCCCCTTCTTTGTTGTTGCGTCGGTTGACCTGAAAGCGGGTTACGCCGTTTTGAGAAAACAGCTCAACGGGTTCCAAGTTTTTTAACGCATTGCCGATTAGCTCCACCACTTGCCCCTCCAACCAACGCGAATACTGGTCGATTTTTACCTCTTCGGCGGCATTGAGGGGATAAATATCGTGCAGGGCGTCGTACAATACAGGGCCAGAATGCGTGTGCGAACTGTTCAAGAGAACATTCGCTTTACTCAACCCAAAACGTGCTTGTAGCTGGCTTCGGATACGGTCAGACATAGCCTTGGGAAACCCCAACATATCGGTAGTGACCAGCACTGAGCGTTGGCCATTTTCGTCCTCCAGTGCCACGGCTTTGGCCCACAAATCGTGCAGTTTTCCTTCCGAAGCATGGGTACGAGAGGCATAGCCTGCTTGCCAAATCGCTTCTTTGGGCGTAATGACAATCTTCGAAACGCCTGCTTTCCAGCCTTTTGCAAAGCTGGTTGAAATGATGAATAGACCCACCAGCCAAAGATGCTTTCTCATTTCATTGTCAGGAGTTTATCGGCGTGGGTAAAGATTTTTTCGATGGCATTAGCAATGTCGTCCATGTCGGCGCGTGTACCGAGGAGCATATTTTGCGTAAACCAAACGGCTTCTTCGTTACAGAGGCGGTCGTTGTTGGGGCAATGGTTCCGCTCCACGTAGCTTTTAAAATCCAGCATGGCTTTGGGGTACATTTTCTGGAAATTCTTTGATTGGAAAGCATCGTCGAGGTAAGGCATGTTGTTGAGGGTCGCGTAGCCTTTCGAACATGGGATTCCCTCGGCCGTCAGCGCTTTTAAGAACGTGTCGCGTGAAAGTCCTTTGAACGCTGATTTTTGGTAACGGAATGGAAATAAATGGAAGGCTGCTTTGGTGACATTGTCGTACAGTTTGTACGGAATAACACCTGGAATTTGTTCGATTTTGGCTTTTAGGTAAGCGGCATTTTCGTTGCGGAGGTTGGTTTCACCTTCCAAACGCTTCAATTGAGCCAATCCAATGGCGGCTTGGTATTCAGTGATACGTTGTTTGTTACCCTGCATAATGGTACCCGCGCCAATCACCCCCGAGGCCATGCCGTAGGGGTTGCCGTAGTTGTGGTACGAAAAGCAACGATCCATAAACAAGTCGTTGTTGCTCACAATCGCTCCTGCTTCGCCGATGGCTAAGTTTTTGGAATTTTGGAAGCTAAAACAGCCCGCATCGCCAAACGTTCCCACTTTTTGATGGTTGATTTCGGCTAAATGCGCCTGACAAGCATCTTCAATCACGGCCAATTTGTGTTTTTTGGCAATGGCTAGAATCTGCGGCATGTTGGCGGGCAAACCTAAAATATGAACGGGGATAATGGCTTTCGTTCGGGGGGTGATTTTAGCCTCAATTTTGGCAGGATCAATCTGAAACGTCTCGGGGTCAACATCGACAAACACGGGCATAGCGCCGTTGGCAATGACGGGCGCGACTGTTCCGATAAATGTATAAGGCGGAACAAGTACTTCATCGCCACCCCGAATGTTGAGTTGCGCCAACGCTGTGATGAGGGCATTGGTGCCGTTGACTACCGCCAACGAACGCTTTGCACCGACGGCTTGTGCCCATTTTGCCTCAAAGTCGGTGACGACATTAGCCCGTGACCAAACGCCGCTGCGCAATACTTCGAGGAGTTGTTTTTCATCCGTTTCGGGTTTCCAAATCGGCCAAGTGGGCCATTGTTGCGTCCTTACGGGTTTGCCTCCCAACAAGGCTGGAGGCTCTGCCAACGAAAACATGGCCGATTTTGCATTAGCTTCTGCGGGTTTTGTCGTTAACAAGGCGGGAGTCAAGGCAGCACCTAGCCCCGTTAGTGAGTTTCGCTTGAGAAACTCGCGTCTTGAAAAAGGTTGGGAAGGCATATAAATTTTTTAGTCAATATGAGTGGATTGATGCCAAATAAACTGGGTTTTGAGAAACCCGATAGGGTGGTTTTGAGAAACCACCTACACGATGGGGGTTTGTCATGCCGACGCTAGGAGGTATCTGTCATTGTGGAAGTAGATCCCTCCTTCGTCGGTATGACAAACTAATTAGCTTTTTCTCACCTTTTTTAACACACTTTCGAGCGTTACGGGGACGCCGCCTTGGCGTTTGCTTTCGTCGGCGGCTTCCATAAAGGCAAAAATTTCAATGGTTTCTTCGGGGGTAACGGGCACTTGACCCGTTTCAAAATACGAGACAATGTCCTTTAATAGAGGCTCGTAGCCGCCATAAGGGCCGAGTACAATGTTTCCGTTTTGGGTGTAAACCGTGCCGCCGTAGTCGTGTTTACCCGTGCGTGTTCCGCGGAAGGTGCCCACGCGGCCGTCGGCCCAGGTGCCTACCACAATGTCGGTTCCTTCGTTGTTGATTCTAATCACTTGTTTGCAGCCCGTACCCATAACGGTATAGAGCGTTTCGACGCCGTGAATACCGTACCAGAATAAATCGGGGTGCGTTTTTTCCAACACCGCAGGGCTGAAGGTATCAGCGCCTACGACTTTGGTTTTATCCACTTTTTCTACGCCTTTTATATGTCGCAACGACGAGGCGGAGAAAAGCGGCATTTGGTATTTTTTGGCGGTTTCAAAGATGGTGAGGACGTCGGAAAGCGAGGCGGCAATGGGTTTGTCGATAAAAACCCGCTTGCCTGCTTTAAGAACGGGAATCAGTTGTTCGAGGTGGCGGCGGCCGTCGTTGGTTTCGAGCAATACTACATCGACTTTTGCTAACAATGCTTCAATCGAATCGACGATTTCGACGTTCAATTTTTTGACTTCTTCGGTATAACTAGGAATGCGTTTGGTGCTACTTTCAATGTCTTTACTACCGTGTGGATAGGCCGCGACTATTTTGTAGCCTTGGTAGTCGGCACTAGCATCGGGCGCATTCAGAACTTTGGTAAAGGCGGTACTGTGTGAGGTATCAAGGCCAATGATGCCCACTCGCTTGCCCGCGGCTACCGTTGAGGGCGCAGAGGCAAAAGAAGAAGGGGCAAGGGCCGACAATGATAAACTTCCGACAGTAGCGCTTTTAACAAAATTTCTTCTAGTAAATGTGGTTTTTTCCATGATGAAAACAGATGGTTGGGTATAGACAATATATTATCTATATTTAGGAAGACATATTTGTACTACTATTACGGTGTCATTGGATAAATATTTTTTAACTTTACAAAGATACTTAAAATTTGTTTACATTTTTGCATAAAATTTGACTACAAAAAATGAAAGTAGATTCCCTCGCTAATAAAGTATATAATGAGCTTCGCAAAAAAATTCTGTCGAACCAACTGGTGTCGGGTACTAGGCTAAAGGAAGATATCTGGGCCAAGCGCTTAGATGTGAACCGCATGGCGGTGCGTGAGGCATTGACGCGGCTATTGGGGGAGCAGTTGATTGAAACGGGCGAAAAGGGGGGGTACTTTGTGAAGTCGATGAGTGTGGAAGATGTACGTCAGATTCGTGAATTGCGCGAAATACTGGAATTGGGGGCGATTCGGTTGGCTATTCAAAAGATTGATGAAGAGGGGATTCGCAAGTTGGAAGAGATTTGTAACGATTTTTCGTCGATGGTAGAGCGTGGGTATTTTGGCGGAGCTTGCGAGGCGGATGTTAAATTTCACGAAACACTCATTGATTTTGCCCAAAATGATAAGTTGAAAGACATTTACGAAATCAGTAACATTCCACTTTTTCACCAAAAGCTGGGAAAATCCCAAACCCACATGGACGACTACGAGCTTACTGACCAAGAGCATCGGCAGTTGTTGAAAGCACTGAAAGAGAAAGATGTCAAACTGGCGGAAGAAACTTTGTCGAAGCACTTGTTGCGCGGGGAAGTAGAGGCGTTGGAGCTGGATTGAGCCTTCATATATAGTATATAACAGTATTCTAACCACCCCAAGGGTAAGCTACGCTCGTAGTCAACCCTTGGGGTTTTGATTTTGAGGGGGATAGGGAAGAAAGGGTTTCGTAAAAAAAAATTAACATAACTTTTTTTTGTTTACAAAAATAACTTTTCTTTGTAAACAAATTTGACAAAGATATGTAGGCAAAAGTCGCGTAATGCCTAACTAGATTTGGCGAATTGAGAATGTTACCAATAACCCTTATTAAAACACCATTAAATGCAAAGCCCTATTTACTATTAACTCTTTTCTTTAAAAAAACATCACACACATGAATGACTTCTTCCTACTCCGAAAAAAAGGGGTAAGTATGCTATTGCTTTGCCTACTTATGTCCGTTGCGGTGTACGCCCAAACCCAAATATCGGGTAAAGTGGTGGGGGCTGATGATTCTCAGCCCATTGCAGGCGCTTCGGTGCTTATTAAAGGAAATACGACAAATGGTGCCATCACGGGTGCCGACGGTACATTTAGATTGACGGTTGGCTCGAATGCGGTGTTGGTAATTTCGTACATTGGATACCAAGCGCAAGAGGTGAATGTGGGTTCACAAACGACTTTTAACATTTCCCTAGTTCCTTCTACCACTACCCTCGGCGAGGTTGTGGTGACGGGTTACTCGGCTGAGCGCAAAAAAGACATTACAGGCTCGGTGTCGGTGGTGGACGTAAAGGCGTTGAAATCGATTCCGTCAGGTTCGGCGGTGCAAGCCCTTCAAGGTCAGGCGGCTGGGGTCAACGTCATTAGCTCAGGCGCGCCAGGAAGTCCTAGTAATATCTTCGTGCGGGGAATTACTTCCTTTGGAAATACGCAGCCGTTGGTACTCGTTGACGGAGTTCAGGCAGAACTCAACGACGTAAGTTCGGACGACGTAGAGTCGATTCAAGTCTTGAAAGATGCGGGTGCGGCGGCCATTTATGGGGTACGTGGTTCAAACGGGGTGATTGTGGTGACGACCAAAAAAGGAAAATCTGGACAACCTGTTATTTCGTACGATGCTTACTACGGAAGCCAACAACCGTTGAAAGGAAACGTGTTTAACTTACTCAATTCAACTGATTTTGCGCGTTTGACCAAAGTTGCCTACCCGACGACAGGTTTATTTCAAAACGGTCTTCCTGATTTTACGTATAGAGGTCCAGGTGCAACGGGCGTCGGTAAGGCAGGCGATGCAGCGGTGGATCCTTCCAAGTATAATTTTGATGCCAACAACCCAGGTCGCAACTACTTGATTCAGTCCGTCAACAAAGAAGGTACCGACTGGTTCCATGAGTTGTTTAAGCCCGCCGCGATGACCAGCCACAACCTAACGGCCAGCGGCGGTACTGATAAGTCGAATTATATGGTATCCCTAGGGTATTTCAACCAACAAGGAACGATGCTGAAGAGCTATTTGGAGCGTTATTCGGCCCGTATCAATACCCAATTTAAGATTAAAAACAACATTCGGGTGGGTGAAAACGTCTATATGTTCTACAAACGTAACCCAGGATTTGACAACTTGAGTACGGGTAACCCTATCGCTTGGACGTACCGTGCCATGCCAACTATCCCCGTGTATGACATCAGAGGCAACTACGGTGGAACGTTCGCAGGCCCTGAATTGGGAAGCTCGTCGAACCCTGTGGCGGTACAAATGAACACTGTCAACAACAAAACCAACGCTTGGGATGTGATCGGGAACGTGTATGCTGAAGTTGATTTCTTGAAGCACTTTACGGCGCGCACCAGCTTCGGGGGAAGTATTGATAATCAGTATGCTACGAACTTTAACTTTACCCCTTACAACAACTCAGAAGGTAATACGAACCCTAACTCGTTTTCGGAAATTGCGTTGTACAACAGCAACACCATGTGGACGAATACGTTGACCTACACGAATTCATTTGGCAAAAATAATTTGAAAGTAATTGTGGGTTCGGAAGCGATTCGTAACTACGGGCGGTACCTCATTGGTTCGGCAAGTCGTTTGTTCTCAACTGATTTTGATTACTTGAGCTTATCAAACGGAACTATCAACATCACCAACGGTAGCAGCGCATACAACAATACGTTGTTCTCGATTTTTAGCCGTGTTGATTATTCGTTTGATGACAAATATTTGGTAGGCGTAACGGTTCGTCGCGATGGTTCATCGCGTTTTGGTGCCAATCGCCGTTACGGTATTTTCCCTTCGGTGTCGCTCGGCTGGCGCTTGACGGGTGAGGAGTTCTTGAAAGATGTTGCTTGGCTAAACGAATTGAAATTAAGAGCAAGCTACGGGGTGCTTGGTTCGCAAAACAACGTAAGTCCGCAGAATGCTTACACGCTTTTCGGAGGTACGTTTGCTAATGCTTACTATGATATTGGCGGAAACGGTGCGTTGGCACAAGGTTTTGCCCAAACAAGCATCGGAAACCCGAACACAGGATGGGAGGAAAACATCGTGACCAACATTGGTTTGGATGGTACTATCTTGAACAACAAATTGGACGTTTCGGTCGAATACTACAAAAAGTCAATCAATGGCTTATTGTTTAGCCAGCCGCTTCCTGCTACGGCTGGGGGAGCTACGGCGCCAACGGTGAACATTGGCGACATCCAAAACAAAGGGGTGGATTTGGCCTTGACCTACCGCCAAACGATTAGCCCAAGTTTGAAATTTAGCATTGGTGCCAACATTACTACCTACCAAAATAAAGTAGTAAACACCCCAAGCCCAGGGTATTTTGATGGTGCCAACACCCAAAACCTCGGAAACGTTGTTCGTAACCAAATCGGTCAGCCTGTGAGCTCGTTTTTTGGATACAAAGTGATTGGATTGTTTAAAAACGACGCCGAAGTGACTTCTTCGCCGACCCAAAGTGGAGCGGCACCAGGTCGCTTCAAATACGAAGACGTCAATGCTGATGGCAAAATCGACGCCAGCGACCGCACGTTCCTCGGAAGCCCTAACCCTGATTTTACGTACGGCCTTAACTTAGGCGTGACTTACCGCAATTTTGATTTCTCAACCGTTTTGTACGGCTCGCAAGGCAACGAAATCTACAACACTGTGCGGTCATTTACGCACTTCTTTAGTACGTACGTTGGGGCAAAAAGCAACGATTTGTTGAATGCTTGGACGCCAGAAAACCCCAACAGCAGCATTCCAAAAATCGAGTCAACGGGCTCGTTCAGTTCATCGGGGGTTTCAAACTCGTTTTACGTAGAAAATGGGTCGTTCCTCAAAATGCGTTCGTTGATGGTAGGTTATACTGTGCAACCGTCGTTCCTCAAAAAATATGGTATGAGCAAACTTCGCTTGTACGCCCAGGCCGCGAACTTGTTTACGTTCACCAAATACACGGGTCTTGACCCAGAGTTGAGCGGAAACAGTTCGTCGTTTGGAATTGACTATGCCAACTACCCCAACAACCAGAAGAATTTTATTTTTGGTCTAAACCTTTCATTCTAAGTGCGTAGCACTGTTCAAAACATCGACTTACATGAAACGATTTAAAACACTACTATATGCGACTGGGTTGGGGTTGATTTTGACCACCAACTCCTGCAAGGAAGAATACCTCGAAATCGGGGCGTTGGGTTCTACCAGCGAAGCTACCCTTGCCAACAAAGCAGGTTTGAATGGTCTCTTGACGGGGGCATATTCCTTGCTCGACGGCTGGGGCGTACCTAACACCACCTATTATTTTGTGGGGGTGAGCAACTGGATTTTTGGCGGGGTAACCTCTGACGATGCCCACACAGGAACGCAGGCGTCGGCGTTGCCACCGATGGAAGCGGTTGAAAGCTACAACTATGACCCGACGCTGGCACCGTTCAACAACAAATGGATGGTATTGTATGCAGGAGTGCAGCGCGCCAATGACGTGTTACGCGTTTTGGCCAAAACCAACGACCCTGCGCTTTCGGCAGAAGAAGCCAAGCAAATCAAAGCCGAAGCAACGTTTTTGCGGGCGGTGTATCATTTAGAAGCGGCCAAAATGTGGGAAAATATTCCGTATTTGGACGAAAGCATCAGCTACGCCAACGACAATTATAAAGTAGCTAATACGACTTCAGCTTGGCCTAAAATTGAGGCGGATTTTAAGTTTGCAGCCGACAACCTTTCTGGTACAAAAACCGAAGTAGGTCGTGCCAACAGCTGGGCTGCAAAGGCATTTTTGGCAAAAACGTATATGTTCCAAGACAAATACGCAGAAGCTAAAACGGTATTGGAAGACGTGATTGCAAACGGGGTAACTTCGTCGGGAGCAAAGTACGCGTTGGTCAACTATGCCGACAACTTTAACCCTTCTAAGAAAAATGGCCCTGAATCGGTGTTTGCCGTGCAAATGTCGATTGCAGAATCGTTTCAAAACGGAAACTACGGCGATGCCCTCAACTTCCCAATGGGTGGCCCTGCTACTTGCTGCGGAGCGTATCAGCCTTCGTTTAGTTTGGTCAATTCGTTTAAAACGGATGCTACCACGGGCTTGCCTTTGATTGATACCTTTAACAATTCAGATGTTACAAACGACCAAGGAATCGAAAGCAGCACACCGTTTACGCCTTATGCAGGAACGCTCGATGCGCGTTTGGACTGGACAGTAGGTCGTCGCGGTATTCCGTATTTGGATTGGGGATTACACCCAGGAAAAGCGTGGATTCGTGTACAATCGGTGGCAGGACCTTACAGTCCGATTAAGAGCATTTATTACCAAGCGGCTGCCGCAACTACCTCATCATCATCGCGTTGGACTTCTAATAATTATACCATGATTCGTTTTGCCGATGTGTTATTATGGGCAGCCGAAGCGGAAGTAGAAGTGGGAAGTTTGGCAAAAGCGCAAGAGTATGTCAACCGCGTGCGTTCACGGGCGGCCAATCCTGCTGGATGGGTGAAAAAATATGTGGACAACACGGCACCACTAAAAGGAGTTACCAACGAACCAGCAGCCAATTATAAAGTAGGTTTATATACGACGGAATTTACGGCCAAAGGCAAAGAGTTTGCACGGGAAGCAGTACGTTTTGAGCGTAAAATTGAGTTTGGAATGGAAGGCCATCGTTACTTTGACCTTCGCCGTTGGGACAATGGAACGGGCTACATGGCCAACGTTTTGAATGCCTACGTGCAGCACGAAACAACCATTCCAGGTTATGACTTTACCTACATGAAAGGGGCGACGTTTAAGAAAGGGAAAACCGAGTTGTATCCTATCCCGCAAGCACAAATCGACCTAAGTGTGGTCAATGGTCAACCAGTGTTGAAGCAAAATCCTAATTATTAATTCGTTATGCTTTTTTACGCTTCTACTTACCCCGACCTCAACGAGGCAGCCAAAGATAAGGTGGTGGTGTTGCCTTTGGGCGCCATCGAACAACACGGCCCACATTTGTCGGTTTCGACCGATACCGACATTGTCACGTACGTTGCTCAGCAGATAGAAAAAGCATTACCTGAGTCGGTGTTGCTTTGTCCTACGCTGCCTTTTGGGTCGAGCCACCATCACTTATCCTTGGGGGGAACAATGAGTATTTCGCCCGAGCTTTATACCCAAGTGGTGATGGATTTGGTGGGGTCGTTGGTAGAAAGCGGCTTTAAAAAGATTATTTTGCTCAATGGCCACGGGGGAAACATCACCCCCGTGCGCCAAGCATTGGCGGTGTTGAGTAAGCGTTTTGACGTGAGTCACCAGCCTACTATCGCGTTGGCAACGTATTGGGAGGTGGGTGGAAAAGCCTTTGCGGGCGAGCCACCGATGGAAAGCCCCGCCCTGAGCCACGCGTGTGAGTACGAAACAAGCATGATGCTGCACCTATTTGCCGATAAAGTATGGATGGAGCGCGTCGAACGGGCACAACGCCCCGAAAGCAATGGTTACATTCCGTGGGAAGACGATGAGCCGTATCGCGGGGTGACGGTCTTCAAACAAACGGCTTTTATTTCGAGCAATGGCAGCAGCGGCGAGCCTCAATTGGGGACGGCCGAAAAAGGAAAGTATTTAGTAGAACAGGCTATCAAAGGATTAATTACATTTATAGAATCATTCAAAAACTGGCCTTTGTCGGAGTGTCTTTTTAACCACAAAGAACCCTAAGAATTGTACAAAGAAACACAAAGTGAATACCCTTTGACAGGTTAAACGCATTTAAAAAAAGTAGCCTCAGCGAGGCTAAATCTTAGTAGAAAAAGGTAAGCAAACACGTCCCTCACCTCCCAAGGCTCCGTCGGGGCGACTGACTCTCGGTGAAAGATGTCACCCCGATGGGGCTTGGGGGAATACCTGGGTCATTCTTTCTACTAAGATGTAGCTCCTCTGGAGCAATAAAAAGCTATTTAATGCGGTCAACCTGGTTCTTTGCGAACATTTTGGTAAAATAAAAAAGATTTGAAAGTTTTGAAAATCAATATAGTTATGTCAAAAAAAATAGAAATAAAACATCCCGATAAAGCTGCCAATACGGGCGCTTATTCGGCAGGAGTAATGGTAGGCGAATGGTTGTTTATCAGCGGACAAGGCCCACTCGACTTGACCACGGGAGAAGTGATTCACGGAACCATCGAAGAAGAAACGTTGCTGACGCTTTCGCACGTGCAAAAGGTAGTCGAAGCCGCAGGAGGAACGATTGATGACATCGTCAAATGCACCGTTCATTTAGAAGATATCAACGACTTCGATCGCTACGATGCGGCGTATGCGTCGTTTTTTCAGGGAATCAAACCCGCCAGAACCACGGTGCAGTCGGTGTTGTCGGACGGAATTAAAATTGAGATTGACGCGATAGCGATTATTTCTCAAAAATAGGAGAACAATTTTCTAATTTGAAAATGAGGCAATTTGAAAATTAATGACACGATGTATTTCTTAATTACCGAATTTTCAAATTCTCAAATTTGCAGAGTATGAATCAAAAAAAACGCATTGGTACGGTTGGGCTAGGGCTGATGGGAAGCAGCATTGCCACCTGCATTTTAGCGGCGGGGCATGAGGTGACATCGTTGGTCAAAGACCTAAGCATAGTGGATGAAGCACGGCAGCGTATCCTCTCTTTTTTGGAACAACTCCACCAAGAAGGTATTCTGAATGAGCGTCCCGAAGAGGTAGTAAAACGCCATACCATCACCGACGATGTGACTAAAATGGCGGGGCACGAAGTGGTGATTGAATCCATCATCGAAAATGTTGACGAAAAGAAAAGTGTCTATAAAAAGCTAGAAACGGTGCTTTTGCCTACGGCTATCATTGGTAGTAACACATCGGCGATTCCCGTCACGGTACTTCAAAGTGGACTCCAACACCCCGAACGAGTGTTGGGAATTCACTGGGCCGAGCCTGCCCACATCACGCGTTTCATGGAGGTGATTTGTGGTAAAGATTCGCAACTAGAATATGCCTCCAAAATGGTCGAGTTGGCCGAAAGCTGGGGTAAAGAGCCTTCGTTGTTGAAAAAAGACATTCGTGGGTTTATCACCAACCGCATCATGTACGCCATGCTGCGCGAAGCTTTTTATTTGGTCGAAAACGGCTACGCTACCATGGAAGACGTGGACCGTTCGTTACGAAACGATTTGGGGTACTGGATTACGTTTGCAGGACCATTCCGATTTATGGACCTGACGGGTATTCCAGCGTACCTGACCGTTATGAAAGACTTGTTTCCAGAACTCAGCAACGCTACCGAAGCACCTGCTTTTATGGAAGACCTCGTATCCGCAGGTGCCAAGGGCGTTAGCAATGCCCAAGGATTTTACCCCTATACGCCCGAAAGTGCCGAGCGTTGGGAGGAAAAATTTATTGAATTTAGCTATGACGTCCGAAAATTAGCCAAAAAGTATTCATCCAGTTCGATTGAAAATCCCTAATGACGACTATCCACACCATTAAAGCCACGGAGGTGATTGTGCCTGCCAAGCCCGGAAGCCTAAATTCGGAGGAGGTAATAGATAAAGATGCCGCCTTTGCCCAGAAATTTTTGACGGGTGAGCGCTGGACGGAGTTTGCCAATCAACCTAAGTGGATCATTGAAATTACGCTTAAAAATGGCCTGACGGGCATCGGTGAAACCTACCGAAGTGCTTCCAAAGAGCAGTTGTCGGAGGCCATGCAAACATTGGTTGGGCAAGATGTACTCCAATTAAACTGGCGTCGATTGCCCATAACTGACCAACGAATTTACGAAGCTTTTGAGACGGCGGTGCTGGATGTGGTGGGCAAAATACTGAACGTACCCGTCGCTCAATTGCTTGGTGGAGCCTACCGCGACCGCGTCGATTGTTTTGGCTGGACGGGCCGCCGCACGCCCGAAGATGCCGCGCAAAAAGCCTACGAAGCCATGCAAAAAGGCCACAAAGCGTTCAAATTTAAGTGTTCCGACGAAGACCCTGTGCGTCTGTGGACAGCCGAAATCAAGAAAAAATGCGGTGATGGCATTAAAATATTGCTCGATCCTAACCAGCGTTGGACGGATGTAGCGACCACGCTTAGGCTCATGGAAGGCGTTGAAAAAGACATCATGCTGGGCTTGGAAGATCCCATTTTGCACGCTGACGTAGCAGGATTTAAGTACTTACGCCAGACGCTGGGTATTCCAATGTACCGCCATATTTCGTTGCCTTACACCCAAGACATCCGTGACATGATTGCGTTTGTACGCGCCGATGCCGTGGATGGGTATAATTTTAACGGTTCGGCTTATAACTGCGTACTGTTGGCCGAAATCGCTCATTTAGAGGGGAAAGCCTGTTGGAGAGGGTCGGAAGTGGACTTAGGAATTTCGGAAACCATGGGGCTACACATTGCCGCCGCGAGCATCAACTGCACCATTCCGTCGGATATTTTTGGGGATTTGGTTCGCGAAGACGATTTGATTGTAACACCTATTCAATTTGAAAACGGAGCCGCCCTCGTCCCGCAAGGCGGAGGACTGGGCATTGAGCTAGACAGAGTGGCATTGGAAAAGTATAAAGTGAGTGAATTGGCTATAAATTAAACCCCACCCTAAATCCCTCCCCTGTGAGGGAGGGATTTATTTTATTCACCCTCCCTACAGGGGAGGGCTGGGGTAAATAAAAGAACTATGAAAAAATCGGCAATGTCTTGGACCATACTGTTTGCTTGTAACTTTATGTGGGCCTTTCATTTTACGAGCATCAAGCTGACGCAAGACCAAGTCGGGCCGTATTTTACGGTATGGGCACCGATGCTGCTGGCTACGATTTTGCTAGGGCCGTTTGTGGTACGCGATTTTAAGAAAGGAGGTAAAAAACTCTCCGATATCTTGATTTTCGTGCAGTTGGCGGCGTTGGGAGCATTTCCCTCACAAGTACTAATGACGTGGGGAACGCAGTACTCCTTGGCCAGTAATGCGGCCATTTTGGTGCTTACCTTGCCCGTCATTACGGCCGTATTCGCCTTTCTCATGCTCAAAGAACGCATGAACGCAGCACGCTGGGTCAGTTTTGCGATTGCAATTATTGGCGTAGCCCTTTGCTCGACCGATGACATCAAGCGTATTGATTTAAGCTCTAAATACGCGTTAGGAAATGTGCTTATTTTCTTGGCTATTTTGGGCAATGCGTACTATAACGTAGGCTGCAAGAAAATCGCGGAGAAATACACCGAAATCGAAATGGTGTTTTATACCTACCTCGTGATGTGTATTTTACTAACGCCGTTGGTGCTTTATTACGAACCCGAAATGTTTGGCAAAATCCCCGAGTTTACCACCAATACGTGGATTGGTATGATTTCGCTGACGGTATTTCATAACTTTCTTTCGATGGTATTGTTTTTTAAGGCCCTCAAGCATTTGGACGCGACCCAAGTGGCTTTATCCAACTACCTCATTACGTTTATGGGGCTTCCGATTGCTGCTTTTTGGCTGGGCGAAAAGCTTAATTCACAGGCCATTATTGGCGGCCTTTTAGTGCTAGTTTCTACCCTTATCCTTTCTATTGTAGATAGCAGAGTGCAACAAAAAAAAATGATTAATAATAATCCATAATCAGTACAGATATGTCAGAGCTAACAAACGAGCTATTCGGCGTTGTCCCGATTGTTCCCACACCTTTTACCGAAAACGAAGAAATCGACGAAAACGCTCTTCGCAATTTGATTGATTTCGCCATTGCTGGAGGTATTAAAGCGGTTTGTTTACCCGCTTATGCCAGTGAATTTTATAAACTGACCGACGAAGAAAAACTTCAGGTCGTGCGTGTGGCCGTTGAGCACGCGGCGGGGCGCATCAAGATTGTGGCGCAGTCAAACCACCCTTCACTCAAAGTAGCGATTCGTTTGGCCCAAGCCAACGTAGCAGCGGGTGCGGATGTGGTATCGTTGGCCGTACCTCGTATTTTCAGCTTGCCCGAGAGTTCGTTGAAACAATATTTGTCGGAGTTCCTTCAGTCAATTCCCACTACTCCTGTTCTCATCCAAGATTTCAATCCAGGCGGTTCATCCATCAGCGTAGAGTTTATCAAAGAATTGATGGACGAAAATCCGAATTTCAAATACCTCAAATTGGAAGAACCGCTTTGCGCGCCTAAGTTTGAGAGTATCATCAAAGCGACCAAAGGCAAGGTAGGTTTGTTTGAAGGATGGGGTGGTTTGTACATGCTCGAATTGGTGCCTATCGGTATTCAGGGCGTCATGCCAGGGTTGGCCGTGGCCGATATTCTCCAGCGTGTGTTTGATTTGCGCCGTAATGGTGAAGACGGTAAAGCGTTTGACTTGTTTGAAAAAGTAATGCCGCAGATTTTCTTCTCGTTGCAAAACATGGAATTGTTCCACTACGCCGAGAAAGAATTGCTCATTGCGCGGGGCGTATTGAGCAACAGCATTGCCCGCAAAGCCGCTTACATTCCAGACGCGTCGAGTGTAAGTTATATCAAAGAGCTAAATCAGCGTGTCATTGACGTTCTCAACGACGAAACCTACGCCATTCGCCCAGTAGCGGAAGTAGTGTAGAGGGGAATGTCGAATTTCGAGTGCAGAATGTCGAATGGGGGCTGTCATTGCCCACCGCCTCGGAGAGACGTAACTGAGCACCGCCTCGGAGAGGCGCAACGTTTGTAGACGCAACGTTTGTAGAATAAAATAATGTATTAAAACCGCCTCGGAGAGGCGCAACGTTTGTAGACGTAACGTTTGTAGGATAAAATAATGCATCAAAAACCGCCTCGGAGAGGCGCAACGTTTGTAGACGTAACGTTTGTAGGATAAAATAATGCATCAAAAACCGCCTCGGAGAGGCGCAACGTTTGTAGAAAAATGAGTGAATTTAACGGACAAATAGCTATCATAACGGGAGCTGCATCAGGCATAGGCTTGGCAATCGCCAAGAAACTCCTTGCCGAAGGAGCCCACGTAGCATTGCTTGATTTTAACGAAAAAGGGCTTCAACAAGAATTTGAAGCCTATGGTAAGCAGGCCATACGCATCGGACTTGATATTACCAACGAAACGCAAGTACAAGAAGCCGTGGCAGAAGTAGTGGCACGCTTTTCGAAAGTAGATATTTTGGTCAACTGCGTGGGTATCACGGGTATTACCAACCTCAAAAGTCACGAAGTAAGCACCGAAAACTTGCAAAAGGTGTTTGATGTCAACTTTATGAGTTGCTTTTATACTTCGAAGGCAGTGATTCCGTCGATGTTGGCCCAAAAATACGGCCGCATTTTGCACATCGCGTCCATTGCGGGGAAAGAGGGAAATGCGGGAATGCTCGCCTATTCGGCCTCAAAAGCTGCGGTAATTGGTTTGACCAAAGTGCAGGGTAAAGAATACGCCGAAGACGGAATTACGGTCAACGCCCTAGCACCTGCCGTGATTCGTACACCTTTGGTGGATGCCATGCCCGAAGTTCAGGTCAAGTACATGACGGACAAGATTCCGATGAAACGTTGTGGTACGTTGGAAGAAGCTGCCGACTTGGCCGCCTATATTGTTTCATCAAAAAACAGTTTTACCACGGGCTTTACCTTCGACTTATCAGGAGGCAGAGCGACGTATTAAAGAGAACCTTGGCAAAGTTTTAAACTTTGCCAAGGTTGAAAAACAAAGGAAAATGAAATCCCTTATTCTGATAATAAGCAGTTGCTTTTGGGCGTTTGCGGGGATTTTTGCCCAATCACGTCCCACACTATATCCCGAACCTGCTTCAGTTCAGTACGGACAGGGGGAGATTGCGTTGAGTAATATATCGCTTTACGTACCTGCGACGGCCCCCAAAGACATTGTTTTTGCCCTAAACGAATTAAAACAAACCCTGAGTGAGCGGAGTGGGAAGCCGTTGAAAATGGCTTCCTCACTCGCTTCGTCAAAGATTCGTTATACCGTAAAAACAGCAGGTCGTACTTTGCCCGAAACCGATGAGGCAACCAAAGGCAGTACTCGTGAACAATACACGTTGGCCGTCACTGCCAATGGCATTACGATTGACGCCGAAACCTCAACGGGGCTGTATTATGCGGTGCAAACCCTCCGTCAGTTGGTTCGAGGAGACAAACTACCGTTTGTTACTATTTCCGACCGACCCACCATGGCCTTTCGGGGCGTTATGATGGATTTTGCCCACGGAGGCTTGCTGACGGTGGAAGAAATCAAACGTCAAATCGACTTTTTGGCACGTTGGAAAACCAACCAGTATTACTTTTACAACGAAGTAAGCATTGAATTAGAAGGCTATTCCACCCTCAATTACAAAGCCAATTACACCCAAGAGGAGGTGAAAAGCATCATCGCCTATGCCCAAGAGCGGCACATGGACGTGATTCCATTCGTCAATTTTTATGGGCATTTGCACGAGCTGATTCGAAATGAAAAGTATGCGTCGCTGGCGATTGGTCGCTACGGACACGAGATGGATCCCCGCAACGCAGGCGTGAAAGAGTTGCTCAAAAACTGGATTAAACAGTACACCGCGTTGTTCAAAAGTCCGTTTATTCACGTTGGTTTTGATGAAACGTGGGAAACCAAACGCCTCAATAGTACGGAGGAGAAAAGCCTTAATCCCGAAGCGTTGTACATTCAGCAATTGACCTTCGTGAGTGAAGAACTCAAAAAATACGGAAAAACGCTCTTGGCTTGGACCGACATGAGCTCGTTTTATCCCGACATTATCAAGAAATTCCCTGCCGATGTCATCCCCGTTATTTGGCAATATTCGCCCGATTCGGCCGCGACCTACCATTACCTAAACCCCGTTTTGGACGAAAAAAGACCCTTTTTCATTCAGCCTGCGGTATCGGGTTGGGGGCACATTTATCCAGAAGCAGGCTATACCTACGACAATATCGACTTGTGTTTGCGGGCAGGATTGCGTCACCAAACGTTAGGTTTTATCACCTCCGTCTGGACCGACTCCGTGGAGCCGTTTGTGCGGTCGTCGTGGATGTTTATGGCTTATGGGTGCATTTCGGCCTGGCAAGGGAAATCACCCAATCAAAAGGAGTTTTCCCGAAAATATGCGTCGCTTGTTTACCCCAACATTGCCCAAGAAATGAGAGACGCGTTTCAGAACATTGCCACGTCGGTCGAATACCTGAAAAAATGTTTGGGAAAAAACACCCAAAGTATGCCACGGGGAACGCTGGTAGAAGCTTGGTCGAATCCCTTTTCGGCCTATTATTTAGCCAATACTGAGGCTCACATGGCCGATTTTAGGGAAGTTCGTAAGTACAGCGAAGAAGCGCAAGCCAATTTGATAGCAGCTCTCAAAAAATCCTCAAAAATCGAACGCGAATTTGCCAATTCATTGCTGGTATCGGCTCGATTAATCAATTATTCGGCCATGCGGTTTATGTGGGCGCGTACCGTAGTTGATCGTTGGGATTATGCCATGGTGATGAAGAAAAAAGAAGACTACGTTATTTATGATTTGACGTACCCTTGTCATAGTTTGCTGGTGGATGCCATGGACGAAACGGGCGAACTCAAACGAGAATACGAAACGGCGTGGCTGTCGGAATGTATGCCGTATCGTCTCAATAGCATTTTAGGGCGTTTTGACGTGGAGTATAGCTTGTGGCGAAAATTGCACTTGAAAGTAGTTGATTTCCAGATTCAACGCCAAAAAGATGCACCTGTAAAGTCGTTTATAGAGGTCTTTAATCCTGATTTCTAAGTAATTGAATAGGTGCCGTTTGGCATTATCCATTTATAGGTTAGAACCATGAAAAACATAGAATTTATCAGTCCCATAGAAGGCGATATGCTTCACGGCTGGGACGGACAGGTAGTAGAAGGAGCGCTCCAAACGACGGTCAAAGTAAAAGCACCGTTGCAGCATTTTATTGTTATCAATGGCGTGGAAGCCCAAGAACGTGAAGGTGTTTTTGAAGCGTTGGTGACGTTTAGCGACTACCAAAATACGGTAGAAGTAAAAAATATGACCACGGGAGAAAGTGCCCAAATCAAGGTCTTTTGGCTGCCCAATTTTGCAGGAAATTACCGTTTGTCGATTGACGATAACATCTGGTTTTTGCGCGATATTCACCAAAACGATGCAAACTATACGTCGATTTTTGATAATCCGTATTTGGGCTTTCTAAAACAAGTACACGACGAATACGGCACAAAAATTCACCTCAATCTTTTTTACGAAACCGACGGTTTTAACTTGTCGCAGCTGACCGACCGCTTCAAACCTGAGTGGACAGCCAATGCCGATTGGTTGCGGTTGAGTTTTCACGCGCGAGGGGAGTTTCCCGATATGCCGTACCGCACCGCAGGCTACCAACAAGTAGCCGATGATTGTGAAATGGTCAAAAATGAAATTCGGCGCTTTGCGGGTGAGGCTGTGATGGGGCCTGTTACCACGCTGCACTGGGGCGAAGCTACCGTCGAGGGCTCTCGGGCTTTGCGGGATGCAGGGTATGTGGGTCAGTTGGGTTATTTCAACGTGGACGACGATTTGCCGCCAGTTTCGTATTATCTGACCGTTGAACAACGTCGTCAGTTGAAAAAACGCTTTGTATGGCACGATACGCAAGAAGGCATCACGTTTGTTCGGAGTAGCATTGTGATTGATAAAAAAGAGTTGCCCGATATTGTTCCGCACTTGGATAATTACGCAAACCTTCCGTCAGGACAGCCACCGTACGTCGATTTTTTGGTACACGAACAATACTTCTATCCCTTTTACGAAGCTTATCAACCCGATTTTCGCGACCGCGTTGTGGCCTGTGCGCGCTGGGCGACCGAAAAAGGGTACCAACCCGCTTTCCTCGGGGATTGCATTTTTTAAATCAAAAACGAAGCCATTCCAAGGTTCAAAACCTTGGAATGGTTCTCATTCCCTAAAAACATGGAAAACAATCGTAGAAATTTCTTAAAAACGGCAAGTGCGACTGGACTTGGACTTTTTGCTTCCAATCCCTTTGCTGCTTACGCCAATAGCGCCGAAGAATGGGCGCAAGTACGCGAGCAAGCTGACCGCAAGCGCGTGCAGAAATTCAACATGAGTGGCTACGCCGCCCCCAAGTTGGACGTAGTTCGGGTTGGGTTTATCGGCTTAGGAAATCGCGGGATGGGGGCTGTAGAGCGATTAAACAAAATCGAAGGTGTCGAAATCAAAGCTTTGTGCGATTTACGTTCTGAGAAAACTGCCGCCGCCAAGAAACTGGTCGAAGCTTCAGGACACCGCCCCCAAACCTACGATAGCAACCCCGAAATCTGGAAAAAATTGGCCGAGCGTACCGATTTGGACCTCATCTACATTCTCACACCCTGGGCATTTCATGCGCCCATGGCGGTATTCTCGATGGAGCACGGCAAACACGTATGCGTAGAAGTGCCCGCCGCCAAAACCATTGAAGAAGCTTGGCAGCTGGTCGATACCTCGGAGCGCACGCGTAAGCATTGTATGATGGTCGAAAACTGCTGTTATGACTTTTCCGAACTATTAACGCTCAATTTGGCGCGCAATGGTTTTTTTGGGGAGATTATCCACGGCGAAGCAGCCTATATCCACAATTTGCAAACGCACGTTTTTTCCAAAACCCATTTTTACCAATTGTGGGAGCTTCAAGAGATGTTTCAGCGGAAAGGTAACTTGTACCCTACGCACGGATTGGGGCCTATTTGTCAAGTAATGGACATCAATCGGGGGGATAAAATGGACTACCTGACTTCGATGTCGAGCAACGATTTTGTGTTGGGGAATTTGGCCAAAGAACTCGCCGCCAAAGATGATTTTTACAAGCCGTACGTGGGAAAATCGTTTAACGGAAATATGAGCACCACGACGATTAAAACCCAAAAAGGGCGAACCATTATGGTGCAGTACGACGTGTCGTCGCCGAGGCCGTATTCACGGATTCAACTGGTGAGCGGTACCAAAGCGGTGGGCTTAAAATACCCCGAACCCGCACGTTATTCGACGGGCCACGAGTGGATGTCGGCGGAAGAATACAAGGCATTGGAAGAAAAATACTTGCCCCCGATTGTGAAGAAAATGGGCGAAGTTGCCAAAAACGTTGGCGGGCACGGTGGGATGGACTTTTTGATGGACTGGCGCACGATTGATTGCCTCCGCAACGGTCTCCCGCTCGACCAAGATGTCTATGATGCGGCTCTTTGGAGTAGCATTGCGCCACTCAGTGGCTGGTCGGTAGCCAACCGCTCCAATTCGATTGATGTGCCTGATTTTACGGGTGGGTCGTGGAAAGCTAATGCCCCCGTTGATATTTCAATGACCAAAGGCGGCACAACAAAAGCCAAAGTGTAAGCTTCGATGGCTTTGTTTTAAGGAATTCAAAATAGCCTCGGTAGAGGCATAACCTTTGTAGTCGGTAGAGGCGTAACCTTTGTCGTATTGTAGGAATTTTTGCACGAGGTTTTGAGAAACCTCTTGTGTCGGTTTTGAGAAACCGACATCACTTTGAGAAACCGACATCACATCACTTTGGGCATCATATTGAGCCTTGGAGAGTTTCTACAACTTTCCAAGGCTTTTCTATTAGGTAATTTGCCGAAAGCGTTATATTTTTGAAAAAATAGCGCTTTTGGCAAAATGATACACGCTTTCCTAAAATTGCTTTTGAGCGGAATACTGGTTTCGGTCATCGGCACCCAAGGGCTCTTTGCCCAAACCCTTTCCGTCACGGGTGAAGTAAAAACGCCTTTGTTGCTCACATCATCTGATTTTCAGTTGCTTGAACGCATCGAAGTAACGGCCAAAGACCGCGACGGCAAAGAGCACCGCTATGCTGGTGTACCGCTTACGGTGATTCTTCGCAAAGCGGGAGTGACGCTTGGGGGAGAGTTACGCGGTGAAAATCTCTCAAAATATATGATTGCCAAAGCAGGTGATGGCTACGAAGTACTGTTTTCGTTGGCCGAGGTGGATGCGGAGTTTAGTGGCCGCACTATTTTGGTAGCCGACTCGGTGGATGATACTCCGCTGCCCCAGGGAGTAGGGCCTTTTCGGCTAGTGATACCCGACGAAAAACGCCCCGCTCGTTGGATTCGCGAGTTAAAATCCCTTGAAATTCGATTTGCAAAATAAGGCTGCTAGTTCGCGCTACAATCGCAAACTAACAAAGAAAACAAAATGCGAAACATCCTTCTTTTAGTGGCGTTGGCAGTTTTTCTTTCTTCTTTTTGGGTAGAAACCAAAGAGAAGAAAGCAGAATTACATCCCTATAAGCTGGAGTATCCTTCGTCTTTTGGTAGTCGTTTTGTTATTCCTGCCGATAACCCGACGACGGAAGAAGGGGTAGCGTTGGGGCGAATGTTGTTTTATGAGCCGTTGCTTTCGAGTACCAACACCGTTTCGTGTGCCAGTTGCCATGAACAAACAAAGGCATTTACGGATGGACGACCCCTGAGCATCGGGGTTTCGGGAAAACCTACTCGACGAAATTCGATGTCGTTAGCTAACTTGTTATGGGTCAAAAATTTGTTTTGGGATGGACGAGCCAGTGGGTTGGAAAATCAAGCGGTTTTTCCCCTGACGCACCCCGACGAAATGGGGCAGTCGCTGGAGGTGTCGGCAAAAAAGTTGGCCAAAACAACTCGGTATCCTTCGTTATTCCGACAGGTATTTGGAACATCATCCATCACGGGAGAACAGATAACCAAAGCGTTGGCTCAATTTGAACGTACGTTGATTTCGGCCGATTCACCCTACGACCGTTCATTGAAGGGAAACTACACGCTCACGGCTTCCGAACGGCGAGGAATGGAACTGTTTATGCGAGGCCCCGCGCCCGAACGCGGAGTGCGGGGAGGAAACTGCGCCCATTGCCACGGCGGAGCTAAGTTGATGCAAGAAGTATTTCACAACAACGGCCTAGACAGTATGGCCGTAGCTGACCGAGGCAGGCAAGAAATTTCGGGCGATGAACTGGACAATGGCCGTTTTCGAGTGGCGACTTTGCGGAATATCGCACTGACAGCGCCCTACATGCACGACGGGCGTTTCAATACGTTGGAGCAAGTGTTGGATCATTACAATGAGCACTTTCATTTTAGTCCCAACCTTAGTCACGAACTGCGCACGTCGCACAACGAACCGACAAAACAACGATTGGGGCTAACTTCCTCCGAAAAAAAGGATATTATTGCTTTTTTGCATACCCTCACCGATTCGACATTTATTACCAATCCCGCGTTTTCAAACCCGTTTGAGACGAAAAAATGATTATTCGATAGCGTTTATACTTAGCCAGTTAATGAAGAAACTACTTTTGTTTTTGTGGCTGATTAGCCCGCAGTTATACGCCCAAACTGTGCGCGTAGCCGTGGCAGCCAATGCGCAGTTTGTGATGGAAGAACTAGAAGCGGTGTTTGAGAAACAAACAGGCATTCAGCTAGAAACCATCATCAATTCGTCGGGAAAAATTACCACTCAAATCCAGCAAGGAGCGCCGTTCGACCTGTTTTTGTCGGCCGATATGCACTACCCCGATGTGCTTTTTAAAGAAGGGCTAACCACCGCCGCTCCCAAGATTTATGCCTACGGAGCTTTGGTCGTTTGGGTAATCGGCGCAACAAAGCCTACGAAAGATTTGTCGTTTTTGACCCAACCTTCCATCAAAAAAATAGCCCTTGCCAATCCTAAGCTTGCGCCTTACGGAGTTGCGGCCCAGGAGGCACTCAAATATTATCGCCTTTTTGACAAAACCCAAGAAAAGTGGGTAATGGGGGAAAGCATCTCTCAGGTAAATCAATACATTCTTTCGCAGGCAGTGGAAGTGGGTTTTACGGCCAAGTCGGTGGTGTTAGACCCGTCGCTCAAAAATCAAGGTACTTGGGTGGAGGTTGATCCCAAAACCTACAGTCCCATTGCGCAGGGAGTGGTGTTGCTTAAAAAGAAAACCGCTGAACCTAGTGTGGCTGCCCGTCGTTTTTATGATTTTTTGTTTAGTAAGCGCGCACACGCTATTTTTCGGAAGTTTGGATACCGAGTAGCGGACGCAACACCACAAAAATGATGAACATGGATTGGGAGCCGATTTGGCTTACGTTTCGTTTGGCAGGTACTACCACTATCTTGTTATTGGTGGTGGGGGTACCGTTAGCGGCGTGGTTGGCCGCCACTAAAATCAAAATAAAGCCACTGATAGAAGCCATTATTAGTATGCCGTTGGTGCTGCCGCCTTCGGTGTTGGGTTTTTATTTTTTACTGACTTTTAGCCCAGCTAGTGCGTTGGGGCAATTTTTAGAAAAAACCCTCGGTCTTCGTCTTATCTTTTCGTTCGAAGGCTTGGTAGTGGCTTCGATGGTATATAGTTTGCCTTTTATGGTACATCCGATTCAAGCGGGATTAGAAAACTTGCCCGCATCGTGGAAAGAAGCCTCTTATACCTTGGGAAAATCGCGGTCTATTACTTTAATAAAGGTACTATTGCCCAACATCAAACCTGCGCTGTTGACGGGAATTGTATTGTCGTTTGCGCATACGATTGGTGAATTTGGGCTCGTATTGATGATTGGAGGGAATTTGCCTGGGCAAACCAAAGTAGCATCAATCGCGATTTACGACGAAGTAGAAACTCTCAATTACGCCGCCGCCCACGGCTACGCCGCATTATTGTTGGTGTTATCATTGGTGATTTTAGTACTTGTCTATCGGTTCAATAAACGCTTAACCGTATGATTGAACTCGGCCTTACCCTACCCCGTATTTTTGCCGATGGCTCTGGGGAATTGCAGCTCAGACTTTCGCTAGAAACCAATAGCCTAACGGCCTTTTATGGAGCGTCTGGCGCTGGCAAAACGACTTTATTACGCTTGCTGGCAGGACTAGAAATTCCCGTTTCGGGGCGTATTGTTGTGGATGGCGAAACGTGGCTTGATACGTCGCAGCGCATTAACTTACCAGTTCAGAAGCGTTCGATTGGTTTTGTTTTTCAAGATGCCGCGTTATTTCCGAACATGACCGTGCGAGAAAATTTGGCGTACGCAGCCTCCTCTCCGAAAGATGCTTTTATTGATGAGCTTTTAGAATTGATTAAATTAGAGTCGCTTGGCGCGCGCAAGCCCGATGGGTTGTCGGGAGGGCAGCGGCAGCGAGTAGCGTTGGCGCGGGCTTTGGTACGACGACCCAAGGTGTTGTTGCTAGACGAACCGTTTGCTTCCTTGGATGCGACTACTGCCCAAAGCCTGCGGGAAGTGTTAGGTCATCTGCATCAACAATTCCAAACGACGACGTTGCTAGTCACTCACAGCCAAGAAGATATTCGTCAGTTGGCTGACCGAAAGGTTGAAATCGAGCGGGGGCGAGTCAAAGTGGACGAGATGAAAGGGCCTGAATCAGTACCGATATCGGGCATCATTACAAAATTAGACCGCGAGAAGGGCTACCTCGAAACCGATACGATGCAGATTCGTTTGGGAGCAGCTGCCGCTTGGCCCAACGACTTAAAAGTGGGTGATGAGGTATCGCTTCTTTGGGAAAAGCGAATCTAAATCCAAGAGAAAAATCTTTGATTTTACCCAAAAACTGCATAAATTGTCTTCAATAAACGTTTTTTATAAAAAATCATTCAGCTATGGCGAATCCAACCTTATCCGAAAAATCATTTATCAAAGCCGCCCAAGAAGGTATTGGGCAAGGTGCTATGACTGTGCAAGGAACAGTCAACAAAATCATTCTATTAGGCGCATTGGTCATTGGTTCTGCCGCAGGCAGTTGGTTTTTGTTTGCCTCTAATCCTGCACTTATCATGCCTTTGGCCATCGGCGGAGCAATTGCGGGTTTTGTGATTGCCCTCATTTTGGCTTTTAAACAACACCTCGCCCCCACGCTTGCACCCATTTATGCCGTGGTTGAAGGAGTTTTTGTGGGAGCTATCACGTTGGTATTTGAAAGTATGTACCCAGGCATTGGCTTATCGGCGGTGTTGCTCACTTTTGCTATTTTGGCGGGGATGGTCGGTTTGTACAAAGCGGGCGTCATTCGGGCAACTCCCACGTTCAAACGGACGGTGATGGCAGCTACGGCGGGGGTGGCTATTTTTTATTTGGTGGCTATGGTATTACGCATGTTTAGTATCGAAATGCCACTCATTTATGACACAGGCTGGTTTGGAATCGGCTTTTCGTTGTTTGTAGTGGGGTTAGCCGCCTTCAATTTAGTGCTCGACCTCGACAGAATCGAACAAGGTGCGGCTTACGGCGCGCCCAAATACATGGAATGGTACTGCGCATTTGGGATGATTGTCACCATCGTGTGGTTGTACATAGAAGTGCTTCGCTTGTTATCCAAGCTCTCAAGCCGCGACTAGGCGTTCAATTTTTACAAACATAAAAAAAGACACAGGAGGCAACTTCTGTGTCTTTTTTTGTTCAGGTTGAACGCATTAAAATATAGAGTGTCTATTGATTGCTCCAGAGGAGCTACATCTTAGTAGAAAAATGAATCAAATCCACCCCAAAACCTCATCGGGGCAGCCGACGTTCGGTGAAAGATGTCACCCCGATGGGGCTTTTGGATGGCCTTTACCCCCTTTTTCTACTAAGATTTAGCCTCGCTGAGGCTACTTTTTTTATGCGTTTAACCTGTTTTTTGTTTGAAACTGAGTAAGTAAAGAATAGTGAAATAGTTATATTTCTTGAGTATTTTTTCTTGCCTTATCTTTTGGGTTTATTAAGGCATATTTTGTTTGTAATTTAAGGATATAATTTAACAAATAATTAATTTGAATATTTGAGTTTATTTGAAATAAAAGTTGGAATATGTTTTAAATAGCCATAAACTTGTACATACTTATCGCCAAGTAACAGAAGATTCTTTCACTTTTTTAAATTTCATTTTTAATTCTGAATGGCCGCAACTATGTAAGAATTAAGCCTCTATTGTACGCCCAAAGTGCATAGAGTGATTATTGGAAAATTACCATTATTACCCAATAACTTAATATAGTTTGCCCATGAGAAAGTTTTTATCCGCCCTTTGTTTAGTAGGTGCGATGTTGACGTGTTTGGTCAGCCATGCACAAGACCGTGTATTGAAAGGAAAAGTCCTTGACAAAGACGGTGCTCCACTTCCTGGAACCAGTATTGTGATTAAAGGTTCTGATCGAGGAACCGCCGCCAGTTCGACGGGTGAGTTTACCCTCTCTGCTCCTCCCAGCGCCACTACGCTAGTGATTTCGTTCATTGGTTACAAGCCCCAAGAGCTGGCCATTGGCTCGAAAACTTCGTTCGACATTACGATGGTTGAAGATGCGTCCATTTTGAACGAAGTCGTTGTCACTGCCTTGGGTATTGCCCGCGAAAAGAAAGCCTTGGGCTATTCGGTGCAAGAGGTAAGCGGAAAACAAATGACACAAGCCCGTACCACCAACTTCGTCAATGCCTTGGCTGGAAAAGTAGCTGGGGTGCAAATTACGGGCTCAAACGGTGCGCCAGGGGCTTCGTCACGGATTTTGATTCGTGGTACTAGCTCCATTGGTAGCAACAACCAGCCGCTTTTTGTGGTGGATGGTGTGCCCATCGACAACGGTAACTACGGCTCAGGAACAGGCGTTGACTACGGAAACGGCGCGGCGTCGATTAACCCCGATGATATTGAAAACGTAAGCGTACTGAAAGGGCCAAGCGCGGCGGCTTTGTACGGTTCTCGCGGTGCAAACGGCGTGATTTTGATTACTACTAAAAGTGGGAAAGGTGCCAAAGGTATTGGCGTTTCGGTCAACTCAAATACGGCATTTGATACCCCTTTCCGCCTTCCTGAGTGGCAAAATGAGTACGGTCAAGGTGCGAAAGGTTTGTTTTCGTTTGTGGACGGTACAGGAAAAGGCGTCAACGATGGCGTGGATGAAAGCTGGGGCCCTAAATTGGATGGACGTTTGCTTCCACAGTTTGATTCGCCGCTCGATGCCAATGGGGTTCGTACGGCTACTCCGTTTGTTGCGCATCCCGACAACGTGACTAACTTTTTTGAAACAGGTAAAACCTATACCAATAACATTGCCATCACGGGAGCCAACGATAAAGGAGATTTCCGCCTTTCGTTTACCAACTTGAGTCAAACAGGGATTTTGCCTAATACTGATTACAAACGCCGTACGGTGTCGCTGAACGCAGGTTGGAATTTGACCAAAAAATTGAGCATTCGTGCGACGGGTAACTACGTAGTGGACGGTAGTGACAACCGCACCAACTGGGGACTTTACTTCATCTGGTTTGGTCGCCAGGTGGATATGGAGAAGCTAAAAAATTACCAATCTCCCAACAGCATTTACCAGTACAACTGGAACTACAACTACTGGACTAACCCGTACTACGTGTTGAATTTGAGTACGAAATTTAACCAACGTGACCGTGTGTATGGAAACTTGGCGGCTACCTACAAGTTTAACGATTGGTTGACCTTGACGGGCCGTTCAGGAACGGATGTGTACATTGACCGTCGCAAAACCAAAAATGCAGCTCGTATCGACAACCTCAACGGCGCTAAACAGTACGACAGCTACAACGAAGAACAAATTTTTATTCGGGAATCGAACTCGGATGTATTGTTGAGCGCAACCCGCAAGTTTGGTGATTTTGACGTATCAGCCAACGTGGGAGCCAACCACCGTAGCAATTACTACCAACGTAATTACATGGGAGCGACCGAATTAGCCATTCCACGCGTGTGGAACTTGGGTAACTCACGCCAAGCCAAAGTGGCCGAAAACTCTTTCTCTGAAAAAGCAGTAAATAGTGTTTATGCCGCGGCTAACTTCGGATTCCGCAACTATCTTTTCTTGGATTTGACAGCACGAAACGACTGGTCGAGTACATTGCCTGCCAACAACCGCTCGTATTTCTACCCATCGGCGGCATTGAGTGCCATTGTAACCGACATTTTGGGCTTAAACTCACCTGTATTATCATTTGCTAAAGTACGCGCAGGGATTGCTCGCGTAGGTAACGATACCGATGCTTACCGATTGATTCAAGCTTACAAGTACGAAAACCCGTGGGGAAGCACGCCTACGTTGTCAGAAAACAACGCGATGTTGAACGCTTCGCTCAAACCAGAGTTGACAAACTCGTACGAAATTGGGGCAGAATTTAAGTTTTGGCGCAACCGCGTAGGTTTGGATGTAACGTACTATAACAAGCAGTCGTCGAACCAAATCTTAGATGTTAATATCTCTCAAACAACGGGCTTTAACTCTAAATTGTTGAACGCTGGAAAAATCGAAAATAAAGGAATTGAAGTACAACTCAGTGCTACGCCTGTGAAAGTGGGTGATTTTCAATGGGATGTGGCAGTTAACTGGGCGCGTAACCAAAACAAAGTAGTCGAATTGGCAGATGGCTTAACAACCTACACTTTAGGTACTGTTCGCGGGATGACGATTGAAGCGCGTGTAGGACAGCCCTACGGTACGTTCTTTGGGCAAGGTTTTGCCCGTGACCCAAGTGGAAACATCATTTACGACAAAAGTGGTTATCCAACGCTCAACCCTACCCGCCGTATCTTAGGAAGTTTCACACCAAAATGGTTGGGAGGTTTGCAGAATACGTTCACGTACAAGAGCGTGTCATTGAGCACGTTGATTGACGTAAAATACGGCGGTGATATCTTCTCGCAAAGTGTCAACATCGGACGTTATACAGGGGTATTGGCCGAAACAGTTTTGGGACGCGAAACGGGTATCGTCGGAGAAGGTGTAGTAAATACAGGCACGGCTACGGAGCCTGTGTATGTACCAAATACAACCAAGATTTCGTCGGAAGAATGGCACCACAAATACTACGCGTTGACTAACAACGAGATGACGATTTTTGATGGTAGCTACGTAAAACTTCGCGAAGTGAGATTGACGTACACGTTGAATAACAAGCTGATCAAGAAACTTCCAGTGCGCGATATTACAATTTCGGCCGTGGGCCGTAACCTCTGGTTGATTCACAGTAACGTGCCACACATCGACCCTGAAACGAGCTTCTACAACGATGGCAACTTGCAGGGAATCGAAAACGGTCAAATCCCAACGACGCGCTCGGTAGGTTTCAATATCAGTTTTAGCTTGTAAAGGTCTCAAGGTCAGACGACAGTCAGACCGTATTTCCAGTTACGGTCTGACTGTCGTCTGACCTATCACATAATTTTTTCTATTACGACAATGAAAAGACTTTTTTCTTCTTTCCGATACAAAGCCGCGTTGGCGGCGGTGATGCTGAGTGTTTCGGCTTGCACCGACAAATTTGACGAAATGAATACCAATCCCAATGCCCCAGCCACAGCCACGGCTGACCTGTTTTTGCCGCACGGCATCCAGAGTGCTGTTGATACCTATTGGGGTGGTTCGTTGGGAATGGATATTGGTAATTTAATTCCGCAGTATTGGGCGCGAATCCAATACACCGACATCGACCAGTATTCTATCTCAAGCAGTGTGTATAGCGATACTTGGCAGACTTTCCACATCGAAGCCTTGGCCGATTATCAACGTATTTATAAGCTGGGGGCGGAAATTAAAAACCCTAATTACCAAGCTGTGGCCATCATTATGCGCTCGTGGGTGTTTTCATTATTGACGGATATTTACGGAGACATCCCCTATTCTAAGTCGCTTCAAGGGCTGGAAGGTGAGTTACAGCCTGCGTACGACACCCAAAAAGACGTGTATGCAGGTTTAATCAAAGACCTCAAAACGGCCAATGACATGATTGATGCCACGGACAAAACAAAAGCGATCGCGGGTGATATTTTGTTTTCGAATGACCTAGTAAAGTGGAAAAAATTTGCCAATTCGTTGAGTCTTCGTTTGTTGAATCGGATATTGAGCAAAGCCGACGCGGGGATTGATGTAAAAGCCGAAATCAACCGAATTTTGGGCGATCCGACCAAATACCCTGTGATTAGTTCGGTAGCGGAAAATATTCAATTGAACTACATTGACGCAACCAATAACAACAATCCCATCAACCAAAACCGAAAAACGCGTGATGATCACCGCGTAAGTGCAACATTGGTGACAAAACTAGCGGCGTTGAAAGATGCTCGCTTGGCGGTATATGCCGATAAACCTGCCGATGGGGGCGATTACAAAGGCGTTCCTAACGGACTTTCAAACGCGGATGCCAATACGCTTGGGCTATCGAAAACCTCGAAAGTAGGCGCGTACTTCGTAGCCGCGACGGCACCAGGGGTGATTATGTCTTACGCTGAGTTGTTGTTTATCAAAGCCGAAATGGCGTACAAAGGCATCACGGCAGCGGGGGATGTTGCTACCAACTATACTGGTGGTATCACAGCATCGCACAGCCAATACAAACTTACCGTGGGTACTGACTACTTGACCGCCAACGCCCTTAAATCGGGAGCGGACGGATACAAGCAAATCATGGAACAAAAATGGATTGCGATGTATGGCCAAGGAATCGAAGCATGGACGGAATTCCGTCGTACGGGTATTCCTGAATTGAAGCCAGCGGTTATCAATGTAAATGGCGGCGTTATTCCAACGCGTTTGCCGTATCCAGGCTCGGAAGAATCGTTGAACTATACCAATTTTAATGCTGCCTTGAAAGCTCAGGGAGGCGTCAACGACATGAAGCTAAAACTTTGGTTTGCCAAGTAATTCGAGGTATTTGTCCTTCGCATAGTTGCGTCAGAGACGCAGTACCTTTTTTGACCCAAATGACAGTTTGGGTCAAGCTATTGCGCCTCGACGTTGTGTTGGGGCGCAAATAGTTTTTTCGTAGTAGAGCAAAAGCTTTTGAGTATTTTTGATTGTTCACTTGTTTCTCAATAAACTATTTAACCATTCCCATGAAACACCTTTTCCGTTCCACCCTTTCAGTATGTTTGGCCGTGGGGGCGTTGTCGGCTACGGCACAAGACGACGCAGCTTTATTAAAAAAAGCGAAAAAGATTCACGATAAGGCATTTACGCTAGATACGCACGCCGATACCCCTATGCTATTGTCGCGCGGTGGTTTTGACATTACCAAAGACAACGACGCCCGCACCACCAACAGCAAGGTCGACTACCCGCGCATGGTACGTGGTGGACTAGATGCTATCTTTTTTGCGGTCTATTTGGGTCAAGGCCCGCGCACGCCCGAAGCGCACGAAACGGCAAAGAAAAAAGCCCTAAGTATTTTTGATGCTGTTCATACGACGTTAAAAAACACGAGCTCAATGGCTGCTTTGGCCACTACGCCCGAAGAGGCCATTAAAATTGGTAAAACGGGTAAACGCGCGATATTTATTGGGGTAGAAAATGGCTATACCATTGGGCATGATTTAGGGATGTTGCAGAAGTTTTACGACTTGGGTACGCGTTATATGACACTTTGCCATTCGAGCAACAACGACATCTGTGATTCGTCAACCGACCCAAAAGGCGCTGAATACCAGGGGTTAAGCCCTTTGGGAGAACAAGTGGTGAAAGAAATGAACCGTTTGGGGATGATTATTGACGTATCGCACGTATCAGATTCTACTTTTTATGACGTGATTCGCCTGTCGAAAGTGCCCGTGGTAGCGACTCACTCGGGCGCGCGTGCTATTTGTAACCACCCCCGTAACCTCACTGACGATATGCTGAAAGCACTGGCAAAAAATGGAGGAGTGGTTCAGCTTAACTTGTTGAGTGATTACGTTAAAACGATTCCTCCAAGTGCCGAAAGAGAAGCGGCAATGAAGGAGCTATACACAAAATATAATATCAAAGACCGTCGTGGGATGATGACCTTGCCCGAAGCGGAACAGCAAAAAGCGCGGGCCGATTTTATGGAATTGAACAAAAAATTCCCTGTTCAATTGGCTACGGTCAAAGATGCCATCGACCATATCGACCACATGGTGAAGCTCATCGGTATCGACCACGTAGGAATGGGGGCTGATTTTGACGGAGGGGGTGCCTTGGCCGACTGTTTCGACGTAAGCCAATACGAAAATATGACGATTGAACTGGTACGTCGTGGGTATTCAAAAAAAGACATTGAAAAAATTTGGAGCGGCAACTTCTTCCGTGTGATGAAAGCCGTAGAAAAAGGAAAAACGGGCGAAGTAAGCCTGAAATAAAAGTAAGTGAGACAACAACGAAAATGAAAAGAGTCGGGCGCTTGCTCGACTCTTTTTTGTGAACAAAAAGCTCATGGTACACTTTTTTTGCTATTATTGGTATCAATCAATGCAGAATGACACTCATGCCTATGCTATTTTTACGTTCAAAATTGCCCTCGATTACCCTCTTTTTCTTCTTGATTATTTTTGTCTTTGGTGCTCAGGCTCAGTCGATTTCTGGGATAAATTTGCCCTCGTTTTCGCAAGATACCGTGAAGCGCGTTTCGATGCGAGGTATGTTTTCCCAAATCAACAATACGGCTACCGTGAGTGACTGTAAAACGGGGAAAATTGTCCACATTTTGCCCCAAAAAGCCTATCACGACCTCATGGAAGCATATCAAGAAGTAAGCCAAACGGGTGAGAATAGAATGTACGTGGAAGTAGAAGGGTACTTTAGCGATAAGAGTGCGAAAAAGGTGATTGTCGATAATCTACGTTTTTACGAAAATACCCCCGTTTGTCCCTCCGTGGCCAAGTCGTACATTGCCCGTATGAAGGCCGATTTTGTCGAATACGGTGAAATGACCATCGGCTGGGGAATCAAATTGGGGATTGCGGCCTTGATTCTCATTCTAGGATTCGGTCTTATCAATTTTTTGGATAAACCCATTAAATCGTTTGTCGATAAACGCCTCTCGATTGACCCCTCGGTCAAGAGCTTTTTGAAAAGTTTGTTGTTTATCAGCATGAGAATCACCCTCATTATGATTGCAGGAGGGTTTCTTGGCATCCGAGTGACGGGTATTGTCGCGCTGTTCAGTGCCGCAACGTTGGCCATTGGCTTTGCCCTTCAGGGGAGTTTGTCCAACTTTGCGGGTGGCTTTATTATCTTATTGATGAAGCAATTCAAAGTAGGCGAAAAAATCACCGCCCAAGGCTATACGGGTCAAGTGCGTGATATTTTGATGTTCAATACGGTGCTTGATACGGGAGATGGCCGCCGAGTGATGATTCCGAATGGGCCGTTGCTCAACAGTACCATTATCAATCATACGCGAGCGGGGTACGAAAAACGATTGCTCAAAATTTTTACAACGTCAGACGTAGATACCGAGCACCTGAAAGCTATCATCGTGGAGCAAATGGCTACGCTAAATGATGAAACGCTTACCCTCGCTCCCGATGTAAAAGTGACTGACTGGAATGGCGACCGATTAGAGATCACGATTGCTTATCAAACTCCCTCGACTCAAAGTGGTGTTATGTACGAAAAGGTGGTGCAAAGTATCAACAACCGCCTACGTTCCGAAGAAATTAAGCTATATCCTTCGATGGTATAGGGCAGTGGGGGAGGTTGCTCACAACCTCCCCCACTTTTTTACAGAGAAGATTTTTTGACTTCAAACGTAAAAGTCTTACTCCCCGCGACTCCTTTGTCGGTAAGGCCCTGCACGACCACACGGTACGTACCTGGTTGGTCGGAAGTATAAAAGTTCAACGTTTGTTTTTTGTCCGTTGGCGTCATCACCTGCGGATTCCAGTACAAGTGATTACGAAAATCTGGGACGCGGCTTTTGAGCAGCTCGGCGGAGTCGTAGCGGGGCGCGTAGAACTCCCGCGTACCTTGTACGCCTTCGTACGAAAGCACCAACGCGTGCGAGTCGATGGGGAAGCCAGCCAAATCGCCTTTGTAGGTGGTATAGCTGACAATGCCAGGAAATGAGAGCGGACCAAGATAGTATAGACCGTCAATGACCTGTAACGTCTTGATCTTGAGTGGGTCAAAAGTGAGAACTTTGTCGGTGTCAAACATAGGGACTCCGTCTATCATCACGAGTGGTTCTTCTTCAAAAGAAACGTTAGATTGGAGTTTATCAAACACTTTAAAAATAAACTTTCCTTGTCGACGTCGAACGGCGACGCCAGGCACATATTCCCGCATAACTTCTTCTAACGTTGGAAAACGCGTGTAGGCATCTAGCAAGTATTTCTCGTCAGGTTTCCCAAAGAAAGCCATCGTATCCGAGTCGGCCGTCATCATTTGTTGGGCCGATTTCGGCAAAAATGAATTGCGGGTTTGCATATTTATACTACGGCTCAACAGGTCGTTTTTCCACGAAGCATCAAAAAGAAAAGCGGGTAAAATGTACGACGAAGTTTTGTCGGAATAAGGGCTGTTGATTTCGATGCGATAGGTGCTGTCTTTGCGGACATTGGTTTGAACAATCACTTCTTTGGACCCTAAAAAATGCTTCAATTCAAAGAGCACACGGCCCAATGAATCGCTGGTAGCGACAAAGAGCTGAGGGCGCTTGCTAGGGGCCGCTAAGTAGGTGTCAATGTTGGGAGCGGGTGCCCCTGTTTTGGCATCAAGTACCCTTCCCGTAATAAAATGACCCGTCATTTCGGGGGTAAAAGCAAATTTCGGTTTCGTTTGGGTTACTTCCGACCACGTAAAGCGACGCCATCCGTGCGTGAGCATCAGGTTGGTAAGTGCTTCGTCGTCTTCGTTTTGGAAATAATAATGCGGTGATTCAACGGTGCCCTTGAGGTCGGAACTGAGCCCCAAATAACTATCAATCAAGACAGGCGACGGAGCGGGCAGCGAGTCTACCAAAAAGACCGAGACCGACACGTCGGCGGTAGTCGCCGTTGTTCCCATTTGGGTGCCTAAGTTGAGCTCTACTTTTTCGCGTGTGTTGTAGCTAAGTTTGGTCACTTGGGCTAAAATTGCCAACGATTCTTTGGGACGTTTAAAATACAGGCGTTCGGTGACAGGCTTTTGGTTTTGGTCAAAAACGGTCAACGTCGTAATGCCTTCCCCGAGCAAGTTTTTATTGAGCGAAAAACGAGCTTGCCCATTTTGAAGCCCCAATTGGGCGGCGTGTTTGCCAATGCCTCGGGTATGCGCGAGTAACGAAAGCAGTCCGTCTTTGCCTTGGGCACGTACGACAATCTCCAACGTATTGGCCGTCGATTCACTGACGTTCATGACGTAGCCTTGTTCGAGTACGGTTGGCAAGGCATACGTAAACCATTTCTGCTGAGCATCTTGTAACAGCACGCGGTACGTTTGTCCTGTTTGGGGGGTAAAATCAAATGCTCCGATACCAAATTTATGAGGCTGAAAACGGGCAACGGTGTCGTTTTGTGCAGTAACAATACGTCCTTTAAATGCAATTCCTTTACCATCTTCGCCCACTGCCCGAAACCCTACTTTACTCGGAAGCCCTTGCACTAAGTTACCTCCTTCGGGAAACAACTGCAAGTCGTACGGAAGTGTTGCCTTGGCCGTGGTGGGAGCTGAGGCGGGTTTGCTAAAGGGATTGGCGATGGTAATGGCACTTTGAAAGTAAAATTCAGGGCTGAAATTTTTCATCCATTGGGTATAGCCGCGCACTAGGTAGTTGCCACTGCCTAAAAACGGCGGGATGAACACCGAACCTGTACCTTTTCCATTGTTGAGGGTGATTTTAGTTTGTAAAACAGGATTTTGGTCTTTGTCCACAATCTCCAAATAAGCCACTTTACTCATGTTCATAGGAGTATGAAGGGCGGCATCTACACAATTGGCTTTAAACCAAATCGTTTCTCCGACTAGATACAGCGGTCGGTCGAGGTGGAAAAATAGTTTTTCTTGCGGCACTTGCTGACGATAAGTAGCAAGTTGCTGTGCCGGGTCTTGGGCCATTGCGGTGGCTATCCCGAGCAAAAGAGTCGAATATAAAGGTAGTAAAAAGCGGGATTTCATAGCGTTAGGGGGGTTATTGCCAAAAACTAGGACGAGTAGTAGTACCACCTTTTACACGGCAGTCAGCACAATCGGAAGTTCCGATGATATAATCGGGTACTCGCGCTCCTTCGGCCAAATATTGACTGATCAGAATATCGGGTGATTTGAGGGCATCGGCAATACTTACGGTATCTATAGGAGGGCAAAAAACGGGGAAGCCCAGCGTCGCAGGCACAAAAAAGCGTTTTTGTTGCGGCGTAACGGCGCTGAAATACCCAAACACCAACTCTTGAGGGTTAGACACCGATTTGATATTTCCTGTCACTTGCGAAGGCTGCGGGTCAAAAAGGCTACCCGTTTTTTCGGTCGTTTTTGATAACGAATTCCAGTACGCAAAGCCTTCTTCGGTCAGGCCAATTTGTTTGACCAAAATACTGTATTTGACGAGAAGTTTGTTGGACGCGGCGTAAATCGTCGTCACTGGAAAGTCGTTGATGATATCTTGTGAAAGTTTAGCCGTAGATGCCAGTAGGATGTTGGAAGGGCGAGCCGTTTGCCAACAGACGTTAATCAACGACGTACGATCAACAATCGCTTTGTTTTTGATTTCGTACAGTGAGATTAAGGGAGAGTGATATTCCCACGTTTCCTCAAAACGCCAACGGTAATAGCGGGTTTTGTTGAGGGGGTCGCGGGTATTGACAAATATCTGTAAATAACTATTGTCGGGGGCGATTTTGTACGTAATACTCTCAATAGGAGGTGTTTGTTTGACTTCTACGTACGATGATAAATACTCTTTCTTTGCGGCAGTTTTGACCCGAATCCGAAATTGTTCTGTTGCGTTAAACTTTTGGGCAGGAAGGCGATAAACTCCTTTACCAATTTCGGTAAATGTATAAATACTCCCTTTGTTACCTTCCACCACTACTTGGGCTTTTAGCTCCGTCGTAAAGGTGTTTTTGTTGGAAACAACTTGAGTGTAGGTCAAGGTAATTTGGCTACTGTCAACGCCGTTGGTATTGAGAAAACCGTCGATGACAAGGAAGCGGTCGGCGGATGCCACTTCTGGGGGAGAAAAGGGGACTACGCACCCATTAACAACCAACAAGCCGATGAGTATAGTAAAAAATGGTAGTATCGATTTCATGAAATTGTACTGATAATGAGTGGATTAAAATCTGAAATTGTACGTAATCGTCGGGATTGGGCGCCCAAAAATGGAAAGCATATATCCTTGAATGATGCCGTTTTGGGAGCGGAAATACACCGATGAGGGGTTCTTACGTCCAAGCAAGTTGTAAATCGCAAACGTCCACGAACTGTGAGCTAATTTCTTAATTTTGTGGTTGCCTTCTACGTTCATAGATAAATCAGCACGATAGTAGTCAGGGATTCGGAATTGATTGCGTTCGGCATAATAAATTCGTTGTACTCCTTCTAGCACGTATTTCCCAATGGGTGGCGTATACGGTCGCCCGCTGCTGTAAGTAAAGTTGAACGATAAGCTGAAACGGTGCGAAAACTTGTAATTACTTACTAAAGTAAAATCGTGGGGCTTATCGTAGTTGCTAGGATAAAAGTCGCCGTTGTTAGGCGCGTCTGACGACGTACGGTCGTCGGCGCGGAGAAACGTACGAGCGTAGGTATAGCTCACCCAACCGTTGAGTTTTCCCGTTAGTTTTTTTGCCATTACTTCGATTCCGTATGCCTTTGCCGTCGTTGAGATAACTGCCGCTTCGATGTGGTGGTTCATAATGAGCGAGTCCCCTCCCTTGTAATCTAGGAAGTGTCGCATAGTTTTGTAATAAGCTTCCACTGAAAGCTCTAGCTTGTTGCCACGAAGGTTACGGTAAAGCCCTACGGCCCATTGGCTCCCCAGCTGAGGCTTGATGTACGTATCGCTGAGTTTCCAAATATCGGTCGGCGACATTACCATGGTGTTACTCAATAAATGAATGTATTGGCGGGTAGTGTTGTAGCTCGCTTTCATCGATGTGTTGTCCGTCAACCGATAGCGGCCCGAAATACGGTATTCGGGACCTTGATAGGTGCGAATATTTTTGCCTTTTTCGTATTGAGTAGTACCTGTTAAGTAAATTTTTTCAATAGGGTAGCCCGCCTCGTAGTTATTGATGGTTTTGGGGCCTAAAAACGAATAGGTAGAAAAACGGAGCCCCGCACTCAACGAAAGCCGTGAGTTTACGTCGTAACGGTCTTCGATGTAAATGGCGCTTTCTATCCCTTGTTCGGTTTCTAACTTATCAGGAATAATAAGCGATTTCTCTCCGCTTGGCGTAATCGTACCTGGCGAAAGTTTATATAAAATACTACTTACTCCGAAGTCAAGGGTATGTTTGGGGTGCACAAAATAGGTGAAATCTAATTTGGCGTTACTCTGTTGGATGTCGAAGGTCAAATCAAATGCGTTGATGGGAACGCGAGAAGTGCCCACCGAATAGTTGTACTTGCTAAATGCACCCGTAAAGGTACCGTACAACTTGGAGTTAAACGTATGTTTCCATTTAAATGAGCTCACTTGGTTGCGGTACGCATAAGCGGTGTCGCCAAACAATTTAAATTTATCACTGCTAAAATAGCCAGAAAGGGTGAGGCTATTTTTTTGGTTGACCTCGTGGCTAAGCTGGAAGTTGACGTCGTAAAAATTGGCGGTACTCTTATTGAACGAATTGTTGTCGAGACGCCTGAAAAGCCAGTTGGAATACGTTGAGCGTCCACCTACGAGAAACGACGTTTTATCTTTAATAATGGGACCCTCCACCGACAGCCGTCCTGTGAGTATCCCGATTCCTCCTGAACCGACAAACTTTTTCTTGTTGCCATCTCGGCCGTTGATTTCTAACACCGACGACAGACGGCCTCCGTATCGTGCTGGAATGGTGCTTTTGTACAGTTCGATTTCTTTGATGGCATCGGGGTTAAAGGCAGAGAAAAATCCAAATAAGTGCGATGGATTATAAATCACCGCGTCGTTGAGCAAAATTAGGTTTTGGTCGGTAGAACCTCCCCGAACGTTGAGCCCAACGCTACTTTCACTGGCCGACTTCACCCCTGGGAGCGTCAGTACGGTGCGGAGTAAATCGGTTTCGCCAAAGGCTGTAGGGACTTGTTTCATGGTCTTAATGCTCAATTTGAGCTGTCCCATTTGTGTCCCTGCGATGTTGACATCCTTGCCCGCTACTACCGATACTTCTTTCAAGGCTGTGACACTTTCTTGCGTCTGAATGTCGAGCTTTCCATCTCCATAAAGTACAATACGGCGATAGGTGTCGCGCATTCCTACACTCTTGATTTTAAGGGTATGTTTACCATTTGGGATTTTAAGCGCAAAAAAACCGAGGGCATCGGTGGTGACCCCAATGGAAGGGGATTCGATGTAAACCGCCGCACCAATCACAGGTTCCCCCGTAAGTGTATTGCGCACGTAGCCCGAAATCGTCGATTTGCCTTCGGTGATGCGTTGGCGTTGGGGGCCGATGTTGTAGGTTTTACTTTCGGCCGTCGACAGCAGTTTATCCGACTCGTCGGTTACGGGGGCAACGTACTGATTTTGGTCGGCGGTGGCGTTGTCTCCTTCAAACAAATTGGAAGGAAGCGCCGTGATAATGGCTTGGTCAGACGTTACAAATACCCGTTGTTGAGCATCAATCGCAAATTTAAAATCAGTGCCTTTGAATACCTGTATCAGCGTACTCGTCAGCGTTTGATCTTTGGCTTGAAGCGTGATTTTGAGGCTATCAATAAGCCCTTTTTCGTAGTAAAAAAAATAGCCTGTTTGAGACTCGGCTTCTTTCACAAATTGCTCAAATGTGCCGTCGGTGAGGGTAATAGAAACTCGTTTTTCGGGTTTGTTTTGGGCCCAGGTGGTAAAACCTAAGACACTAAACAAACAAAAAAGTAGTAGCTGTTTTTTCATGGGTGGATTAGTTGGTCGTAGTGAGTAGCAAGGGTAATTAGGGCTTGTTCGCGGTTCTTCCGAAACTTGATGCGTTTTTCACGAAGGTGTTTTTTGAGGGCTTTTTTATGCTCTCCAAACAGGGCTAATGCTGAGTTTTTGGATGTAATAAGGTGGTATTCTCCTTCTTTTTGGATGTAAAAGAAGTTCTTGGGAAGAAAATATACATTCACTTTATTGCTCTCAATTTGCTCTTGACGTTGTTTTGTCCAACGAGCAATGACTTTGGTGGGGCCGTTGTAAAGTAGGTCATAAAACCCCGTTGGCACAGTAATCCCGTGCTCTTTATCTTGTTGAATCCGTACAAATTGGTGGTCGATGTAGGAAAAGCGAGTAACGCGTTCGCTTTGTAGTTGAATGAGCCCTGATCGCCCTTCGTAAGGTATTACCACAATGTCTTTGACGATGTCGTACATGATTGGAATTTGGGAAAATGCTTGCCCATCGTATTCGATGTTACCAGGTCGCCAATCTTCAAACTGATAAAACTGATGATCTTTTGAACGGCTATCGTAAATATGATACCGTTGACCATTGTAGAGGTGCTGCGAAAGCACGGTAGCGTTCTGGTAAAGAGCTTCTGGGACCGAGTTTTGGGCGGAAGCTACTTTGGCTGTTTGGGCAAATGCCGTCAACGCTAATTGTGAGAAAAAGAGAAACGAAAGGAAAGGTTTGTTCATGTAGTGTGAATGAATAAAGAGCAAATAAGGACAAAGCTAAAAGATGTTTTTGAGGAATAGTTACTGTGTGGAAAATATCCACACTATCAATCATGTTTACGCCGTTGATAATGTGGATGTTGCAAATGAAAACTGTTATTTTTTTACTACGACCGAGCTCCGATTATATGCTGCAAAACAACCTAGCCCATTTTTGATATTGGAAGGAATCAAGGCAGGTTCGGAAAAAGGATTATCGTTATTATAATTTTGTATGGCTTCGTGGTAATCGTAGTACGTTTTTTCGCAGTTTATGAGCGATAGTTCTACAAAATGAAAAGTATAAGGTGATGGAGTAGTGTTGGAATAATAAAAATTGAAAAATCGTCCAGGGCCCGAGGTGAGTTGGCTTCCATCTATGTCTTTGTCAGTCATAAACTCACGAGAGCGGTTATTTTCTCGAAAACTCAAATTGCTAATGGTAGGCTGGTCGATAGGCTTACCTTGGCTTGTCTGGATTCGTTGGGTCTGGTAAACATACCCACCCACACGATAGTAGTTGGTTTGTCCCGCAGGATCTTTCCACGTCAATGTATATAAATAATCTTTGGGCGCAGAAATGGCTGGGTTAGTGGAGTTGCCGCGTGCTACTGAGTCTTGTAATACCTGCTGAATAGGTACTAACTGAGGGACTGTGCACGAGGATTCGGCCATCTGGTCGTCGTGTTTTACGTTTAGTGTATATGTTTGGCCTTCTACGATGGGTAGTTCACTCGGATTGATAGTATATGCATTGAGTTTACTGTCGAACGAAAGTTTTACTGTTTTGCCTTGATTGGAGATACTAACAGCAGCATTTGCTAAAGGAATGGATGTGCCGTTAGGAAGAAGATAAGGATCATCGCCAATGACTTGAGTACTGTAGTTGACGCGTACCATAATAAGCGTATCCTGAGGGGAGAGGTATCCATGCACTACTAGCTTCCGAGCGGTGGTTGGCAAACGGTCGGGGTCAACGTCATTAACAAGGGTTTCGCACGAATAGAAACCAAGGGCAAGAAAAATAATGCAGAAAATATGTATATGTTTCATGTTTTTGTTGTTACGAGGTGTTACGAGGTCAGACGGTAGTCAGACCTCCAGTATTGTACGGTCTGACTACCGTCTGACCTAAGTTTAAAATTTATTGTACGGTCTGACTACCGTCTGACCTAAGTTTAAAATTTAAAGTTATAGCTCAACGTTGGCACAATTGGGAAAATTGAAATACGCTGGAGAGCGGTTTTGGTACCTATCACACGCCCATTGGTATCATAGACAGACCGTGATGTGAGGTTGTAGAAAAATGGATTGCGTCGGTTATAGAGGTTGTAGATACTCAATTCCCAGGTACGTTCGTGGTATTTCTTTTTCTTGTGAAACTGTAAACTCAAGTCAAAACGGTGATAAGGCTCGGCTCGAAAGCTGTTTTTTGGGCCATAGTCACTAACGGTACGCCCATAGCTAAAAGGCGGATTAGAGATGATGGGGGCGTAGGTAGTGCCACTGCCTGTTGGGATGTACTGAACCTGTGGCGTGGTATTGTGGTGATAAGCGGTGTAGTTGCTCTGTGGTAACGTAAGGGCGTTGCCTGTGCCGTAGACCCACGTTCCAGAAAGCGTAATGCGCGGACTGATTTCGTAAATACCAACCACCGATAAATCGTGGCGGCGGTCGTAACGCGGGAAGAATTTTTGCCCAAAATTAAGTTCAGCAAACTGCCATTGTGTCCACGATAAGGTATAGCCAATCCAGCCCGAAAATTTACCCGTTTTTTTCTGTAATAACACTTCTGCTCCGTACGACCAGCCGCGACCGCTGGTAATGTTTTCATCCCAACGTACTTTGTCGGCGCTTGATGGGTCGTCAATCAACAAAAAGCTTGAACCTTCTTTGTAATTGATGATGTTGTTCATGTTTTTGTAATACCCTTCTATGGTTAGCGCAAGTCCTTGTTTCTCAAAGTCTTTGGTAAAACCAGCCGCGATTTGGCTCGACTGCTGCGGGGTAATTTTGTCCGTAGAAGGTACCCATAGGTCAGTAGGAAGGCCAATGCCCGTGTTTGACAACAAATGAATGTATTGGTTCATGCGCGCGTACGATGCCTTAAACGACAAGTCGGGACGCAGCATAAAGGCCGTCGAAATGCGCGGTTCGGGGCGGAAGTAGTGTTGGTTTTCCGCTTTAAAATAGCTCAATCGCAGTCCCGCATTCACTTTAAACCAAGGCGTAGGTTTCCACGTATCTTCGGCATAAATCCCTGATTCTACGTTGTCGATGGCCTCTATTTCTTGTTTAAAACGGTCGATGTCGGAATCTTTCAAGACTACTGCACTAGGCGTAAATCGGTGAAGGGTGGTAGAAACCCCAAATCGCAAGGCGTGTTGCGGGTTAGGGAAGTAATCGACATCGTATTTGAGTCCCCAGTCTCTAACGCCAGAGGTATATCGAAGTTCGTACAAGTTGGTGTTATTGGTGTTGGTTTGGCTGTCTTTGGCATAAATCTGAAACTGATAATTGCTAAAAATCAAAGACGCATTGGAGAATAGTTTTTCGTTGAAAAGGTGGTTCCAACGCAGCGTTCCCGTCGCATTACCCCAGTTGAGGCCCCCTTCGCTAGTGGAAGAAGTGCTTCCGTCACGGAAGAAAAAACGGTCTTTGCCAAAATATCCACTCGCGTAAAGTTTATTTTTTTGCCCAAAATCGTAATTCAATTTGGCATTGAGGTCGTAGAAATAATAACCACCTGTACCCGTTCCACCGCTTTGGGCGGCAATAATGGGGCGGGCTAACAAATCGAGGTAAGTGCGCCGTCCAGAAATCAAGAAAGAAGACTTCGCCGTGGCTGATTTGCGCAATTTGAGCGGACCTTCGAGCGTCAAACGGCTGGCTATAAGCCCTCCGCCGCCTTCGCCGTGTAGTTTTTCTTTGTTGCCTTCTTTCATGTTCAGTTCCAACACCGAAGAAAGCCGCCCACCAAAACGAGCAGGAAAACCGCCTTTTGTAAGTTCGACACTTTTGAGGGCATCGCCGTTGAAGACCGAAAAGAACCCAAACAAGTGGCTCACGTTGTACACGGGCGCGTCGTCCAAAATAATCAGGTTTTGGTCGGGGCCTCCTCCGCGTACGTAAATCCCCGTTTGTCCTTCCGACCCTTTTTGGACACCAGGCATCAGCTGAATGACGCGTAAGACATCTTTTTCGCCCAAAAACGCGGGAATTTTCTTGATTTGCTGAACGGGAATGTCGATGCGGCTCATTTGGGGTGTTTGACTCACTTTATCGGCTTCGCGTTTTCCCGATACCACCACCTCACTGAGTTGTCGGCCAAGGGCTTTGAGCGAAATGTTGAGTTCAAGATTTTGTTTGAGCGGAACGGTACGAATTTCAGTACCGTAACCTACAAACGAAAAAGCGAGGGTAACCGAATCGGTGGCGGGCAGCGTAAGTGAGTAAAAACCATAGGTGTTGGATGTAGTGCCAGTGGTAGTTCCAGGTAGGTACACATTGACTCCAATGAGCTGTTCGCGGCTGCCTTGCTCGCGGATGTAACCGCTGATAGTGTAACGTTGTTGTGCATACGTAGATAGAGAGAGCAGACAAGCCCATAAAAATAAACGCATAAGGTGATGGCTGTTTAGTGAATGAGTGCTAAGTTTGACTTCAATTTGTTTAACGAACTTTTTTGTTATAAAGTCTACATTGGATCATAAAAGGTTGGAACTCCCACAAAAAAATAGCATGGCAACGTTACTAATTACCAATGCCCGTATCGTCAACGAGGGCAAAATTACCACGCAAGATGTATTTATCAAGGATGGTTTTATTGAGCAAATAGGGGCAAATCTTAGCCATTTATCGGCTACGCAACTGATTGACGCCAATGGTAAGTACCTACTGCCAGGGGTCATTGATGATCAAGTACACTTTAGAGAACCAGGGCTTACCCACAAGGCGTCGATTTATACCGAAGCTAAAGCCGCCGTGGCGGGTGGAACAACTTCGTTTATGGAAATGCCCAATACAGTGCCTAATGCACTGACACAGGGGTTGTTAGAGGATAAATATCAAATAGCTTCGAACACGTCATTGGGCAATTATTCGTTTTTTATGGGAGCCTCCAACGATAACTATGACGAAGTGATGAAGACGATTTGTCCTGACGTTTGTGGGATTAAAATCTTCATGGGTTCTTCCACAGGCAATATGCTCGTAGATGCGCCCGAAGTATTGGAAAAATTGTTTGCCAACGCCCCATGCTTGATTGCAACCCACTGCGAAGACGAACCTACAGTAAAGCAGCGTACGGCGATGTTTAGAGAACAGTACGGCAACGACGTACCATACGATATTCACGCGCTGGTGCGCAACGAAGAAGCGTGTTATAAATCGTCATCGATGGCCGTAGAATTGGCAAAAAAACACGGAACGCGCCTCCATATACTTCACATTTCGACGGGTGAAGAAACCAGTTTGTTTGAAGTCGGTGCTTATGGTGACTCGGCTGTAGCCATGTCCGAGAAGCGTAAAAAGCGTATTACATCGGAGGCGTGTGTTCATCATCTTTGGTTTGACTCGGAAGATTACCGCCGCTTGGGAACGCAGATAAAATGCAATCCCGCCATTAAAGCAGCCCATCATAAAGCTCAGATTTTACAAGCAGTCCTCGATAATCGTATCGACGTCATTGCCACTGACCACGCGCCACACACGTGGGACGAAAAATCGAAAGGCTACTGGGAGGCACCGTCGGGCTTGCCGTTGGTGCAGCATTCGCTCAATATGATGCTGGAGTTTGTACAGCAGGGTAAGATTTCAATCGAACGAGTAGTGGAAAAAATGAGCCATGCCGTAGCCGATGTGTTTGCCATAGACCGTCGTGGTTACATCCGCGAAGGGTATTGGGCCGATTTGGTATTGGTGGACTTGAACGACACTACGACAGTTACGAAAGAAAATATTCTTTTCAAGTGCGGTTGGTCGCCTTTGGAAGGGACAACGCTTCATTCTCGCGTAACGCATACCGTTGTATCGGGGCATTTGGTGTACGCCAATGGCGTTTTTGATGAATCAGTAAAGGGGAAGCGTTTGCGGTTTGAGCGGTAGGTATTTTGGAACCATATAAGGCATATAAGTTGAAAACATCAAACCCGTCTTATAATCTCTTATATGCCTTATATGGTTTGTATAATTCATAGTAAGCTATTGATTATTTAGCAGATACTAACCTCCCGCAATGCGATTATTCCATTTCCTTTTTAGCTATCTCTCGTTATTTACCTCTGCCTACGCCCAGCAAAATCTAGAAGGTTTATATGGAGGTACTTTTATGGAACGGCCATGTGTGTTGTCAATCAAAGTTTCTAAGGAGAAGGTCACAGGTACGTTGCACACCAGTTATTACAGCAACCATGGTTTAGAGGGGACTTTAATGAACGGGGAATTAAAAGCACTCCTACATCATAAAACGCTCGGTACCTCCCCTCTGGCGGGAACACTGGGGAGCGATAAATTAGACGGAAATATCGTTTTTTTGAACCACACTCCCCCTTTTCAAGAAACGACCGTCTCGCTAAGGTTAGAACGTAAAAACAATGATACTACCTTGCATTTAGAAGCGTATTTTGAAAAACCCAAGCTAGATACCGATTTGGTGGGAACATGGAAGGTTATCTCTGAGACAGATTATAAAAATGAACTGCCTCGTAGCCACACTAAAAAACACTTCTTTAAAGAGGGAGAGATGCGAATAGAAGGCATGGGTCTAGGTTTGGAAAAAGATTCTCTTCCCCTCGAATTTAGGTGGTACATCGTAAATGAGTATCTCTATTCTGCCATTTTTATATCGGGAGCATTTGTGCTTGAATCAAAAGAAGGACGGTACAAGATCAACAACGATGTATTGACGGTGCTGGGGGAAAGAAAAATCATGTACGTAAGAGAACCCTAACCTATTCGCCTCAACAATTCCCTTTTTCGTTTCACCCAGCATTTTACCCGATTCATCGGGCAGAAGAGCCAGTTTGTCAAATTTTTTTGGTGAGATGCAACCTTTACCCCCACATTTGCATCATATAATCGACGCTACTAAAGGCAACGGTTATTGGATGAAAGGAAAGATTTCAGTACAAAAAAAATAACTTACCATTCGTCCTTAAAATTGACCGCTTAACACGAATTAAATAAAAAACAAGGTACTTTGTATTGCATAATACCAGACAAAACATATATCTTTGTTTCAACATTCAGCCATAGAACAAATAAAACGTAAAAATCACCATCAAAACTCATACAGTCATGAAAGCCATTACCTTCGCTGCCGCTCTGTGTTTGTTAAGTACTTCAGCCTTTTCGATTGGTCGTCCTCACAATGTTTTTGCTACGCGCAAAGCCATGCAAGAGGCAAGTCAATCGAAAAAAGAAGTGGTACCTCAGCGTTCTCTTTTGAAAGAAGTGACGCAGCAAGCTCAAAAAGGTGCCGAAGACACTCGTCAAGCGGTTTCGACAGTTACTAAAATCGTTCGGTATCTAACGACCCTTGCCGACTAATCATCTATATCCTATTTTTTAATGTAGTTAGGGTTTAGGATTACCAATAGACGCTGCTCTTGTGAGTGGCGTTTATTTTTTTGCCCTAAAAAATACTTCGCTTCCAGCGCGAGGAGGTATCGAAAGCGGTGATAAATCGAACGTTACGTCGAAATGCGCATTTTCAAAAAGGGCTTGGTACTCGTCGACACTCCCACCAAACGGAGGCCCTCCTTCAAATGAACGGTTAAATAATAGCCCCGTTAGCGTTCCGTTTTCGACCAATAATTCGGTCATTTTTTGCAAATAGGCCACACGTAAAGCAGGAGAAATAGCGCAAAAAAATGTTTGCTCTACAATCAGGTCATAGCTGCCTGTATGTTCAAAAAAATCACTGCAAACTACCGTCAGTCCTTGGGCGGCGTATGCTTGGGATAAACGTTGACAAACGACTTCCGAAATATCAACGACAGTGACGTTCTTGAAACCTTGCGCGAGTAGGTAAGCGGCTTCGTAACTATTGCCACCCCCAGGAATTAAAATGCGGAGTTGCTTGTCTGTAAGGGTATCAAAATAGAGCTTTAATTGAGGCGATACGTAGCCAATATCCCAGCCCGTTTGCCCCATTAAATAGCGCTCGTCCCAGTAGTTTTTATTTAGAAAGTCCATAGTCTTCAATCGGTCTTGTCCTTATAACTCATCTCTCATCGTTCCAAACTCACTCATACACTTTTTCGCCTTTGGTGAGCCAAATACCCCAAGCAGGAGAGTAGGCGTGAACTTTTGGTGTAGGTTTGCCTTGATTATCGACGACCGTATTTCCTTGATTTACCCATTCAAAAATACTGCCGTAAAGATTGCGAACGTGCTGAAAGCCTGCCGCTTTTAGTTTTTCTCCAATGCGCTCGCTACGGACTCCTACTGTACAATAAACGACAATTGGCGTAGTTTTGGGCACATCAGTAAGCAATTTGAGATTGAACTCGTCGTAGCCTACCCAACGAGCATTGGGAAGGTGGCTCACATCGTATTCGCTTTTAGCACGGGTGTCGAGCAATACAATATTTTTGAGCTCCTTTTTCAATTCCTTACAACTCAGGGTAGGCACGGTATGTTTGTACATTCCTTCCAACATCACTCCGTAGGCTCGGCTGTTGGTTTGGGCCGATGTATTCAACCAAGAGCTTAAAAGAAAAAGTAGGATAATACTACGCATTAGATGTCAACGGCAAGGTGAAGATTAAGAATGTTTTGTTCGTCGAATTCCACAATCGTAGCGCGACGACCGTGAATGAAGGTATAACCCGTTTCGAGGCTAACCCGTTCGCTCAAACTCCACAAAAAACTTCCCCCAAGCCAAAACTGATGAAAGCGAAACGGGGTCTGGTGGGGTAGCAAAGGCGGGTCATGAAAAAGGATTTCAGTAACTCCGTTTAGACTAACGTGTGGCGTAAGTTCATAACGGGCCGTAGCACGGGCTCGCACTCTGCCCACGGGGCGGTAGTCATTGGCTTTGAAAAAGCGAATTTCCTGCATGAACCGCTCTCGAAAAGTAAACTTAGAACCGTCTTTTTCTTGGTTGAATTCAATTCCGCCTGCATACCTGATTTCCTGCCCTATGGGTGCGTTAAAGTCCTCGGTTTTACCCAAGAGCTGATTGGTCTTCATGAAGCTGATTTGAGCAATGTGTACCCAAAACGTATTTGGCGTATTGCGGTAAGTTAGCAGTGTTTGCCCCCCTACCATAAGTGGATTCGTAAGGGGATTGTGAGGGTTGGCGGAGTAATTGTTTTGTCGGCGCCAAAGAAGCGTGCCTGAAATTTTCCAGTTGGGAGTAGGCTCTTTAGCAATTTGGAGCCGCGACCACATTGTAAAATGCGGATAATGAGAAGTTTGGGCAAGGGTGCTAATAGTAAGACTCGTGCCAATCAAGAGCAGTAAGAAAGGGCGCAAGGAAACGAATAAATGTTTGAATTGTAGGGAAAAGAGTCGTTCTGATAAGTACCGAACGACACTTCTCTAATTATAAATTCAAGAAATTTTCAAAAATTCGTTGCCCAACATTTCCACTAATTTCTGAGTGAAACTGAGCGGCAAAAAAATTGTCTTTTTGCAGCATGGCCGAATATTCCAACATATAGTTGGTTTTGGCGGCAGTTTGGTTACAAAGTGGGGCGTAGTACCCGTGGTTGTAATAAACGTAGTCGTGCTCGTTGAGGCCAGTGCAAAGAGGGTTGTTTAATTCGTAAATGTCGTTCCAACCCGTTTGGGGTACTTTAAAGCCCGTCACGCGTGGAAAGCGCAGTACATCTACGTCGAAAATACCCATGCAAGTGGTATCATTTTCTTCCGAATAGCGACACATAAGTTGCATTCCTACGCAAGTGCCTAAAACGGGCTGGCGTAGCGTTGGGATGAGTTGATCGAGTTTCCGCTCTTTCAGGTAAGCCATGGCCGTACTGGCTTCGCCTACTCCTGGAAAAATAACCTTATCGGCCGATAAGATGGTGGCAGGGTCGTCGGTCCATTCGTACGAAGCCCCGATACGGTCGAGGGCGTACATCACCGACTGCACGTTGCCTGCGTTATATTTGATGATGACAGTTTTCATGGTTAGTTGTTAGTTAAGACCTAACATTTTGATGGCAGTGATGGCGGCTTCGTCGCCTTTGTTGCCGTGGATACCTCCTGCGCGGTCGAGGGCTTGTTGGAGGGTATTGGGGGTAAGCACCCCAAAAATCACGGGTTTATTGTATTTCAAGGCCACATCGGTCAGGCCATGGGCGACAGCGTGGTTGATGTAATCGTTGTGTTTGGTTTCACCCTGAATCACGCACCCAATCGCAATTACGGCGTCTACATCTGCTTTTTGGGCATATACTTGTGAGCCAAAGCTAAGTTCAAAACTACCTGGCACGTTGGCTCTAACAATATTCTGTGGTTGAGCTCCGTGGTCAACTAACGTTTTGTAGGCTCCTTGAAACAAAGCTTCGGTTACTTCTTGGTTCCATTCGGCGACCACAATCACAAACTTTTTATTGGTAATATCAGGGAGACCGTCGGTCGTAAAAACGCTAAGATTTTTATCAGCAGATGACATAGGTGAGTTGTTTGGGGAGAAAGAAAAATCTATTCTGCCGCAAAATTAGGGTATTAGCGTCAAGATTCCATTTTTTATCAGACCAGTCTCCAAGATTTGTAAAGTTTAGCATCATCTTTGCTCAGAGCTAAAAGGTGAATAACGATAAATAATGAACAACCTTTTCAGCAAAGTTTTATTAGTAGTCAGTGTATGGATAATGGCTTTTGAAACAGTGCAAAGCCAAAATCGTTACTTGGTTTATTTCAAAGACAAAGCAGGTTCGTCGTATTCTACGGCCAATCCACAGCAATACTTATCGGCGCGGGCCATTGCTCGCCGCCAGCGTCAGCATATTGCAATTACCGAACGCGATTTCCCCCCGAATACTTCATACATTCAATCCATCAAAAATTTAGGGGCAACGGTATTGTACAAAACGCGTTGGCTAAACGGTGTACTCGTTCAAACCAACAGTACCACGCTTTCGCAGATTTTGGCATTGCCTTTTGTGAGAGGAATTGAAGGCAACGGCGACATTCGCAACGCGCGTATTTCGACCGAAAACCTTTCCAAAAATAAGGAATCTAAATGGGGGTCAACGACGACTGAAGGCTATGGATTTTCCGAAAACCAAGTAAAAATGTTGTGTGCCGATAGTATGCATTCAGCGGGTTACCGAGGAGAAGGAATGCTCATTGGCGTACTCGATGGCGGATTTCAGAAAGCCAACATACACCCAAGTTTACAGCCTTTATTTGTCGAAAACAGGGTGGTTTCGACCTTTGATTTTGTTGACAATGAAACCGATGTTTACGATGACCATAGCCATGGTACCAATGTACTTTCGTGTATGGCAAGCTACAGGCCCGATACGCTCATCGGTACTGCCTATAAAGCTTCGTATGTGCTACTTCGTACCGAAGATGATCTCTCCGAAACGAAGATAGAAGAAGCGTATTGGGTTTTTGGGGCAGAATACGCCGATAGCCTTGGAGTAGACATTATCAATTCTTCATTGGGATACAGTGAGTTTGACAACCCTGCCCAAAACTATACCTACTCCCAAATGAATGGCGACGTAGCCTTGAGTACGCGCGGGGCGGATTTGGCCGCTCAAGTAGGTATTTTGGTAGTGGTTTCGGCAGGAAACTCAGGAAATAATCCTTGGCAGCACATTACAGCTCCAGCAGATGGCGATTCTGTATTGGCGGTAGGGGCTGTCAATCCTGCGGGTATTCGGACGGGTTTTAGTTCTACAGGGCCCTCCGCTGACGGAAGAATAAAGCCCGATGTGGCCGCGCAAGGTAGTTCTGTGGTAGTAGCTACGCCTAGTGGTGGATATGCGTACAGCCAGGGGACGTCGTTTGCTGCGCCATTATTGGCAGGGATGGCGGCGGGCTTTTGGCAAGCACATCCCAACCTAACCAATGTTCAAGTGATGGATTACCTCAAGCAATCGAGTAGCCAAGCCCAAGCACCTGATAATTTGCTGGGCTACGGCATCCCTAATTTTAAGAAAGCCGATGCCTTAGCAAATGGCTGCGTACCCCAAAAATGCGTTCCTATTTCCGCTAAGATGGTCAAATAGGAAAAGGCATTTACTTCCGATGCCCAGCTTCGTAGTGGGCTTTGAGGAGGTCTTCGCCCCAGTCATCGGTTAAGTCTCTGACAATCGAATGCACGTGATTGGCGTTGTTTTGGGTGTTGTCGTATTCGATAAGTAATGTAGGGCCGTGGATACGGTAATAATGCCCTTTTCCTACTCCTCGAATGGGCTCTTGGTCGCCCATCCAACTGAACGTAACGGCGTTTAAGTCGGTTTTTTGGAGACGATTGAAGGCTTGATTTTTGAGCGTTACATGGTATCGGTCAAAATAAACGTGGAGGAGTTTTTTGAAAAGAGCTTGTTGGGGCGCTGTCATTTCACCCAACGTCAACCCTTCTCGTTTTTCTAGCAATGCTCGTCTGCTGTTGGTCGTCAACATGTCGCTGGGGGCTTTTGGAGAAAGGACGACTCGGGCAAGTTGTTTTTCATCCAAAGAATGTAGCAACTGAAAAGCCGCTTCTGCTTCCGCTTGCAGCACTTGTTTTCCTTCTTGAATAAAACCAGGGAGCACAAGGGCAGGATTACTTCCAAAAAAACTTGGTAAAAATTCGATGTTGTCACCAACTAATGTAAAGTGTAACGACAAATGGTGTCCTTCTACACTCCATCCCCAAGGCTGTTTGGTTGAAGGTGTACCAAACACCAAAAAAGCATAATTTTCGGGGTCGCGGTAGGTATCGTTTTCGGGTCGTTTTTCTACTTGTCGCAGCACGTGTTCGAGGGCAATGATGGCCTCCGCTTTTTTGATTCCTTCTTGGCTTAGTGCTACAATAAGGAGCTGCATAGCTGCTTTTCGTTGGGTGTCGTTCATTTGTTTGAGCGGAAGCCCCTTGCGCGTTCGGGGCGTGTAGTTCCAGTCAAAACGCCACTCGGAGTCGAAGGGCAACGTAGCCTCCACTTTCTGTTCTGAAGAGAGCGTTTCTAAAAATGCGGAGGCCGTCGTGCGCATTTGGGCGCTAAGCGAGGGTTGAGCCACGGCTTGGTAGGAGAAACCAAAGAGGGCAACGAAAAAGACGAGGATAGGTTTCATTTTTGTTTTTAGTTGAAAATCAAAACGTTGGGTTTTTCTACTCTAAGTACACTGTTAAGTAAATAGATTCATTTTTTACCCGCAGAAGCCCGCAGAATACTACAAACGCAGATTTTCGCTGATAAATGACCTAATGAAGTTATTTTCATCGGCGAATATCTGCGGCTCTTACTCTGCGTCAATCTGAGGGTAAAACTTAAAGAACTTAGCTAGTAATGTACTGGGAGTCGAACGTGCCTGAAGTTGAAATAAACGAAAAAAACCAGAAGCATTTGCCTCTGGCTTTTCTTATAATCTGACACCAATATGAATTTATTTCAGTGGAGTACCTTCATTGTTTCTGGGTACCCACTCGTGAATTTTTTTGTCGTACACCAAGGTAGAGTCTGGCCACTCCACGTACATCTTCATGGTCAAGTATTTGTCGATGTTTCCCTCTTTGGTCATTGCCTTAAACAAAAAGTCGCCCCGTTCGAGTACAATAGCTTCGTCTTTGAAATGTGGAGTACACCAAAGTTCTTCGTATTGGGTGAATTGGTGATTGAGCCCAAGTTTATATTTCCCACCGACCCCTCTTCTAAACATCCCACTGCCTACGGGGCGAGTGATGAAGAAATAGTGGGTAGAATCGGGAGCAATAAAGTAATTGACCAACTTATACTGTGGCAGCCGACCGACGTATTCCTGACGGAACTTTGGGTCGAAGCGAGTAGCGTTGGTAGCTCCGCGAGCGTACTGGCTGGTATACGTGATAATCGTGGCCAGTACCGTATCTTGTTCGGCTTTCGAAAAGTACGTTTCTGCTTGGTATGGGTCTTTTTTACAACCCGAAAGTACCTGAGCACTTAAAGCAACAATAAAGAGAAAGAACGCGGTTGAAAAATGTGTTTTCATAGTTTCGGAGAGCCTGCTTTTAAAGACTCTCCGAAAGATACTCAGCAATTATTGCTGTTTTGTATAATCAGTGGTATTTGGGCTGAAGTTCGACCACTTAGCTGTCCAGTCTTCTGAGCCGAAAGCTCCAATGAAGCTAGCAGCCGTGAAGAATGAACCTGATGGAACTGTACCACCCGTTGCCAATGTACCACCGTTGCTCAATGTGAACGTTGGGGTTACGGCTTGGAATACCGACTGGCTAAGGCCAAGACCTGCGTAAGTTGTCAAGATTTTGTTACCTGTTTGGGCAGCAAACCACTCTGATGGTTTTGATGAACCAATGGTGATAGCAACGGCAGGAGAAGCTGTATTAACATCACGAACTGCAAAGCCGTTAGGGGCAACTGTTGTTCCTTCGCCAAAACCGCCTGTTCCCCAGCCTGCAACCCCTGCAACGATTACGCGATTAAGTACCAATTCTCCTGCGCTAGCATTTGTTTGAGTATTAGTTCCATCGATATAAATTCCGTTTGGATAACCTGTAACAACCGTGTTATACACTTTAAGCTTATTGTTACGACGTAAGTGCATACCGTTTTGGAATTGAGGGCTGATTGAAGTCGCGTTCGTTTCTTTTGGTCCAATCAATGATGCGTTCGAAATGGTAGCAGAAGTGAATGGAGTATTGGCAGAACCAGTACCATCATTATCAACTTCAAAACCGTTTGAACCTGATTGGTCAGCTAAAGTAGCTCCACGCATCCCTACGATAAACTGGAGGTTTCCACGGAACCCAAAGTCCATATCAAAGTCATCATCAAGACCACGGTAGGCGATTAAATAACGACCGTTTGCAGTACCTCCAAACCACTCGAAGGAGTCGTCCAAACCATAAGAAGCCTGTAGATATTCCATTGAAGTTCCGCTACCTACCGAACCAAACGTGAATGAGTTGATTTCTTGGTTAGGGTTGATAGGTACACCAGCGTATTCTACACGAACATACTTCAATGAGCCTGAGTTATCGGCATCATTTGAGCCTCCGTGCCAACCTTTGTAGCTACCTTCCAATTGGATTCCTTTATCGCCTGTCGATTGGTTGTTAACGGCCCTTCCGCAAATAACCAAGCCTCCCCAGTCACCTGACTCACGTTGCCCAGCGGCGCGCTCTGAAGTGAAAACGATTGGAGCTTCAGCAGTTCCGTTAGCGATGATTTTGCTACCACGCTGGATAATTAATGTACCTTTTGAAGCACGGTCGCCGATGATGGTTGTCCCTGCTTCAATTGTCAATGTCCCTGTAGCTGCTGTAGAAGAGAAGGTTTCTGTTGTATCAGCTCCTACGCGAACAAAACCCACCAATTTATAGATTTTATCTTTTGTCCAGCTGATATTACCTGTAAGAACACCTTGTACAGTTACCACTTGTTTGGCAGGTACTGCTGACACAGTTACTACTTGAGTGGCTACGGTTGACGTTTGGTTTTTAGTATCAGTGGCTTGAAACGTAAATACGATGCTTGAACCTACAGGCAAGTTTTCGACAGTATAATCTTTGCTGTAAGTATCGGCGGCTTGGCCAGCAGTGTACGCTTTGCTGTCAAAAGCTTGACCGTTTTTCAACACAGTTAATGTTTGAAGACCTTCTGGAGCGTTGATAGTTGCAGTAAGTTTTGCTACCGAACCGACAGTTCCAGTAAGGGCGCTACCAGGCGTAATGACTGGTGCTGGGCCGATTTCTTCTTCTTTTTTACAAGCATTGAAAATCAATGCCATAGACAGAACCCCAAGGGTGAGGACTGTTTGAGCTAGACGACGAAAGTTCATCGGTTTGTTTGTTTTGGGTAATATTGAATTGATATAGAGAATTATAATAAGCGGTAAGAAAAGCCGAGGCTTACCAGTTGCCCCGTACGGTACTTCTGTACAAAGAAGTCTTTACCAGACTCAAACTTGTTGTCTTTGTTTGAATCTTGCATGATGCGCCAAGGCTGGTTTAATAAGTCTTGCACACCCCCTTTGAGCGTCCAGCGTTGACCAATACCTTTTGAGAATGTCAAGTCAACAACATTGCGAGGCATTTCGTAAAGGTCGGGATAGGCTTCAAAACCTACTGCAACGATGCGGCGACCAATGACGTTATAGAGTAAGTTTACTTGCAAGTCTTTTTTCGTATCGGTGTAGTTTACACCTACGTTGATGATGTAAGGAGATTGTCCTTGGAGCGGACGGTTATCCGACTGACCAATACCACGGTCACCAAGATGTACACGGCTATAAATCAAGGCGGTGTTAAATAAAAGGCTGGTTTTTTCAAAAATACGCGAGCCTGGAAGAACATTACCAAGACCCTTCTTAATCTCGATTTCAAGTCCTGTGCTGTAAGCACTTGCGGCGTTGTTGGTTACAAATGTTTTTGAACCTAATCCTGTAGAACCCAAGTCCACGGTTGACTCGATAGGCGTGTCGAAGTATTTATAGAAAGCAGCTACACTAATGAGCTCTGAAGGAGTAGGGTAGTGCTCCCAACGGAAGTCAAAGTTTTGGATAGTCGCAATTTTGAGGTTGGGATTTCCTTCGTAAACAACGTTGAAATCAAAGTCAAAGAATGAGAACGGAGCCAATTCGCGGAACTCTGGACGGTTGACAGTAACACCGTAAGCGGCTCTCAAAAGTGTTTTTTCGGTGAAGTTGTACGTCAAGTTAGCCGATGGCAAGATGCTAGTGATATTGTTGTCCACTTTAGCAGCGGCACCTCCCAAGTACGCACTGTTCATGCGTTGACGGTTATTCTCTAAACGAACCCCTACAATGGCGTTGAATTTCTTAGTGAAAGGAACGTTGATCGAACCATAACCCGCAATCAACGTATTATTAGAGGTATACGAGTCGTTAGGGTTGGTTTGTTCGTCGATACGGATACCACCGTCGTTGCGGATATTTCTGAACAACGTATTGATGTCGCTACTTGCTAGGGATGTGTTGAAATTACCCCCACGAACGTACCCTAAGTTACGTGCCTTGAAAGTACGGTCTTTGTATTCGTAAAAACCTCCAAATTTAAGTTCAATTTCTTTTTCGCCTGCGCTTACTTTTTGGGTAAGGTTAGCAGCGCCAGTCATCCCACTTTCGTTCATGATTGAGCTAAAACGACCCAAGAAATAGGCTTGTGCCTGACCAATTGGAATGTAGATTTCGGTTCTTCCAGTGGCTGGGTCTACTATATCAGAGCGATAACGCTTGTAGTCGGGTTGGTCACGGTATGAGTTGTTGTAACCTGCTACCCAATCAATCACCGTTTTATCATTGTTAAATTTGTGCTTACCTGTGAGCTGACCCGAGTAAATACCGCGGTACACTTGGTCGAATGAGTGGTTGTTAGGACGGTAGTTCTGAGCAATGTCTTGTCCCGAACGGAATACATAACGCCCGTTGCTGATTTGATTGAACAAGTTTTTAAATTCAATGGTGTGGTTGTTGTTGAAACGGAACGCCCAGTTGTGAAGAATTCCGACGCGGTCATTGCGTGAATATGCTTTATCGTTGTACTCAAATAAGGTTTCAATCAAGTTATTCGCACCGATGTTGTAATCGTTACGTTGGTTGGTCGTCGAGAGGCGAGATTCGCTGTAATTGACCGTTGTAATGTTACCAATCTGAATGTTTCCTAGTTTCATTTTAAAGTTACCTGTCAACGAAAGACGTTGGTCGGGCGTGGCCGTTGAGCTTACTGGAACCCACTCGTTACGGAGCGAACGACCTGCGATTTCAATCAAAGCAGGGTTGTTGCTTACGGCACGAAGATCTTTAGGAAAGTTGCTTGGAAGGTCTAAGTAGCCATTATTGAAGCTTGTCCAGTAGTTAGCTCCTTGTTTAGATTCTTTAAATTCTCCAAATGTCGTTCCTTGGCGAATACCCAAGCTATAATCAAGCGTAATGCTGTTTTGGTCAGGAATACTTTTGGTATAAATTTTAACAATACCTCCCGCAAACTCCCCTGGAAGGTCGGCTGAAGGTGTTTTATAGATAAGGAGGCGGTCGATTTGGCCACTTGGAATGACATCAAACGAGAATGCTTTAACGTCGGTTTCCATAGAAGGCGTAAAGGCATTGTGCAACATGACGTTGTTATAGCGCTGATTTAGACCACGAATAGTAATAAAACGATCGCCTACGATGGTAATTCCAGGGACGCGTTTCACTACCTGTGCCGCGTCGCGGTCGAGGGAGCGAGCGATTTGCTGCGAAGAAATCCCGCTGACAATATTTTGTGACGCTTTGATTTCGCTGATGACCGATACTTCTGTGTTGGTTTGGCGCGTTGCCACTACTTTGACTTCGGCAAGGGTTGCTGCCGCTTCCAAAAGCGCTGTATTGATTTCGGTGATTTTGTCGGCTTCTACTTTTACGTTAGCAATATTTTCGGTGCGGTAAGAAACGTACGTCACTTCTACCGTATAAACGCCCCCAGGAACTTTTGCTAATGAGAAAAAACCGTTAACGTCGGTAGTAGCTCCTAGTTGTGTTCCTACTAGACGCACAGTAGCCCCAATAAGTGATTCCTTGGTTTTAGCGTCGGTAATGGTTCCGCGTACAGTACCCGTTTGTGCAAAAGCCGTTAAACTCAAAAGAAGCGATGCAAACAGGGTAGTAAATTGTCGTAACATTGTTTGAATGGTCAACATCTGGGTAATTGTAGTATTAAATTCAAGTTGGTGTCTTATTCCTGTCTTAGGATTGATGCTGCAAAAGTAGAAGTACAATATTAAGTCAATGTTAACCCAATATTACGGGTAAGTTATATTTGAAAAATTGACAGGTAAGTGGCTTGTATTCAGGTGGTTTTTGTGGATTGGCTGGGCTTTCGCTTTTGTTTATAAATAATAAACAATTGAAGTTAAATTGTGCTAGAATATCGGTTTTGTACAATTTTTGTGGAGAGGTTTTAGTAACTTTGTGGTTATTTTTAAATCAGTCAAATGAAGATTTTTTGGACGAATTCTATTACAGGGATTATCATAAGTGTGGGGGTGGCGATGGGAGTAATAAGCTCTTATCACCAAGAGGAGAAAAAGCAGACTTCACAATGGATAGTAAAAGAAGATAACGTACCCTCAAAAGCTATTTTTGAGGCCAACCGCTGGGCGGATAGCGTTTTTAGTAAACTAACGCTTGACGAAAAAATAGGGCAGCTTTTTATGGTCGCTACCTATTCGGACCGCAATGAAACGTATTATCGATTCGTCGATAATCTCATTCAGAACCATCATATAGGTGGGCTTATTTTTTTCAAAGGTGGCCCTTCGCGGCAGGCAAAACTGATAAACCGTTACCAAGCACTTTCTAAAGTGCCGCTGATGATTGGAATCGACGGAGAGTGGGGACTAGGGATGCGCTTGGACAGCATCGATGATTTCCCTAAACAAATGACGTTGGGTGCCATCCAAGATAATCAGTATATCTATAAAATGGGGCGGATGATTGGCCAACAATGCCAGCTGGCGGGTATCCAAGTCAATTTTGCGCCCGTCGCAGACATTAACTCTAATCCCCGAAACCCCGTGATTGGTTTGCGCTCGTTTGGGGAAGACCGCGACAATGTAACGGCCAAAGCGGCAGCGTACATGAAGGGGCTCCAACATCAACGCGTTATTGCGACAGCCAAGCACTTCCCTGGACACGGAGATACAGGAACAGACTCGCATTATACGTTGCCTGTTTTGTCACACTCGACCGACCATTTGACCCAAACCGATTTATACCCTTTCCAAAAGCTGATTGCCGATAGTTTGACTGGGATTATCACGGGGCATTTGTACGTGCCTGTATTGGATAATACGCCTTACTTGGCAGCTTCGTTGTCCGAAAAGGTAGTGACCGATTTACTTAAAAAGCAAATGGGTTTTCAAGGGTTGGTATTTACGGATGCCCTAAACATGAAAGGAGTGAGTCGCGGAAAAAGCCCCGTTGAGGTTAATATTAAGGCGCTTATGGCGGGAAATGATGTATTGCTTTATCCTGAAAGCGTCATTGAAACAATTCGACGCCTGAAAGACGGCGTTCAAAGAGGCACTATTCCTTCGGATGTGATCGACGAGAAGGTACGGAAGATTCTTCAAGCGAAGTATTGGAGTGGGCTCAATCGGACGAAGCCTGTTCCGTTGGCAGCGTTGAATAATTCACTACAAGCACCCGAAGTGAAGGCCCTTACGCGTGATTTGTGCGAACAAGCCGTGACGCTCGTTCGGAATGATAACCAGCTTCTTCCTTTGGCGTCGCTTGATACGTGCAGTTTTGCATCCATTGCCATTGGTGGGGGAGGAATTAACCTTTTCCAACAAACGTTGAGTAAATATGCTCCCTTTAAACACATTGTGTACGCCGATAAACCTACCACCAATCAAGAAGTAGAAGGACTACTAGCGCAAGCGGCCAACGCCAACGTCGTGTTGGTGAGTTTACACGATACTCGTCGAAATTTCAATCGCCCTTTTACGATCACTCCTGCCACAATTGAGCTCTTGACTCGCTTGCAGCAAAAAGCCAAAGTTATTGTGACGGTGTTTGCGACCCCGTACGCGCTCAAACAACTTCCCGCTACATCGGCAGTGGTATGTGCTTACGAAAACTTGCCTGATCTCGAAATCGTTGCTGCCGAACAGATTTTTGGGGCACTACCATTTAAAGGGAAATTGCCTGTCTCGATTGAAAATACGTATGAGCTGGGGACGGGAATTAGTACACCATCCTTGAACCGTATGCAAGTAGGGTTTCCCGAACAAGTGAGTATGAGCGCCGCTACCTTGAATAAAATAGATACGATTGTGGAACGTTCTATTCAAGCACGCATTTTTCCTGGCTGCCAAGTAGTAGTGGCGAGAAAAGGGCGCGTGGTGTTTCAGCGGAACTACGGAACCTTGACGTACGATAACATAAACGAGAAAGTAACCAATGAAACTCTGTACGACGTAGCATCGGTGACGAAGGTCGCGGCGACGCTCCAAGCGGTGATGTATTTGTACGAACAGGGGGTGTTAGACATAAAACAAAAAGCGGCACACTATTTGCCTGAATTAGTGGGGACAAACAAAGCAGAGATTACCATTGAAGAGCTGCTACTGCATCGGTCGGGATTAGTGGCGTTTTATCCTAAACTCTGGGAACGTACCAAAACGGGCGGTGGCGGACTGATGTCAGAGTACTACAGTTCCATTCGAGATAGTGTTTATTCGATGCAAATTGCTCCTAAGCTTTTTGCTAAACCTGCCCTACGCGATTCGGTGTGGAAAGGCATCATACAGTCTCCCATGCGGAAGGAAGTGAATGGAAAGCATTCGTTTGTGTACAGTGATTTGGGGATTTTGATGTTACAAAAAGTAATTGAACGAATTACCAATCAACCATTAGATGAGTTTTTAAGTCAAAATTTCTATGAACCACTCGGAATGATGACGACTACATACAAGCCTTTAAGCCGTTTTCCAGAAAGTCAGATTGCTCCTACCGAAAATGATTTCTCGTACCGAAATCAATTATTGCGTGGAACGGTTCATGACCAAATGGCGGCTGTTTACGGAGGAGTAGCGGGCCATGCAGGGTTGTTTAGTAATGCGTATGACTTGGCTATTTTGATGCAAATGAACCTTCAAAAAGGATTGTATGGCGATCGGAGGTATTTTCAAGAAGAAACGCTGCCCACTTTTGCTCGGATGCAAGATGCCGCCAATCACCGAGGGCTGGGCTGGGACAAAGCCCCTGCCAATGGCGAAAGTAATTTTGTAGCTTCTTCGGCTGCGCCTACTTCATTTGGGCATTCTGGATTTACTGGAACAATGGTGTGGGTGGATCCTAAAGAAGAACTTGTTTTTGTGATGTTGACCAATCGGGTGCATCCCAATGCAGAAAATACGGAGATAAATCGAAAGAAGATTCGGCGTCGAGTACATGAGGTGGTGTACCAATCCATCATCAAAGACGGGAAATAAAACCTATTCTTTAAAAGTGCTAATCTGTCAATAAAGAGGTAATTTTAAGCGTTTTTATCAAAATCAATCTATTAGGGATTATGTTTAAAAAACTACTTTTTCTAAGCTGCGCCACTTTGCTGTTTTGTGGGGTACTATTTGAGAGCGCAGCTCAAAGTATTAGTTCTGTGGTAGTCACTAATTCGTCAGGGGTTATTCCTGCAGGTGGCTATTGTGCTGGTCAAGCTGTGCGGGTGTCTTTTAGTGCAACGGGCTTTACTGGAACTCCTACCTTTTCGGTACAGCTGTCAGACGCGGCGGGGGTATTTCCCGCAGTAGCCAACGTCATAGGCTCGGGAACATCGAGCCCCATTGCTGCGAATATTCCCGTTGGAACAGGGGCTGGTTCGGGGTACAAAATACGCGTAACTTCAGGAGTGACCACTTCCGCAGGGAGTACGTCATTTCAAGTAAACCCTGTGGCTACCGTCAATGCCATCAGTAACGTAACGGCCTGTAGCGGAGCTGGAACGAGCGGTATTAGTTTTAGCAGTTCTAGTGGAGGTGCAGTTTTTACATGGACAAGCTCTACAAACGTAGGTTTTGGTACTTCGGGTTCAGGCAATATCCCAAGCTTTACGGCAGTCAACAATGGTACGTCCAATGTGACCGCGGATGTAACCGTCACCCCTTCGGTTAACGGTTGCCCAGGAGTCCCTACAACATTCAACGTAACAGTACGCCCCGTTGCTACAGTTAATGGTATTTCTGCAGTAAACTTGTGTAATGGAGCAGCGGGATCGGCCATCAATTTTAGCAGCCCTACAGCGGGAACAACCTTTACATGGACAAGCACCGCCAACGTGGGTTTTGGAATATCAGGGTCGGGAAATATCCCTGCTTACACGGCAACGAACGCAGGTTCCTCGCCTGTAACGGCCACGGTGACGGTTACTCCTAATTTGAATGGATGCCCTGGGCCTACACAGTCATTTACGGTGACAGTAAACCCAACAAATGCTACGGTCAATACGGTATCAAGCCTTAGCTACTGCGACGATGCTTCGGCACCTGCTATTAATTTTAGCAGTTCGTCGGCAGGCGCGATATTTGAGTGGACTTCTTCGGCCAATATCGGTTTTGGTACGTCAGGTACTGGTAATATTCCTGCGTTTATTGCTAATAACAATGGTACGACTGATGTGACGGCAACCATTACCGTTACGCCTCGCGTAGGTGGGTGTGCTGGAGTCCCGATGACATTTTTTATCACGGTAAAACACAAACCTACCGTTAATAGTATCTCCAATAGTATTACGTGTAACGGAAGCAGTAACCCTGCGATTGCATTAACGAGTTTTTCGGCAGGAGCAACTTTTGTATGGACGAGTTCGGTGAATGTTGGCTTTGGAACGTCAGGTTCAGGAAACATTCCAGCTTTTACTGCCATCAATGCGAGTTCAAGTGTTCAGACGGCCACTGTTACGGTCACTCCGTCAGTAGGAGGATGTACGGGGGCAAGCGCTTCTTTCACCGTTACAGTTAATCCTACAACGAGTGTTAATACCGTGGCTAATGCTGCTTTTTGTGGCGGTATTCCCGTGACTGGAGTTAACTTTTCTAGCCCAGTAGCAGGAACAACCTACAGCTGGACAAGTGATGTGAACGTTGGTTTTGGAACGTCAGGTACGGGAAATATTCCTGCTTACACCACGATTAGCACTAATACAACACCGCTTGTGGCTACTGTCACGGTTACTCCATCGGTGGGTTCTTGTGCAGGCCCTTCAAAAACATTTACGGTAACAGTCAACCCGTCGCCAACGGTCAATACAATTGCCAATACGGCTTATTGTAACGCAGCTCCAGGTTCTGCTATTACCTTCTCTAGCCCAGTCACTGGGACTACCTATACGTGGACGAGTTCGGTGAATATTGGCTTTGGGGTTTCGGGTACAGGAAATATTCCTACTTATACGGCTACCAACACCACTTCAAACCCAATTATCAGTACCGTGACGGTGACACCAAGTACAGGAACATGTACGGGGCCAGCGTCGACGTTTACCATTACAGTAAACCCAACGCCAGTATTAGGTACGGTGTCCAATGCTACCTATTGTGGAAATGCAAGTGCAACGGCTATTTCATTTACGAGTGCAACTTCGGGAACTACCTATGCGTGGTCTAGCACTTCCAACGTTGGTTTTGGAACATCAGGGGCGGGAAGTATCGCAGCCTATACCACCATTGACAGTGCATCAATTGTACTAGGAAATATTACGGTCATCCCTACAGCTAATACTTGTGTTGGAGCTTCTAAGACCTTTACCGTGACGGTTAATCCTTCACCCAAAGTAAACACGGTCAGCAACGTAGCTTATTGTAATACCGCTTCTGGAGCGGCTATTGCTTTTTCTAGCCCTACTTCTGGAAGTACGTATACGTGGTCGTCGTCTTCCAACGTTGGTTTTGGAACAACGGGCTCGGCAAATATCCCAGCTTTTACTGTCGCCAATACAGGAACCGCACCTATCATTGCTACGGTAAGTGTTACGGCTAAAACAGCTACCTGTACAGGCCCTGTAAAAACGTTTACTGTAACAGCTAACCCAACACCTGCCGTTACTACTTTGAGCAATCTAACATACTGCGGGGCTGTCACGGCTCCTGCGATTACGTTCAATAGCCTCACGGCAGGAACTACGTACGCGTGGACAACTACTTCGAATGTTGGTTTTGGGGCATCAGGTACGGGAAGCATTACGAGTTACCTTGTGGCAAATCCAGTTGCTACTCCAACTGTTGCCACGGTTAGCGTTATTCCAACGGCTAATACCTGTGTAGGAACGGCCAGCACGTTTACTATCACCGTTAACCCAAGCCCCATTGCTAGCGTAGCCGCAGATACGGTACTTTGTGCAGGCGCAAAAGGGAACGCGATCACATTTACCAGTGGAACTCCAAGCACTACTTTCAGCTGGTCGGCGCCAACTAACGTTGGTTTTGGAACCTCGGGGTCAGGTAGCATCGCCGCTGGATTTACCGCACTCAATAATTCACAGAATGTGGTATCAACGGTGATGAGTGTGATTCCTGCGACAGCAACTTGTACAGGGAAAGTAAAAACAGTTACGTTTGTGATTAATCCTACCCCTGCTAATCCTACTTCGACGTCACCAGTAGTCTATTGTGCGACGGCAGTAGCGACACCATTGGTAGCGACAGGAACAAACATTAAATGGTACACTGTCGCAACAGGTGGAACAGGGAATGGGGTTGCTCCTACACCGTCTACAAGTAATGCGACGGATAATTCGGTAACAACTAGCTATTATGTAAGCCAAACGAACCAATATACCTGCGAAAGTCAGCGTAGCCAAGTGGAAGTAGTAGTAAAACCGCTTCCACCTTCGGCATTGGTATCAAAACAAGAATACCTTCTTTGTCAGTTTGATCCTGCCATTCAGTTGGATGCTAAAGTGCAAGGAACAGGTGAGTCATTGCTTTGGGTGTATCCAACTAGCAGCGAGACAGCGGTTGTGCCAACCATTATAACGGACGCTGGCTTTGAAGGAACGTATTCGGTCTTGCAGCTGCGTGATGGCTGTAGAGGCCCTCGTACAGACATCAAAGTAAATGTTCGTACTACTCCACTGCCTACGGTAAGTCAAGTACCTATTGTGACTTGTCAAAATGCAACACCTCAGCCTTTGGCAGCAACTGGTTCAAACTTGAAATGGTACAATACGAATAAAACGGGAGGAACGGGACAAAGCACCCCCAATATTCCGCCAACTCAGACGCCAGGTACGTACAATTTTTACGTAACACAAACGGGTACCAATGGTTGTGAAAGCCCTCGTGCCGAGATTACGGTCGTGATTCAGCCGCTTCCAAGCGCAACTATAAGCGGGGAGGCGACTATCACGCAAGGACAATCGGCACCGCTGTCGATTGCTTTTAGTGGGCAAGGTCCTTGGACATACACACTTTCTAATGGGTTGACATTTACGTCGTCGCAAAACCCAACGACAATTACGGTAAGTCCGCTTGAACCAACGGTATATACAGTAACAAAAATTACGAACAACTGTGGGGAAGGAAGCCCCGCAGGAAGCGCCACGATTAATGTACGCGTGGCGACCATCGACGTGGGTAACCCAAGTGCAACGACAGTATGCGCAGGGCAAACGTTTACCGTTCCCTATTTCTCTTCCGACTTCTTCCCGTCAAATACTCAATTCCGCGTTCAGATGTCGAAGACCAATGATGATGCAAGTTTCCAAACGGTAGCTACCGAAGGAGCTACGACGCCACTCACTGCAACGGTACCAGCAGCGGCTACGGCGGGGTTGTACTACGTACGGATAATCGGAGTTGCTTCTAATTTTACGGTAAAAGGGAAAGTAAGCCCTGTTCAAATCACCGTTCGTGAATTGCCAACGGCAACTATTTCGGGTCCAACTAGTATTTATGAAAATGAGAGTGCGAAGCTTTCTATCGCTTTCACAGGGGAAAACCCTTGGCGGGTAACTTACCGCGATAGCTTGGCACAAAAAGATACGACCTTCTCCACAACGGTTTCTTCGTATGAGTTTACGGTACGACCAGCCAAAACGAACGTGTATCGAATTGTTTCAATTAGCAACGCCTGCGGAAATGGCCCAGCGACGTCTCGACTTACGTTGGCGGTCAACCCGCTTTTGTCTGTAAATCCAAACCAGTCGGGTGAGTGGCTTAGCGTATATCCAGTACCTGTTCAAACACGTTGTACGATTGAAATTGAAGGCGGAGCTTCTACTTCTATCACTGTCACTGATGGTTTTGGAAAGGTATTGTTACGAAAGCAAACGGTATCAACAAGAGATGAAGTTGACTTTACTAGCCTTACGCCAGGGGTTTATTTTTTAAATGCAGAGCAAAATGGGCGAGTCGCTCGACGAAAAATTGTAAAAGTGCAGTAGAATTTGAGCGCTTCGGAGTTTGTTTGTAGAAACAAATGTACCTTTGCAAAAAGCCGAAGCTCTTTTGAATATGAAAATACGCATTGCATTTCAAGCCGGCTGTCTCCTTTTGGCAGCCGGTTTTATTTTTTCTTTACATGCCCAAAATAATGGCATGACCCAATTGCCAACTCATGAAGGCGGCGCATTTCAGTTGACTGGAAGCTGGAAGTCAGCGCAGACAGTGATGATGCACCCCGACAAAGGCGATTTTGTAAAAACAACTCCGTTTTCGGACAAAACAAAAGCGGTGATCGTAGGAAGCGCTCCCGCCAAAGCCACCACCGATTTGGGGGCAGGCGATGTGGTGCTGAAACTAGACTTCATGCTTTCGCCCGCCGCGAGTGCCGTTGTCAAACTTCCAGGTGGCTACGACATCAAATTGAGTGATAGTTGGCGAAATGCCAAGCTTGACATTGCTGTGAGTGGAACGGCAGCGGGGCTTGTGCCACTTCAAAATGCCAGTAAAGCGCCAGGGCTGTGGCAACAGCTATTGGTACAGTTTAAGCGCCCTACGAGTACAGCGGCGGCGCAAATTGAAAAGCTGACCCTGAACGGTTCTGTGATTCAGGAAAATGCTTTTTTGAGTGCAGTTCCTTCGTCTCAAACGGGATTAGCGCTGGAAGTGACGTCGGGGAATGTTGCCTTCAAAAATGTGTTTTATCAATTGCTCAACGACAGCCGTCCGTTGGCGTTGAAAAACTTGACATACACCCTTTACAAAGCAGGAAACGACCGTCCGAAGGCGTTGCTAAGTGAGGCTATTCTCAAAAAAGATACCACGTCTATCCTGACGAGAGAGTGGGGATTAGGAAACAACAGTTTCTATTTGGTGTACGAAGGTACGATGGAAGTGGCGCAAGAAGGCGACTACCTCATTCAGCTGGTATATATGTCGAATGCGTCGTTGGACATCGATGGCAAAAACGTACTTCCTTACCAGTGGAATGATTTTCAACAAAACTACGTACCTGCCACCGTACACCTTACCAAAGGTTCGCACCCGTTCCGTTTAGACTACCACAAGTTTAGCTGGCGCCGTCCTGCACTTGGAATGGTAGTTTCGACCCAAGGGGTACGTCCGTATCCGTTGCACGTGTTGTCGTCGGTGCCTGAGCCGCAGCCCATCCCGACGATTGAGGTGGTGGCCAACGGAGGAAAAGCAGAATTAGTACGCTCGTTTATCCAACGTGAGGGCGAAAAAAATAAACGGACTCACTGCCTGTCGGTAGGTACGCCAGCGGGTGCTCATTACACTTTAGATTTAAACTGGGGTTCGTTGTTGCAGTTTTGGAAAGGCCCTTTTGCGGACGTGACCGAAATGTGGTACGAGCGGGGTGAACCGCAGATTTTACACCCAATGGGCACGACCATGACGACCAAAGGGCAAGTAGATTGGGCTGTATTGACTGATATGAGCGCTCCTTGGCCCGATTCGCTTACCCAACTTGTTTACAAAGGCTACCGTTTGTCTCCCGAAGGTATTCCTACGACAACGTACCGTCTTAATAATGCGGAAATTACGGATGAAATCGTGCCTGATAATGGCGGCCTTACCCGTACCATCAACGGAAACGTACCGAATGGCTACGTACGTTTGGTGAGCGGCAACAGCATATCGCTGCTCGAAAAAGGAGTGTATGAAGTAAATGGTCAAAGCTATTTTGTGCGTGTAGATGCCAAAAGCAAGCCAGTAGTTCGTATGGTAGGTGGGCAGCAAGAATTGCTTTTGCCCTTAAGTGGCAGCGTGCGTTACTCATTGATTTGGTAAGATTTTTGAGGTAATCAAACCATTTTGTACGCTATTTACGTTTTAGACACAAACGAATTGAAAATCTAATTATCTAAACCGATGCAACGTTTCATTTTTGTTCTTGCCATAGCGGCTGTATTGTTTACGGGCATGGCAGCAACCACCCCAAATGTACCTGCACCCTCTACTACTGCACCCAAAGCAGAAGGAATTCAATTTATTGATCTGCCTTGGGCGAAAGTCCTTGAAAAGGCAAAAAAAGAGAAGAAAATAATCTTCTTTGATGCGTACGCGAGCTGGTGCGGTCCTTGCAAAGCAATGCAAAAAAATGTGTTTACTCGTAAAGACGTGGGCGACTATTTCAACGCCACGTTTATCAATGTGAAGAAAGACATGGAAATCGGCGAAGGCCCTCAATTGGCCAATCGTTATCCCATTGAAGGGTATCCGACGCTTTTCTTTGTGGATGCAAACGGCAAACTCATTACCACTCACTTGGGCGCGATCATGGATGGCCCAGAGCTCATCAAGTTTGCAAAAGTAGTGACGTCGAAAAAATAATCAGGAAGTTCATTCCACAAAAAAAGCCGCGAATTTCGCGGCTTTTTTTGTGGAAAATCTATGAGCAGATTACACTACTTCAATCTTCACTTTGAGTAAAAACTCATCCATTTCGATTTCGGAAGCGCTACCGTTGAGGTCAGCGACGAGGTCGAGCTGAACGGCTTGTACTTCTTGGCAGATGTAGTTTTTGTTGGTCGCAACGGCGTCAGCAAGCTCTGCGTTGTTGTTTTCCAACTGAATAGAAATTTTATCCGTAACTTCTAAGCCACTGTCTTTGCGCAAGTTTTGGATGCGGTTCACAATGTCACGCGCAATCCCTTCGCGGCGTAACTCGTCGGTGATTGTAACATCAAGCGCTACGGTAAGGCTACCTTGGCTTGCTACCAACCACCCTGGTACGTCTTCGGTCAAGATTTCGATTTCGGCCAAAAGAATCTCAAACGTCGTATCGCCGCTTGTCAAAGTCACTTGTCCGTTTCTTTCAACTTCACGGATTTGCTCTTCGTTCATCGCGTTGATTACCTCTCCTACAGCTTTCATGTTTTTGCCGTATTTAGGACCCAATGCTTTGAAGTTTGGCTTGATTTTTTTCTTTAAAATGCCCGAATCATCGCTCACAAACTCAACGCCTTTTACGTTGACTTCGCTCATGATGATAGGCGCTACGTGCTCAATTTGCTCACGAACTTTATCGCTCAATACAGGAATCAATACCTTGGTCAACGGCTGACGCACTTTGATTTTGTGGCCTTTACGGAGCGAGTGTACCAACGAGCAGATGTCTTGCGCCAACTGCATTGATTGCTCCAATTCGGTATCTACCCAGAACTCGTCGTATGTATGCCATTCAGTAAAATGCACTGATTCGTGTTTGAACGGCGTATTTTTCTCAATCGACTCTGTACGTACGTGGTCGGTAAGGTTACGGTACAGCCAATCTGCAAAGAAAGGCGCAATCGGCGACATCAATTGTGCTACAGCTGCCAAGCAATGTTGGAGTGTTTCGTACGCAGCACGTTTGTCATCGCTCATTTCCCCTTGCCAAAAACGGCGGCGATTGAGACGAACGTACCAGTTGGAAAGGTCGTCGCACACAAAATCTTGAATCAAGCGGCCTGCTTTGGTCGGATTATAACCGTCAAACTGCTCACCCACGTTTTTTACAAGGGTGTAAACTTTTGAAATAATCCAGCGGTCAAGTTCGCTCAGTTGTTCGCGAGGAACGCGGTTAAACTGCTCTACTTTATAGCCATCGAGATTGGCATACAAAGCAAAGAAGTTATAGGTATTAAACAACGTTCCGAAAAACTTCCGTTGCACTTCGGCGATACCGTCGAGGTTAAACTTAAGGTTATCCCACGGCTCGGCATTGGTAATCATGTACCAACGGGTCGCGTCGGGGCCATATTTGTCAATCGTTTCAAAAGGGTCGATAGCGTTGCCCAAACGTTTCGACATTTTGTTGCCGTTTTTATCCAACACCAAGCCCGTCGAAACTACGTTTTCAAACGATACTGAATCAAACAATAAACCTGCGATGGCGTGGAGGGTAAAAAACCAACCGCGCGTTTGGTCAACCCCTTCCGAAATAAAGTCGGCAGGGAATGACGTTTTGCTATCGCTTGCCGTACCGCCCATGCTTTGAGGGTACTTGTCGAGGTTTTCAAACGGAAAATGGAACTGCGCATACGGCATTGCTCCCGAGTCAAACCACACGTCGATGAGGTCAGGCTCACGGAACATCACTTTGCCTGAGGCTGATACCAAATAGATTTCGTCCACGTAAGGACGATGTAAATCAAAGGCTTCTGTTCCTTTTGATTGTAAGAAAGACGCGTTTTTTGCTTGTTGCTCAGGGCTAAGCACACCACTGTCGATGGCTTTTTGAAGCTCATTGGTAAGCTCTTCTACGGAACCAATGCAAGCTTCTTCACCACTGTCGCTGCGCCAGATAGGAAGCGGTGTTCCCCAATAGCGGCTACGGCTAAGGTTCCAGTCCACAAGGTTTTCGAGCCAGTTTCCAAAACGACCCGTTCCTGTGCTTTCTGGGTTCCAATTGATAGTTTTATTGAGTTCTACCAAGCGGTCTTTTTTCTTGGTCGTCGCAATAAACCAGCTATCGAGCGGGTAGTACAACACGGGCTTGTCGGTACGCCAGCAGTGTGGGTACGGGTGCTCGTATTTTTCTACTTTAAACGCCCGATTTTCTTCCTTCAACTTGATGGCAATGAGCACATCCGTTGGGCGGAAATCAGGGTCGTTGCGTTCTTCAGTCGAGTAGTATTCTTCTTTGACAAAACGTCCACCAAATTCACCAACTTCTTTAACAAAACGTCCTTGACGATCCACGATAGGCACTTCTTTTCCGCTTTCGTCGCGCACCATGATGGCAGGCACGCCGTTGGCTTTCGCCACGCGGAAGTCATCCGCCCCAAAAGTAGGTGAAGTGTGAACGACTCCTGTACCATCTTCGGTCGTGACGAAATCGCCCAAAATAACGCGGAATGCTTTGTCGGCATCTTGGAGCGGTTGCACGTAAGGCAATAGCTGCTCGTACTGAATGCCTTCAAGGTGTTCGCCTTTAAACTCCATCAATACCGACCAAGGAATGACTTTGTCGCCGTCTTTGTAGGCTGCAAAATCGCCGTCTTTGCCTTTTTCCGAGAAATACTTTCCTACCAAATCTTTGGCCAATACGACATTGATTGGGAGGTAAGTGTAGGGGTTAAAGGTTTTGATGAGGACGTACGTAATGTCTTTTCCTACGGTCAACGCAGAGTTGGCAGGAAGCGTCCAAGGCGTGGTCGTCCATGCCAAGATATACACGTCGTCGCTGTCGGCGGTATCAAACAAATAGGCCGATTTGCCCGTCAATTTTACTTTAAATTGGGCAACGATGGTGGTATCTTTCACATCTTTATAGGTACCAGGCTGGTTCAACTCGTGCGAACTAAGCCCCGTACCCGCCGCAGGAGAATACGGCTGAATGGTATAGCCTTTGTACAAAAGACCTTGGTCGTACAACTGCTTGAGCAACCACCAGAGGGTTTCGATGTAGTCGTTTTTGTAAGTCACGTACGGGTCGTCCATGTCCACCCAATACCCCATTTTTTCGGTCATGGTGAGCCACAAATCGGTAAATCGCATCACGGCCTCGCGGCATTTTTTATTGTAATCTTCGATGCTGATTTTTACTCCTATGTCGTCTTTGCGAATGCCCAATTCTTTCTCTACTTGAAGCTCAATCGGTAGGCCGTGCGTATCCCAGCCCCCTTTACGCTTCACTTGGTAGCCTTGAAGGGTTTTGTAGCGGCAGAAAATATCTTTAATAGTACGAGCCATTACGTGGTGAATCCCTGGCGTACCGTTGGCCGACGGAGGTCCTTCGTAAAACGTGAACGACGGTGACCCTTCCCGTACCTCGACTGATTTCTCGAATATTTGATTTTCTTTCCAGAACTGCAGGATTTCTTTCCCCACCTGCGCGTAGTCTAGACCTTTATACTCTTTGTAGTTCATTGGGCAATTTTTTTCGAGTAAAAAAATGCCGTTAATCGTTATTGGCTAATCGTTAATCGTAGTTAAGGTATCCACAATTAACAGTTAACAGATAACAATTAACGACTTCTTCAAAAAGAACCACAAAGGTAGGAATTTTTTGGCTTAATCTGGCTTTACCGTGCTTCCTCCCGAAATATTGGAACGCAATTCGGGCGTGCCACGGTAACGTAATGTGCTTGCCCCACTGGCATTGACTCTCAAGGTTTTGCCTACCAACACTCGCGCGGTACTTGCTCCTGAAAGAGCTAAGTCGACATTATCGACGGGATAATCGAAAGCATCTACCCGTGAAGCGCCTGAGAGTTCGCCCGCTAACGTGAGCCCTTGGCCGTGTAAAATGAGGTCAGATGCGCCCGAAACGTCTACATTAACACGGTCCCAATCGCTGTCGATGACCGACTTAGAGGCACCTGATAGTTCGACGTCGAGGCTACGGCCGTTGGTAAACCCTTCGATGGTAGAATTGGACGCCCCTGAGAAATCTACGCCCGTTAAGGTTGGCATTGTAATGTCTACTTCCATGTCGTAGCGGCGAATGCGCCAGTTGCGGTACTTCATCACTAACTTACCCGAACGGTCGACGTACACATCCAACTCTTGAATGTCGCGGCGGTCGCCCCGCACCGAAATACTAAACTGCCCCGACTGACGAACGCTCACATCAAAGGCATTGCCCATTTCGAGCTGGTCAAAGTCGCGCAGATTGAAAGTTTGGGACGTAGGGTCGAGCGGAGTGAGGGTACCTTCCGAAATAAAAACACACGATTGGAGAGAGGTAACGATTCCTAAAAGAAAGATGATGGCTGATACTCGTTTCATAGCTGTGAATAAATAATAACGTTAATTGATTTTTAGCTATGACAACGTACAATGGCAATCCCCCTATGCGTTGGGTATATTTTTTTTATTGTTTTTTGCTATTGTAATCAGCTCAATGCATTCTTGAATTGTTTAATGGACCCGTATGGGGTCAAATATTTGTAGAAAATACGACCAAAAAATATTTTTCATTCCAAATAGGGGGAAGGTATTTCTGGGTTGTCATAAGAGCAAATGAGTGCTTTATCCGTCGTTTTCGACAACTCGTCACAAAAAGAAACAGTAGGTTGGTCGCAAAATCGTACTTTTGCGCCAAAACGAAGGGAATCCTATTACGTGCAATTGTCGGACTCACAAATACTTACAGCCATTAGGGAAGGCGACGAGCGGGTTTTCGAACAGGTGTTTCGGAAATACTACGGAGGACTATGTACCTACGGGAAGTCGATTTTGCGGGATGAAGAAGAGTCGGAAGAGATTGTTCAGAACGTATTTGTGGGTATTTGGGAGAAACGTGCCGAGTTAGAAATTACCCAGTCGCTCAAGTCGTATTTGTATCGGGCGGTGCATAACCACTGCCTCAACCGTATCAAGCACCAAAAAGTGCGCGACGAACACCAACAATATACGCTTTATTCCCAAGAAGAAGCGTATGAGTCGGTAAGTCAGACGGTGTATAAAAACGAACTCGAAAGCGAACTTGCCAAGGCGATTGGGAAGTTGCCCGAACAGTGTCGGGTGATTTTTAAGTTAAGTCGTTTTGAAGAATTGCGTTACCAAGAAATTGCTGACCAATTGGGGCTGTCGGTCAAAACCGTCGAAAACCAAATAGGGAAAGCGCTCAAAATATTGCGCGCCGAATTGGCAGACTTCCTGCCCGTGGTAGCGATTATCTATTGGTTGACCAAAAATCTGTGAGATTTGCGAAAATTTAGTGCATGACAAAAATTTACTCATGAGTGCAAACGACCCCATTTCGGACGATTTACTGGCGCGGTACGTGGCGGGAACTACCACCCCCGACGAACAGGCGCAGGTAAAAGTGTGGCTGGCCCAATCGGCTGACCATGCGCAGGAATTGGCGCGTTTTGAGCGGGTATGGGAGGCTTCGACGCAGGTGCGGACTCCTGCAATGGAGGTGGACGTGGAGGCAGCTTGGAGTAAGGTAAATAGGCGAATAACTGCTAAAAACGAGCAATTTGAGCCGAAAGTGTTGCCGTTGCGAAAACCCTCTTTTGCCGCATGGCGGGTAGCAGCAAGTGTGCTGGTCGTGCTCGGTTTGGGTTGGCTGGGGTATCGTTGGATGACCCCGATAGAAAAAGCCGAAATCGCTGTGGTGAAGACCCAAAAAAATACGTTAGAGCAAACCCTGCCCGACGGAACGAAGGTGTTTTTAAATGAAAATTCGACCTTGACAGCCGCCGTCGATTTTAACGAAGAAACGCGGACGGTCACGCTGAAAGGGGAGGCGTATTTTGACGTCAAGCGGGATGAAACGCGGCCTTTTATCATCAATGCCAATGGTACCGAAGTACGGGTGTTGGGGACATCTTTCAACGTAAAAGCGTATGACAACCACGTTCGAGTGGCGGTCACGAGTGGAAAAGTGCAGTTTTCGACCCCAAAACAAAAAGTAGTGTTGGTGAAAGACGAAGCCGCCGCTACTTCCGAAGCTGATACCATCATCAAATTACCTGCGTTGAATTTCAACGAAATGGCCTACCGAACGCGGGTGTTTGTGTTTGAAAAGACCAATTTGAGCGACGTCGTTGCGTCGCTGCGCGAAGGCTACCATGCCGATATTCGTCTCGGCAGTCGTCGGTTAGAAAACTGCTTGTTGACGGCGCGTTTTGAAAAAGAAAGTTTAGATACCACGCTCTCCGTCATTGCCGAAACCCTGAACCTACGGGTAGTTCGGCGCGGAAATTCCATCTTATTGGATGGAAGCGGATGTGAATAATGTGCTTCACAATCAACTGTTTACCAACTAACAGCCATGAAAAATTGCTTACAAACCATTGGGTTTTGTCTCGTTACTCTTTTCTGTTTTGCCCAAAAATCGGTATTAGATAAACCCGTTACGGTACGCGTTTCCAACGAACGACTGGAAGAAACCCTCAAAATGATTGGGGACAAAAATGGGTTTAGTTTTTCGTACAATCCCAGTGATTTTGACGTCAATCGCCGCGTATCCTTAAACGCGTCGGGCAAGGCCGTTCGGCAAGTGTTGGACGAGATTTTTAAAGGAACGGCCACCTACAAAGAGCGCCGCAACCACGTTATTCTTCAAAAAGTTGCCCCTACTGCCGAGCCGCCGAAAGAGGTTTTTATCAATGGTTATATTTTTGACCAAGAAACGGGCGAACGCATTGCCCAAGCGAGTATTTACGAAAAACGAACGTTGGTTTCGGCAGTATCGAATTCGATGGGCTATTATCGGTTGAAATTGCCAGCGGCCTTGCCCAATCCGCGCTTGGAGGTGCGGAAAGAGAAATACCTTGGAACGAGTATGCCCATCAACAACCAACTTTCCTTGGACATTGGCTTGATTCATACGAAAATAGATGGCAAAACCGAGCCTATTCGTCCGCAAACGCTTCCTTCAACGACGGTGGCGCGGAAAGATACCTTCAAGGTAAAAGTGCCCGTGGCACCGTTGCCTGTATTTGTGGCTTCGGCGGATACCAACGATGTTCCCGCCAAAAAACGCGAGTTGAGGCTGGATAAAGTCCAAGAAACGTTTGTGGACGCTTTTACTACGGCCAAGCAAGCCGTTCACATCAAAAACGTGGACGATACGCTCTACCGCCCTTTTCAAGTGTCGTTTTTGCCGTTTATTGGCACCAACCACGTGTTGAGTGGGCACGTTATTAATGCGCTGTCGTTCAATGTGATAGCGGGGTATTCATTGGGAGTCAATGCGTTGGAATTTGGAGGGCTGGCCAATTTGGTGCGTTGGGATGTCCACGGGGCACAATTCTCGGGTTTTGTCAACCTCGTTGGGCGTAATGTTTATGGCTTACAGGTGTCTGGTTTTGGCAATGCCGCGTTTAGAAATGTAGAAGGAATGCAGTTTTCGGGTTTTGCTAACCTCACAGGCGGGCACCACAGTGGGGTTCAGGTGGCAGGTTTTGCCAATTTAACGGGACGCAGTTTTAGCAACGGCCTCCAAACGGCAGGCTTTGCCAGCGTGACACTGGGGAGTTTAAATGGTGCTCAAGTCAGTGGTTTTGCTAACGTGGTGCTCGGAAACACGCGTGGGATGCAACTCAGCGGTTTCGGAAACGTCGCACTTCGCCGCTTGAGAGGAGTACAAATCAGCCCGTATTTCAACTACGCAGGCATCCACGAAAAAGGACTACAATTAGGCTTATTCAACTATGCCGACTCGTCAGGAGCGGTTCCGATTGGACTTTTTAGCTACGTTCGCCGCAATGGCTACCGTCGTTTTGAAATCAGTAGCGACGAACTCAACTACGCTAACCTAACCTTTAAAACGGGCGTACGTGGTTTTTATAACATCGTGACGCTAGGAGGTAGTTTTGGAATGGCCGACAAACCCCTCTATACTTTTGGCTACGGGGTTGGAAGTTCGGTGTATTTTGGGCGAGGCTGGGCTGGAAACTTGGATATAACCGCCAACAAAATCATGGAAGCGACCAACCGCTTTGATTCTTCAAACGGCATGTTTTATCGGTTGAGTCTGGGATTGGAAAAAAAAATGTCACGACAGCTGGCGTTGTTTGCAGCGGGTACCTGGACGGCACTTACGGCGGAGCCTGGTTACATCAAGGCTGACTTATCGCGTCTGTATCAGCCACTTCCAGCCACCACTTTGCGCGATGGCCTTGATTTGACCAATTGGCTCGGTTTTCAGGCGGGAATTCGGATTTGTAATCGTTAACAATCATTAACGACGCTGGGTGTTACTTGCCAAAATACGGCGCGTCCAAAGCTCGTTAATGAGAAAAGAATCGCTTATAAAACCATCTTCAGTGCCATGAAAATTTATCATTTTGTTCGTTCAAATTTTGCATTTATCGTAGGATTAATGTTCGCAGCTAGCACCGCGCAAGCCCAAGTGTCGATTGGAGCGCGTGGCGGAGCATCATTGGCCAAAACCACAGGAAACGGTGGTTTCGTTGAAAACTTCACAGGAAATCTCAATTACATCGTCAGCGGAAACGGCGGGGTATTTTTGCAAGTGCCTATCTCGGGTGGTTTGTCATTCCGTCCCGAAATCGCCTATACGCAAAGCGGAGCAGGTATTTCTTCCAACGATTTGTTGGACTTGGTAGGCGTAAACCTTCCGTTGGGCGGGTCGCTCAAACAGCGTCTTACATACATTCAAGCACCGTTGTTGTTGCAGTATGAGTTTGGAGATGCGGGTAATCGCGTCAAGCCTTACGTGGTAGCGGGTCCTACGTTTAGTTATTTGGCCGATGGCAAAATCGTGAGCCGTGCCGATTTGATTATTTTCCGTACCCAGCCCAACCGCACGAGCATCGGTTTGGGAGGTTTCAACCGCTTTGAAGTAGGTGGAGCAGGGGGCGTAGGGTTAAGCTTCGATTTGGGCGGAGCCAAACTTTTTGTAGAAGGTCGTTACCAACGCGGTTTTACGCGGGTATATGATACTCCGATAGTGCAAGTACCCGTGCATAACCAAAGTTTCACGGCCTTAGCAGGGTTTTCAATTCCGTTGGGGCGATAAAAGGGAACCAACATTAACAAAAAAGCCGCTTTTCAGCGGCTTTTTTGTTAATGTTGAATGAGGGTAAATTCTTATTCAAACGATTTAGTCTTGATTATTTTTAGTCAAGTTACTATTAGGGCGACCATATAAGAAATACACCACCAATCCTAAAAGCAACCAAGCAAAAGCGAGTTTTTGAGCAAGTGCATCAAGTTTTAGAATAAGAATGGTGTTTACGATGATACCAAGTGGGGCTACGATAGTAAGTGCAGGAGCTTTGAATGGTCTTTCGAGGTTAGGGTCTCTGAAACGTAAAATCAATACGGCAAGACAAACCATTGCAAAGGCAAACAACGTACCGAAGCTAGTCATATCACCCAATAAACCAATAGGTGTAAATGCTGCTACGATTGATACAAGTGTGCCCACAAGAATGGTGCTCTTCCAAGGTGTTTTGAACGTAGGGTGAATTGCTTTGAAGAAATCAGGGATAAGACCATCCTTCGCCATTCCTAAGAATACGCGAGTTTGGCCAAGCATCATCACAAGCATTACCGAAATCAAGCCCGCAGTGGCTGCTGCAGTAATAATGAACACCGCCCAAGGCTGTCCAGCTTTATCGAAAGCAAAGGCTACTGGTGCTTTAAGGGCATCGCCAGTGATGTCTTTGTAGTTAATCATACCTGTCAATACCAACGAAACGAGGATGTACAAAATAGTACAGATTACCAACGACATAATAATCGCAAATGGCATGTCTTTGCTTGGGTTAATGGCTTCACCTGCCTGCGTAGAAACGGCATCAAATCCAATGTAAGCAAAGAAGATGGCAGAAGCACCACTCAAAACACCGCCCCAGCCATAGGCTTCTTTGAGGCTACCGTCGGCGTGTTCGACCATTTCAGGAGCAGGAATAAAAGGTGTCCAGTTTTGTGTGTGTACGAAGAAGGCACCTGCAAGAATCACAAAAATGATGGCTGCAAGTTTAAGAATTACGATGATGTTGTTGGCACTAGCGGCTTCTTTGATTCCTTTTACCAAGATGTAAGTCACCACCCACACAATGATAAATGCGGGTAGGTTTACGGCAAAACCTGGGTCTGTTAGTCCGTTATCGCGAGCGTACTGCCCTGCCGATACGGGGTCATTGCGCAGCCAAAAAGGAATTTCGATGCCAAAAAGGTGCAAGAGCTTGTTGAAATAGCCCGACCAACTCACCGCCACTGTCATGGCTCCCATGGCGTATTCAAGGATAAGTCCCCAGCCAATTGCCCAAGCGAAAAGCTCGCCTATCGTTCCATACGCATACGCGTAAGCCGAACCTTCCACGGGGAGCATCGAAGCAAACTCCGCATAACAAAGTGCGGCGAAAATACAGCCAATCCCTGCGACCACAAACGAAAGTGCCAAGGCGGGTCCAGCGTGGTAGTGAGCTGCGGTACCAGTTAGTACGAAAATCCCCCCACCAATGATGGCACCGATACCAATGGCAGTGAGACTCCACTTGCCCAGGACGCGCTGCAATTGGTTGTTTTTAATGTCAGCTTCAAAAGCTGATAGGGGCTTTTTACGCCAAATAGAGTTACTCATATAAATTTGGTTTTTAGAAAATTAGGTTTGGTTTGTGATTCAAATACGGTTGAAAAATACGCGGTTATCGGGTTGTTACCAAATAAATGAGACGAAAAGTTATTTGATAACGAAATATTTTGCTTTTTGAACCAAGTGATAGTGAATAAGTTAGACGTTAAATCAAAAACTCAGTCCTGACTTTTGTCATTGCTGTTTCGCGACAAAGGCACCTATTTTACGGCACTTTTGTTTTAAAATCTATGCGTAAATTACTCGAAAACCGCGCCGATGTAGAACTACTTGTGAATAGTTTCTACCAAAAAATACGAGAAGACGCCGAGCTGGGTCATATCTTCGACGAGGTAGCTCAGGTGTCGTGGGAATTGCATTTACCCAAGATGTACGACTTCTGGGAAGGGATTCTTTTCGGAACGCTTAACTACAACGGTCGCCCTATGCCGCCGCACTTCCGCCTGACGACCAAATACACACTCACACCCGAACACTTTGACCGATGGCTGGCGCTATTCTTTCAAAACGTCGATGAGCTTTTTGAAGGTGAAAAAGCCGATGATGTCAAGTACCGAGCGTACAGTATTGCTACGATTATGAACAACCGGGTACAGCAAGTCAATGAGCAAGTTCGTGTCGAAAATCCGTGAAGCAACTTACCCCCAAGTCGTACGTTTGAGTGTGAATAGTGCCCGATATACTAAATAGTTTATTCGTTTTTGGTAAATTATTTTTGCTGTTTTTTGTAATGATGAACTATTTTATTGTATTATATTAACAATATGTTAATGTAAGTGACTGTATATCATTGACTTGATTTGGATTTATTTTATATCTTTGCCCCTGCGAACTAAATAACCAAATAACGCTATGGCAATTGCAAAACAAGTATTGAAAAGCAAACCTGTTTGTAAAGTAACGTTCTCTCTTTCAGCTGACGAAGTCGCTGGTGCAAAAGATGTTGCTCTATTGGGAGAGTTTAATGGTTGGGCTACCGAGGCCGCTACAAAATTGAAGAAACAAAAAGATGGTTCATATAAAGCTATTGTAGAGTTAGAAACTGGAAAAGAATACGCTTTCCGTTATTTGCTCGACGGTACTACATGGGCCAACGATGAAACGGCTGACAAGTTCGTTCCAACGGGCGTATCTTACGACGAGAACTCAGTAGTAGTTCTTTAATCTGTGTTACAATTTTGAACAAACCCCTCCAAGCGTCACGTTTGGAGGGGTTTGTTGTTTATGGAGTTGAAAGAATGGCCATTGTTAGGCGGCTGATGCAGACGAGTTTGCCGTCTTCAGTAGTGATGCGGATTTCCCACACGTGCGTCGTCCGGCCGATGTGAATCGGGGTGGCTTTGCCATACACCCAGCCGCTTTTGACGCCGCGAATGTGATTGGCATTGATGTCGAGCCCAACGGCGTACTGATGGGCTGATTCGGGTAAAATAAGGTACGAAGCAATACTGCCAACGGTTTCGGCCAATACCACCGACGCCCCACCGTGAAGAATCCCAAAGGGCTGATGCGTGCGGTGGTCAACGGGCATTCGAGCAATGACGTAATCGTCGCCTACTTCCACATATTCGATGCCCAAATGACCCGCAATTGTATTATTATCTAACTGTTTGATGCGTTCGAGCGCATTATTTTTGTTGAACATAGCTAAAAGGGGTATTTTTGTCGTGTCGTCAAAACTAGGCGATTTCATTCGATTTTAAACGGATTTTACGTAGATTTTACATGTCTTCTAAAGTTATTTACCTCATCCGCCACGGTGAAACCGACTACAACCGACGAGGAGTGGTGCAGGGAAGCGGAATAGATGCTGAACTCAACGAACTCGGCCACGCGCAAGCCCACGCGTTTTACCAAATCTATCAAGACGTCGCTTTTGATAAAGTTTATACCTCCAATCTCATCCGCACCAAGCAAAGTGTTAAAGGTTTTTTGGAAAAAGGGCTGCCGCACGAAGCCTACGAAGGGCTCAATGAGATTAGTTGGGGGGTGAGAGAAGGACGTACGCCCAACAGCATGGACAACGACTACTACCGTTGGTTGATTGAAAGTTGGCAAAAAGGCGAAATTGAGCTACAAGCCGAAGGTGGCGAAAGCCCCGTGGATGTCCAACGTCGCCAATTGCCCGTTATTGATTTGATTTTATCTCGCCCCGAAGAAAAAACGGTACTTGTCGCCATGCACGGTCGGGCCATGCGGGTATTGCTGGCGACCATTTTTAAGCGTCCTTTGCACGAAATGGATGAGTACTTACATACCAATTTAGGGTTGTATCTTCTTCATTATGATTATCATACCGCCACTTTTTCGATTCAAAAACACAACGATATAGCTCATTTAGAGCTAGTTCCGCCCCATTTATTAGCCTAACCAAGCGATGAACAGAGCCCAACTGATTGAACAGATAAAGCGAAAAAAATCTTTTTTGTGCGTAGGACTCGACCCCGACCTCAAAAAACTGCCAAAGCATTTGTTGAAAGAACCCGATGCTATTTTTGAGTTTAACAAACGCCTCATCGACGCCACCGCGCCGTATGCCGTAGCGTATAAACCCAACATCGCGTTTTACGAAGCCCTCGGCCCACGCGGATGGAACAGTTTGCAGCGTACGTTGGCCTACATTCCCAAAGACTGTTTTACGATTGCCGACGCCAAGCGCGGCGACATTGGTAACACGTCGTCGCTGTACGCCCAAGCTTTTTTTGACAAAAATTCTTCAGGAATGTCGTTTGACAGCATCACAGTGGCGCCTTACATGGGTCGCGATTCGGTGATGCCTTTCTTGGAGTTCAAAGATAAGTGGGTGATTTTGTTGGCTTTAACCTCAAACGAAGGAAGCGCCGATTTTCAGACTCATTTGCTCAATCCCCAATTGTCACGCAACGACGATGATGAATTAGGGTTGGCCAATAGCCAGATTGTCGTTGAAAATCAGAATGAGTACGTGTTTGAGCGCGTGCTGCGTGTGTCGCAAGAATGGGGAGGGGCCGACCGCCTCATGTACGTTGTCGGTGCGACCAAAGCTCCGATGCTCAAGCAAGTACGTAAAATTGCACCTGACCACTTTTTGTTGATTCCAGGCGTAGGCGCGCAAGGCGGGAGCATGGAAGAAGTGTGTAAATACGGCATGAACAAAGATTGCGGATTGCTCGTCAATGCCGCTCGTAGCATTATTTACGCCTCTTCGGGTACTGATTTTGAGCAAAAAGCCGCCGAAGAAGCAAAACGGATGCAGAAAGAAATGGAAGCCCAATTGAAGGCATTTGGGATTATATAACGAGTCAGTCGGGTTGTAAGCAACCCTTGGCACGGTATTATCGGGTTGTGAGCAACCCTCAGCACGGTGGATGTGTGTCGGCTTACAACCCGACCTTTTTACATAAACGAACCCACACTACATGGCGTCATGATACAGTTACTCGCAAAGGTAGGCATCAACGGTTTTTTCTTTTGCCTGATTGGAATGATTGGGCTTGCCTATCTTTTCCCTAGTTTCGGTACCGAACAAAGCCCCCTGCACTTGCCTCAAATTGCGGAATACGGTGTGTCGGTAATTTTCTTTTTTTACGGCCTGAAACTAAGCCCCGAAAAGCTAAAAAAGGGGTTAAGTAACTGGAAACTCCACTTGCTGATACAGTTGACGACGTTTGTGTTTTTTCCGTTGGTGATTATCGGGTTAGGCAAGGTGCTACCGATTGACACATCGTCGCTGTTGTGGACGGGAGTGTTTTATTTGGCCGCCTTGCCTTCTACGGTCTCATCGTCGGTTGTCATGGTGGCGATTGCGGGTGGAAACCTACCTGCGGCGATTTTCAACGCCAGTATTTCAAGCATCATTGGCATTTTTATTACGCCGCTTTGGATGAGCAGCGTGTTGGAACAGCAAGACGCCAACTTCGACGTGACGCACGTGATTATTCGCTTGTGTTTGGAGGTGTTGCTGCCCGTGGTGCTAGGTTTTTTGCTCCACAAAAAAATGGGTAAGTGGACTGAGAAGTACAACAGCGCCCTTCGTCTTTTTGACCAAAGTATCATTTTACTGATTGTTTACACTTCATTTTGCGAGTCGTTTACGGGAAATATGTTTAGCAACCACTCTGCTTCGGAGCTTTTCCAGTTGGGAGTGAGTATGTTGGTCTTTTTTCTGGCGATGTTTGGCCTCATGAATGCCATCAGTTACGCCCTGAAGTTTAACCGACCCGATCGGATCACGGTCTTATTTTGTGGTTCCAAAAAATCATTGGTACAGGGGGCGGTAATGGGCAAAGTCCTGTTTCCGAACCCCGAGCTGTTGGGAGTAGCGCTGCTACCCCTCATGATGTACCACGCCTTGCAGCTGATGGTGGGGAGTATGATTGCGCAACGGATGGGGGAAGAAACAAAGTGAAAAATCGCTACGCAACCCTGAGTTTACGTAGCGATTTTTGGAATTAGAAATGAGTAATTTACTTCCTAGAAAACGAATACGGAAAACTGCTCACTTCCGTACCACGGGTTTGGTTAGGCGTGGGCGACATGGTAAAGTTCAGACTTCCGCCTTGTTGTAGGGCGTGGTGCTCTACGAAGTTTTGCGTATGAGGTTTGCCATTAAAGACTAATTGCTTCACATACACGTTTTTATCGCTGTTTTCGGGGGCAGTGATGGTGAGTTTTTTGCCGTTTTCAAATGTCATCGTCGCGCGTTTAAACAGCGGACTTCCCACTACGTACTGCGTGGTGCCTGGGCATACGGGATAAAAACCTAACGCACTAAAAACGTACCAAGCTGAAGTCTGTCCGTTGTCTTCATCACCACAGTAGCCGTCGGGGGTAGGTTGGTAAAGCTTATCCATGATTTGGCGAATCCAGTACTGCGACTTCCACGGTTGGCCCGCGTAGTTGTACAAATACGGCATGTGCTGAATCGGTTGGTTTCCGTGGGCGTATTGGCCCATGTTCATAATTTGCATTTCGCGGATTTCATGAATTACAAACCCGTAGTAAGATTCGTCAAAAACGGGTGGTAAGATAAATACACTATCCAGTTTTTGGGCAAAAGCCTCGCGTCCACCCATCAAAGAAGCCAAACCGTCCACATCGTGGAACACCGACCAAGTATAGTGCCAGCTGTTTCCTTCGGTAAACGCATCGCCCCATTTAAACGGATTGAACGGTTTTTGGAAATCCCCCGCTTTGTTTTTACCGCGCATAAGTTTGGTTTGGGGGTCAAACAAATTACGGAAGTTCTGATTACGTTTGGTAAAAAGAGCGATTTCGCTTTCGGGGCGTTTTAGTGATTTGGCCAATTGTAAAATACAAAAATCAGCGTAGGCGTATTCGAGGGTACGGGCCGCATTTTCGTTGATTTTCACGTCGTAAGGAACGTAGCCAAGTTCGTTGTAATACTCGTGGCCAAAACGCCCAACCGAACTCAACGTACCTGCGTGGTCGGTATTTTTGAGAATAGCCTCGTAAAGGGTATTAATATCATAACCGCGAATCCCCTTGATGTACGAATCTGCAATCAACGAGGCGGAGTTCGAACCAATCATACAATCGCGGTGCCCTGGGCTGGCCCATTCGGGTAAGAAGCCACTTTCTTTGTACGCATTGACCAACCCTTCCATGATTTGGGCATTGAGTGTCGGGTACATCAGTGTGAAAAATGGAATGGCCGAACGGAAAGTATCCCAAAAACCATTGTCAGTAAACATGTAGCCAGGCAAAACTTGGCCGTTGTAGGGGCTGTAGTGGACAACCTGGTTTTGGGCGTTTAGCTCATAAAATTTACGCGGGAAAAGCAAAGCGCGGTAAAGGCACGAGTAAAACGTACGGATTTGCGCGTCGGTGCCGCCTTCTACGGCCAAGCGACTGAGTTCTTGGTTCCAAGCTTTCTGACCCTTTTGAAGGGTAGCGTCAAAGGTATCGTTGCCCAATTCGCGGGTGAGGTTGAGCGCAGCTTGTTCGGCACTGATAAACGACGACGAAACTTTGATTGTCACTACTTCGCCTTTTTTGGTTTTAAACCCAATGACTCCACCTGCGTGGTCGGCTTTCATTTCGAGGGTGTTTTTTGACAACGTTTTGTCGGACCAAGTGGCTGAGTAGGTAAACGGTTTGTCGAAACGCAATTCAAAGTAATTCTTAAAATTGGGCGGAACGCCACCGCTGTTTTGGGTGCTGTACCCAATGATTTTTTGTTGTTCAGGAATGATTTTGATGTACGAACCCTTCGCAAAAGCATCGATGACCACAAAAGCACTATCGGTTTTGGGGAACGTCAACCGGAACTGCGACGCGCGCTCGGTAGGTGTGATTTCCACCTGCGTGTCGTGGTCGGCGAGGTAAACACTGTAATAATGAGGCTTTACCACTTCGGCTTTGTGCGAAAACCAACTTTGGCGGGCATCTTCGGTAAATTTGAGTTTTCCCGTCACGGGCATGATAGAAAACATTCCGTAGTCGTTGATCCACGGACTAGGCTGGTGGGTCTGTTTAAAACCCCGAATTTTATTGGCGGTGTACATGTACATCCAGCCGTCGCCGTTTTTGCCCGTTTGGGGGCACCAAAAATTCATCCCCCACGGCAATGCCACGGCGGGGTAGGTATTGCCAGTCGAAAGTTCGTGGCGTGAGTCGGTACCCATCAACGGGTTAACCCACTGGGTGTAGTCGATTTGGGCGTACGAAAAAGTTGCCCCTAATAGGAGAAGGAGGGTGGTACGAAGAAATGTTTGCATGAATAACGAGTAAATTTGACGCGATTTTACGATAAAATTAGCGAATCACGCTCAAACTCCCTGTGAATTTGTGCTCTACCTCCCGAAGATAAATTTGGTAGTAGTACATTCCGACGGGCACCAATTCGCCGTTCCAGCGGCCATCCCAACCCGTGGTGTAGCCTTTGCTACTAAAAACGACATTTCCCCAGCGATTGAGTACTTCCACCGTACAGTTGGGGTAGTCGGTGATTCCCCCAATTTCCCACGTATCGTTACTGCCGTCATCGTTGGGGGTAAAGCCGTTTGGAATGTTCAAGTCAATGACGAGTACGGTGATTTTTTTCTCCGAAACACAGCCTTCGGGTGTACTTACGGTGAAGGTGTAAGTAGTGGTTCGGTCGGGGCTTGCGTAGGGGCGTGCCGCAGCGGGATTGCTCAAACCGATGCTTGGAAACCACGAAACAGTCGAATTGAGCGGGGTAAGCATCCGAAGTTCGATACTATCTCCTTTCACCATAATCCATTTTTCTGTGCCATCCACGCGCGGCGGTAGCGATAATCTAGCCAACTGAGTGGTTTTGGCCGAACACCCTTCAGGGTTGGTATATGTGTAGGTAATGGGGTAAGTGCCTGCAGCTAGATTTTGTGAAACGAAGCGATTCCCCGTAACCCCATTTCCACTATAGACACCACCCGCTGGAGTTCCGTTGAGGGTAACGGCTTGGAGTGCGGTCGTACAAATGGGTGGAATGGAGTCTAAGCTTACTTTAGGAGAAGGCTTAACGATAATTTCTAATGTAAGCGAACGAGTAGCGCAGCGGGTGAATGTGTCAATAACAGCTACGCTGTAACTTCCTGATTTTTGAGGGTATAATTCGTGAGAAATGACCGAAAAAATGGGGATTCGACCTTCGTACCATACGTATTCGTAGGTTTTGACATCGGGTGTAAAAAGCTTTACGGAGTCATTGGAACAAAAAATAGGTGACCCCGTAATCGAAATGGGAGCGGGCGGCCCCGCAATTTGTTTAAGTACTAAACTGTCCTTGGCTTGGCATTTGGACATGGCATCGGTGACAATTACTTGGTAGATACCCGATTTTTTGACGTGATATAAAATGGAGGCATTGCTTCCTGCGGGTTGCCCATTATACTGCCATCCAACCGTAGAACCTGCCGTTACTTCAACGCTTAAATTGGTACTATCGCTATCGCAAAGAGGAACAGGGCGACTGGAAATGATTTTGGCCGCAGGGGTACTTTGGAGACTAACTGTCGTCGCAGTAGTGGCCTTTTCTTCGCTACTGCAACTCTGCACGGGTCGCTTCAAGAGCGTATACGTGCCTGCTTGTTTTACCGTCAAAGTGGTCGAGTTGGTAAGCGTAGTGCCGTTTTGCTGCCATTCGTAGGCCCACTGCGGGTCTTCGTCGTCGGCTTTCAAAACGGCGCTGTCGCTCCCGCACATGGTAAGCGCTGACAGATGCCCGTTGGGTTGGAACGACCCAACGACGCCAGAGGTACCCAATTTTAGGTTGATTGCCGCTGGTGGGGTGGTGGTTTGTCCCGAAAGACAGTCAACGACGAGAAAGATAAACTCGCGACGGACTTCACCAATTTTTACTCCATTTCGGTATTCTTCACAGCGAACGGCAAAGGCAAATGAACCTAGTTGAGAAGCGTTGACGGTGATTTTGCCCGTTTTTGCGTCAATTTGTAAGGGTGTTTTACCCAAAATGGCCTTGGTACTGTCAAAACCACTAGCCCAAGTCGCTCGCTTGTAGGGGCCTGATTGTGCTTTGGTGGGAAACGTCCCTCCGCCGTCCGTCGAGCCAATGAGCGGGGTGACTAAGCTATACGTAAGGAGGTCTTTGTCGGGGTCAGTTGCGCTAAAGTCGGCCTCTACGTCTTTTCCCGCGCATACGTATTTAATTTCGGGAGCTTTGAAAGTCGGAGAGCTATTGGGGATGCTGAGGGGCGGCAGTTCTGCATAAAAAACGAGCCCAACGCGGCTTGGCGTCTGAATATTGAGGAGGCTACCGTTGCGGCAACATTCTTCCCATGCCAAATAATAACCTCCCGATGCACTATAAGCGGCAGCTGAAAAAGAGGCGCTGACTGCGTAGCGAATGAGGGTGATTTTTGACTCGGAAGGAGTCCCGACGCAACGAGCATTGGCGTAGGGGAGTTCTCGCTTTTCGATTTGCAAGAGCGTAAAATCTTCGATACGGCTGTTATCACTCCTACGAAAAGCCGATACAAACGCCTTGTCATCGGTAGTGCGTAGGGCAGCGTCGTAGATGAGGGTAAGGGTAATGAGAAAATCGTTGGAAGAAGAGCTACGTTTGGTCACGGCAATGTCGCCACCAATGATGTGGCTGGCCCAACTGCTCACACTACACATCACCAAAAACACTGCTGCGAACCAACTTTTCATTGTAATGGGAATTTAGTTTGCTGGGAAATGCGTCAGAGATACTAAGCCGTATTTGCCTCGACTGAATGGGAAATGCGTCAGAGACGCTAAACCATATCCGCCCCGACTGGATGTCGGGGCGAGCATTGGGCAATAGCAAGCAAAATTTACACCAGTTTTTAGAAGGATATGATATCGCCCACTTTGATACCATATTTGTCGCAGTAGCCGCCGTTTACTTCTACTACGTATTGGGCTTCGCCGTAAGAAGGAAGGCTTTCTTCCGAATAGGGCTTGGCCTTTTTCTGAATAGAAACGATTTTTTTGCCAGAATCAACGTAAATAATGTCCAGCGAAATCATGGTGTTTTTCATCCAAAACGACTGAGGTTCCGCTTGGTCAAAAACAAAAAGCATTCCCACAGAATCGGAAAGATAAGGCCTAAACATCAGCCCTTTCGCTCGTTCGGTATCGTTTTCAGCAATCTCAACGTCGATTTTACGAAGTCGTTGATTTCCCCGTAAAAAAACGACTTCTCCTTCTTTGGTGATGCCACTGCTCGACGCCGCAGGAGCTGCCGAGGTAGCCGCAGGAGCGGAACTTTCGGGGGTAGCCAATGGGGCAGGGGCTTCGCTAGAGTCTGCTACTAGCAGAGGTCTTGCGATGTATAGAATCCCTGCCAGTACAAAAACTGCTAACAAGATATAACTAAAATAAGCGCTTCTTTTTTGCATGAATGTATTTGGTTTACGACCTACTCCTCATACGCCCAGTCGATACGGTGTTTCATGTCGCGGATGACGAGGTTTTGAGCTTTGAAATACGAACGAATTTGGTCTACTTTCTCGTATTGTTGAGCGGCTTTGTATTCACGGTATAGGTCAAGCATTCCATTCAAAACGGCGTCATTTTCGCTTCGTTCTTCGATTAGGCCCAAAATTTCTTCCGTAAAAATGATGAAGTTGTTTTTGAGCGAGGCAAATCCATCTTCTCCCAACGAAGCAGGTACAAGCTGATTTAAGTAGAGCATGTTGATATATTTCAACAAGTTGAACAGCTGTGCAATGGCCACGGCTGTATTCAAATCGTCGTTCATGGCATCGTAAAATGCCTGTACTGATTTTTTGATGTCAGCTACTTTCGTTTCATCCACCTGAACGCAAGGCGTCGATACCTTCAACCCAACTTCATCGCTGCTGGTGGTTACTTCGGCAGGAATGTATACCATTGATTTGATAGCTTTTAAGCCATTCATCAGGCGCTTGTATGCTTTGTGAGCGCCTTTTAACGCATCGTTTGAAAAATCAAGGGTGCTTCTGTACTGCGATTGCAGCATGAAGAACCGTGACGTCATCGGACTGTACGCTTGGTCGAGGAGCGGGTGATCGCCTGCAAACAACTCGCGCGGTAAAAACGAATTTCCCAACGATTTGGACATCTTTTGGCCGTTGACCGTAAGCATGTTGGAGTGCATCCAGTAACGCACAGGGTCGGTGCCATTGATACCCGTTCCTTGCGCAATTTCGCATTCGTGGTGAGGAAACTTAAGGTCCATTCCTCCACCGTGAATATCAAATTGTTTTCCTAAGTATTTGGTACTCATGCAAGTACACTCAAGGTGCCAACCTGGGAAGCCTTTGCCCCAAGGTGATTCCCACTGCATTATGTGCTCGGGAGCGGCTTTTTTCCAAATGGCAAAGTCGAGCGGATTACGTTTTTCGCTGGTTCCTTCGAGTTCGCGGGTTTCGGTCAAAAGTTCGTCCAATACCCTACCCGAAAGCTTTCCGTAACTGTGGCCTTGGCCGTTGTATTTATTGATGTCAAAATAAACCGAACCGTTTGATTCGTAAGCCAAGCCTTTGGAAATTAGGTCTTTCACGGCTTCGATTTGCTCAATCAAGTGGCCTGTAGCGGTAGGTTCAATGCTCGGAGAGCGGAAATTGAGTTGTTCCAACACTTGGTGAAAATCGTTGGTATAGCGCTGGACGATTTCCATGGGTTCCAATTGCTCCAATTTTGCCATGCGCCCGATTTTGTCTTCCCCTTCGTCGCCGTCGCCTACGAGGTGACCTACGTCGGTAATGTTACGTACATAACGTACTTTGTATCCAATGTGCGAAAGATACCGAAACAAGGTGTCGAAGGTGAGAAAAGTACGTACGTTTCCGAGGTGGACGTAGTTATAAACCGTAGGCCCACACACGTACATTCCTACGTACGGAGCGTTGATGGCTTCAAAAAGTTCCTTCTGTCGAGTAAGCGAGTTATAAATTTTGAGTGGCTGGTTCATGAGATATGTAAGTTGCTACTATTCAGGTTTTAGACTAAATTTCAAAATAGGTTAGCAGCAACATCGAAAGTAAACGAAAGTAAATTTTGTGACAGACATAATTAAAAACAGAATTAGTAAATGCAAAACTAACAATTTGTTGTGGCATCATGTACAAAATCCGTGCTGGAAGTTCAGTATTTGCGGATGGAACTGTAACTTTACCGGATGAAAAAACCTTTTATCGTTGGTATCACGGGCGGGAGTGCATCGGGAAAGACGTATTTTTTGAATAGTTTGATGGGAGCATTTTCAGAAGATGAAATTTGCCTGATTTCTCAAGACCACTATTACCGCCCTCGGCACGAAGTGCCTGTGGATGAAAATGGGGTCCATAATTTTGATTTACCTGTAGCAATTAATCACCGCTCGTATGCTGAGCATATTATTCAACTTAGAGAGGGTAAACCAGTTGAAAAACTAGAATATACCTTTAATAACCCCAATATCATTCCCAAAATGCTCACTTTTCGGCCTACTCCTATTATTGTGGTCGAAGGGATATTTGTGTTTTATTTTAAAGAAATTTCAGAATTGCTTGATTTAAAGGTCTTTATTGATGCCAAAGAGCACATTAAACTCAAGCGACGTATCATACGTGATCAAGTAGAACGGGGATATGACCTGACCGATGTACTATATCGTTGGGAGAACCACGTTTTTCCTACGTATGAACAATTTATTAAGCCTTCAAAAGCGGACGCTGATTTGATTATTCCTAACAACCGCCATTTTCACCGCGGGTTAGAAGTAGTTAAATCGTTTCTGAAAACAAAATTGTAACACACAAGAATTTACCACTCCCAGATAGTCGGGTTTTTGTGACGGCGTAAATGCTTACCAATTTCCATCCAAAAGGCCATAGCCAAATAGATAATAATAGGAGAGCCAAATGTTAGAAATGAGGCGTAAATAAAGTAAAGACGAATGCTACTGGCGGAAATGTTGAGGACTTCTCCCAAACTTGAACAAACGCCAAAGATTTGGTTTTCAATAAAATATCGGAAACGGTGCATAGCGTTTTAATGAAGTTTAAAAGCGAAAATAATGAACGAAAATGGGAATGTCAAGTCTTTGAATAAGAAGCCCTATAACTTGACATGTAACATTTATTTTATAATTTTGTTTCAAGGTTGCATCAAAACTTCGTTGTGAAAGCAATGCAAAGCTAACATAGGCATTTTCCTAACGGTGAGCATTCAAACCTTGTTCTCATTGTTTAGCGTCTGTCGGCCCTTTGTAATGTTCTTGTAAATGAGGTGATTGGCAATCAATCCCTTAAATTATTTTCTCATTTTTCTTAATTTTAGTAGTACAATGCAAACAGGAACAGTAAAGTTTTTCAATGAAGCAAAAGGTTATGGTTTCATTATACTTGACGGACCGAGCGACAAACAACAAGAAATTTTTGTACACGTGACTGCTTTAGGTGGCCTTGTCATTCGTGAGAAAGACCGCGTTGAGTTTGAGGTCGTGGAAGGAAAAAAAGGCATGAATGCAGCCAAGGTCAAGAAAATATAATATTTCGTTGGCCAAACGAGACAGGGAACGCTTTCGGCGTTCCCTATTTTTTTGCTTAAAAGACAAGCACAATAGCTAATTCCTATACCGTAAGGCGGTTTGGAATCTAATATATGGTATACAAAAGGTATAAATACATTTTTTTTCGTTGGCTTTGGCACGATTTATGATATTTCTGCTAACTGAAAATTCTTAGGGTTTATCAGTTATTTATGAAAGTATCATTACCAATCGGCTTGTTTTTCTTGACATTACTTCTTTCTCAGCTCAGCTGGGCTAGTGGTGTACAAGAGTGCGACGGCTTGTCGGCTCCTACGATAAATAGCGAAAAACAAGTAACATGCGCAGGGCAGCCGATTATTTTGAAAGCCGCAGGATGTGGAGGAGTTGTGAGGTGGTCAAATGGAAAAACAGGCACTCCGCTGACGGTATATCCATCGACAACAACGACTTATGAGGCGTATTGCCAAAAAGATAGCTGCAAAAGCGCTTTATCCAATAAAGTCATTATCACGGTTACGATTCCTGCAACGCCACTGGTGACTGCCAGCAAAACAAGCGTATGTTTAGGGGATAGCGTTACCTTGAAGGCTACGGGCTGCACTGGAAGTGTGATTTGGTCCAACGGAATGTTGGGTGCAACAATTCAAATACAACCCATTAACACCACAAAATATACTGCTACTTGCCGTTCTGAAGGCTGCGTGAGCTGCTTTGCTGACGACGTAATTGTCTCGGTGTTGGGAGGAGAGCCGTTGTTGATTTTAGCTGCAAAATCGGCTTTATGTAAAGGTGAAAGCACCACCCTGACGGCGCGAGGAAACTGCAGTGGACAAATTAAATGGTCTACGGGCGAAATAGGAAAAAGCATTACTATAAAACCCGAAACTTCGGCCGATTATTCGGTTGTATGCGTGTCTTCGGCCTGTAAACCAGTAGAAAGTACGCTTCGGGTAGAAGTGGCACCACCCACATTGCCATCAGTCAAAGCTTCTAAAGCCTTGGTTTGTCTTGGAGAAGAAGTCACCCTGACCGCCGAAGGCTGTAACGGTGCCGTGCTTTGGAATACGAATGACCAAGGGCGGACGCTTACTGTAAAACCAACCCAACAAACGCAATATACAGCGGTGTGCGTACGTGGCGAGTGCCAAAGTGGAGTTTCCAACCCTATTGTGATTTCGGTACAAAGCCAAGTGCCTGCGACCCCCGTAGTGGCCGCTCAACTTCAAAACTCTTGTCCTTTTGTGACGGTAGACCTTTCGAGTGCCATCCAGCAAAAAGCTACGGAAGGTGTGTATTTTGAGGCTAGAACGGGAAATTTACCTTCTTCGCCGCTTGTAGCGGATGTGGGTGCCGTTTCCGAAAATCGTACGTATTATTTGTTTGCCCGAAACGCCTACAGTTGCTATAGCGCTCCTGCTGCCGTGACGGTAAACATCAGCCAATGCGATAAACCTCTAGCGGTTTGTATCAACAACCCTGCAACGGCCACCATTACCATTACGGAACGCACTACCGCAGGAAATCAGTACCTCGAAGGGAAAATTGGAGGGTCGGCGAGTGTAGGTACGTGGGCCACCAACGGCACAGGAACGTTTAATACAACAACGGGTCTTTCGGTTGTGTATACACCTTCTCCAGAAGACCGTCAAGCAGGTAAAGTAACTGTACGTTTTAGCACCGATGACCCCGACGGCGATGGCCCTTGTAAAGCAGGAACATCGTTGGTAGAATTGAAAATTGACGCCACCACCGATAAGCCAAAAGAAATGGTAGGGATAAATAAATTGGTGAAAAGTTGGAAGCGCCTCAATACCAATTTGTTTGAAATAGAATTTAGTGTTCAAGTAGTAAATATGGGTGCCAACGATCTCGTCGAAGTACGATTGGTCGATAGCCTTGACAAGGTCTTTATAAATGGAGCAGTGATGCTGGGGAAACCAACGGTCTCTGTGGTAGATCCACTCACCAATACCGAAGTAAAGTGGGGAATAGATACTTCGTTTACGGGTAAAGAAGGAGCGTACGAATTGCTCATTCCTGAGGAGTGTAATTTAGTCGCAGGACAAGCAAGAGCGATTAACATCAAAACAACCGTTGATTTTACGAATGCCCAAGATTCGGTTTTCTACAACACCGCGTTTGTAACTGCCTTAGATATTAACGGAAATCTATGTACCGATAAGTCGGCCAATGGTAACTGGCCTGATATTAATCAAAACGAAGACCCGACTGACGACACGGCTCCTACGCCAATTGCGCTCAATACGCTACGTGGCAATGATAAAGATGTGTTTATTCCTGAAGGGTTTTCGCCTAACTCCGACGGGGTTAATGATTTTTTTGTTATCAAAAAGCCAATTACTATCAAAGCTTCCGTGGAAATATTTAACCGATGGGGGGGCTTAGTATATCAGGCCGAAGATTATAAAAACGACTGGAACGGAGGCCTACAAGGGGTACTTACGACAGGTACTTATTTCTATGTAATTAAACTGAGTGATGGACGCGAGTTTTCAAGATTTTTGACAATAAGCCGTTAATCATTATTCGTTAAAAAAATAGTATGGAGAGCCCTACTGGGTAAAAATGCAATCCCCAATGAATAAACTCAAGCACCTTTGTTTAGCTGCGTTGGTTTCGGTTTCGGCAATGGCACAAACGCCCGTTCGTGAGACGTTGCTTCAGCAGGCCAATCGTCAGTTTGATACGCAAGCTTACGCTAAGGCGGTTGCATTGTATCAAGAAATCATCGAAGATGGAATGCTCCCTGCCACTCAACGCCAGGTGACCTTCCTCAATATGGGGTATGCCTACCTACAGCTGGGAGACAATGAAAGAGCCGCTAGTTTTTACCAACAGGCGTTTGCCGACCAGCAAGGTTTGTCAGATGGACTCAAGAATCATTATTTGCATTATGCGAAAGTGTTAGCCAACCTTGGCCAAATGCAGGAGTCGCAGCAATATTTTAATCGTTATCAAACCGAAAAACAGCAGGAAGGCCGCGAAATGCAAAGCGCCCAAACGTACACGAAAAAACGAATCACGTACCGTTTGGATTACCTAGGAATCAATACCTCCGATGCCGAGTTCAGCCCTATGTATTACAAAGATGGGTTGGTGTATTTGTCGGGAAAGACTTCTGTCTCTTCGGAGTCGACGCAAAAGGGGTATCTTGATTTGTTCTATATCCCAAAGCGTAACGAAATAAAAGGCGTAACGACCCTTAATGCAGACGGAACTGAAACGGCGATAAAAGAAAGCTCACGGACTAGCAGCGCGTCTACCAGAGGCGGTCGCCTAGGGAGTGATTCCTATACCCGCCCCACATCGAACGATTCACGTACGTTGGGTAGTTATAACAGTTACGGATTGAATGAGGCTGCGGCTACTTCCACGGGCGAAGTGGCGAAACCAGGCAAACCTGTCTCGTTTAGTAAAGAATTGAATACGCGTTTCCACGAAGGACCCGCGACGTTCAGTGCGGATGGCTCTCGTATTATTTTTACGCGTAACAACTTCAACGAAGGACAAAAAGGCGTCAGCGAAGACAACAATATTAAGCTAAAACTATACACCGCTCAATGGGGCAACGGCGACTGGACCAACGTACAAGAACTGCCGTTCAACAGCGACGAATATTCCACGGCTCACCCCGCATTGAGCAAAGACGGCAATTTGCTGTATTTTGTTTCGGATATGCCCAAAGGCATGGGCGGGAAAGATATTTACGTGTCGCGTTGGGAAAATGGCCAATGGTCGAAACCTGTCAACTTAGGAAAAGAACTGAATACACGACAAGACGAAGTATTCCCCTTTGTGGATGAGGTAGGCAACCTTTATTTTTCCACCTCTGGGCGTAAAGGGGGGCTCGGTGGGCTTGATTTGTACTATGCGGTGTTGAGTAAAGATGGGACGAAAGTAATTGAGATAATTCATTTGGACGCGCCTATCAATTCCAAAGCCGACGATTTTGGGATAGTTACTGACGGAGCCCGTACCACAGGTTTCTTTAGCAGCAACCGCCGTGAAGGTGACGATGATATTTACCGCTTCACCCGCGAAAGCTCGTTGTATGAGTGCCGTGAGTTGCTGTTGCGGGTATTTGATTCTGAAACGATGCAGCGTCTCGATAGTGCTTCGATTGCTATCCGTTCAAAAATTGGCGGAGAGTCTACGGAAAAAGCGCTTCAAACCGATGCGGATGGCTGGGCACACCTTTGTTTGGCTTCGGATAATGACTTCATTTTTACGGTCTCTAAAGAAGGATTTACCGATAATACGATTGGTTTCTCGACGCACCACCTGACCGATGATAAACCTACAAGGCTAGAGCTTAGTTTGGCACGTCCGATTGTGGTTCAAAACTTAATGAGCCAGAACGAAACGCCTCAAAAAAAAAAGACATCCCTGAGTGATTCGTTACAGCACCTCAAACACTCGCGAGTGAGAGGGGTAGTACGAACCGAAACCGATCGTCAGCCGATTGAGGGGGTATTGGTAAGATTGCGCAATGAGTGTGATAAAAAAATATACGAAACGATTACGGGGCCTGATGGTAAATATGATTTTGAGATTTTAGAAGGATGTGATTACACCTTGATTTACTCAAAAGATACCTACGGTACCAACACCCTAAAAATCGCAAGAGTACCTAAAAAGACAGCTCCCAAAGTCCTTTCAAATGATGTAGGATTGTTGAAAAAGGGAGACATTGTTCAGTTGGACAACATCTATCACGATCAAGGCAAACTAGCGATTCGCCAAGACGCGGCTCGGGAGTTAGATAAATTAGTGGCGACGATGAAGCGTTATCCGTCGTTGCAAGCGGAGGTACTATCGCATACTGATAGTCGTGGAGATGCAGCCTACAACAAAACGCTCTCCCAAAAAAGAGCCCAATCGGTAGTTGACTATATGGTAACAAAAGGAATTGCTCGGAAACGACTCAAAGCTACGGGAATGGGTGAAAGTATGCCCGTCAACGGTTGTGTCGACGGAGTAATATGTACCGAGGCAGAATACCAACGTAACCGTAGAACAGAATTTAAAGTGTTGGAAATTAGATAATTGTCTTATTTGTAGTGCGGTGTTTTTTGAAAGCGAAGCAGGTTTTTGTAGCCTGCTTCGCTTTTTTATTGAGCAAAAGCCATAAATCGTCTATTTTTGGAGTGTCGGTAGGTGTATTGCCTTTCCATTAACCAACATAACTACGAAACAATGGGCTTTCGCTCTTCGCTTAGTAAACCGCTGGCTCGGTACATCGCTAGTCAGCAGCAGGGCTGGATGTACAACGCACCCGCCGCTCAGGATAAATGGCGTCAACGCCTCATTAGCCAAGCTAAACATACGGTGTTCGGCCGAGAACACTATTTTAAGGACGTAGTCTCATACGAAGATTTCAAACAAGCCGTTCCCGTTCGTGATTATGAAGATTTGAAAGGCTACATCCAGCAAGTAATCGACGGCAAAGACGATGTCTTGTGGCCTGCCAAACCGATTTATTTTGCCAAAACCTCAGGGACAACTTCAGGGACTAAATACATACCCATCAGTAAAGATTCTATCTCAAATCATATTGGCTCGGCTCGGGATGCGCTTTTGGCTTACATTCACGAAACAGGTCGAGCGGAGTTTCTGGACAAAAAACTTATTTTCTTGTCGGGAAGTCCCGTTTTGGATACCAAAGGAAGCGTACCTACGGGGCGACTTTCAGGTATTTCCAATCACCACGTACCTGCGTATTTGCGTACCAATCAGATGCCCACGTACGAAACAAACTGTATAGAGGAGTGGGAAGAAAAACTAGAACGCATCATTGATGAAACTATCCATCAGCCGATGTCTTTAATTTCGGGAATTCCGCCTTGGGTACAGATGTATTTCGATCGAATTATCGCGCGTACGGGCAAGCCCATTAAAGATGTTTTTCCCGATTTTCAGTTGTTTGTCTATGGTGGAGTGAATTTTGAGCCTTATCGGGCTAAACTGTTTGATTCAATTGGTAAAAAAATTGATTCGATTGAGATGTATCCTGCTTCGGAAGGGTTCATTGCCTATCAAGACTCGCAAGAGTCGCAAGGGTTGTTGCTTTTGGCCGATTCGGGTATTTTCTTTGAGTTTATTCCTGCGGAAGAGTTTTTCAACGAAAACCCAACTCGACTTACCTTAGAGCAAGTAGAAGTAGGTAAAAATTACGCCCTCATCATTAACAATAACGCGGGACTTTGGGGGTACTCGATTGGCGATACGGTAAAGTTTGTGTCCAAAGACCCGTACCGTTTGCTCGTAACGGGTCGTATCAAACACTTCATTTCGGCTTTCGGAGAGCACGTCATTGGGGAAGAGGTAGAGAAGGCACTTCAGTACGCTATGCAGCGCCACCCCGAGACGGAAGTGGTAGAATTTACCGTCGCTCCAATGGTGGCGCCAGCCGAAGGGCTTCCTTACCATGAGTGGTTGATTGAGTTTGCCAAGCCACCTCACAACTTAGAACAATTTGCGAAGGACATTGATGAGCGTCTGACAAAATTAAATGTCTATTATGACGACTTGATTTCGGGAAGTATTTTGCGGCCGCTTAAAATCAATTCCCTACCCAAAAATGCGTTCATAGATTACATGCGTTCGCAAGGAAAATTGGGGGGGCAAAATAAGGTTCCTCGGTTGTCGAATGACCGCAAAATAGCGGATGTACTCGCAAAATAGCCCAAAACTTTGTTCAAAGGCCGTCGTTTGTCGACGGCCTTTTTTTGTGGATTTTATACTCAAAAAATACTTACAGGGGGCGATACGAACAGCTCCGAAATTCGGCATGATTTTTGACTTCTTTGTGATAAAACGTAGAGAGGTTTTGTGCAACTACCTGATAATCTAGTGGTAAATTTTTGGGCAATTGTACAATTTTTTACTATCTTTACGTTAACAAAGCAAAATCAGCTATGGAAAAGCGGCGTCATGTGACTTTTTAGATGCTTCTCGTCGCAATGTTTAACTAACCAAAATTTGTTTTGAAAAGAAGTCAATGTCTCATTCTTTCAACACTTCTGTTGTACAGTGTAGGTGCAAAAGCCGAGGGCTTTAACGAATCTACATGTATCCGTTTTTGTAACGAACCATTGCCCGTTTACGAAAAACAGGTACTAAATTATTTTCAATCTGCGCTGCTTCATACGGCGAGTATGCCCCTTCATGAAATCAAGCCCCGTGCGCAGAAATTCTTTCAAGTAATTGATCCCATTCTCAAGCAGTATCAAGTTCCTTCCGACTTCAAATACTTATGTATAGTGGAAAGCGCACTTGAGGCAAAAGCAGTTTCTCACCGAGGAGCTTATGGATATTGGCAGTTTATGCCCCAGACAGCACGAGCAATGGGACTTGTTGTAAACGGCAAGGTCGATGAGCGTGAAGATTTGGTAAAATCGACCCACGCAGCGTGTCAGTATTTTGTTGACTTATACCACGAGCTAGGTTCGTGGTCGATGGTCGCAGCGGCTTACAATGCGGGTCCTACCAAAGTAAGACGGTACATAGGTCGTCACGGCCAAACGGGCTATTATAAGCTTCGTATCAGTGCCGAAAACCGTAAGTACCTCTACCGAGTTTTAGCGGCAAAAGAGCTGTTTACTCGTCCAGAGGTGTACACACCCGTGGTTTCGGAAGAAATCTCGCTTTCAAAGTTCATTAAGAAATTTGGATTAGCGTTGGGGTTGATTGCACCACCCAAAATCAAGGTAAAGCAAAATGCAGCGGACGAGTTGCAAATGGCGGATGTCGTAACTTCTCTTAATGAAGGATTAGTAAATGGTTTTGAAGAACTGATTCCGCTTTCGTTCAAACGAGTAGGGTCATTCCATTTTCCGTACCAAGAGGACACCGCAGACCTCGAATTGGCACAAAATTCGGAGAAGCACCAACGCTACATCTGGTGGCGTGCTATCCGACTAAACTACCGCCGTCGCAACGACCTCAAAGCGTTGTTGGCCGAGGCAAGAAGTTTAGATTTGCGTCAGGCCTCACCATTGGCTGCGTAGTAAAACACAACTACCACGAACAACAAAAAAGGCGGTTTTCTTTCGAAAATCGCCTTTTTTGTTGAGAAGTATGAATTAGGCTTGTTTCGCGACTTGGATATTGAAATGAAGCTTTACCTCGTCGCTTACTACTACACCACCTGCTTCGGTTACGGCACCCCAGTTCAAACCAAAATCTTTACGGTTGATTTTTCCATTAAGCTCAAAACCAGCTTTAGTATTACCATAAAAATCCACCATTTGACCACCGTAGTTAACGGCAAGGGTTACCGATTTTGTAACGCCTCTAAGGGTCAAATCTCCCGTAAGGGTAAATTCATCATCGCCTTTTGAAACAAATGAAGTTGAAACGAATGAAAGCTTAGGGAAGTTTTCTGCATCAAAAAAATCAGCGCTTTTCAAGTGCCCGTCGCGTTGTTCCATATTGGTGTCAATGCTGTTTACATCGGCAGTGAATGAAATAGACGCGCCTTCAAAGCTATCGCCTTCTGTTTGAACAGAACCTTCGAAAGATTTGAAACTTCCTGTTACAGTTGAGATAACAAGGTGCTTTACTTTAAACTGTACTTCTGAGTGTGTTGGGTCGATTACCCATGTTGAAGTTGCCATTGCTTTATTGTCTTAATTGAGTTATATCAAAATTGATGATGCAAATATATATGTATATACATATAATGTCAATACATTTTACGAAAAATATTTTTTACAACATAAAAAAACCGCTTTAGGAGTGTCTAAAACGGTTTTTTGGAAAAATAAAATCTGATTAAGCCATTTCTGTAACGCCCATGATGGGCACCTCTTTAGGCTCATTATGGCGAATGTACGTTTTGAAAAAACTGCGAATTTTAAGGTAAAGAACGCCTAAAACTGCCTCCTTAAAAATCTTCGTGGACATTTTAGAAACGCCTTTGGTTCGGTCAGTGAAAATAATCGGCACTTCAGTAAGTTGGTAGCCGTATTTCCACGTATTGAACTTCATTTCGATTTGGAAAGCATATCCCACAAACTTAATATCATCGAGACCAATGCCTTGGAGAACTTCCCGCTTGTAGCAAATAAAACCCGCCGTTGGGTCCATGATTTGCATTCCCGTCACAAAACGCACATAAACGCCCGCAAAGTAGGACATCAGAACCCGCCCCATCGGCCAGTTGACCACGTTGACACCCTTGATGTAACGCGAACCAATCGCCATGTCGCTACCGCCTTCGGAACAAGCTTGGTAAAGGCGTTCCAAATCGGCGGGATTGTGCGAGAAATCGGCATCCATTTCAAACAAATAGCGGTATCCTTCTCGAATCGCCCATTTGAAACCGTGGATGTAGGCTGTGCCTAGTCCCTGTTTACCTTTTCGTTCCAAAATATGCAAGCGACCAGTAAATTCATTTTGAAGCTCTTTCACTTTGAGTGCAGTGCCATCGGGCGAGCCATCATCCACAATTAGGATGTCAAAAGGCTGTGAAAGACCCATCACACGGCGAATAATCGCTTCAATGTTCTCAATCTCGTTGTACGTCGGAATCACTACCACACACTCTTTCATAGCTTTAGCGGGTTTGGGGATAATAACTGCTCTAATACAAAAACGATTCCAAACTATGATAAGTATGTGACAAAATCGTTAAAAAGAGTTAATTTTTATAGGTTGCTAGAATATTCCTTCACAGTGTCGATAAAACAACGCACTTTGTCGGGGTCGGTGTCAGGATAAACGCCGTGTCCTAAGTTAGCGATGTAGTGTTGTGTCCCAAAAGTATCTATCATCTTGCGCACCTCTTTGCGAATTTGGTCATAAGGCGCGTACAATACGCAGGGGTCGAGGTTGCCTTGAAGCGTTTTGTTAGGAATCAATACGCGCGACTCAGCAGCGTCCATGTTCCAATCTAAGCCTACGACCGAACAGCTCAATTGTCCAATTTCTTGGCGGGCAAAAAATGCCCCTTTGGCAAAAACTGTCACGGGCGCTTCGGTAATGGCATCGCAGATTTGCTTGATATAAGGCAACGAATACTCGCGGTATTGCTCTGGTGAAAGAATGCCTGCCCATGAATCAAAAATCTGAACCAAGTTAGCACCTACCGCAATTTGGGCTTTTAAATACGCAATGGTGCTGTCGGTGATTTTTTGAAGCAACTTATGTGAAAACTCGGGGTCGGCATACAGGGCTTTTTTAGCTACTGAAAACGTCTTTGACCCACGGCCTTCAACCATGTAGCAAAAAATAGTAAAAGGAGCGCCCGCAAAGCCAATGAGTGGTACGCGGCCGTTGAGGTCACGCTTCACGATTTTGATGGCTTCTAGCACATAGCCCAAATCTGTTTCGGGGTCGGCAATGCGCAAGGCGTCGATATCGGCCGTCGTTTTGACAACGTTCGGAAATACGGGACCGCGTTTTTCTTCCATTTCATACGGCAATCCCATGGCCTCGGGCACTACGAGAATGTCAGAAAAAATGATGGCAGCATCTACGCCCAACAAATCGACGGGCTGAATGGTCACTTCGGCGGCTAGCTCGGGCGTGGTGGCCAATTGGATAAAACTTCCTGCTTTCTCGCGCACAGCACGGTACTCGGCTAAAATTCGACCCGCTTGACGCATCATCCAAACAGGTACACGTTCGGTTTTTTCTCCGCGTGCAGCACGCAGAAACAAGTCATTTTGTAGTAATTCCATACTGCAAATGTACGAAGAAGCGGGCAGTTGAGATGGGGGTAGGGGTAGAAATATCCGTTTAATAAAAAAGCCGCCAGCGGGTTTGATCCCAATTGGCGGCTAGGGGTTTATAGAGGAAGGTTACGATGCCAACCCGTCGAGGGTAAGATGGCTATTGTAAAAACGTAAATCAATCAAATCGGGAGGGAGTGTTTTGGTGTTCCAGTGGCGATGGATGCTCAACGCTGCCCCCAACGAAGTGGCTTGCGCTACGGATGCCGCAAATACCTCTAGGTCAGGAAAAGCCCCTGCCAACAGATTCATATAAATGGGGTTTTTGGAAAAACCGCCGTCCACAAAAATCCGCTTAACGGTCGAGCCTCTTAAAACCAACTCCGTCGAAATGATTTGCTGACCGACAATGTCCAAAATCAACTGGTGATACGCTTGTTCGTACGAGTCAAAAGCCCCCAAATCACGTTTCCCAAACAATCCTTCGGTCATCGGAGGTTTTGAGAGGCTTTCAAAGTCGATACCTTCGGTTTTTTTCTCGGTTTTGAGTTGCTGAATGAGAGCCGCATCAAACGCTACTTTTTTGTAAAAATCAAGGTCTTTGTCGAAATGAGTCGCTAATCGCTTGGTTTGCTGTTCGTGTTCGTAGCCCGCAAATAAGCGCGATGCCTTCACAGGTTTGCCGTTGTACTGCATGTAGCACAAACAGTCGTATTGAAGCTCTTCGGCTGTGAGCGGCGTATGATTGTAAGGATTGAGGCTAATGCACCACGTTCCCGTTGAAATCAATACAAAAGGCTCTAAAAAGCTAACCAAGTACGGAATCAAAGCCGATGAACTATCGTGCAAACCGACGCCCACAATGCGCTCTTTCTCATTGAGCACGTGAGTAGAAACTACGTCTGCGGATTGAATAGGAGCAAGTTTAGCTCCGATTTGCTCATTGGACACCCAAGCGTGGTAATCGTTCGTATCAAAATCCCAGAGGTTGGTATGGCAACCAATGCTCGTAATATCGGAAGCAAATTGCCCCGAAATCAGCGAACTGACGTATTGGGGTAAGTGCAGTGAATACTTTATTTTTTCAAACAACGCAGGGTTTTCATGCTTCAGGCGATAAATAATCATGCCCGAATTGAGGCTCCCTAAAATAGGAGAGGCCGTTTTACGCGAAAACTCTTGCTCCCCGCCGTAGGTATCATAAAATTGCTTCTTGAGTGCCTCAGGGTACGGTTTTAGGTAATTGAACAAAGGGGCAACGGGCTTGCCGTCTTCGCCTACGTGAACAAAACTTGCTCCGTAGGTGGAAAAATTGATGGCTTTGACGTCGTATTCTTCGAGCGATAACACTTCTTGGAGCGACTGGATAACCCAATCGGTCAAGAGGGCTACGTTTTCGCAAGGGTCGCCGTCTTCGTCGGTTGTTTCGGGAAATTGCCCCGATTTTTCCAAAACAATACGGTAATTTTCGTCAAAGAGGAATACTTTTTTGTTGGTTTTACCAATGTCCAATACGGCACAAACAGGAGTTTTCATCTTACAAGCCAGTCGCTACAGTTTTAAGACCACGTTCGGCAATGAGATTTTCGCGTACTTTTAAGTGGCGGAAAAGTCCCAATGGATTTAACGCTCCTCCTGCCCGAAGACGAGCTTCGGCTACGAGCGAACGCACGTCGGTACGGAACGCATTTTGGAGAATTTCTTGGCAACGAACCACGTCATTGATGGCTTGTGCTTCTTCGAGGGCCTTTCTATCGACCGAAAGTGCCTGGGCGTAAGCCATCATAATGCCTTCGACAGATTGGAGTAAGTCTTCAAGCGGGTCTTTGACGTTGTGAGAGGCATCAATCATCCAGCCCAAATCAGTCGCGTGATTTAACCCACGGGCATCCATACCGTCCACCAATTCGTTGAAGATAAGGAACAATTGGTACGGTTTCATGGCACCTGCCGTAAGGTCGTCATCGCCGTATTTAGAGTCATTAAAGTGGAAACCACCGAGTTTTTCTTCCATCAACAACAAGGCTACAATTTGCTCAATATTGGCGTTGGGCAAATGGTGTCCCAAATCAACGAGCGTATAAGCGCGGTCGCCAAGTTTCTTTACGTACGAGTAGGACTGGCCCCAGTCGCCTACGGTCGTCGAATAGAAGTTAGGTTCGTAGGCTTTGTATTCCAAGAACATCTTCCAGTTGTCGGGCATGGCCGCATAAATTTCGTGAAGACTTTCAAGGGTATTTTGGTAAGCTCTACGGAAATTGAGTTGGCCTGGGAAACACGAACCGTCTGAAAGCCAAACCGTCAACGATTCCGAACCAAGCTCGATACCGTGCTTAATCACTTCAATGTTATGTTCAATGGCTTGTTTACGAACGCCTTTGTCAACGTTTTGTAACGAACCAAACTTATAGCTTAACGCTTGGTCGGCTTGGTCTTGGAAGGTATTGGAGTTAACGGCGTCAAATTTTAAACCATGTTGGGCTGCCAGCGCTTTAATCGCTTTGGCATCTTTTGGAATATCCCAAGGAATGTGAAGGGAGATTGCGCCCGATGCTTGATTCAAGGCGTGTAATAAACCTACGTCTTCAATTTTTTCTTCAAGGCTACGAGGTTCGCCACCGCCCGCAAAACGGCCAAAGCGCGTTCCGCCCGTTCCAAGTGCCCACGAAGGAATGGCAATTTGAAAATCAACCAATTTTTGAATGATGGCTTCGGCATTTTCAATTTCTGAAACAGCGAAGCTCAAACGGCGTTGATGTCCCGTAAGTAGGTCATCGTTATGCTGTTGTATTTTATAGTTTTCGAGTTGCATAATTGAACTTTAGTTATCTTTGTTAATGGACAAACCTATTTACCAGCTTCAATCCTCTTCTGATAGTTTGCAATTCGTTTTTGAAAGTATCAGCCAGGAAAGAATTATTCGCAAGGCAGTCGCGTATATTTTGTCGGATGATAATCCAGATTTATATCAATTGATTTTTGGCGACTTAAAAGAAAATGGCGACATTGATATTCTATCAGCTAGTAATAATAATGACATGAAACAAGTTTTAACTACTGTAGTTGATACGTTATCTACTTTTTTCGAGCATTATCCTATGGCTACTGTAGCATTTACAGGAAGCACTTCTAGCAGAACGAGGTTATATCGTGCCGCAATTACGCAATTTTTAAAGGAAACTAATCTCTATTATGACGTAGTCGGAATTACTGAAAACGGGATACTTGAAAGTTTTAACAGTAAGGGCAACTATGTCGGATATTTAATAACTCAAAAATCATGAAAACCAAAAAAGCAGTATCAACGTACTCTGAAAAAACGATGCCATATATCAATTTGAAAAGTCCTGAGATTAAAGAGCAAATAGATAAAATGGCTAACATTTTAAAAAAAGTACAACTACCTCTTACTAAGAAATGAGCTTCGTAGATAAAATCTAACGCCTGAATTCAGGCGTTAGATTCGAGTATTAAACTAACCTATGATGAAAAAACAATCTTTTTTAGCGAACAAACGCCATGGCTACTCCGCCATCAACGTTCAAAACGTTGCCCGTTGACTTGCTGAGTAAGCCTCCTACGAATGCGAAGCACGCATTGGCGATATCGTCGGGTAGAATGGCTTCGTTGAGGAGCGTACGTTTGGCATAATAAGCAGGAAGCTCTTCAATCGTGATGCCGTAGGCTTTGGCGCGTCCTTCGGCCCAGCCACCTGCCCAAATGTTTGAGTCAGCGATAACGGCGTCTGGATTGACAGTATTAACGCGGATTTTATCGCCGCCCAATTCGGCTGCATTCAGACGGCTCAAGTGCAACTGAGCTGCTTTAGCCGAACCATAACCTGCGTTGTTTGGCCCAGAAACAAGGGCATTTTTACTCACAATATTGATGACATCACCCCCAAAACCTTGCTTGCGCATTACTTCTACCCCTGCTTGCGTCACAAGGAACTGCCCTTTGACGAGGATGTCGTACAAGCGATCCCAGTCTTGAAGGGTATGGTCTTGGATGGGTTTTGAGATACTGATACCTGCGTTGTTGACGATAATATCTACGCCACCAAACGCAAGCGCTGCGGCATCCATCGCATCCACAATGCTAGCAGCATCGGTTACGTTAAGGAGTGTAGTTGATACGGAATCTCTGCCAAACTTCTTGACAAATTCGTCTTTTGCTCCCGCAAGACGTTCTTCGTTGATGTCGTTAAGAACAACCACTGCGCCTTCTTCGGCAAACTTTTTCGCAATAGCCTTACCAATTCCCCCTGCGCTTCCCGTCACGAGTGCTACTCGTCCTGACAAAGCTTTGGGTTTGGGCATCCGTTGAAGTTTGGCCTCTTCGAGCAACCAATACTCGATATTAAACGCTTCTTGACGGGGCAATGCCGTATATTCAGATACCGCTTCCGCGCCCTTCATTACGTTGACGGCATTGATGTAATACTCCGACGCCAAACGGGCCGTCGTTTTATCTTTTGAGAAGGTAAACATTCCCACCCCTGGATACAAAATGACGACAGGGTTAGGGTCGCGCATGGCAGGGCTATTAGGGTGCTTACAAGCTTCGTAATATTCGGAGTACATCGCACGGTAGGCTTCAAACGCAGGTGTTAATTTCGCTTTGATAGCCGCTACGTCCGAAAGGTCTTCGTCGGGAGCAAGTTCAAGTACCAACGGAGAGATTTTTGTGCGGAGGAAGTGGTCTGGGCAAGAGGTCCCGAGGGGAGCCAATTTGTCCAAATCGTTTGAGTTTACAAATTCCAATACACGCGCATCGTCGGTGAAATGTCCCACCATCGTGCGGTACGATGAGCAGAAACCACGCAAAATGGGGGCCAACTTAGATGCTTGTTTGGTACGGGCTTCCACAGGAAGACTCTCGATTTTTGGCCCACCAAATACTGGACGCGTCTTACCATAATTTGCTTCTAAGTATTCGGCGCATTTTTCGATGACTTCGAGGGTATTGAGGTAACTTTCGTACGCCGTGTCACCCCACGTAAACAAACCGTGTGAGCCAAGCATGATACCACGTAATTTGACACCGCGAGAAGCGGCTTCTTCCAAACAAGCGCGGAGCTGAAGACCCAATTCAAAACCTGGGCGTTGCCAGCCTACCCAACCTACTTCACCACCAAATAGTTCTTCGGTGATTTTTTTGCCATCTTTAGCCGCTGCAATGGCAATGGCCGCATCTGGGTGAAGGTGGTCGATGTGCGCAAATGGTAAAAATCCGTGGAGAGGAGTATCAATAGAAGGTGCTTTTGAGGCGAGATCAAAGATACAGTGGTTGAACAATTCTACCATTTCATCTTCAAACTCCACACCACGATAAACGTTTTCGAGGTTTCGTAAGCGCTCCATGTACAATGCCGCGCATCCTGATTTTTTGAGCGTACCAATGTCTCCGCCTGAGCCTTTTATCCACATTACTTCGACATCTTTGCCAGTAAGTGGGTCTTTATCCGTAATTTTAACGGACGTGTTACCGCCTCCGTAGTTAGTCAAACGAAGATCGGCGCCCAGAATGTTGGAACGATAAATAAAAAGAGCTACTTCGTCGCCCGCGAGTTCGGCGGCTTTGGCTTCGTCCCAAAGATAGCTCACATGTTTGAATTGCGTGGTAGTCGCTGACATGGTGTTTTGTGCGATTATGAATAGTATAGTACCTGTTCTGAGATTGATAGTACAAATTTAGGTGACGTTTCTTTGGATAGTGTCATGTACCTTCATGGACTATTTTTATATTTTCTTATCTTTTATTTTTACGACCATGAAAGCAATGATTGTTACCCAAACTGGTGGACCTGAGGTTTTATCTTTAGAAGACCGTTCTGTCCCTATTTCTACTGGTACAAAGGTGCTTATCCGCGTTTATGCGGCGGGCATAAATCGTGCCGATATTTTGATGCGTCAAGGTCGTTACGGGATTTCGTCGCAGCCACCTTCCGAGCCGCTGGGGCTTGAAATTGCGGGGGTAGTGACTGAAATTGGCGAAAATGTATCGCGCTGGAAAGTGGGCGATAAAGTGTGCGCCCTCATCAAAAATGGCGGATATGCCGAGTATGCTTTGGCCGAATCCGCTCATTGTTTGCCCATTCCGTCGGGTATGTCGTTCGAACTGGCAGCGTGTTTGCCAGAAACGACAATGACGGTTTGGAGCAATGTGTTTCAGCGAATGCAATTAAAAACGGGCGAAAATTTTTTGGTACACGGAGGCACAAGCGGGATTGGTGTCACGGCCATTCAGTTGGCAAAGGCGTTTGGCGTGCAAGCGTTTGCTACGGCAGGCAGCGATGAAAAATGCCGTTTCTGCGAAGAGCTTGGCGCCGTTTGTTGTGTTAACTACAAAACGAAGGATTTTTTGGAGGAATTAAAACCCCATGGAATGGACGTGATTTTGGATTATGTCGGAGGGGATTATACGGCCAAAAATATCCGACTTTTACGCCCCGATGGTCGTTTGGGCTTTATTGCGAGTTTGGGCGGGGCACAATCTCAGTTCAATATTTTGGAAGTCATGAGCAAGCGAATCACGATTACGGGAAGTATGCTTGCCCCGCGCGACGATGCGTTTAAGGCGCAGTTGGCGGCCGAGGTGGAAAAACACGTCTGGCCGTTGATAGAAGCGGGAACGTTTAAGCCTATTTTGTACAAAACCTTTCCTTTGGAGCAAGCCTCAGGGGCACATCGCCTGATGGAAAGCAGCGAACACATTGGGAAAATTGTCCTGCGTATGAAATAAAAAGGTCGGGTTGTAAGCAACCCTCCACACGTTTGCGTGAAGGGTTGCTCACAACCCGACCGAAAGCAATCAATCTTTTAAACTCCCTCAAACTGACGCAAGAAACGAACGTCGTTTTCAGAATAAAGGCGAAGGTCGCGAACGCCGTAACGAAGCTGGGCAATGCGCTCAACGCCCATCCCAAACGCAAAACCTGTGTATTCTTCGGGGTCGATGCCGCAGTTGGCCAATACGTTCGGGTCAACCATGCCGCTTCCCGCAATTTCTACCCAGCCTGTCCCTTTTGAGAGGCGATACGTTTCTTCGGTGTCCGTTCCTAACCAAATGTCAATTTCGGCGCTAGGTTCGGTAAAAGGGAAAAACGAAGGACGAAGACGAATCTTCACGTCTTTGTCAAACATCTCTTTGGAGAAATGATAAAGGGTATCTTTTAAGTCTTTGAAACTTACGTTTTTATCGATGTAAAGCCCTTCTACTTGGTGGAAGAAGCAGTGAGCACGGGCCGAGATGGCTTCGTTGCGATACACCCGTCCTGGCATAATGGCGCGAATAGGCGGTTTTTGACGCTCCATCATCCGAATTTGAACGTTGGACGTGTGCGTACGCAACAGCATATCTTGGGTAGGGTCTTCCGCATTTTTTGCCACAAAAAACGTATCCTGCATTTCGCGCGCAGGGTGGTTTTCGGGGAAGTTTAACGCGGTGAAGTTGTACCAGTCTGACTCGATTTCGGGGCCATCGGCTACGCTAAAGCCCATGCGCTCGAAGATTTCGATGATTTTGGCGCGTGCCAACGTCAGCGGGTGAATGCTGCCTAGTTGGTTGGAAGCAACGGGTAGGGTTAAATCAACAGTTGGGCCAGCATTGCCACTATCGTTAGATTCAAACTCTGCTTGAATAGCAGCAAAACGGTCAGTAGCAAAATTTTTGAGTGCATTTAGTTCTTGACCTACCGTACGACGTGCTTCTTTGGGAATGTCTTTGAGTCCTTCAAATAAGGCTTCAACGATTCCTTTACGCCCAACAAATCGTTGACGGTATTGTTCTAACTGGTCTTTGGTAGCAACTTCAAACTGCTCAATTTCTTGATATATCTCTTTGACGCGTTCTGTAAGCATTGGGTGATGAGTGGCTGGTGATTAGTGACAAGCACTACGTTTAAATCCATTTTATGGTGCAAAGTTACACATTCTTCCCTAACTAACCACCAACCACCGACTCCCAACTATTATTTATTGCTCCCTGAGACTTTTCCTGCTTTTTGAGGAATTCCAGGTTGAGTAATTTCAAAATTTTCTTGTTTCTTAGCCTCAGCTACGAGCTTACGAACGTCAGCCAACAATTTTTTGGCATCGTACACAATTCCGTCTTTTACCGTGTATTTCACGCCGCCTGCGCGTACGACTTCGTTTTTATCGTTGAGGCGAATCGCCCCCGTTCCGTAAAGGGTTTTTAGATTGGCGAGCGGGTTTTCTTCGGTAATGACAAAGTCGGCTAGTTTACCAATTTCAACCGAGCCAATTTCTTTGTCCATCCCTAGCGCCTCAGCTCCTTTGATGGTTGCCGCCCGAATGACCTCCATAGGGTGGAAACCTGCTTCGCGGAGCAACTCCAGCTCGCGGATGTACGCAAAACCGTACAGTTGATAAATAAAGCCCGAATCAGAACCCGTTGTGACGCGTCCGCCGCGGTTTTTGTATTCATTGATAAACGCCATCCACAAGCGATAGTTTTCTTTCCATGCTACTTCTTGTTCCGTGCCCCAATTGTGCCAATACGACCCGTGCGAAATGCGGCTTGGACCATAAAACCGCCAAAGCGAGGGGAGGGTATATTCGTCGTGCCACTCGGCGCGGCGGGCGAGCATCAGTTCGCGGTTGGCTTCGTAGATGTTGAAGGTAGGGTCGAGGGTAAAGTCCAATTTTAATAATTCTTCCATCACGTAATTCCAACGCTCTGAACCTGGTTTTGCGGCTTGTTTCCACAGTTTTCCTGCTTCTTCAAAACGATTTTGCTCGTTGTTGTAATTGTAGTCGGAAGGGTAATTTTGAACGGTTTTGTCGTCAAAAAGGGCTTCTGGTAGGCCGTACCAGTGTTCCATGCTGGTCAGCCCTGCTTTGGCGGTCGCCAGTACGTTCATGCGTGCTACTTCGGTTTGGGCGTGGTGGCAAGCTGAGCCAAGGCCGAGTTTTTTGTTTTCTTCCAAAGCCGCTTTAAACACGTCGGGTTCGGCTCCAAAAAACTTGATACCATCGGCACCCTTTTGGGCGTTTTGACGTACCCATTCGCGGGCCTGTTCGGGGGTCGTGATAAAATCTTTCGCGCCTTGTCCAAACACTGTATAAGCCTTGATGCGTGGGGCGGTAATCAAGTTTTTGTTGCTTTTTTCTTTCTGGTCGAGTACCCAATCAAGGCCATTACCACATGACGGGTCGCGGACGGTGGTGACGCCGTGGGCCATCCAAAGTTTAAAAACGTATTCGGCATTGGCGCCTTGTTGTACCCCGCCAATGTGACCGTGCATATCCACAAAACCAGGCATCAGGTACATGCCTCGGCAATTGAGTTCTTTGTCGTCGGCGTTGGCTTTGATGCCGTCTTGGGCGGGCATACCTGGGTAGCCTGCTTGACGAATTTGGGCAATGCGGTTGTTTTCCACCAAAATATCCATGGGGCCGATTGGAGGTGACCCAGTACTGTTGACAATGGTCACGCCGCGAATAATAAGGCGTTTGTGAGGGCCATCGCCTTCGGCGCGGTTGGGTGCTTTTTGGACTTGGGCAACTAACCCAACTGCCTGAAAACAAAGAAGGGAGAGAAGTAAAAGTTTGATTTTCATGAAGGGTTGGAAAGGTTGATGAGTAAAACTCAAAAATACTGAATTGAAGAGCGAATAACGAATAAACAACGGCTGAATTTTAGCCATAAAAAAAGAGCGAGGAACGCATCCTCGCTCTTTTTTGGTAAAAATCCGATTTATACTTCGTCGATTTCTACTTCTTCTTCTACTTCTTTGCCGCTCTGGGCATCTTTGATGGTTTTATTTTCTACTTCTTGGCGTTTCGATTTGAACTTCTTGATTTGGCTTTTGAGAGCTTCAAGAGCAAGGTCAGTCGCTTCTTCAAATGATTTTCCTTTTTCTTTGACAAAAAGCTCACCGTTGGGAACCTTAATTTTTACTTCTAAAATTTTATCTTTGATTTTACTGCTTTCACTTTTATCTAATCGGAGATACACTTCACCTCCTGTTATTCGATCATAAAACGTTTCGAGTTTTTCAAGTTTTTTCTGGATGAATTCGAGCAGTTTTGGATCTGCGTCGAAGTGGATAGCGTGCATTTGCAGTCTCATAATTTTACGCTTTAAGTTTAACAATCATTTGCAACCGCATTCGTGGATTTGAAAAGGGTAAAAAATAGCGGTCTGTCAGTAGCAGACCGCTATTTTCGGGACTTCGGTCCACCTTTCACGATTGTGAGTCTAAACTGTGTATTTATTTTGAGAAAATCAAGGACTACGGCTAGTTTTTTTGCAACTTTATTTCAACTCGCTCAGTGCCAGTGTATCCATGTCGGTATATACGTAGTTCTCACCTGCCATTGCCCACAAAAACGAATAGCTGGTTGTTCCTGCTCCCGCGTGAATCGACCAAGGAGGTGAAATAATGGCTTGTTCGTTGGCTACGACGAGGTGGCGGGTTTCGGCAGGCTCACCCATAAAATGAAATATGCGGTGTGAGTCTTCGATGTCGAAGTACACGTAAATTTCGGTACGGCGGTCGTGAATGTGCGGCGGCATGGTGTTCCAAACGCTGCTGTATTTCATGGAAGTCATCCCCATCACGAGCTGACAGCTTTCAAGCCCATCCGCATGAATGTACTTATAAATAGTACGAGTATTGGCCGTTTCTGGCGAGCCCATGTCGGTTGGAGTAGCATCGGCAGCTTTCATCATGGCGGTTGGCACAACGCGGTGCGCTGGGGTCGAAACCAAAATGAACTTTGCAGGAAACTCAGGGTCAAGACTCTTGAACGATACTGATTTATTGCCTTTACCCACGTACAAACAGTCACGTTTTTGAAGGGTAAACAACTCCTCATCCACCATGACAAATCCATCTCCACCGATGTTAAGAATCCCCAACTCACGGCGCTCTAAAAAATAGTCAGAGCGAAGTTCGTCGTAGGTAGGTAGTTTGTGCAATTGCCCTACGGGTTTAATTCCCCCCACAATCATGCGGTCGTAGTGAGAATACACAAAATGAAACTGGTCGGGAACGAACATTTTTTCCATCAAAAACTCTTCCCGAATACGTTGAGTAGTGTAATTTTTAAAATCAGTAGGATTGGTCGTATGGCGAACTTGGATGTGCATGAGCAAAAGTTATTTTAAAATTGGTTCTAAGGCTTTATTGTTTTGGTCGAGCCATTCAGTAATTTCTTCTACAATTTGTCGAACGCCAATTTCGGGTTTCCAGCCTGTTAGACGAGTCACTTTGCTATTGTCCGTAATATACATCCGAATATCCGCCGTACGGGTTTCGGGTACTTGCTTGATTGGAATGGTTTTTCCAGTCACTTCTTGACATACTTTGGTAAGCTCTTGAAGCGACGTGCTGCTTTCTACGCCACCGCCTGCGTTCAAAATTTCACCGTTTACTTGGGCAATGTTATGCAATTGCCAGTCAATCAAACGGTACAAGTCTGCTACGTGGAGCATATCGCGGGTTTGTTTACCCGTACCGCCGTAGCCAAAGTAGCCTAGTTGTTGTTCCCAATAATGCTTCGCAATCCAAAGAACCATCACTCCTTGGTCCACTTTGCCCATTTGCCACGGGCCAGTAATCACGCCGCAGCGATTAATGACCGTACGAAGTCCATAAAATTCGTTATATTCTTGAATCAAAAGCTCCGAAGCAAGTTTTGTCGTGCCATACAGGGAACGCGCGCCATCGAGGGGAAAATCTTCCGCGATTCCTTTGGACGATACCCCTTTTACGGGCTGGTCGTCGGTGAGGGAGAAACGCGTTTCTTCTTCCACAAAATTCAACGTTTCGATGGTTTTGATGGGATAAACGCGGCTCGTTGAAAGAAAAATAAAGTTGGCCTTGTGCTTGAGAGCGTAGTTGAGGCAGTTAACAGTTCCAAACAAATTGGTATTGATAAGGTAGTCGGGAGTACCGTCAAGACCAGCCAATACCGATGGCTCTGCCGACGCTTCGATGATTGAGTCAACCGCTGGTAGCGAGTCGAAGTCTTCTTTGTTACGAATATCTCCGTGAACAAACGTAATGCCCGCTTGGGCTAACCGAGGAACGTTGAGTTCAGAACCTTTTCTCTTTAAGTTATCTAAGCAAAAGATTTCGTACGATGGGTAATTGGTTTTTAGCGCTATGGCCAACGAGGAGCCGACAAAGCCAGCTCCTCCCGTGATTAATATTCTCATTTTAACTATAAATACGTTTCAATTTAATGTTTTCGGCGGGACGGATAATGAGGGGTACTTTTTCGATTTTTACCGCACTACTGTCAAGTCCAAACCACTTGTCTTCGCTAGTCGTAAAACCTTTGATGAAAAAATAAGCTTTCATAATGGCCTGTTCAAAGAGCGGGAGTTCGTTTTCGAAGGACAAGAACTTCTCTAATACTACAAACCGAAAATCGCCGATAACATTGTGTCGGTTGAGCGATTCGTAGCGGCTTGTAATGTCCACTTCCTTGTTTTTGACCATTTCTTCAATCACCTTTTTGAAGTAAAGGTTTACCCGTTGTTCGATGCGGAAGCCTAGGCGGAAGTTTACCCGAATGACGTCGTCAGGCTCGATGACATTTACTTTGTACTCCATTGTATATGGGTCATCGGTGGTATCGACGTGGACAAACCAGTAAATATCGGCGCGTTTGGGGCGTTTTTGGAAGATAGAATAAATCACTTTCGACTCTATTTCCGACATCCGCGAAGCGTTGCTCATAAAAATGAGGTGAGTAGCGTACTTGGGAATCGAAATATCGCGACTAAGTTCTTTGAGCGAATCGACATAATCGTTGAGTTTGACGTATTCGGTCAAGCGGAGTTTAATGTAGAACGCTCGGTACCAAACAAACATAAGACCTGCAATCATCGCCCCAATTACCAACGACACCCAACCTCCGTGCATAAATTTCACAAGGTTGGCAATCAGAAAAGAACCCTCGATGGCAATGTATACTCCCATAAACACAACGACGCCCCACATTTGATATTTTTTGGCGTAGAGATAATACGACATCAAAATCGTAGTCATCAACATCGTGAGAGTGATGGCAAGACCATAGGCCGCTTCCATGGCCGATGATTCTTTGAAATACAGCACCACGCCAACGCAGCCTAACCACAACAGTAGGTTGACGCTTGGGACGTACAACTGCCCTTTTTGAAGGCTTGGGTAGCGCAACCGTACTTTAGGCCAAAAGTTGAGACGGATAGCTTCGCTTACCAGCGTAAACGACCCTGAAATCAAGGCTTGACTGGCAATAATAGCCGCCGATGTGGCGATGGCAATGCCAGGCAAAAGAAACCACTCGGGCATGAGTTCGTAGATGGGACGGCGTCCGTCTAGCGACTCGCCTGCGTGAGCAAGCAACCAAGAACCTTGTCCGAAGTATTGAAGGATTAGGCACAGTTTTACAAACACCCAGCTAACACGGATATTAGCGCGGCCGCAGTGGCCTAAATCAGAGTAGAGGGCTTCGGCTCCAGTGGTGCACAAGAAGACAGCTCCTAGCAACCAAAATCCTTCTGGTTTTTCGAACAAAAGCTGGTAGGCATAATATGGGTTAATAGCCCGTAAAATGGTCCAATCTTTGGCAATCCAGATGATCCCGAACGTTCCGAGCATTGAAAACCAAATAAACATGATGGGGCCAAAGGCACCTCCCACTTTATTGGTTCCGAAGACTTGTACCAAAAATAAGGCAGTGATAATCCCAATGACTATGGGAATGGTTTGAATATCAGGATAAATAATTCGCAACCCTTCGATGGCCGATGACACTGAAATGGGGGGCGTAATGATTCCATCGGCTAAGAGAGCCGCTCCACCAATAATGGCAGGTACCGTAAGCCACTTCGCATGGCGACGTACTAAGGCATACAATGCAAAAATTCCTCCTTCACCACGGTTGTCGGCTCGAAGAATCAGAACTACGTATTTGACGGTCGTTTGGAGGGTCAACGTCCAAAAAACACAGGAAAGGGCTCCCAAAACCGTTTGAGGCGATATGATGGGGTCTTCCTTAAAAATGCTGTCCATCACGTACAGCGGAGAAGTACCAATGTCGCCGTAGATAATCCCAAAAGCAATCAATAACCCAGCTGCTGAAGCTTTGTCTAGGTGGTGGTGATGCCCGTTATTACTTTCCATGAAAAAAATATTGTGAATGAATGATTGGAAACACTATCTGCAAGAGTGATATCGATGAATGAAGACCAAATACATGGAGATGTCCTAAAGCGTAGTTTATCAGTGGGTTTTTAAAAAATCGGACAAATATAAAGGTCTGTAACATCCGTTGTTCTCGGAAGGCCAAAATTATTCGTCATACCTACTAAAACGAAGGTAAATACCTGCTAAAAGTCATAAAATCACGCCCTAAAGCTGTTTTATCCATAGCATTAGCCAGTCAGTTTTTAGAAAAAGCGCAACGATAAGCACCGTCAGCGCTACTACCAAGGCCGTTCCAGCAGGCTTTGGGGGTTCGTGGTTAGCCTCTGGCACCTCCTTGAAAAACAGATAAAAGGGTATTTTGAAGTAATAGACCAAGGAAATGACGGCGTTGAGTAGCCCTACTACCAAGAGCGTGGTAAGCAACGAAGAAGGGGCGGTGGTATTGGCTTCCCAAAGGGCAGAAAAAACCAAGAGTTTGGAGGTAAAGCCCGCTGTGGGAGGTAAGCCTACCAAAGCCACCATGACTATGACAAAACAAACGGCAAGCACGGGCAGTTGTGCCCCTTTGCCTGACAAGGAAAGCAGCGTTGGGCGGCCAGAACTCACCAAGTCAACCAATAGAAAAGCCGCTAGGTTGGTCAAGACATAAATAACAATATAAAACGTAGCACTTTCAAAACCTGCTTGGTTGAAAGCCACCACGCCTACGAGTGCAAAACCCGCTTGCGCAATGCCAGAATAAGCCAAGAGTCGCTTGAGGTCGTTTTGCCAAAGTGCCGACAAATTTCCTAGCAAAATGCTACTGAGTGCCAAAATGGCCATGAGTTGCTGAAAATCGGCAGGGAGCGCGCTCAACAAACGCATCAATAAGAGCAACGCAGCGGCTTTGGGGGCGGTTGACAAAAAAGCAACAATAGGTGTAGGGGCTCCTTCGTACACATCGGGTGCCCACATGTGAAAGGGAACCAAGGAGAGTTTGAAAAGAACGCCACCAAGCGTCAGAAAACCAACAATCAGTATAATAACGGGGTGGTTTTGGGCAAGATGATTGGCAAAAACTTCGCTTGTGAGGTCGAGTGAGCCCGTCATTCCGTATAGAAATGAAAGGCCATACAGCATAATGCCCGAGCTCAGTGCGCCAAAAAGTAAGTATTTAATCCCTCCTTCGGCGGCGAACTTACCTTTGCCAAGGCTCGCCAACAAATATGAACCAATCGAAACAAGTTCAATCGACAAGTAGAGGCTAAGGCCATTGACAGCCATGGTCATAAAACAAAGCCCCAGTACAATGGCGAGTAGAATGGCGTAAAACTCAGACGGTAATTGGGCGTGAGTGACGCGTATATGCAGAAGAACAAAAAGGGTAATGATGAGTACCAGCCCCTTGAAAAAAACAGCCTTGGTGTCAAGATAAAGCAGGTGGTGAAATAAATAGCCTTCGGGGGCGTTCCATTGGAGAACGACCAACAGCAGCCCAGCCAAACTCAGTCCAAACGCTGAAAACCACAAAACCGTGGACGTCTGCTGTGACCAACGCGTTAGTTTCAACACTAACTCGGCCGTAACCAACAGCAGAAAGGCAAAAGCCAGCCACGTTTCGGGCACAACCCGTGGAAGACTTTCGATGATATGGAGTAAATGCTCTTTGAGTTGCAAGGTCGTTCGATTAATTTGCCAGCAAAAGTACAATTCAACATGAAAAAGTCATTACTCTGTCTCGGATTGATTTTAGCGACCATCGCTGCCCACGCCCAAGGAATGTTTATTCAGGACATCAATGGGCGTCCTATTTTTGAAAACGGCTATACCGAAATCGAAGGCTCACCTTATCTGAAAGATGAGTGGTCGAGAGGAACGGTGAAGGCCAAACACAATGGCAAAACCTACGAGTTGGCCAAGATGCGGTACGACACGTACAAAGACGAACTGGAGTACGAAGAAAACCAAAAATCGTACCGATTTAGCAGTGAAATTACGGAGTTTACGACCACGAGCGGGGTGTTTCGTAACAATTTCCCTGCCTATGAGTCACTTTCAGGCCGTAATTTTTACCAAGTACTGTCCGACGGAAAAGTAAAATTATTGAAGCGAACAGTGACAAAAATACAGACTGAAAAGCTGTATAGCTCGGCTACAACGACGAAGCGTTTTGTCAAAGATGAATTTTTATATTTGTTCAAAGACGGAGCAATTATTCGCCTCAAAAAAGATAAGAAGGCATTGTTAGAAGCACTGAGCGATAAACAAGCCGATTTGGAAGCGTTTATCAAAGAACAAAAAATTAAATTTTCGAAAGAAGAAGATTTTTTGCGCGTGATTGAGCGCTACGAGCAGTAAAAGAGCTTAGGCGTCGGAGACGCAAAGCCATGCCCGCCCCGACAGTATGTCGGGGCGAGAAAAAATAGTTAAGCCAATGCTGCTACTCCAGGAAGCACTTTGCCTTCCATGTATTCGAGCAAAGCACCACCACCCGTTGAAACGTAGCTTACGCGGTCGCCATAGCCAGCGTTGTTGATGGCAGAAGCCGAGTCACCGCCACCGATGAGTGAAAACGCATCGTTTTGCTCGGTAGCTTGTACTACTGCTTCTGCAATGGCGTTGGTACCTGCGGCAAAATTAGGAAACTCAAATACGCCCATTGGGCCGTTCCAGAGAATTGTTTTCGAGTTACGAACGGTTTCTTCAAACAAGGTGATGGTTTCGGGGCCAATGTCCAAACCTTCCCATCCATCTTCGATTTCTCCCGTTTTTACGATTTGGCGATTTGCGTCGTTTGAGAAAGCATCCGCGCAAACGTTGTCCAAAGGCATCAATATGTTCACGCCTTTTTCTTTGGCTTTTGCCAAAATTTCCAAGGCTAAGTCTTGCTTATCGGCTTCGAGAAGTGATTTTCCGATTTTACCGCCCAAGGCTTTGGTAAACGTGTAAGTCATACCACCGCCGATGATGAGGTTATCTACCTTGTCGAGAAGACGCTCAATGATGAGGATTTTGTCCGAAATTTTGGCGCCTCCCATGATGGCCGTAAATGGACGTTCAGCTTGCTCCAACACGCGCTGTGCGTTGTCGATTTCTGCTTGCATGACGTAGCCACACACGCGGTCTTCAAAAAACTGACCAATAACGGCCGTTGAAGCGTGGGCGCGGTGGGCAGTTCCGAAAGCGTCGTTTACCCAAACATCGCCTAGTTTTGAAAGTTTTTCGGCAAACTCAACGTCGCCTTTTTCTTCTTGTTTGTAAAAACGAAGGTTTTCCAACAACAAAACTTCGCCAGGCTGAAGAGCGGCCGCTTGTTCGGCTGCTGAGGCACCGATGCAATCATCAGCAAATTTTACAGATACACCCAAAATCACCGAAAGTGGATTGATAAGGTGTTTGAGTGAATATTTTTCGGTCGGGCCATCTTTCGGGCGACCTAAGTGCGACATCAAAATGCAAGAACCGCCGTCTGCCAAAATCTTACGAATAGTAGGAAGCGTAGCTTGAATACGAGTGTCGTCAGTGATTTCAAATTTTTCGTTGAGAGGTACGTTGAAGTCAACGCGAATAAGGGCACGTTTGCCCGCAAAATTGTACGAATCTACGGTTTTCATAGGATTCAAGTGGGTTGAAAGATTGTTTTTCAGGGCAAAAATAGTTTTTTCACTCTATTAACCCTAGTAAAAGGTCATTTACTCGAAATATTCATTGCTTGCCATGCCAAGCTCGAACGCGTGCCGTTTCCCGTTTCCAAAGCGGGAAGCAATAACAATAAGCTTTGTCTTCAAAATGCTGTTTATTACGAGGTTAGCGAAGTGGTGGTGGGAGAATCAACGATGAAAGCCGATGAAAGAGTATTAGTTTTAGACCAAAACTGTCTTAGACTATTGATTGTAAACTTTTACTGTGAATTAACTATCCAACAATCTATCATTTTATGAAACAAGTAACAACACTTTTTGCGATTGCGTTGCTTCTAACGGTATCTACCCTCAAAGCACAACCTCGCTGGACGGCACAACAAGCCAACGATTGGTATAAAAAACAAGGCTGGATAAGAGGCTGTAATTTTCAGCCAAGCACGGCCATCAACCAATTGGAAATGTTTCAGGCTGCGTCGTTTGACCGCCAAACCCTTGACAAAGAATTAGGTTGGGCCGAACAACTTGGGTTTAATGCCATGCGGGTGTATTTGCACCATATTCTTTGGACTACCGATCCTGAAGGCTTCAAAAAACGCCTCGACGAGTACCTCGCTATTTCGAGCAAGCACGGAATCAAGACCATTTTTGTATTTTTTGACGATTGCTGGAACGACGAATACCACCCAGGCAAGCAGCCTGCGCCCAAAACTGGTATTCACAACAGCGGTTGGGTACGCGACCCAGGTACGATGATTCACAACCACCCAGATAGCTTGGCCATGCTGGAAAAATATGTAAAAGACGTGATGACTACTTTTAAAAACGACAACCGTATCTTGTTGTGGGATTTGTACAACGAACCTGGCAACAGCAGCTATTTTGAAAAAAGTTTTCCGTTGTTAAAAGCTGTTTTTGCGTGGGCCAAAGAAGTAAACCCGTCGCAGCCGATTAGCGCTGGCGTGTGGAGTTGGGGCAATAAATACAAAGAATTGAACAAGTTTCAAGAAGAAAACTCTGACGTAATTACCTACCATCACTATGGCTACGTTGACAAACACAAAGAATTAATCAATGAGCTTCGTCGGTACGGCCGCCCGATGATTTGTACCGAATACATGGCGCGTCGCAACGGTAGCTTGTTCCAAACCATCATGCCGATGTTGAAGCAAGAAAATATCGGTGCTATCAACTGGGGTTTTGTAGCGGGTAAGACAAATACCATTTACGCTTGGGGAACACCAATGCCCGATGGAAAAGAGCCTGAACTATGGTTCCACGACATTTATCGCACCGATGGAACGGCTTTCAGCCAAGACGAAATCAAAACAATTAAATCATTAACGGGTAAAAAATAAAATGCGTCACTTATCGAGAGTTTTATTGTTTGCCCTGAGTGGCTGCCTTTCCCTGACGGCGGCTGTCGCACAGACGTTGCGTCCACCTTCGTATCCGCTCATCACCCACGACCCTTATTTTAGCATTTGGAGCAATACCGATCAGCTCACCGACGGCTCTACCCGCCACTGGACAGGTCGTCCGCATTCGCTGGAAGGCATTGTGCGGGTGGACGGCAAGTCGTATCAGTTTTTAGGGGCACCTCCAACTTTATACCAAGCATTGTTGCCAACGGGCGAAAACAAACCGTACGAAGCGCTTTACACTACGGTGAAGCCCTCTGCAGGCTGGGAGCAGCCCGACTTTATCCCCCAAGGCTGGAAAACAGGCTCGGGGCCTTTTGGTGACTCGCCTGCTTCGCGCACGCCTTTTCACAACGGAAAAATCGACAAAGACGGGATTTTTATCCGCCGCGAGTTTAACTACGACGGGCAAGTGGATGCGTCTAAGTTGTTGTTGACCCTTATCAATGACGATGACGTGACGGTGTATCTCAACGGTACGCGCATCTTCACAAAACCTTGTTGTGCAGGCGAATACATCCATTCGCCTCTTTCGGCCGAAGGTCAGAAGGCGCTTCGCAAAGGGCGAAATGTCTTGGCGGTGCATTGCATTAGCCCCATCGGTGAGTCGTTTGTGGATGTAGGGTTGGTAAGTGTCGTTCCTACGGCGCAGGCGGTCACAGCTACGCAAAAGAAAGCCACCGTCACGGCCACCCAAACCAGTTATGTATTTACCGCAGGGCCTGTGGAATTGGACGTTAACTTCTTGTCGCCTCTGTTGATGGATGAATTGGAAGTAGCCGCTCGTCCCGTAAGTTATGTGACGTTCTCCACGCGTTCGTTGGACAACAAACCCCACTCGGTACAGGTGTATTTTGGCGAATCGGCCTTGGTCGCTACCAACGTGCCTTCGCAAGAAGTAGTGGCCGAAGCCAAGAAAGACGGCAAGCTCGTTTATGCGTCTGTAGGAACCAAAGAGCAGCCTGTATTGGGCAAAAAAGGTGATAACATTCGTATTGACTGGGGTTATGCGTACTTGGCCGTGCCTGATGCGGCAAGCAGTGTGGTGACGGGGAGTCCCGACCAATTGAAAAACGATTTTAAAGCAAAAGGCCAATTGACGGCTACTTCTTCGACGGTCTCAGGAACGGCGGGTGAGTTGGCCATGGCGACGGTCGTAAACTTTGGCAATGTTTCGGGAAAAACCATGGCTAAACACTTGCTTTTGGGCTACGACGATGTGTATTCGGTACAGTATTTTGGTCAAAACCTTCGTGGATGGTGGCGCCGTGACCCTAGTACGACCATGCTGAAAACGTTACAAACTGCCGAAACAGACTACCAACGTTTGGTCACCAAAAGCACAGCCTTTGATAAAAAAATGTACGACGACGCGACCAAAGCGGGTGGAAAATCGTACGCTGATTTGTGCCAATTGGCCTACCGTCAGGCTATTTCTGCCCACAAAATCGTGGCAGGGCCAAAGGGGGAAGTGTTCTTTTTGTCGAAAGAAAACTTCTCGAATGGGTCGATTGGAACAGTGGACGTAACGTATCCATCTGCCCCGATGTTTTTGTTGTACAACAACGAGTTAGCCAAGGGGTTACTGCGCTTCATCTTTGATTACAGCGAATCGGGACGTTGGAAAAAAGACTTCCCCGCACACGACATCGGTACGTATCCCCTCGCCAACGGTCAAACCTACGGCGAAGACATGCCCGTGGAAGAAGCAGGAAATATGATGATTTTGACGGCGGCCTCGGTAAAAATGGACGGCAATCCAAGCTTTGCGCGTGAGCACTGGCCGATGTTAACCAAATGGGTAGAGTTCTTAAAACGCGATGGTTTCGACCCTGCCAACCAACTTTGTACCGACGATTTTGCGGGGCACTTGGCGCGTAACGTTAACTTGTCGGCCAAGGCCATTGTTGGGATTGCGTGTTACGCCCAAATGGCGGCTCAATTGGGCGAGCAAAAACTAGCCGATGAACATTTTACGTTGGCGCGTACCTTGGCTCGTCGCTGGATGGAGATGAGTGCCGACGGTGACCACTATGCACTGACGTTCGACAAAACCGCAGGCAGTTGGAGCCAGAAATACAACATTGTTTGGGATAAATTGCTCGGTTTGAACGTATTCCCGAAAGAAGTTGCGCAAAAGGAAATCGCGTTTTACCTCAAAAAACAACAAGCGTATGGACTGCCACTCGACAGCCGTAAGACTTATACCAAGTCGGATTGGATTGTGTGGACGGCAACCATGGCTGATTCGGACGCCGATTTCAAAGCGTTGGTTGACCCCGTGTGGAAATATGCCAACGAAACCCCAACCCGCGTACCACTTTCTGACTGGCACGAAACTACCAACGCCAAGCAGGTAGGCTTCCAAGCCCGCTCAGTAGTAGGAGGGTATTTTATCAAAATGCTGGCAGAGCGTTTGGAAAAAGGGAAGTAGAGAAAGTTAGTCATTCCAAGTTTTTGAAACTTGGAATGACTAACTGTTGATTTATATAGGTTATGTATGACTCGGTAGCTATTTGACATATTCAATTACTAATTCCAAAATATCATCTAAATTTTCTTTATCGTCTTTCCTGTTGTAATATTCTTTTTCAACGTCAAAATAAAATCTTTTGAGACGGTATTGAAGATTTTCATCAGATTGGGTATTAAGGATAAGTTCATTTAAACCTTTTTTCCCTTTCTCAAAACATTTTTCATCATTTACTAAGACTTCATGTAGCATATTTAGAGTTATGTCAAGTGCTGAAACGAAATCTCCTACTGATTGAATATTTTGTTGAATTACGAGCTCTAAAAGCATAAAAAGTAGAGATATAGCTTCGTCTTTAGGTAAGTTAGATAGGTCTTGGTATTTTTGCCTTCCATCTATTGGGATAGTAAAATGTTCTTTAGTCCAAGAAATGAGAGATTTTAATCCTTCTATAGATCCTGTTTTAATGAGTAAGGTTATTCCGTTAGATATTCTTTCTGGTGTATAGTAAAGTGATTTTCTATGTTCCAATAATCTTTTTATTCTAAACTTAAACTGTGGTTCTTCGGCGAACTTGTATAAAAGATCCCAGTGAAAATTATTTTGACAATCAAACGAGTCAAATATGTAAGACATTTCATCTAACTTTCCTCCTAATTCGAGGTAAACCTCTAAAAATTGATTTAATTCATATTCTTCAAATTGATTAGATTTCAACACTTTGAAAATATACAATTTTGCGTCTTTAATCATCAATTTTTTACATAATCTAATATGACTACTCAAAACAAGTTTTGGTAATAGACCATCTTTTAGGTTTTCTAAAATTTGATTTATAACCAATTCATTATTATTTAATCGTTCAATTATTATTTCTGATAAAGTGAGTTCATCTTCTTCTTTATACATAGACATACTTTGAGTGTCAAACTTTAGCATATCTAATATAATAGTGCCTGGCAACGAAAAATTATATAATATCCAAAATTTTGCCACATATGTTTCTAAATATCTTGAAGTCCATGAATTGTTTTCTTTATCTTTTACAGCAGTCTTAAAGTCAATTTTATTAATTTGTCTTTTACACCATTGAATAATAAAATTAATGTGCTGTAGAGATAATTTTATTTCTTTTTTATTGCTATACTTATATAATTCACCAATAACATACCATTCCCACCTTGTATCATTGTTTATCCATTTTATGAAATTATCCCAAGTAATAGAATCGGAACTCTGGGTGAAATCATTTAATAGCATTACAGATAAATTGCTCTCTACCTCCGTCCAGTCTTTTCGATAGGTTAAAACCTGATTATTATTAAGTTCTTCAGTTATATAATAATCAAATACTTTCTTAATTTCAGATTTAAATTTACTTTTATTAAGTAATAATCCCAAATCAAATAATTCTCTTTTTTTGTCTATTTCATCCCAGATTGGTTCAAATCGGTAGCTAAAAATATCATTGTCTATAACAATGAGTTTTTCCCTGAACTCTTGAGCTAAGGAAGATTTTGTCCAGTACAGGCTATGTAATATATCCCACATATCCTGTACTTGAAGACTTGACTCTTTGTACTTTATACAGCACTCGTCTAAGGTAGTTTTTGATGCTAAGCTACCAATTTGATCTAAATAAGTTCGCCTTTTGTTAGTATTAAACTCATTTAAAAGCGACCAAAAAGCTATATCTTGAGTATTGGTCTCCCAAAAGAATGAAGCAAAATCTTGAATCAATCCTCGGCGAGAAGCAAATGGTAGAGAACAGAAAAGAGTCAATGCTTTTTCATAAATTCTGTCATCGCTTCCAAAAGCAATGACAGAATTTTCTGCTAAATGAATAATAAAGCTTTTATGGTAAGTATTGCGTAAAACGCTTCTATAATCATCTAATTGAGTAGGATTTTTACTTATATATTCTAATATTTCACTAACTGAATATGGTGACGTCATTTTAGAAAGACCTTTTATTAGATGATAACCTAAACCACCATAATATTCACTAGTCCTAGCCCAATTATAATAAATATTTATTCCTTCAATATAAAAGTTTATAAACTCATCTTGGCTAGGTAGATTATTTAAGTATTCATATATTTCATCTCGTATTCTATAAGTTTCTAAGTTAGGTATTTTATAGATAAGTGTATTGGTTAATCTTTCATCATTAATTTTTAGAGAATTTAATACATTTATTCCAGATTTTTGAAAATGCCAATCATCTGTTAATATTACAATGGTAATTAAATCTTTTAATTCGTTTGTGTCATATAGGCTGAAATTAGTAGCAGATTGTAGATAAAAAAGATACTCTCCGCGTGTTTTAATTGGTGTATTTTTGTCTTTTACTCTATCCATTAAGTAATAAATTACTTCTGGATTTTCAGTAATTCCAGCGAAAAGAGCTAATTCTCTCGAATAATAAGGGGCACTATTTTTATATATTCTATCTGATTGAGTTACGACTTTCTTGAAAAGCTCAAACCTGTTTTCAAGGGAAATCTGTTGATATTCAATTTTTAATAGTAATTCTGGTTCTTGACTTGATACAAAATTCAATAAGTCATTTTTCAAACCAGTTCCCTCGGTTACTTCAATTAGAAGGCGTAGCGTATTTTGCCATTTAGGTTTGAGTTTATTATAATCTGGCCCAAAAGTGATACATTGCTTTACTTTTTCAAATTTTGTTTGAGCACTTAAAACTTTTGCTGCCAAATATTCCTGAAAAGAGAGATGTTTAAATGCAATGTTTTCGCCAATCTCTACAATTGATAAGCGGTGTAGACATTCCTTCTCATCTATACTGAAAAAACTTAAAATATCTATTGATGATATTTGACTCATACCCCATAAGTTAAGGAGAAAACTTAATTTTTTAGCTGTTAGTTCATAGATATGTTTTTGGTCAGACTCAAAATGGCGGTTACTGTCTCTTTGAATTCTATAGCTAATAAACATATCTAATAGTTCTTTTAAATTTTGAGGAACTTTCTTGTGGTCATTTTGATAAAGTTCAACGAAATAAGCTAAGTAAAAAGGGATTTTTATAAATAATGAGGTAATTGTGTATCCTTCAATCGCAGTTAAAAATTTATCTAATTTTTCATTTCCTAAAACTGAAGAAATATAGTTTTTTACATCTTGTTCTTCAAAAGCATTTAAAATATAATGGCTAAAACCTTCTATTTCAGTATTTTTAAATGACTCGGCAAAGTTGTTGCGAGTTGAAATTAAAATAGTACAATTAGTATTTAAACTTTGAAAGCGTGATAGATAACGCAAGAATATCTCTCTTTCTTTGGAATTTACCTCATCATAACCATCAAGAATCACAAGTAGCCTACTTATGGGGATATTTTTCCACTCTGGGAAATATTCATTCAGTAAATCATCAATACTTTTAGAAACATATTCTCGTAGTCGAATAAGAACGGGGTAAAACTCAATATTTTCAGTTTTTGAAAAATGAGCTGCAAGATTTTGTAGCTCAAGTGATTTTCCAATCCCACCATCACCTCTTAAAAGAATTGTTTTAGGGTTATTAAAATCAAAAATCTTATATAGAAACTCTGGTTCTCGTTCATCTTTTTCTGAGTACTTTTTTGGATATATTAAACGAGCTATAAAGGAATCAGGTTTATTATATTGAATTCTTAGAGGCAATTTTTCAATATTAGCCTCAGAAAATTCATCATAAACTAATAGTTTTTTATTTCCAAGTAGCTTAGGTAGTGAAGAAAAAGAAACCCCATCAAAACTGTTATTACTTGCTAAGTAATCTGTCACTATTCCTACTAATACGTAATTATCATGTTTTTGTAAAAATATTCCGCTACCTGAATACCCTTTTACATTTTCTTCGGTAGCAGTACTTGGGTCTTGGGAGGAGCTGCTTGGGTTAATAAGTTTTAATGTTTCACATATTGGAAATATATTTGAACTTACAGGCTCAAGCTTTTTTGATTCAAATGACTTTGGAAATCCGTAAAAAAAACAATTTTCGTTATGGTTTATTTTAAAATATATTGGTACTATTGGTATATCCCATTTTAGTGCCAATGAAGGAATGGTAATGAAAGTTAAATCTTGATTTATAGTGTCAACCCGTTCAAAATTTTCGCTTAATTGGATTGATTTAAACCCTTGAGAAGCGCCCTGAAAAAAATCAATTGACAATAAGTCTAATGATTCGCAGTCTTTTAGACAATGTTTTGCCGTAACCAAATATACCCATTGTGAATCGGTAGAGGGATTCAATAATACACCTGTACCTACTGGGCTACCCTTTACTGAGATACGTACCGCTAATTTAGTAAAGTCAATTTGTGTCATTTTAGCCAATTGTAAGCGATAAAGCTCTGATTTTCTTTAGGATATACGCATGTGATGGCGTACTTGTCCTGTTCTTCTTTAGTAAAAATGCTATGAATAGTAGGGTCTGAATAATTAAAGAAGAATTGGGTAGTTTTACCATTACGAGCTTTAATTATTCTGGATAAAGTTTCTTTGTGGGGGAAGAAATCGCGGTTTGATGAGTTGCTACTAATACCGAAATGTTGGCAATCAATTAATTTCAACAGACTGGGGCTAGTATTAGATTTTGAGCTATGATGGGAAACTTTGAAGAAGTTAAGCTTCAACGGATTTGTCTCTGAATACCCTAATGTTAACAAGGAGTTTTCTAATACGGAAGGAGCGCAATCGCCAGTAAAAATAGCTTTAAAATCGTGAAATTCTAACAAAAAGGCAATGCTACTACGATTCTCAAGTGAAGTATCTTCTTGGAAAGGTTTATTGGCTAACTCTTCTACACTAAAGTGAAAATCTCTCCCTTGCTTGGTACTTATTTCAATACTTTTGGTTATTGCTGCTCTTTTCGCTTCTTCAAATTTCCAGTTTTCCATGAAACTGTCATACTGCTTTCGGTCAGGTGATAGAATGGTAATCTTAATATTAGGAGCGATTTCATGACTTTCGATAGCCATAATTGGTTTTACTAGAAGTTTGTTATGGTCAAGAAGGTAGTCCCGAACGTAAACGGCTTTTTGTATTCCAACCTCGGTATTGGAGCCTAGCATAGGGGTAGGAGTTGGAGACCAATTGAACCAAAATTGCTTCACTTTTTCTATCCCAAACTCTTTTAAAAAAGGTTTGACTCCTGATATATGGTCGTCGTGTGTGTGTGTAACAACAAACAAATCAACGACCTCTTCTTTAGCACTAATTGCTTGAAAGGCCGTTTTTAAGGTTCTTTGGTAGGTGGATACAAAACCAGCGTCAATTAATAAGTTGAATGGTTGATAGCTTACCGAATTATGTATCTTTACCCAAATACAATCGCCATTCAACACTTGAAATAATTTTATCTCAACAGTCATTATGTTGTTTAGTTACTATTCGCTCATAACCAAAGATAGTTTATTATAGGTTATTTTAAAAGTATAAACACTTGACTGTAGTTACGATTTATTATCCCAACATTGCTTCCAACAACTTTATTTGACGAGGCTCGGGAAGGTTAAGTTTTCGGATTGACCTTTGGGCACTGTGGTAGGCTGTTACACGATCGTATTGGCGTTGGAGATTCAACCAAAACTCGGCTGAAATATCCAAGGCTTGTTCTAACCGTAAGGCCATCTCAAGTGATACTCTTCGTTTTTTGTGTAATAATTGGCTGATAATCGCTTGACTTACCCCCATTTGAGTGGCGAGGGTTTGCTGAGTCAAATTTCTTGCCTCTAATTCGTCTGCCAGTAGCTCTCCTGGGTGAGTGGTTTCCGAAGGTATTAATTCACTCGCTTTCTTCATGATAAACCTACACGGTTAAACTCAATAATCATGTAGTAAAATTATAACATAGTATGTTATAAAACAAAAAAACATATTTGGGAAGACGAAACTGAAGAAATGAATACCAAAAAAGCCTTTCCAAGCTTGGCAACTGGGAAAGGCTAGGGGAATGACCGAGATACCTTACAACTTAGAAAATATAATCGGTACTCAAAAAGTTGGAGTCGTGGTCGCGGATGATGGTATTGAATAACACCTTGTTGCTGTCGGTCAATTTTGTGGCGACCAACGAGCGAATGGAGAAAGAACGAAGTGCGTCAAAAACGGAAAGCGTTCCTTCCGCGCTGTCTTTGCGACCAGTGAATGGAAACACGTCGGGGCCTCTTTGCGCTTGGCAGTTGATATTGACGCGGCTGACCAAATTGACGAATGGATCAATCAATTGGGCGACTTCTTTCGAGTCTTCGCTGAAAATACTCACCTGCATCCCGTGCGAGGCATTGACTTGGTAGTCGATGGGCTCTTCGATAGTTTCAAACGGAACGACGGGAATAACGGGGCCAAACTGCTCTTCGTGGTACAGCTTCATTTGGTTATTGACGGGATACACCACCGCAGGAAACACAAAAGAAGCTTGGGTGTAGCCGCCATTGTCGTTTTGGACGCTTGCCCCGTGCGCAATCGCATCGTCAATGCACGCTTTCAAGTAATCGGGTTTGTCTTCTTCGGGTAGAGGAGTAATCTTGACCCCATTTTCCCACGGTAACCCTGGTTTTAAGGCCGATACTGCCGCGTTGAGTTTTTCGACAAACTCCGTTGCTATTTCTTTCTGCACAAAGATTAACTTCAACGCCGTACAACGCTGTCCGTTGAACGAAAGAGCGCCAAGAATACATTCATTGACGGCTACGTCGATGTTGGCATTTTTGGTGACAATGGCCGCATTTTTGGCATCAAGGCTCAAAATGGCGCGGAGGCGGTTGACTTTTGGGTGCAATTTTTTAAGGCCGTTTGCTACTTTACTTGAGCCGATAAAAGCCAATACATTCACTTTCCCGCTCTCCATGATGGGCGAAATAATCTCCGAACCTCTACCGTAAAGTGTATTCACCGTTCCTTTAGGAAAGGCTTCTTTGAAGGCATTGAGTAAAGGATAGTGCGCCAATACCCCGTGTTTGGGAAGTTTGAAAAGAATGGTATTTCCCATAATCAACGCAGGAATGAGCGTCGTAAAAATCTCGTTCAACGGATAATTAAAAGGCCCCATGCTCAGTACTACGCCCAGCGGCGCTCTCCGAATTTGGGCAATGGTGCCTTCGGCCTGTTGAAAACGCGACGACTCTCGGTCGAGGTCTTTGAGGGCGTCAATCGTATCATTGATGTAATCGACAGTACGGTCAAACTCTTTGGTGGCGTCGGACAATGTTTTGCCAATTTCCCACATCAACAGTTTGATGACCAAATCTCGCTGCTGAATCATTAGATAAACAAACGTGTGCATACAGTTGATGCGCTCGCTGACTGTCATGGTAGGCCATTCACCGAGGCCGTTGTTATACGCATTTACGGCGGCATCGAGGGCTTCTAGCGCTTCTTTGGGCGAAGTACGCGGAATACTTCCCAAAAGTTTGCGTTCCAAACCATTGCCGGTTGGAATACAAACGGGCGAGTAAATCGGGGTGACGGGGCCATCCCACGGCACAAGTTCGCCGTTTAGGAGGTATTCTCGCTGGTGAAGTTCTTCTAATCTGAATTCCTGCGGGATGTCATTTTCATCTTTGAAAATGTGGGAGAACACGAGTGGGTCTGTTTTTGGCATTGGAATTGATGTTGGATATGACGATGGGTTCAACTAGTGGAAGAGGTACTGAGCTGCAGTTGCGGCTCGTACCTCTTCATATTAGCTAACAAATGTCTTTCATAGAGGGTTCTCCAAAATGTCCCAAGGCTAAAACAAACGTTAACCGTCTAATCAAAATAACAGGTTAATTTACGCAGATTAAGAGCCGCCCGTAGATAAACTCCGATGAGAATAGCTGCATTAAGTCATTTATTAGTGAAAATCTGCGTTTGTATTGTTCTGCAGGCTTCTGCGGGTAAAAAATGATAACAGTGTAGTAAACTTTTGGCAAAAAGTAGCCTTGAAATAAGGCTATTCCTAGGTTGAACGCACTAAAAAAAAAGCAGCCTCAGCGAGGATAAATCTTAGTAAAAAAGGTAAAGGTTATCAAGCCCCATCGGGGGGATTTGATTCATTTTTCTACTAAGATATAGCTCCTCCGGAGCAATCAATCGCCACCCTATATTTTAATGCGTTCAACCTGACAATTGACGGATAACAGTAACTGTGCGTAAGTACTTATTTGTCGTCGAGGGCCTGATAAATCATTAAGTCAAACTTGCGGTCTAACTCTCCTCCGAAGCTCGTTGGCCACATTTGTTTCATGAGCACAGCGCAAATCTTTTCTTTGGGATCGGCAAAGTAGTGGGTACTAAAAGCACCTCCCCAACTAAACGTCCCAACGCTGCTGTAGAGGTCGTTGGAACGGCCCACTTCGTTGATAACGCTGAAGCCTAGGCTAAAGTAATTACGCGGGTCGGGAAAAAGTGTGCCACTTTGGTTGGTGTTGGTAAACAGCTCCACGCCTCGGCGGCTCAGTAAGCGTTTGCCGTTGTACACCCCGCCGTTGAGAAGCATTTGCAAGAAAACCGCGTAGTCGTAAGCGGTACTGGTGAGCCCGCCGCCGCCCGAAAAATAACTTTTTGCGCCTTTGATGGGATAGTCGGGGTCGCTTCCAAGGTTGTCGAGACTACCTTTGACGAGCGTTTTCTCTTTGGTTTCTGAATAAATCGGGACCAAGCGGTCTTTCTTGGCGTCGGGCAAATAAAAATGCGTGTCTTTCATGCCCAGCGGCTCGAAAATATGTTTTTGAAAATACTGCTCCAGCGTTTCGCCAGATACAACTTCTACCAAATACCCCAATACGTCTGAGCTGAGTCCGTAAGTCCATTTTTCGCCTGGCTGGTGCGTGAGCGGAAGCTTGGCTAATTTCTTGATGTTTTCGCCAATGGTCAGTTTTTTGGTCGTAAAGGCATCTACAATTCCCGCTTTTGAATACACTGCCTTGATGCGGTCGTCGCTTCCAATGGCGTTGTAATTAATCCCCGACATGTGCGATAATAAATGCCGAACCGAAATTTCACGTTTGGCGGGAACCGTCGTATAGGTACTGTCTTTGGGGTTAAATTGGTCAATGACCACGGGTTTGGCAAACTCAGGAATGTACTTGCTGATGGGGTCGTCGAGCATGATTTTACCTTCTTCGTGAAGCATCATCACTGCCAACGACGTAATGGCTTTGGTCATGGAGGCGATGCGGTACATTGCATCTTTGCCCAACGGCTTGTTCGACGACAGGTCAGCTTTCCCAAATGCTTTGTGGTAAACTATTTTTCCGTCTCGAACCACAATCGCTGCTACCCCAGGAAAGGCCCCTTTGTCGATGTACGACTGTAAAACTCCGTCCATTCGGTTGAGCCGCTCGCTTAGCATTCCTACCGTTTCTGGAGCGGCGGCCGTAAGTAAAGGTGGTTTTTGGGTCGTGCTAGTTTGGGCATAAAGCGATACTGCCGTCAATGCCACGTATGCCGACGTTCTAATCAATGTCAGAAATTTCATGTTTGGTTAAGGTTTGATAGTCAGTAAAATTACACTGCTATCAAATCTTTTGCAAACTCTTTAAACGACTTAATCTGGTATTGGGATTGAACCAAGGAATTGAGCGCGCGGTAGGTCGGTGACGACAGGTTTTTGGCGATTTCGGTCAGTTGCTCCGTTGAGCGGACATCATTTTGGGGAGCGAGCTCAATCAAGTGTCGGTCGTTTTGGTATTGGTGGATAAAACCGTATAAACTCAAGCCGTCTTTGGAAGTATAGCCAAAGTCTAGCATAAACGAAGGCGTATCGGTAAAACAAGCCTCCAAGCCCATGGTGGTTCCCATGTGGAAGAAGGCATCGGCGTTGGCGATTTTTTCAAACTTCTCCAAAATGTGGCTGTCTTTAACCGACAAATCTAACGTTCGGAAACCATCATCCATCACCACGTTGGGCAAAGAGCGCAGCGGGGCATACAATTCCCAATTGCCTTGTACGGGATAAGGACGCACGACCACCTTCAAATCAGGGCGGGCTTGTTGCAGAGTTTCGGCCACTTGTTTGACCACACTCACTTCGTCGCGCACAAGGTCAACGACCCCGATGGCACAACCGACATAGACGTAAGGGAAATCGTAGGTGCGGGGCAATTGAGCGGCTACGTGGCGGTACTCGTCGATGTAGGCAAATTGGCTGGCACCCACCACACTCGCCCGCGAAGGCGATACGTGTTGCAGATGAATAAGGTCTTCACGGATGCGCTCGTTCCAACAAACATACGTGGCGCGGGCTGAAAAACAGGTGTGTTTACACGCATGGTCCCAGCTGTAAACATAGACCTTCACGGGGTGGTTTTCGTGAACCAAACGCGCCATCAAAAAATCGTCGGCAATGGCCGTAAAGCAAACAAACTGGTCGACGCCCGAAAGGTCCGTTTGTCCCCGATAACGAAGGCGATTGAGGTGAAAATCGTAGGAAATGATTTTGGGTAATCGACGCACCCATGCCAAAATTTGGTGGTTTTTTTTCAAGACGGCAGCATCTGTAGCAAGCGATGCCTTGAATAATTCCATCAAAAAAAAGTTGTGACGGCTTTCGGGAATCTGCCGAAAAAGAATGTATAGTTTAATCCAAAGGTTGTTCCACCATCCGCCTTGCTTTTCGTTAATGAGCCGAAACTCCACGCCTGAGGGTAAGTGGCGTAAAATCTCTTCCTTATTTTCGGGGCGACCAAAAATGATCACTTCGTGCTGTTGGGCAACTTCGGTAATAACGCGCCGCACATCGTTGCGGAAATCAAAAAAAGAAACGACAAATCCGATTTTCATGGGTAATGTTTGTGGTACGGACGTCCCGTCCGTAAATATCTACGCAATAAAACTATAAAATACTCATGCCCCAAACCCACTCTGCACCTTCCATCAAGAAAAATTTGTCCTCGTGTTACTATTACGTTAGTTTTACGCCCAAACAGTCGTCGAACTTATGAAAAAACTAACTACTATCGCTCTTTTGTTTTCGTGCCTAGGTGGTAACGCTCAAACGGTTTATCAGACCCAAGAAGTAGAGCAAGCCGCTACTCCCCAAGGCGGAATGCCCTTTTTTCAAGAATATATAAAAGCCAATTTAAGAGTCCCGTTTTCAACGAGAGCAGCGGGCATAAAAGGGCGTGTGTTTTTGAGTGGAGTAATAGAACCAGACGGAAGTGTGTCGGAATTGAAAGTACTGAGGGGGCTTCAACCTCAAGCCGATGAAGAAGCACTGCGAGTGGTACGCTTGTATCGGGCATGGCAGCCCGCCTTGAAGGAAGGAAAACCCGTTCGGCAGGCATTCAACTATGCCGTTGTGTTTCCTGACAATCCCATCACCAACTACGATAGCACATCGCACAGCTTGGTCGATTATTTCAACGAAAAATTCCAATACACCCAAGATCCCAACGAATACCATTTTCGTCGGATGATTCCTGTGGATAAAAATGGGGTAGTGGCGGCGGATGTTGTTTTTGAAGAGTTGAAGAAAAAACAGTGGAAACCTTACATGTCGGCAACGTACGCGAAAAAGCCGATGATGTATAAAATAAAAGACGGCAATAAAGTAGATTCATTGCCTGCGTACCGTATCACGGCTCGTGACCAAAACTGGAATTCGTACGTGCCCGAAATGGTATTTCAAACCAATGGCCTGTTGCTTTCGACAACAGAGTACCAAGGCGGAGGTTTTCAAGAAGTGAGCCACTCGCTCTTTTATCCGAGTGGTATGTTGAAAGAAGAACTGATGGCAGATGGCGCTAACCAAAGGTTGGTTCTTTGGCACGATAATGGCCAAATCGCGGAAATAATCCAGCGCGACCGCCTGCAAGCAGCGGCGAAAGCGGAAGAACGGATAGTAAGCCTTTGGTCAAAAGCAGGCCAACAATACGTAAAAGAGGGCAATGGCTGGGCCATAAAACAAGAGGGAGAAACTACGAGTCAAGGACGGTTAGTCAACGGCAAAAAAGAGGGTCGATGGATTTCAAAACTCGCTGATAGCACGTTGTACATTGATGAATTGTACTCAAATGGGGTACTATCTAAAGGGACGATTTACGACAAAGGTGACGTACGAACCTACACGGAAGTAGATGTATATCCGCAGTTTAAAGGGGGAATGCCAGCACTGGGGCAGTTTTTGTCTCAAAACTTGCGCTACCCCGCAGAGGCTTCCCGCAGAAATGTTTCGGGAAAAGTATATCTAACGTTTGTAGTTTGTGAAGATGGTTCTTTGTGTGATTACGAAGTACTAAAGGGCATCGGAAGCGGCTGCGACGAGGAAGCTTTACGAGTGGTGAAAGAAATGAGTGGTAAATGGCAGCCAGGCGTCCAACGGGGTAAAAAGGTACGGGTGAAGTATAATTTGCCCGTTACTTTTATGCTAAATTGATTGGGGTTAACGTATTAAAAATATGGAACTACGATTTATTGCTCCAGAGGAGCTATATCTTAGTAGAAACTATGAATAATGGCAGAAATGAAGCCCCATCGGGGTGACATCTTACACCGATTGATGGGTTTTAACCTTATAAAAACAGCACTATAAAAACGGGGTAATCATTAAAGTCGAGCGTAGCGATTTCGCCCACCTGCATTGCACTGATTAAGAATCAATTGGTCGTTTTCTAGTTCCAAATACCACGTATCACAAGCCAAGCACAGCACCAACGCACACGTAGGATTAGGAGCTAGTTTTCCTTTTGGTTCGATGGTAAACTTTTTGCCTTGATACACCAAGTACTTTGGGACACAGCAAGCAGGCAAGCCATTGGCATTGAGAATGACGCCGTCGTAGCGTATTTCAAATACGGTGGCATCTTTGCGAGTTATTGGTTCCCATGGTTTTGCATCGCCCGCCTGCATTACGGCATTGAGCACCCATTTTCCAACGAGAGGTTTTATTTCGTCAGGGGCGAGACGCTTTTCATCACACGACCATACTATCACCGTTACTAAAAAAAACAGCAGCAACTTTGCCTTCATTGATTTATCTGTTTAATATTCAATAACTTACATTTTTTTAAGTCTTGACATACCGAACCCGTGCTAATCCATTACAATAACTAACCGTTAGTACGTTGTCTTGCAAATCCATGTGCCATGTTTCACAATAAACACAATTAATCAAAGCGCACATCGGATTGTCTGGAACTGTTTCTTTGGGGACAATGCTAAACTTCTTGCCATTTATAGTAAGATACAGAGGGCCACAGCAAGTAGCTAAACCTTTTGAATCAAGAACGACACCATCATAGCGGATTTCAAATTGGTGTTGACCGCTCTGGGTAACATATTCCCATTCCTTTTTGTCGGCTCGCTCAATGGCAGTCACTCGCCATTTTCCCACCAAAGGCTGTATTTCTTCGGGGGTAAGCTGTTTTTCTTTGCATGAACAAATACCTAAAACAAGAAAGAAAACCCAAACAACATTTTTCATCAGTTTTACAGTTTTTAATGGCTGGAAAGAATTGAACCCAGACATCATCCGTGACAATCCGTTCAATCGGAGTTATCAGTATTCCATTTTTTACCAATGACGCCTAAACACGCCAAATAGTTGGATAATATACTAAGAATCAGAGTCGTGTAAATCGATTTCGCCCACCCGAATTACATCGGTTTACAATCAACTGGCTGTTTTCTATTTCCAAATACCACGTATCACAAGCGATGCAAAACACCAACGCACACGAGGGATTAGGAGCAAGTTTTTCTTTGGGTTCAATGGTAAACTTGTTGCCCTGATATACCAAATACGTTGGAACGCAGCAAGCAGGCAAGCCGTTGGCATCAAGAATGACCCCGTCGTAGCGGATTTCAAATACATAGCCATCTTTAGAAGTTATAGATTCCCATTTTTTTGCATCTCCCGCTTGCTCAATGGCATCGAGTTTCCATTTTCCTACCAACGGCTGTATTTCTTCAGGAGTAAGCTGTTTTTCTTTGCACGAAAAAATACCTAAAACAAGAAAGAAAACCCAAACAACATTTTTCATCAGTTTTACAGTTTTTTAATGGTTGGAAAGAATTGGAAAAACCCAGACATTATCCGTGACAATCCGTTCAATCAGAGTTATCCGTGTTCCATTTTTTTACCAATGACGCCTAAACACACCAAATAGTTGGAAACAAAAAAGCGTCAGCCGATTTTCATCGACCAACGCTTGATTTGAGTCGGGTTGTGAGCAACCCTTGACACAAAAATTCGGGTTGTGAGCAACCCTCAGCACGGAATTCGGGTTGTGAGCAACCCTCAACACGGATTAGCACGGATTCGACATTCTGCCCTCAACCACTCGACACTCCAAAACTAGCTCCAATCTCTGTCCCACGAATCTTTGGCATTCCATTCGTCGGTGGGAGCAAACCATTTCTGGTCTTTTATCAAAAACTTCTTCGCTACTTCTTCATTGAGCTCTACCCCTAAACCTGGCTTATTAGGAACGGGGGCAAATCCGTTGACAACCAGCGGCTTGTTGCCCGTTACAATATCTTCCCAGCCTTCTACGTCCACGCCGTGGTGTTCCAAGGCCACGAAGTTTTCGGTAGCGGCGGCACAGTGTACGTTGGCCATGAACGAAATTGGGCTTCCCGCAAAGTGCATCGCCATCGGAATGCCGTGTTCTTCGGCGTAGTCCCCAATTTTTTTAGTTTCCAAAATTCCACCCGACGAAGCCAAATCGGGGTGAATCATGTCCACCGCTTTGGCATTAATGAGTTTGATAAACTCTTCTTTCAAGAAAATATCCTCGCCCGTGAGCGTAGGGGTTTCAATTGCGTCCGAAATTTGCTTCCACTGGTCGGTATAGAACCACGGCACCAAATCTTCGAGCCACGCCAACTGGTACTTTTCAACGGCTTTACCCAAACGAATAGCCGTATTTACGTCAAAATGCCCGAAGTGGTCGGCCGATACAGGAATGTTGTATCCCACACCTTCCCGAATTTTGCTGACGTATTCGGCAATATACTCCAAGCCTTTGTCTGTAATCTGAATCCGTGTAAAAGGGTGTTTCGTCATGCCGTAGTTTCCTACGGTTTTGGTTTTATTGTCACGCTGAGTAAGCTTCCAAACATTGTCCCCAATGAGCATACCAGGTTTACCCGCCAACAGCCCAATTCCAAAGTCCATCTTCAAAAAAGTGTAACCTTTGTCAAGGCGTGTTTCTTTGAGTTTTTTGGCAAAAGTAGAAGGGTCGCTGATTTCGGGCGTATCGGCATAAAGTCGAACTTCGTCACGGTATTTTCCACCAAGCATCTGATAGACAGGAACGTTATAGGCTTTTCCTGCCAAGTCCCACAGTGCCATTTCTACCCCACATACTCCGCCAGCGGCGCGACCATGTCCGCCAAACTGCTTAATTTCTTTGAAGATTTTCTCGACGTTACACGGGTTTTGACCCAACAAACGACTTTTGAGCATTAGGGCGTAGTTAGGACTAGCGCCGTCACGTACTTCGCCCCAGCCTACCAAACCTTGATTGGTGTCGATACGAATGATGGGGCTTTTGAATGGAACTCCTTGTAAATGAGCAATGCGCATGTCGGTGATTTTTAGCTCCGAAGGCTTAGAATCACGTTTTACTTTTTGGGTAATAAACTCCATTTCTTTTTCGGGCTTTCCGTCAAACATCAAGCCCATGGATAGGCCGCCAAGTAAACCTTTGCGTAGAAAGTCGCGGCGATTGTTTTCGGAAGCGGTGTGGGAATCGGGCAACTTAAAACGTTGTGTAAATTTTTTCATTGGGGTTTGTCAATTAGGTGCGTACGCACGGTTAAGAGTTGCATTAAGATTACAAGATTAGGTCAATTTTTTCTGAAAATATTTCAAAAATCACCGATGGAAAAAGATAGAAGTGTGGGGAATAAAATTGTTTGAATTTTGTTAGCCCCCACCCCCAATGGGGAGTATCACCAAAACAAATCTCCCCATTGGGGGTGGGGAGCCTGATGATTATGAAAAAAGTTATCCAAGCCCTTTTCTTGGCAGCAATGAGTTCCCCGTTATTTGCCCAAATTCAAGCACCTAAAGAGCTTATTCAGTTTTATACGCAAGAGTGGAAAGGGGAGCGCTTCCCCGATGGCCGTCCGAAAGTCCCCGATGAAATTGTGAAACGGTTGGCCAACGTATCCATCGAAGAAGCGTGGGGGATCATGCGGGGTGATGGCTATAACAACCAATTTGAAGGTAATTTTCAAATCATCCACCCCGAAAAACCATTAGTAGGCCGCGTTTTGACGGCGCAATACATGCCAGCACGTCCCGACATGGAAAAGCCCATTAAGGAAAAAGGAAAAGCTGAAGGCCGCCGAGGCAACACCAACTCATGGCCCATCGACGCGCTTCAAATCAACGACGTGTATGTAGCAGACGGCTACGGAAAAATTATCGACGGAACGCTCATTGGCGATAACCTTGGCAACTCCATTTATGCCAAGTCCAAAACAGGTGTGGTGTTCGACGCAGGCGTGCGCGACCTCGAAGGACTTAGCGCCATCGACGGTTTTGTGGGTTTTACGCGCGGCTACGATCCGTCGGCCATCAAAGACATGACCATGACCTGCATCAACTGTCCCATTCGTATTGGTCGCGCGTCGGTGTTGCCAGGAGACTTGGTGTTGGGCAAACCTGAAGGTGTGATTTTTATTCCCGCGCATTTGGCCGAGAAAGTGGTGAATCAGTCCGAGTTTATTGCGTTGCAAGACGAATTTGGACACAAAATGCTCCGTGAAAACAAATTCACCCCAGGCGAAATCGACATGAAGTGGAGCGATGCCATCAAAAATGCCTTCCGCGAACACATCAAAACGCGTTCAGGAAAAGTGTATTTGACGAGCGAGCAGATTGAGAAGTTTTTGGCGCGGGAGTAAAAAGGTTGATTTACTTCGAGCCAGTAAATAATTTTAGTTATTGGCTCGAAGTAGAAATTTATCAAGTCCAATTATCAATAATAAGTTCTCTAATCAATCCGTGCTGCTCGCATCCGTTAAATCCGTGTTCTACTATTTGTATTCCGTTAACATTACGCAGTTTTATTGTAAACTTACATACTTCCGCTTAAAAAATCCAAACGATACCACCACCAACACCACATATACCACCGCCAAGATATAGCCTCCGTAGATAAAGAAATCCAAGAAACTGATGTTGGGTTGACCGAAATTTTTGTAGAGCAGCACCAGTACTGTCCCTAAGTACCCCCACCAATCGGCGAGCGTTACCACAAAACTCACCGTACTCACGTATTTGAACGAAGCTACAAAACGCTCAAAATAAAGGCCGTTGCAGGGAACGTAGGCCAAATACAACCCCACGCCCGTCAGCGTAAACCATACGCCCGCCGAAAGCATTCCTTGCTGGTACATCCACGTACTAATGCCCACGGTAAGTCCTCCCGCCACCAAAAGTACATTGATAAGCATAAACGCTTTCCAGTTGTCTTTCACCCAGCGCAACGTCCCCATCAAAATCAGGATAAATACGGAGACGAATGTTTCGGTTTGGGTAAAAATAAGTGGGTCATCAACGCCCGCAGTTTTGAGTATTTCGGGGGCGAAATTGTCGCGGAAATCGCGGAAGGCCGTCAAGAAAACATACGAGACAATCAGGGTAATCAACCCTACTGAGAAGGTTTTGATAAAACGACTACGGTCAGCGGCGTTCATCGGCGCGCGTTCGGTGCGTTCGGCGCGGTCTTCGTCCGAAGGGGCGGGCAATTTGGCCAATGCCCAAACGGCCAACACGAGTGGTACGGCAAACATCAATCCTGTCAGAAAAGGCATCCAAAACTCCGAAATGCCGTTGTTGAGCAAGGTTTTGCCAACGGTTTTTACAAATCCCGACGCAAAAATAAACGAAGCTGTAAGCCCCGCCACGAGGGCGTCGGTTTGGCGGCGTCCTTCTAAAAAGCCCAATACCGTTCCGTACACCATTCCTAGCGGAAGACCATTGAGAAACAAAAACGGAATATTATAGGGTGCTGGGACAAGGGCAAACCCCAACAGAGCAAGCTCCGCAAACCCCACAAACGACAGCAAATAAATGGCGCGTTGGGCAGGTTTCATTTCCGAAACTACTTTAATACCAATGAGTTTAGAAAGTGCGTAGCCAAATACCTGTAAGGTAATCAGCCAAATTTTGTAGTTAATTCCCCAGAAAACCATCCCATCAAAAGTAGCGGCGGTAATCCCTCGTCGGAAAGCGTACATGCAGGCATAAGCACAAAAAGCAGCGGTAGCCCCCCAAAGCATGAGGCGGGATTCTGAAGGTCGTTTCATAAAAAGGGTTTAGAAATAGTAAAAAAATGGGTGCTTGTTGATAAACACCCAAAAATATCAAATTCTATATTTACTTAATGTTATTCTTTTAAACGGATGTCGATACCCGCCGACTGTTGACTACTTCCTCACATGGTCTTGGTTAAAATGCAGTCCCACATTCTCCCGCCGCGCCATCGCCATTTTCAGTACTAAATACGATACATTGATCATGTTGCGAAGCTCCATAATCGGCACCGACACTTTCGATTGCCAATAGAGTTCTTCGTGTTCCTTATAAATTAATTCCACACGATCGTGCGCGCGTTTCAAACGGCGATTGGTACGGACAATTCCCACGTAGTTAGACATAATTGCTTCCAACTCTTTGGTCATTTCGGTCACCAAAATCGCCTCTTCAGGGTGCGTCGTACCCTCGTCGTTCCATTCGGGAACATTATCAGGGATGTGTGCATCTTCCAAGTTCTCGATGGTTTTGATAAACGCTCGGTGCGCAAACACCACCGCTTCCAAAAGGGAGTTAGAGGCAAGGCGATTGGCACCGTGAAGCCCTGTACAAGAGCACTCACCTGTGGCATAGAGGAAAAAGATATTGGTTTGCCCAAACTCGTTTACTTTGATTCCACCACACATATAATGTTGGGCTGGAACAACGGGGATATAATCCTTCCGAACGTCGATGCCTAATTGTTCTTTACAATAGGCGGTGATGTTGGGGAAGTGTTCGATAAACTTTTCATAATCACAATGCGTCACGTCGATGTACACGTGGTCATCGCCGTATTTTTTCATTTCGGAGTCAATCGACCGCGCCACAATGTCACGCGGAGCGAGTGACAAACGTGGGTCGTAATGCTCCATAAATGTTTCCCCTTTTTTGTTTCGTAAAATTCCGCCAAAACCCCGTACTGCCTCCGAAATCAAGAAGTTAGGCTTTTTGCCAGGTTGATAAAGCGCCGTTGGGTGAAACTGAATAAACTCCATGTTGTCGCACACACCTTTGGCGCGGTAGGCCATTGCAATGCCATCACCCGTTGCAATGCGAGGATTGGTCGTATTTTGGTAAATATTGCCAATGCCTCCCGTAGCCAACATGGTTGTTTTGGCCAAAAACTTCTCCACTTTCCCCGTTTTGGTATTTAGTACATACGCACCAAAACATTTAATATCATCGCGGTGGCGATAGACGGTTTCGCCCAAATGGTGTTGCGTAATCAAATCGACGGCGAAATAATGCGTAAATATCTGAATAGAAGGATGGCGTTTTACCTCATCGAGCAATGCCCGTTCGATTTCCGCTCCTGTGGCATCTTTAAAATGTAAGATTCTATGGTCGGAGTGCCCACCCTCTTTGGCCAAATCATAATCGCCGTCAGCTTCTTTGTCAAAGCGAGTTCCGTACGAAATCAGCTCCATAATGCGTTCGGGAGCTTCTTTGACCACAATCTCAACGATGTTTCGTTTACTGATGCCTCCGCCTGCCACCATCGTATCTTCGATGTGCTTTTCAAACGAATCTTCTTCCGACCATACCGCTGCAATACCCCCTTGGGCGTATTTGGTGTTGGTTTCATCGGCTTGCACTTTGGTAATCACCGCAATAGATACTTTTTCTTGGCGCGCATCGAAATGTCGAGCAAGTTTGGCTGCGTAGCTAAGGCCCGCAATTCCCGAACCTATCACTAAAAAATCAAATTGAGGCATATTGATTTGAATTACGTAAATGACGAAAATTAGAAATACGAATGTTAAAGTTGGGTTCAATAAAAAACTACCACTTTCGAGGTGGTTGGGACGATGGTTTTGTTGCTAACGAGGGATGTTGCGATTCTATTGGCTGTTGGGAGTAAGGGCTGTGCATTCCCTACTCTACGATGAGTAGTCATTGATAAAAATAGGATGTAATGATTAGAAATAATGTGTTTCTCTGCGCCTGCAAGGATAAAGAATAAATCAGTAAAAATTTAATTTTTTGAATCATTTTGTGAATCAAAAACCAAACCGCTATATTTGCAGTCCGATTTTCGCCTCATAATGCCCGTTTATATAGTTAATTAATTGATTTTCAACGAAAAAACACTTAACAAAGTGGATACACTCAGTTACAGAACCGTTTCGGCTAACGCTGCTACCGTGCAAAAGGAATGGATAGTAGTAGATGCTAAAGGTGAAGTTTTGGGACGTTTGGCTAGCCAAATTGCCAAAGTTTTGCGTGGTAAGCATAAGCCGTATTACACTCCTCACGTAGATTGTGGAGACAACGTAATTGTCATCAATGCTGATAAAGTGCGTTTGACTGGCAAGAAAATGACAGACAAAGAGTACATTCGCCACACAGGTCACCCAGGTGGTCAGCGTTTTGCTACTCCCCGTGAAATCTTGGCAAAACAGCCACACAAGGTCATTGAAATGGCGGTGAAAGGTATGTTGCCAAAGAACCGTCTTGGCCGTAGCCTTTTCACTAATTTGCACGTGTATGCAGGTGCAGAACACCCACATGCCGCTCAACAACCGAAAGAAATTAAATTTTAATCATGGAAGTTACTAACACAGTAGGTAGAAGAAAAACATCCGTGGCTCGCGTTTACGTGTCAGCCGGAGAAGGCAATATCAAGGTGAATGGCCGTGAGTTTGCTGAGTACTTCCCAATCGAAACACTTCAAATCATTTTGAAGCAGCCTTTAACAACTGTTAACGTTGCTTCAAGCTACGATATTAAAGTGAACGTTCGCGGCGGTGGTACTCGTGGTCAAGCTGAAGCTACTCGCATGGCGATTGCTCGTGCATTGTGCGAAATTAACGCAGAGTTCCGTCCAGCTCTTAAGAAGGAAGGATTCTTGACGCGTGATGCCCGCATGGTTGAACGTAAGAAATACGGTCGCGCTAAGGCTCGTCGTCGTTTCCAATTCTCGAAACGCTAGTATCAATTCCTCCTCACCCTTTGGGGTTTATGGGGTTTGTCCAGGCCGCGCTTATGGTGTCCGTTGCGTGGTGCTGCGTATTTAAAATTTTTCTAACAACATTTACATTTAGCTAATAAAATGGCACAATTAGAGTACAAAGACCTGTTGGATGCAGGTGTACACTTTGGTCACTTGACACGTAAGTGGGATCCTCGTATGGCTCCATACATTTTCATGGAGAAAAACGATATCCATATCATTGACCTTAATAAAACAATCGCATCACTTGACGAAGCTTGCCAATACGTAAAAGGCGTAGTTCGTTCAGGCCGTAAAGTGATGTTTGTAGCTACTAAGAAGCAAGCACAAGAAATCGTGTCGGAAGAAGCACGTCGCTTGAAAATGCCATTCGTAACCGAGCGTTGGTTAGGTGGTATGTTGACAAACTTCGCTACTATTCGTAAGTCATTGAAAAAAATGCAGAGCTTAGAGAAGTTGTTGGGCGATGAAGCTACTGCAAGCAATATTGCAAAGCGTGAGCGCCTTATCAAAGGTCGTGAGAAGGATAAGTTGGAGCGTTTGTTGGGTGGTGTAGCAGATTTAACGCGCTTGCCAGCAGCTTTGTTTGTAGTAGATGTGAAGCGTGAGCACATTGCTGTGGCTGAAGCAAAACGTTTGGGGATTCCTGTAATCGCTATGTGCGATACAAACTCAAACCCTAATGAAGTAGATTTCGTAATTCCAGCAAACGACGATGCCTACAAGTCAATTTCTTTGATTACGCTTGCCATCGGTAAAGCAATTGAAGAAGGACTCATCGAGCGTAAGCAAGAGCGTGATGATGCCCGTATGGCTGAAGAAGAAGACGCGAAGCGTTCGGAAGATACTGGCTCAAGCGCACCAGCTGCTGTTGAAGCAACTGACGAGGACTAGGAATTCAATATATATGCTGCCGCTTAGGTGGTAGTTGGATAGCCCGTAGCTGCTCATAGGCTATGGGCTATTCCGTTTAACGATTTCATAAAGTAAGGGTTGTCGTAAATACCAAACAGACTGTGTAATTTTACCCAACTGCTTATTTTGTTGAAAATCAATAACTTTTCATCCTTAAATTACTAAAATTAACTTTTATAAAAATGGCAATTACCGCAGCAGATGTAAACAAGCTCCGCCAAATGACAGGCGCAGGTATGATGGATTGCAAAAAAGCCCTTACCGAAGCAAATGGTGATTTTGAGGAAGCGGTTGACATCCTTCGTAAACAAGGTCAAAAAGTAGCAGCGAAACGCGCTGATAACGTTGTATCAGAAGGTTTAGTATTGGTACATGTAAGCCCAGATGGCAAAAACGGTAAAATCGTTGCATTGGCTTGCGAAACAGAACCTGTATCAAAAGTAGAAAGTTTCCAAAATTTGGCAATGAATATCATGAGCCAAGCTGTTGCTACAAATGCCGCTGATAAAGAGGCGTTGTTGGCAACTACTCAAGCTGATGGTCAAACGCTTCAAGCAGTTATCACTGAATTGATTGGTAAAATCGGTGAAAAACTTGAAGTAGTAGGTTACGAAAACGTAACAGCTGATGCGATTAGTTCATACATCCACTCAAACAACAAGCGTGGGGTATTGGTAGCATTCGACGGAGTAACTGAAGGAACAGCTCTTTCAGAAGTAGGCCGTGACATCGCAATGCAAATTGCGGCAATGAAGCCTATCGCAGTAGATAAGGATGATGTAGATGCAGCTGTAATTGAGCGTGAAATCGAAATTGGTAAAGAATTGGCGCGCAATGAAGGTAAAGCAGAAGCGATGCTTGAAAAAATTGCTATGGGACGTTTGAACAAGTTTTACAAAGAAAACACGTTGTTGAACCAAGAGTTTATCAAAGATGGTTCTTTGACAATCTCTCAGTTGCTCGATAAAACCCAAAAAGGTCTTAAAATTAAAGCATTCAAGCATATTGCCATCGGTGCTTAATTTTAACCACTTTATTTAATAAACTGGATGCCCTCTAAGAAGACACTTAGAGGGCATTTTTATTATATAAAAGAGCGTATTTGTCTAATTAAATAGCCATAAGGGGTAAATATTAATGTTCTATTGTAAAATATTTAGGAATAATTTTTATACATTACTCCAAATTTTTGTGTTACTCTAAACCTATATTACCGTCCTAATGAGCGTACACTCAATTGGAATGAATCACTATACCGACGAACAGTTGGTGCGTATGTATGTAGATACGCAACGCAACACTTTCTTTGAAGCGTTATACGAACGATATGCTGATAAAGTATATAGAAAGTGCTTGTCGTTTGTGAAAGATCAAGCGAAAGCAGAAGACTTTACGCATGATATTTTTTTAAAGTTAATCGTCCGAATTGGCACGTTTAAAGAATCTTCAAAATTCTCTACCTGGCTGTTTTCAATCACTTATAATTATTGTATGGATCAGCTGCGGCTCACTAAAAAAATGGCCGAAGATGAACTGACAGAAACAATTGATGTAGCAGAAGATGGAGAAGATATAGATGAAATAGAAATGGATGCTAAACGACTGCGGCAGGCTTTAGATAGTATTTCGCACGAGGAACGGACAATTCTTTTGATGAAATACCAAGACGATTTTAGCATTAAAGATATCGCAGATACTTTTGGGCTAACTGAAAGTGCGGTGAAGATGAGGCTCAAACGCACAAAAGAAAAACTCAAGAAACGTTATCTCGAAGGAGCGATGTTCACAATGCTGATTATAACTAAGATAACAATCCTAATAAAGTGGTGGTTGAAACACTGAATGTAGGAATACTTAAATTGCTAGATGAATAATACCTTTTTTGATATCGACCCTGATGATAAGGTGCCCGAGTCACTAAAAAAAGCAATTGTATCAGAAATTGACACAATCAGAAACACCATGGAGCTTGTAACGCTTTATGTTGGGCATTTTTTTAATGCAGCAGGGTCTGTTGCAACAACTGAACTAAATAAAGCTGTATCTACCAAAAACGACGATTCAGAATGAAACAATTACCAAATCTCTCCGAAATATTAATTAGTACCCTTACAAAATTAATCAACCAACTCATTGAGTTTGTCCCTCGATTTATATTCGCTGCTTTTATCTTGTTGATTGGTTATGCAGTTGCCAAAGGGTTGGCTGTAGTGACAAGTAAGGTGTTAGAACGAGTAGGTTTTGATAAGATTGGGGATAAACTCAATGAAGTAAGTATTGTAAAACAGTTACAAACCGAAATTAAACTGAGCCAAATTGTAGCTAAGGTATTGTACTATTTTATTATGCTTGGCTTTATTACCGATGCTACTCGGACCCTCGGAGTGGGAGCGATTACGAGCTTGGTAGAAAAGCTTGTCAATTTTGTGCCTCAATTGATTGTAGCGGCGATTATGCTCCAAATTGGAGTGTTGGTGTCAGAAGCCATCAAAAACGCCGTGGTGTCGATTTGTAAGTCTTTCAACGTCCCTTCTGCCAAGTTGATTGGCTCCATTGTATTTACCTTCTTTTTGGTGATTACCATTATCAGTGCACTTGGACAAGCAGGGGTCAACACCGAATTGCTAGAGTCAAGCTTCAATTTGCTTATGGGAGGAATTGTGTTGGCTTTTGCAGTCGGCTATGGATTTGCTTCAAAAGATATTTTGGCCAACCTGCTTTCGTCATTTTACAATAAAAATAAGTACCAAGAGGGCCAGACTATTCAGATAGATGATGTTAAAGGGAAAATCATTGGCCTAGATACGACATCTATTACTCTCGATACAGGGGATTCCAAAACAGTATTTCCACTTCAAGCCTTACAGTCGAAAAAGGTAGAAGTTTTTGAAAAATAGCAGTAGCTTGAGTTTTGAAAATAAATCAGTTAGTATATGAATAAAATAAGTACGTTAATTGTAGTAACAGCCCTCTCAACGTTTAGTGCATGGGCTCAAGAAGCAGTAAAAGATACCAGTTATTGGAAAAAGAAATCTCAATTTGGGGTCAATTTAAGCCAAGGAACCTTTAGCAATGGCTGGCAAGGAGGGGGTATCAACAACATAGCCTTGGGGGTATACCTAAACTCTAAAGGTGAATATACCAGAGGGCCTAAAAACTGGGTAAACGACTTTCAGTTTCAATTGGGGGCTATCCAAAATAGAGGAGATGCTTTTCGGAAGAGTATCGACCGTTTGTTTTTTGATTCAAAATATGGTCATAAACTAGGAGAAAAGTCTCAATGGCTGTTTTTCGCTAACCTAAACTTCTTATCTCAAGTAGCCAACGGGCGTGATTTTACCAATGATAACCGACCTTTTATCTCTGGTTTTTTTACTCCCGCCTACATAACAGAATCAATAGGTTTAGAGTGGAAACCGAATAAATTCTTTAATATGCAGTTTGCACCAGGAGCAGTGAGGCAGACAATATTGGGTAATAAAGACCTCTACAGAGACATAGATCGACTAAGCCCAACCTATAAGTTTTCAAATTATGGAGTAGAGCGTGGTAAAGCGGTTCGAAATGAAGTAGCTATCATGCAATTGGTTATGAACTATAACAAGGACCTGGTAAAAGATGTCAACTTGAAATGGCGTTACCAGGCATTTGCTAGTGCGAAAGATTTGGCTGCTATCGACAATCGCTTGGATGCTCAGTTGACGGCAAAGTTTGCTAAGTACTTCAATGTCAATGTGGGGTTGATTGCTATTTATGATCAAGACCAAATTGCAAAAATGCAGTTAGCTCAATCGATAAACTTCGGTTTTTTGTATAGCTGGTAATTGCGAGCTTCAAATCGATTTATTAACTTGGCTCACGTAAATCCTAAACAAACCAACTTTATGTTAAAAGAATTTAGAACCTTTATTGCTCAAGGAAACGTTATCGATTTGTCAGTCGGTATTTTAATTGGTGGTGCTTTTGGAAAAGTAGTAACTGCCTTTATGGATGATATCATCAATCCAATTGTAGGTTTAGCAGTGGGAGGAGTCGATTTCTCCGCACTTAAAATTGTCTTGAAAGCGGCTGACCCAGCCACGGGTGCTGCCGAAGTTGCAGTACGTTACGGTAGCTTCATCAACGTTGGTATTCAATTTTTAATTACCATGTGGGTAATTTTTATGATTGTAAAAGCAGCTAATAGAGCTAAGTTATCAAATTCGTTAGCGCCCAAAGAATAAATAGCTTTTATTTTTACCCTAGCCCTGTTTACTTCTTGTAAACAGGGCTTTTTTATATACGTATTTCTACGTGTTTTATCAAGTGGTAGTACTGAATTAGTGGAATGTGTTGTTGTGTAAATAGTTGATAATAAGGGCAATGTGTTAGGGTGCGTATTTTTACGCGTTTTATAGCCCTTATTTTTTGTAGTAAGTTTGTGATGTCAATATAAGACAATCCCCTATCCCTCACATCTCTAAACTGATAGCATCATGAATACACAACCTGTACTTAATAACTTCCCAAATTCGGTGGGAACAGCTGCTAATACTACTACTATTGTTATTCCGAATGGTAGTCGCCAAATAGTAATTCCTATAAGTCAGTTGGTATGTATGGAGGGGTCGGGTAATTATGCGTATATCTATACAAGCGATGGCAAACGCTATTTGGTGTCTAAAACCTTAAAGAGCTATGCCGATATTTTAGATAAAGCCGTGTTTGTGCGTGTACACAAATCATGGATAATCAACTTGAAGTTTTTGCAAGATTATTGCGAAGACGACCGCTCGTTAAGATTGCTAGGGGGGAGAGAAATCGCTATTTCGCGTCGTAGGGTTCGGGAAGTGTGTCCTGTACTGAAACGTGCAGCTTAAAAAGACTATTCTATTTGAATAAATAAATTTTTTAGTGGGTTAATTGATAAAATATCGTCCTGCCGACTAATCGGCAGGACGAATTATTTTTAGAACAGGGTAAAACCTGCGGTAAGCTGCCAAAGCGATACTTTACTATTGAATTGGGCATTGTTTTGTAGGTTCAATTGCGAAATATTAGAAAGCCCACTTTCGTAACGTAAATCAATATTAAACGACCGAATGTCTAAACCAATACCTGCTTGGTATCCAAAAGTGGCTTGTTCGATGGTCTTATTGATATTCTGAGAAGAATATACCTTCAAAGCATCTCCCAATTGACTTCCTTGTGCAACGTTGAGTGATGCCATTGGACCCGCATTAAAACGCAATGGTCCCAATTTAAAACCTACCAATACGGGAATATCAATTTGGCTAAATTTTACATCGACATTGACGGGATTGGTGCTACCACTTTTAAGGATTTCAAATGTCCCTCCTTTTGATGACAAAAGAATCTCTGGCTGAATGAATAATTTTCGACCAATACGGGCATAAGCTCCGACTACGTATCCTGTACGATTACCTGAGTTATTTTTAAAAAAATCTTGAACAGATGCACCTGGGCGGCTAATGCTCAAGCCTTCTGTTTTAAGTTGCGAAAAGTTTGCTCCACCTCGTATACCTACAAAAACTAGTTTGCGATTAAACTGTGCGTTGGCTTCTAAAGCAGCAGATAGAACCAAAAATGCCAAAATTGCCTTTTTCATGGTTTGTTATAGAGAGTTATCGTGTAAGAATAATAACAATGATGACGGATTAACGCCTGTTACATACTCCAGATTGTTTGGGGAATTTTCTAAATTTGAAAAATCCACCAATCCTACTTAAAAAAAACGCTTCTTACATCCCCGTAACCACTCATAAAAATCTTAAAAATAGAACCCAACTACCTTATACATTTGAACCGTTAAATCAATGAAAATCTTGAGTTTAGATAATGAAGTGGCTGTTTTATAGTGAGTTGTCTTGTACTGGTGATTCTCATACTTGATTCTCTTAAAATAGTTTCGGTACTTCGTCGAATGCTCAGGCAGCTAAAGTGCTTAATAGAAACAATTAACAATCATTAACCAATCATGGAACCTCAACAAGAACGCGGATTTTGGTCACAACTCACTACTTTTTCGAAAGTACTCATCTTTTTGGTCATAGCAGGGGTGTTAGGTGGCTCCGCTTGGTATATTTTAAAAAATGGGAAAGAAGAAGCGACCCAAACTACAACAGCAAGTTCGGATACCATAGCGGTATCAGATGGAGCAAGCACTTCGGTTTCGACGGATAAAGTTGCTTCGGATAGCAAAGAGCCCGCGAAAGTAGAAGAGAAAGCGCAGCCTAAAGTAAGCGACGTGGCCGTTGATGAGGCTCCTGCGGCGGCAAAAGCTGCCGAACCTGCAAAAAAGGTGACGACTACGGCACCTAAAAAAACAAAAGCAACGACCAAAAAATCGGTAACGAAAAAAGAGTCGGCAGAACCAACAAAACCTAAAAAGAAGTCGAAAAACAACGAAGATGTTGAAGTAGATATCTAGGGTTAAAATTTCTCTAAACATGAAAAAATACCTAAATAAAGGCGTACTCATGCTACTTGCTTTTTGCATGTTAGCCGTACAAACAATAGCACAAACGCCCAAGTATGCGGGTTATCGCGGCGGATTTGACATTGGCTCGCAAGGAGTAAAACTGTCGGTGGTTGGGTTTTATTTCCAAAACAACAAACTGCGCTATAAACTGGTTTATGACCGCCAAGAAACCGTAGGTTTGGTAAAAGGGATGGAAACTAACGGGGGTAAACTTCGTCCCGCTGACATTCAAGAAGCGATTGCTTTTGTGCAAGAAATGATGGAAGATGTGAAGTCGGTGTATAAATTGACCAACAAAGACTTTATCATTTATGCGTCTTCGGGGGTGAATATTGCTTCTAACATTGGCGATTTAGACGCACTAGCCCAGAAAAACCTTGGTATGCGCGTCAACATCAATATGCCTGCCAAAGCCGAAGCCACCTACGGCGCCAGGGCAGGATTGGCCCGCGAAGACTTCGATTCGGCAATTTTGGTGGACGTAGGCGGAGGAAATACCAAAGGGGGGATTTTGCAGAAATACGTAGGGGCCGATGGTCGCGAGCGCTATACCTTCAAATCGTATAACATCGAGTACGGAGCCCGCCGCTTATCAGAACGTATTTTGAAACGTACCAACGGATTTGAGTCCTACGTACAAGATTTGAAAAGCATGGTCGAAGACTCAATTGCGCCGTTGATTCGCTCGTCACTCAACGATAACCCTGAGATTCGCTCGGCGACGCGCAACATAGTTTATACCACAGGTGGGGTTTCGTACCAATTTATCACATGGTTGGCACCCGAAAAAGTACAGGACGAAATCATTGAGTTTAAGTACGACGATTTGTTGAAGTTTTATAACATGCTTCGTACGCCCGACGGATGGTCGGAGTTTGAAACTCGAAAATTTGATAACGTCAAGGATGCGAAGCTGAAAGAGTTGATGGTGCGCGACCTCGATAAAGCCACCAAAAAAGTATATAACCGCGATGCGTGCCTAGCAGGAATTTCGCTGGTGTTGCAAGCTATCCGAGAAATCGGAAATCCTGAGCGCAAGACGTTCTATTTTACCAGAGATGCGTATTGGATTAATACCACCGTTTATGATACGTACAAAGGTGATTTTCAAGCCAAATAAACTTATTTTTGACAAAGTATAACCAACTTTCTTTTCTCATGGACAATAATCAAGCATTGACAAAACTGAGCGACCTGCCTATCTTGAAACATTTAGATGGTGGAGAAAATAAATTAAAAGTGTTGCCAGAAAACATGGCCAACTGGAAAAAAGGCGAAAAGTCGATCGCCTGGTTTGTGGGGCTTATCCTGATGCTGGGGATTTTGTACGGCTTTTTCATGTTTGTACTTCCCGTCATCGTAGCGGCTTTTACGAAGGCACTGGCCGCATTGGTGGTTGTAGGTACGGTGGTATTAGGCGTAATGTTGGCGCCGTTTATTTTTAAACTATTCCGTCGGTTGGTGCGCGGATTGCATAAGTTTCTGATTAAGATTGATCCTTTTTCAGAACTCGACGATCAATTGGAAAAAATGAAGGATTCGCGTCAACAATTTGAAAAAGTAAAGGCTGAAATCAACGCTTGTAAGATTCAAATGAAACAAGAAGCGGTGAAAGCTGAGAAACTAGCCAAAGATGCGGGTCAAAAAGTAGTGTATTGCCAAGAAGAGGCCAAAGCATTGAAAGTAAAGTTGGATAAAATGGTGGAAAAAGGAGGCGATAACGCCCGCGAAACCGATGATTTTGTAGAACTTGAAGGCAAACTTAACGCGGCTATTGGCGATGGAAATCGCGCGGTTTCGGAAGCAGAAACGTACAAGCGATTGGTGGACACGTTTGGGTCTCGTGCCAATGTGTTTGCCAAACTTGACCGCAAGTTGGTAGGCTATGGCCACGCGTTTGACGAAAAATTGAAAGATTTTGCCACGAGTATTAACTTGCTCAAAACAGAATCACGCGCCATGGCTGCGGCTAATAACGCTACCACTCGCGCTCGCAAGGTGTTAGGCCAAGGCCAAGATTGGCAGTTGGACTACGCGTTGGAAGTGATTTCGGGGCAAATTGCCAGCGATATTGCCAGCACCCAAGCAAATATTCGCGATTTGGACAGCATTGTGAGAGACTTTAATCCAAACGATGAACGTGCCTATGCTCGCCTAGAGACGTTTGCCAACCAAATCAAAGGAGGCGAGTTTGAAGTAAGCGACTCCAATCGGATTTCAAACCCCAATTATAAGCTCACTTCGGAGCAGAAAAATGCGGGCGGCGGTATTACGGATATTTTTAACTAGGATGATGTAACTTCCCGAAAGCTAAAACCCTTTCGGGAAGTTTTTTTTGACGCAACCCATGACCTTACAACAGTTTTTTGACCGAATTGGAGAACGCCCTGATTGGGTGCTTTTTTATTTTGCAGTAGTGCCATTGATGGCGTTTTTGGCAGGACTTCTAGGTAAAAACGAAGGGCACCTTCCGCCTTGGAATTACTTTTATGCCTTCTTAATTTATTTGATTTGTATTCCAGGGATTTTCTCCGTTACGCTCAATGTGTATCTATTTTTGTTTGAACGACGAAGCATCTTCGATTTCAATATTTACACCCAGATTCTCCCTTTTTTCTCCATGTTTCTGACCCTTTGGCTAATTCGTCGAAACGTGGTGTCGTTTGATTACATCCCAGGATTTCAGAAACTTAGTGGTTTGGTATTGATGATTTTTGCCACCATTGCCCTCATGTGGATTGTTGACCGCACACGCATAGTGGTATTTTCGTACCTCAAGTTTGAGTACGTGTTGGTCATTTTTGCGTTGCTTCTTGTATTGTTGCTGTGGGGATGGCGCAAGCTCTTTGGCTAACCACTACAATTCCTCTACCGAACCAGCTCCCAACTCTTGCAGAAGGGTTGTCCAATACTGCGTCACCGTGGGGTTGTTTTCTTTGGTACTGCTTGTGGGCTCAAACGGCAACGCAATTTTGATAGAAGATGCACTCAAGGCATACTGCTGCATCTGTTTAGCGTCGGCCTTGGCCCATTCGTCGGCTTGCGCATTGTCTTTAGGAGGGTTTGAGTGAAAATCGCGGCGATTGGTACCTTTCATGCTTTCAATCATGTCACTTAGGTAATATACCCGTACTTCAGCGCCCGTTTCAGCGGCTTTGGTAATAACGGGTAGGCTGGCCCAAATATCAGTTTGGCGCTGCGATGCGCCGACATTCTGTACATTAAGTTTTGCCAACAATTGCTTCAAGAAAATCATGCGCTCGCGCTGGATACCAAGGTCGGCGGTGGTTTCGGCTGCCTCGCGGTCAGTGGCGTTCATGTGGCTGACATCATCCACCTCGGTACGACAAGTGAGCGACAACGCACGGGCTTTTTGGGTATTTTCGTGGATAAAATATACTTCCATTTTATCGCCTTTCTGGTGAATATTTTGCTCCACCAAATCGGTGAGAATCTGCTGGTATTTTTGCGTAACAAAGGCTTTGTTCACATTTACACTTTGGGTTTTATCCATAAACACCAAGGTATAAATGGGGCCTTCGGTAACGGGCTTTTTTTCGTTTTCAGTAGAACAGGCCAAAAAGAATGCACTTGTAGCGAATACAATGAAGTAGGATAAGAGACGAGTCATGGCTATGTGAGATTTGACGCGAAGGTGGTGATTGCGGTGTTAATTCGCAATCCAAAACGGATGAGTGGTTTAATTATTGCAAAATAAGAACGAAAAAAGCCCTTAACCAAACGAGCTAAAGGCTTTTTTCAAAGGTAGTTAAGTCCTACCAGCAGTGTCTATCTTACAAGTGAATCACTTCGCCATAAGCGGCAGCCGCGGCTTCCATGATGGCTTCAGACATGGTTGGGTGAGGGTGAACCGATTTAACGATTTCGTGGCCTGTCGTTTCGAGGTTACGAGCTACCACTACTTCGGCAATCATTTCGGTTACATTGGTTCCAATCATGTGAGCACCAAGCCATTCGCCGTATTTCGCGTCAAAAATCACTTTTACAAATCCTTCGGGAGCACCAGCTGCTTTGGCTTTACCCGAAGCTGAGAACGGGAATTTTCCGATTTTAACTTCGTAGCCCGCTTCTTTGGCAGCTTTTTCGGTATATCCAACCGACGCAATTTCAGGTGAGCAATAGGTACAGCCTGGGATATTGTTGTAATTGAGTGGGTGCGGATGCTCTCCTGCAATTTTTTCTACACAAATAATTCCTTCGGCTGAAGCTACGTGCGCCAAAGCTTGGCCTTTGGTAACGTCACCGATGGCGTAGTAACCAGGAATGTTGGTTTGGTAATAATCGTCGGTAACGATTTTGCCACGCTCCAACTTAATACCTGTTTCTTCCAAACCGATGTTTTCAATATTTGCGACTACACCCGCCGCAGAAAGTACCACGTCGGTCTCAATTTTGATTTCGCCCGAAGGAGTTTTTACGGTCGAAACGCAACCTGCGCCGCTGGTATCTACTTTCTCTACGCTAGAGTTAGTATAAATTTCAACGCCTAGTTTTTTGTATTGTTTTGCCAACTCTTTCGAGATTTCTTCGTCTTCAACTGGAACGATGTTTGGCATAAATTCTACGATGGTAACTTTCGTGCCCATGCTTGCGTAAACGTACGCAAACTCAACACCAATTGCTCCCGAACCAATCACCAACAACGACTTAGGTTGTTTTTCGAGTGACATGGCTTTACGGTACTCGATGACTTTCTGACCGTCGATAGGTACATTAGGCAATTGGCGTGCACGGCCTCCCGTGGCAATAATGATGTGGTTGGCAGTATATTCGGTTTTTTTACCGTCGTTTTCTACTTCTACTTTTTTGCCAGGCTTAACGCGTCCGAGTCCGTCAATGATGTCGATTTTATTTTTCTTCATCAAAAAGTTCACTCCTTTGCTCATCCCGTTGGCAACGTCACGGCTACGCTTAATGACAGCACCGAAATCAGCTTCTGCGCTGCCTACCGTGATACCATAATCTTTGGCGTGGTTGATGTACTGAAAAACTTGGGCACTTTTAAGCAATGCTTTGGTGGGAATACAGCCCCAGTTCAAGCAAATTCCACCGAGGTGTTCTTTTTCAACGATGGCTGTTTTCAAGCCCAATTGTGAAGCACGGATGGCAGCCACGTAGCCACCAGGCCCGCTGCCGATAATTATTACATCGTACTGTGAAGCCATTTCTTCTAATTTTGAGTAGTTGGATGTTCGAATTGTGGGGAGATTGTTGCTGGGAAAGCAAACAACCTCCCTGAAAACGAACGCAAAAATAGGCTTAAAAGTTGGTTTGACAAGTAACTATCCGCAAACCCTAACCGAGCGGCCCATCTTGGTCGGCAAATGGCTGATTGTAGAGGCGTTTTCCTGTAGTTTTGAAAATCGCATTGGCCAATGCTCCTCCCGTTGGTGGAAGTGCTGGCTCGCCCAAACCTGTGGGTTCGATGCCGTTATTCACAAAATGAGCTTCAATGTCTGGCACTTCATTGTAGCGAATGAGGCGGTATTTGTTGAAGTTCTCTTGCTGTGGAGCCCCGTCTTTGAAGGTCAAGTTACCGTACATAGCGTGGCCAATTCCATCGACAATCGCGCCGTAAATTTGGTTTTTGGCACTACTTTCGTTGATGACGATTCCGCAGTCAACGGCAGCATACACTTTCTTTAACACGGGCTTCCCTTTGGCCATCGTCATTTCTGCAACCTGCGCCACGTACGAAGCATGGGAGAAATAAACGCTAAAGCCTTGAGATACTCCTTTTTTCTTTTTACCCCAACCTGATTTTTCAGCTGCCAACTTGATCACCTCACGGAAGCGTTTAGTTTCGTAGGTGATTTTACCAACGGGGCTCTTTTCGGCTTTGTCCAACAGCTCAAGGCGGAATTGAACGGGGTCTTTGCCCGCCGCTGCCGCAACTTCATCCAAAAACGCTTGTTCGGCATAGGCCAAGAAGTTGGTAATAGGTGCTCGCCAAGGGCCTGTCGTAATCGGAGACTTATGATCTGAGGATTGAATCAACAAATTATCGACAGCACCCGCGGGGAAATTGTCTTGGCGCGTCGAATTACCCGCGTTCATACCTGCCCCGTGGAGCATGAAGCCCGTCATGTTTCCCGCTTTGTCGATGGAAGCTTTGAAACGATAACGAACGGCAGGACGATAGATTCCGCCTGTCATGTCGTCTTCGCGCGTCCAAGTTACTTTCACGGGCGCTTTGATGATGCTTGAAAGCTCCGCAGCTTCTACGGCATAGTCGGTATTTAGTCGGCGGCCAAAGCCCCCTCCCATGCGTGTAAGTTCCAACGTTACTTTTTCGGGCGCGATGTTGAGCATTTTGGCAATTTGCTTTTGCGCTGCTTCGGGCGTTTGGCTTGGCCCTGCCAATTCAATGCTATCGCCTTTGAAATGAGCAAAGAAGTTCATGGGCTCCATGGGCGAGTGCGGCAAAAATGGGCACTGGTACTCGGCTTCGATAACCTTGTGGGCATTCTTAAAAGCAGCCTCGACGTCGCCGTCTTTGCGTTGAACGGTGACGTTGGTGCCGTTGAGCATTTCTTTGAACAAACGGTCGTGGTCGGCAGAACTTTCAAGGTCTTTTTCTTTTTCCCACTCAATTTTCACCGCCTTGCGGGCTTGCATTACTTCCCAGTTGGTCTTACCCACAATCGCCACTTTGTTTCCAAACGAAACGACATTGACAATCCCTGGCATTTTTTTGGCTTCGGTGGCATCAAACGACTTGAGTTTAAGACCGAAAGCAGGAGGGCGTTGAACTTGGGCGTGGAGCATACCTGGGCGTTTGTAGTCAATCCCAAATAGGTTTTTACCCGTCAAAATATCCTTGTTGTCAACCCCTTTGACACGACTTCCAATGAGGCTAAAAGAGGAAGTAGCTTTGAGCTTTACTTCTTTTGGAACGGGCAGTTTAGAGGCTGCAACGGCAAGATCACCGTAGCTAAGTTTTTTACCAGAACTGTGTACAACCATTCCTTTTTGGGCGTTGCATTCGCTGGCAGGCACGCCCCACTGCTGCGCAGCTGCTTCGATAAGCAATGCGCGGGCCGTAGCGCCTGCCTTGCGGAGGCGTTCCCACGAATGGCGAATCGCACCGCTTCCGCCCGTTAGTTGGCGTTCAAATTTTTTCGTATCAAGCGGTGACTGTTCCACTTTTACCTTTTCCCAGTCGGCATCAAGTTCTTCGGCAACGATAATAGGAAACGCCGTTTTAATGCCCTGACCAATTTCGGGATTGGGTGAAAATATGGTAACAGTCCCTGAGGGAGAAATAGCTAAGTAAGCGTTAAAGTCGATGGCGTCAGCGGCTGCTGTACCTACCACTTGAGGTTGAAAAGCCTCCGAGGAGAACCAACTAAACCCCAACACCAAGCCACCACCTGCGGCGGCAGTCGTTTTAAAAAAATCTCTTCTGGATTGATTTGTGCTCATGTTCGTAGGGTTATTTTTTCATTTTGGTTGCCGCCACTTTTACTGCGTCGTGGATACGGTGGTAAGTGCCGCACCGACAAATATTGCCGACCATCGCTTCCTCAATGTCCTTATCAGATGGGTTGGGATTTTTAGAAAGCAAGGCCGAAGCTGTCATGATTTGTCCCGCTTGACAATACCCACATTGTGGAACATCCACTTCGTCCCAAGCTTCTTGGACGGGATGAGTACCTTTTTCTGAAAGCCCTTCAATAGTCGTGATGTTGGCGGCAGAAACCGCCGAAATTGGAAGCACACACGAGCGCGTTGCATCGCCGTTGACGTGTACGGTACAAGCACCGCACATGGCCATTCCGCAGCCGTATTTAGTGCCAACTAAGTCGAGGTGGTCGCGCAATACCCACAGAAGCGGGGTATTGGCATCGACATCAACAGGATAGTTTTTGCCGTTGATTTTGAGTTGAAATAATGCCATGTTAGAGAAGATTAAAGTTGGAACTATAACATAAAGTCAATCTAAAAAGTTAGCCTTGACACAATGAAAGGTTATTTTTCGCGACGAATCGTGGGAGATTCAAGATTAATAACCCAACTAGGTAACAGCTTGATACTTTGGGTGGTTGATTTCGTCTAATTCTAAAAGCCAGACTTAACACAAAAGTAATTCATCGTCAAAGTTTATCTATAAAAGGATAACTTTGTTTAAAATTAGTAACTCATGGCCTTACAAGACAAATACGTTAATCCTTTTACTGATTTTGGTTTTAAGAAACTCTTTGGTTCTGAACCAAATAAGGATTTGCTGATTGATTTTTTGAACGAAGTAGTACTGCCGAGCCGTCATAAAATCGCGGATTTGTCGTATGCCAAAAACGAACATCTTGGACAAAAAGAGCTCGACCGAAAGGCCATTTTTGACTTGTATTGCGTAGGAACAAACGGAGAGCGCTTTATTGTAGAAATGCAAAAAGCGAAGCAGAACTATTTCAAAGACCGTAGTGTGTTTTACGCTTCCTTCCCAATTCAAGAACAAGCACAGCGCGGGGATTGGAATTTTAAACTAGCTGAGATATATACAGTTGGGATACTAGACTTTGTTTTTACGGAAGACAGCGATAAAAAAGAAGTTCGTCACGAAGTAAAGTTGAAAGACCAACACAATCGTGTTTTTTACGAAAAGCTGACGTTTATTTACCTCGAAATGCCCCATTTTACGAAGACTGAAGCTGAACTCGAAACGCCTTATGATAAGTGGTTGTATGTTCTAAAACACTTGCCTTATTTGGAAAAACGTCCTGTTGCTTTGCAAGAAAAAATTTTCACTAAACTGTTTGAAGCGGCCGAAATCGCGAAGTTTTCTGCGGCTGAGTTGGCAGGGTACGAAGCCAGCCTAAAATATTACCGAGATTTAAAGAATGTGATTGATACCGCAGCTTCTGAGGGACACCTTGCTGGTTTGCAAGAAGGGATAAAACAGGGTATCGAACAAGGGCGAGAACAGGGGGTGATTGAAAGTAAGAAGGCGATTGCACGTTCTGCACTTGCTGAAAATATGCCCGTTGAAATAATTATGCGCCTAACAGGATTAACCCCAGAAGAAATAGAGGCATTGCGCTAGTTTATAAAAGTTGCCTTCCATTTTCAAACAAAGTGTTCGAAATCGAACACTTTTTCTTTTTTAAAATAAAGCTAATATTCTGATAAATAGACAATTGACTTCTGGTACGGGTATTGAAGCCATTAAAAGAGAAACAGCCAAAATTTTTCAAAAATGGACAGAGAATTACCAGAAGAAAGTAAAAAGCAACAATCGCGCCGCCGCTGGCTTTGGATAGTCGTAGGCACAGGTGGAATTGTCCTTGCAGTGTGGTTGCTGCGAAATTCCTTTGGAAATAGCATAAACCAAAAAGACGTGCGGCTCGCTACTGCAGAAGTGGGAGATGTCGAAAACACGCTCACGGCCTCAGGTGAAGTGCAACCTGATTTTGAAGCAGTGATTACTAGCCCCATTACGGCCGTGATTCAGCAAACGTACCTAGAGCCTGGGGCTTCGGTGAAAGTAGGTGACAAGATTCTGGAGTTGGACAAAGAGTTTACCCAACTAAGTTTTGACAAACAAAAAGACCAACTCGAACTAAAGCGTAACGGCATTGTCAAACTTCGCTGGGAGTTGGATAAAAGTGTGTATGACTTAAAAATCAACGACTCCATCAAAGGCTTAAAAATCAACAGCTTTCGGGCGGAAGTTGAAAATGCCAAGCGACTCTTTCGCGCAGGAGGAGGTACACGGGAAGCCATTGAGCAAGCAGAACAGACATTGCGGATTGCCCAACTTGAAAAACGCCAACTCGAAAACGACATCCGTATCAAACAGCAAACGGTGAAAGCCGACATCAAAGAGTCGGAAATTGAAGCGCAAATTCAGGAGAAAGATTTACAGGAACTTCAGCGCAAATTACAACAAGCAAATATCACGGCGAACCGTTCGGGGGTGTTGACGTTTGTTAATAAAAATATCGGTTCTAAGGTTGCGGAAGGGGAAGTCTTGGCGCGTTTGGCCGACTTGGGTGGTTTCAAAATCATTGGAGCTATTTCGGATAATTATGCCGAACAAATCCGAATCGGTATGGGAGTCGTGGTCAGGGTCAATGAGACGTTGCTTAGAGGTACGTTGACGAATATCTCTCCTTCGGTTCAAAACAACATCGTCAATTTTGACATTCAACTCGACGACAAAGGGCATAAACTTTTACGCCCTAAAATGAAGGTCGAAGTCTTCCCGATTACGGATGCCCACTCAAAAGTAGTTCGGGTTGCCAATGGTTCGGGCTTTACGGGCGTGCCTGTACAGGATGTGTTTGTACTTCGCAACGACGGAAAAGCTGAGCGTCGCACGGTAAAGGTGGGCTTAGCCAACTTTGATTATGTCGAGATTTTGGAAGGTATTAAAGCGGGAGAGAAGGTGATTATCTCGGACATGAGCAAGTTTAAAAACGCGAAAGAGGTCAAACTTACCCCCTAATAGCAGCATGAAAAAGATACATTTATACACATTAATAGCACTTCTCCTCCCCTTTTGGAGTCAGGGAGGGCTGCTTTGGGGACAAGGGGGATTGACACTTTCGGAAGTAGTAGAAATGGCTCGTAATCAGTCGATTTCGGCGCGACAAGCGGCCACCACCAAAGAAACGAAGTACTGGGAATACCGCACGTTTTTGTCGAACTACAAACCACAACTGACGCTCAACGGAAATTTGCCTGCTTTCAGTCGGTCGTTTATCGAAGTACGTCAGCCCGATGGGACGATTCAGTTCCAACCCGTGCGCAACAACAATTCATCCCTTAATTTGTCCCTAAGCCAGAGCATTGCGGCAACGGGTGGAAGTATTTATGCCACGTCGCAGTTGCAGCGTTTTGATGATTTTGACCGTAAAAATACCCTTTACAACGGTACACCCTTTGCCGTTGGGTACATGCAGCCGTTGCTACGCTTCAACTCGTTTAAGTGGGACAAAAAAATCGAGCCTTTAAAATTTAACGAAAGCCAACAAACTTACGTAGAATCGTTGGAGAAAATCTCGTTGCAGGCCAGTGGATTGTTTTTCGATTTGTTGTTGGCACAAGTCAATTTACAGATTGCCGAAACGAACTTGACCAATACTGATAATATCCTAAAAGTAGCCAAGGAGAAGTTTGAATTAGGAAAAACAAGCCGTAACGAAATTCTTCAATTGCAATTGGAGTTGCTCAAAACCCAAAAAGCAGTAGGCGTGTCAAAGCGTGATTTGGAAATCGCGTCGCTCAATTTGAAAAGTTTTATCGGTCTTCAAAACGAGGGAAAGATAGTTTTGAAGACGCCACGCCCTCCTATTGCAATGGTATTGTCAACGGACAAGGCCATAACGGAGGCGTTTGCCAATCGGGCCGATGCCATTGGGTTTAGTCGTCGGAAGTTAGAGGCAGAGCGCGCTGTATCCAAAGCCAAAGGCGACAATGGGCTCAATGCTACGCTGATGGCCACGATGGGATTTTCGAACCGAGGGCTAACCGTGCCTGAGCTGTACCGCAAACCCCAAGACCAACAAACTGTTGAACTACAACTTGACATTCCGATTTTGGACTGGGGGCGGTCGAAGTCGCGTACCAAAACCGCCGAAGCACAGCGCCAATTAACACAGTATGCTGTGGAGCAAGACCAACAAAATTTTCGTCAAGAAATTTACACCCAAGTGTCTCTCTTTGAGATGCTTCGCGACCAGTTGACGCTCACCATTGAAGCCGACAGTATTGCCTCAGAAAAATACAAAATAGCCCAAGAACGCTACGTATTAGGCAATTTGAGCATCACCGACTTGAGCATTGCTTTTACCGAAAAAGACCAAGCCAAACGCGACTATATTTACGCTCTGCGTGATTATTGGGGCGCTTACTACAAGCTTCGGCAGTTGACTTTGTACGATTTTGAAACCAACAGCCCCTTAGCCCCCCAGGGGAGAACCAAGTAGAGTAACTAAATAAAACAATAAACCATGATACAGCTAAAAAACATCGAAAAAGTCTATCGCACAGCCACGATAGAGACCGTTGCGCTCAACAAAGTGAATTTGGACATCGAAAAAGGAGAATTTGTGTCGATTATGGGGCCTTCGGGTTGCGGAAAAAGTACCCTGCTCAACATCATCGGGCTGCTCGACGAGCCTTCGAAGGGGCAAGTGGAAATCGACGGAAAACAAACTAATGGTCTTTCGGATGCGCAATTGGCGAGTTTTCGGAACCAAACCCTCGGGTTTATCTTCCAAAGTTTCCATTTGATTAATGACTTACCTGTATTGGACAACGTAGAATTGCCCTTGCTCTACCGCAACGTGTCGAGTGCCGAACGCCGCCGCTTGGCCTCGGAAGCGCTCGAAAAAGTAGGGTTGAGCAATCGAATGAAACATTATCCTAACCAGCTTTCGGGGGGACAAAAACAACGCGTGGCCATTGCGCGGGCCATCGTGGGGCAGCCTGAAATCATCTTGGCCGATGAGCCAACGGGAAATTTGGATAGCAACATGGGGAACGAGATTATGGACATTTTACTCACGCTCAATCAGCGCGATAAGGCCACGATTGTGATGGTAACGCACGACGAAAACATGGCCAAACGCACCCATCGTTTAATTCGATTATTTGACGGTTCACAGGTATCCTAATTTTTAAAGCTATGCTATTTAACTACCTCAAAATCACCCTCACTGTCCTAAAACGTCGAAAATTCTTTACGTTTATCAGCTTGTTTGGTATCAGTTTTACCCTCACTATATTGGTGGTGACAACTGCTTTTTTTGACCATTTGGTCGCCGCTGGTTATCCTGAAGCTAATCGTGACAATTCGCTTTACGTCTGGAATATTAAAGAAAAAGATACCAAAAATGGTGGCTCTAGCTCAGGGCCTGTGAGTTTTTCGTTTATCAACACCTACATTCGGACGCTCAAAACTCCCGCCAAAATAGCGGCGGTAAGTATGTTCAACAACCTTAATATTTACCTGAATAACCACAAAATCAAGGTAATGTATCGCTATACCGATGCAAATTTTTGGGATGTTACCTCGTTCGAGTTTTTGGAAGGAAAAAGCTACACTGCCCAAAACATCGCCAACAACGACTACGTAGTGGTAATCAACGACCATGTGCGTGACCAATACGTAGGCAAAGGCCAGTCGGCAGTAGGAAAAATGATTGAGATTGACAACGTAAACTACCGCATCATTGGGGTTGTTAAAGGATGCCCAGTGACACGTCTTCACACAACTTCGGATTTGTATTTTCCCTACAATACGTCGAAAGCGGACTTAAAAAAGACGAGCTTACGGGGGGATTACATGGCTCTTATTTTACCCAATAACCCCGAAGATAAGCTTAAAATACAGGAAGAATTTAGAGCAGTTGCGGCCAAAATCAAACCCACAAAGACAGGCGACAAATGGTTTAATCCAGACAAATTATACGTGTTTGCCGATACCTATTTTGTAAGCTTTACCCGAGAACTCAAAGGTTCGGGTGATAGTGATGGCTCTGCGTTCATTATCTCCATTTTGATCGGAATCATTTTCTTATTCATGTCACTACCTGCCATCAATTTGGTCAATATCAACATGAGTCGAATCATGGAACGAGCATCCGAAATTGGTGTCAGAAAGGCTTTTGGGGCATCGAGTAAAAGACTGGTCATGCAGTTTGTGATTGAGAACATCATTCTCACGTTCATCGGTGGTTTCATCGCCTTGATTTTGTCCTCGCTCGTGATTTTTTACATCAATCAAAGCGATCTCATTCCTTACATCGACCTAAGTTTCAACTGGAAAGTATTCTCGATAGCCATTCTAATTAGCCTATTATTTGGTTTATTATCAGGAGTTTATCCTGCTTGGAGGATGTCAAAGTTACAGGTAGTAGATGCGTTAAAATATTAAAAGCCATGATAAAACATTTGTTTAAACTCATCTGGAAGCGAAGAAAAAGTAACTCCCTGATGATGACCGAAATTTTCTTTTCCTTTTTGATTTTGTTCGCCGTATGCTCGCTCGGAGTGTATAACTATCAAAACTACATGGCGCCCTCGGGGTTAGAAACCAACAACGTGTGGGTAGCTTTTATTAACTTCAACGCATCAAACGATACGATTAAAGTACAGTACAAAGAACTTGTTAGCCAACAATTAAAGCAGTATCCTGAGGTAGAAAGCTTTTCTTACACAAGTTCCAACGCTCCGTTTACGTTCAGTACGATGAGCAACAGTTTTGCCTATAATAAAAAAACGGTATCGAGTGATGTCATCACAGTAGAACCAGATTTCCCCAAAGCAATGAGTATGACAATAGCCCAAGGTCGTTGGTTTACCAAGGCCGATATGGCGGGCAACTTTGTCCCTGTGGTCATTACCAAACATTTGGCCAAAGACTTGTTAGGCACAGAAGACGCCGTTGGGAAAATCTTCGGGGGGGGCGAAGAGGCGGAAAAAAGTAAAAAAATGAAAGTGGTGGGCGTAGTCGATTATTACAAACACAAAAGTGATTTTCAAGAATTAGATAATAGCCTCTTCCGCCCCTCTGAAAAGTGGGACGATACGATGGTGCTAAAGGTTAAACCAGGAAGTGGGGCGGAGGTTGAGGCCAAAATTGTGCGCGAATTAACGCGCCTTGGTAAAGATTGGACGATTGAGATTCAGCAGATGGACGGAATGAAAGCTAACCGTAATAACTTGGTGTTGGTACCCGTCATTATCTTGTTGATTATCTGCGGTTTTTTGGTTTTTAACGTTGCTCTAGGGATGTTTGGGGTGTTGTTTCAGACCATCAATCGCCGTAAGCAAGAAATCGGTGTACGCCGCGCTATGGGCGCTACTAAGGGAGCAATTTTATGGCATTTCATTGGAGAAACGGCCGTTATCGCCACGTTCGGTTTGATTTTGGGGTTGTTTTTTGCCGTTCAATTTCCGTTACTCAATGTTTTCGACATCGAAGCAAGTGTATATTTGATTGGGATGTTATTGGCGGTAATCTTTATTTACGTTTTGGTCGGGATTTGTGCCTTTTACCCAAGCCGTCAAGCGTCAGTGTTGCAGCCCGCGGTGGTGCTTCATGAAGAATAAGAAGCAGAGGACATGGGAGAGGTTGGTATGGGGATGTTAAATTCGGTGTATCTTTGTTAATTTTCGAGCTTTTAGCGTATTCCTTAATCAGGTTGAACGCATTAAAATGTAGAAAGGTTATTAATTGCTCCAGAGGAGCTACATCTTAGTAGAAAAATGAATCAAATCCCCCAAAAGTCCCATCTGGGCAGCTGACGTTCGGTGAAAGATGTCACCCCCATGGGGCTTTTGGATGTCCTTTACCTCTTTTTTCTACTAAGATTTAGCCTCGCTGAGGCTACTTTTTTAAATGTGCTCAACCTGTTTCTTGATGACTATGATTCAACTTGAAAAAATTAAGTAGAAAAATTACAAATTTTCAAAAAGTCCTCAAACAGCATATCCCATGCCCTCTGCCAAATGTCCCATTTTCTATGCTTCTAATCATTGACGACGATATTGCCGTTTGTACTTCCCTTTCGCTTTTGGCGCGGAAGGAGGGGTTTGACGTGGCCGTGGCGCACAACCCCGACGACGCGTTTCGGATACTGAAGCGGCACGAAGTGACATTGGTATTGCTCGATATGAATTTTTCCAACGAAACTTCGGGCACAGATGGATTACAAATGCTTCAGGAGCTAAAAACCTTGAAACCATCGCTGCCTGTGATTCTCATTACGGGCTGGGCTACTATCGACTTGGCCGTACAAGGAATGAAGCTCGGCGCGGCTGATTTTATCAACAAACCTTGGCAAAATGCGCATTTGATGCAGTCGGTGCGGACAGCGTTGTCTCTGGCCAATTCAGAAGCAAAGGGCAGGGAGGAAAGGACAGAGGAAAACACAAATTATTCACCGATTGCCCCTCGCCCTTTGCCCACTGCGCTTTCCCGCCGTGCGTTGGACAAACAGTTTGATTTTGGGCAAATTGTGGGTGAATCACCGCAATTAGTCCAAATTTTACAAACGATTGGAAGAATTGCCCAAACCGACGCTTCTGTACTGATTTTGGGAGAAAGCGGTACGGGGAAAGAGTTGATTGCGGAGGCCATCCACCAAAATAGCCAACGCAGTAAACGACCGTTTGTAAAGGTAAATTTGGGCGGCGTTTCGACCAGCCTTTTTGAGTCCGAAATGTTTGGGCACGTTCGCGGAGCGTTTACCGACGCCCGTTTTGACCGAACGGGACGCTTTGAAATGGCAAACCGAGGGACGATTTTTTTGGACGAGATTGGCGAGCTCGATGCCAGTAGTCAAGTCAAGTTGTTGCGGGTATTGCAAGACCGAACCTACGAAGTGCTAGGAAGTAGTAAAACGAAGTCGGTGGATGTACGCGTGATTTGCGCTACGAACCGTGTACTCGAAGAAATGGTGGCAAAGGGGACATTTCGAGAGGATCTGCTGTACCGAATCAACCTGATTACGGTGCATTTGCCTGCCTTGCGCGAGCGCCCCAATGATATTCCACTGTTGGTGGAGTTTTTTGTGGATAACTTACGCCAAATCTACCAACGTCCCCATTTACAAGTGACGCGGGAAGCACTTCAGTGGTTAAAAAATCTGAACTTGCCAGGCAACATTCGACAACTTAAGAATTTGGTAGAACGGACTGTACTGATTAGCCACCGCGACGTATTGACGATTGACGATTTTCAGCAAAACTACCAAGGTGCTAAAAATTCAACAGCCGCTACTTCGTCTTCGACACTTCCTGATGTAGGCAGCATGACGCTCGAAGAAATGGAAATCCAGATGATTCGTCGTGCCATGGAGTTTCATCGAGGGAAGGTGGCACGGGTAGCCAAGTCGCTGGGTATCACCCGCTCGGCCTTGTACCGACGATTGGAGAAGTTTAATATCCCTTTTGAGGATGAATAAAGTGGAGCTAGTTACCCAAATAAAACGACTCTAGTAGCAGGGTATTTTCGGAACGTTGGTACCAATCATTATACACAAGCTCTAGCATATTGACGTCAAACGTACCAAAATCGTATGCATAAAATGTTTGAAGACGCTCAACAAAAGCAACGGGCTGCACGAGCGGAACACGAAAGCGAATCACGGTCGAATGTGCCGTTTGAATACTATAACGTTTGTCAATAGAATGCTGCAACGACGACGTTTTGAAGGTCGTTCGGAGGTCGTTGCGAATGGCTGTCAGGGTGTCATCCATCGGAAAGCCTTGTACAAGTACGCAGCTTGAGGAGGCAGTAATGCCCGAAAAATGCACCCGAAAACCTGCATATTTTTTAATAACCTCACGGATTCGGTCAATGTATTCCTGCGGATGAATCGCTGAAAGCAAAAACCCTTCGTAACACGAAATAATCGACAACACAGTAAGGTGAATATCCGTCGAAGGGTAGTAATATTGCTGTGGCTCTAACGGAAGTAGGTTTTGAAGCATTTTTCCAATCGCCTTTTTACTTTCTTCCGAAGGGCGTCCAATAAGCGTAATACCACGACGAGAGTCGCTAGGTGAGTCGATGAGAGAATCATACTCAAAATGACCCTTCGCGAACCCCTCGTTGGCCGCGAGCCACATCTGTTGGTAATGCGCTTCTAAATTCATGGAGTTATGAGACTAGGCACCAAATTTATTGTTTTTATTGCTATCATTCATTTGGTAGCCTTGGGACTTTCGTTCGCTATTTTTTTTACGAAACCGCTGCTGTTTATTCTTTCGGAGGCGTTCATTTTGCTTTCGCTGTTTTTTGCTTGGCAGGTATATCAAGACCTCATTCAGCCGCTAAAGCTGTTGATGACGGGAGTGGAAGCCATTCACGACCGCGATTTTAACGTTAAGTTTTTAAAAACGGGCAAGTACGAAATGGACCAACTCATTGAAGTCTATAATCAAATGATTGACCAACTCCGTACCGAGCGGACGCAGCAACAGGAACAGCATTATTTTCTCCAAAAACTCGTTGCCACTTCGCCAACGGGCATATTGATGTTGGATTTTGACCAACACATCACCGACCTAAACCCCAAGGCCGAAGAAATATTGGGAGTGCCCGCTCGGCAGCTTCTTCAACAGTCGCTGACCGAAAGCTCACATCCCATTTTACAAGCCTTGAGCCGCTTAAAAACGGGTGAAGCGCGCACGTTCAATTTCAACGGGGTCGCGTTGTTTAAATGCCAAAAAGCCCATTTTATCGACCGTGGTTTTCCTCGGTATTTTGTGATGTTGGAAGAACTAACGGCGGAGATTCTGGCGGCAGAAAAGAATGCTTACGGAAAAGTGATTCGCCTGATGGCCCACGAGGTCAACAATTCGATTGGGGCCGTTAACTCGATTTTAGATTCAACCTTGTATTATTTGGACGAAAACCCCGATGTCCAAAGTGCGGTGCGGGTAGCGATGGAACGCAACGACCACCTCAATCAATTTATGCGAAATTTTGCGGACATTGTTCGTTTGCCAATGCCTCAAAAACAACGTCTTGACTTACACGAATTGCTTCAAAACATGGCCAAATTGATGGAATTCAACGCCCGAAGCCGCGAAATAACGTTAGAATGGGCGCTTCATCCCCAGCCGATTTGGCTCGACGCCGACCGTCAGCAGTTGGAGCAAGTGCTGGTAAATGTACTCAAAAACGCGTTTGAGAGCATCGGGCGGGGCGGAAAAGTAGTCTTCAAAACGTCGCCCTCCCAATTTGAAATCATCGACAGCGGCGCAGGAATCTCCGCCGACGTGGCGAATCAGTTGTTTACCCCGTTTTTTTCTACCAAGAAAAACGGTCAAGGCATTGGCCTTACGCTCGTACGTGAAATCTTGCACAATCACGGTTTCTCCGCCTCCCTCCAAACCGAAGAAGTGGGCAAAACGGTGTTTCGGGTGGGGTTTTGAGGGGTGAATTTATAATTTGAGATTTTTAGGATTTTTTCTGGTATCAAAAACAGCACAAATTTGGACAATATTGCGCTCAAAACTGTAAATGATTTTATAATTGCCTTCTACAACAAAGCGGTACTTACGACGGTGCGATAGCATTTCTTGCACTGCTCCTAATTCAGGGAATTGGGATAACTGTCGAGCACGTGAAATGATTTTTTCAATTATTTCATCTGCTTTAGGCTGACCAATAAATTCTTCGATTTCAAGTAAATCATCAAAAGCGGTATTTGCCCATATCACTTGGTAGCTCATTGGACTGTGCGCTTATTCTTAAAAAAGACCTCAATCTCTTCTTGACTCATTACTTTACCTTCTAAAATATCATTTTCTGCTTTTGTTAGTTTAGCTGATAGTTCTTCATGAGTCATGGGTTGCAAATTGTTTTTGATGCGTTTTTGGCGCTCACGTCGCAGGAGATTAGACAGTTTGAGTAGTAATTCTTCGTCATTAACCCGAAGGTACTCTGACAAAAACTCTAATTTGTGGGCTTGAATATCCATGGGAGATGACTGATTTCTTTGTTAACAAAGATAGAAAATTTTGGGGTATTTGAGAATGAATCTGTACAAAACTAGGCGTGTATCTTGTATGTTCTCAATCAGTAAGATAATAGGCATTACCCTCGTTTTTTCTTCCCTCTTTTTCTCCCTTGGCGGAGTTTTTTGTCGGCTTCGAGGTCTTCGATTTCTTGGAGAAGTGACTTAATATTTCCTGCGGGGTCGTTGCTCGTGTCCACAATACCCTCGTATTCGGCTTTGCTGAGTTGAAGCACCGTAATGGGTTTTCCAACGTACTCTTCAATCGCCGCAAGTTTGGGTTTTTCTTCCGTGCTGCAAAACGAAACCGCATTCCCGCGTTGTGTTCCACGGCCTGTACGCCCGATGCGGTGTACATAATTTTCAATTTCGTCGGGCAAATCGTAATTAACGACGTAGTCAACGTTGGGAATATCAATGCCCCGCGCACTGATGTCGGTGGCAATCAACACCTTTGTTTTTCCGCTTTTAAAGGCGCCTAATGCCAGCGAACGCTCTTTTTGTTCTTTATCGCCGTGCAGCGTCATGCTCTGAATCTCCATACGTTCGAGCGCATGAGCGACGCGTTCGGCACGTACTTTTGTTCGCACAAACACCATGATTTTGCTGTCCGCGTGTTCGTTGATGAGGCGTTCTAAAAAGAAGCGCTTGTCGTCCATTTCAACGTGCGTTACAAAGTGGTCAACGTTTTTAGAGACGGGGTCTTTGGGTGAAATCTGAATCCGAATGGCCGCACTATGAATGATAGAATAGGCTAACTTTTTGATTTTATCATCAATCGTCGCCGAGAAAAACAGCGTTTGCCGACGGCGTGGCAAGTGTTTGAGCAAATCACGAATGTCTTTGATAAAGCCCAAATCGAGCATGTGGTCGGCTTCGTCGAGCACCAAGAGTTCCACGCGTTCGAGGCGTAAATGACCTTGGCTTACCAAGTCAAACAAACGCCCTGGGGTAGCAACGACGACATCCACCCCTTTGTCGAGGCGAGAAATCTGAGGATCTTGCGAAACCCCTCCAAATAACCCTAATGTTTTCACGTCCGTGCCACGGCCAAGACGCTCAAATACTTCCGTAATTTGAATGGCAAGCTCATGGGTGGGTACCATAACCACGCATTTTACGCCATCGGGGCGGCGTGAGTTACGCTTGCGCTCGTGCAACAAATGAAGAATCGGAATCGCAAAAGCGGCCGTTTTTCCCGTTCCCGTTTGAGCAATGGCCAATACATCTTCTCCTTTCAAAATCGACGGAATCGCTTTGTACTGGATGTCGGTGGGGCGGCGAAAACCTAGTTTTTCAAGGTTTTGTTTAACAACGCCAGAAATGTGATAATCTTCAAACTTCATTTGCAGCTAATATCAGAGGTTGATTTTGCAAAGGTACGAAGTAGATTTGTGTTTTGGCACTAAGTGCGCTTTTAGACCCAAAACCTCCTTAAAAGCGAGCCAAAAAGAAATCAAATTCGCTTTAAAAATGGTTACTAAGCAAAACCTAATGCGAGTTAACTATGCCTGAACTACCCGAAGTCGAAACCTACCGCCATTATTTTGAAGCCACTTCCTTGAATCAAGTGATTGAGGCCATCGAGGTAGAAGACCGAAAACTGCTTACTACAGACTATTCTACGTTGACAGAAGTTCTTGTGGGACAGTCGTTTGTCGCTACGCGGCGGGTAGGCAAAAATTTATTTGCCTTTACGGACGGAGGTCACACCCTCCACTTGCATTTTGGGATGACGGGCGATTTGGAATATTATCATTCGTCGTTGCCGCGTCCGCGCCACGCGCGTATCGTGTTTGTGTTTCGTTCTGGTTTCAATTTGGGTTTTATTTGCCCCCGAAAATTTGAGCGCATTGGGCTAGTTTCTAGCGTAGAAGAGTATTTGAAACGAAAGAAAATAGCCCCCGATGGTTTAGAAATTACCTTGAAACAATTGACTGAAAATATCCAAAAACGTAAGTCTCCGATTAAGCCTGTACTGCTCGACCAAAGTACCGTCGCTGGTATTGGCAACTGGATTGTCGATGAAGTTTTATTTCAAGCCAAAGTCCACCCCGAGCGGCTGGCCAATGAACTTACTGCGTCAGAGCTTGAGCGGATTCACTCAGCGATTGGATTTGTATTGCGTACGGCCATCGAGCACGAGGCGAATTATGGGCTTTTTCCGCGCTCGTTTTTGATACATGCACGCGAATGGGCTACATCACCCTTTGATACGCCTGACCAGCACAAACGCTGCCCCGAAGGCCATGCCGACATTGTGCAGACCCGAGTAGGCGGGCGAGCTACGTACTTTTGCCCTGTATGTCAAGTAATTCCCTAATATTTTTCAATCAGGAGTTGCTAAATCCTGCGAAATCCATTATTTTTGCACTCCATTTTTGGAAAAAACTGTTTTAATCATAATCATCATGTACGCAATCGTAGAAATCGCGGGACAGCAATTTAAAGTAGAAGAGGGCCAAGAAATCTTTACCAACCGTTTGGCTGGTGACTTGGACGCTGCGCTCGTATTTGACAAAGTTTTGTTGGTGGACAATGCAGGTGCCATCAGCGTAGGCGCGCCGACGGTAAACGGTGCGAGTGTAAAGGCTACAATCGTAGAACACCTTAAGGGAGAGAAAGTAATCGTTTTCAGAAAGAAACGCCGTAAAGGATACGAGAAGAAAAACGGTCACCGTCAAGCTTTGACAAAGGTTAAAATCGACGCAATCGTAGCTTAATTTTTTTCTTAAATAGCTTTTTGAAATTTTTAAATACCTAAAGAAATGGCACACAAAAAAGGTGTAGGTAGTTCGAAAAACGGTCGCGAATCAGAAAGTAAACGCCTTGGCGTTAAAATTTTCGGTGGTCAGCCAGCCGTAGCGGGTAACATCATCGTTCGTCAACGTGGTACTAAATACCACCCAGGTCGTAACGTAGGTGTAGGCCGCGATTATACGCTTTTTGCTTTGACAAACGGTGTGGTTAAATTTAGCCGTGGCCGTGACAACAAGTCATTTGTTCATATCGAATTGGCTGAAGCATAAGCATTTTTTACAGAGAAATTTTGGTAAAAAACCCGTCTGAAGATATTCGGACGGGTTTTTTGCTACCATGCTCTAAAAAATAATCCCATGGCATACCAACGAGACGAAAATCCCAAACGCCGCATTCATACCACCAAGCCCGTGGACAAGGCTCGCGAAAAAGAGCTTATTTTTGGGTTACAACCGCTTTTAGAAGCGCTCCGCGCAGGGACCGAAATTGATAAAATTATGGTCTATCGCGAACAGAGTTTCGCCGAAGTGATTCAGCTAGCCAACGAGCGCGAAATACCTGTTCAGCGCGTTCCGATGGAAAAGTTGAATAACATTACTGGAAAAAACCACCAAGGAGTCATTGCGTTTATGTCCGCGATTCGCTACGTGTCGCTTCATAACGTGTTGGCCGACATCTATGAAAGAGGAGAAGTACCCTTATTATTGCTCCTCGACCGCATCACCGATGTTCGTAACTTTGGAGCTATTGCCCGTACGGCCGAGTGTATGGGTGTTCATGCGTTGGTAGTCCCTATGCGTGGAGCGGCCCAAATCAACAGCGATGCGCTCAAAACCTCTTCAGGTGCGCTCAATCACCTTCCTGTTTGTCGTGAAAATAACTTGATAGATACAGTGCAGTATTTGCAAGATAGCGGTGTTCAGGTAGTGGTTTGTACCGAAAAAGCGGCACAAGTTACTTCAAATATTGACTTTACGACCCCTACGGCTATTGTAATGGGCTCAGAAGAAGACGGCGTATCCACTGATGTGATTCGTCGCGCAAACATGGCCGTAAAAATTCCAATGACTGGAAAAGTAGCTTCGTTGAATGTATCAGTTGCTGCGGGCATGATTATCTACGAGGCAGCCCGCCAACGGGGATAATCATACATATTCAAACGGTTATGAGGCGGGTTATTTCAAGATCCGCCTCATGCGTTTTTTTGACGTACACTTTGAACAAACTCAAGAGTAACTCCAGCTAACTCGGCTATTTTGGCGTCATCAAAATCAGTTTCCTTGAGAAGCCTGCTTACAAAAGCAAAATTACGCTCATGGCGTCCTTGCTGAATTCCTTTTTCAAGCCCTTTCTTGATGCCTTTTTTCTCTCCAAGGCGACGTTCTCTTTCTAATACAAACTCTACGATTCCCATTGTTTCTTTTGGTTTATTTAGGAGTTGCTCAACGGCTTTATCAAATTTAGCATCATTTTCATTCTTTCCAAAACGCACATACAACTTTAAAAAGCTCATTAACGCTTCTATTTTTTGTCGAGAGTAACCTTTACTTATCAACCGTTTAAGTAAATCTATTTTTTGGTTTAATAGTTCGCTTTCGGTTACTTTCCCTTTTTGCAAGGCTACCAACACAGTTAAGACTACCATGGCAAAAGGATTATTGCTGTTGGTTAATACTTCTGGGTTTTGTTCTAGGACTTTATAGGTGTTAAAATCATAACGTAATTTGGTTCCCAAATAAGACTCCTCGAAATACAGCGGTTTAAAGCGCTTGTTTTTATCCGTTAAGATGGCGAAAGCAGTAATCGGGCGCTGGTATCTGTCATAAATCCGATAAAAATACTGAAACATTCGATGAGCAAATAGATTATCGGTATTGGCTTGTACTTCAATATGTACCAAAATCCACTTTTCATCACCCGTTTTAGTAAATACTTTTATCAATTTATCAACGTATTTTGGGGAGAAATCGTCAGGATTTATTGGAAAAAGCTGTTCGAGTTCTTTATCTAAAAACTCAAAAGGTTTTCCAAAATCAAACAGTTCTTCGGCATTATCAAAGAAAAACCTCAGAAAATCGTCAAAAACGTCTTCTAAAATGGCTTTCCATAGGCTATCGTCTCGTTTCATACATCAAAAAAGATAGGGTAATCAAAAAATAGTTACTAGCTCCTATAAACAACAACGCCCTGAAAGCCGAAGCTTCAGGGCGTTGTTGTTTATGGAAAAAATAGATACTATTCGTAGTAGTTCAATGTGCGGTGGCCTTCGCGTTCGAGCAATTGGTCGCGCTTGAAGATGTCCAAATCTGCTTCTACCATTTCTTTCACGAGGGCAGGAAGATCGTACTTAGGAACCCAACCTAGCTTTGTGTTGGCTTTGGTAGGGTCACCAATCAACAAATCAACCTCGGTTGGACGGAAATAACGGGGATCGATGCCTACCACCTCTTTACCCACAGGGAGTTGATAACTTGGGTTGTTGCACTTGGTAACAACGGCAGTTTCATTTACTCCTTCGCCTTTAAATTCCAGCTCAATGCCTACTTCTGCAAACGCCATGCGCACAAAGTCACGGATGTAGGTGGTTTTACCAGTCGCAATCACAAAGTCTTCAGGGGTCTCTTGTTGCAACATCAACCACATCGCTTCTACATAATCTTTGGCGTGGCCCCAGTCGCGTTGGGCGTCGAGGTTACCCAAAAATACCTTCTCTTGAAGGCCCAAAGCGATACGCGCTACGGCGCGGGTGATTTTACGCGTCACGAATGTCTCGCCGCGAAGTGGTGATTCGTGATTGAATAAAATACCGTTGACGGCAAACATATCATACGCCTCGCGATAGTTGACCGTAATCCAGTAGCCGTACAATTTGGCTACAGCATACGGTGAACGTGGATAAAAAGGGGTTGCTTCTGATTGAGGAACGGCTTGTACCAAACCGTACAACTCAGACGTGGAAGCTTGATATACGCGTGTTTTCTTGGTAAGTCCCAATAAACGAACGGCTTCCAAAATTCGCATCGTACCTAAGCCATCGACTTGTGCCGTATATTCAGGTTCGTCGAAACTCACTCGTACGTGCGACTGTGCTCCGAGGTTATAAATTTCGTCAGGTTGTATTTCCTGAATCAATCGAATGATATTGGTCGAGTCCGATAAATCTCCGTAGTGAAGCACCAAACGAACGTCGTTTTCGTGGGGGTCTTCGTAGAGGTGGTCGATACGTTGGGTATTGAACAACGAACTACGGCGTTTGATGCCGTGAACTTCGTATCCTTTATTTAGTAAAAATTCGGCCAAATAAGCTCCATCCTGACCCGTGATACCCGTAATGAGTGCGCGTTTTTTCATTTTTATTTATAAAAAGAGTCATGCCACTAAAAGGAGACAAGACTTTGTGTTATGCGTTCAATCTGAACCTTTGACAGAAAAGGAATGACAAAAGTAACTATTTTACCAATAGACTCTTCTTCAAATCTATTTTCTCTGGGACAACGACCGCTGATTCGTAGCGTTGGCGTACTTGTTGGAGGTAACGCTCGGCATCCAAACGGGTCATAAAATCGCCAATTCGAATCCGATACGTGGGCTGAGTATAAACCATGTAGGGATTGAGTTCGGGAAACGATTGGTAGGAGTACAAACGGGCTTCGTCTGCTTCTTTACGTATGTTGCCGACGTAGATTTGAATGCGAAAACCTGCCGCAAACCGAATGGCTTTGTTGCGCGTCGCAATGGTATCAACAATGGCATCTAGCTGACGGTTGATGTGCAACGGTTGATCCGACATTACCCGTTTTACCTCCGACTTTTTGGCGGTAGTAGCGTCGGTAGAAACGGTTTCTTTATAACGTGGACGAATAGCCGTAAAGTCCTCGTCGTACGTACTGTACGGGTCCACGGGGGTAGTTGATTTGGTGCTGACAGGTTTGGAGGTAACGCAGCCTACCAACAGCACTGACGTTATGAGTCCTAAGGCCAAATACTTGAAAATCATGCTAAAAAGAGATTAGACTGTTTTCGGAATACAAAAGTAGGGAATCTCCGTTAGAGTTTTATTTTTTCTCCAACAAGAGCGTTACTTTGTTAAAGTCAGCCGCCGCGTTAATCACTTTCTGGAACGGCTCGTAAATGTCAATCGGCTGTAATACTTCCTTGTAAAACTCATCGATGGTGATTGTGAGCAAGTTTCCTTCCAATTTATAATCAGAAATAAAGCCCATTACGGCGGGAGTTCTGCCGTCGGTGATGTTTCGACGAAGGCTTTCCAAACCGCTTACCTTGTACCCATCAGGAATTTTGATTTTCATCAAGCGCTTGTAGGCGTGGGCATTGCCCATGTCGATTGGGTATTGGCGGGCGCGTTCGTTGTACATTTCTACCTGTGGCCCAATGAGTTCCCCGACTTTGAACAAGATTTTTTTGCCTGCTCGTTCTACCACACTTTTAAGAACAATATCAACGCTAAAAATAAAAGGCTTGGTTACCTCGTCCGAATTAAGGTTCGTGTTCTTGATTTGAGCGTTCGTATAGGTAACGTCAGGTTTGAGGGTAGACTTCGCAATTTCGTTGGTGAGGGCTTTGCGTTCGTCTTCCGCTTTCACAAAATGATAGTACGGGCGCAGTTGCGCTGCTTGGTGTCCCGTCATTTGGCGGGTTACTTTGCCTTGGATTTGGTCCATCGTAGGTGAAAACGACACATCGACCAGCAGGTCGTCGTGGTTGTCGGCGATGGTAGAGAAAGGAATCAGGCGAATCTCACTTTCAGCTACTACCTCTGCCCCTTCTTTTTTCTTTTTGATGAACAATGCCTGGTTTCCTTCCATGTTTTGGTCAATCATGCCATAACGGTAAATCGGACTGCCAGGGTCTAGGAATTTTTTGGTAGTTGGAAAATACAGGAGGTACTCATCCAAGAAGTTCCACGATTCAAATTTAGGGTCAAAAATGGCATCGGGGCGACTACATCCAATCACAATCTCATACGGAATGTTCAACGATTCGAGCGCAGCGATGTACAATTTCATCATGCCTGCTTTTGAAGCATACTGCTTTTTGAGGACATCCGAAGCCACGTCGGCGTCCTCTTCTTCTTTCAACGCAATGTTGGTTTTGACGTAGTTTTCGAGCTTTTTAATGGCTAATTCAGGAGCAAGCCCCTTTATTTTTTCTTTGGCCAACAGCGCGTCAATGTCTTTTTTGGAATCTTCCATTCCCATCCGCAGGTAATCAAAGAAGGTCTCGGCGGCGCTTTGCCATGTGTAGAGACGCTCGGGACCACGACTCAAATTGTACGACAGTTTATAATCGAGGCGGATTAAGTTGGCTTTCAGATTGGCGTATTTTTCCTCATAAATTGGCGGGAGGTTTTGAAGCCCCACCGAAATGGTTCGCTTTTCATTGAGGGTATCCGACGAAATAGTGGCAGAGGCATTGTATACTTTGGCCTCAAACTGAAGGTACGAAGGCGTAATAATTTTTACCTCTACTTTGCGAACGGGAATATCGCTTTGGAGAATTTCGCCTCCAAACAACGAGCTACTTCGACGAAACAGCGTAGTGTATTCCAACTCGCCACCAATCTCAAGCCCTTCTACGGCTAGAATTTTATAAACTCTCCCTTGTTCTTCAAGTTCTTTCACGGCCTCTAAACCTACTTCTTTCACCGTACCATTTTTGCTAATACTTCGAGCTTTGAGGTACAGCAAATCGTTGGTGTTGGGAACAGGAAGTACAATTTTATTGTACATTTCAATCGCCTTGGAGTCGTTGATGCGTATGCGTTTTATAATACCCTGAAAACAAGATAGTTGTCCGAGTGAATCAAAGGTGTATTCGACATAAAGCTGATGGCGTAACAGCACCCCCGACTCCTTTTGTTCGTTGTCGCTAAGGGTGGCTAGTTTGGTGTCAATGGGACTGTTGTCGATAAGTTTTTTGAACGTTACGTTTTGGGCGTGGAGGACTGAAGTGGTCAGAAATAATAGCCAAAGGAGTCGTTTCATGAAAATTTGGAGGGGGTACAACGTTAATTTTTGTCAATCTTACTATCTTTCTCTCAACTATCCAACGCAAACGAATGAATTGTACGCTTATTGTTTTTGTAAAAAATCCCGTTCGAGGAAAAGTGAAGACCCGGGTGGCCGCTACTGTCGGCGACGATAAGGCCCTAGAGGTATACCTAACGCTGGTAAATCATACCAAAGAAGTAGTAAAAGAGTGGTTTTTAACGAATGAAACAATGCTAACGAAAAAAGTAGCAGTGTATTATGGTGATTTTGTCAACAACGAAGATACATGGCAAGAAACATGGATTGCGAAGAAAATACAGCCCAACGTTGCTGATTTGGGAGAGCGAATGAGGGCAGCGTTTGAGCAGGAACTCAACGAGGCAGGTGAGCGGGTCGTAATCATTGGAAGCGACTGCCTTGCCTTACGTCCCGCGCATATTTCTGAGGCGTTTGCTGCCCTTGAAGAGCACGAGGTAGTCATTGGGCCTGCCGACGATGGTGGGTATTATTTGCTGGGAATGAAGCAATTACAGGCATATTTGTTTGAGGATAAACCTTGGAGTCAATCGTCGCTTTTAACCCAAACACTTGCCCAACTCGATACGCTTTCGACCAGCGTTTGGTTGGGGGAGGCATTGTCGGACGTGGATACGTGGGAGGATTATTTGCGCGAATCAGAACGCCTTCGCTCGCGGGAATGATAGAAGGTATGCTAATAATTCCTATTTTTACCAATTCGATTCAACAACTAAACCCTAAATCGTAGTCACGATGAGTAATTCTCTCTTTCGAAAAAAATCGGTAAGCCAAGTTTTGAACGACATCAAAACGGGCGAAGACGGCCACGGCAGCATGGCCAAAGTTTTGAGTGTAAAAGATTTGACCTCGTTTGGAATTGCGGCCATCATTGGAGGAGGAATTTTTAGTACCATCGGAAACGCCAGCTACGATGGCGGAGCGGCGGTATCGCTTTTATTTGTTTTTATTGCTTTTGCCTGTGCGTTTACGGGGCTCTGTTACGCTCAGTTTGCATCTACTATCCCCGTCAGTGGAAGTGCCTATACTTATACCTATGTATCCTTTGGGGAGCTGTTGGCGTGGATTATTGGTTGGGCATTGATTTTGGAATACGCCGTGAGCAACATGGTGATTGCCATCGGTTGGTCGGGGTATTTTATGGAAATGCTCGAACGCTTTGGCATTCATTTCCCCGAATATTTAGCCACGGACTATGTCTCTGCGCGTGATGGCTTTGCCGAATTTCAGGAAGTGGTCAAAGCTGGAGGCGTGCCCAATCCTCGTTTGGTAGCCCAAGAAGAAGCGTTTCGCACTGCTCCGATGATTGGGGGATTAAAACTATTGATGAACATTCCTGCGGCATTGGTGACGGTTTTCATCACGGTGTTGGCGTACATCGGGATTAAAGAATCGCGTACGACAGGAAACGCACTCGTGTTGTTTAAAGTAATTGTGATTTTGGCGGTGATTATTATTGGCGCGTTTTACGTTAATCCAGAAAACTGGAAGCCTTTTGCTCCCAACGGAATGAATGGTGTTTTGCTCGGCGTTTCGGCGGTATTTTTCTCTTTTATTGGGTTTGATTCCGTGTCAACAACGGCCGAAGAATGTCAGAATCCGCAGCGCGATTTGCCCCGTTCCATCATTTATTCGCTTATTATTTGTACCATTTTGTACGTGACGATTGCCTTGGTTCTCAACGGAATGGTGTCGCACAAAGAATTAAAAGTAGACGACCCGTTGGCGTATGTGTTTAAGAGCGTATCGCAAAATGCGGTAGGTTGGCAAAAATCATTTTTATCGTCATTGTCAGGGATTATTGCCGTAAGTGCTGTGGTAGCAATGACGAGTGCGCTGTTGGCCTACCAAATTGGTCAGCCTCGTATTTGGATGACGATGAGCCGCGATGGGTTGTTGCCAAAATCGTTTGGCAAAATTCACCCCAAGTACAAAACCCCGTCGTTTTCAACGATTTTAACGGGGGTATTGGTAGCGATTCCGTCGTTGTTTATGAACATGAAGTTTGTCACCGACCTTACGAGCGTTGGGACATTGTTTGCGTTTATCATCGTGTGTGCGGGTATTTTATACCTCGATAAGCAAGGAACCGCTTCTAAGTTTAAAGTCCCTTACGTGAGTGGAAAATATACCGTTGGGGCACTTATGGTTGTTGCTTTGGCTTGGACGTATTCGCAAGGAGGTTTTGTAGAACACCTCACTGAAAAGCCGTTGTTAATTGTGTTGTGGTTGTCGTGGTTAGGCTTGGCAGTGGCTAGTTTCCTCAAAAACTTTTCTTTACTTCCTGTGCTAGGAATTTTAACGAACCTGTATCTCATGACCGAATTGGGCGTATCCAACTGGGTAATGTTCCTGATTTGGTTGATTATTGGTCTAGTGATTTATTTTGGATATGGCTATCGTAAAAGCAATTTGGTGGGAAAAGCGTAGACGAAGGAGTTGTAATTAGGTGAGAAGGGTTGCTCACAACCCAGCCGCTCACAAACTTTTTCACAAATTTTTCTCAGATACCGAACATTTTTCTTGCCAATGAAGTTTTATTAGTACCATATTCAATGTGACTATTGAACTAGTAACATCGAAAGTATTATAATGGTAGAGGTTTAGGTAGTACATGAATCCGCTTTCTCTCTTTGGGAAAGCGGATTTTATTTTTAGGTTACACATGTACCGTAAAACGGTCAACGGTTTCGTCAGGATGAACGTCTAAGACGTTGGCTAACACAAGTAATACGAGGGTTTTTGAGGCTATATTCCGCGAAATTCCCGCTACATTGGCAAAACCTTCCACCGTGACACTTTGGTGCTGGTCCAAATGCTGCATCAGTTTCTTTTCTTTATCGCCGTATTGAAATTTGACATTTCGCTCGTCGTTTTGGCGACGGAGAATCTCCCTCATTTCCCAACTTGCCTGAATGGAACGGTCGGCTACGCGGATGTACGTCTTTTTGACGAGGTTGTTTTGGGGCGTTGCGTGTGGCTTGCCCTTCTGCGCGCCTGTGGTTGGTGCTTTTGCGGTGGCCAAGGAAGTTTCGGCGGGTTGCAAAACGTAGTGAGGGCGTTTGGGGCTGGGCAAAATGGTGAACACCAAGACATCGCGCTCTTCCCCAATCGAAATTCGTGCGATTTCGTACTCAATGCCAGGAGAACAGTACTTCTCAATGGCGCGGACGAGCAGGTATTCGTCTTCATCGGCGTATTTGAGACCCTTGATGCTGCGGTCGTCGCCCACTCCGATGAGGAGATAGCCACCGCCCGAATTGGCGAAAGCTACGATTTCGCGGACAATTTTTTCGGGGTGATTGGTCTTGAGTTTAAACTCAATGTGCTTTCCTTCACCCTGTCTGACCAATTCGCGGAGTGTTTTGTAGTCCATGGGAAAGGGTCTAAATTCGGAGGAACGAATGTGTTGACTAAAGCTACTATTTCCTGCCGAACTCCCCAAGGCTTGAACATTATTTTTTTGTGGTGCCGAAAAGCTGCTCATTTTTTTAAATATTGCGCCCACAATTAAAACAAAAAAAACGCAAATATGATTCTATACAGCGTAACAGTAAACATTGACCCAGCTGTTGAACAAGACTGGTTGGAGTGGATGAAGCAAGTACACATGCCCGAAGTAATGGCGACGGGGCTGCCCGAAAGTAGTAAATTACTGCGACTATTGACCGAAATAGACAACGGCGGAGTGACTTATTCTTGTCAGTATTATTTTCCTGCCATGGAAAGTTATTTTGCGTACCAACAGCTTCATTCGTCGGAGCTTCAACAAAAGCACCACGACCGTTACGTGAATAAATACGTGGCTTTCCGAACGTTGTTGGAAGAAGTATAAACGTCTTTTCTGTCATGCTCAACGCACCCAAAATCACCAAACAGTTGTTGGAACGTGCCGTGGGCATGGCAAAAAAGCGAGCTTTTTGGCTTTCTACGGGCGTTGTTTTATTGGTTTTTTTGCTTGATGTTGTCTTCCCGTTTCGGATACAACCACGCTACTCAACGCTAGTAACGGCCGCCGATGGCACAGTGCTGCACGCTTTCCTCAACGAAGAAGACAAATGGCGACTCTATACCGAACTCGACGAGATTACCCCCCTACTTCGCCAGACCATTCTCCAAAAAGAAGACCGTTATTTTTATTACCACTTTGGCATCAATCCCGTGTCGGTGGGTAGAGCGTTGGCCAAGAACCTTGCCACTGGGCGTCGTACATCGGGCGCATCGACCATTACGATGCAGGTGGTGCGCCTGCTCGAACCCCGAAAACGGACGTACGGGAGCAAAATCATTGAGATGTTGCGAGCGCTACAATTGGAAGCGCACTACTCCAAAGATGAAATTTTACAACTTTACCTCAACCTGATTCCTTACGGGAGCAACGTCGAGGGTATTAAATCGGCCTCGATGCTGTACTTTGGCAAATTGCCTCAAGTGTTGAGTTTAGCCGAAATTACCACCTTGACGATTATTCCTAACCGCCCGTCTAGTTTGCGGTTGGGGCGTAAAAATTCGTTGATTGTGCAGGAGCGGAACAAATGGTTGAGGCGGTTTGGAAAAGCGGGTTTGTTTGAACCGCAGGTGATTGAAGATGCCCTGCGGGAGCCGCTCAATGCCAGTCGTCGGGAAGCCCCGAAGTTGGCGCCTCATTTGGCGATTAGGCTGCGTAAACACTATGCTACTACGCCGATTATTCGGTCTACGCTGGTGCCCACGCGCCAAACCCAAGCCGAGCAGCTTACCCGCAACTACGTCAACCGCCTGCGAAGCATGAATATTCACAACGCGGCGGTGGTGGTCATCAACAACGAAACCATGAATGTGGAAGCCTACGTAGGCTCGGCCGATTTCACGAACCCGTACGACGGCGGGCAGGTAGATGGTATTCGGGCGGTGCGTTCGCCAGGGAGCACGCTCAAGCCGTTGCTGTACGCGGTGGCTTTTGACAAAGGACTGATGACGCCCAAAACCACCCTGAACGACGTTCCGACCAATTTTGGAGGGTTTGAGCCCGAAAACTTTGACCGACGGTTCAACGGTAAAGTGACGGTAGAGTTTGCCTTGGCCAATTCGCTCAATATTCCCGCTGTCAAAGTTCTCAGCGACCTTACCCCTGGCGTATTGATTGAGTACTTGAAAAAAGCCGATTTTCAGACGGTCAAAAAGCAATCGGCGGGGCTGGGGTTGTCGATGATTTTGGGGGGCTGCGGCGTTACCCTCGAAGAACTGACTCGCCTTTTTGCGGCCTTTGCGCACGAAGGTCAATTAAAGGAGTTACATTACACTTTAGATGACAAATTAAATACAACCTCATCCCCTGCCCTTCTCCTGAAAGGAGAAGGGAGCAAAAAAAACAATACAGTGAAAGACAGGACTTTCAGTTCAGAAGAGCGGTTAATTTCTCCCGAAGCCACATACCTTATCAACAGCATTTTGACGCAAGTAACGCGCCCCGATTTGCCCAATAACTTTGATAATACCTACCACTTACCACGGATTGCTTGGAAAACGGGAACCTCGTACGGAAAAAAGGATGCGTGGAGCATTGGCTACAACCGCCGTTTTACGGTGGGGGTGTGGGTGGGGAATTTCTCGGGAGTAGGGGTGCCTGAACTCAACGGGGCCAATATTGCCACGCCTTTGCTGTTTGATGTTTTCAATGCCCTCGATTATAACTCGCCTACGGGTTGGTTTAAACCCGCCTCTGACCTCAACCGCCGAAAAGTGTGCGCCGAGAGCGGCGACGTGCCGAGCGAGTTTTGTACGCACCAACTTCTCGACTACGCCATCATGGGCGTGTCGCATACGCGTAAGTGCCAGCACTTGAAATGGGTGTTTACCGACCCGACAGGACTGCGTTCGTACTGCACGGAGTGTCTGCCTGATACTGGTTACGTCAAAAAACTGTACCCCAATCTTGCCCCCGAACTGATAGCGTACTACGAACTTAACCGCGTTCCTTACGTCAAAATCCCGCCGCATAATCCTGCGTGTACGCGGGTATTGGAAGTAGGTGCCCCGATTATCACTAGCCCCAACGACGGCAGTGAATATTTTTTAGAAGGCCAACAATTACAGCTTGCTTGCCAAGCGGCCAACGACGTGAAAGAGGTGTATTGGTACCTCAACGACCGTTTGTACCAGAAAACCTCTCCCCAAACGCCCCTTTTTGTAACCCCTCCTTTAGGCAACGTAAAAATCTCGTGCAGCGACGACAAAGGGCGAAATACGGATATTAGGATTAAGGTAATTGCCGTAAATTAGCAGGAATCGCTTCTTGAGAGAGAGCGAATAGTAGATTGTTTAGAGAGAGTTTTTTAGCGTTTCAATTTCGACTTCGGTGAGTCCAGTATATTTGGCTATTTTACTGACAGCTTCTCCTTCTCTCAGCATTTCAATGGCTACTTTATTGATTGTCTTTTCAACGCCTTTACGCTCGCCCTCGTCTTCGGCAGTATCAATCACATTTTTTAAGTCGCGGTAGTATTTCAAGCTGCTTTCGTATGAAAAATTTATATTGGGTTCGGTCCCAAACAGCTTTTTGAAACCGAAATCTGTAAAAGGATTGATGTATTTTTCGGTGATATTCATGGCTTTTAGGTCAATAGAAGGCAGATATTGATTTATTGCGTAATTACCTCAAAGTACGGGATAATCTAACACATCCCCAAAGGCCAGTCGTTAGGCAACGTAAAAATCTCGTGCAGCGACGACAAAAGGCGAAATTAAGATTTGGCTCCTCTGGAGCAATAAATAGTGGCTTTTATTGTAGCGATGTAGTTGTAACCAAAGATGGTATCTTTGTACACTTGTTCACAAATTACATAAAGAATGAAAATAACCAATTGGCGGATAATTGCTTTTTTTAGTGCGTATTTAGTGCTCGGCTTGGCCACGTATAAAGATTACGGTATTTCGTTTGATGAACCTATCAATCGGGCCAATGGGATTGTTTCTATTCAATACGTGGGCGAGAAATTGGGGTTTTTAGCGCCCAACAAAGACATCCCCAAATTGCAGGAGTACTATGATAGAGACTACGGGGTGGTGTTTGACATCCCGCTGGTCATTGGCGAAAAAGCCCTCGGCTACAACTCCGACGACAAAAGCCAACAACTGTACCACTACCGTCATTTGATGACCTTCTTGGTTTTCTTCCTCGCTACGCTCTTTTTTTTCGCCACCGCCGCCAGTATTTTTACCAACAAATGGCTTCCGTGGCTGGGAACGCTCTTTTTGATGCTAAGTCCGAGGATATTTGCCGAGTCTTTTTACAATAGCAAGGACATCGTTTGCCTTTCGGCCTTTATCATTAGCACCTATTTTTTGCTCCAATTCCTCAAAACCTACGCTTGGCGGCATTTGCTGCTGTTTAGCATTTGTACGGCCATTGCCATCAATATCCGGCTCACGGGCATCATCATTCCTGCTATCGCATTGGGTTGGGGCGTGATAGATGGATTCCGTTTACGGGAAAAATCTAGTGCCATCGCGCTCAAATTAGGCGTCTATGCCGTGCTTACGGCGGCGTTTACAGTGATGTTGTGGCCGTTTTTGTGGGAGGCACCGCTGGCCAATTTTCAGTTTGCCCTTGCCAACATGAGTAAGTTTCGCGCCAACATCGAGGTTTTGTTTTTTGGCGAGAGAATGATGGCGATGGGGCTGCCGTGGTATTACATCATCGGGTACGTCGTCATCACCACTCCACTTCTTTACTTGGTGCTGTGGATACTCGGGGTGGTAAGCATCCTAAAAGACAGCGTAAAACGATTCTCGGCGCTTTGGGATGACTTTGAACCTTGGCGTACGCAACTCACCTTCTTGGTGATAAGCGTCGCTCCGTTTGCGCTGGTCATTTTGCTAAATTCTACGTTGTACGACGGCTGGAGACAGCTCTATTTTACCTACGGCGCGTTTTTGATGATTGCCTTGTATGGCTTAGATGGGGTTTTTCGGTGGGGAAAACAGCAGCCGTTGGTGTTGAGGGTTAGTCAAGCCCTTGTACTGGTGCAGTTGATCGTAATTGGCGGGTGGATGGTTCTCAACCACCCGTTTCAGCAAACGTACTTCAATGTGTTTGCGGGCCAGCCCGTCGCTAAAAACTTTGAAATCGACTACTGGGGGTTATCGTACAAACAAGGGTTAGAGTGGATTGTCCAACACGACAAACGACCGCACATTAAGGTCATTGCCAACCTAACGCCAGGGGTTTATAATCGAATGATATTGGACAAATCGGAGCGGGAGCGGCTAGATTGTATTTACCTAAAACCCTCCGTGCGAGACACATCGAAGCGCGCCGATTTGGAATGTGATTATTTTATCACCGAGTTTCGCTATCGGTCCGATGCCGCGCCTTATACGAAGGAGCTACACAGCATCAAAGTGGACGGAAATACGATTTTAGCCGTGTACGATGGGCATCAACTGGCTCGGTAAGTAGGGAGAAGATTTGTTTCTACCCACAAAAAAGCCCCTGAAACACATTGTTTTAGGGGCTTTTTTGTGGGTGCTTTAGAATTCTATTCGTCGGCAATTTCTGCGCCGTCGATGTTGTAGTTCAATTCGTAGATGTTATCGGCGTTCAATTTTAAAATACCACGCATGGTATGGCGTTCGTCCGTTTTGAACTTGCGGCCATTTTTCTTGAACTTCAATCCTACGACCGACTCAGGCCCTGCGCCACCGCAGAAGAAACAAGCACTGAACGGGAAGGCCGATAAAGCGTAAAGGTTCGACTCGGCGTCGATGGGAAGTACGTAGCCAGTCAACAATATCTCTTTTCCGTTGAGTTTGTTGATGTTGGGGCCAAACGTTGGATACAACATATACACCGATTCTTCGGGGTACCATTTTTTCTTGAAAGTCACATCTCGCAATGTTTCCCAAGAAATTTTAACGGGATTGTTTCCCGCTAGGTTGCGGTAACGAAACTTCGCCCCCGTTCCTTCGTTTTGCTCGGCGGTGTTGGTACTTATAAAACCCGTAAAAGCGACGGTGCTTAGTAAAATAGCAACTATAAGACGTTTCATGTGTTCGTGGATGAGTTGACAGTACGTTCAATACAATTTTTTACAAATTTACGTTCCCGCCTCACGGAATCAAAACTTTATCGATCACATGAATCAATCCGTTGGTCGCTGTGATGTCGGTTTTCGTAATATTGGCGGGTTGAGTGGGGTTCGAACGTCCCGCGATGGTCAGCCCCGTTGATTTGGAAGCGAGGGTGGCTGTGTAGGAAGCATCGAACATATTCAGCGTAGAATTTCCCATAAAACTTGAAAAAAGTCGACTCAACATGATGTGATACGACACAATTCGCGCCAAAACAATCGGGCTAGTGGCGTTGATTTCTGCTTGCGAAAATTTCCCCGCAATCATGGCTTGATTGGTGGGTAAAAACATCGTGTACGCAGGGTCAACGGGAAATGAACCTAACGTATCGGCGTAAAACGTGGCTAGACGAGGGTCGCCCGCAATGGCTCGCCGCGTCGCCTGACGAAATAGGCTAAAATCAGGGGTATTTTTGATGATTTGAGCCAACGACTGGGTCGGAATCGGAATCACTCGGTTGATAACGTGTATCACACCGTTGTTGGCCATAAGGTTTGATTTGACGCTCTTTGCCTGATTGAGGTACGGCACGCCATCAGGATTTGATAAAAACAAGCGGGCGTTGGACATCATCTTTACGGGGTTGTTTAATCCAAAAGGCATGGATTCAACGGGTAAGGATGAAGGAATAACGTGGTTGATAATGAGCGCGCGGACTTGGTCAGGGGGTAGCGACGTAACCGCGCTGGCATCGGCGTAGCCCGAGGCTTTGAACCCTTCGTCGTTAGGTGCAAACAGCGTGACAGTACTGGTTTTAAACGCATCTTGAAGCCCCGCGTGGCTAATGGCCGCCCGCAAAATAGTCAAGTCGGCTTGGTCTATCAATACGTCGGAAATGCTCTTGGGCTGAGGGTCATCTTCTTTGCAACCGACCAAACCCACAATCAATAACATCAAGCCCCCAATGAGTTTTTTCATCTTTCTAATGTATGTTTATAGCTGAGAGTAAAAAGCCACACCCGTTTACAGCCGAGGGTGTGACTTTTCACAAAACGTATAGAAAAGGCGAAAATTGTAGTGCTTTACGCTTGTAGCAACGCAAATTCTTTGGCGAAGTACGTGAGGATAATCTTGGCTCCCGCTCTCCGAATCGACATGAGTGTTTCTAACATAGCCCGATTGCCGTCGAGCCAGCCATTTTGAGCGGCGGCTTTAATCATGGCATACTCACCTGAAACATTGTAGGCCGCAATCGGCAAATCAAAATTTTGGTTCAATGTCTTGATAACGTCCAAGTACGCCAATGCGGGTTTTACCATCAAAAAGTCAGCTCCTTCTTGGTAGTCGAGTTCCGCCTCAATCAGGGCTTCGCGTACGTTAGCAGGATTCATTTGGTACGTTTTTTTGTCACCAAAACGAGGCGCTGAATCAAGCGCATCGCGGAAAGGGCCGTAAAACGCACTGGCGTATTTGACCGAATACGACATGATACTCACGTCGGTAAAGCCTTCGGCGTCAAGGGCTTCACGAATGAATCCTACACGACCGTCCATCATATCGCTGGGCCCGAGAATATCGGCACCCGCGCGCGCTTGAGCGACGGCCATTTTGGCTAGGATGTCGAGCGTTTCGTCGTTGAGAATTTTTCCATTTTCAACCAAACCATCGTGGCCATCGCTGCTGTAAGGATCCATGGCAACGTCGGTCATCAACGCCAACTCAGGAAATTTGTCTTTGATGGTCTTGAGGGCATCAAGGTACAACGTTCCTTCGCGGTGGCTTTCGGTGGCGTATTTGTCTTTTTTATCTTCGGGGTAATTCGGGAATAAATCAATGCACTTAATGCCCAAATCGGTGACCTCTTTCAGTTCTTCTAAAAGAGTATCGAGCGAGTAGCGATAGATGCCTGGCATTGATTTTACTTCGCTCCGTACGCCGCTTCCTTCCACGATAAACATCGGGTAGATAAGGTCATTGACGGAGAGGGTAGTTTCCTGCGCAAGCGCACGAATGGCCGCCGATTGGCGATTGCGACGAGGGCGGCGAGGTATTGAATAACTCATATTAGAAACGACGGTCGTCGATTTAATTAGATATGGAACGTCGACAAAAGCACAAACTCCTGCACACGCGCATCGATTTCGGCTTGGGTAAGGTCAATGATGCGTTCAGGACCAAATTTCTCTACGCAAAACGACGCCATGGCCGAACCGTACACAATCGCACGCTTCATGTTGGCAAAGCTGATGTCGTTGGTACTGGCTAGGTAGCCAATAAAACCACCTGCGAACGTGTCTCCAGCTCCCGTTGGGTCAAACACTTCTTCCAACGGCAGGGCAGGGCAGAAAAATACTTCGTCGCCTTGGAAAAGGAGCGCACCGTGCTCGCCTTTTTTGATGATGAGCGTTTTAGGACCCATCGCCATGATGGTTTTGGCGGCACGACGCAACGAGTAGTCGCCCGAAAGCATTCGTGCTTCTTCGTCATTGACCGTCAAGCAATCTACTTTCGCAATCACCGCTTTGAGGTCTTCGAGGGCAATGTTCATCCACAAGTTCATGGTATCGAGCATCACAAACTTTGGACGGTTATTGAGACGATCCAAAACCGCCATTTGAAGCGCAGGCACCATGTTTCCTAGCATCAAGTAGGTACAATCTTGGTAAGACGCAGGAATGATAGGGTCAAAATCGCCAAAAACGTTGAGCTGTGTATCCAACGTATCGCGGCTGTTCATGTCGTTGTGGTATTTACCCGACCAAAAAAAAGTTTTTCCTTCTGGTTTGATTTCCAATCCTTCGGTATTGACACCGTGGTTTTCCAAGGTTTCAATCATTTCCTTAGGAAAATCACCACCTACCACACCAATGATGTTATTTTTTTTGGTGAAATAAGAAGCGGTAAGTGTAATGTAGGTAGCAGCTCCCCCTACGATTTTATCGGTTTTTCCGAAAGGGGTTTCAATGGCGTCAAAAGCAACAGACCCAACGGTTAGCAAACTCATAGTTTTCGTTGTTAATCAGTAAAAGATGATGATTGTATTGTTCTAAAAAAGGAAAAGGATAAAGCCGTAGTAGCCTTATCCTTTTCGTACATTTTTCATAATATGCTTATTCAGCAGCGCTTTCGAGGAAACTCTTGAATTTCTTCGCGTTAAGCACTTCTGAAGATTGAGGATATTTCTCAATAAGGTTACCGTACACTTCAATCGCTTCGGTATTTTTCTTTGCTTTTTCGTAAGCAATACCAAGCTTAATCATGTAAGAAGGTGTAAAGTAAGCATTTGGCTTGTGGTCAACGGCTTTTTGGTAGTAGCTGATAGCCTCGTCTACATTGTTTTTCTCCATGTAGGCATCACCAATAAGTGAATAAGCACGAGCTTGTACTAACAAATCAGAAGAACTGAATGATTTCAAGTGCTCAATTGCTTCGTCAAACTTCCCTTGTTTCAAAAGGGCAGCTCCTGAGTAAAACTGGGCAAGGTTTCCTGCTGGAGTCGAGCCGTACTCGTCTGCAATAGACGTTAGACCTGGGTTTCCTGCGCTACCTTTAAGGGCTTTATTGAGGGAATCTGATTCAAATGCGAAAACAGGAGCGTACAAGGCAGCTTGGGCTTGCTCGTCTTGACTACCTACATAGTAGTGATAGCCAAACCAGCCTGCCAATGCAACGGCAATGGCACCACCCGCAATAACAAAGATATTGCGATTTTTTTCGATGCTTTTTTCAAATTTATTTAATTCACCTGCCAAACCTTCTGGACTTTCTAAAAAGTCAAGCCCTGAATCTGTGTCTTTATTGCTCATTACTATTGATTTTCAAATTGGACTGCAAAATTAGGAAAACTCTTGAAACTCAAAAAGAACTCAGTCATTTTTTATGTGCAAAGGAAGCCTCTTTGAGTGCTTTCGCTTTTTTGTTTGGCAACAACAGTGCCAATTTTTTTTTCTGACTTAAAAAAACGCTGAAAATGTGCGAGTTTGCTATTTACGTTTTCGGAACCACCGCGTCATTTTTTGCCAAAAAGAATACGAAGGACTTTCGTTTTGGTAATAATTATTCTTTTTGCCGTAGTAATCGTAGGTCTGTTTGTAATTGTAACCATAGCCTTTGGACGAATAATACGCGGCAGGCATAAGGTTGGCGTAGAGGTCGTCTTTGTAGAAATCATTGATAATGACCCCCACGTTTTTGAGTTTATATTCTTCGGCGATTTGGTTGACTAATAAATAAGACTCTTTGTGCGAATACAACCACCGAATGATATAAATCACTAAGTCGCTTTTTTTGAGCAACGGAACGTTGTCCGAAACCAAACCAACGGGGGCCGTATCGACCAAGACAAAATCGTATTCTTGCTGCGCGCTGGCAATGAACGACTCAAAGCGTTCATTCTGAATGAGCTCGGTAGGGTTGAATGGCGAAGGTCCCGCTGGAATAAAGTCGAGATTTTCAATCACCGAATGGTGGATGGTTTTGTGGTAATCGTCTACCTTCCCCGATAGATAGGTACTGATACCGATTTTATTGTTGTGATTGAAAAAACGGTGCATGTTTGAGCGCCGTAAGTCCGATACAATGATGAGTACTTTTTTGCCAATTTTGGTCAGAGAAGTCGCTAAATTGAGTGTTACAAACGACTTCCCTTCCCCAGAAAGTTCAGATGTAATTACCAGCAGTTTGCCCTGTGAACTCGGAACGTCGGTCAAAAAACTGAGGTTGGTACGAATACTGTTGACCGATTCAGAAAACAGTGAACGGTTTTCCAAAAATTGCAACAAGTCTTTTTCGTTTTGTGAAATTTTATGTGGAAAACGTTGGATAAGGCCCAGTAGATTGACGTATTGGCTGGCACCAATTTTGGTAATTTCGGTGAATTTGTTGTTAGCAAAACGTACCAAAAAGATAGAACCAACGCCAATGAGTAATCCCAAAACGAGTGATATGGTAAGTAAGCGAGTGCCTTGTGGGTATATTTGATAGGGCGCAGCACGCGTAACAATTGTAAAAGACGGAAGCACTCCTGCTTTTACAATGGAAGTTTCTATTTCTTTATTAATTAACAACAAGTAAATTTTCTCATTGACGTCGTGGTCGTTTTGGAGATAGCCTAGCTCCCTTTCCACCGATGGAAGGGCATTCATACGTCCTTTAATCAAGGCTAAGTTTTGGTTGATAATTTGGAGCGTACTTTCGTTCTTTTGACGTTGTACTTTGATATTGGAAAGAATTTGCTCCCGCACGCGGTCGATTTCGTCGTCAGCAGTTTTTACAATCGGGTTATTTACGCTTAGGTTTTTTCCGATAATGTACGATTTACGTTCGAGTAGGAGTCGGTTGAGGTCTGAAACTAGTTTTAGTAGCACGCCGTCGCTGTTACCGTCAAGCCCTAAACTACCTACGTTGACGGGTTCAAAACGATTAGTGAGGCTTTGTTCGAGCAAATTGATGTATGATTTGGAAATCTCTAACGTATTTTTTTGCGTTTCGAGCTGTGTCATTTGTCCCATCACATCTGACATTGATGCCTGCAAACTGGGCACCGAACTGCGCTGTTTGTAACGTTCTAGTTCTGACGATGCCCTTTGAAGGGCAGTGGCGTAGATTTTGATTTGGTCTTGAATAAAATTTATGGTCAGGTTAGAAGACCTTTTCTTTTGTTCAAGGTTATATTCTTCATACGACTCAATGAGCTTTTGTAGAAAATCTTGGGTAAACTGTCGATTGTAGTACGAAAAAGAAACGTTCAAAATAGGCAAATTGGCCTCTTCTTCGGCCACCTTAATTGAACCATCCAGGCGTCCGCGAAGGTCATTAAGGTCATTGTAAGCAAATACATAGTCTTGCGAAAGTCGTTCCACCGACTTGACACTAAACGAAAGACCCTGTACCGAAACGAGAGTATCCTTGGATAAGTTGAAGGTTAGGTTCTCTGTCTCGTTTTTAGTTTTGTACGTAATGATTCCCGATTGCTTGATTTCAAAAAGCCCAAACTGAAACTTTTCGGGCTCGTAAGAAATGACCTGCGCCGTAAAAGGTTGGTAAGGATACACGTCATCGTGGCGAAAGGTGAGTTCACGGTAAAAAGTAAACGGATAATTGAGCTTTTTGATAGCCCCGTTGAGTACTTCTTCCGATTTGATTACGTAGCGTTCGGTAAGGTATTCGAGATTGGCCGCATCGGGCTGAATCAGGCGGTTGAGTTCGTCGAGTTCTGTTTGCTTGTCGTTGTACTTGAGTACCATTTCAGCCACGTAGCGCGGGTGAGCGATTTGAAGGAAAACAAAACATCCGCCAACGGTCAAAACAAGCGCCCCTACAATCCAGTACCAACGACTTAGAATAACTTTTAGAATCCGCTTGACGTCGAAGTCGGCAGATACTTCTGTATATCTATCTTGTGACTGGTTCCAGTTTCCGTTTTGCATAATAGCTATTTCCCTTCAGTATGTTTACCCCAAACGATTGAGCAAAGGTAATTGTTGTAACGTGCCGAAATGCGAGTTTCGACCCAAATCATTCAATTTTTGTAAGTGGTGAAGCCCGTGTGCATCCGTTCCTAAGGCTTCGTAATACGTTTTGTCGAGCAGTTGTTCGGCCGCTTTGCGTTCGGCGGAACCATACTGCCCCAGCAGCGACAACAGGTTGAGTTGAAAGCACACTCCTCTATTTTTTAGGTTTTGCCATTCCCGTGGTTTATTGTGCCAATAGCGGTAACGTTCGGGATGAGCTAGGAGCGGCGTGTATCCTTTTTGTTGGATTTTCTCAATGAGCTTGTTGGCCCAAAGGCTAGGCGCCTGCATAGAAAACTCAAATAAGATATATTGCCCTTCAATGGGCAGAAGTTGGTCGGCTTGAATAAGTTCTAAAAAATATTCGTCGGCATAGTATTCGGCCGAAGCCTCGAGGGTAAGCGGAAGCGAATGAGCATCGATAAGTGCTTGTACTTTTTGGCGGGCCGCGACGATGCTTTCGAGGGTATTTTTGAAATAATCGACCCGAACGTGTGGGGTCGCCACGATTTTCTTTATTCCTAGCTTCACGTATTCATGGAGCATATTGAGCGAGGTTACTTCGTCGGGAGAACCATCGTCAATGCCTGGAAGTACATGGCAATGCCAGTCGCTTTCCATAAAATTGAGCGAAAAAGGAGTGGCTGAACTAGAGGGTTTCTTGTTGAAAAATGAAAACATTCGCCATTATCTAAGTGAAAGATACAACCCTAAAACCACTGCTACGGTGTTAAGACCGACAACTATCGGTGATAAAATACTGGTGATTCGTTGATTTTTTACCATTCGGAGGCTCCATTTTGAGGGTGGGACAAAAACGTAATCTCCATCAAACACAGGGATGTTGGCTACTGAAGGGTCGCCGAGATTACGAATGTTGTAATTGATTTCTTGCTGCTTTCCCGACCGAGTTCGAATGAGCTTGATGGTTTTATCGGCTGTGGCAAAATCAATACCTCCCGACATTGCAATGACCTCTCCCAACGTTAATTTTTCGTTTTCGACAATAAGCATTCCTTGTCGAGACACTGAGCCCAAGACCTTAATTTGCAAGTTGGTAATTTCGATGTCAAAAATCGGTTCGTTAATGAGGTTTTTATAATATTGCTCAATGGCCGCAGTCGCTTCTAATTTGGTAAGCCCCGCAATCTTAACGCGCCCTATTGATGGTAAAACGATTTGTCCGTGGCGATCAACGGTAATCGTATAAGCCGCGGCACCAGCTTGCCCCGATGACATGGGAGCAGACGCGACGGCAATATTACTGCTTTGGGGATAAATAATTTCTAAAGCATTAAGGCTGCGAATTCGTAAGCGGTCGCCAGGCTTGATACGGTAAGCGGTGGTATCAGCAAACAACTCGGGGCGGCTCGTCAGAATCGTCTCGGTAGTTTTTGTGGTATCAGGGCTGTTTTTTTGAGCGTGAAGCACACTGCAAAAAAGAAGAAACACAATAATAAAACGCATAGCAAAAAAGAGCGAGGAGGGATAACCTCGAAACAAAAATACGTAAATTGCCCGCTCGTCCAAAATGAACGTTGTATGTTAAAGCCTTACTACCACCACGAACTTACCGAAGCAGGACTCGACGAAGTAGGCAGAGGATGCTTGGCGGGGCCTGTGGTGGCAGCAGCGGTGATTCTTCCGAAAGAATACACCAACGAACTGCTCAATGACTCGAAGCAGTTGAATAAAAATCAGCGGGAGCGACTTCGAGATGACATAAAAAAGAATGCGTTGGCGTGGGCCATTGCGGAGGTATCCAACGAGGAAATTGATAAGATAAATATCCTTAAAGCCAGTTTTTTGGCCATGCACCGCGCCGTCGACCAGCTTAGTGTACGTCCAGAGCACTTGCTCGTCGACGGGAATCGTTTTACTCCCTACCCATTTTTACCTCATACGTGCATTGTCAAAGGCGATGCCAAGTTTATGAGTATTGCGGCGGCTTCGGTACTGGCCAAAACCTACCGCGACGATCTGATGGAACGCCTCGCGGAAGAGTTTCCTCACTACGGTTGGGCCAAAAATGTAGGCTATCCTACGCCCGTACATCGGGCGGGTATTCGGGAGTTTGGCCCGTGCCCTTACCATCGAATGTCGTTTCGATTGTTGTAAACTTAACAACGAACGCTACAAAATTCTAATTTTCTCCACTTTGGGTGTGTCTATGTGGTTCGGAAGCAGTACCTTTGCGGAAAATTTCTTCCAAATCGTATTTTGTATCATCCCAAAATCGTACATCCAATGGTTTTCACCACGAGTACCCGCGATACCCAAATTTTTGATTTAATCGCCAAAGAACACCACCGCCAAGAGTCTGGAATTGAGCTAATCGCTTCAGAAAACTTTACTTCTCCGCAAGTAATGGAAGCGCAAGGAAGTGTATTGACCAACAAATATGCTGAAGGCCTTCCAGGAAAACGCTACTACGGAGGGTGTGAAGTGGTGGATCAAATCGAACAAATTGCGATTGACCGCCTAAAAGAGTTGTTTGGTGCTACGTGGGCCAACGTACAGCCACACTCAGGGGCACAAGCTAACACGGCCGTATTTTTGGCATGTTTGCAGCCTGGTGACAAAATCTTAGGGTTTAACTTAGCACACGGAGGACACTTAACGCACGGTTCGCCTGTTAATATTTCTGGTAAATACTTTCAGCCGTTTTTCTACGGGGTGGAGCAAGAAACGGGGCTTATTGATTGGGATAAAGTAGAGGCTACGGCCTTGAAAGAGCGTCCTAAAATGATTATTTGTGGTGCTTCGGCTTACAGCCGCGATTGGGATTACATCCGTTTGCGTGCAATTGCGGACCAAATCGGTGCGTTGTTGTTGGCTGATATCTCGCACCCTGCGGGCTTGATTGCCAAAGGATTGTTGAACGACCCATTGGAGCATTGCCACATCGTTACGACTACAACGCACAAGACACTTCGCGGGCCACGTGGCGGGGTAATTATGATGCGCAACGACTTCGAAAATCCATTTGGCTTGAAAACACCAAAAGGAGACATTCGTTTGATGTCATCGTTGTTAGATTCTGGGGTATTCCCAGGTACGCAAGGAGGCCCTCTCGAACACGTAATCGCAGCTAAAGCGGTAGCGTTTGGCGAAGCACTCAGCGATGACTATACAGAGTATGCGCAGCAAGTGCGTAAAAACGCGCAAGCGATGGCGACTGCGTTTGTGGATAAAGGCTACAAAATCATTTCAAATGGAACCGATAACCACTTGATGTTGATTGATTTAAGTAGCAAAGGCTTGACGGGTAAGTTGGCCGAAAATACGCTTATCAAAGCCGATATTACGGTAAACAAAAACATGGTGCCGTTCGATACGAAGTCGCCAATGGTGACATCGGGTATGCGGGTAGGTACACCTGCGATGACCACACGCGGCTTGAAAGAAGCAGATATGGCGCGCATCGTAGATTTGATGGATACGGTATTGATGAACGCTGAAAATGAGGCGAAAATCGAAGCTGTAAAACAAGAAGTAAACAACTGGATGGCAGAAGTGCCTCTTTATAAGTAATTTGTAGGTTTCCTGTTTTGGGTTTAAGAACTCAAAACAGGAAACCTAAACATGTTGTCACCTCGACAAAGGAGAGGTCTATTACTTCGTCGTATTCCGACAAAAGAATGCCAACGATTTAGATACCTCCTACGTCGGTATGACAAAAGCGTTGGGATGCCAAAAGCCGTTAACTATTCTTCTCTAACAGCTTCACCAACACGCCAAAATCTTTGGGATACGGAGCCTCAATGGAAACAGGTTCGTCGTTCATCAGTTTGAACGAAAGCGAATAAGCGTGCAGCGCCACCCGTTGGATGATGGGCAACTCTTCAGCATCTTTCTTTAGGTTATAATTCTTCTTTAAATCAGACAGATACACAGGTGCGCCTCCGTAGGTTGGGTCACAAACAATAGGTGCTTTGAGGCATTGAAGGTGTACCCTGATTTGGTGCATTCGGCCCGTGATGGGAATACATTCAACCAGTGTGTGCTTCCGAAAAGCTTTCAACGTAAAGAAAATCGTTTCGGCGGCTTTGCCCTTCTGGCGGTCTATTTTTACGGCAGTACCGTCTTTGAGCGGAGCAATGGGTAAAAACACCGAAATACTGTCAAAATCATGCACTCCGTTGGCCACGGCGTGGTAGCGCTTGGTCACTTCACGGTACTCAAATTGCATCGCGAGGTGGCGATAGGCTTCAGGATTTTTGGCAATGGCCAACGCGCCCGACGTCTCTTTATCGAGACGGTGAGCCACTTGGGCGTCGGGGCTGTACTCTTTCGCCATGCGCAAAATACTTATCGACTTATCAGCGGTACGTTCGTTGATGGTGGCGACGTGGGGAGGTTTATTGATAACGATATAGTCTTCGTTTTCAAACAATATAAGGTCTTTGAACTCGTAACGGAGCATATTGGGACGTTTGTTTCACTTAGAAAGAACAAAACAACAATAAATCCGTTAGAATTCCTTGGATGAGGAATTTAAGTCAGGCTTCCCCGCTTACTTTAGGGGTTTTCCTTAGAGTAAGCGGGGCATTTTATTAAAAGTCTTCTTCGCGTAAGTCAGTACGGGGTGTGTCGGTTTTGCCAATGTTGTCGATAGCGTGAAGAATGCCTGCACCGTCGCGGCGCTCGACTAAGTTGTAGTATTGAAACCCAACAGCTACCAGCACAAGCGACCGAACGAGCCCACTGCCTACGGTGCTAATTACCCCGCTGATGGTCATTAAGACTTCGGTACTGCCTAATTTCACTTGAAAAGCACTCAGCATCGTAAGGACTAGGGCAGGAATTTGAAAAGCATATCCAATGATGGAAGAGGCGATTCCCATGACTATCAATAACCCAAAGGTTGACCACCATTTGTCTTTGATGAGATAAAAACAACGACGGAAAGTATCGCCTAAGTCGAGGTTTTCGCGCATTAAAACCATCGTCATCAGCGAAAGGGTAATGGCGAGGTAAATGCCTGGGAGGACAAAAAAGACAATACCAATGAAGATGGCAATTCCCAGTGCAAAATTATAAACAAGCGCTCGGCCAATGTATCCCTTTAAACGATTCCAAACAGCTTCAGGCGTAATGTTTCGATTGCCTTCTTCGTATTCTAAAAAATAGGCTCCCACCACTAGGGACGAAACGATGTTGGCCAAAATCAAAAAGAAGGTCAAAAGAAAAATTGTGCCCATCATTTCGTACATCCCATCAAAGGACGATGACCCACTTTCAAGAACGCCTTTCTGTAGTTGCAGAATCCCCGATTGGTACGAACCCATGAAAAAACCTCCGACGAGTGCAAGAGGACCCGCGATGTACAAAAGACAAACGACGAGGGGTTTGAAGTTTTGGACAACAAATTCAAAGCTAGCGTTGATTTTTTGACCAAAATCACGTTGTTGGAGTAGAATGATTGGAGGTTTCATGTGAGTTTAGATTAGAAAAATGTATATGAGCCTTTCGAGAGTTGGAGAACTTTCGGAAGTTTGCTAATTCCGTTTGGAAAGCTGCCGAGGATAAATCACAAAGTACCAAATAATAAACACGGCCGAGACGAAAATAATACCACCACTCACCAACGCAGGTAACGTGAGGCGAGTCACAAAGCTTTCGAGAAAACCCGCAACGATAAAAATGGGAACTAGGCCGATGGCTATTTTTACCCCTTTTTTAGCGCCTTGTTTAAACGATTCTAAGCGGCTGTAGGTGCGGGGGAATAACAAACTGTGCCCCATGACCATGCCCGCGGCCCCTGCAATCACAATGGCCGAGATTTCGAGCGTACCGTGTATCCAAATCTTTAAAACGGAAGTGAGGAGCAAACCCCGTTCGAAGAAAAAGTACTGAAATGAGCCCAGCATGACGCCATTTCGAAACAGAATGGCAATGGTACCAAAGGAATAGAAAACGCCTAACACAAACGCGACAAAAGACACCCGAATGTTGTTGAACGTAATCTGCAAAAACATACTCACTTGGCCACTATGGCCGTAAATGGCCAACGGGTCGCCATTGTTGATATTTTCGAGGGTTTGGTTGACGTAGGCATCGCCCATGATGAGCCGAACGAAGGTGTCGTCGTTGGCAGCCGATACCCATCCTAAGACACAGGCACCGAGAAAAAATAAAAACGAGTACAAGAGCTTAAACCTAGCTTCATGCATGAGCAACGGAAGCTCCTCGCGCCAAAATAAAGCGATCCGATTTCGGTCTTCACGGCGATTGGAATAAAGCTTTTGATGAAACTGAGCCGTAATGCCATTGAGGTAGCGCGTCACGTTGGCTTTGGGATAAAACGTGCGAGCGTACGAAAGGTCATCGGTGAGTTCGATAAACCGCTCGGTGAGCTGGTCGGAGTCGGTAGTGGGTGTCGATTCGTACTCTTGCCACTTTTCGGTATTACGTTTTACAAATACGGCTTCTTTCATGAAAAATGCGCAAATGAAGTAGTAACTAATAGGCCTGTTTTTTCTAATTTGCGCAAAAGTTAGGAAAATCTCCCCACTCAATTGCTAATTGTCAATATACTCTTTTCAAAAATATGTCTGTTCGAATTCAAACCTCCCAAAATGTCGATTTAGAGTATGAAACTGCCAGCATCGGCGAGCGTATTGCGGCCAACCTTATCGACCGCCTTATTTACATTGGTTGGGTAGTGGCGCTGGTACTTGCGTACGGCGGAATGGGCTTCAATGGGGGAGATGTGAGTATATTTGTCTTCATCGTTTTTGGGGCAATTCCGATCATGACCTATCCTTTGTTGACGGAGTATTTTATGAATGGACAAACTCTTGGAAAACGAGCCATGAGTATTCGGGTCGTATTGCTCGACGGAAACCCACCGACGTTGGGTGCTTACATTTTGCGTTGGTTGCTTTCATTGGTGGATACGGTGTTATTTTCACCTTTTGTGGCGGTTTTTACCATTGCAGCCAACGGCAAAGGGCAGCGCGTAGGGGATATTGCAGCGGGTACGACGGTGATTAGAACTAGCAAACGAGTAACCCTCGACCAAGTAGTGTATCAAGCATTACCTGACGACTATTTGGTGACTTATACAATGGTTAATCAATTGAACGACAAGGATATCGAAACGATTCGGCAGGTACTGCGTACGTCAAATGACGAGCTGTTGGAACGAACAGCCCAGAAAGTAGCCGACGTATTGGAAATCACCCCACCGTCAGAATCCCGTACGTTTTTGCTAACGGTGGTCAATGACTATGCCTACTTGGCCAACAAGGAAGAACATTAATCAGCGAAAATAATGGAAACAATCAAAGACCTCATCAAAGACTATCCCTCTTTTGTGGAAATTCCCGTTCAGTGGGGCGACATGGATGCGATGCAGCACGTCAACAATGCCGTGTATTTGCGCTACATGGAGTCGAGCCGAATTCGATTTTTTTCTGACATTCTTCGTATTGGTTTTGCGCCCGACGGAGTAGGGGCTATTTTGGCCGAAATCAGGTGTAAATATAAGTTCCCACTGACCTACCCAGACACGGTCATTGCTACATCGCGTATTATTCCCGAAAGCTGGGACGAGTTTAGTGTTCAAATTCAGCATTTGGTGATAAGTCAACAATACCAACGAGTAGCTGCCGAAGGAATCGCACGGATTGTGTTTTATGATTATCTTACCAAACAAAAAGCGGCTATTCCTGACACTATCAAAACAAAGCTGCTAACGGCGTAAAAGTGCGTATTTTGTCTGTCTAACTAACTCCATTATGTATTTCAACATTGATGCCAAAGCGGCAAATCAGTACGATGCAATCGTCATTGGCTCAGGGATTTCGGGGGGCTGGGCTGCTAAAGAATTGTGCGAAAAAGGCCTGCAGACGCTGGTACTCGACCGTGGCCGCAACGTAGACCACATTACTGATTATCCCACGGCCATGAAAAACCCATGGGAGTTGCCGCATCATAACCGACTACCACCGTCGTTTCGGGAAAAAAATCCCATTGTAAGTCGTTGTTACGCGTTGGATGAAGCTACGCAGCATTTTTTTACCAAAGATGATGAGCAGCCCTATATCCAAGAAAAACCGTTTGACTGGATTCGGGCGTATCAAGTGGGGGGGAAATCGCTGTTGTGGGCGCGTCAAGTACAACGCTGGGCCAAATACGATTTTGAAGGCCCTGCCCGCGATGGCTTTGCGGTGCCTTGGCCCGTGACGTACGATGAACTTGCCCCTTGGTATAATTATGTGGAGCGTTTTGCGGGTATTTCGGGCAATAAAGACGGGCTGGAGGGTTTGCCCGATGGCGAGTTTTTGCCGCCGTGGGAATTAAACTGCGTAGAAAAACACTTGCAGCAATCATTCAAAAAAAACTACACCGACCGTCATTTAATCATCGGTCGATGTGCGCATTTGACCAAACCCCAACCTTGGCATACGGCTTTGGGGCGGGCGCAGTGTCAGGCGCGGCATTTGTGTTACCGTGGTTGTCCGTTTGGAGCTTACTTTAGTTCACAATCGGCAACGTTGCCTGCCGCTCGTAAAACAGGAAAACTAACGATTCGTCCTCATTCGGTCGTTCACTCGATTATTTATGATGAAAAAGAGGGGAAAGCAAAAGGAGTACGCATTGTAGATGCCAATACGCTTGAAACCATTGAGTATTACGCAAAAATTATTTTCCTAAACGCGTCCTGCCTTGCCTCTAATCAAATTCTACTCAACTCAACCTCAACTCGTTTTCCAAACGGATTGGGCAATGATAGCGGTATTTTAGGTCATTACGTGGCTTTTCATAACTACCGTGGTCACGTGTATGCCGATATTGATGGATTTGAAGATAAGTACTATTTTGGTCGCCGACCTACGTCGGGTTTTATGCCGAGGTATCAGAATGTGCACAAACAAGAAACCGACTTTTTGCGGGGTTACTTGGTGGCGATGAGTGCCGCAAGAGGCGGCTGGGGCAGTGCTGCTGGCGAAGAAGGGTTTGGCGCGGCTTGGAAAGATGCCAACACAAAACCTGGCCCTTGGCATTTGTCTGTGCAGATTCAGGCAGAAACCATTCCTAAGTTTGAAAACCACGTGCGTTTGAGCCAAGATAAAAAAGACAAGTACGGTATCCCGCAGTTGATTACGTCGGTTGGCTACGATGAGAACGACGAAAAAATGCTGAAACATTTTTGGGAAACCAACGTTGAAATGCTGACCAAAGCAGGTTGTAAAAACATTCGGACGGTTGACACCAAACAAGCGCCTGGACTAGATATCCACGAAATGGGTGGTATCCGAATGGGTGCCGACCCTAAAACCTCGCTAGTCAATAAATGGAATCAACTGCACGCGTGCAAAAATGTGTTCGTCACCGATGGCGCTGCCATGACGTCCATTAGTACCCAAAATCCCTCGTTGACGTTTATGGCGTTTACGGCACGCGCAGCCAACCATGCCGTCGCAGAAATGAAAAAGAAAAACCTATAATTTTGTCCATACATGAAAAATATCAGTCGTTTTACGCTCATAGCGGCTTTACTTACGCTGTGGGTTTTTAAGAGCTACGTAGTTCGTTCCCAAAACGCCACCGAAACTACCGTGGCTGACCTCGAAAAACAGCGTTTTGCTGCTTTGGTGAGCAAAGACTACGCTTATCTCGACAAAGTGTTGGCGGAAGATTTGTATTACTGCCACTCAAATGGGTTGATAGATAACAAAACGTCTTTTATCCAATCAATTAAAGACGGAAAACTCACCTATCAAGAAATGGTACCCGAAGAGTTGAAAGTGCGGGTGTATGGCAAAACTGCCGTCATTACGGGGCTATGTTCCGCCAAAGTTCTGAGCAACGGACAACAAATCAACACTCGTTTCCGATTTACGGACGTGTACGTCAAAAATAAGGCAGGGTGGCAAATAGTGAGTTGGCAGTCGTTGAGGATTCCCTAATTTTTGAACAATTACAACCTATTCGCGGTTAAGCGCGTCTTGAAGAAGTAGAAGCAAGGTAGGATGATGGGTAAAGCTCGAAAATAAAGCGAAATCGCTAGTTGAACGCAGCTTTTACCGCGAAAACTTGCAGATATTTCAAAAAAAACTGATATTCGAGCGCAATATTTAAGCTTTGGCTTAGGTTTTGTATGTAGTGAGGTAGAAAGACAATGTTGTTTTAACACATAGCAAAGAAAACATGACACGCATTTGTACATTCATAGGAGCTGTAGTGGTGGGAATTTTCCTGATGTCAGGGTGTAAACCTAGTGCCAAACCCCTCAGCGAAATCATCGGAAGAGTTTGGAGCGCTCAAACAGTAAAAGAAGGTTCTACGACAGTTTATACCAAAGGAGGAGCTAGCAATGCGAAAGCAGGGTATGTCAACTTCCGTTTGGATTTGAGCAGCCCAACAGCGGCGACTTACAAAGAATTTGATGGTAATACGTTTACGGGGCAATGGGAGGTGCAAGAAAGCGCTGCGGGAAATACCCTTACCCTTAAAAGTTTGACACCACAACCAACGGGAACCTCAGGTACTATCCAATTCACGATTAACTCAGCCTCTGAAACAGAATTAGTATTGACTCGTACTACAGCGAGCCAAAAAACAGGAGGAACAATCAATAATTACGCATTGGTATCTCCATAAAATAGTAACTACAAGTTTTTGTAAAGCCGCACTTTATCCCAAGTGCGGCTTTTTTTATACCTACGCATCCATTTGGCTTTCTTTTACGTAGATGTAGCTACATGTAATTTGTGACCCTACTTATATTGAAAGTGTATGAAAAAAATGTTACTTCTGGTATTTCTATGCCTGACAAGCAGCGCCTACGCTCAGCTGAGTCTGACCGATACCCTCCTTGTCGATATCAAAGACAGTTTACAGTCACCTGTATTGCTTCCCCAAAAAATGATTTTTACCCAAAAAATGCTTTGGGGGCATCATGGGTTAATGCGCCATTGGATTCCGCTCAATCGACAAAATCGCCAAAAAGAATTTAAAATCAGGCGGACGATGTTCAATATTCACCAAGCAGCGGGCTTACTGACGTTTGCGGGGATGATTGCGCAGGGAGTTGTCGGAGGAAAAATGTACAAAAATTACAGCGATGACCTGCGCGCCACGCACCGCGCCCTTGCCAAAGGTGTGAATATTGGCTACACCCTCACGGCCACAATGGCCTTGACGGCTCCTTCGGCCATTGTCCACCGACGAGGGTTTAGCAGTGCTAAAGTTCACCGAATGTTGGCCATGGTACACCTGCTCGGAATGATAGGTACGAACGTCTTAGGGCAGCAAATTTCAAAAAATCCTGAGCTAAAACCCTTACACCGAGCTGTGGCCTACACGACGGTGGGGGCGTTTACGACCAGTATTCTGGTTTTTCAGTTTCGTTGATTCTTTTCTATTTATTCTTCTTTCCTAACTGTGTGCATTCGTATGAAAAAGATAATTTACGCCTTGGCAGCCATGGCCTTGCTGTCGGGTTTTACCTCGGGGCCACGTAGCCTCAAACGCAAATTGTTTAGTCACAAAACATCTTCGTGGATTAGCTATGAAGGAAAACATCCCTTACACTCGTGGAAGGCAGTGTGTCGTGAAGTAGACTGCGTGGTGACGTACGATGAAGATGAGTCTAAGCTCGAAACTGTAGCCATTAGTGCCAAAGTAATGGCTTTTGACAGTCGAAATACCAACCGCGATTCGCACGCTCTTGAAGCATTGGAAGCGTTATCCTATCCTAAAATCAATTTTACCAGTGCTCAACTTTCGCGTAGTGAGTCTGACTTAATAATAAATGGAAGCTTAAATTTTCACGGGGTTACTAAGCCGTTGACAATTATTGCAAAGACGTATACTGAAGGGAAGGTTATTCGGGTAGAAGGGGCTTTCCCTATAACACTCTCTGAATTTAAGGTAGAGCGCCCTGCGTTGCTTTTTGTCAAAATTGAGGATAAAATCAAAGTCAATTTTTCTTTTACTTTTCGGACCCAATAGGGGTTAGTACACTGTAAACTAAATAGCTTTGTTTTTTTACCCGCAGAAAGCCGCAGAATTATAAACGCTGATTTTCGCTGAAAAAGGGCTTTATATTGTGATTAATCAGCGTCATCTGCGATGTTCAATCTGCGTCAATCTGCGGGTAATAGTTAAAGTAACTTAGCTTACGCTGTAGTTAGTTTTGCATTGAAAGTTGTCAAAGCAAGATTTTTTGATGTCGCCTGCAAACAAGCGGGCGACATTTTTTATTTTTGTTCGATACTTTCACGTCAACAAACAGAATCAAACCTAACAGTCCCTTATGTCCAAATCCTTTCTATTCATGGCGCTACTGTCCGCCACTGCTTCTGCCCAAATGATCTATCCAACCACTCGCAAAGTAGACCACGTGGATGAGTACCACGGAACCAAAGTGACCGATGCCTATCGCTGGCTCGAAGATGACCGCTCCGCCGAAACAGGTGCGTGGGTAAAAGCCCAAAACGAAGTGACGTTCGATTATTTGAATAAAATTCCATTTAAAGGGAAGATATTCAGTGATTTAGAAAAGGCGTATAACTATCCTAAGTATTCAGCGCCGCGCAAAAAAGGAGATTATTTTTACTTCTACAAAAACGATGGGTTACAAAACCAGTCGGTGCTGTACCGCCAAAAAGGCTTGAACGGAACGCCTGAGTTGGTGATGGATCCCAATAAACTTTCGGCCGATGGAACGACGCGTTTGACGGTGTTCAATTTGTCCAAAAATGGAAGCTATGCGGTGTGTGGCTTCTCAAAAGGAGGTTCAGATTGGCAAGAATACCAAATCATGGACATGAAAACGCTCCAAATGCTTCCCGACAAAATTGAGTGGGTAAAAGTATCGGGAGCATCATGGCAAGGCGACGGCTTCTATTACAGCCGTTATCCCAAACCTGAAGGGAGCGCTTTGGCAGCCAAAAATGAAAACCATCAAGTGTTTTACCACAAAGTAGGAACTGCACAAGCTGCCGACGAATTGATTTATGAAGACAAGGTAAACTTACAGCGTTTTCATGGGGTCTACGTGAGTGAAGATGAGCAATTTGCGTTTTTGAACTTATCGGACCGAGGTAAGGGGAAAGATGGAAATGCGCTCTTTTATCGTGCCAAAGGGCAAAAAGAGTTTATCCCAATCGTGAGTGAAATTACGAACTTTTCGTACAGTATCGTCGACAATGTACCAGGTGGCTTTTTAATTAATACCAACGAAAACGCTCCTAACGATAAAGTAATGCTTTACGAAACCGCTACCAAAAAGTGGAAACCATTTTTGCCCGAAAAACCTGAACCATTGACAGGTGTTGGTACGGCAGGTGGAAAATTGTTTGCTTTGTATTCGAAAGATGTAACGACACGAGTGTATGTCTATAACATGAAAGGCCAATTAGAAAACGAAGTGCCTCTTCCAGGCTTAGGTTCGGCTGGTGGTTTTGGGGGTGAAAACGACGACAAGTTTGTTTTTTACACGTATACCTCATTCAATTATCCGCCGACCATTTTCCGTTATGACATCGCAACGAAAAAAAGTGTAGTATTCCGCGAGCCAGAGGTTAGTTTTAAACCGACCGATTACGAAACCAAGCAAGTATTTTATACGAGCAAAGACGGCACTAAGGTACCGATGTTTATCACGTACAAAAAAGGCTTGAAATTGGATGGTTCAAATCCGACCATTTTGTACGGATACGGCGGTTTTAACATTAGCTTGACTCCTTCGTTTAGCCCAACGCGAATGCCGTTTTTGGATCAAGGAGGTGTGTATGCTCAAGCCAACTTACGCGGAGGTAGCGAGTATGGTGAAGAATGGCATAAGCAAGGAATGAAACTCAAAAAGCAAAATGTATTCGATGATTTCATCGCGGCGGCCGAGTACTTGATTAAAGAAAAATACACTTCATCGGCGCGTTTGGCGCTTCAAGGTGGGTCTAACGGAGGCTTGTTGGTGGGAGCTGTGATTAATCAACGCCCTGATTTGTGCAAAGTTGCGTTTCCTGCCGTAGGAGTAATGGACATGCTTCGTTTCCATAAATTCACGATTGGTTGGAACTGGATTGCCGATTATGGTAGCAGCGACAACGCCGAAGAATTTAAAGCGTTGTATGCGTATTCTCCTTTGCACAACATCAAAACAGGAGTGAATTATCCTGCAACGCTCGTAACTACGGCCGACCACGACGATCGGGTAGTGCCTGCTCACTCGTTTAAATACGCCGCCGAGTTGCAAGAAAAGGCAGGGAAAAGTAGCAAAAATCCGCTCCTCATACGCGTTGAGGTAAACAGTGGGCACGGAGCTAGTAATACCAAAAAAGGCCTTGAAACTACCGCTGATATCTACGCGTTTATGTTTCAAAACATGGGGCTAACGTGGAAGTAGATCGACTCGCAACCGTGGACTTTTTATAAAAAACTGAAAACCAAATAGAATCATGGCTACTGGATTTTTTAATGTACCAGCTCCCAAAAACGAACCTGTCAAATCGTATGCCCCCAATTCGCCTGAGCGTGCGGCGCTCAAAGCAGCATTGGCAGCCGCACGGAGCAAGCAAATTGATATTCCGATGTATATTGGCGGTGAAGAAATAATGACCGCTGACCGATATGCCGTTACGCCTCCTCACGACCATCAACATGTACTTGGATATTATTCGTTGGGGGATGCTTCTCACGTACAAAAAGCGATTGATACAGCATTGGCGGCTCGTGAAAAGTGGGCTAATTTGAGTTGGGAGCACCGAGCTAGTATTTTCCTCAAAGCGGCCGATTTGCTGGCTGGGCCTTACCGCGCCGAAATCAACGCTGCTACCATGCTTGGGCAGTCAAAAAATGCGTACCAAGCCGAGATTGACTCGGCCTGCGAAATGATTGATTTCCTACGCTTTAACGTAAATTATGCTTCGCAAATTTATAGCGAACAGCCGCAGTCGTCGGAGGGCATCTGGAATCGCTTGGAACATCGCCCGCTTGAGGGGTTTGTATTTGCCTTGACTCCGTTCAACTTTACGGCAATAGCGGGTAACTTGCCAACGTCAGCCGCGCTTATGGGCAACGTGTGCGTGTGGAAGCCTGCTTTGACGCAAGTATATGCGGCCAACGTTTTGATGAAAGTATTCAGAGAAGCAGGCTTACCTGACGGCGTTATTAATCTTATTTACGTAGATGGCCCAGTGGCAGGTGATGTTATTTTTAGCCATCCTGACTTTGCGGGAATCCACTTTACGGGAAGTACAAAAGTATTTCAACACATCTGGAAGACGATTGGCGATAACTTGGCGCGCTATAAATCATTTCCTCGTATTGTGGGCGAAACGGGAGGAAAAGACTTTGTGGTGGCGCATTCGTCGGCCGATGCCAAAGCTGTAGCCGTTGGATTGGTACGCGGAGCGTTTGAATACCAAGGCCAAAAATGTTCGGCTGCGTCGCGGGCATATTTGCCTTCAAACTTGTGGGAAAGCATCAAAACCTATATGGTTGAAGACCTCGCAACGATAAAAATGGGCGGTACCGAAGATTTCTCCAATTTCGTCAATGCCGTTATCGACGAGAAATCGTTTGATAAAATTGCCGCTTACATTGATAATGCCAAAAACGACTCGCGTGTGACGGTGATTGCGGGGGGAAATTGTGACAAGTCAAAGGGGTATTTTGTAGAACCAACGGTACTCCTAACCACTGACCCGAATTACACGACCATGTGCGAAGAAATCTTTGGTCCCGTGTTGACAATTTATGTCTATGAGCCAGAGAAATTTGAAGAGACATTGGCATTGGTAGATGCGACATCGCCGTACGCGTTGACGGGTTCCATTTTTGCCCAAGACCGCTATGCGATTGAGTTGGCCAGCAAGAAATTGGTGAATGCCGCGGGTAATTTTTACATCAACGATAAGCCAACGGGTGCAGTTGTTGGGCAGCAACCTTTTGGTGGGGCGAGAGCGTCAGGAACGAATGACAAAGCAGGGTCGATTCTCAACTTGTTGCGTTGGGTATCGCCTCGCACGATAAAAGAAACGTTTGTATCGCCTATTGACTACCGCTATCCTTTCTTAGGAGAAGCTTAAAAATACGTGCTTGGGGTTGCTCACAACCCCAGTCTGCATGGGTCGGGTTACTCACAACCCGACCACTCTCCAAGTCTGTTTAGTTCATTTTCTTCTCTCTGAGTAGCTTTTCATACTCACGTTCGGTGGCGCCTTTAGAATCAAAAGAGACATAAGCCCCGATACCGTGAATGGCCAATCCAAGTCCCCACGACAACCATAAGCTTACGGGAACGCGTCCGTCAGAAAATAAACAAAGTGCGGAAATAAAGGTGTTTACAATAAGGTAAACGAAAGCGTGCGTTTGGAAACCTACCCGACGGCGAGCGATTTTTAGCAAAAATTCATCGTAGTTGTTTTGATTGGCGGAAGTCATGTTAGTGTTCATGGTCGTAAAGGATGTTTATAGTTTAGATTAGTTACCTGTTTTACTATTTTCTGGCTGTTTTGATGATTCAAAGGTATAGCCTAAAAACCAAGCTACCAGCCCTTTCCCGACGAAGCGTAGGTTTGGGTAGATGGAGTTTTTTGTTGTAGGGATGAAGTAAACTTGTTTGTAAGAAATTGTATTTTTGTTAAAAAATAAACTATGGTACAAGCATCCAACCCGCGCAAATTAACTAATGGGCAAGCAATGTTGCTTCAATTATTCGAAAGAGACTTGCCAGAGGAAGAATTAGTAAATGTACGAAATGTACTTACTCAGTATTTTTTTCAAAAGGCTGAACAAGAAGCCGATAAGGCTATGAAAGCCAAAGGGAAAACGATTTCTCAGCTTGATGAAGAGATTAGTGAGTTAAATGAAAAAAGCCGCACTGATGCGCTTAAAAATCTGAGAAATAAATCATGAAAGTGGTTGTGGATACGAATGGTTTTTTGGCAGCAATACCCTCTAAAGGACGCAATAAATGGCTTTATCACGCTTTTATGTCAGAGAAGTTTATTTGGGTTTTAAGTAATGAAATTATTGAAGAATATACTGAGCAGGTGGGTGAGAAGTTTAGCAGTATTACCGCAGATTTTGTTATGAGCTCACTTTTAACTTCTGCGAATCATTTACGGTATGAACCCTCTTATAAATGGCAATTAGTCGAACAAGACCCCGACGACAACAAATTTGTAGATTGTGCCATCGGGGTAAATGCTGATTATCTCGTTTCAGATGATAGACATATACGTAATCTTCTGAAAGTAAAAGATTTATTTCCGCCTGTTCCTATTGTATCATTCAAAGAATTTAAACAAATCTTAAAATTGGTCTAGGCAAGGCTGCTCAGTTCCTAAAACTTCAACCCCAAACTCACTAAGAAGTTTCGTCCAGCTTGTGGATAGTAGAAGTTCTCAGTGGTGGTTTGTCCACCATAGACGTAGCTATACGTGTATCCGTTCGATTCGTACAACTCACTGAAAACGTTGTTGGCCAATGCACTTATCGTGATTTCGTTCAACCACTTAGGTTTAATGCGATACACTAAACGAAGGTCATTGGTGAAATACGCGTCTAAGCGGCGAGCTTCGTTGGAGGTGTTATCAAGGTACTGCTTGCCCACGTATTTGGTCAATAAAGCCAACTCTAGGTGCTTCGCAGGCGAGAAAATCAACTGGCTCCCCAAAATCACGTTGGGCGACAAAGCAATGGAAGAATTACCGTGATTGGTGGTTTTATACCCCCCGTTTTCGTCGTCGTAGTTGATGACGTATTCGGTAAAGTTCTTGATTTTATTACGGCTAAACGTCGCATTTACGTTCCATTTCCATTGTTTGCTGAGCTGCGCACCTGCCTCTAGCTCAATCCCTGCGCGATAACTTTCGGGAACGTTTATTTTGATGGGATTACCCACGTCGTTCAATTGCCCCGAAACCACCAACTGGTTTTTGTAATTCATGTAATACCCGCCAATCGATGCGGCCACACGACCTTTTTGAAAACGATAGCCTAGTTCTAAATCTTGTAAAGTCTCGGGTTTGGGTTGAATCTGTTGGGTTGATTCGGTAAAGTCGTCGCGGTTGGGTTCGCGGTGGGCAATGCTAAACGAGGCAAAAGCGGTACTGCTTTCCGATACTTGGTACGTTAAGCCCGCTTTGGGGTTAAAGAAGTTGTAATTGACGTCGTGGTTTTGCTGACGGCGCTGATTATCATCGCCTTTGATAAAATAACCAATGGTGCGAAGTTGAGCATCCCCAAAAACGTTTAGCTTGTCAGTAAGCTGATAATACACTTTTCCGTACAAGTTAAAATCGGTTTTTAACCCCACATTTTCATAGTAACGCTGGCGAATGGCGCTGTTGCTGGCGTAGCGTGCCCAAATAACCTCCCCAAAGTGGTTTCCGTCGTATTGGTTCCAACCTCCACCGATGTTGGCCGTAAGTTTTTTGAAACTGTTGTAGTCCAACGAAAAAGTGGTTCCATAAAATGAGTTATCCAACCACCGACGGCGTATCAAATCGCTGCGGCTGATGGTTTGGTTACCCACCACCACGCTCGGTAATTTATAATTGCTCAATTTGTCGTTGTCGCGGTATTGCTCGTAGAAACCACGTCCTTTGACCATAAAACCATTGAGGTTGAAGGTCCAATTTTTAGATAACGTATGCGACGAAATCAACTGATAGTGGTCTTGTTGATAGTTGTCCACTTGGTTGTCATACAAGTACAAATTGTACGTGCGACTGTTGGAGTTGAGCAAATTTTGGGCGTCGCGGTCGTTAAGGCCGTTGCGGTCAATGTAGGCTAAGATTCCTTCACGGTCGCCTTTGAGGCGTGCTTCTGGGGTACCTTCCCACGCTTGATAGGTGATTTCTCGTCCTGAAAAGACATTGAGACGGACAGAACTCTTTTTACCAAAATAAGCCCCCGATAGGTAAAATGATTTTAAGTCGGATTTGGCACGGTCGATAAAGCCATCCGAACCGATTTTAGACAAACGGGCGTCTACCGTAAAATGGTTGTTGATAAGCCCTGTTCCTGCCAATACGGTGTGTTTGCGGGTGTTGAACGAGCCTATCGAATTATTGATTTCGGCGTAGGCTTCTTTTCTAAATTCGTTGGTGTTGACGTTGACCGTGGCACCAAAAGCGGCCGCTCCGTTGGTGGAAGTCCCCACACCTCGTTGAATTTGTACGCTACTTACCGACGAGCCAAAGTCGGGCATATTGACCCAGAAAGTTCCTTGACTCTCAGCGTCATTGTACGGAATCCCGTTGATAGTTACGTTGATACGCGTTGCATCCGTTCCTCTGATGCGCATTCCTGTATAGCCTACTCCTGCACCCGCATCGGAAGTGGTAACGAGCGACGGCGTGAAATTGAGCAAGATAGGAAGGTCTTGGCCGAGATTTTGTTTAGTAAGTTCAAGTTTACCAACATTCGTAAAAGCCACGGCCGATTTTGCGTTGGCACGAGTTGCACTGATGACCACTTCGTCGGTGGTAAAAACGCTTCGTTGGAGTTTGATTACTTTGTCAACATTCTGAATTTTGACAAAGTTGACTTCATAGCCAACGTATGAAACCTCCAGTAAATCAACGTCTTTGGGTAAATCTTTGAGTGAGAACTCCCCTTTTTCATTACTCACTGTTCCTCTAAAACTTCCTGCTCGGACAGTAGCCCCAGGTAGAGGTGTTCCGTCTTCCGCGTCAACGATTTTGCCCGAAACGCTAAGTTGGGCGAGTGCAGGCACGCAAAGCAACACTCCCGTTGCTAGGGCCAAAAACCAAGATGTAAATTTCTGCATGTTACTTTCCCTCCGCTGGCATTACCCAGATCAGGTTTTAGGGTATGATCTCAGCCCGTCGTGTTAGGGCACCCCTTTTTGAGATATGCTTTTGCGCAAAAGCAGCGCAAAGGTAAGTGCATAACTTAGAAAAATGCAAATCAAAAGGCTATTTTGCTTTTCGATTCAGCCACTTTTGTTGGATTTTGTACGTCAACCATGCACTTGCGGCTCCCGTTACTGCTCCCGCCAATACATCGCTAGGATAATGTACCCCCAGCCGCATTCGTGAATATCCCACCGCACTTGCCCAAGCGTAGGCTGGTACGGCTACATACCATTTGGGGTAGTGCAATGTCAGTGTGGTGGCGGCATTGAAGGCCGTGGTGGCGTGCCCAGAGGGAAACGAATAGTTAGGCTCTTCTCCGTCGATTCTAGCTATAAATAGTTGAGGTTCAGCAACGAAGGGTCGTTCTCGCAATACAATTCGCTTGGTGACTTGGGTGATGGTACTGGCTACGACAAAACTTCCCAGTGCATGCCAACCGTGTTGTTGCAGGGTCTTGTTTTTGGTAGCAAAACCTGCGGCTAAATAAATCACAGGGATTCCTACGCCAATGGGGGTGGTGGTAGCGGAGATAAATTTTGCTGTAGCGACGTTGGTAGGTTGTGGCGAACCGTACACATTTTTAAGAAGGCGAGAGTCGAGCGTCTGGGCGTTGAGCTGTGAGGCAATTAGCCAACAAAATAAAAAGAGCTTTTTCAACTAATGTGGTGTTTAGAGTAGACTTTCCAAGTTATAGAAACTTGGAAAGTCTTGTTTTGCGATTAGGAGAGATTTCCCAAGTTTAGTTTATCGTTGAATTAGAAACTTGGAAAGTCTTGTTTTGTGATTAGGAGAGACTTTCCAAGTTTGGACTATCGTTGTCGTCGAACTTTAAAGAGCTTTACCAGCGGGCCGACGTAATCAGCCTTGGAGTCAATTCCTACGTAATTGATGTCATTTTGCCGAGAAAACTGCTCCATTTTCTGACCTAGCTGCGAAAATTCATACCTTACCCGTTTCCGAAACCAAGGAGATGAGGTGTTTAACCAAGTCGTTTTGTTGGTTTCAGGGTCACGCATGGGGATAATCCCCATGGGAGGTAGGTTCGTCTCGCGTTGGTCATGAAGATGAATCATGACCAAATCATGCTTGCGGGCGAGGGCGCGCAAGTTGTGCTCGTAGTTGGTGTCAATGAAGTCGGAGATAAAAATGACAACACTTCGACGTTTAAGAACGTTAAGAGTAAAGAGAATGGCATCGGCAAGGTTGGTTTTGGTCGATTGAGGCTTCAGTTTGTAGAGTTCAGTAATAAACTGATAGCCGTGTTTCATGCCGTTGGAGGGGCGAATGTATTTTTCTTTTTGGTCCGAAAAACACAGCAATCCTACGTGACTAGCTTCCTGAATGGCTGATAACGCCAATACGCCACAAATTTCTTTGGCGGTATCGAGCTTAGAACTGGAAGCGTCGCCTACTTGCTGCGAACCGCTGACATCGAGCAAGAAAAATACTGTTTGTTCTTTTTCTTCGCGGAAGATTTTTACGAACGTACCGTGCCCTTTGGCCGACACGTTCCAGTCGATGGTCCGAACATCATCGCCGTACTGATACTCGCGAAGGTCGGTAAATTCGAGTCCAGAACCTTTGAAAACCGAACGGAAGCTACCTCTCATATCGGCATTTACGGCTTTCCGAATTCGAATTTCGTACTGACGAATCTTCGTAATAAATTGCTCAATCATTCGTAATTTTGTCGCTGAAACTGTCCAAAAATACAAAAATCGGCCATGATACCACGTCTTTTGTTTGCTTTTTTACTGCTCGGGATTTTGTGTGCGGGGTGCCAAGATGAGCCCCAGGTACCTGAGGGCACATTGTCAGAGGATAAAATGACGGCCATCTTGACCGATATTCATTTGCTAGAAGCGAGAATTGGCCGCTTAAATATGCCTTCGCTCGATACTTCAACGGTCATAACTGAACACCTAAAAGGTAAGATTTTTAAGAAATACGGAACGGATTCGGTGGCGTATAACCGCAGTTATAAATTCTATTCGACAAACCCCGTCTACATGGAACGTATCTACGGTGCGATTGTCAAAGAATTAGAAAAACGTCAGAAGAAAAAAGATTATAAAGGGATTTAAACCGTGTAAAAGTGCGCTTTAGCACCAAAGAAAATGGCACTCGTAGACGAACTGAAAAAGGCTATTTTGGCTATGCCCCAAAAAGAGAAAGATAAACTTTTATTGCGGTTGGTAGCCAAAGATGACTTGTTAGTAAAACGATTGGAATTTGAACTGATTGAACAAGGAGATACTGTGGAAGAACGCCGTGATGACATCAAACGACGGATTCTGAAAGTGGCTAAAATGACGCATGATAGCCCAGGTTGGATGATGATGGATATGCGGACGTTTAGTGGGGATATTAGTCAGCACATAAAAGTAACGAAAGACAAGTACGGCGAAATCGAGTTGACGATTTATTTGCTACTTACGTTCTTTGAGTACCAATCCGAAATGCTTCGAATCCACAACAGCAAGAGTGATTCGTGTGCGGAGTATATTGCCAAAAAAGCCGATAGCTTGATGAAAAAGCTGGCTAAATTTGATACCGATTACTACGTAGATTTTGAAAGAGATGTCCAGAAGTTGCTGGAATATATACACAGCCACTGCCCCAGAAACTACGCCAAAACGCTAGGTATTCCGAAACAGTGGCCGTAAAAAAAGAGAGAAAAGGCGGTTACTTTTTGACCGCCATTACCATTTTTATATCAAGTTTGGCGCCAATCGCCAACACATCTACGAGGTCTTGTACCGAAACCGTCTGATCAACTTGTAAAATGACGGTTTTGTCTTCTACTCCATTAAAAATAGTGGCTAGCTGCGACTCAAGCTGGTCTTTTGCTACGGGTTCACGATCAATGAAGTAGTTTTTATCGGCATCTACGGCAACCGTAGTTTGTTTTTTCTGCATTTGTTGGGCCGCCGACGCCTTGGGCAACATGAGCTTAATGACGTTGGGGTTGACCATGGTCGAGATAATGAGGAAGAACAACATCAAGAAAAACATGATGTCGTTCAGAGAGTGGGTAAATACCTCGGGGGCAAATTTACTTTTACGGCGTATCTTCATGATAGAAATGCGTTTGACAAAATTAGCGAGTGATTGGCTTTTGCAACACATCCAAGAAATCGAACGCGCCCGCTTGGAGTTTAAGGGCAATACGGTCGATTTTCATGTTTAAGAGGTGATAGCCCATGTAAGCAATCAAACCTACAATCAAACCTGCCCCTGACGTTACCATTTTTTCGTACATACCACTTGCTACCGTGCTGATGTTGAAGTCGTTAGACTGGGCAATGCTGTAAAAAATGTTGATGATACCTGAGATGGTACCAACGAACCCTAACATGGGTGCAATACCTGCCACAACCCCTAAATAAGAAAGATTGCCTTCTAGGCGTGACAACTCGATTTGGCTGGCGTTTTCAATCGTACTTTCGATGTCTTTGATAGAATAACCGATGCGGCCAATCGCTCTTTCAAAGATTCGTCCAGCGGCCGAACGCTGATTGCGACACAGTGACTCCGCCGATTTGACGTTACCCTGCTGAATAAAGTCCTTTAAATTATCAATAAAACTCTCGTCAAGTTTGCCGTTGCTGTTGATGGCAAGCCAACGCTCAATAATCAAAAACAACGTCAGAAAAAACATAATTAGGAGGGGAATCATTACCCATCCACCTTTCATTACCAAGTCAAATAAAGAAATTCCTGGTGCGGAAGCAGCGGTAGCTACGGAATCAACGGCGGTTTGCGCTTGAAGTAGGATCATTACTGTTAGTTTTTTGCTGTGTCAAAAACGGAATGGAATAGGAGAATATTGTTTAGCGGCGTCAAATATACGAATTTCTAGCAGAAGTGACTTTCTACGTACCAAAAGCCAAGAAATAGGGTTAGTGGTGGCCTTTGTTTCTACCTAAAAATAGGGTATTTTTAATTTCTGCTTATCTTTTTAAGTAGTTATTTCAACCGAATTAGATTGTATGCTTGATTCCTTCATGGGCGCTTCTAAGCCTTCGCCTATTGCTCATTTTCGCGATACTTCTACTCCTCATTACCACGAGGGGGAAATTAGTTTACTCACTTCGGTCGACTGCGTTATCTTTGGGTTTTACGGTACTGAATTACATGTGCTTTTGCACCGTTTTCCGTACGAGCCTTTCAAAGGCTATTGGGCGTTATTGGGGGGCTTTGTACACCCCGAAGAAAGTATCGATGACGCTGCTCGCAATACGGTAGAACGTTTGACGGGCCTTGAAAACGTGTATATGGAACAAGTATATACATTTGGGGCCGTGTACCGAGTCCCAACCGAGCGAGTTATTACCACCTGCTATTATGCACTCATTGAAGTAGAGCCTACACTGTCGAAGTTGTCACAAGAGTATGGCGCTACTTGGCACCCCATTTCTAAAGTATCTCTACTTGATTTAGTATATGACCATCCGAAAATGTTTGACAAAGCATTAGAACAACTCCGTCGTAAGGTACGCTACCAGCCAATAGGCTTTGAGTTACTACCTGATAAATTTACGATGCTTGAATTGCGTAATCTGTACGAGTCTATCTTAGGAAGAGTCCTCGATAAACGGAATTTTAGCAAGAAGATACTGAATATGAATTTGTTACAAAAGCTAAAAGAGAAGCAAAAAGGGACGTCGCGACGCGGAGCGTATTATTTTCGTTTTGATGAGAAGCGGTACCAAGAATTAGCTGCCAAAGGGTTTTTGTTTGAAATTTAGCAGCTAATTCTTCACTAGTAGTGCTAACAAAACAGTTTTCCCCAGTTATCGGGAATGTCATTTGATTTGTCAAAAGAAGCTACCCACTCAATAAAAAATAGTCGGAAATCTTCAATTGCATCTCTGAGAACTTCTAGATAATGGACTTCTTTGAAATCCATCATTTCAAGGCCATAGGTGTGGGCTTCAAGACTACGCGCATGAATTTTTACCAAAACGGCGTTTTCCATGCGTAAGTTGTACAAATCAGCCCCTTCGGCAGCGGCAATTTTTGCTCGGATTAACGCAGCATCTTGGAAGATGGTTTCGCGGTAGTGGTCCATAAAACAACCATCGTCTTCGATGAGTGCCATCAGTGAATCTACAATTTTATAGATTTCACGGGCCTGTTTCATGATAGGTAAGCTTTCTACGCGGCTCCTTTCTTGTTCATAGTTACGTTTAGCCTCTTCAGGATCGAAATTTTCTTCGAAGCTGAAGTCTTCATCGTCGTTAAAATCAGACATAAAATATGATGTGTGAGTAGGGTTTTAAAAATGCAAGTTGTAAAACTTTTCGTTGTGAAACAAAATACAATTCTTTTTGTAACTTGAAACCCGAAATTTTCACCTTAACACTTCTATGAACAAACTTTCCTATTTTTTAGTAGCAGCAACCTTGGTTAGCTCGTTTTCTTTGGCTCAGGAAGTCAAAGAGAGTAAGGGGTTTTATCAATTTCTTACTGAAGATCCCACGCAAAAACCGTTTTATTCTGACCGTCAGGGAGTCATTGCCTCCAATGGTATGGTAGCTTCGGCACATCCAGAGGCGTCGAGAGTAGGGGTTGAAATTTTGAAAATGGGAGGAAATGCCGCAGATGCAGCCGTTGCCGTACAGTTTGCTTTGGCAGTGGTTCACCCCGCTGCAGGAAACATCGGTGGGGGAGGTTTTTTTGTTTATCGAACCAAAAAAGGCAAAAATTATACCCTAGACTTTCGCGAAAAAGCCCCACTTAAAGGTCATAAAGACATGTACCTCGATGCCGACGGCAACGTGATACAGGGCTTGAGCTTGTCGGGGCACTTGGCAAGTGGAGTGCCTGGCTCAGTCGATGGCATGGTGGAAGTCCATAAAAAATTTGGAAAACTACCTTGGGCAACGTTGCTACAACCTGCCATTGATTTGGCAGAAAAAGGAGTGGTTCTTACCGTAAAAGAAGCGACGGGGCTTAATCGTATCAAAAACGACCTAAAAAAGTTAAATACTGACACAACCTATTTCCGTCGCTCAGATGGGCAGGATTGGCAAACAGGCGACTTGTTGGTGCAAAAAGACCTTGGACAAACCCTTCGTCGCATTCAACAAAAAGGGCGTGCAGGATTTTACGAAGGCGAAACGGCGGCTTTACTCGTGGCCGAAATGGAGCGAGGCAAAGGCATTATTTCATCCGAAGACCTTCTTCAATACCACGCTACGTGGCGTGAACCTTTAGTGGGGAAATTCAAAGAGTATAAGTTGATCACGATGCCACCCGTATCGAGTGGGGGAGTGGCGTTGTTGCAATTGATGAAATTTGTGCAGCCGTATCCGCTTAAACGTTGGGGATGGCATTCTGATTCAACTATTCAGGTGATGATTGAAGCCGAACGCCGTGTATATGCCGACCGCGCAAAATTTTTGGGAGATCCTGACTTTGTAAAGGTTCCAGTAAAAGAACTTACCTCAGACGAATACCTTAAAACCCGTTGGAAGGATTTTACCTTCAGCAAAGCCACCAATAGTAAAGAAATTGATGGAGGCCTTATTCCTGGCTATGAAAGTATGGAAACAACGCACTTTTCGATTGTGGACAAGGAAGGAAATGCGGTATCCATCACGACAACCCTCAATGGAGGTTATGGAAGTCGGGTTATAGTGAAAGGCGGTGGCTTTTTGATGAACAACGAAATGGATGACTTTAGCATCAAACCTGGCGTTCCAAATATGTTTGGTCTGATTGGCAACGAAGCCAACGCCATTGCGCCCAGCAAACGAATGCTCTCATCAATGACCCCGACGATTTTGGAGAAAAATAAAAAGCTTTACATGGTGGTAGGAACCCCAGGTGGTTCTACCATCATCACTTCGGTGTTTCAGACGATTCTCAACGTCATCGAACATGGTATGACGATGCAACAGGCGGTTAATGCCTACAAGTTTCACCACCAATGGCTGCCCGATAAAACCACCTTTGAGAACGGCGCGTTTACGGAGTCGGTCGTCAAACGTTTGCAAGGGAAAGGATATATACTTGAAATGCAACGAAATACAATTGGTCGGATGGACTGTATTTTGGTGCGTCCCGACGGGACATTGGAAGGTGGTTCTGACCCGCGTGGCGATGATACAAGCATCGGATACTAGTACTTCTAAACCTTATAGGTTTCAAAAACCTATAAGGTTTGTCCACGGACACGGCCCCAAACTCATGCTGGCTTTCCACGGCATTGGCCAAGACCACCGCTGTTTTTTACCCTTGGCCGAAGTCCTAAAAGAACAATACACTTTTTACCTATTTGACTTACCTTTTCACGGTCAAAGCCCCGCACTGACGGACGAAAAACTGTCGATGGAAGCGTGGAAAGCGTACATCGAGGATGTGTTGTTGGAACAAGGTATTGAGCGTTTTTCGGTGATGGGCTTTAGCATGGGTGGAAAGTTTGCTTTGGCGACACTTCAATTATTAGCTCCTCAGATAGAATCGTGTTGGTTACTAGCTCCCGACGGCATCACCGAAAGCCCGTGGTACCGTTTGGCCACGCGTTTTTGGTTGACAAAAAAGTTGTTCTCTTTTTTTGTTCATAACCTCTCTTCCTTCAAAACGTTGGCAGATGCCTTGATAAAAGTGGGCTTAGTGAACAAAAGTGCGGTTAAGTTTGCTGAATCGACACTCGCAACTCCCGCCCAACGTGAGCGAGTATATCGTTCGTGGATTGGTTTTAGTACAATTCGTCCCAATTGTGCGCTGATTGCTGAATTGGTAAAAAAAAATGAAGTAGAAGTACGGATTTTCTTGGGAAAATACGATGCACTTTTACCACAAAAATACATTTTGCCACTCACCAAACGCCTCCCTTCCATCCCCGTGGTCATATTATCCACAGGCCACCACCGTCTTGTGGATAAAGTAGCAGAATGGCTGAAAAGTTAGACTTTCCAAGTTTTCAACACTTGGAAAGTCTAGCCTAGTTGACCTCTTTGAGGTTATTTTTTACCTTCCAGTGATAGTTAATCCCCAATTTAAGATAAGGAGTCTTGTTGATAGGAAGGGTTTCAATTCTGCCTTTGAGAAGGGGACGAACGTAACAAAAATCAAGGGAAACCGAGGAGCCTACAAAATGCGTGAGCCCAAGGGTAAATGAACTTCCTAAGTTCCAGGAGCTACTTTGATTCTTTAGAGTAACCGCTGTTGAAGTGAACCGATATACATCGAGTGCGCCTTGCAAGAAAAATTGCCATTTGGCATCGTCAAATAGATATCGTCTAACAAAGGGGGAAACGATTCCTTTGTTTTGGACATATTCATCGGGAGATAGAAACGTACTGAGAAGTGTTTGACTTTTGTAGGAAGGTGGAAGAGAAGCGCCTATCAGCCATTTTTGACGTAAAAAATATCCTACTTGAGGGCTAAGACGGAACGAAATCCCGTTTTTAGAGGCATGAATACTTTCGTGATAGCCCAGTAAAATCCCTTTTTTACTTTGGGCAAAGAGATAGCTATTAATTAGAAAAAGGGTACAAATAATCACTGTTTTCATTGGCAAAGAGGTTTGCTCTTTAACGCTCAATGGGTTGCTAGTAGTATCTTATTGATTTTTAGGAGCAACCACCCGAAGCAACCCTGCAACGGAAAGAATGACCAAGCCAATGATGATAACCCTACTTTCAAGCCCTTGGTTGGGATTTTGGAGAAGCTGTTTGATTTGTTGGGCTTCCATGCCAACCCACACCGCAAGCGCCGTGCGGGGAATCATGCCTAAAAATCCTCCCCAAATGATATTCTGAAAGCGTAGCCCCATTAAGGCAAACATGAGGTTAGTCAGGGCAAAAGGCAAAACTGGGGATAGTTTCGTGAAAAAGACAAAGCGAATTTCATCCCCGTGGATGCGTTGGAGAAAACGAGCTACCTTGGGAAACTGTGACAAGTAACGCAACAAACTGTCGCGGTTGAGGCGTTGTACGAAGACGTACACCAGCGCGATAGCGGCGAGGTTTAGCAAGATCAATGGTAACAGCGCAATCCAACCTAGAAAATACCCAAAAACAAAGGCCAGAAGGGTGGGAGGCGTGAGGGCTAAAGCACAAGCCAAGGCGCATACCAACGATGCAATCAACCACTCGGTCGCGCTAAAACTCCGAATGTAACCCTCGTTCTGAACCAACCACCAACCGACAGCCGAACTGGTTATAAAGGGTAGTAGGGTCAAAAAAAATGCCGAGAGACTCGGCATTAATAATTCTTTTGATGATTTCATTTCCTAGGCGTAGGTGTTGAGCATTACTGGCATCACAAGCATCAAAATCTCTTCGTCATCTTCTTTTTCAAGAGGAACAACGATTCCTGCGCGGTTGGGGGCCGATAGCTCAAACGATAAGGAGTTTGAGTTAACGTTATTAAGCATCTCAATCAAAAATTTCGCGTTGAAGCCTATTTCCATTTCGTCGCCATTGTACTCGCAAAGCAAACGCTCGTTGGCTTCGTTTGAATAATCCAAGTCTTCGGCCGAAATCAACAACTCATTAGGAGGCGTCAATTTCAAACGAATTTGGTGCGTTGTACGGTTTGAATAAATCGAAATACGGCGGAGTGAATTTAAGATTTCACCACGGCTGATGGTCAGTACGTTCGGGTTGTTGGTTGGAATAGCGTTCTCGTAATCTGGGAAACGCTCGTCTATCAACCGACAAATCATTTTGATATTGGCAAAGCTAAAAAACGCGTTTGATTGGCTAAATTCAGCTTTTACAGTTACATTATCAGAAGGTAACGACGATTTAAGCAAATTAAGGGCTTTGCGCGGAATAATCATCGTCGTATCTACGTTCGATTTTACATCGAAACGACGATAACGAATCAAACGGTGGCCGTCGGTAGCAACGAAAGTAGCGTGGTTGGCACCGAGTTGTAAAAATACCCCTGTCATGGCAGGACGAAGTTCGTCGGTGCTCGTGGCGAAAATGGTATTAACAATGGCACTCATAAGGGCGGTAGAAGACAACTCTACCGAAAACGCACGGTTGACCGATGGAATCTTAGGGAAATCAATGGGGTTTTCGCCCGAGAGTTTATAACGGCCGTTTTCAGATACGATTTCGATTCCGAAGGTCTCATTGTCTACTTTAATGGCAATGGGCTGTTCAGGAAGACCGCGTAATGTATCCAAAAGTAATTTAGCAGGTATGGCAATTGCTCCTTTGTCCGATGACTCTACTTGGATTTCGGTAATCATTACGGTTTGTAAATCAGAGGCCGTAACGGTAAGCGAACCACCGTCGAGTTGGAATAAAAAATTCTCAAGAATCGGTACGATAGGGTTGGTTGAAACGACGCCGTTGATTGCGGCAAGTTGCTTTAGCAATACTGACGACGATACGGTAAATTTCATAGCAAAATGTACGTTTAATAAACAACAAATTTACGATAAAGTAGCATACTATCAAAAATTATGCCTAACGCTTTTGTCGCGCAGATAGAAGTCAACCAGCACGAGTGCGGCCATGGCTTCAACAATCGGTACGGCGCGCGGTAAAACGCAGGGATCGTGCCGACCTTTGCCCTGAACGGTGATGGAGTCGCCGTTTTGATCTACACTTTCTTGGTCTTGCATGATGGTAGCCACGGGCTTAAACGCCACGCGGAAGAAAATGTCTTCTCCGTTTGAAATACCGCCTTGGATTCCCCCTGAATGATTGGTACGGGTACGAACACGGCCAGTTTCGTCAGTATAAAAAGCATCGTTGTGGGCCGAGCCTTGAAGTTCCACTCCTTCAAAACCACTGCCGTACTCAAAGCCTTTGACGGCGTTGATGCTCAACATCGCTTTGCCCAATTCGGCATGAAGTTTATCAAAAACTGGTTCTCCCCAACCCACGGGCGAGCCTGTTACTACGCAGCTTACTACGCCGCCAATCGAATCCCCTTGTTTGCGAATATCATCAATGTAATCAAACATCGTTTGCGCCATTTCGGGGTCAGGGCATCGAACGGCGTTGGTATCGGTAAGCGATAGGTCGAGTTCATGGTATTCTTTGTCGAGTTTGAGTTTCCCTACTTGCGACACGTACGCTTGTACGTCCACGCCGAGGTCTTTCAGTACCAATTTGGCCAAAGCACCTGCGGCTACGCGGGCAGCGGTTTCGCGGGCCGAACTGCGCCCACCACCGCGATAATCGCGAACGCCATATTTGGTTTGGTAGGTAAAATCGGCGTGAGAAGGACGAAACTGCTGCGCAATGTGCGAGTAGTCCTTGCTACGTTGGTCTTCGTTCCAAATCATCATGGCAATCGGCGTGCCTGTTGTTTTGTCTTCAAAAACGCCCGACAATACCTGTACGGTATCGGCTTCGCGGCGCTGGGTAGTGATGCGTGACTGGCCTGGTTTGCGGCGGTCGAGTTCTTGCTGAATAAAAGCCAAGTCGAAAGGAACACCCGCTGGGCAGCCTTCAACAACTACGCCGATGGCGGCGCCGTGTGATTCGCCAAAGGTGGCTATTTTGAAAAGTTTTCCGTAGGTACTACTCATTATTTCCGAAAGATAAGAATCATACTTAGTAACATGATGATGACCAAAACATTGGCTACGTTGCGAATGATTTTTTGGTAGTCAAACACAAACTTGGTGGTGTCCCAGTGTTCAATGCCGTTATAAATCGACTCCACTGTTTCACCTGCTAGTTGGGTATTTTGAATATTTTTTCCCGTAATGACCAGCTTTAAAGTCGAGTGCAACGTGTCGTATTTTTGCTTTTGAGGATTAAAAAATACCCAAAAAACGCTGTTGCTCAGGTCAAACTGGCCGTTCTGTTTGGGGATGATTTGGTAACGAAATGTTTTTTCGCCCGCAATTTGCCCCTTTTTTCGCAAAATATTATCCTCTACATCGGGCGGATAAACATCAAACAGGGCTTTGTTGGTAAACGTAGGCTCTTGAATCGACTTGATATTACCGTCGCCAATGATTTTAAAATCGTAGCGGTAGCTTTTGCCCGTTTCGAGTTGAGTCGTGCTTATTTTTTCTTCAAGGCGAAAATTTCCTACCAATACCTGATTGCGAAGGGGGTGAGTAGGCAGGGTTTGAACTTGGATTGACACGGGGCGAGACGAGAAACTCAGAAAGGAAGCCGTTTTTTCTTCCGACGGATTTTTGGCCATTACGCGCATTGTCAGCGTCACGGCTGGAATCCGAATGGCTTGGTTATTAAGGGGAAAAAACGATGCTTGATAAATGCGGTATTCGGTAAAGGCTTTGCCGCCAATCAGGATTGGAATGGCGGGAATTTCTTGGATGCCAAAATTTTCTTCCCAACAGTTGGCAGGTTTGAGGGCTTTAAGAATTTTTTCGAGTTGTTTTTCTACCTCAAAAAAATCCATTTCAGTAGCATTACTTTCCGAAACAAGCAGCGAAAGCCGCAGGTTGAACCCTTCTTCGACATATACTTTGCGTTTATCTACCCGTACCGACAAGAACGCGCCCGTCGTCGCTTCTTGGGCAAGTTCGGAATCTATGGCCTCTATTTCGTCGGCTGATTCTTCCAAATTGGCGGTTTTTCCTACTACCACCGACGTCCCTTCCGAACGTAATACTTGTTTGTTGACCAAAATTTCGAGTGGCCCCGTGAAGAATGTTCCCGTTTTGATGGGGTAGTAGTTTTGGGAAATGGTGTAGGTGACAACGGTTTTCCCTCCGACTTTACTCGTGAAGCTCGACCGTGAACTTTCTCGCTTTTGAAAGTTTTTGATATTATCAGGAAACAAAATGAGGGGGATTGGGTCGATACCCGTGATTTTTACCGAAATTACAAAAGGTTCACTGAGGCCTATTTGAGTGCCGCTAAATTCGACGGAAAAGGGGTTTTCGTCATTTTGCGCCTTCAATGAAGATATAGTGCAAAAAAAAATCAAAAAAAGTATATATATATTCCCCTGTTTCATCGTTATCTTTAATGCAAAATTAACATACTGGGCGTATAAAACCCTTAACTTTCAACGTTAATTTTGTGAAAGTACATCATAATTCCATCATTCTCTTAGCGTTCGTTAAAATCCTGTTATGATTATGGCAACTATGTTAGAGTTCATCAAAACCGTGCTTGTGAAAGTGAGTTTTGACAAGAAACTGTTTGAAAAAGAGTTACGTAAGGCATTAAAGGTGCTTTTGCCGGAAGATGTTAAGCAATTACGTGCTTGGTGCTATGAACGTTTTAGTGACAAGTACACCTTCATCCTTAATCAGTATTTTAGGAGGCGACGTTTGTCGCTTAACTAGCAAAAGAGCCGCTCTCGATCAGAGCGGCTCTTTTGTTTTATAAGGCTAATCCATCTCGCTTCAGCATCGCGTTGGGTTTAGGCTCACGCCCTCTGAAACGCTTATATAATACCATTGGCTTTTCGGTGCCTCCTTTTGAAAGGATATTGTCACGGAACGATTTAGCGACGTCTTGGTTGAAAACGCCTTTTTCTTTGAAGGCTTCAAACGCATCAGCATCCAATACCGACGACCACATGTACGAATAGTATCCTGCAGAGTATCCTCCCGCAAAAATGTGCGAGAACGACGTACTCACCGCTGTACCAGGAACAATCGGGTAAAGGTCGGTTTGCTCGGCTACTTTTTTCTCTACTTCAGCTACCGACGCGCCCGTAGGTTCGCCGTTGTGCCACGCCATATCGGTCAAACCAAGGTTGATTTGGCGCGCCATGCCTAGACCCGAAAGGAAGTTAGACGAAGCTTTGATTTTCTCAATCAACTCGTTTGGAATCACTTCGCCCGTTTGGTAATGTTTGGCAAAAAGTTTCAATACTTCAGGCTCCGTGCAGAAGTTTTCCATAAACTGGCTTGGAAGCTCCACAAAATCCCACGATACGCTGGTACCGCTTACGGTTTCGTATTTTACGTGCGACATCATGCTGTGAAGTGCGTGACCAAACTCGTGGAAAAGCGTTTGTACTTCGCGGAAAGTCAACAACGACGGTTGAGAATCAGTTGGACGGGTAAAATTACAAACGTTTACCACGTGCGGACGAACATCTTTTGTCCCTTCAAAATGCTGCGAAAGCGTGGTGTTGTTCCAAGCGCCTGCGCGTTTTCCTGCACGTGGGAAGTAGTCGCCGTACCATACCGAAAGTAGTTGGCCTTTTTCGTCAAAAATTTCGTAGGCTTTTACTTCAGGATGCCATACAGGAATGTTTTTGTTTTCCTTGAAAGTAAGTCCGTACAGTTTGTTGGTCAGTGTAAATAAGCCATCAAGTACGTTTTCGAGTTTGAAGTAAGGCTTCAACAACTCGTCGTTGATGCTGTATTTTTCTTTTTTGAGTTTTTCGGCATAATAACTCGCATCCCAACGCTGCAACACATCTTCCGAGAAGCCGTTTTTCTTGGCGTAGTCGGTCAATTCTTTCAACTCACGCTGAGCCGCAGGTTTGGCGTAGCTGAGGATTTCGGTTTCAAAGGCCAATACTTTTTCGGGCGTTTCGGCCATGCGCTCTTCCAAAATGTAATTTGCCCAAGTTTTGTACCCCAACAACTTCGCTTTTTCGTGGCGGAGTTTTACTACTTTTTGAATAATGGCTTGGTTGTCGTTTTTGTCGCCGTTGAAGCCGCGTTTGTTGTAAGCCAACCAAAGTTTTTTACGAAGCTCGCGGTTGTCGGCATATTGCATAAACGGCCCGTAGCTAGGTGCTTGAAGTGTAAAGACCCAACCTTCTTTGTTGAGACGTTTGGCAGTAGCTTTGGCGCCGTCTTTTACAAACGCAGGGAGGCCAGCCAATTCTTTTTCGTCGGTGATTTGGAGTGCGTATTCGTTGGTTTCGGTCAAGTTGTGCTCACTAAACTCGATTGAAAGTTGCGAGAGCTCTTTGTTGAGGCCACGTAGCTTTTCTTTGTCGGTGGCGTTTAGGTTAGCTCCGTTGCGCGAGAACGACTTGTAACTTTTTTCGAGCAACATGGCTTCCTCAGTACCAAGCTTGAGTTTGTCGCGTTGGTCCCAAACGGCTTTTACGCGCGTAAACAGCTTCTCGTTGAGCGAAATGTCGTTGCCGTATTCGGTCAACAGCGGACTGACTTCGCGAATGGACTTTTGAAGGTCGGGCGTAGTTTCGGCGCCGTTTAAGTGAAACATGATAGGCGTGATACGGCTCAGCAAATCCCCTGCGCGCTCAAGTGCCACAATGGTATTGTCGAAAGTAGGCTTGGCAGGATTGTTGACGATGGCGTCGATTTCTTTGCGGCCTTCTACCATGGCTTCTTTGATGGCAGGCAAAAAGTGGTCAACTTTGATTTTGTCGTACGGTGGTGTCTGGTGCAGCGTTGGGAAGGGCTGCAAAAGTGGGTTATCACTCATGGTTGGCGGATTAGTTTGCGCAAGGGCCATGCTACTGACGAGCACGCCCGCAAGTAAAAACTTCGTTTTCATGGAACAAATAAAGTGGTTAGTTGAAAAAGTGCAGCAATTTAGTGGGGATTCTCTTCAAATTTATCACCCAAAGTGAGGGATTAGTCCTTGAAAACTAGGCATCTTCCTTCAAGACATAGCCCATGCCCGATTTTGTATGGATGAGTTTGGTTTCAAAATCACGGTCAATTTTCTTGCGTAAGAAGTTGATGTACACTTCCACGACGTTAGTGCCGCTGTCAAAGTTCATGTCCCATACTTTTTCGGCAATGTCGGCTTTGGAGACGATGCGCCCTTTGTTTCGGACGAGGTATTCGAGTAAGGCCAATTCTTTGGGGGTGAGGTCAACGGTTTGGCCCGCCCGCGTCACGGCTTTGGTGTCCATGTTGATTTCAAGGTCGGCCACACGGAGGGTGTTGCCGCCAGCGGGCTCGGTTTCGGAATGGGAGCGTTTGAGAAACACATTGACCCGCGCCAATAACTCTCGAAAATCAAACGGTTTGACGATGTAGTCATCCGCCCCTACGTTGAAACCTTCAATTTTGTCGTCGGCTTCTCCCAAGGCCGTTAGCATCAGAATGGGGACGTTGGGGTTGCGCTGACGGATGTGCTTACACACCTCGTACCCATTCATAGAGGGGAGATTAATATCAAGAATGATGAGGTCAAAATGATTGGCCGACGCGATTTTGCTACCAATCAGCCCGTCGTAGGCGACTTCGGTATCAAAACCCTTTTCGCGCAGGCCTTTACTGATATTTTGGGCAATGCGGGAATCGTCTTCGACGATAAGTATTCTTTTTATTTCTGTAGTCATTCAGTTAATGGAAATAGGCAAAATGCCAATGGCAAGTTAACGATGGGTGATGAAAGCTCAACGTAAAAGGCGCAAAGGAAATTCAAAATCGGGAAGTACCTCTTCGCCTGACAGGCTTTGGTCAAAAGTAGTTACTTTGCTAATGGTACCATCGGCCCGATAAATAAAAACAGTTTCGGAGCTGGGTTGAATTAACCAACTTAGTCGAACGCCATTTTCGATGTATTCGAGCATTTTTTCTTGCGCCTTTTTGAGTTGGTCACTGGCCGACATGAGTTCAACAACGAAATCCGGAGCAATTGGAGGAAAACGTTCTTGTTCTTCGTCACTCAATTGATTCCAACGTTCATCGCTTACCCAAGCGGCATCAGGCGAACGCGTGGCGAAGTTGGGGAGTTTAAAGGCCGTTGACGAATCAAATACTTTTCCATCGTGGGATTCAGACCACATGTCTAGGCGAGAAACAATCTTTGTGTTTCTAATTCCTGTTTTTCCTCCAGTATTTGGCATAATTAAGATGGTTCCGTCTGGATTACGTTCAAATCGAAGGTGGTCGTTGCGGCGGCAAAACCGATAAAACGCTACATCGTCCATGTCGCCTTCTAACTCCAAGGTAAAAGCCTCAGTTTGTCCAGTCTTAAAGTCATTTACAAGTACCGCTGTCATCAGGAAGTAATTTTTATACGGTAAATATAACGAGTTTTGGGAGAATTTAGTTGTTTTGGGCTAATTACACCTTGACAAACTCATCTATCACTCTTAGCCTTTTCTAGTACCCATGAACTTACACGTCATTGATGCGGGGCATTTTAAACTCGACGGCGGCGCTATGTTTGGCGTAGTGCCCAAAACGATATGGAATCGGCTTATTCCTGCCGATGAAGACAACCTATGTAGCTGGGATATGCGATGCTTGTTGGTGGAAGACGGCCCCCGACTCATGCTCATAGATACGGGAATGGGCGATAAACAAGATCCCAAATGGCAGGCGTTTTACAAGCGTCACGGCGAAGGAGAACTGGTGAAATCTATCGAAAAAGCCGGTTTTGGCGCACACGAGGTGACGGACGTGATTTTCTCGCATTTGCACTTCGACCACTGCGGTGGGGGTGTGAAATGGAATCGCGACCAAACAGGTTATGAACTTACTTTTCCCAAGGCCAAGTATTGGACGCATTCGGAACACTGGCAAACGGCCACCCAGCCCAACGCCCGCGAGAAAGCGACGTTTTTTAAGGAAAATATTTTGCCAATTCAGGAAGCGGGACAATTGTTTTTTTCGGATAAAACAGACCACCCATTTGGCCCCAATATAACACCCGTGTACGTGAATGGGCATACGGAAAAGATGACGATGTTGAAAATTGCGTACAAAGGCCAAACGGTGGTGTTTATGGCCGATACGATTCCGTCGCACGCGCACATTCCACTTCCGTACGTGATGGGGTACGATGTGCGTCCGCTCGAAACGATGCAAGAAAAAGAAACCTTGCTGAAAGAAGCGTTGAACAACAACTATATTCTATTTTTCGACCATGACCCTGTACACGACTGCTGCACGGTTGAAATGACCGAAAAGGGCATTCGGGTGCAATATAAAGGAGGGCTGGGGGAGTTTTTGTAAAATAGTAGGTAATGGAAAATAGATACCTCCTTTGTCGGTATGACAGAAGGCGAGATGTGCTGAGGGGTATTTACAAGATGTATTGAGGGTTGCTCAGAAGCTGTGTTGAGGGTTGCTCACAACCCGATGGGGTAGCGAACAGGCAAATAATGTGTTGAGGGTTGCTCACAACCCGACTGTTAGGGAATAAAACGCAAAAAAAAGCGTCGGACAGCTAGGCCGTCCGACGCTTTAAGTCAAACCTTTGGTAAGTGAAAATGGGTTATTGTTGGTTAAATTCGCCCAAGGCTCTTAGCTCAACTTCTTCGCTAACCACTGCCGATGGCATACCGCCTACGCCAAAGTCAGTGCGCTTGATAGTACCTGTAACTTTAAAACCTGCTTTTGGTTTTTGGCTACGCATATCTTTACCCATTCCAGTCAAAGCTAAGTCCAACGAAACTGGCTTAGTTACACCTTTGATAGTAAGGTTTCCGTTCAATTTGTATTTTTTGTCAGCTACTTTCGAGATAGACGTGCTTTTGAACGTCAATGTTGGGTGATTGGCAACATCAAACATATCTGCTCTTTTCAAGTGGGCATCGCGTCCTTCATTGTCTGTATTTGCGCTAGCTAAATCGGCAGTCAATTCAAAAACGGCATCGCTAAAATCTTCTTTAGAAGAAGTGATAGTAGCGTCAAACGTTTTGAAATTACCGTCTACTTCCGACATCAAGAGGTGGGTTACTGTAAACCCTAACTTTGCGTGAGCTTTGTCAACTTTCCAAGTATTTTGGGCAAAAGTGGCAAATGAAACCAACAAGGCTGAGGCTACTAAAGTGAATCTTTTCATGATTTGTTTTTAATTGAATTGTGAGTCGAAACAAGTTTTTGGTTCGAGGCAAAAGAAGAACAAAGAATTGAGATGGAAAGGCAGAAATCGACAGTTATCCCAAAATTATCGGCTATTCGGGGTGGTGAGCGCTTGGTCGGAGATATAGAAAATTTGGGTAGGTGTATCGACTCAAAAGCAGTAAACGTAGAAAAAACCACCCCAATTGAGCTACAGACATAGTTAGGAGTGTATACTATTCCGATGTTTTGGTGTATTTTTACTTTTCCATTTTTATTGTACTTGTGTGTTCTTCCACTAATTAGATGAAAAGTGTGACGCACTTTCCCCTGCTCTGATGCAACTGTTCATAAAACGCTACCGAATCCTGTTGTTACACCTCTCATTTTGGTGCGTTTATTTTTCGTTTTTCTTTTACCAAATCCGTTTCCCCATTCGTGGGCAAGAAGTGACGTTTTGGGATGCCTTCAAAAACACCTCGTTTGAGGTGTTGTTTATGATGTTGGTGGTGTACCTCAACTACTTTTTCTTTCTATCCCGTTATTTAAAACACAAAAGCCTTCTTCGGTACATCTTGGAGTTTTCGGTGCCATTTGCGGTGCTGGTGCGGGCTTTTATTTTGTTAAAACGCCATTTAATCGACGGTAATACCCACAAAATCTGCTATTTCTACGAGGATAAGTTTACGGTAAACGTGGTGTTAACAACGCTCTTTATCGTGATTTTTGTGGGGATGCTCAAGTTTGCGGAAGGGTGGTTGGAACTCGAAGCCAAAAAGAAAGAAATTGAAAATGAGAAGCTTACGTCGGAGTTGCGGTTTTTGAAGGCACAAATAAACCCACATTTTTTGTTTAATACCCTCAACAACCTCTATTATTTAGCCTTTACCAATTCTCCCAATACGACCGAAGTAATTGCGAAATTGTCGCAAATGATGCGGTATATGATTTATGATTCCAACCACGCCAAAGTGCCGTTGGTGAAGGAGATTGAGTACATGGAAAACTACATTAGTCTCGAAAAACTACGCCTCAATGAGCCGATTCCAATTCTTTTTGAGGTCAAAGGCAACATTGATGGTGTGCTGATTGCGCCGTTAATTTTGATTAGTTTTTTGGAAAATGCCTTCAAACACGGCGTGAGCAACAATTTTTCGGGGTCGTGGATTAAAGCTGATTTGGTGATAGAAGGTATGGCGTGTGTCTATACAGTGGCCAATAGCAAGCTGCCACCTACGGGAGTCCATTCCGACGAATCTTCGGGCATTGGCCTGCAAAATGTAAAACGACGTTTGGAGTTGAGCTATCCAGATAATTTTGAGTTGGAAGTCGAACACAATGCCGATGAGTACTGCGTACGACTAAAATTGAACTTAGTATGACCCTTACCTGCGTGGTAGTAGAAGATGAGCCATTGGCGCGAAACCTTCTCGAACAGTACATTTTAAAGGTGCCTCATTTGAAGCTTATTAAGTCGTTTTCTAACCCGTTGGCGGCGTTTGATTTTTTGCGGACAAATACGGTTGACGTCTTGTTTTCAGACATTCAAATGCCTGAAATTACGGGGATTTCGTTGTTGAAAATTCTTCCCAAAAAACCACTCGTCATTCTGACAACGGCTTATTCGGAATATGCGCTTGAAGGCTACGAACTGGATGTGGTCGATTATCTTTTGAAGCCAATTACGCTAGAACGTTTTTTGAAGGCGGTCGAAAAAGTAACGCAGCGGCTAGGTGCTTCGGTTGCACAAATGCCTGCGATGCTGCCCGAAACTACGCCAACGGCTGTTGAAACCCCTATTTTACCCTCAATTTTTGTCAAAGATGGGACAAAGCTGGTGAAGATTCGCCTGTGCGATGTGCTGTACATCGAGGGGCTCAAAGATTACGTCGCGATTTATACCAAAGAAAAGAAAATTGTGACGCTTCAAACCCTCAAATCGCTCGAAGTACAGCTCAGTGCGCATCAGTTTATTCGGGTACACCACTCGTACATTGTCTCTTTTGACGCCATCGAGGCGATTGACAAAGAGAAAATCCAGATTGGTAAAAACTGGATTCCAATCAGTGATACGTACCGTAAAAGCTTCAAAGAATTTCTGGACAAACACCAATCTTAGCGCGACATCCGCATCGGTACGCCACGCTCGTGGAGGTACTGTTTCAAGGCAGGAATTTCGATTTCTTTAAAGTGAAAAATACTCGCTGCGAGTCCTGCATCGGCATAACCTTCCGTAAAAACATCGTAAAAATGCTCCATGGTGCCCGCCCCTCCCGACGCAATAACAGGAATGTTGGCATTTTTGGAAATAGCCGCTGTCAGCTCTAAGGCAAATCCAGCTTTGGTACCATCGGTATCCATGGAGGTAAGCAAAATTTCCCCCGCTCCGCGCTCTTCCACTTCTTTGGCCCAGTCAAGGGTGAGGAGTTCAGTAGGTTTGCGCCCGCCGTGGGTGTGGACGATGTGAACCTCATCCCCTTGCCCCTTCTCCTTCCAAGAGAAGGGGGAAACTGACTCCCTCTCTTGAAAGGAGAGGGTTGGGGTGAGGTTTCTAGTATCAATCGCCACCACAATACACTGACTCCCAAACTCTAACGCAAGTTCATTGATTAAGCCAGGGTTGCGGACGGCAGCGGAGTTGATAGAAACTTTGTCGGCACCTGCATTGAGGAGGGCCGAGACGTCGGCTTTGGACGAAATTCCGCCCCCTACTGTAAATGGAATATTGATGGTATGTGCCACGCGGCGGACCAGCTCAATGAGCGTTCCGCGTCCTTCTACCGTGGCCGTAATATCGAGGAAAACCAATTCGTCGGCGCCTTGCTCCGCATAAACGGCGGCCAATTCAACGGCGTCACCTGCGTCGCGAAGATTAACAAAGTTGACTCCCTTTACGGTACGTCCATCTTTGACGTCGAGGCAGGGAATGATGCGTTTGGTAAGCATATTTGCTTTTTTGAATTAATATTTCGTAAAGTTAACTTTTTCCATCATGCGCTCAGGGCGGGCGAGGCTCGTAAAGCCGTATTGCTCGTACAAACCGTGGGCATCGGCCGTTGCCAACGTCCAGCGTCGGAAGCCTTGTAGTTCAGGAATTTGATTAAAAATGCAATCCATCAGCCACTTAGAAAGCCCTTGGCCGCGATAGTCTGCCAAAATGAATACATCGCCCAAATATCCATACGTAGCAAAATCGGTAATGACGCGGGCAAAACCGATTTGGGTTTGGTGGTGATAGACCCCAAAAGTAAATGAGTTCTGAATGGAGCGCTCGATGATGTCGAGTGGAATGTTTTCAGCCCAGTACGACTGGGTGGACAAAAAAGGAAGAATCACCGAAGTATCAAGCTTTGATTTGTCCGTTGAAATCAAAAAATCTTCTTTTTGAAATTCATAAACGAGGGTGTCGAGCAGCGCCATGGCGTATGGAGGGTCATTGAGGCTGCAAATAACCGAAAAAATGACGGTTTTTGTGCGGTTTTGCTGGAGTAAGGTACCTTAATTCGCTTTTATTTGGCCAAAATTTTGAACAAACCGCCCAAAAGGAGCGCGACATTCTTGGTAGGGATTTTTAGAAAGTCGGGCGGCACATCCCAGATGGGTGTACGTAGAGTCGAGCACATTATGACGGTGCGAAGGCGAATTCATCCATTCATCGACGGCATACTGGGCAAAATCAAGGTAGTTAAATACGTTCAGCAAATGCTTATTGTCACAGTTGAAATACTCAAAACTTCCGTCGCGTTTTCGGCGGCAACAATACTCGGGCGGACTATCAATCAATTGGTACTGACCAATGTTTTCGGCCATTCGGCGATAATCACGCGTGAAGGTTTCAACCCGCTGAGAGAGCTTGGCAAAAGAAGGACTGTAGAGGTGGACATGGTTGTAAAATCCCATTTGAATCATATCAGAAGCAAATTGCTGGGCCGCTTGCTGCAATCCTGTGGCGTGCTGAAGCGGAGGGAGACCGTGCTTACGACGGGCGATGTTGGTAGTATGAAATATAGCCGCATCGAGCAAGGCGTAGTTGGGAGACTTGGCATTAACAACCTGATTGGCTTCGGGGAGTTTTAAAAAATCATCGGAAGACAACGCATAGTAATTGACCGACCCTGTCTGGAAGCTAACCAACAAACCCAAAAGAAATAAAAAGCAAACGGCTCGATACATGGCGGCTGTTAGAAGTAGTTCGATACTGAAAATAACAACTTCTTTACGAAGTTGTCAAGAGGTGCCCGCAAGAAATGGGGTTTTTGTGGTAACTTTGCGGCCTCAAAAGAGTTAGCTGTTGTTTGTAATGGATACATATCATTGTCAGAACAGCAACGATTAACGGATAACCATTAACGACTAACATGTCAGTAAGAGTTCGCTTTGCACCTAGTCCTACGGGGCCGCTTCACATTGGAGGGGTTCGTACGGCATTGTATAATTATTTGTTTGCCCGTAAAAATGGCGGAAAAATGCTCCTTCGTATTGAGGATACCGACCAAAATCGGTACGTATCTGGGGCGGAAGACTATATTTTGGAGGCGTTGAAATGGGTAGGGATTGAGATTGACGAAGGACAAGGTGTCGGTGGACCACACGCGCCTTATCGCCAATCGGAACGTAAAGAAATGTACCGCCAGTACGCCGAACAGTTGATTAACTCGGGAAAAGCGTACTATGCGTTTGATACAGCCGAAGAAATTGAGGCCATGCGCAAGCGTTTGGAAGAAGCAGGAGCCGATGCCGCTCAGTACAACGCCATCACGCGTTTGCAAATGACCAACTCGCTGACGTTGTCGGCCGAAGAAGTGGCTAGTCGGATAGCCAATGGCGACCCGTACGTGGTGCGTATTAAAATTGACCCTAAGCAAGACATTCGTTTCAAAGATATCATTCGCGAGTGGGTGGTTGTTCACGCATCGACGCTTGATGATAAAGTATTGTTGAAGTCGGACGGAATGCCAACCTACCACTTGGCCAACATTGTGGACGACCATTTGATGGGCATTACGCACGTGATTCGTGGAGAAGAATGGTTGCCGTCGGCACCGTTGCACGTGTTGTTGTACCAATATTTTGGGTGGACAGCTCCGCAGTTTGCGCACTTGCCGTTGTTGCTCAAACCCGAAGGAAACGGTAAACTTTCAAAACGTGACGCCGATTTGGGTGGCTTCCCGATTTTCCCGTTGCAGTGGACTGACCCTACCACGGAGGTAGTCGCACGCGGTTTCCGTGAAGATGGGTATTTGAAAGATGCGGTGGTGAACTTTTTGGCGTTTTTGGGCTGGAACCCAGGCACTGAGCAAGAAATGTTTACCATGGACGAATTGATTCAAGCGTTTTCGTTGGAGCGTATTCATAAAGCAGGCGCGCGTTTCGATATTACCAAAGCAAAATGGTTTAACCAGCAGTATATCAAACAATTGAGTGACGAAGAGTTGGCGAAAAGTTTGCAGTTAGGAGACACTACAAAGTCGCTCGACTTGTTGAAAATTGTCCATCTGATGAAAGACCGCGTGACGTTCCCCCAAGAAATTTTGAGTGAAGCGTCTTTCCTATTTGAAATGCCTACGGAATACGAAGAAGCCGTAGTAGCCAGCAAATGGAATGCCGATGCGATTAAGGCGATTGCGGCTTATGTAGAAGATTTGAACGTGTATGAAGGAGAGTTTTTGGCAGATACGGCTAAAGCAATCTGGGCGGCGGCAGCGGAGCGCGTAGGCGTAAAAATGGGAAAAGTGATGCAGGCACTTCGCTTGGCCGCTACTGGCGCGGGCCACGGCCCTGATTTGATGCTTGCCATGGAAATTTTAGGCAAAGAAGAAGTCATTGCTCGTTTGGAGAAGGCATTGGCGATATTACCAAAACCTTAATATGCTCACAAATTACCACAGCCACAGTCACTATTGTGATGGCAAAGGCTCGTTAGAAGAACAAGTACAAGGCGCGATAGCTCAAGGGCTTCGCGCCTTTGGATTTTCGACCCATTGCCCCGTACCGTTTGCAAACCAATGGAGTATGAAAGCCGAGCGTCTTGCGGATTACCTGCGCGAAACCGCGACCCTCAAAGAAAAATACAAAGGTCAAATAGAGCTGTACATTGGTTTAGAAGTAGATTTTCTGCCCAATCAACTTGGACCGAGCGACTTTCCGATGCTCGATTACTGCGTAGGTTCGGTGCATTATGTGGAGTTAAACCAATTTGGGCAGCCGTGGGAAATCGATGGTAGTTCGGTGGAGTTTTTAGCTTGTTTGGATACCCTTTACGATGGGGATATTCAGGTTGCTTTAGAAAAATACTACGGAATCATTCGGAAAATGGTTGAAACCGATGCACCACCCATTGTGGGGCATTTGGACAAAATCAAAATGCACAACGAAGCACGTCCACTTTTTGAGGAGTCGGAAGAATGGTACGTGGCTTTGGTGGAAGAAACGCTCCAAACCATAAAAAAAGCGGGTTGCATTGTCGAAATCAATACCCGAGGCAATTACAAACGGGGGCTTGAGCTGTATCCTTCTCCGTGGATCATTGCCCGAATGAATGAGTTACACATCCCCATTTGTATCAATTCCGATAGCCATCGTCCCGAAGAAATTACCGCCTCGTTTCCGCTGGCTTTTGAGGCGGCGCGGGTGGCAGGATATACGCACCAACGGGTTTTGTTAGAAGGAAAATGGCAAGATATAGAGTTGAATTAAAATAATTGACGAGATTAGCGTTTAGCTAAGTTTGTTAAAGGTTTTACCCGCCGATTGGCGCAGATTGAAATCCGCAGATGGATGCAGAATAATGGCTTCGTTTAGGTCTTTTTCAGCGAAAATCTGCGTTTGTATTATTCTGCGGACTTCTGCGGGCGAGACATTGAAATTGTTTACATAGCAATGTAGTCAGTATTATTTTCCTAAACTTCATTCATTCCAAAAACCGATGGCAAAAGCACCTTTTATTGATTCGCTCTCGCTACCAGCAGTGGCAGCACCTATGTTTCTTATCTCTGGCCCTCAGCTAGTTATCGAATGCTGTAAAAATGGTATCGTGGGTACTTTCCCTGCCCTTAACCAACGTACCACCGAAGGTTTTGAAGAATGGGTGGTTCAAATCAAAGAAGAATTGGCTCGTTTTGAACAAGAAACGGGCAAAAAAGCGGCTCCTTTTGGGGTAAACCTGATTGTACACCATTCGAATCCGCGCGTACAAGCCGACTTGATGGTGTGTATCAAACACAAAGTGCCGTTGATTATCACGTCATTGGGCGCAGTTTCGATGCTCGTAGACGCCGTGCATAGCTACGGTGGTCTGGTGTTTCACGATGTTATCAAAAAACGCCACGCCGAAAAAGCGGCCGAAGCAGGAGTAGATGGCTTGATTTTGGTAGCGGCAGGTGCAGGTGGCCACGCGGGGACGATTAATCCGATGTCGTTGGTGGCAGAAGTGCGTAGCTTTTTTGACAAAACTATTTTGCTTTCAGGTTGCATCAGTACGGGGCGCGACATTGCGTCGGCCTTGCAAATGGGGGCAGATTTGGCTTACATGGGTACTCGTTTTATCAACACCACCGAAAGCATGGCCGACGAAGCGTACCGTCAGATGATTATCGACAGCGGTGCCAGTGACATTGTTTATACGGCGGCGGTATCAGGCGTTAATGCCAATTTTTTACGACCAAGTCTCGAAGCCATGGGGATTACCGAAGAGCTTTGGGGGAAATCGAAAAAAATAGATTTTGGCGAAGAACTCGACGCCGCCAAGGCTGAAGCCAAAGCGTGGAAAACGATTTGGTCGGCAGGGCAGGGCGTGACGACCATCAAAGATAATTTGCCAACGGCTGAATTGATAGCCCGTCTAAAAGCGGAATTTGTAGCGGCTCTTCAGCAGCAAGCCAAGGTGTTGGCCAAATACAGTTAAGCACTTACACAAAACCCCACAAGATATTCTAAGCTTTCTTATACATCTTGTGGGGTAATCGTTATGTTCCCAAAAATTATTTCTTCAAAAACTCTTTCACCAACTCCAACTGATCGGTGCTTATGAAATCAGCACCTGCTTCACGGAGTTTGGCCCACACGGCAGGGTCTTCGGGACAAGCCCACAAGCGGAGTTTTTTGCCTTCTTTGTGTACCCGCTGCACCAACGCCTGTAACTTTTGGAACTGCTCGGTGGGCATCTCGTCTTTCCCGCGCCACGTCAAATGATTGTTGTAATTGTCACTGACGACGGGCATGAGTTCTGGACTCAGTTTTTTGCCCAAATCAGCAGGACGACCATCTACGGCAGCTAGCCGCATTTTTGATTTTTGAAGCGTTTCGATGGGGCGATTTCCCGAAATAAAGACAGTGACGGCTCCTTTGGTAGGTGTGTTTCCTTTGTACGACGTAAGGATACCACGGTACGACTGCAACAGTTTGTCCAAAGCTTTGTAGGTACTTTCGGCTTCGGTTTTGAAATCAATCATCAAATACACAGGGCCTTTGTAGTTGGGATAGACAAGGCCATTGTTTTTTCCAATGTGCTCAGTAAGCGGTTTTAAATACAAATTTTCGAGCGTAGTAGCAGCGTTGTTGAAGCTTGGGCGTTCGTGCGACACAAACAACGTATCGTTGATGAGATACACATCGGCTTCGATGCTTGTAAAACCTTGCTCAAGGGCATCCCACAATGGCCGCGACTGCTCGTAATCATTGTGCGCGTGGGCGTTGGGTAACGGTACTACGTTGGGGTTGGTTTCTGGAACTTGCAAATGAGCAATCGGTTGAATCCAAGCGGTTTCGAGCTCGCCCGCGCTGTACGGATTGTATTTGGCTTTGGAAGAAATAATCTTGGCGCGTACCCATAAATCATCATCAGCTAGGGTGTAGCTTGCTTCCGTGCCTTTGACCTCACGCAAGATTTCTGCTTTTTCTTTCCCTTTTTTAAGGCCAATCAATTGGATGGTGTATGAAATGTCAGGTTCGGTTTTAATCCGAAACGAAAACGACGTGGGGGTTTGGTGCAAAGAAGCAAGTTCTACGCCCGAAGTAGCATAAAAACGCCCTGCTTCCATGGCTTCGATGATGCTGCGTGGGGCAAGCGAAGGAGCATTTACCATCACCCAGCCGCGTCCTGTGTTGCTGTATTCTAGCCCAAAAAACTGATAATTGTGGCTGTCGTCGGTGGCAAGACCGTACATAAGGGGGCGGCCTTGATGCACAAAATGCGTATTGATTTTATCCCACATCGACTCGGTACCTTCGCGTTTGGCATCGCCGTAGTTGTTGACGAGCGGGTGGCCGTTGTGTACCTCAAAAAAACGCTCATGTCGTAGTTTCATCAGGTCATCGGCGGTAATTGCGTAAAAAAAATTGGGGTGGTTGATGTGCGGAAACATCGGCTGCCCCGTTTGGCGACGTTGGGCAACGAGTAGGTCGATGTTGTTTTGCATTACTTCGGCCACGCTATTGCCGCGTTGGGGGCGAATCAAGCTTTGCACATTCGTCATGTTGATGTGAATCGGCTTACTGTCGTAGCTTGTTGATACTTCTTCACTCTTCAAAATGAGGAATTTGCCTGCTTCATCGAAATACGAACGGTATTCGCTCAGGTTTTTGAGCCGAACTTTCAGCGAGTCGTTTGGCCCTTTTTTATACTGTACCCAGTCAGGCCCGAAGGTGCGGAGGTAGCGCTCAAACGTGCGTCGGCGCTCAGGTACGCGGGGAACATTGACCCATTTTTCGCCTTCTTGAAACGTATTATGGTCGGATAAACCTACGAAATGATAGCCATTGTTTTTGTACCAATCCATGATCATTTCGGGGTAGTCGTCGCCGTCACTCCAAAGCGAGTGCGTATGCAAATTGCCTTTGTACCAGTTTTGGGCGTAGCCAAAATGGCAACAACAGATAGCGAAAGAAAAAAGAAACAGACGCATGAGCAGAGAAAATAAGAGGTTTAGTACCATAAGAGACGAACCTCAATTTTCTAACACTACGCTATGGAAACACTGCTACCAGTTCGATTTCGATGAACTTGTCGGGGTGGGTAAGTGCCATGATGCCCAACGTGGAGCGGGTTGGTTTGGTAGGGTTTTCTTTGGTGCCAAAGTATTGGGCGTAAGCGTCGAACCAACCTTGATAATCGTGTTTGTCGCCCTTAAAATGGTCGGGAGTAACATAAATACGGAGCATCAGGACGTCTTTAAACGTAAGTCCCTTGGCTTTAACGGCCTTTTCGAGGTTCTTTAAAATATTGATAGCCTGCGTTTTAGTATCTCCAAAGCGGGCATAAGAGCCCTCAGCCGCAGTGCTGTCGGCTACTCCTGCGGTGACGCCACTTGTCCAGAGGAGCTGTTTCCCCGCAGGCACCACTGCTCCCGACGAAATAGGAGAGCTAGGGCTTCCATAGAATGAAACGGTTTGGGCAATGACTGAAGACGTAAACAGACCGAGAAAAAGTAGAAGTAGAGAAGGTTTCATAAGGGCTAAAATTGGAGTGAATGGGTAAAAAATTGTACGTTTTTTATTTATAAACAAAATAAAATTTCTTATTTGTTGAAAATAACAATAAAATCATTTGAGATGCTTGGGTAAGATGTTATTTTTGTTTGGCCGCAACCACTGTCTAACTTTTCACACACTTCGACTATGATGAATCGTCGTCATTTTATCAGTGCGGCTGCCCTTACAGGCATGGGTGCTGCGTCAGCGATGGCCAGCTGTGCAACAAAACCCAGTACAAATACTACCTATCACTCGATTCCAAAACTGAAACTTTCACTTGACCGCATTGTCAAAGAGACTGTGGGGTTACGTCCTTTTCGGGCATCAGGGCCTCGAATAGGCAAAGAAGAGCTGGGTTCAAAAACCATTGTACACAACTACGGACACGGTGGAAGCGGTTGGTCTTTGTCGTGGGGAACGGGGAACATAGCCCGCCAGTTGGCATTAGCAACGGGCGAAAAAAAGATAGCGGTGATTGGTTGTGGGACAGTAGGATTAGCTACCGCTCGACTGCTCCAAGAAAAAGGGTGTGAAGTAACGATTTATACCAAAGATTTACCTCCAAACGTCACCAGTAGCGTAGCAACAGGAACGTGGTCGCCCGCCTCGCGAGTGTGCGATCCCAAAGTGGCCAAGCCAGAATTTAAACAGGTATGGGAAGAGGCCACTCGTTTTTCGTTTCGTACGTTTCAGTTTTTATTGGGAATCAACGATATAGCGATGTGGGTGGATGAGTACAATGTATTTCCCGAGCGCCAACTAGGCCCTACCGATTTGGCGCAGGGCGGAGAGGCGTTTCATTTATCAGGTTTGATTCCCGAACGCCAAGAGCTTTCATCCAAACAGCACCCATTTAAGGATAAATACGTTAGTTGGCGTTCCAACATGATGTTTAACATCCCAAGTTATTTGCACCATCAAATGAGCACGTTTGTGATGTTGGGAGGGAAAATTAAGGTGCATGAAATCAAGAAGTTGGAAGGTTTGGATGCACTGCCTGAAAAATGTATTGTCAACTGCATGGGATTAGGGGCTAAGCCCATTTTCAACGACGAAGAGTTGACGCCGATTTCGGGGCAATTGGCGTGCCTGATTCCGCAACCCGAAATCACGTATAAGCTTACCACCAAAGGCGCGAGTATTATTGCCCGCAAAGACGGGATTTATTTGGGAGGAAACGGCCTTGTGGGCAATTGGGATACCACGCCCAAACGCGAATACACCGAGAAGTTTGTGGATGTACTCCAACAACTGATGAAGGAAATGAAGAGCTAGAGCGTAGTGCTCATTTTGACGTACGGAATGGCTCCTTTGTGAAAAAGGGAGCCTTCGGGTTGCATTCCAAAACGTTCGTAAAAAGGTTGGGCATCGAGCCGAGCGTCGCACCAAAGTTGAGAAGCTTTTGCGTCTTTAGCTCGTTGAAATACAGCAGCAAGCAGTTGACTACCAATTCCTTTTCGCTGAAATGAAGGGTGAGTGGCAAATTTTCGAAAGCGGGCAACTCCCTGTGTATCAATGAACAGAGAAATGACCGAAACCAGCTTCTCATCCAAAAAATAACCCAAATGAATGCCTTGTTCATCGTCGGGTACTTTTACAAACTCAACGGGCTTGTCAGGCCATAATACTTGGTGGCGAAGTGGGTAGGTTTGAGTGGGCGAAATTTCCTGAATCATTATAGTGTAAAACGACAGAGGCACCGTTTTTAAGCGGTGCCTCTGTGCTAGTTTTGTGTGCTAAATATTCCTTGCGGGTCACATTTTTTGGCCAGCAGTTCTTTCATAAAATCATAGTCGAGCATTTCAATGTCGAGGAGCCTTGTTTTATGAAGGTTAGCCCAAGCGGCGTCATAATTGCCCTTGTGAAACTCCAAGACGGAAAGTTTGAGGTAAACATTGGCCGCCGACGAATCTAATTTTACGGCCCGGTTCAGGATTTGTTCGGCTTCCATAAGCTCCCATTTCTCTTTGGTCTCTTTGAAGTGAATCAAATCCACGGTGGCAAGGTCTACCAGTAGTCCTACGTTTGTAGAATCAATGTCTGCTCCTTTGCGAAGCATACGTTCGGCATCGGTGAGGTGTCCCTTTTGGAAACATACGACCCCTAATCCCCAGAAACAATCGCTGTTTTTGTTATCAAGCAAGTACGCCAAATTGAATCGGTAACAAGCCGTGTCTAAATCACCTTCTTGGAGGTATTCCCACCCACGGGCTGAAAAAAACTGGCTTGCTTCGGTACGGCTTGTAAAGTTTTGGTCACATTCGCTGAGAAAATTAATCTCAAATTCGATGTGCTCAATGCTCTTGCTCGTTTCACCAAAAAGCGGCATCAAGTGAAGATTTTTGACCACCGTAGTGGCCTCAGCTGAGCTTTTTGTGCTTGTGTCGGCAGGGCGGTTGCTACTCACAAATTGCATTGTCTGCGCTTCGGCCCAAAAAGGAACCAACATCACCACCAATGACCCAATAACTAATTGACTAAATGACAGTATCTCTTTCATCGCTACCTTGCTCGTCGGAACGTCCTAGAAAACGCTCATTGTTAATTTGTTATTGTATGGACTGTTATTTTTTTCGTCGGTCGTATTTTTTATGTTTTCCTGTGGGTGTGGATGTCTTCTTCGTGGGCTTCGAATTTACAACTTTTTTGTGTTTCTTTTCATGAAACGCGCCTTTAAATGTAGGGTCTTCTTTTTTCCGCTGACCATCAATCTCGCGCAAATATTCTTGTTTTTCTTCAAAAGGCGTTTCAGGGACTTCTACCTCGGCGGGGAGAGGCGCGCGAGGAATTGTCATCCGAATGATTTTCTCAATTTTGTCGATGTGGTACTCGTCCGCAATCGTCATAAAAGTGATGGCATGCCCTTCTTGATTGGCACGGCCCGTTCGACCAATGCGGTGTACGTAGTCCTCATAAATAAGTGGCACGTCAAAATTGATAACGTGACTTACCTGTGAGACGTCGATTCCCCGAGCTGCTACGTCGGTAGCAATCAGCAGACGTACATTACCATCTTTGAAGGCTTCCATCGAGTTGATACGCGTATTTTGGCCTTTGTTGGCGTGAATCACCCGTACTTCTTCTTCATTAACGACTTTACGCTTCAAAAACTTATAAATATTCTCCGCAGTTTCGCGAGAACGCGCAAAAATCATAACCCGCTGAAAGACGTCGGCGTTTTGTGCAAAGTGTTCTACAAGGTTAATTTTTGTTCGGAAATTGGGTACTTCATAAAGCACTTGTTCAACGCGCGAGGCGGTAGTTGCCTGCGGAGTCACTTCTACACGGAGGGGAGCTTCAAGGAAGTTTTCGGATAGGCGCTCTACTTTGGGAGGAAACGTAGCCGAAAACAACAGATTTTGACGTTTGCGCGGAATCACCTCCAAAATACGGTTGATTTGGGGCATAAAACCCATGTCCATCATTTTGTCGGCTTCATCGAGCACAAGCACCGACAGTTGTTTGACCCCAATTTCACCCCTTAGGTACAAGTCCATGAAACGTCCTGGGGTGGCCACAAGTATATCTATTCCTTTTTGGAGGGCCTCGATTTGGGTTTTGGGGCCGAGGCCGCCGTACAACGCCAAATGACGCAAGTCGGTATATTTGCCTAACTCCGCAACGGCAGCATCAATCTGCATCACGAGTTCGCGAGTAGGGGCAAGGATGAGCGCACGGGGTGTTTGGCCTTGTGCGTACTTGATTTTCATCAAGATGGGCAACAAATAGGCGGCTGTTTTTCCCGTACCTGTTTGGGCAATTCCTAACACATCGTGCCCTTGCAATACCAGCGGAATCGCCTTTTCTTGGATTGGCGATGGAGCTTCGTACCCCGCGTCGGCAATGGCATTGAGGAGTTGGCGGTTGAGGTTAAATTCTTCGAAAGTCACTAGTAAACGGTTGATTATTTTAGGTTTTAACGTACTGTTTCTGAAATACATTCAAAGTTACGTGAAGTTTTGTTATCAATCACCCACCGAAAACCGTAACTTTGCAGCAGCAAGTTAATCACTCATCTGCTCAATCTATTCGATTATTCTATGAAATTCGGCGTAGTAGTTTTCCCTGGTTCCAATTGCGACGATGATACCGTGTACACGCTGCGGGTCAATTTAGGACAAGAAGTTATCAAACTCTGGCACAAAGACCACGACCTTCAAGGGTGTGATTTCGTCATTTTGCCAGGTGGATTTTCGTACGGCGATTACCTTCGTACGGGCGCTATTGCGCGTTTTTCTCCCATTATGAATGAAGTTATCGCTCATGCAAACCGTGGCGGATATGTAATGGGTATTTGCAACGGATTCCAAATTTTGGCTGAAGCAGGCCTCGTGCCAGGGGTATTGTTGCGCAACAGCTCTCAAAAATACATCTGCCGTAATATTTATCTTCAACCGCAAAGCAAATCTACGTTGCTGACGGCGGGCCTTGAGCCCAAGGCGTATAAAATTCCTATCGCTCACGGAGAAGGACGCTATTTCGCAGACGCGGACACGCTGAAAAGTCTAAACGATAACGACCAAGTGTTGTTCCGTTATTGCGACGAAAATGGTCTGATTACAGAAGTGGCGAATCCTAACGGAAGTTTAGAAAATATCGCAGGCGTCACCAACGCGGGTAAAAATGTATTTGGAATGATGCCTCACCCTGAGCGTGCTTCTGATGATGCTCTTGGCAATATTGATGGGCGTTTTATTTTAGAACAACTTTTGGCAGTAACTGCTTAGTAAGATATCTTAGACCTATGAGGTTTTCAAAACCTCATAGGTCTGGTCTAGTTTATGGCTTTTGCGGTGCAAACTTAAGTAAGTAACCGTCTTTCCCATCACCCTCACTTGAAATGTAAAGCGTACCATCGGGTGAAAAACAAATCCCTTCGGGCTGGCGATACAGCGCAGGGTCAAGTGGGATATTTTGTAAGAGCCCTCCTTCTCGCGTCATGACGATGAGTCGATGCCCTGCCGAACTGAGAACATACACTTCGCCCGTTTTGGGGTGAAAGGCAATGCCTGAGGGTTTAAAATCGCGCGCTTCTTTGCCCTTAAGCCCAAATTCTTCGAGGCGTTTTACTTTGATTTCTTGTTGTTGATAAACAGACCGACGTTTTAAGTCGAAAGAATAAATGGCCTTGTTGTCGTCTTTTTTATCTTTTTTGAGGTTTTCTTTGACCGCTAACCAAAGACGCTTGGTTACGGGGTCGTACGTAAGACCTTCAAGGTCCAGTTTCTTGGGTAAATTTGTTTCAATTTCCCGAGTTTCTTGGCTACCTAACGTAAAATTGAGAAGCTTACCATCACTTCGAAGTACATAAGCTTCTCCCTCCACCATTTCAACCCCTTCGTAATCGCCAGGCTGGTCAAAATGATGTTTGGTAACGATGGCTTGTTGTTGCAAATCATACACAAAAACCTCCCCTTTTTCATCTTGCACGCACAAAAGCTGATTGTCTTTGTAGAATGATAAACCAGATATTTCCCGCAAGACTTTTGGTAAGTCGTAGCGTTGGGTAGGTTTGGCAAAGTCGTAAGTAAACGTTTCAACTTCGGTGGAGGTATCGTCGCTTTTTTCTTTTTTGGGCGTGCAGCCGACGAACGTGCCAATGAAGGCTGCTAAGACAAGAGAATAACGGGTGTTTTTGGTCATGGCGGTGTTTTTGAGCCAATATACAAAAAAATGGCATTGACCCTAGGTTTTGAGAAACCTAGGGTTTGGGGTATGAGTACCCCAAACTACCTATTAGCGCATTGAAACGGTATTGGCTTTGAATTTTTCAGGAATGGCGTTTTTGATAGGCTTGAGCGACATGAAGTAGGTGTACATAGCCTCTAAATCTTTGGGTTCCATACCACCGTACATGGTCCAAGGCATCATAGTTTGAAACTCGCTAGCTACTACTTTATGAGGTTTGTAAGAACTGTCGGCATAGGCTCTGAAACGGGCAACAAACGACTCTTTTGTCCAGCTGCCAATTCCTGTTTCTTTGTCAGGGGTAATGTTAGGAGTAATAACCGTACCCGTAGGCATCGGAAACTCGCGCCCACCTGAGAACATTTTCTCGGCAATAATCTGACCATTTTCTACGGGAGTATGGCATTCGGCGCAGCCTGCAATGTGTACCAAGTACTTTCCTGTTGCTACGATATCCGTTTCAGCGGGGCGTTTGGTTGGTTGAGCGTTTTTAGGAATGGTATTTAGAATAAAATTAAACGGAAAGTCGGCTTTTGAATCAGCAGGTTTATTGTCGATGGAAGGAATGGTGCGTAAATAAGCGACGATACTTTTGGCATCTTCTTCATCCATGCTACTGTAGTAAGGATAGGGCATGACTGGAAAAAATGCGTGGCCGTCGCGGCTCACTCCCGTCGTGATAGCGCGGTAGATTTCGCCGTCGGTCCAGTTGCCGATACCAGCAGGGGTAATGTTTTTAGAGGTAAAAGAGCCTGGAAAGCCCATGCGTTGGTCGAACATTTCGCCCCCTTTCCCAAGCGTTCCTGGAACGACGGGGCCCGAAAATAAACTAAAGTCACGCGTGCCGTGGCAATCCATACATACCGTCACGTGGTTGGCGAGGTATTCTCCGCGTTTGATACGTGCAGGCGTGCGTTCTATTTTCATGTCAGAAGCCGCATCAACGTTTGGTAGTGCAATTTTTACGTAGGCCATTACACAAAGCAAGACAACAACAGCCGCTCCTACGGCGATGCCGAGAATTTTGAAGAGTTTGTTCATACAGCGAGAAAAGTAAGTAGAGGTTTAGATAAAGTTGGGTAAAATTGTATGTACCAAAAATACTGTTTTTCGTTGAAATGGGCTACCCAAATTTAATAAACGGTAAAAAAAAAGCTCGCAACTTGCGAGCTTTAAAAGGTTATTAGACAGCGTATTCTTCTATTTTGCTGAGAAAGTCTTCGTAGGTGATTCGGATGCCTTCTTCAAGGCTATAGCGGTGTTTCCAACCCATGCTATGAAGCTTCGAAACATCCATTAATTTGCGAGGTGTTCCGTCGGGCTTATCGGTATTCCAGCGCAATTCGCCCTCGTAGCCAACGGTAGCTTTGATGAGCTCGGCTAGATTTTTAATAGTAATATCTTCACCTACTCCGATGTTGACAAACTGCTCGCCGTCGTAGTTTTTCATTAAGTAAACGCAAGCATCGGCCAAGTCGTCGGCGTGGAGAAATTCGCGCAAAGGCGAACCTGTTCCCCAAAGTTCTACGAAGGGCTTATTGTCAACTTTTGCCTCGTGAAATTTGCGAATCATTGCAGGGAGTACGTGCGAATTGTTCAAATCATAGTTGTCATTGGGGCCATACAAGTTGGTCGGCATCACCGAAATGTAATTACGCCCGTATTGTTTGCGGTACGATTCGCACATTTTAATGCCCGCAATTTTGGCGATGGCATACGGTTCGTTGGTGTATTCGAGTAGACCTGTAAGGAGCGAATCTTCCTGAAGAGGCTGGGGGGCGAGTTTGGGATAAATACAAGATGAACCCAAAAACATCAACTTTTCCACACCTGTCAAGTGGGCACTGTGGATAACGTTATTCTGGATTTGTAAGTTTTCATACAAAAAATCGGCACGGTAGATATTGTTGGCCATGATACCGCCTACTTTAGCGGCAGCCAAAAATACGTATTCAGGTTTTTCAGCCGCAAAAAAGTCAGCTACGGCTTGTTGATTGCGTAGGTCTAACTCGCGCGATGTACGCACGATGAGGTTGTGATACCCTTCAGATTCTAAACGGCGTACCAAGGCCGAGCCTACCATTCCTCGGTGGCCCGCTACGTAGATTTTAGCGTTTTTTTCCATATTGCAAAAATAACTAAACCTACGAGGTTTCACAACAGACCTATAAGGTTTCCCAAACCTTATAGGTCTCGCTCTTATTTTATTCCTCAAACCACACGCGAAAACTTGCGGCGCGGTCTTTGCTGATGATGATATCTTCTTTGGAGGGAACACTCAATACAAGTTCGATTTTACCAGAATAATGCGTGCGATAACTCTCAATCGCCTCTTTGCGAACGATGTATTGCCGATTGGCGCGGACAAACTGCACAGGGTCAAGGAGTTCTTCGATTTCGTCCAACGACTGGTAGTCGGTAATCAGACGTTGATGGTCGACCGTTATCAGCCAAATGACTTCATCGCGGACAAAATAAGCAATGCGGGTATCAGCCACGGCGACAATCGAACGTTGATGGTGGGCCGTGAAGCGTTGCTTGTATTTTTTGTGTGAATGGGTGTTTAAGTCTTGTAATAAATTGCGCAGTTGAGATGGAAAAAAATCAGTAGTAGTATCTTTGCGCCACCGTTGAAATTTATCAAAAGAGCGTCTTAGCTCATCCTTGTCCACTGGTTTTAGCAGATAGTCGATGCTGTTGAGCTTAAACGCGCGAATGGCATATTCGTCGTAGGCAGTAGTGAAAATGATGGGGCAAGCCAGTGTGTATTCATGAAAGATGTCAAAACTAACCCCGTCGGCCAACTGTATATCGGCTAAAATTAAATCAGGCTCAGGTTGTTGCTGAAACCATTTTAGGGCATTTTCAACGCTAGCCAACGGCCCCAGCAAAAGGGCGTCGGGGAGAAGCTCTCGCACTAGCTTTTCGATATTTTTGGCCACTAGCGGCTCGTCTTCGATGATTAAAATGGTCATGGAGAATAATGGGATAATTTGAAAATTAGAAAAATGGGGGTGTTTCTTCAAATCTCGTTATTCAATCAGCGGGACGTAGGCGACAAACTTGCCATTGTGTTCGATAGTTTCAAAGGAAACATCGGTCAGAAAACTATACAACGTTCGGAGGTTATGTAACCCCTGCCGATTAGAGGTCTCTACTTGTTTTTTGAGTTGTAAATTGTTTTCTACTTTCAAGTACTGCCCATTCGAACTTATTCGGATGACAAGAGGGCGTTCCTGGCTAATAATATTATGTTTAAGGGCATTTTCAATCAGAATTTGTAACGTAACGGGGGCGATATTTTTCTCGTATGTTTCTTCTGGGATATGAAAATCAATAACTAACGTGTTTTCAAAGCGAGTTTTGAGAAGAAAAACGTAATTTTTGATAAAATCTACTTCCGTTTTAAGTGAAACTAACCCCTTGTCTTTGTGTTGTAATACGTATCGAAAAACCTTTGATAGTTGTTGTAAAAACTGTCGCGCAAGTGCGGGGTTGTCTTGGATAAGGCTGTCGAGAGAAGTAAGGCTGTTGAACAAAAAATGGGGATTCAATTGATTTTTTAGATTGTCAAACTGAACCTGTGCTTTTTCCTTTTCAAGATCGGCAGCACGTGTAGCATTTTCGCGCCACTTTCGAAATAAATATTCCGATAAATGAAGCACATTTAAAAGAACGACCACTAGAAATTGAGCAAAATAGCCAGCTATTTGGGCCAGAGGTGTGTATTGTTTATTAATAATATCTTCAAAATTAAAGGTATCTATGACTTGCCAAATGATGAAGTCGGAAAGTAAATAGACAAAACTAAACGTGAGTACTACTTGGGGAAACAATCGAAGGAGAATCCCCCGTTCATAAGGAAAAACTCGGTCTAAGTAGTTGTGTAATTGACTGAAAAACACCCACGAAATCCCCATCATACTCCCAGAAATACCCATCAAGAGGAGATTAGTTGGCCATTTGATACCAAATACATACCATCGCATAAGGTAAGATAAAAAAAGTATGACGGCAATGACCGTGCCTACAATGCGGGTTTGAGGGGACAGTTTTGAGAACATTCAATCTATTTTTTGCCAAAGGAAAAAAGTTAGGAGGTAACCTACAATAGTTGATTTATGAAGGCTCTAAAAAACGACTGGAAACGGAAATAACAGCTCGTGACTACTATATTTGCAGTATAAGTAAGTCGATAGTCAACAGCTGTCACTGCAAAGGCAGGCCTACTAACTTGACACGCTAAATTCTTAAACTCGATATTCATTATGGCACTTATTAAATCAGTACGCGGACTTTCTCCCAAATATCCTTCAACGTGTTGGTTTGCCGACAACGCTACGGTGGTCGGGGAAGTCATCATGGGCGAACACTGTACGGTTTGGTTCAATGCCGTTGTTCGCGGCGATGTCAATACCATTCAAATGGGTGACTACGTCAATATCCAAGACGGGGCGGTGATTCATTGTACGTACCAAAAAACAAAGACGATTATCGGAAACCACGTTTCTATCGCCCACAATGCTATCGTCCACGGCTGTACGATTGAAGACAAAGTGCTGATTGGAATGGGAGCCATTGTGATGGATAATGTGCACATCGGAACGGGCTCTATCATTGCCGCAGGCGCAGTAGTGACGCAAGGGAAGGTCATTCCTCCAGGGACGATTTGGGCAGGAAACCCCGCCAAGTACCTCAAAGATGTTACGCCTGATTTAGGAGAGGTCTTTATGCGCACTGCCAATAACTACGTGATGTACGCGGGGTGGTTTCGGGAGGGGGAGGAGTAAATACTTACCGAAATACTTTCTCCAACACCGCCTCAAATCCCTCAAAAATAACGGATTGGGCGGGGGATTGGTCGTAAATGCCACCGAGTTGGTACTGTCCATGTTCAAGGTAATAAACGTGGATTGCTTTGTCGCTGGGAATGGCAATCCAATATTCGCGAACTCCCGCTTTTTCGTACCAATTGAACTTCTCGTTGAAATCTTTTTTGTAGGTTGAGGTTGAGGTAATTTCTACAATCAAATCAGGTGCTCCTAAACAACCGTCTTCATCCAGCTTGGTATCGTCACAAATGACGCAAATATCGGGCTGGACTACCGTGTAGATTTTTTCGGGAAAACGGTCATTGCCAATGGGCAGTCGCACATCGAACGGGGCTTCGAAGATAGTACATACTTTACCCTCAAAGTGCCTTCGTAACAGATAGGAAAGTTGGCCAGATACCCATTGATGCGCCATTTTGGGAGCGGGCGACATTCGGTAGAGTTTGCCTTTGATCAACTCTACTTGCTCCTCAAATCGCCACTTCAAGTAATCGGCGTAGGTATAAGTACCGTTGGGGTCGAGGGAGTTAATGTCAGTGATCATCGCAGTTTTTTAGCAAAAATAAATTATTTCTCAAAAGTTGCCTTACTTTACGGTTTAAATCAAAAGCCGACAAATCTATTTTTTCCATGACGATACAGCCACCTAAAGCCAGCCGTAAACCCCATTCTTTAGAAATTCATAACGATGTTCGCGTTGATCACTATTATTGGTTGCGCGACCGCGAAAACCAAGAGGTAATCGACTACCTCACGGCTGAAAATGCCTATACAGACGCGATGTTAGCGCCAGTGAAGGAGCTTCGAGAGGCATTGTTTGTGGAGATGAAGTCAAGAATTAAGGAGCAGGACGAATCGGTGCCGTACAAAGATGGAAACTATTGGTACTACTACCGCTACGAACAGGGCGGCGAGTACCCGATTTACGCCCGAAAGCACCAAACGCTAGACGCTGAGGAGGAAATCATGCTCAATCTCAACGAATTGGCCGAAGGGCAATCTTATTACAATGCTACCTTCCCCGAAATCTCTGACAACGAAGAAATCGCCGCTTTTGGGGAAGATACGGTGAGTCGGCGGTTATATACATTGCGTTTTAAAAACCTCAAAACAGGAGAACTGTATCCCGAGGCAATTCCAGATACTGAAGGTGGAAACTACGCGTGGGCGGCGGATAATCAGACCGTTTTTTACATCCGCAAAGACCCCGAAACGTTGCTTGGCTACCAAGTATGGCGACACGTGTTGGGTACGTCCCCGACCGAAGATGTACTGGTTTTTGAAGAAGAAGATGACCAGTTTTATTTGGGGCTTCACCGAATGAAATCTAAAAAATACATCGCGATTTCGTCGGACCAAAATGGCGTGATGACGGAGTATTTGCTCCTCCGTGCCGATGCGCCAACGTCCGAATTTGTGTCGTTTTTGCCACGGCAGCGCGGTCATGAGTATTCGGTGGATCATTTTGAAGACCGTTTTTATATCCGAACCAACCTAAACGGGGCGTTCAATTTTTGCTTGATGCAAGTCGCCGAAGATGCCCACGCCGATACGACGCAGTGGAAAGTGGTGATTCCGCACCGTGAAGAGGTATATTTTGAGGGATTGGAAGTGTTTCGGAATCATTTGGTGGTGCAGGAGCGTTCGGAAGGGTTACTGCACATTCGGGTGATGGATCAGCGTAGTCAGACGGAGCATTACCTCAATTTTGGCGAAGCTGCCTACACCGCCTACGTAGGTACCAATCCCGATTTTGATACCGTGACGCTCCGATACGGCTATACTTCGTTGACGACGCCAAGCAGTACGTTTGATTACAACATGGAGACGCGTGAGCGGGTGTTGCTCAAACAACAAGAGGTATTGGGAGAATTTAACAAAGACGATTACCAAACCGAACGTCTGTTTGCTCCCGCCCGCGATGGCGCTATAGTGCCGATTTCGATTGTGTATAAAAAAGGATTTGTCAAAGATGGTAACGCGCCTTTGCTCCAGTATGCCTACGGCTCGTACGGTTATTCCATTGACCCGTCGTTTAGTTCAGCACGGTTGAGTTTGTTAAATCGTGGGTTTGCATTTGCCATTTGTCACATTCGTGGAGGACAAGAAATGGGGCGGAATTGGTACGAAAATGGCAAAATGCTGCACAAGAAAAATACCTTCAACGATTTTATTGATTGTGCCCAATTCCTCATTCACGAAAATTGGACTTCGTCAAACGGCCTCTTTGCCATGGGTGGCAGTGCTGGCGGGTTGTTGATGGGAGCTGTAGCCAACATGGCGCCAGAGCTGTACCGTGGCATGGTAGCGCAAGTAGCATTTGTGGATGTGGTCACGACTATGCTCGACGAAACCATCCCGCTTACGACGGGCGAGTACGAAGAGTGGGGAAATCCAAATGAAAAGGTGTATTACGACTACATGAAGTCGTATAGTCCCTACGATAACGTAACGGCGCAAGCCTATCCTAATATGCTCGTAACGACAGGCTTGCACGACTCGCAAGTTCAGTATTGGGAACCTGCCAAATGGGTGGCCAAACTGCGCGAATTAAAAACGGATACCAATTTGCTGCTCTTTCATTGCGACATGGAAGCGGGCCACGGTGGTGCTTCGGGGCGCTTCAAACGCCTGAAAGACATTGCCTTGGAATATGCGTTTATGCTGAGTTTGGTGAAGCTAGGAAGCGGGAGTTAAAAAGAGATATTGAGACCTTTGTTTTGTCACCTATGTAGGGGAGAAAATCTTTTTGTTTAAGATTTTTCCCTTCGATATTATCCATTGTACTCCATTGTTGTAGTGTCAATTCTACGGTTCTCCGTTGCGCTCATATTCTTTATGGGAACCCATCCAAATGATATAAACAAACTGGTAATTACAATCAATTTCAGCAATTAAGCAGGTTGAATGTATTAAAAAAAGTAGCCTCAGCGAGGCTGAACCTTAGTAGCAAAAAAGGGAAAAAGGCCATCCAAAAGCCCCAACGGGGTGACATCTTTCACCGAACGTCGGCCGCCCGATGGGGCTTTGTGGTGGATTTGATTCATTTTTTCTACGAAGATTTAGCTCCTCTGGAGCAATGAATAGAGCTTTATATTTTAATGCGTTCAATCTGGCAATTAAGCGATAATCGTTGTCTTTGATGTTAAATACAACTCGACTATTCCTTGCGATTACCGCTAATCTTTGTTGTTATTTTTTCCCCACAAAGCCAGCGCAATTCGCAACTTATAATACTCATAATGCCCCTCTAAATGCTCAAAAAGCGGTTTAAGTGCGGCGTTGGGGGCGATATTTAACGCCTCCGCCGCTTCCGTAATGGTGCGGTAGTCGTTTTTGGTGAGGTATTGCCAAAGGTCAATCTCTTGGCCATCTTCGTAAAGTTTGGCCAAATGCGAGTAAATCGTCAGTTCGTTTAGGTTTCGTCGCTGGGCGATTTGCTGAGGCGAGAGTCCTTGTTTGTATAAATCGTGGGTTTCGATGTAAGTCATTCCGCTGACGATACGGGTGCCTGGGGCGGTTTTTTCGCGGGCATATTCCAAAATTTCGTTGATAAACGCTTCCCCATAATGCGCCACTTTGGCTTCCCCCACTCCCGATACCTGAAGCATCTGAATGCGGTTGACGGGACGTTTTTCGGACATATCAGACAGCGTAGCGTCGGAAAAGACCACAAAAGGAGGAACATTTTCTTCTTCGGCCAAGCGTTTGCGCACCTTGCGTAGGCGTTCAAAGAGTTCATCGCGGATGATTTCTTTTTTGGTTTTGACGGGTTCGGCTTGTTCTTCTTGCCGTTTGCGTTTTTCTTCGTACGACTCAAAACGCACCAATTCTACCTTTCGCTCATTGCGTAGTACTCGCCACGAAATCTCGTTGAGTTTCAGCGCGTGTGCTTCGTCGTAGGCCACATCCATGACGCCCGAGTTGAGCATTTGGGTCAAGTACTCGGCCCATTCTTCAGCACGCAAATCGCGCCCTACGCCAAACGTCTTGATTCTATCGTACCCACGTTCGGTGACGTTTCGGTTGTGCGAGCCCCGCAAAACATCAATGAGCATTCCCATCGCAATTTTTTGGTCGGTACGGGCAATGGCCGACAGGGCTTTTTGGGCCGATACGGTGGCATCAAACTTTGAGCGAGGATTGCGGCATACGTCGCAGTTGCCACAATCGCGTTCGACGGTTTCGTTGAAATAACTCAGTAAAATTCGACGGCGGCAGTGGTCGGCCTCGGCGTATTGTTTCATGCGGTCGAGTTTGGCAAACTGAATGTCTTTCATGTGCTGCGGCAACTCCGAATTTTCAATCATGTCGCGGCGCATCATCCAATCAGCAAAACTGTAAAACAGCATCGTCGTCGATTTTAGGCCATCGCGACCTGCCCGTCCAATTTCTTGGTAAAAACTTTCGACGTTGCCAGGCATATTATAGTGAATAATCCAACGGACGTTCGATTTGTCAATGCCCATCCCAAACGCAATCGTAGCAACCATGACCTGAACGTCGTCGCGGAGAAAATTATCTTGGGCTGCAGAACGGTCTTCGGCTGGCATTTTGGCGTGGTAAAAACGAGCATTGATGCCTTTCGCACGAAGTTTTAAGGCAATGTCTTCGGTAGTTTTTCGGGCTAAACAATAAATAATGCCAGGCTGATTGGGGTGGTCGTGAATAAATTGTTCGATGACCTTGATGCGATTTCGTCCAGGCAAGACATTGAGTGAAAGGTTGGGGCGGTCAAACGACGCTTCAAAAACCCGCGCTTCTGGAATGCCCAATTGTTTTAACACATCGCGACGAGTGACGCGGTCGGCCGTGGCCGTGAGAGCAATCATTGGGACGTCGGGGAAGGCCGTTTTGAGAACGTGGAGTTGGGTGTATTCGGGCCGAAAATCATGCCCCCACACCGACACGCAGTGCGATTCGTCCACGGCAATGAGGTTGACTTTGAGTGCTCTGACAAAGTCTAAGCAGTTCGGAGTTAGGAGTTTTTCGGGAGCAATGTACAACAACTTGATTTCGCCCGCGTAGCATTGTCGTTCGATGGCGTATTGTTCGCTGCTGCTCAGTGTGCTATTGAAGTAAGCGGCTTCGACACCGTTGCCGCGCAATGCCTGCACTTGGTCTTTCATCAGGGCAATCAGCGGTGATACCACAATCGTGATTCCCTCGGTCATGAGGGCTGGCACTTGGTAGCAGACCGACTTCCCGCCACCCGTAGGCATTAGCACCATACAATCGTTTCCTGCCGATACCCAGTCAATAATCTCGGCTTGCAACGGCCGAAAGGTATCGTACCCAAAATACTGTTTTAAGATTTGTTCTTTAGTTGAAGACATTATTTTACTCGTTAGTCAATCCATAAATCAAGCTCTTCCCCAAGCCTCCACAAAGATGGCTGTTTTTAAGACGTGGTAGGTAAGATAAAAGTTACTAATACTTTATTGTGTATTTTTACTCAATAAACCCAAGCCATGGAAAAAGAAATCAACCTTCGCATTATTTTAGAAAAACCAACGGCAGACACCGATTTTGGGATTCAACAGGGGAGTGGGCATACGTACGTTACCCTGCAAAAACAAAAATCGACGGGGGAAGACCTTACATTTGAAGTAAGCGTAAAAGTAAAGTCTTCTGCCGACGAATCTCCCGTTTTTCTGGGAGCAGTGACGCAAGGCACTCCCAAAGAGCGTTTTATTTATATTGACATTGGCCGAGCGGCGGGGCAGCTAGATACGCTGTGGAGCCGTCGGCTCAAAATTCCTCTGAAGAGTATTACGTGGGAGCTGATTCAACAGCTGGATACAGCGCAACAAGCGGTATTGGAAGTCCGCGTTCCAGGGGTTGGCAAAGACGGTGGGCCTAACTGTGGCGGGGTCAAAAACGCCCTCTTCTCGTGTCCACAATAGTACAACTATTGTCCGTTTTTGGACATAACTTCTCCACTCAATAGGCTTAAAAAGGCCCAATTAAGCCATTTTGATAACTGGCACAAGATTTGATTTGCATTATTATAACTAATCATTCTGAATTAATAAGTAAGATGAAAAGAACCTTTCTGGGGGAGTTTGAAGAAATTGTTCTGCTCGTGGTAGCGGGTTGTTCGGAAGACGCCTACGGTGTCATCATTTGGGAGCAGCTACAGCAGCAAACGGGCCGAAGCATTACCATCAGTGCGGTACACGCTACGCTGTATCGGTTGGAGGAAAAAGGGTTTTTAAGCTCTCAGATGGGAGGTGCAACGGCTGAACGCGGCGGACGTCGCAAACGCTTTTTTACCGTAACGGCTCTAGGTAGCCGAGCTTTGCAGGAAATCCAAGCCCTGCGTGATCAGCTTTGGAAATCAATCCCACAAGGAAAGTTGCAGTTGATTGGTTAATAGTTTGGCGTTTACCGTTCACAGTTCGTTATGGAAATCCCAAAAAAACAATTAAAAACCCGAAGCCGCTCCAATGACCCCGTGAAGCCTCCTCGCTGGGCCGACCGCCTCTTAGAATGGTTTGTGGCGCCGCACTTACGCGAAGATTTGCAGGGCGACTTGTACGAAATCTTCCAAAAACAAACCGAAGAAGTGGGTCTTGCGCGAGCCCGCCGTGCTTACGCGTGGGCGGTACTGCATTATTTGACGCCTTTTTTCTTTAGACGAAAACCTGATACATACCCAAAACGCTTTTTACTTAGTCCTGATATGATACGTAATTATGTCAAAATTGCGCTGCGGAATTTAGCCGCCAACAAAGTATTTGCCGCCATCAATATTCTAGGGTTGTCGGTAGGGCTTGCGTGTTTTATGCTCATTGCGGTGTTTGTGTACGATGAGTTGAACTACGACACATCTGCGGCCAACGCCCGCAACATCTACCGTGTCCATCTGGCTGTGACAGGAAACGGCGACGTGGCAGTGTATCCCCATGTCGATGTCGCCGTGGGCGAGGGAATAAAAACGGCATTTCCTGAGGTCAAAGCAGCGGCGAGGCTGTTATCGGTGAGTGACTTTGTAAAATTTGAAGACAAACAATTCCGAGAAGAGCACTTAGCGTTTGCCGATGCAGGGTTGCTATCGTTGTTCTCGGTTCCGCTCGTAGAAGGAAATGCCGCAGAGGCGCTGAAAGCGCCTTACAGCATGGTTATTACCAGAGATTTAGCCAATAAATACTTTGGCAACGAAAACCCGTTGGGCAAATCGTTGGCGATTGGAACGCAGAAAGTAGCCTACAAAATCACAGGGCTTATTGATAAACTGCCTGATAATTCCCACTTTCATTTTGATGCTTTTTTGAGCTTGGCTACCTTTCATCTTCCGCAGCCAACTTGGAGTAATGTGGGGTATTATACGTATTTGGAACTGAACGATAACGTCGATGCTAAAAAACTCGAAGCGAAGTTTCCACAGCTAGTAGCCAAATACGTGGTGCCTGAGGTGCAGCGTGACATGGGGATTAGCCTCGCAGAAGCACAAAAATCAGTCGATACGTTTCGTTTTACGTTACAACCCTTGACCGATATTCACTTGTATTCGCATACCAAATACGAACTGGAACCCAACGGCGATATTCAATACGTTTATATTTTCTCGATTCTGGCCTTCTTTATTTTGTTTTTGGCGTGTGCCAATTTTACCAACCTTTCTACTGCTTATGCGGTGAGACGGTCGCGCGAGGTGGGTATCCGCAAAGTAATGGGCTCAATCAAAAAGCACATCGTTTTCCAGTTTTTGATAGAGTCGGTTTTGCTCACGTTTTTTGCCATGTTGTTTGCGTACGTAATGATTTTTCTTTTGTTGCCTTTTTTCAATCAAGTGACGGGAAAGCACACCACGTTTACGTTTTTCCTCAGCGGGCAGATGATATTGGTGTTGTGCTCGGTAAGTTTTTTGGCAGGGGTGCTGGCAGGGATTTATCCAGCCTTTTTCCTTTCGTCATTTACTATTTTGAAGAACCTGAAAGGAATGCTTGCTAGCCCCCAAACCCAAAAGACCTCGTTGCACAATGGACTTATTGTGGTTCAATTCTTCGTCTCCACGGTATTGATTATTTCGACTCTGGTTGTTAGTCGCCAATTGCATTTTATGCAAAACAAAAAACTGGGGTATGATAAAGACCAACTTTTGTTTTTGTCGGATACGAGAGCGTTGGGTGCCAATCAACTGGCGTTTCAGCAACAGTTGCTACAGCACAAAAACGTACTTTCAGCAAGTATTTCGAGGAATATTCCGACGAGTGGAATCATAGATGGCACGCAAATTTTTCCTAAAAATGAAACAGGAAACGGTACGGAAATCCATACTGATATTTTTCACGTTGACTACGACTACGTCCGCACGCTAGGGCTGACGATGGTACAAGGTCGAAATTTTTCAAAGGATTTTTCAACCGATTCAGCAGGAGTCATCATCAACGAAGCTGCCGTGCGTGAACTTGGCTGGAACGGTACCAATCCCATCGGAAAGTCGATTGTGCGGTCGGGACAGGCTGAATTTAAAGTAGTTGGAGTTGTTAAGGACTTCAATTATGCTTCGGTAAAACAAAAAATTGCTCCGCTGGTGATGATGCTTGGAAACAATGGCGGAGGGCTAGTGCTGAAAATTAATACCAATAACGTGTCGAGTTTTTTGGTAGAATTACGAAAACAGTGGCAAGAATTTAACCCTGATGTACCGTTGCAATACCATTTTGTGGATGAAAAATACGCCTCGTTGTACGTAGCGGAGGAGCGTACTAAGCAATTGTTTACGGTATTTTCGATGTTGGCAGTCATCATTGCTGGGCTTGGTTTGTTTGCGCTTTCGGCCTTTGTCATGGAGCAACGAACCAAAGAAATTGGGATTCGGAAAGTGATGGGGGCTTCGGTAGTAGGAATTGTAGCTTTAATTTCCAGAGATTTTCTGAAACTGATTGTTATAGCGATTGTCATTGCTTCGCCGATTGGGTGGTATGCTATGACCCATTGGTTGGACAACTTTGCCTACAGAATTGAAATTCACTGGTGGATTTTTGCCCTTGCGGGGGTATTGGCAGTAGGAATTGCTTTTTTGACGATAAGCTTTCAGGCCATCAAAGCTGCGTTGATGAATCCCGTGAAATCATTGCGAGCCGAATAGAGATTGGAGGAAGTAACAAATTGTTCAAAGTGTGTTACTTCCTTAATAATCTCATTTTTATTTCTGATAATTGCTTTTCTGAAAGCTCCGAACCATAGTACTCTTTAATAAGTTCGTACTTAAGTTCGGCTTCACTGATATCTGCCCCTAACCTTTTTTTTATACGTTTAATGGTCATTTGGCGTACGAAGGTCATCATTCCATCAAAGATTGTGAAACGCTCTTGGACGGTCTTAGACCTAATAATTTCAAACTGTTTGCGGGCAACAAAATCAGGGGTATCAGTCATAAATTAATTGTATATGTGTTGATATTCAATTCCTTAATCCAGAAATTTAGGTAGTCTCTATCTACATTATCGTCAGTTAACAGTTGCTGTATATCATTGGCCTGGCGGTCACTGTAGATTTGTTGAATCCAAAGCAATTTTGCTAACAAAAGATCTTCCAGTGCAATTACCCAAATAGGAGTACCAAAATCTTCGCTTAACCAACGACGTGAAAAAGCAGTTTTTGCATAGGCAGAATTTTTACGAAGGATAAAATCAATCTTATACCCTGTGTTAAAATCAATAAGGTTAAACATGCCCTTTCGTTTGATTTCAGTCACAATCGTTGGTTCATGAAAATAATGTTCGGGAAATGAATCTAAAAAATTTTCGAGCTCTTCTTCCTTCAACTCTAATACGATATCAAGGTCTTGCGTCGTACGAATTACGGAATAGTAATTCATTGCGGCACTCCCTGTTAGCATATATGGTAAATTTAAATCATCTAGTTTTTTGCAAACGGATAAAAAAAACTGAATGATAGAATCGTTCATGGTTTTGGAATTGAATAATTGCCTGTTTTTTGAGAAATAATGTATTTATAATCTCTGATACTTTTTGTAAAAATACAATATGTGAGAAAGAAAACGGAGGAAGAGCTAAAACAAAAAATCGCCGTCGGTAGGACCAACGGCGATTTTCTCTCTCTAACAGCCATAAAAACGAATACGATTATCTATCTAATCATCTTCTTATTTACCCTTACGTAAGTTAGAGAGCAGGCGTTGCAGATAAAAGTGAAAAAAAGTAAATTATTTTTTCTGCCAATACTCCATTTTTACTTCACCCAGCAACCCTGACGGCATAGGCTGCCATTTTGAAGCGTTGAAAGGCTTGTACTGAATGTCCACCATGTTGATTTCCTGAAACTTTTTCCAGTCGGGCTGCTGCGTGTCGCGGAGGCGCATGTAGTTGGCCGAAAGGTTGGTTACTTCAATTTCAAGGGTATTTTGGTTGGCTTTCAAACTCTCAGCGGGCAGTTCGAGACGGAAAGGCAAACTCCAGGCCGTACCGATTTTTTGCCCATTGAGCGCCACCTCGGCCACTTCGCGGACATCCCCCAAATTCAACACCACTTTACTCGCTTTTTGGAGGTTTGAAGGAACATCGAAAGTCACCGAATACCGCGCTGTCCCCGAAAAATAGCTGGCCGAATCCGATAAACTTGTCCATGAACCCAACTGAGTTAGCATCTTAGATGCGGGCAAGTACGGTTTTCCTTCGACAAACGTTAGTTTCCAGTTGCCTTTTAGAGGGAAGGTTTGAGCGTTGGAAAGGTGTTGAATCTTTCCAACGTTTGAGGCAACATCCAACATTAAAAAGCACGATTCACCCGAAAGGAGAGACAGATAAATTTGGGTTTTACCTTGTTCCGTTCTAACGGGTAATTCCATCGTTTTGTCGGTCAGCGGTTGGTACATATACACCTTTTTAGCAGTCGTCGCGAGCGTAATCCATCCTTCGCTGAAAAGCTGATTTTGGTTAGCGATAAAGTAAACAACTTTGCCATTTTGTACTTTGCGAATGTACCGTAAGCCGTTTTTAGCCCACGTTTCTTGGCGAATTTTTTGGGCGCTCAGGACACTTTCCAAGTCTCCAAGACTTGGAAAGTGAGTCTGTTGCCCTGCCCACGTTTGAAGTAGTTTTTGGAAAGACGCCGTCCGCTCAGCTTGTCGGGCAAAACCCGTTGGGATGCTGGGTAAATGTTCCATAAAAATCACCTTAACGCCTGCTTTTGACAGTTCAGCAAGGCGGGCGAGGGTAGCTTCGGGTAGGTAGGTGGTGGCAGGAACTAAAATCGTTTTGTACTTTTTGGTAGCCAACGACGCAAAGCGTTGCAACTGATCGTCAGAAATAAAATCAAACGAAAAACCGTTGTCCCAAAGCCAATTGCTAAGTTGCCCAAAAGGAAGTTTTAACAACCACTTGTCCACGTGGTGAACTTCTAACAAGTGGATTCCTCCGCTGGCACGGGCTTTGGTCGCCCACAAGTCGTGGGCTGGAAAATAAACGACTAGGTCGTTATCGGCTTGGCTGTTTTGCAAAATCGTTTGAGAACGTTCAACGTATTTATTCAACAACGGATAGTGTTTCCAAAAGTGGGAATGAACGCCGTAGTTGGTAGAGGCATAAAACAACCAACCTGGGAAAGCTTCATGTTGGGGTGTGTAGGTTGTTCCGTGGTAAAACAAATGGTTGATTCCCGACACAAACAATTCATCCAATTGCGGCTTGATTTGCGAAAGCGAGACTTTGAAGTGATTGGCCAACCACGTGGTACTTTCTGAGCTTACCCATTTTTTGGAGGCAAGGTGCGCGGCCGAACTCGCGAATTTCATGGCTAGGGCGTTTGGTGTTCCAAAACGATCCACTTCGTACTGGTCGTCGATGCGTAATCCATTAATCGGGAAACGACTCGTGCCAAACGATTCGGTTTCGGGAATGTCGGAGGCTTCGTACAAATCGAGTAAGTTGCCTGGCGAACCGTGGGCTTGGTAGCGCGTGACGAAGCCTTGCTTGTGCGACCAATCAGTCCATTTTTTGGCATAATTTTCTAATAATAACTCCGAAAGCGTTTGATGATAGTCGATTTTGACCAACGCCGTGGTGGTATCGGTAAAGGCTGCCCATTGGCTTTTGAGGTCGTAGCCGCGCCGTTTTTGAAATTCATTCAGAAAATCATCGGTCCAATTGGCGCCGTAAACTTCGTACGAATCGTTGTACATGGCGCGAGGGCGGTCTTTGAAATTGACAAATGCCGAGTCAAAACGTTGAACATAATGCGGCATGGCTTTGGCCGAAAATGGGTCAAGTACCAGTCCTTCGCCTCCAGGAGCTGCTCGCTTGACGGCCTGTTTGGTGAGCGCGCTTTGAATTTCGCCGTTGACAAACTGCCATTTTTTGGCCGCAAATTCGGGCGATACGTTCGGCCCGCCAAAAGGCCAACCAGTACCTGTGGTCATATCGACACCCAGTCCGAGGCGTTTCCCTTCGCGAACCGTATGCGCAAGTACCTCCATCCAGCGCGGGCTTAGGTACGGAATCGCTTGTTTTTCAAGTCCTTTGACGCCATAAATAGGAATAATGTGGACGCCTCCCAACCCCGCTTTGGCAAAATTTTCGAGTTGCCAAGTAATATCGCTTTCGGTGACGGTACTTCCCATCCACCACCAGTACGTCCAAGGTTTGGCGGTATTTACCTCACTCGAACGGGTTTTGATAGGTTGATGCATCATTAAATCTTCAATCACTTGAGCGACTTTCTCAGCGGGCATTTTGGGGGTGAGGTATTCAAAGCGTTCGCCAGGCACCAAGACATTGGTGCCGTCGGCTAAAATATCAAAATTGACCTTACGGCTTGAAAAATAAGGTGAAATGCCCCGAATGGCGACCAAAACGGCAGTTTGGTCCCAGCTCATGCGTCCTTTGGTATTTTTATCGGCAGTGAGGGCGAGTTGGTAAGCCTCTTTGACGGGGCTATTTTGAATAGCGGTATTGTTGATTAATGGAATCCCCGTAACGATGGGCCAGCCAATCTCAAACCCACTGAGTACAATAGGCGTGTTCCATTCCTTAAAGACTTTCTGGGAAGCCGCCGCATCAATGTGAACGTTATATTCACGAAAACGGTCTTTGCCATCGGGTAAGCCTGCCGCCATGGAGACCAGTTTCTTTACTTTTTTCTGAATCAACTCTTTGCCAGTAAGGGTAGAAAATTGGTCAGGTGGGGAGTCGAGTAGTTGGGCGAGGTTCGTGAAAAACCCTACTGTGATGATGACAACGGAGTGGTCGGGTTGCTTCGCCAACAGCTGGCGATAAAGTGTAACGGCTTCTGAGGCTTCGGCGTTATTTTTTAGCGCGTGAGGGTACTTACTGATAATACCCTCGGCCCATTTTTGTTGGCAACGCTCGTACGGTTTGGGCAAATGAGTAACACCTACGGGTAGGTCAGGCCGCCCAAAATAGGTATTGAGCACACTGATGGTTGGCACGGTTGTTTCAAAAGAATTACACGAAACTACTCCCAAGATACGAGCCTCTCCTTTGTCGGCAAAGGCATGAAGTAAAGCCATGGCACCCACGTCATCGTAATCGCTGGCGATGTCGGTATCCAAAATAACCCGAACCTGACAGAAGGATGGGGCCGTAATGAGGAGAAGCAAAAATGGAATAAACCTACGCATGAGGAAAGGAAAAGGATAGTGTATGCAATTAAAAAGACAAATCTTGCTTTACTTACCTTCACTCTCCTGTAAATCGTAGGTTTCTCAAATTCAGACTCATTCCAAATTTTAGGTAAGCACGGTTGAAAGCGAGCAATTTTGTCCCAAAGGATGTACTATTGCTAAAAAAAACAGAAACTTCCCATTTCAAATCAAGATAACCATGAAAGACACCGTTCGTATGCGAACTTCGTTGAAAGAAGAATTAGAAGTGGCACTTAATGCCCAAGTGAAGATGGAAGCCGAATCTTCGGCAAAATATTTGGCCATGGCCGCGTGGTGCGACCGCAATGGTTACTCCAACAGTGGCGATTTCTTTTTTGCCCAAGCCGACGAAGAACGCGGGCACATGCTCAAGATTTTTAAATTTATCTGCGACATGGGCGGCACGGCCGTTACCCCAGATGTGGTAGGAATTCCTCAAGAATACCCATCGTTTCGTTCGGTATTTGAAACGGCCTTGGAGCAAGAAATTATGGTTTCACAGGCCATCAACCGCTTGGTAGGCATCAGCCGCCGCCTCGACGATTATGCGACCGAAAACTTTTTGCAGTGGTTTGTGAAAGAGCAAATCGAAGAAGAATACATTGCCCGTCGCCAAGTCGAATTGTTTGATGTGATTGGGGAAGAAGGTATTGGCCGTTTTACGATTGACATGGAAATCGCGAAAGTAACCTACCCAGGAGCCGCGGGCGAAGCCGAAGCGTAATAAAAGAGAATCGCCTTTGTCATTCCGTAGAAATCTATCAATTCGTAGCTATAAAAGCGTACCATAATTATTGCGGTACGCTTTTATTTTTGACTTTATGTAAAAAATATTTGCTTAAATGTAAAGTATATTTTACATTTGAATCGAAAATCAATTTTTCAAACAAAAACCTATTAACAGCTATGGATACCAAATTACTTTTACCCAATCGCTTCAAGAGAATCGGTTGGTTGTTGTTTGTGCCTTGTTTAGTGCTTACGGTGTTGGCGTTGTTGGAAGTAGCTCCTAGCGTCAGTTTTTTTGGAGGTGAACACTTCTTAGTAAAGTGGACGACGATTACATTTTCTGAAAAAGGAAGTATGGCTGCTCTTCTGGACGGAAATGTGGCCGATTTTGCGGGTGAACTTTTAATGACCTTGACCGTAATAGGATTTTATTTTGTTGCCTTCTCCCGCGAACGTACCGACGACGAATGGATTATGAAGGTACGTCACGAGTCGCTACTTTGGGGATTTTATGTACACCTTATCGGATTTATTTTGGCGGTCTGGTTGTCGTATGGCCTTGATTTTTATTTGATTTTATCGTGGAATATGCTCACGGCCCCGTTGGTGTTTTTGGCGCGTTTTCACTGGATTGTCTATGTAAAACCGTTTTTTGAAGAAAGGAGAGCTGCCGCATGAAAAATACGATTCACGTAGAAAGAGCCATCAAACGCATCACCCAAGCCGATTTGGCCGAAGTCGTGGGCGTTTCGCGCCAAACCATCAATGCACTGGAAGCGTCGAAGTATGTGCCGTCGGTCGTGTTGGCGTTAAAAATCGCCCGTTATTTCGATAAACCCGTCGAGGCTATTTTTGAATTGGAGAAAGAGGATTGAGGCCCATAGTCCATAGTTGATGGTCGAGCAGGTTGAACGCATTAAAATATAGAGTGTCTATTGATTGCTCCAGAGGAGCTACATCTTAGTAGAAAAATGAATCAAATCCCCCCAAATTCCCTTTTTTCTATTAAGATTTAGCCTCGCTGAGGCTATTTTTTTAATGCTTTTAATCTGATGGTTGAGGGAACGGACTATCAACCATGGACTAAAAAAGCAGCTCAGGACGATACTCGAAGTGCATGGTGTCGTAGTGATACCACTTTCCTCCCCAGATAAAGCCGTGTTTTTCAAAGATTTCTACTACTTGAGCGGCTATCTTGTTACGGTAGGAAAGTAGTACATTTTCGTCTTTGCAACGACAATCCCACTGCCAATAATGCGATAAATTGAGGTTGATGTCGATGGCTACGCCGTAGCTGTGCATACTGAGGCGGTTGGTGCCGCTGATAAGCCGCCACACAAACGTACCCGCAGGGTTATTGACGTATTTGAGTAATTCAGGATGACGCTCTAGCTCGTCCGAAACAGCTTGAAAATGTTGGTGTACGTTGTTGATTTTTGACACTAATAATTTCTTCTTCAGGGTCTTGGGAAGCCAGATAATCTCCACGAGGTTTTGGCGTACTTCGGCTTCGGTATTCCCGTACATTTTTCTAAAAAAAGGTTCGTACCGAAATCTTCCTGGGTCGTGGTTGAGGCTGGGAGCCTTTTCTTGGCGTTTTTTGGAATATTTCTGTACCAGTTGGTCTTCTAAATCAGCGTTTTGGAGAAGTTCGGCAAAAGTCTTTTTTTGTCCGTCGTCAAACGGCATGAGGGTAGAGTCTTTCCACATTATGCCCTTGTGCGTAGCGCGTACAATGTGGTCAGGATAAGCCCGCAGGTATTCCGACTGGGCGTGGCTGGTGAGGTTTAATACGATAAAAAAAGCGGGAATGAAAAGCTTGAAAAATGACATTGTCGGAATTCATTAATTGTCTTTAAAACGTCGTAAGTCGCTTGGTTCAAACGTCCACTCAGGTGTTTCCAACGTCTCGTTTTTAAGTTCGTACCACGGGCTAAGGGCGGAGTTGTTGGGGTTTTTCAAAATCTGGGTTTCTTGGGCGGGCATGTAGCTTTGGGCCAACAAAAACAATTTTTGTCCCGTCGTAGGATTTTGAACCATGTCCACCACCATCACCGCATGACCGAAAGGTACACCTTTTTGAATAAAAACGTCACCGATTTTCAGGTTTTGCATTGAAATAGGCTGCAACTCGTCGTGTAACGAACGGGTGTTGGCTGACGCGAAAATGGACTCCATGTACTTCCAAAATGTTGGATACGAATAGTCGCCTTTGGCGTAGGTGGTGAAATAACGGGGCTTACCGTCGGCCAAAAAATTGAAATGAATTTTATCAAACTGCTTTTGCTGAAACAAATACTCCGCCCGCAACCGCATGACGGCATCGGCGCATTGGTGCAGGTCTTTTTTACCAATGCCTAAAGCCACGACCGAAACATAGACGTCGGGCGTGTTTTTGGTATGGCCGTCAAAATAGAGCACTTTACTTCCCCAGGGTTTGAGCGGAAGCTGGCGCAAAAACGCTTCAAACGACGTGGACGCAGCGACAGTACGCTGAAACCCCGCAGGCACTGGAAACCGCGCCGATAAGGTCGTGGCGGAGGTTGACACGGGGGCTTGGGCGTGGCTGGTTTGAGGCAGAAAGTTGACCCCAAAAAACAGGAAACAGGCGAGGAAGCGATTCATAGAAAAGAGTTTTTTTTACACATAGCGCACAGAGAATAAACACATAGAAAATACACCTATGTTTTCTATGGGCAAAAGCTATCTGAACTATGTGGTTAACTAAAAAGCTTCGTGCAAGAGAGAGTTAATTGACTGTGGAAAAACGAAGCGATGGGCAATTCATTTTTGTGTAGCTTTAAAAACTTTTTTGAAACGCTTCTATGAAACGCCCTTTGTACCTTTTGCCGTTGGTGGTTATTGCCCAGTTTGCGGGTACCTCGCTGTGGTTTGCGGTCAATGCCATCTTGCCTGCTTTACAGGCATTCCATCCTACCACGGCAGCCTTTATGCCTACCATGACCACGGCTGTGCAGCTCGGATTTGTGATGGGAACGCTGACGTATTCCTATTTCTCGATTGCCGACCGATTTTCGCCCGTGCGGGTGTTTATGGGCTCGGCGCTGTTGGCGGCGGGCTGTAATTTAGCCGTGTTGGCTACCTACGAATCACTGACGGCGATGTTGTTGGCGCGTTGGGGCGTGGGTTTCTTTTTGGCGGGTGTCTATCCCGTTGGGATGAAAATTTGTAGCGATTGGTACGAAGCAGGATTGGGCAAAGCCTTGGGCTATTTGGTGGGGGCATTGGTGTTGGGAACGGCGTTTCCGTACGCAATCAAGTCGTTTTCATTGACTCTGCCGTGGCAATACGTCATTGAAGCGACCTCAGCATTGGCCGTTGGCGGCGGGCTCGTGGTGGGCTTGCTTCTGCGCGACGGCCCGTACCGTCGGGTAGCGGGGCGGTTCAACCCTGCGGTGTTACGGGAGGTGTTTCGAGACAAGTTGTTTCGTAAATACGCTTTTGGGTACTTCGGGCACATGTTTGAGTTATATACCTTTTGGGCGTTTGTGCCCGTAATTTTGAGTAGCTACAACGAACGTACGCATCACTCCTTACCCGTGGCCTTGGTCGCCTTTGTGGTGATTGCTTCGGGGGCGTTGGGGTGTGTCCTTACGGGCGAATTGTCGCTTCGCTGGGGAAGTCATCGAACGGCTTGGTGGGCGCTGATGGTATCGTACTTTTGCTGCGTGGGAAGTGTCTTTTTACCTACCTACTCACCCGCCGTATTGCTGGTTTTTTTGCTCGTTTGGGGCATTAGCGTCGTGGCCGATTCCCCCCAATTTTCGACCTTGGTATCGCTCAATGCGCCCGCCCATTACCGCGCCACGGCGCTTACGCTGGTGACTTCCATTGGCTTTTTTATCACCATTCCGAGTTTGTACCTGATTCAGTGGCTTTTTGGCTTATACGGCCACTTTGCCCTGATAGTCTTGGGCTTGGGTGGTGCGGTTGGATTGCGGGCAATGGGGACTTGGAAGGGGTAAATCCCCGTTTACTTCATCCCAAATACCTGCACTTTATCTTTATTTTTGGCCAAAATAACGTAATTCTTCCCTTGCGCTGTTCGGAGAGCTTTCATGCGGCGTACTTGCCCGCGTACCGCAAAACCCGACTGCGCGGGGCGAACGGGTGCAAAAGTGGGCTGTCCGCTGGCGTTTTTACCCGTATTTTGAAGCAATAAGCCGTCATTGGCGTCGTAGCGACCTATTTCTGGTAGCAGGTCAAAGAAGTTTCCTGTGAGCAATAAATCGGTTTTACCGTCGTGGTTATAGTCGGTAGCTACAATGCCAAAAATGGGGGATAGTTGGGCTTCCAACGGTAATGCTACCAACGTAAAGTTTCCTTTACCATCGTTGAGCAATAAAGACGAGGCCGCCTGCACGGCTTTTTTTGTCTCAACCCCTTCGAGTTGGTCGCTGGTAAATAATGCGTCGATGGGTTGCCCTGCGTAATCGACGTGTTTCACGAAGCGCTTGTTGATGACAGGCAATACTTTTTGTAAATCCGACTTCAAGACCATCGGGTAAGGTTTGCCGTCAGGATTGTACGAAACGATGATTTGTTCTACGGTGCCGTTGCGGTCAAAGTCATTGATGTACAGTTCGGCAGGTTCTTTTTCCGAGCACTTGAGTTTGGTGTTCAGCCCTAAATTTCCGACTGCAAAGTCGATGTCACCGTCGTTATCAATGTCCGTAGGTTCAATGACATTCCACCAGCCTTCCGACTGCGGAACGGCCTGCGGAAGAAATTTTCCTTTTTGATTTTTAAGTACCGTAATCGGCATCCAATCACCGACTACGACCAAATCGGGGTATGAGTCTTTGTCAACGTCGGCCCATTGGGCGTCAGTGACCATGCCCAGTTGCCCGTTGGTGAGGGTTTGCGTGGTCACGTCCGTAAAATTTCCTTTGCCGTTGTTTTGCAATAGGTGGCTTTGGGGGCTGTAACCATACTGCGCCGATACCATCCGACTGCCGACAAAGAGGTCAAGGTCGCCGTCGCGGTCGTAGTCAGCGGCTGCCACGCACGAGCCGTTATCCAATAACTTAGGGAAGGTGTTTGACAGTGTAAAGTTCCCTTTGCCGTCGTTGAAATAGAGCGCATCGGCCAAGGCAGGGTCGTTGGGTAAAAACTCATTTCCGCCCCTTACCACCAACAAATCAAGGTCTTTGTCGCCGTCGGCATCGAAAAACAAGGCGGCGGTTTCGTCGGCTTGGCTAGGGGTATTGAACGTGATTTGGTTAGAGTTTGTGAATTTTCCCGCACTTGTTTGCAAAAACAACGCCCGTGGTTTGCCCGCCCCTCCACCAATGTAGGCATCGTCGAGGCCATCGCCGTTGACATCGCCCACGGCCAGCGCAGGCCCTTGGGTCGAATACATTTGTTTGAGAAGGCCGTCGCGGTTGTAGTCAACAAAGGCGTTTTCTTCGTGCAAAAAGTCCAGTCCCGAGGTTGACGTAAGGTCGTTGAAAGGCAGGTTGGTAAACTGAGGAGGTGAAAACTTCCAAAGGTCGCGGGCGTTGGCGTGGTTCAACGTCAATTCAGTATCGGTCTTGACGTTGGCGAGTGTTTGCTTACGATCGTCGGGCCAAATGACCACCAAGGAGTCGATTTGAGGATTTTTTCCCAAACCAAAAACCATCGTCAGGTCGCTCGATGACTGAAAACCGCGCGTCGGCATTTGTTGCAAACACTGCATTTGGCCTTTTTGGTAAACCGATACTTTGGCACCAATGGCGTGCAGATTGGCGCTTGTGCCTTTTAAATTGACCCGTAAAAAGTGCGTTTTGAGTTTTTCAACCGAGTGGTTTCGATACACACTGAGCGGTGAATTGTTGTTATTGACGACCAAATCTAAGTCGCCGTCGTTGTCCAAATCGCCGTAGGCCGCCCCGTTTGAAAAACTAGGTTCGGCCAACCCCCAAGTGGGTGCTTTATCGTCGAAAGCAAGGTTTCCTTTGTTTTTGAAGGCAAAGTTTGAAATAGGCGTGGTCGAAATCATATCGACAAACTTGCGGTAGTCAAACTTCATTCGGCCTTCCAGCATGGCCTGAATATTGTCTTTATCGGCCAAAAACGCCACATAGTCTTGGTCAGTCAAGTTTTTGATGATGCCGTTGGCTACAAACAAATCCTTGAGGCCGTCATTGTCCATGTCAAAAATCAACGCTCCCCAGCTCCAATCCGTTGCATGTACCCCCGCCAATTGCCCAACCTCGGTGAAGGTAGGGGCACTGATTCCCCCATTGGGGGATAGGGGGCTTCCCTGATTCAAATGCAACATATTGCGCATGTACTGATGCCAATAATCTTGCTTTAGTTTAAATTCGGTTAATTCGTGTCCTTCAAATACTGTGGTGGTTTTGAGGCGTTTGTCGTCACGCGGGAGCATGTCGGTCACAAAAACATCTAATAAACCGTCGTTGTTAATGTCGGCAATATCCGCCCCCATCGACGACATACTAATGTGGTTCATGCTTTGCTCCAGCGATTCTTTGAAGGTGCCGTTGCGTTGGTTGATGTACAAATAATCGCGCTCGTAGAAGTCGTTTGATACGTAAATATCCAGCCAATTGTCGCCGTTGACGTCACCCACGGTTACGCCCAAGCCAAACGCAATCAAACTCCCGTAGATGCCTGCTTCTTCGGAGACGTCGGTGAAGCGGATGGGGTTGTTTTTGGATACCTCCTTTGTCGGTATAACAGGTTTCGTCGGCGTGACAGAGTTGGCTTTGGCTGCCTGAATCATTTCGTTCCGAAAAAGCTTGTGCCCTCCCAGAGCGTCGCGGACGGTACGAATGTTTTGGTACTGAAGTTTATTGACGGGTGTAAAGCTATTGTTGAGCAAATACATGTCCAAGTCGCCGTCGCGGTCGTAGTCAAAAAAAGAAGCGTGGGTTGAATAACCACCATCGACTAAGCCATATTCGGGGGCTTTATCGACGAAAGTGGGGATGCCATCGGGGCCGATGCCTTGATTGATAAACAATTCGTTGCCTCGACTGTCTCCCTTCACATTACCCGCATTACAGACATAAATATCCATCAAACCGTCGCTGTTCACGTCGGCGAAAGTTGCACCCGTTGACCACGCTTTTTTACCCCCCACCCCAGCTTTGGCGGTCACATCCTCAAATTTCCAACGCTCTTCGGGGTTTTTACCTTTATTGAGGAATAACCGATTTTCCTCAAAATTGGAAGTTACATAAATATCCGCCCAGCCGTCATTGTTGACATCGGCAATCGCAACCCCACCGCCATTGTAGAAATTGCGGTAGTTGAAGATATTCAATTCTTTTTTGTCGACAATTTGATTGGTAAACTCAATACCCGTTTCAGAAGAGGAGAGAGTTTCAAAAAGGTTTTCGTCGGGAGCAGGTTGCTGACAACCGCTCGCCCCTAAAAACACGCTAAGAATAACAAGTAATGAGGAATGCTTCATTGGTTACTGGGCAATACTACGGCTGCCTACTTTACAAAAATACACAAAGCCGCCTAGAACTTCCCGAAAGTTTTAAAACTTTCGGGAAGTAGGAGCGGTAAGCGATAAAATTTGCGCTTTGTCGTTGTTTTTAGCCAGTAGCCAGCACCATTTGCCTGCGGGAGTTTTGATAGGTTTTATCTGGCGAACTTGCCCATAGACAGGAATACTCGAAAGCTGTATATCAAACTGGTTTTTGCCTTTATTGAGCAAAACTGTGCCAAAATCGGCGTCATAACGGCCCATTTGAATGTTATTGTCGTAAAAATTACCCCCTAAAAGCACATCGGGAAGTTGATCTCCGTTGGCATCGATGAGGGTGGCGGTTTTGTAGGGACTAAGCTGGGCTAAGTAGGGGAGGGGTTGAAATTGAAAGTTACCTTTCCCGTCGTTGATAAATATACCATTGGCAAACTCGTTGGCTTCCAATACACTCATTTTGCTCAATTTGTCTTTGCCAAACAGCTTTTCAACGGAGGTTTTGGCAAAATCGCGGGCGTGGATGTATTCTTTTTTGATGTAGGGAAACTGCTTGTCGGTTTCCATTTTGTTGGCAAAGAGCGTTTCTTCCCCGTTGAGGTAATACGTCAAAATTTGATCAACGCGGTCGTTTTTATCAATATCACCCACATAGAACCGCACAGGCTCGTTGGCAGAAGCCTTGATGCGACTGTTTAAGCCTAGGTTACCTGCTAAAATATCTACGTCGCCATCTTGGTCAAAATCATGGGTGAGCGTAAAATTCCACCATCCTTTTTGGTTGTTGCCAATGAGCGATTTTTCAAATCGGCCGTTTTTGTTGTGGAAAGCGGTAAGCTCTTTCCATTCGATAGATAGCAGTAAATCAAGGCGTTGGTCTTTGTTCAAATCCACCAATTCGGCATTGGTGACCATTCCTACCGTGCGAAGTTCGGGAGCGAGTTGGGCGGTTTTGTCGGTAAAGTTTCCTTGGCCATCGTTCACCAAAAGGTACGATGTAGGGTTGTCGCCGTAGGCTTTGGGAATGGAGCGCCCACCGATGAACAAATCCACGGCCCCGTCGCCCGTAAAATCAAACGCCCGCACGCACGAAGCGGTTACGTAGAGGTCTTTGAAGGCATCTTCTTTACGGGTAAGCTCTCCACGACCATTATTGAGGTAAACCCGTGGCTGGAGCTGGTACGTATTGCCAAAAAACTCATTTCCGCCGCTTGCCACTACCAAATCAAGGTGTTTGTCGCCGTTGACATCGGCCCATTGCGCATCGGTATCTTCGTAAATCAGGTCTTTTTCGAGGGCGGGTTGAGGTACGTTTTTAAATTTGCCACTAGCGGTTTGGAGGTACACTTTGCTGAGGGCATCGCGGGCATTTCCCAAGAAAACATCGTCGAACCCGTCGTGGTTGATGTCAGCTACGGCCACCGCGGGCCCCGCCGAGGACGCTAGGTGAGGAATCAAAGCTTCGCGGTCAAATTCGTTAAAGTTGTTTTCTTGGTGTACAAAATCAAGCCCTATGGCCTCACTTTTGTCTTCAAAAGGTACTTTAGGCGTCAGTAATGCCCGCAAACGTTGGTAATCAAAGCGAGGTAGTTGAGCGTTTTGGGTAAATTTAAGTTGCTTCTTGAGGTCTTTTTTGGAAAGGGTTTGGTACTGTTGGTTAGGCCAAATGAACAACATCGAATCTACGTCGGCGATTTTGCCTACCCCCACCACAAGGGGAGCTTCTGCACTCGACTGGAAACCCCGCACGGGGAATTTTTCGTAGCTAATCACCTCGCCTTTTCGGAACACCACGCATTTGGCACCGATGCCGTTTCGGTTGCCCGTTTGCCCTTCTACTTGCACCGTAATCGATTCGTTGGTAGTGGCGAGGTTTTCGTACACAAAGGCTTTGTCGTTGATGTTGTTGGCTATTACATCAAGGTCGCCGTCGTTATCTAAATCGGCATAAATTGCTCCGTTTGAAAACGAAGGTTTGTCGTTTTCAATCGCATTTTGCCAGTCGGTAAATCGCAAATTTTGGGTGTTGTAGTAAAACTTATTGGGAAGTTTGATTTCGGGCAAAATATCCACCACCTCAGGGTCGTCCTCGTTAAACTCCCCTTTGTTCATCTTCTGTTGGATGGCTTCGTTGGAGACAAACTGGATGTAGTCGATGTCATTCATCCGTTTCGGAATACCGTTGGAAATAAAAATGTCCTTCTTCCCGTCGTTGTCAAAGTCCATCATCAACGGCGACCACGACCAGTCGGTGGCGTATACTCCCGCGTACAAGCCCATTTCTGAGAAAACACCGTTGCGGTTGAGTTGGAGGTTATTTCGGGCAAACTGATAGCTGTACCCTTGGCGAATTTTGTATTTAAAGATGTTGTACGAGTCTTCTCCTTCCGAACGCTTCAAGATTTCTTTGTCGTTGGGAAGCATATCGAGCGAAATAATCTCGGGCAGGAGGTCATTGTTTAAATCAGCAATGTCGATGCCCATCGAAAACTGACTCGTGTGCATAAGCTGTTTTTCCGACGTTTCCGCAAAAGTCCCATTCCGCTGGTTGATGTACAAATAATCGTTTTCGTGGAAGTCGTTTCCAATGTACATATCAGGGTAGCCGTCGAGGTTGACATCGCCAATGCCCACGCCTAAGCCGTAGCCGAGCACGTCGTTGATGATGTGGGTTTGGGAGGTAACATCGACAAATTTACCGTTGTCGTTTCTGAAAAATTTGTCTCCCGCGGTAGGGTGAGGGGTTCCCTGAAAAGCCGAACGAAAGCCGAAGGTTCCGTTTTGGTGGACGGAGTGATTGAGCTGAAAAAAGTCTAAATCACCGTCTAAATCGTAGTCTAAAAAAGCAGCTTGCGTGCCCAACCCTTTCAAATCAAGGCCGTATTCGTGGGATTTTTCTTCGTAAATGGGCACTCCTTTTGCCGTAATTTCTTTGCAAACAAACAGCAAATTGTGGCCATCTAAACTCGGAATTCCCCCTACTTGACTGATGTACAAGTCGAGTTTGCCGTCTTGATTGATGTCTACCACCGACACCCCATTGGCCCATGCCTTGTTTTGGTTAATGTTGGCTTGCGCCGTCGCGTCCTCAAACTTCATCTTGCCTCGGTTGAGGTAGAGTTTATTTTCGGAAAGGTTTCCTGTAAAACACAAGTCGATGAGTCCGTCGTTGTTGAAATCTCCTGCTCCTACGCCACTTCCGTTGTAGAAGTACATGTAGTTGAAAATGTTGAGTTTGTTGTCGGCTTTGAGGGTATTGGCAAACTCAATGCCAGTTTCGGACGATTCTAGCAACCGAAATGCAGGGGGAAGTTTGGGCTCGTCCGACTGACAACTACTAAAGATATAAGCTGTGCTGGCCAAGAAACCAAAGGTGAAAATACGGTTTAAGAGAGGTCGATTAAGCATCATTAAAATTCGAAATTATAGGCCAAACTGACAATAGGAGCGCCAAAAATCTGCAAACGTTTGGCTTGGCTGATGTTCTTTTCAGTTTTAAAAAAGACAGAGTATACGTTCCTACGGGCGTATACATTGTAGACCGTAAAGGCCCATTTTCCTTTAAATCGTCGGTCTTTCATGCTGGGGTTGTAAATATTCCACGCAAAATCTAAACGGTGATAGTCAGGAACGCGTCGGTTGTTGCGCTCTTCGTAAAACGGAAAGAAGTTGTTGAGGTAATTGACAAATCCCACGGGTTGTGTGTAAGGCCGACCAGTACTGTAAATAAAGGTGAAGCTAAATGAGTTATGTTTATCAACGCTGACGTCGAACGACGTATTTACGCTGTGGGGACGGTCGTAATTGGCGCGGTACCAATGTCCATTGTTGACTTGCTCGATGGCAGGAAGGTCGGCATAGGTGCGGTTAAATGTGCGAGAATACGTGTAGTTGACCCAGCCGTTGAGTTTCCCTTTTTTCTTAGTCAACATTACTTCCAACCCATACGCTTTGCTCAATCCCTGAACAATTTGGGTTTCGGGATAGGGTTGAAGCAAAAAGTCGGCGCCAGGTTTATAGTCCACCATGTTTCTCGTAAAGCGATAATACCCTTCTACCGAAATCTCATAAATATCGTTGTCAAATGAGTAATAATAGCCCGCTGAGAGCAGGTTACTGATTTGCGGTTTGATGTGCAAATCACTGGTTTTCCAGCGTGAGGTAGGAATGGGAGTCGTCGTATTGGAAACAATCTGCAAATACTGACGCATGAGATTGTAGCCAAACTTAAACGACTGCCGTTCGCTTAAGGCGTACCGTATTCCGATGCGCGGCTCCAAACCGCCATAGTGGCTATAAGCTTTATTGGCACCTACTTGTACCGAATCAACGACCGAAAAGTTGTCGCGGGGCTCGCCAGCTTCGTAAGTTCGGTATAGTGCAGGGCCTAGCGTTTGAAAAAACGAATACCGAAGCCCTACCGAAAGTGCTAACTGTTTGTTGATGTTATACTCGTTGTCTGCGTGCCAAGCCCATTCGTGAGCGCGTTCAGCGGGAGTAACAATGCTGGTGACGCTGGTGCTATTATTGGGTACTAATTGCCCAGGCTGAATCTCATAACGCGTAAAGCTAAGGCCTGTTTCTAGTTTGTAGTTGGTCAACACGTAGCTCAGGTTCGACTTGAGCTGTTTTTGCGTAAGTGCCGAGTTTAAATCGACGAAGTTGTCGGTATCTTTTTCTTGGGTCGAAATTTGAGGGGTATAATGAGCATACACCGCCGTGGTTTGAATGTCAAGTTTTGGCGAAAGCACCGTCAACCAGCGCGCCATGGCGTTGGTGGAAGTGTGCTGATAACGCGTAAATGACCCAATGACGTTGGGAAGGCCAGGAAGTAAATTGGTGCTAAAAAGGTCATAACTCTTATAAAACGTTCCCGTCAAGGTGTTTTTAGGGTTGATTTTCCAAAACCCTTTCCATACACCTTCCCCAAACTTCGCTTTAATGTCTTTTAGCTTATCAGAAGCAATGGGGAGTAAAAAGTCGTTGAAAGCACCCCGCGCTGCTACATAAAACCCTAATTTGTCTTTCACCACAGGGACATTGACCATCAGGCGGTTAGATACAATACTCACCCCGCCTTTTACTTTGAGGCTGTCGAGGGTTGGATTACGGAGTTTGATGTCGAGCACAGAAGCGGCTCGCCCTCCGTAGCGCCCTGGGACGTTGCCTTTGTACAAATCTAAGGTGGCAACGGCGTCGGGTGGAAATACCGAAAACAACCCAAACATGTGTGTAGGGTTAAAGATAGGGGTATCATCCAGGAGAATTAGGTTTTGGTCAGTGGTGCCCCCTCGGATATTGACCCCGTTGGAGGCTTCTCCCACGCTCGTCACCCCAGGGAGCATCTGAATGCCCCGTAGCAAATCCACTTCTCCAAAAGCCGAAGGAAGTTTTTGGAAAGTCTTGATGTTGATTTGATTCACCCCCAAAATCGGTTGACGAATGTTTTGGTCAAAACCTTTGGTCGTAATCACTACTTCCTCCAGTTGGTTTTCGGTCTTGTCGAGCAGCACCGTTACTTTGAGACTACGCGTCATGGGGGGAAAGTACTTAGAATAAGGCACATACCCCACATAGCGTACTGTTACGACGTGACTTTGTCGGTCGACGGTCAGGATAAATTCCCCCTTTTCGTCGGTTTTGGTAGCGCCTTTGCTGCGGTTGTGGTCAAGAATGACGGTGGCTCCCGCGAGGGGTTGCTTACTCAGGGAGTCCAACACGGTACCGCTGATGGTATAAATCTGCCCCCAAGCCGTGGTAGCACTCAAAAACCATCCCAATAAAAAGTAAAGTTTCTGTTTCATCGCCAGCCGAGAGGGGTGATAGGGGTACGCGTAAAACTTGGTTGACAAATAGCTAATGGAATATCAGGACGTTCATTAGAGGCATCTTCCAAGACCACAGGTCGATTGTTGATGAAACTGAAAAGCCCATTAGGAATTCCTCCTCGTGTATCTCGACGGTCGAGCATTAGCCGCATTTCACTGACAGAAGAAGCCGAAAAATAGCCCAATACCAGTTCATCCGTATTCTTCAGGTTTCGGATGTTTCCGCGTAGTGGTGCAGGAGGGGTGTCGGCAAGCGTTCCCGTATTGATGGATTGGTCTTGTAGCAGTTTCAAATAACGATACGTATTCGGCGACAAAGACATTTGTTGAAGGCTTACCAAACAAGGGTTTGACTGCCGCAGGGGTATTTGGGCGGCTAGCCTATTTTTTTGTGGGTTTCCGTTGGTATATACATCCGAGAAAATGTTGATGTCTGAGCTGTAAAAAATATCCCAACAGCGAGTGCCACAGTAGTAGTCAAAACGGTCGTTGACTTTTAGTGTCAAATCGCGGTAACAATCACCCACTTCCCCCTTTTCGGTTTCGAAAAGATAGTAGCGGCCCTGCGTACAACTAGCACAAATGCGTTGAATCTCCCAGTTGACCCATCGCCAGCGGTAGAAGTTTTTTTCGTTGGGAGCATCATCAAAATCAACATAGATGTCGTTGCTTGCAACCAATTCGCTTGACCCCGCTACATTCGAAACCCCTTTAGCATTAAATTCCTCCGATACGTTTTTGATGGTAGGAACGGCGTACATGGTTTCTACGTCGCTTTCGTACACTCTTCCGTTGGCCAATTGGAACCGTAATTGATAGGTATTTCCAACTTTAGCTTTAAAACCGCTGGGGCAATAATAATAGCCCGCTAGCCGCTCCTCAAGCTGAATTTCGTCTTTTTGGTTGATGACCAACTTGACAACTGCTTGCTGTTCGGGGAAGTATGATTGGCGAGTTGGGTAGATGTTGGAAGTAAAGTCCGAGCTTTTGAAGGCCGCGTCTTTGGGCGTACTAAAAATCGAAATGTACTGTGGTTCGTTCAAATCGGTGAGTGTCCCATCGACCAGCAAGTACTCTTTGGAGGTGTAAATGTCGGCGTCGAAATTGTCAACGCAGCCAATGAGATAGGCCAAACTACACACCAATCCGAGCGCTATCAATATCCGTCGGCGTATCATAAAACGAGTATTTTTTTGGTGGATATTTCTCCTTTGTTAGTTCTGAGCAAAACCGTAAAAACGCCTTTTTGCGAGGCAGCAGGAAAACTATGTTGGGTAGACTGATGTTGAAGCAATTGACCAAACGGATGTTTATAAATCACTGAACCTAGTAAATCAATCACCTCAACGGTGTATTCGTCGGTAGTGGGTGGGGTGATTTGCAGGCTGACCATTCCCGACTCACGGACAGGATTCGGATAAACGACAAGCGGTTCCTGCGCTTGGGGCGTTGTACTAGTAAGAATTCCTAATCCTGTACGAATGACCTGGACGGTGGTTGTTTTACTGCAATCCCAGTCAAACGGGATGGTTAATTGCCAATTGGTTAAATCAAAATAAGCCGTTTTGGCCTTTAGCGAAGTGCTAGAAAGGAGCGTAACTGGAATGCTCTGTCCGTCGATAAGTACAGCTTTGGGAATATCGGTAACGTTTTTGATTTCCAAAACGATGTAGCGACTAGTAAGCCCTTGGGCGTAAGTACGCGTCCGCGTGAGATTTACCGTGATGGTATCGGTTTTGGATTTACCCGCCAGTTTCAAAAGTTCGTAATTTTGATTGGAAAGGACGTTGGGCTCAGTTCCTTTGTCGTGAAAAATGGTAAATTCTGAGCTAGGAACGGATACGTCTTGATAATATTTTATCACTAAACTGTCTGATAGATAGGCTTCTGTCGATGCTTTGGCGCTGATTGCCATCGGTACAAAACCGCCCGCGGGTACAAACACGGGGATTTTTTCGAAGGCAACGTTTTCAAAAATATTCCCCCCGCCTTGGTGAACGTTTTTGGTCCAAAAATCAAACCATTTACCGTTCGGTAGTTGAATTTTACGTACCAACATTCCGTGAATCATAATGGGAGCGACGAGCAAATTTTGACCAAAAAAGTACTGGTCATCAATAGCTGCCAGTCGATTGGAAGGTTCAAAATAATCCATGGAAAGGCACAAAGGTCGTCCCGTAGTCGTGTTCAAATACGCAAGGCTGTAGATATACGGAAGAAGCTGGTAACGAAGCCTAATGGCAGCGCGAGTATTGTTGAAAAACGGCTGAGACAAAATGGTAGGTTCGGTGTTATTCCGTTCACCATTCACCCGCATAATGGGCGAAAACGCGCCAAATTGTGTCCAACGCATGTCCATTTCTTCGTCTTTAGGCGCTTTGTCCGAAGGAGTAATATACCCTCCAATATCGGAGTGCATGTAGGCCAAACCCGAATACCCCGCATGAATTATCATGGGGATTTGGAGCGTGAGACCCACCCAATAGCGCGCTACGTTACCTGTCCAAGGGAGTACACCATAGCGTTGAGCACCTGTCCATGCCGAGCTTGTCAAGTGAAAGAGGCGGGTGGTTGGAAAGGTAGTGCGATGGTTTTCGTACACAGTTTTGGCCCAAAGAAGCGAATAAAAATTGTGGACTTGAGACGAAGGCTGGCCGTTATGGACGAAAAAAGTAGGATGTTGTGGTGGTTCGAGGCCAGTACTGGCCCAGCCATTAATCCCTTCATTCATTCGAGTACTCAGCCTGTTGGAAAGCCATTTTTGAACGTTGACGTGGAAGATGTCCAATAAACTCGTCGTGTCGCCACTTTGGGTTATGATGCCCGTCGTTCCTGCCGTGGTCTTGGTAAGGGCTTTGAGTGAATCTAACGTTCGATAATTGACCGAGGCTTTGTTGATGTAAGACGAATTCATCACAACGGTTTTTACCCCCTTCGTCAGCCAATTTTTCATCATGTTGGTAGGTGCAGGGAAACCTGTTGTACTCCAGCTAAAATTCCCAAGATTGTTGGTATTTCCTTGCCAAGGTGTGTTTAAGATAACAGCATCTAGCGGGAAGCCTAGGCTTTGGAAGTTACTGACGACATCATTGAGCTCTTTTTCTGTACTGTAGCTGCTTTTAGATTGTAAATAGCCTAATGCCCAACGAGGAACGAGCGGTTGTCGACCAGTGAGGGAGGTATATTCAAACAAAATTTCGTCGTTGTTGGCGCCGTTGATAAAATAATACGACCACATACTACCACTGCTTATCTGGACGTCAATGCGGGTAGAGTCCAGTGCTCCCAAATAGGCGCGCATGTCGCTGAATTGTGGGCTATCTAGCAAAAGCCCGTATTGGCCCGAAGCGACAAAGAAAGGAACGGTGATGCTTTGGTCTAGTCCGTAGGTTTGACCATAAATATCATCAAAATACGCGTAGCGAGCGGTGTTAGTAAACTCCGCGACTTTCCCCGTCATGTTGACTTTGGATATTCGTCCTCCTGTACCGTGAAAAATTTCGTTGGGATTAATGACAAACGAAATCGATACGTCTTGGTTTTTGTAACCAAACACGTCTTGCTTGATTTTGGCCTTGTTGTTGGTTTTTAAGGCAATTGAAATCGGCGACTTGGTGATTTCTAATTGGCTAGAAGGGGTAACAATCGTGAGGGTCGATGGAGTTTCTACCAACTGAAATTGACGCATCGAAAGAGGCTGACCAATGACAGCGTAGGAAGTATCTTGAAAAACGGTGTTAGCAGGAAACTGAGTTACCTTAAAAACGTTGTTTGAAAATACTTGTACCCGCACTTCTGCCGAAGAACCTACCAACCGTAGTTCGGTATTTTGAACCGAAAAACGAAGCAAGCTACCTGCATTCTGCGCCCATATAGGCCACGATATGCACCCTAAAAGCGCAATATTGACCCAAATGTACCTCCACATTCCTTTCCGCACGTAGTTGTTCATAGCGTAGGTTTGGGTTGTTCGATTTTGAATAATAGTGGTATGGTGTTGTTCAATAAACTGATTACGTACGTTACTCCGTTGACGGTGACAGGTTTTAACTGAGTCATTTCGCCCTGCGGAGTAAAGCCAGAAACGTGGTCAGAAACGGCTATAAAATTGCCTTTTCCTTTGTTAATCAGTATTTTTCCTTTAAAGGCATCCAAGCGTGAGAATTGGGGAATGAAGTTGTAATTGTTGCCACCAAGTAAAATGTCTTTCAATCCATCCTGATTGACATCGACGCAGTACGTGGCATTGATGCACGAAACTTGGGCTTCAACGGGAAGCTCTGACAACGTGAAGTTGCCTTTGCCGTCGTTGATGGCCAGGACTGAGTGCATGTAGTTTACTTGTTTGACCAAGGCTTTCCCCAGTACACTTGAGCTAAATAAGTCATTGATACGTTTGGTGGCGTAGGCGGAGTGTTTAAGGTTTTCCTTCTTTAAAATGGGGAATTGCTCCATCATTTCGCGTTTGAGTAGTACGGGACTATCTTCCCCATCAACGGTTTTAGTCAGGATTTTATCGGTCAACCCATTGTTATCAAAGTCGCTTATCCAAATTTTGATTGGGCTTTGCTCGGAAGCACGAAGCATAAAATTGTCGCCTATGTTGCCTAGTACTAAGTCTAAATCTTTGTCATTGTCGATGTCAACTGCTTCAATTCTCCCCCAAAAACCTTGGTACTCTTCGAGGCCTGTTTTAACTTGGGTAAAAGTGCCATTTTGGTAGGCAAAAGCGAGGGGATTCATCCAGTCACCGACCACAATCAATTCTTTGTTCCCATCGGCGTTGATGTCTTCCCAAGCGGCATCCCGAATCATCCCTAGACTTTGGAAGTTTTTTGGGGTACTGTCTTTGAATTTTAGGTTGCCGAGGTTTTCAAAAACGTAGCTAATCGGAGAAGCACCGTACGTTTTTGGCAAACTTCTGCTCCCCACAAAGAGGTCTACGTCGCCGTCTTTGTCGTAGTCCATTGGTACTACAACACTGGTATTCATGCCGTTGGGTGGGAGGGCGTTAGCAATGTGCGAGAAGTTGCCTTTTCCGTCGTTGACGTACAAACGATCCGCAAGCCCTCGTTGGTTAGGGTCGAGCTCATTACCTCCTACTCCAATATATAAGTCTAAGTCGCCATCTTTGTCTGCGTCAAAAAATACGGCTTCGGTATCTTCAAAATACTTGAACTCTTCAAAAACGGGTTGGAGCGACTTTTTAAATGAACCATTGACTTGTAAATACAATTGACCGGCTTGGTTGGAGGCTCCGCAAATGTAAATATCTTCGGTACCGTCGTTATTAACATCCCCAACGGCAGCTCTTGGTCCTTCTTTTGATAACTTTACGGGAATGTTTTTTTCTTGGTAAAAGTCTTCATAGTCGTTTTCCTTGTGAGCATCAAACGGAGTATCTGTTTTGACAAGATACATCGATAACCGCTCGACTGGAGTAACCGTTGGGAGTTTTTGGGCTTCACTGACGCTCAACTCATGGGTACGGTCAGCAGCTACGTTCTTACGTTTGGTAACGCGGCCATCGTACCAAGTGACCGTTACCGAGTCGATGGTAGTGCTAGCACCGAGTCCGAGGGTTACAGGGTATTCTGTACTCGACTGAAAGCCCCGCGCAGGCATAATGTTTTTGCTTAAAACTTGGTCTTTTACGTACACCTTGAGCTGAGTTCCAATCGCATCGCGGTTTTTACCTTCACCTTTCAATTTAAACTTGACGTAGTGAATATTTTTGTTTTCGTTGGTTTTGTTGCGGTACACAAACGCCTTTTGATTGACGTTGTTTACCACCAAATCCAAATCACCGTCGTTGTCTAAGTCGGCATAAGCAGCTCCGTTGGAAAAAGACGGCGTGCCAAAGCCAAACTTCTGGCTGGCTTCTTCAAACTTGAGATTCCCTTTGTTATGGAAAAAATTATTGACAATAGGGCGCGAAGGCATTTGGTTGATAATCGCATCAAAACTTTTTTTCTCCCCCGAAAGCACCATCGTTTGCGCTACTTCATTGGCAAAGAAGTCGATAAAGTCTTGGTCGATGACGTCATGATAAATTCCGTTAGATACATAGATGTCGGTTTTCATGTCGTTATCGGCATCAAACATCAACGCTCCCCAGCTCCAGTCGCTGGCCTCAACGCCGCTCAAGCACGCAATTTCGCTGTAAGTGCCATCTTGGTTGTTGAGCTGCAAGGCATTTTGCATAAACTGGTTATAAAACCCTTTTCGTTGTTTAAGCTTAAAAATATAATGACTTTCAAAAGAGGTAGTGCTTTTGAGGCGAGTTTCGTCGATGGGAAGCATATCGGTCGTAAAAATATCCGAATACCCATCGTTGTTAATATCGGCAAAATCAGCACCCATAGAGGCCAAGCTGGTGTGCCCAATTCGTTGTTCTATTTCTTCTTTAAAAGTCCCGTTTCGTTGATTGATATAGAGATAATCTTTTTCAAAAAAGTCATTTGAAATATAAATATCGGGGTAGTTGTCGTTGTTGAGGTCACCGACGGTTACGCCCAATCCAAACCCAATCAAACTTCCATAAATCCCTGCTTGTTCGCTGACATCAACAAACTTGTTGTTGTCATTGCGGAGTAGTTTATCACCACCACCTTTGAGGTAGTCTTTAACGGGCCAATCTTTAGCGCGGAGGTCGCGGTTGTTATCGTAGTTGAGGGTATTGACAGGAATGAAGCTATTGTTGAGAATGTAGCAATCCAAATCGCCGTCGAGGTCATAGTCAAAAAAAGCGGCATGAGTAGTATACCCGTCTTCATCGAGGCCATACTCTTGGGCTTTTTCGGTGAAAGTGAGGTCACCGTTGTTGATATACAGCGAGTTCCCTTGTTTTTTGATTCGTTTATCAATTCCCGCATTACATACGTAGATATCAAGCAGTCCATCATAGTTAATATCGACCATGACGACGCCTGTGCTCCACTTGCCTGCTTCGGCAACGCCCGCTTTTTGGGTAATGTCCTCAAACTTGAAATTACCTTTGTTGAGGTAGAGTTTGTTTTCGCCCATGTTAGAGGTCATGTAGACGTCGGGCAGCCCATCGTTGTTAATATCTCCAATACCGACGCCCCCCCCATTATAGAAGTTTCGGTAGTTAAAAATATTGAAGTCTTCGCTGTTTTTAACGTTGTTTTCAAAGTCGATGCCAGAGTTACTAACTGACTCAAAAAGACCTTCGGAAGGGTCGTCGCTTTTGCAACTCATAAACCCAACGACAATGAACAACAAGCAGGTATATAGACGAGAATTGAGCGTAAACATTAGAAAAAGGACAAATGGGGTTAAAAGTAAAGTTGCTGAGGAGTTAGGCCCTGAACCTTAAGCACGGGTTTTTTATAGACAATAATTCCTTCTACTGGTTTCCAAGTGCTAGGGTTGCCCATGGTAGTATATTCACCTACTTGGCCTTTGAGACGTAAAATAGCTTTTTCTTCCGATAGCGACTCAAGAGTGATTTCCCCAGCGGTCATAATGTACCCTAAACCACGACGATTGGTGGGGTCGGTGATGCGTCCAATCATGGCGCTTGCTTGCGTTTGATTGTTGGTATCAACTGCTTTGACAACTGGTTTTTGTGCAAACCACTTATCGCCACCGAGTGCAATAATTGTATTTCCCTGAAACTGGTCGGTAAGATTGATTCGGAATGCGTGATCAAAGGCGGTTATTTCTCCTTTGAAACTACTACTTTCTCCGTAAAATAGCTGATTATCAATGGTTACTAGTATTTTTGCTTCTCCCGCTTTTAACGTAGAGAGTATTTCGTCACTATTTTTGGAAGAAGAAGTCGTACAGCTTACTGTAAGACTTGCCGCCAAAAGGGTCAATAAATAAATTGGTAAAGCAAATAATTTCATGGGTGGGGAAGTCAATAAAAGAAAAATGCCCGATATGATTCGAGCATTTTTCTTTACATCTATAATTACTAACGTAAATTAGTAACCTGCATTTTGTTTCAAGTTCGGGTTAGAAACAAGAGCGATAGCAGGGATTGGGAACAATACTGTGTAGGCTTCTTTGTTATCAGCACCAGCACCAGTAGTAAACTTGCCATAGCGAATTTCAACTGTACGCTTGCCACCTTCCCAGTACAATTCGCGACCGATTTCGTCGAACATACCGTCAGTGTTGATGGAAGCAAGTGCTTTTGCTTTACGTGCTGTTCTGATTGAGTTAACAGTGACCAACGCACCAGCAGCGTCACCACCGCGGAGTTGAGCTTCGGCTTTCATCATAAGAGCTTCGGCATAACGCATCAAGATGTACTTACCAGCAGTGGCTGGGTGATACTTGATAGCGCGGATACCTTTATCGGTAGCAGCCCCTGCCAAAGGTACGTCACGAGTGAATGAAAGTACTTTTTGAGTACGTGTATCAACAAGGTCTTTCCCTTTATCATCCACTTGCTTTCCAATCAAGAAACCGTATCCGATACCAGAGAATTCTGTACCATCGCCTTTTGCTGGTTTACCAATACGTGGATCATCTTTCTCAAATTTGTCGTAGAAGTCAGCCAACGTAGTAAAACCATTCCATCCAGATGGGTTTTGGTTGTAGTGCAACGTCATGAACCAACGGTTTTGAGGCGTACCTTCCAAGCTTACCAAAATAGTTTCTCCATTGGCAGTTTTTGAGAAAGCGTTGAAATAATCAGTATCAAGTTTGTAGCCGTCAGCTGTGATTGCATTCACATACGTTACTACTTTGTCCATGTCTGCTTTATCAAAAGTATATGGACCAGCAGGGTTAGTCGACTTGTATACTGCTTTGTTTAAGTACAACTTAGCAAGCAAAAAGTTGGCAGCAGCTTTGTTAGCAACGCCGTTTGTTGCTGATGGTCCCACTTTTGCCAATACTGGAAGTGCTTCTTCGAGGTCTTTTACGATGAAGTCAAAAGCTTCCGAACGAGTCATTACGCGAGGAAGGTCATCTACCCCTTGTGTAAACTCTCTGAAAGGAACTTGACCGTAGAAGTCCATCACGTGGTACATGTTAAATGCACGCAAGAACTTAGCTTCTGCTTTTTGAGCGGCTGTAGCCGAGGTAGAAGCAAGAATCTCAGTTGCTTTAAATACACGTGAGTTCAAGCTGTTCCAAGTATCACGTACTTGTTGGTGAGTAGCATCCCATGTGTGTTGGTCGAGGGTACGCCATACTCCATTATCACCCCAGTCAACCCCACGAGTTGGCGGAATCATTTCGGCAGACGTATGCATACCCAAAGCGTACGCATTCGCTTGGTCAGTGTAGAATCCTAGATCTTTGTACGCAGACTCTAATAGACCAACAGGATCTCCAGGTACAGGAGTACCCCCTTCCGACTGTCTAACGATAGAGTCTTGTTCGTTGTTTACTAAATCAGTACAAGAAGTAATGGTAGCCAAGCCTAGCCCAACTATCAAAGTTCTTACTATGTATTTATTAGTCTTCATTTTGTTTAGTTTTTTGTTAGTTCTTAGAACGAAATGTTAGCACCGATGGTCCAAGTTCTAGCTCTTGGGTAAGCAGTGTAGTCGATACCAAACGATGGGATACCGTTGATTGACTTGTTTGTGCTTACTTCTGGATCTTGGCCAGTGTACTTAGTGAAGGTCAACAAGTTTTGACCAGTTAAGAATACGCGCAAGTTCGAAATAGTTTTACCACTTACTGGTACACGGTAGCTCAAATTCAAGTTTTGTAAACGAACAAAATCACCTTTTTGCAAGAAACGAGTTGATACGTCGGGAGCATTCAATGGGCCTTCTTTGCTCGATACCACATTTTTAGTCACGTTACGACCGTTAGCAAATGAACCTTTCGTAAAGAAAGCATTCTCTGTATTTGAGTAAAGATAGTTACCAAATACCCCGTTGAAGAACAAACTCAAATCCCAATTTTTGTAACGGAAGTTGTTTGTCAAACCACCTGTTGCAGTTGGAAGTGGACTCTTTCCGTTCAAGAATTGTTGGAAGTCACCATTAGGATAAAGAGAGTTTCCGTTCTCGTCATACCCACCGAAATCACGCAGGAAATAAGCAAACAAAGGCTGACCAGCGGCAATACGTTGTGCAAATGCGCCTGAAAGACCTTGTCCGTTGATTTCACCTGTGTCAAATACCCCACTAAGGTTATTAACCATGTTTTTGTTGAAACCAGCGTTTAGTAATACTTCCCAACCAAAGTTAGTTTGGTCAATTACCGAACCATTCAATGAAATCTCTAACCCACGGTTTTGGATGTCAGTATCCAAGTTTTTCCACGTAAATGGCGTAGGAGCAGGTTGTGCTGAAATAACGTAGAACAATAGGTCTCTGGTGTTTTTCTGGTAGAAGTCAATAGTTCCAGAAAGACGGTTTTTCAAAATAGCAAAGTCCAAACCTAAGTTGATAGATGAAGTTGTTTCCCATTTCAAATTAGGGTTGTTGAAGGCTACTGCGTTCAAACCACCACCTTCGATGTTATCAGCACCTTGGTTGATTCCCCAGTTGCTGTAACGGTCACGACGGTCGTACACGTTGTGAGGAATGGATTGGTTACCAGTCAAACCGTATCCGAGGCGAAGGGCCAAATCATCAAATATGTTTTTCGGAGCAAAGCTTTCGTTCATGATTTTCCACTTAGCGGCGAACGAAGGGAAGAAGCCGTATTTGTTGTTACCCCCAAATTTCGTAGAACCGTCAGTACGCAACGTAGCAGTCAATAAATACTTATCATTGATACCTACGTTTACACGACCAAAGTATGATTGTAGCTCATCGCTTTCTAAACTGCTATTGTTGATTACGTTGCTACCAAATTTACCTTCATTTGCAGTGGCAATGTTATAAAGCATCAAATCCAAGTCGCTGGTACGGAAGTTCGCTGCTGAGATGCTCTTCGAATAACGGCTGAACTTTTGGTACGAATAACCCAACAACGCATTGAAGCTAATTTTGTCGAATTCTTTATCGTAGGTGAAGTAGTTTTCCCATAATTTGTTGTCAGTTTCGATGTCTGAAACGTAAGCACGTCCAATCTTGTCAACGCCTGTCAACACGAGGTCACGAGAATAAGCTGATTTTCTTGAAGAGAAAGATTTGTCAAAACCAATTACAGTTTTGAATTTCAAGTTTTTAACAATTTGTAGTTCAGCGTTAATGTTACCCAATGCGCGAAGAGTATTTGTGTTGTCTTGCGACAATACAATCATTGCTAGAGGGTTAGGCTCCGTATTACCTGGCTGGTTGAACGTACCGTCGCTGTTATAAACTGGGCGAGTAGGGTTAGCTTTCAAGATGTTACCCATAAGGTCACCTTCAAAACCAATGTTTTCAGAAATAGGTACGTTAGCGTCTTGGTTGTTTGACAAGTTGATGTTACTAGCAATTGTCAAACGGTCATTAAGGAATTTCTTAGAACCATTGAAACCTAAGCTATAACGCTTGATGTCTGATTCTTTGATGATACCTTGTTGGTTCAAATAACCGAGTGTGAAACGGTAGCTACCGTTGCTGTCACCACCGCCGTACGCAAAGTTATGTTGGTTGGTATACCCTGTTCTGAACAATTCATTTTGCCAGTCAGTGTTTCCTTTTTGGTCTTGACCACCTGCGGCACGATACTCATCTGCTGTAAGCAAATCATAACGCTTAGTGATTTTGCTCGTACCTAATGAATAACCATACTCAAGTGTGCCTTTCCCTTTTCCTTTTTTCGTTGTAATTAATACAACCCCGTTTGCACCACGTGAACCGTAGATAGCCGTTGCCGAAGCATCTTTCAAGATGTCGATGCTTGCAATGTCTTCTGGATTCAAGAAGTTCAATGGGTTTTTAGCTGGCTGACGACCAACCCCAGAAGCGTCTCCCCCCGAAGAGGTGTTGTCACCTGCCAAAGGTACTCCGTCGATTACGAACAATGGGTTATTACCTCCGAATACCGAAGATGTACCACGAATACGTACGTTGATACCACCTCCAGGCTCACCGCTTGACTGAGTGATTTGCACCCCAGCTACGCGTCCTTGCATCAATTGTTCAGGTGATACGACTACCCCTTTTTGGAAGTCTTTTGTTCCAATGGCGTTTACTGCACCAGTAGCATCTTTTTTCTTCACAGTACCATAACCTACAACTACAACTTCATTCAACACTTTGTTGTCTTCGAGAAGAGTTACATCTACTACTGCACGGCTACCTACTGCAACCTCTTGGTTTGCATAACCTACATAGCTGAAAACGAGCGTAGCATTGGCTGGAACTGATACTTTGTAGTTTCCGTCAACGTCAGTACTTGTACCGCGTTGAGTTCCTTTTACAGCAACGGTTACACCTGGCATACCTGTACCTGTTGCATCTTTTACTTTACCAGTGACTTGTCTTTCCTGAGCTTGCACTCCTAAAAAGACCACTGTGAACAAAACTGTCAAGGCTATTTTGCCAATGACAGCAAACTGGCGAGCGAGAGAAACCCGCCCTACAGAAGGAAAACTGTTCATCATAGGTTTGATAATTGTTTTTGTGAATGATTCCTGTTTGGTTCAGTCACTTGGAAGGACTCACTACAAGGTATTTTGGATTGTTCCAAGTATTTCTTGTCCGCAAGTAACCTAACCAGAAGGCAAATTACAATAATAAATCTTTATAATGCAAATTATAAAAACTAAAAAGAAATAGCCTTTTTAGACTTGAATAAAGTAAATTGTATTTTTATAAGAGGGCCAGGGTATTTTTATGGTAAAAATTTTAGATACCGCCTGCTTTACCTAACTTTGCATGACATAACTTAAATCTCATATTATGAAATTTTTCATTGATACAGCTAATTTGAAAGAAATTCAAGAAGCGTATGACTTGGGTGTTTTGGATGGTGTGACAACGAATCCGTCGCTCATGGCAAAAGAAGGAATTACAGGTAAAGCAAACGTAATGGCCCACTACAAAGCGATTTGTAACATTGTAGATGGAGACGTAAGTGCCGAAGTAATTTCGACCGAATTGGATGGAATGCTTAAAGAAGCAAGTGAGCTTATTGAGATAGATGATAAGATTGTGATTAAAGTACCTATGATCAAGGATGGGATCAAGGCAATTAAAGCGCTTTCTGACCGTGGTATTCGTACAAACTGTACGCTTGTATTTTCGGCAGGACAGGCGTTGTTGGCCGCTAAGGCAGGTGCCACTTACGTATCGCCATTTATCGGCCGTTTGGATGATATTTCAATGGACGGTATGGATTTGATTGAGCAGATTGTAGGTATTTACCAAAACTATGGATTTACGACTGAAGTGCTTGCTGCATCAGTACGTCACCCAGTTCACTTGTTGAAATGTGCTGAAATTGGAGCGGATGTCGTAACTTGTCCTTTGAATGTAATTACTTCATTGTTGAAACACCCACTTACTGATATTGGTTTAGAGAAATTCTTGGCCGATTATAAAAAAGTAAACCAATAATTAGCAGTTAGCAAATCGGTAGTCAGCTTACAATTCTGTTTGCTGACTGCCTACCGCTAATCACTTATCGCTAACCCCTGCAACCAAATGACTGCATTTTCTTCAGAACCTATTATTACACTTGAAGGAGTTGATATCTACCAAAATGGTAACAAACTGGTATTGTCGGACGTCAATTTCGAAATCAATAAAGGAGACTTTGTGTTTCTAATTGGTCGAACAGGGAGTGGAAAGAGTTCATTGTTGAAAACACTTTACGGGGATTTGTGGCTGGAGTCGGGTAAAGGGAAGGTAGCAGGCTATGAATTGCAAAAATTGAAACAGGCCGAAATTCCATTCTTACGTAGAAAATTAGGGATTGTCTTTCAAGATTTTCAATTGTTTTTTGACCGTAATGTGGAAGAAAACTTAGAGTTTGTTCTTCGCGCTACGGGCTGGGCTGAAAAAGCGGAGATAAAAAAACGGATTTCGGAAGTATTGATGCAAGTGGGATTGGGCACATCTCAGAAAAAAATGCCCCATCAGCTTTCGGGTGGAGAGCAGCAACGCGTGGTGATTGCCCGAGCGATGCTCAATGAACCTCAGATATTATTGGCAGATGAGCCAACGGGAAACCTTGACCCTGAGGTGGGTGAACAAATTATGCAAGTTTTCCAAACCATCAACACCGCTGGAACGGCCATACTAATGGCTACCCACAATTATGACTTTTTGAAAAAATACCCTGCTCGTGTGGTGAAATGCGAAAATGGTGCGGTAAAGGAAATTCAGTAGCAAACTCCGCAAAATTTTATATTGCTACGAAAAATACAAAATTTATACTTTCATTTGTCGTTTATTCGATAAATAGTCTTACTTTTGCAAAAGTTTTATTGCACGAACACGCTCGTTCGTCTCTGCGATTTTTTGTGTTAGGGTTTTCCCCTTCTTTTCGTCCTCAGAAAATACACGCAGGCCATCTGTTATTGCTTACAGAGACTCTTCGGGCTGCAGTGCTTTTTTAGCGAGTATTGAGTATTCAGTTTGTGGGTGTGGGTCACTGTCGCGCCTGTATGTGCTGTTGTACTCATTGCTCCCAACATTATTCTCAATATCAATATTACAATGCAAGAAGAAACATTAAGTTTTCAGACGTTAGGTTTGTCAGATGAATTATTACAGGCAACCAACGAAATGGGTTTTGAAAAACCATCTCCAATTCAAGCGCAAGCCATCCCGCATTTATTACAAGGACTCGACGTTATTGGACAAGCTCAAACAGGTACGGGTAAAACTGCCGCCTTTGGTTTGCCAGCGTTAGAGCTCATCGACGTTACTGACAAAAATACCCAAGTCCTTATCTTGTGCCCCACGCGTGAGTTGGCCGTGCAAGTAACTGACGAACTACGTCGTTTGGCGAAGTACAAAAAAGGCTTAAAAATTGAGACAATCTACGGTGGAGATTCCATTGAGCGCCAAATTAAAGCGTTACGCGGTGGAGTTCATATTGTGGTAGGTACGCCTGGACGTACAATGGACATGATGGAGCGCCGTGCCTTGAAATTAGAGAAAGTAAGTTATATGGTTCTTGACGAGGCCGATGAAATGCTTGACATGGGCTTCCGTGAAGATATCGAGAGTATCTTAGAAGAAATTCCAGAAGAGCGTCAAACGGTATTGTTTTCGGCAACAATGTCGAAGCCAATCATGGCCATTACGCAGAAATTCCAAAATGACCCTGTACTCGTCAAAGTAACTCGTAAAGAGGTAACTAATGAGAATATCGAACAGGTATGTTTTGAAGTAAAACAACGCGCAAAAGCGGAGGTAACATGCCGTTTGATTGATTCGTATGACCTGAAACAGGTGATTATTTTCTGTAATACAAAACGTAAAGTAGACGAAATTACGGAAGATTTGATGGTGCGTGGTTACCAAGCTGAAGGGTTGCACGGCGACTTGCGCCAAGCCCAACGGAATAACGTAATGGCGAAGTTTAGAGCAGGTACTACTACTATTTTGGTGGCTACCGACGTAGCAGCGCGCGGTATCGATGTATCGGGAGTAGATGCTGTAATTAACTTTGACTTACCTCTTGATGAAGAATACTACGTACACCGCATTGGCCGTACGGGTCGTGCAGGTCGTACAGGTAAAGCGTTGACATTAGTAGCGAAAGATGAAAAATTCCGTTTGCGTCAAATCGAAAGCTACACAAAAGTTCGTATCGAAAAAGGAGTAATTCCTACATTTGAGGACATTGTTGGTGTTCGTAAAGCACGCTTTATCGAGCAAGTTGAGCAGGCTGCTACTGAAGGAGATTTGGATATCTATAGCGATATGTTGACTATGCTCAACCACACTACAGGTCTAAGCACCGAAACGATTGTGGCTGCATTGGTGAAAATCAACATGGGAGTTCAGAAGAGCGAGTTTGCGGATACTGATTTGGCATGGGATGAAGACCGTAAATTTAAAGATAGAAATGGTGCCCGCGACGAACGTGGTGGACGTTTCGAGAAACGTGGTGATAGTGGCCGTTTTGGCGATCGTGATCGTGGCGGCCGTGGTGATCGCGAAGGCCGTGGTGGTGACCGTCAGAAACGTAATGACCCAGGAATGGTTCGCTTGTTTGTGAGCGTAGGGCGCAAAGACCGCGTTCAACCACGTGATATTGTAGGTGCTATTGCGGGTGAAGCGGGTATCCCAGGTCGTGTGATTGGGTCAATTGACATCTTTGATGCGTACTCATTTGTGGATGTTCCTGAGCGTGATGCTCGTCGTGTAGTGGAAGCAATGAGCGGAAATACCATCAAAGGTAAACCCGTGAACATTGAAGTAGCACGATAGATAAAAAGTAATCATTTGAGGTTCACAGTTTACAGTAAGTTAATCTATTGTAGGCTGTGAACTTTTTTGTTTCGGGATATTTCCCAAACTATTTTATTTAATACTTGGTTGAGTAAATTAGCCTCGGTTGTGAGCAACCGAAATCGTGGTTATGAGTTACCACATTCACGGCAGTGTTTTCGGTTGCTCACAACCGAAAAAAGCGGTTATAATTAACCGCGTGATGTTGCTAAATTCCCATTCGCAAGAAAAATAAAGGTGTTATGTTAGAAAGACCGATAACCGATTGGTTGCCCATTACGAAGAAAGAGGTTGAAAAACGAGGCTGGGACGAAGTAGACGTCGTCATAATATCGGGCGATGCGTATGTCGATCATCCTGCCTTCGGAACGGCAGTGATTGGCCGAATTATCGAAAGTGAGGGTTTTCGGGTAGCGATAGTGCCTCAGCCCAATTGGAAAGATGACTTGCGTGATTTTAAAAAGTTTGGACGCCCTAAGTACTTTTTTGGGGTGACGGCAGGGTGTATGGATTCGATGGTGAATCACTATACCGCGAATAAACGCCTTCGTTCAAATGACTCATACACTCCAGGGGGGGAAGCAGGGTTTCGCCCTGATTATGCTACTACCGTTTATTCAAAAATTTTAAAGCAGCTTTATCCTGATGTGCCCGTACTCATTGGTGGGATAGAAGCATCGCTTCGAAGAGTAACTCACTACGATTACTGGCAAGACCGTTTAATGCCTACTATTTTGGCCGATTCTCAGGCCGATTTACTCGTCTATGGAATGGGTGAGCAGCCTTTGCGCGAAATCTTGCGACGTTTGAAAGATGGATACGATTTTTCGGGGTTGAGAGATATTTACCAAGTAGCGTATTTGCAAAAGGCATCCGACGAACTTCCTACGTGGAATGAATGGGAAACGGTTGAGCTAGCGAGCCATGAAGTATGTTTACAGGACAAGATAAAATACGCTGCTAACTTCAAAATTGTGGAAGTAGAGTCAAATAAATGGCAAGCCAATCGGATTACGCAGTTGGTAGGAGAAGATATATTAGTGATTAATCCGCCTTTCAAGGTGATGACGGAGACGGAGATTGATGCCTCTTTTGATTTGCCTTACACGCGCTTACCTCACCCAAAATACAAAAACCGTGGGCCAATACCTGCCTACGATATGATTAAGTTTTCGATAAATATGCACCGTGGGTGTTTTGGCGGATGTAGTTTTTGTACTATTTCGGCACACCAAGGGAAATTTATCGCGTCACGAAGCGAAAAATCTATCTTGAAAGAAGTGGATGAAGTAGCCAAGCACCCAGAGTTTAAAGGGTATCTTTCGGATTTAGGGGGGCCTTCGGCGAATATGTACCGTATGAAAGGAAAAGACGAGTCCATTTGTGCGCGTTGTACAAGTCCAAGTTGTATTCACCCTGTGATTTGCTCCAATTTGGATACTTCTCACAAACCTATCACGGAACTTTACCGCAAGGTGGATGCGCATCCCGACATCAAAAAGGCGTTTGTGGGTTCAGGAATTCGGTACGATTTGTTGGTAGATGATTTTAACAAAAACAACAAAGACGGCAACCACGACGAATACATGGAGCAGTTGATTACGCGCCACGTTTCGGGTCGGTTGAAAGTAGCGCCTGAACATACGTCAGACGATACGCTTCGAGTCATGCGTAAACCATCTTTTAAATATTTTAAGCTTTTTAAGAAGAAATACGACCAAATTTCAGAAAAACATAATCTGAACCAACCACTGATTCCGTACTTTATTTCGTCGCACCCAGGTTGTGAGGAAGTAGATATGGCCAATTTGGCTGCCGAAACCAAAGACCTTGGATTTCGTTTAGAGCAAGTTCAGGATTTTACGCCTACTCCGATGACCGTCGCTGAAGTTATTTACTACACGGGGGTACATCCATACACATTGAAGCCTGTTTTCACGGCCAAAACCCGTGAGGAAAAACAAAATCAAAATCGCTTTTTCTTTTGGTATAAATCGGAATTTAGAGATTTGATTCGTAGTCGTCTCAATAAGCTAAAGCGCCCTGATTTGGCCAATCGTCTTTTAGGGGGAGGAAATGCCAAGAAGAAATAAGTGTACAGCACTTATTTCTTCTTCAACGAAATTACTTCGCTATAGGCTTCATTAAGAGTAGCGACCATTTTATTCCATTCGGCAAAACTTGATTTTTTGACCAAAAGCGTATTCAAAGTCCATTGACTATGAACCACGATTTGGTCATTTTTTTGCTCGTAGGTTAGTTTAAACCCGAAGTCGGGGTTTGAAAACGACGCATTGGTCGGCAGATTGGTCACTTCATAGCCTTTAGGAATAGGCAAGATAGTCACCATGCTTTCGGTGTGCGTAAATTCATGTTTCCAGTCATTTTTACGACTCTCTTCTTGACGTTTGTCTGCCCAAGGGCGAGTCAAATGAGGGTTGATAAAAAGCTCTCCTGCCGCTTCCTGAACGTAGTCGGGTACTGAGAAAGCGTATTGAAGACGCACAGGTAGGTCGCGATTTTGAAGGCCTGTGACCGAATTTTTTAACAAGGCACATTTGTTTGAGCCTCGGCTGAGTATATTTTTGTAGTATTCGTCACGTTGAGGCTCTGAACGATACTGAACCGCAGATTTAAGCGATGTTTTCCATAGCCCTTCAAAAGCCAAGGTGCCATTTCCCTTCAGCGTTTTCCCGTCCATCGTCAAAACAATGGAGTCCATCTTGGTATTTTGTGAAGCGGGGACAATCGGTACGGGCACAATTTCGTATTTGTCTTCCGAAGTCATTATCAATGCTTCTTTTCCTTGGATATGGGAAGTCGGAAGGCCAAAGTCAATACGGTCGTCGGTGGCGTCAAGAAACTGCCATTTGCCTTGCCACTTCACCGCCGCAATCATGTGATTATCAACGCTCATGGAAGGGTTTTCGGCATATTTGTACGGAATGTCGCGGGTGCCAATCCATACCAAATACGAAGGGATTCCAGCTAAATTGAGCATCGAAGAAGTAAGACTTGCCATGTCTTTACAGTCGCCGTAGCGTTTTTGGCAAACATCGTTGGCTTGGCGAGGAATGAAGCCGCCGAGTCCTTCTTCAAAAGCAATGTATTTGACGTGGTCTTGCACCCAATAGTAAACAGATCGAATTTTGTCGAGCTCACTTTTGCCCCGAGTAAGCGAATCAGTTAGTACTTTTAGTTGCATACTTGGTTGTTTGTTGAGATCTTTAACCAAACTTTTATAATAGTTAAAAAGCTTCGGCACGTCGCCAAGTACCTCTTTTGTCTGCCCGTTGGCAGTATAGCTTTCGATGAATAAAAGGACCTGAGGAACATAATAACGGAGTGACAGCGATTCGGTTTCTAGGGGTGATGCCTTTAGATTTTGAGCTTTCCAAGAATAAACAGTTTTGCCATTGAGGGTACTTTTAGTAAATGCAATCCCCTTCATATCGCCGTATGTCTTGTAAGAAACCTTGACCGTAGCAGGAAACGAAACCGAAAATTCGCTGTTGATGACAGGAACATAATTTCCAAAGACAAACCCAGAAAGCATGTAAGGGCTTTTGACCCGTTCGGTATAAGAAACCGTTCCAATCCCACCTTCTTTCGCTCCTGGAAAGGTAAATTTTTTAACTTGCATATCATCAAAAAAGATGCCACCACCTGGGCTAGGGCGTTCGGTTCTGATGTCAGTCACGGGGGTACGAGTATAACCTGATTTTTCGGGGATGTACGAGATGGCCTCTAGGTTTTTAATTTCCTGAAAAGCTTCTGAGAAATAAATGCGTTCATCTGCAAAAACGCTCGCACGCGTGTCTAAAAACACCCTGTCTTCTTGGTGATGTACATCAATTTGTAACTCATTGTTGATCACTTCAATGGCTACTTTTTCAGAACGATGGAGATAGGCCATCTCATCGTTAGGAAATTTTGCTTTTAGTTGTGATACGTTCACCTTAGGTTGGGCAGATGCCATAAAAGGACTAAATAGCACAACAAAAAAGAGGAGTATTGGCACTAACTTGAAATTTGCCAACGCGGAGCGCATCATAGGAGAAGGAATTTGTCTAGTTTCCAAATAACGGTAGGTTCGAAAGAAAAGTTTTATTTTGCCGTCTTATATTATATTGCTACCAAACTAGGCGCATTAGCGTTTTTGTGTAAACAAACTGGTTTGGATTTACTTTGACCAACGGGTAATAATGCCGCAAGAAACCGATAAATTGTCCCAATCCTCACCCGAAGAACTAGAACAAGTCCTTCGGCTGCCCCACTTATTACGCGATTTGATTCTACAATTATTAAAAGATTTTCAAACCGCACAGCTACCCTTGGCCCTTGATATAGACGAGCGTTATTCGTTTGAAGGGCTGCGCGATTGCCTTGCCCAAACTATCAGTGAACACCTCAAAAATGGGGGTACGCTTAAGAATCTCCTAAATCGTGTCGATTTAACAGAAAAACAAATTCATAGGGCTATTCCAACGGCTATACATGCGAGTGTAGGGCTATTGTCTGAGCTGATTATTAAGCGAGAATTACAAAAAGTAGTCATTCGGCATTGGTACCGACAGAGCTCTACGGAGGAAGGTTAAACTAGAAAATTTTAAATTTTATCGAACATTAGTACCTTTGTGAGTGTTCAATCGACACATTTAACCTGTGAGGAATGAGTAATCGTAATGCGTCTCTGGCGCTTGAGTTGACTACTACCGTCGACGACGAGCGTCCTGTATTTATTTCTGGTAATTTTTGCGAGTGGTATCCTGATATTGAACGTTATCAGATGCAAAAAATAGGGGAGGGAAAGTACCATTTTCAGTTTCCCCCAGATTTTCAGTTTGAACATCCTATTGAGTATAAATATACACGTGGAGGCTGGGATCAGGTAGAGTTGGATGCGTTTGGAGAAGCACCGCAGAACCGTCGCGTCAAAGGTAAAAATACTACCCAAAAAGATTTTGTCCCTCACTGGCGTCGCAATGGCCGTGCTTTTAACAGTTCTTATATCCCAACCATTGAAATTGTAGCTGACGATTTTGAAATTCCGCAGTTGGGGAAAAAACGCCGTATTCGTATTCTGCTTCCACACGATTACAACACCTCTACCAAACGCTATCCAGTTTTGTACATGCAAGATGGCCAAAATTTGTTTGGCGATGGGTCGGTATATGGAAATTGGGAAATAGACAAACGCATGGCTGTGTTGGCAGAACAAAATAAAGGGGGTATCATCATTGTGGCAATTGATCACGCTGACGAAGACCGTTTGCATGAGTTTGCGCCCTATACTCATCCTAAATTTGGAAAAGGGGCAGGGAAAAAGTATGCCAATTTCATTGTTCGGACATTGAAACCGTACATTGATAAAAATTATAGAACGCGTCCCGAGCGCCAATTTACAGGGATTGGAGGTAGCTCAATGGGGGGCTTAATTAGCATATATGCGGGGCTGATGTATCCCGAAACGCTCGGTCGACTCATGATTTTTTCTCCTTCACTTTGGGTGTCCGATAAGATTTATTTTGACTCCATCGAATTCTTTAACCCACTGGAAACCAAAATTTACGTGTATGCGGGTGGTAAAGAAGGACGCTACATGATTCCGAGTGTGGAACGACTTCAAGAGGCTATCCAACGTCAAGGATGGACCAATGAACAACTTCAATTTAAACTATCGACAGACCCCACTGGAGAGCATACCGAAATGCGCTGGGGTAAGGAGTTTCCAAAAGCCGTAGAGTGGCTCTTTGGCTGATAGATAGCCCATTATCAATCATTTTGGCACTTTTATTGCTGTATCCAAAGAAATTTTGCCCATTTCTTTGGATACAGCGATTGGTCGTTTAAAACGACACTCGAAAAACTCGGTGCCAGTAATGCTAGTTGTCAGGAAAAATTTATTGTGGGGGTTGCTATTGCTGGTGAGCAGCTTGTATGCTCAATATCCGCTATTGCTGAAAGACATCAATCTACAAACAGACCCCCTCACCACGTCGGGGACATTGGGCAGTGACCCACGTTTTCTCACCAATCATAACGGTACTCTCTATTTTACTGCGAAGCAAAACGGCTCAACGGTTGGGCTGTGGAAATCGCAGGGGCGAAATGCCAATACCCTCAAAATTATGGATTTGCCAGGAACGGCCTATGGTTTTACAAGTGTTGGAAGTATACTTTATTTTGTAGCCGATCAGACAGGGTATGGGCTGGAGCTTTGGAAAACCAATGGCACTGCTGCGGGGACCGTACGAGTAAAAGATATTAATGAGGGGCCATTAGGCAGTATGCCCAGTGGCTTGGTTAACAATAACGGTACGCTCTATTTTGTAGCTTCTACCGTAGCAGGGGGGAGCGAACTCTGGAAATCAGATGGGACAGATGCCACAACGGTTCTAGTAAAAGATATTGTGGTAGGAGCAGGAAGTGCTAACCCTCAGCAACTTACCAGTCTGAACGGAACACTGTACTTTGTCGCAAACGATGGTTCCAGCGGCTATGAGCTCTGGAAGTCAAACGGAACCGCAGCGGGGACTAGTTTAGTCAAAGACATCAATGTTGGAAACGGGAGCAGTAACCCGCAGCACTTAACCAACGTGAACGGTGTTTTGTACTTTACGGCTACCAATGGTACTAACGGTTACGAACTCTGGAAGTCAGATGGCACGGCAGTGGGCACAGTGCTAGTGAAAGATATTTGGAGCGGTTCGATGAGTGCAATGCCTCACTATTTAACCAACGTAAACGGTACGCTCTATTTTGTTGCAAATGATGGTCAATCGGGAATTGAACTTTGGAAATCGAATGGAACGGCAACGGGTACGGTTCTTGCCGTTGATATTTGGTCAGGGAGTGGAAGTAGTGACCCGCGTAACCTTAAAGTGTTAAACAATATTCTTTATTTTTCGGCCTCCAATGGTACCACAGGACAAGAACTGTGGCGTTCGGACGGAACCGTAGCAGAAACTCGAATGGTTAAAAATATTCGAGTAGGTGGCGATGGCTCTCACAGCACCCCTTCCATGTTCAGCCTACGAAAAGGTCTTGTTTATTTTACTGCTTACGATGATTTTGGGGGAAGAGAACTTTGGCAAACAGATGGTACCGAACCAGCCACTAGCTCAATGGAATTGCATGCTGGAACGACAGGTAGCGGCATAAGCAACCTCACCGTGATGGGTGATACGTTGTTTTTTACGGCCGATGATGGCAAAAAAGGAAGTGAAATTTGGAAAGTAGAGGCTTGTATGCCCATCAGAATGGCTACTGATACGACGATTTGCCACAAAGGACCATTGTCATTGCCGTTGCAAGTTTCAAATTATGGAAGTTTCACAAATCCAGTTTGGCGAAAAGGGTCTTATGATGGTCCCATTGTTACTAACCCAACCAGCGTGACACTTGATAGCAACGTCACCACTTTTTACTTAGAGGGGCAATACACTACAGGGTGTACGAGTACGGCTAAAATCACCTTCCGAACTATTTCGATGCCCGAAAGTGTAGGAAGTATTCGGGTACTATTAGAAGGAGCCTATCGATATGGAGTTGGAACAATGACGGTAAAGTTGAATGAGCAAGGTTTATTGCCAGGGCAAACGCCCGTGAGTCCACTTGCTACAAAGACACCCCTAGGGCAGCCTTATTCAGGAGCGCCTTGGTATTATTCAGGTACTGAAACTGCTGCTACGTACGATCCTTCGGTGACGGATTGGGTGCTGGTTTCGGTGCGGACGAATCCTGCTAATCCTTCGACCACTGTCTTTAAAGCCGCGGCTTTGCTCCAAAATGACGGACTTGTTGCGAGTATTCAAGGATGTCCGAGTCGATTAAAAGAATATACTGATTATTATGTAGCCGTAGAGCATCGGAATCACTTACCGATTGTAGCAGCGACACCTACCCTCTTTGTCAACGGAGGGTTTTTCTACGATTTTACCATTAACCAATCATATATTCCTCCAACGCTTCCTGCTGTAGGACAAAAAAGACAAGAAAATCGCTACATGATGTATGCAGGTGATATGGTAAAAGGAACAAGTGCTGAAATCAATGCCAATGACATTTCGAATTGGATTCAGAGTAATGGTTCATTCGGGAGGTATTTGGTAGGTGATGCTAATCTAGATGGAGAAGTAAATGCACTGGATAAGATTGTGTGGACTATCAATAACGGGTTGTTTTCGGGGGTGAAGTTTTAATTTGAACAGACCATGAAGCGTAGTTTTGGGATATTGTTGTTGATAATAGGGCTTGGTAAATTTGCTCACGCGCAGGGAGTTCCCGCGGAGGTACTATATGAGCCTGACGAAGGAGGGTACCCGCAAGGCTATACCCCCAATGCTAAATTAGGAACCTTCGACCTATCTAGTACAGCTGGTAATGAGCCTTTTCGGCATTTATTGAAGCTCTTTGAAGCTCAGAAAGTAGTATGGGATGACGTGACAGATTTTCGAGATTATGGTTTTAAGGCTTTTTTTGGCGGAGTAGGAGAAGGGAAACCAAAAGAGAATCGCTATTCGGACATTAATGAGGGGATTTTTCGGGATGCGTTCACCGTAGATGGAGTAAGCTTTGGCAAAAACCCTGTGTACGTTCCAGATCCCAATCGAGTGCTTTTAGCGCAAGGCAAGAGTTTTCGGTGTTTTAATGCTCCTTTTATGACCGTCACTATCGAAAATATTGATGAGGCAGGAAAGTGGAACCCGTTTTTGTTAACCGCTTATGAACTCGATCGCCGTGCTAAATACGCGGGAGATGGACGAATGGGCTTTTTACGTTGGGATATTGAAACATTTTCGAATTCTGAATGGCTGGCTATTTTGAGGGGGCGACAAGTATGGGAGAACGGGAAATACCGCCACGCGTTGAATGGGGGCACTGATCCTACGTATAGTACGTGGGACGACCAGCAGTTTTTTGACCACGTACAGCATCGTTGGAGTTATGTTTTCACGGAATTGTTTTACAAAACAAAACTATACAGCAACGGCGCGAAAATTTGGCAGTACGGCGCAGGGCCTATCAACCAAATGGATCCCTTTATCTTTCCGCAATTTGATGACAATGGGAACATTCATTCTAACTGGGGTGTACCCAATAATCCCATTTGGAAGCTCAAAAATAAATTTAATAACCGCGCTGTCAATGAAGAACTTAACTACATGGAAGCGTGGGATTTTGTCCAGCAGTTTGCCATGTGGGCGGTTCTTCAGTACGATGCTAACGTCAATTATTGGGTGAATACCGACATCATTCGTTTACGAGAAACGCCCAGAACGACTGTGACCACAGGCGTGCCTACTCGCTACCATATTGTAGATATTGGTGCCGATGCTGCCTCGGGAAATCGCCGAGTACGGGTATCCTTACACGCACAAGACGGTTCATTACGAAACGCCGATAAAACCTACCGCATTACGTTTCAGCACTGGCGGGGTTTTGCCGAAATAGACATTCCTGCGGGGATGAATACCGTAGAATTTACCACTTCTTCACCTGAGTTGGTTTGGCAAACCGATGACCATTTTTTGTTGCTTATTTGGAGTACTATCTACTGCGCGCGTTACCAAGAACCGACCAAATTGGGTTTTTTAAACTGGGAACCTACGCCGCGTACGTACAACTTTAGCCCATATTCATTGGCGACGACCGATATTTTTGAGCAACGTATTTATGACGCCATGATTGGTTTTGCGAACCTCCAGAATTATGGCGTCGTCAACTGGGAGGCCAATACGGTAGGAAAGATAAACCCGATGGTACGCGAGAGTATTATTTTGGCCCAAAAGAAGATAGCACCTTACAAAACCCACATTGAAAATCAATCACTGGTCCATGTAGATGTGAGCATTGACGGTGGACAAACGTGGATAACGGGTGGCTATCCGCAAACACCTTTTGAAGCGCATTACAATGGCTGGTGGATGGGTGGTTATTACCAAAACAATCAGCCTTATCCGATGGTATTTGGGTCGTATAATGCCCAGCAACGAACGTTTTTATTTACCCACCTCGCAGGCCGACTTCCTACGGGAACGTTGGGCTATAAGGTGCGCGTGAAGATTCCGAGTACTGCTACTTCATACACGTTTGATATGTCTTCTACGCGTGAGTTGGGATATAGTATTTTTAAGATTTGAGTGTCGAGTGCAAAGCCGTGTTGAGGGTTGCTCACAACCCGAGCTTACTGCGAAATTGGGTGCTTGTGCTGAGGGTTGCTTACAACCCGAACTTGCTGCGAAATTGGGTGATTTACTTCAAAAGCGTAGCGTCAATTGCTTTCCAATCAATGCCTTTCACAATTTCGCGGGCAAGTTCGACAGGCGCCGTGATGGTAACGACAAGGTTTTCAACCAATTTACCTCCTTTTCTAAACTGAGGTTGGTAGCGCGTATCTTGACCTCTCTGGACTGGCTTGGTGTTCCACCCACCCAACAAAATCACCGTTTCTTGACGTCCCGTCGCTCCTTTTAAATCGGGTTTTAGCAATACTTCAAGCGCGAGGGTAGCGCCTGAGACATTGACAACCAGAGACGACTGTACCATGCGGGCGCTTTCTGTGTCTTGCAGTCGGTAATTTCCGAGGTTCATTTCCACACTGATGGAGTAGGTATCTTGCGCGCGCTGGGCGACGGCTTGCGGGTTTTCGGTGTACATTGTATCGCGGTGAACGTACAGCGAAGGCAAGGTCGAGGAAGCAGGTTTCATCGAATCAATCACGGCTTTTCGGGCCGAGGCGATGTCGGCTCGTTCCATGATGAGGTCGTAACGGTCGGTACAAAGGTGCACAAACCCGCCCCATTCGGAGGTGACTTCCAAAGCTCCTATTGAGTGCTTTTCGTCGAATATTTTCCAACTACCTTGTGGTGTTTTGGCCGTAAATTGCCGTTGAAGTTCCTTCACTACGCGTTCGTACGCCGCGTTTTCTTGCGCGTTAGCGGGACGACACTGAGCGTGAATCCAAAGGGGAAGTGAAAGGAAAAATATACTGAATACGAGTTTCATAGCAGTTGGTTTGTCGGTTATTCAAAGTTACACTAAAAAATTGTTCTGACCTCAAACTTGTGCTTTTTCGCCACAAATCACCCCAACTTGACCACAAACTGTTGCTGACTTGCCTAACACCCCGTTGATTTGCAGCAACAATTAACGCCTAATACAACCATGAAAACATTTTCTTTTTGTACGATTCATTTTGTGAAAGTTACTAGCAAGTGCTGGCAAATTTTGTGCTTTTTTCTACTGATGAGTTGGGCACAAACAACGTTTGCTCAAATCGACTCCGTTGTGATTCCTGACCCCGATGAGTACGAGTGGAACACCCATCTTTATTTGGGAGCACCGTACATCAATTTAAGCTTCAGCAATTTTTCTCAACTTAGAAATTCGCTTAATCAACAGGGAGCTAAGTTTTCTCAACTACAGGACAACTCGCTAGCTTCGTATGGTTTTAGTGTCCAAAAACGACGTGTTAAAGTTGGACTCGACGTGGTGTATGGGCTCGCTAACTCCAAAACCGACAAGAATACGGCCACTAACTCGCGTCTAGGATTTCAAGCATTTAGTGTGACACTTGGATATGGCCTAATTGTGCGGCGTAATCGGCAGTGGTTTGTCAATGTTGGGATTGGTTCTCAGGAGACAAGAGTCAATGTTTATAAAACAGGAACGTCTACGCCCGCCATTTCATTTGGAAGTTTACTGACTACTCCACTGGTAGGGCAGTCGCCGACGTTGTTGCATAAAAACACCTTTCTCGAACTTTCGGTAGAACACATGTTCCGCCCCAAACGCCCCGTTTCATTTAATCCTGTCGTAAAAGTTGGCTATCGATACGGAACAAAAGCCAAAAGTTGGGGAACAGATGCCAATCTATCGTTCCAAAATGCTCCTACGGATAGGCTAAACCAGTTTTTTGTTCAAAGTATTTTTGTGCTTAGTAAAAATCATAAGAAACTGACCCCCGCTCAGAAGGAAGCACGGCGTAAGAGTAGAGAAGCAAATACTTGGGGACTTAATCCGCAATAAAGGCCATGAAAAACGCACTGATGGTTGGATTGTGGATGATGCTTGCCACGACAACCGAAGAACTGAATGAATCGGGCGAACGAGGAACGTTGGTTTTGTACCGAAGAAAGGACTACTTTTCCTCTGATTTTACCCTCAAAATCAATAACCAAGAGGTAAGCCAAAAATTTAGCAACAATGAGTACATACGCGTTGACGTACCCGCTGGAAGGCTAAAAATAGAAACGGAGGGTGGGTTTATTACCCAAAAACAAAACATGGCGTTTAGTGTTTTGCCCAACGAAACCGTGTATCTCAAAGGCATTGTAGATTATGATTACCTTAGCAACGCCTTGTACTTTAAGCGGACAGATGCTGAACAAGCTACCCGCGAAATGTCAAAAACAAAACTGGACGAAACCGCCCTCCGCCGAATCGAATGAAATTTCGCTCGTTTTTTTATAGCCCATGGCTGTTTGGATTTGTAGTTGCCTTGGTTGGAGGCTACATCGGTTGGTTGTTGACCGAAAGCCTCCAGTTACAGTTTGGCGATGAGGAGCAAGGGGTAGGCGGTTTTTTTAGGTTTTTGTTGAGTTATGTATTATTGGTTGTGCTGGTTTTGTCATTGAGTTGGCTCAATTTTCGTGGTCCTTTTCGTTGGTGGTTGCTTTCGGATAAAAAATGGACGTATTGGACGTGGCTGGTACTGCTGACATGGCTGACATTTGAAGGATTACAGTTTCGGCAAGGCTATGAACAAGAGTTTGTGGATGAAAATGTACTCGTTACCCTGGTATTTGTAGGGGTTGTGATTGGTTTTGGGTACGTGGCCGATGCGTTTCGAGTTCGACGCGAACAGTTGGTACTTCAACAGCAAAAAACGGAGGCAGAACTGCGGGCGTTAAAATCGCAAATCAATCCCCATTTTTTATTCAATGCCCTCAATACGATTTACAACGAAGCGGATGCTGCCCAAAATGATAAAGTATCGGAGTTGGTGCAGCAACTGGCAGGTATCATGCGCTTTACCTTGCAAGAAACCCAAAAAGACTTTACGAGTGTCGAACGAGAAATCGAATTTTTAGAAAAATACCTAGCGCTTCAGCAAGCACGGCTACCCAAGCGAAAGGAGTTGCGGATAAATGTGGCGATTGAATACGACGGGCAACCTGCGCGCATTGCCCCGTTGTTGTTGATTCCCTTTGTGGAAAATGCGTTTCAGTACGGCATTAGTTTGCAGCAAGATAGTTTTATTGAACTAAAGCTAGTGATTGAGGGAGGGCAGTTGTCGTTTCAGGTTCGAAATAGCATTTCGCCTCAAGCAGCGCAGAAACAAGGACACGGAACAGGAATTAAAAACGTACAGCAGCGTTTAGAACTGATTTATCCGAATCGTTATCAACTATCTGTAGCGACTAGCGAAGGTATATTTGATGTTTTGTTAGGGATAAAGCTTAAAATATCAGATTAAACGCACTTTAAAAAAATAGCCTCAGAGAGGCGAAATCTTAGTAGAAAAAGGCAAACAAAGCCCCCAAAAGCCCCATCGGGGTGACATCTTTCATCGAACGTCGGCCGCCTGATGGCGCTTTGTTTCAGGGCTGATTTATTCTTACTACTAAGAGGTAGCTATCCTCTGGAGCAATAAATTAATGCGTTCAACCTAGAGTATATGTAGGTGAGTGAAATAAAGCCAAAATTTTTGTAAATTTGTTTATGAGTCAAAACAGAACAAACGTCATGGAAACAAATCAAAAGCCTCTTACTCCTGAAGAACGTCAAGCCAACATTGATCGCTTTATCAAACGTTGGAAAGAAGAGCGTGCAAAAGCGGATGCGGAATTTGAAGCACGCGTCAATTCCCCCGCGTATCAGGAAATGTTAAAAGAGTTAAGAAAAAAAAATGCAGCGAGAGGAATTGTCATCCCAGAACCAAAAGTATGATTTTGAGTTTTTGAGTGGAGAAGAAAATACGTACTCTTTTCAAACGCGAAATGAGTTTGTGTATGAAGTGCTTTTCCGACCGACCCCCTATCTTTTCGGGGATACGTCATTGTATGCCAACTTCGTGTATGAACTAATCATCCGAGTAGCACGGAATAATTCCTCAAAACAAAGTCCACCTTTTGATCCGTTGGTAGCTCCTACCATTGCCGAAATATTTACGGATTTCTACATTAAAGCTCCACTGACGATTGCCATTTATATTTGCGATTCTTCAGACAACCGTCAGTTTGTTCGTCAGGCAAAATTTAATCGCTGGTTTGAGTATTTTGATAAAGACGACTTTACGAAATTGGACGATGTCATTCGGGATTCGGAAGGGAATAGGTATCCCGTTTCTTTAATTCTCAAGTACAATAATCCGCACCGTAAAGCGATTTTTCTTGCATTTTTGGAATTGATAGAAGGCTACAACCACGAGAAATAAAATGATTGCTATTGCTCTTGACGACGAACCAGCCGCTTTACAAGTTTTGCGGCGTCATGCGGAAAAAGTGCCTTTTGTGGAACTCAAACAGACGTTTGAAAGTGCGGCGGAAGCATTGAGATTTTTGCACCAAAACCCCGTCGATTTGCTGTTTTTGGACGTACAAATGCCCGATATGTTGGGAACTGATTTTGCTCGACTCCTAAAAAATACCTCAACCCAAGTAGTTTTTGTCACAGCTTACGCCGACTACGCCGTCGAAGGGTTTGAACTGCAAGCCCTTGATTATCTGCTCAAACCCGTAGAGTTTGGGCGTTTTCTTCAGGCGTGTAATCGGGCGTTGGGGCAGCAAGCCAAGCAAATTGGCGAAGCATCAAGTTTGTTTGTAAAAGATGGGTACGATTGGGTACGTGTCCATCTTGACGAAATATTGTACATCCAATCAGACACCAACTTGCTTTTTATTCACGAGCGTACCCGCAAAGTAACGACTCGCATGACCCTCAACGAAATGATGGGGCAACTGCCCTCTGACAAGTTTTTACGGATTCACAAATCCTACATTGTGGCGTTGAAAGCCATTCAAAAACTCGAACGCCATCAAGTGACTGTTGGAAGCGTCGCCATCCCCTTGGCAGGAACCTACAAAACTGAACTAGAGGAACGGCTATTGAGGTGAAGTTATTTGTTGATTACTAAAATGCCTTTTGGGAGAGTATCGGTAATTAGTAACTCTTTAATTTGGCGTAAAAAAGCCATTAATGACTCATAAGAATTATCTTTCGTGTCTGCTACAATGACTGTGATTGGGTATTTGTCAAAATTTTGTTGATACGCAAGGTTTTTGTCCACCGTCAGTAAAATATCAATACCTTCGATTAGCATCAAAGCTAATAGCTGTCCATTTTTCTTTCCATTCCAGCCCCTTTCTGGGACAGTTGTCACGTCAAATGAGGTAAGGCGATATTTTAATTTTTTTGGAATATTTTCGTCAAGCAGCACTTTCATAAAAATGGCGTAGCATTTGTTCCGAAGAGAATGTTTGTTGCACTATTTCAAGTAAGGCTACAGCATATTCATGTCTAACTGAGGGAAAGTCTTCAAGGAATTCTTCCAACGAAACCCCCTTTTCTAAATGAACAAATAAGGACCAGACGGGTACACGGGAGCCTGCAAAAACGGGGGTTCCGCTTAAAATTTCAGGGTCTATAGTGATGATTTCGCTGATTTTCATAGTCTTTGGATAAGAGAATTGATGCAATTTACACAAAGCTTATGAAAAAAGTTACTGTTTCAGTGCCTTCTGATAGGTTGCCAAGCAGCGCTCACGGGCGGCGGCATGATCCACAATCGGTTTGGGATAGTCAAAGCTGTTTATTTCGGGAACCCATTTTTTGATATAAACCAGTTGGGGGTCGAATTTCTGCGTTTGAGACGTAGGGTTAAAGATTCTGAAATAAGGAGCAGCATCTGTCCCTGACCCCGAAGCCCATTGCCAACCGCCGTTGTTGGCCGAAAGGTCAAAATCAAGCAGTTTTTGGGCAAAATACGCTTCGCCCCAGCGCCAGTCGATGAGCAAGTGTTTGGTCAAAAAACTAGCCACCACCATCCTGACGCGGTTGTGCATGAAACCCGTCGCGTTGAGTTCGCGCATTCCTGCATCCACAATCGGATAACCCGTACGGCCTTCGCACCATTTTTTAAATTGCGCTTCGTCGTTTCGCCATTCGATGCGGTCATAATCCGCCCGAAACGCTTTACCTTCACCTACGTGCGGAAAATGCCAGAGAATTTGCATGTAGAAATCCCGCCAAATGAGTTCATTCAGAAACGTTTCGCTGAGGTCTTTGGTGTGGCGTGCCAGTTCGCGAATTGAAATCGTCCCAAAGCGTAAATGTACACTCAAGCGCGAAGTACCTTGAATCGAAGGAGTATCGCGTCGTTCTTTGTAGTTTTTAACCAATTCATCCCGCACCGTTTTCGCGGGAAAAGGTTGTCCTACGACCTCAAAACCAATTTCAGCTAAACTAGGAAGTGAAAGCGGAGAGGCCTTATAAAAATGCTGAAAGTAAGTTTCTGCCGGATAGGGTTTTAAATAAAACGGATTTAGCTTTTCTTTCCACTTGCGGCTGTAAGGAGTAAACACCGTGTAGGGTGTTCCTGCCCCGCTCAGTACTTCGTTTTTCTCAAAAATACACTGGTCTTTGTAGGTATAAAAAGCAATTCCGTGGGCATTGAGCCATTCGCCGATAGCTCTGTCGCGACGAATCGCAGTGGGTTCGTAGTCATGGTTGGTATAAACTTCGGCTACGTTGTAGGTGCGGGTGAGTTCTTCCCAGCAAGCCGTCGATGAACCGTGTTTTACCACCAACGTTGTACCCATTTGAGTCAACTGAGCCTGTAATTCTTGCAACGCGAGGTGAATGAACTCCACTCGTCGGTCACGTTTGTCTTCGAGCTTGTCTAAGATGTCGGTATCAAAAAGAAAAACAGGAAGAACAGGATTGCCCGACTTGAGGGCGTGGTACAAAGCAGCATTGTCGTGCAGGCGCAAATCGCGGCGAAACCAAAACAACGTAATCGGTTGACTCATAAAAAAAGCGTAGTGTTTTGAAAACAACTACGCTTAGGGAAAGATTGTTTTTTTGTAAAAGTAAAGTCGGAGACTTTAGCCCGTTTTCGCCCCGAGTTTAACTCGGGGCGAGCTGCGTGTTATTTCACTTTCTTGCGACGCTCGTACATTTCACGCCAAGTGGTGAGGACAATGCCTTCTTTGTCTAGAAAAGTTTTTAATTCAGGGTCGAGCATGGCCCAAAAATCGCCATAACGTGTAGGCCAAGAATCGGTGATTTCTTTGAAGTTATCGCTCGGCGCTGCGCAGTGCATAATTACCATGGTGATGCCAGGCTTGGCTTCTTTTAGGAGCTCGATGTACTTCTGGGTTTTCATTTTACGCAAATTTTCTTCCGTATTGGGAGTGCCCGCGGGTAATTTCCAACCGTAGGTGTCAGCAAACAAGTCGTCCAATACAGGTAAGCCAGCGCCCCATAGCATTTTACCTACTTGCTGAAATTGCTGAATTTCTTGCGCTGGGCTGTTGCGCTCTTTCGCGATGAGAGTAGCATGACCGCCAGGCAACATGACAGGAATTTTTTCTTGAATACCTACTTTGACATAGCGCTCCGTAAAAGCAGGAGAACCAAACAACGTCCCCATGTGGGAGTCGATGTGCGAAGGTTCGACACCAAAACTCCGAAAACGCGCAATTTGTGCCCGAATTTCAGTTTCTACTTCATCGGCGGAAGCGTGTTTTACGACATCTCCAACGTTCGACCACATTGCCCCTTCTTTATCAACTAACCCAGGCACTTTTTCTCGCCCCGAAATCGGAAACCAACGGTAGCCTTTCCACTCCGAGGTCAGCGTGAGGTGAACGCCCGCATCGGTCGTTGGGTGTTGTTGGAGGTATTTCATGTAGGCAGGTACCCATCCACAAGGCATCATCACACTGGTAGAGTTGGCCACCCCTTTTTCCATCGCAATGATGGTGCCTTGGTTGGCTTCGTACGACATACCTGCGTCATCGATGTGGAATAAAATGATTTTTTTGCCTTTGGGGTAGCCCAATTTCTCGGCATACGTTTCTTGGGCTTGGCTAGGGCGGTAGAGGAAAGAAATAAGCGCAGCAACAAAAAAAAGCTGTTTCATGGACTCGCAACGGTTATATTTGTTTGTATAAAGTCTTGCAAAGGTAAACCATACCCAATCAAGCCTTGGAGGGAAGTCCTTCTACTTACTTAACATTCAGATGAAAAGACTATTACGCAAGTCAGTTTTTGGTTTAGGAGGCCTGTTGTTGGCAGGTACGGCACTTACGTACGCCCCGCCTTTGGTACATATTCGTAATTATGTAGAGCGGGGAGCGGTCGATATTTTGGATTATAAAAAACATCCCGTTCGGCAGGTGTTGGCGTCGGCGCGACCCGAACCTTGGCCGCTGGATTCCAATTTTAACAAAGCCAAGATTTCTCAAAACCTCATTGATACCCTCGAAAAATACGAAACTACGGCTTTTTTGGTCTTTAAAGACGGCAAACTCAAATACGAGCATTACTGGGAAGGTTACGATACCAAAACGCTAAGTCAGTCGTTTTCGGCGGCTAAAAGTGTCATTTCAATGCTCGTAGGGATTGCGCTCAACGAAAACAAAATCAAAAGCTTGGATGAGCCTATTTCGCATTATATAGGTTCATTTTCGGAGGGAGAAAAAAAGAAAATCACGATTCGGCACTGCCTGACGATGAGCTCGGGGCTCGATTGGCACGAAAAAGACCGTGGCGTATTTAGCAACAATGCCTATGGCTACTACGGCGAAGATATTGCCAAAGTTATCGACAATCTCACCGTAGAAAAGCCCGTTGGAAAAGAGTTTGAATACCGCAGTGGCGATACCCAAATCTTGGGTTTGGTGTTAGAAAAAGCCTATAATAAGAAAATCTCGGACTTGGTCTCTGAAAAAATCTTTCAGCGGATTGGTTCCGAAACGGATGCCCTCTGGATGTTGGACAAAGCCAAGGGCCGCGAAAAAGCGTTTTGTTGTTTTGCCCCTACCGCCCGCGACTATGCCCGTTTTGGTCACTTAATGCTCTGGAAAGGAGCATGGGGGCAACAGCGGATTGTGTCCGAAAAGTACATGAATCAGGCACTTAGCCCTGCTACAAACTTGCTTGACCCCAAAACAAACGCCCCGCTTCAGGTGTATGGATTTCAGTTTTGGATGCAGCCTTATAAAAACCTCCAAACGGTGAGTATGCGTGGGTTGTTGGGGCAATTAGTTTGGGCGATTCCTTCGGAGAATGCGGTGGTGGTACGTCTAGGTCATAAAGAGTCACCCGAAAAAGTAGGTCCTTATTTTCGTCAAGACTCAGAAGCGTATTTAGCAGCGGCGTTGGAGGTGCTTCACCAATGAGGTAGCGTTTTAATGCCATTTATCCTACCAAATCACCAAACATCCACAAGTTAGTTGAATATTCGGGCGTATTGACTGTAATTTTCGATATAATCTTATACCTAAATTATGTCTCACATTCTCGAAGCGCATGACATAGTCAAGCAATATGCTACCCATCGCGCCCTCGACGGCGTTAGTCTTAGTGTTCCTAAAGGATGTATTTTTGGGTTACTTGGCCCCAACGGAGCTGGAAAAACTTCGTTGATTCGCATCATTACACAAATTACTGCCCCCGACGAAGGCTATGTGTTGTTTGATGGACAGCGACTTAACCCCAATCATATCCAAGAGATTGGTTACTTACCCGAAGAGCGAGGGTTGTACAAAAAAATGAAGGTAGGGGAGCAATTGCTCTACCTGGCGCAGCTCAAAGGGCTGTCGGAGCGCGAAGCCATGGATAAACTCAAAGTTTGGGTCAAAAAGTTTGACATCAAAACGTGGTGGACTAAAAGCATCGAAGATCTCTCCAAGGGAATGCAGCAAAAGGTGCAGTTTGTGGCTACGGTAATGCACGAGCCTAAACTGATTATTCTTGACGAACCTTTTTCGGGTTTTGACCCCATCAATGCGAACCTTATCAAGGACGAAATTATTGAACTTCGGGAGCGAGGCACCACCATCATTTTTTCGACGCACCGAATGGAATCCGTTGAAGAGCTTTGCGACCACATCGCACTCGTCAACAAGTCGCGGATTATTTTGAATGGGAGCAAAAAGGACATCAAAAATCAGTTTAAAGAAAATAGCTACTCCGTTCGTTATCACGGTTCATTGGGTGAGCTATCTCCTGATTTTGAATTGATTACTACAAAAGATACGGGAGACGGCGTACACCAAGCCACGATTCGGATTGTAGAAGATGCCACGGTAAATAAGTTGGTGGCAAACCTTATCAATCAGGTCGAACTGGTTTCTTTCCACGAAAATATCCCATCGTTCAACGACATTTTTATCAAGGCCGTAGGCAGTGATGTACCCGACGAATCGAAATGATAGTGAGTATCAGTTAACCGAAAGACTATGAAAAATATTTTCCTTGTTCTCAAGCGCGAATACCTCGTACGGGTACGCAAAAAGTCATTCATCGTAATGACGTTTCTAACGCCTATTTTGATTGCTGCTTTCTACGGAATTATCGTTTGGGCGGCAGTGGGCTCTTTCAAAAGCGAACACAAAACGATTCAGGTAATCGACGAAAGTGGGTTGTTTAAAGATAAATTTAAGAGCGATAAAAACACCACGTTTGAGCTTATCAGCGGCCCCGTAGCCACGGTACAGAAACAGCTAAAGGGCAAAGAAGACAACTTACTCGTCCATATTCCTGCTGACATTATGAGCCGTCCAAATGGCTTGCAGATTTATGCCGAAAAGAACATTGGTCCGATGCTCAAAAACCGCATCGAAAAAGTAGTTCAGCAAGGGTTGAGAAACATCAAGTTGTCAAAAGCAGGAATCACTCAGCAAGTGATTGAGGATGCGAATCAAGACGTTGATGCTCAGACTTATAGCCTCGACGATGAAGGTAAGTCGCAGTCGAGCAGTACCATGGCCGCGTATGTGGCGGGCTATGCGGCGGCATTTTTGTTGTATATCTTTATTTTGGTCTATGGTGCGGGAGTAATGCAAGGGGTAATGGAAGAAAAATCAAATCGTATCATCGAGGTGATTATTTCGTCGGTAAAGCCTTTTCACTTGATGTTGGGTAAAATTTTGGGCGTGGCGGCTGTGGGACTTACCCAGTTTGTGTTGTGGGGAGTGCTTACGTTTGGCGTATCGAGCGCTACTCAAACGCTCTTTGGCTTCAATCGCTTTACGGCTACGGAGGAGGTGATGAAAAAACAAGCCGAGCAAGCCGATCCCGAGGTGAAAAAGGAGATGGAGAAGCAGCAAAACAATACCTTGCAGACAATCGAAAATTTCTCAAAATCAGCCCAGTCGCTGCCTCTTGCCAAAATTTTCTTCTGTTTCTTATTTTACTTTTTAGGGGGCTATTTGTTGTATAGCTCGTTGTACGCGGCGATTGGAGCCTCGGTCGAAAACCAACAGGAAGCGGGGCAGTTCACTTTCCCTATCATGCTTCCCATTATTGCGGCCATTGTTTTTGCCCAATTGGCCATCAATCAGCCCGATGGTTCGCTGGCTTTCTGGACGTCTATGATTCCGTTTACGTCGCCTGTGGTGATGATGGCGCGGATTCCGTTTGGCGTACCTGCGTGGGAAATAGCCCTTTCGATGGCGCTGCTCGTGCTTGGATTCGTCGGTACAACTTGGATTGCCGCGCGGATTTATCGTATCGGTATTTTGATGTACGGTAAAAAGGTGAATTACAAAGAGTTGTCTAAATGGTTGTTTTACAAAGGATAAATAATTAGCCAATCCAGAGGCTGTCTCAAAACTAACAGGTCACAAAATATTCTTTGGTTTTAACCTCATCCCAACCCTTCCGCTCGGGCGGCCCCGTCCTTTCTGGAGAAGGGCTCTAAAAGTCCCCATCTCCAGAAAGGAGAGGGGGATTTAGGGGACGGTCGGCCGCTGCCGTGAGGTTGAATAGGTGCCGAAGATAATTTGGTTACAAAAACTTTTGAGACAGCCTCTTTTTGTCCCCAAAATGTATGGAATCAAAAGAAAAAGTACAAGAAAAAACAGCGACTTCCTCGCCCAAAAAGTCAGCACTGAGAGAGTGGGTTGATTCGGTAGTGTTTGCGGTAGTAGCGGCGACCTTCATTCGGTGGTTGTTTTTTACGCCTTTTACCATTCCGTCGTCGTCAATGGAGAAAACACTTCTCGTGGGTGATTTCTTGTTTGTGAGTAACCTGCATTACGGCGCTCGTACGCCCGTGACACCGTTGCAAATTCCGCTGACGCATCAAACCATTTGGGGAACATCTATTCCTTCTTTTTCGACCTTGATTCAGCTGCCGATGTATCGTTTGCCAGGTTTTACGCACATCAAACGCAACGACGTGGTGGTGTTCAACTATCCAGGTGATGCCGACGAACCGTTTGAAGACGTATCGATTGGGAATGGAGGTTATAAAGACTTTCCTGTCGATTTGAGAAATAACTTTATCAAGCGCTGCGTGGCTGTAAGTGGTGATATTCTTGAGATTAAAAATGCGGAAGTATATATCAATGGAGAAAAAGCTCCCGTGCCTCCGCGTGCCGAGCTTTATTACCGAATGGAGTCTTCGGACGTGTTGGATGACCGTTTTTTTGACAAAGAAAATATTCAAGATTATAGCGCACTTCCTCCTGATTCGTCACGAACTGGAATTAACCGCTATCAAATAAGAACGACGCCCGAAATCGTTGAAACTCTGAAAAAATACGATTTTGTACGTTCGATTCAGCAAATAGCTCGCTACAATGCTAGTGTTTCAGAACCAGGCATTTACCCAGCGGCTTTGGCTCAAAACCAAGAATTTTATGGGCCTATTCAGATTCCTAAAAAAGGCTTGACGATTACGCTTGATTCGGTCAACATCGCCAAATACGGACACGTTATCAAGTATTTTGACCACAATGATGCCGAAAAAGTGAATGTCACAAAGACGCAAATTACCATCGACGGCAAGCCACTGACGCAATATACTTTTAAGCAGGACTACTTTTTTATGATGGGTGACAATCGCTATGAATCGGCCGACTCACGTTTTTGGGGATTTGTTCCTGAAGACCACATTGTGGGTAAGGCGCTTTTTACGTGGATGTCGATTGATCCTAATCCTAAATCATTTATTCACAAAATCCGTTGGAATCGCCTATTTCGCTTGATTGAATAGGTTCGTTAAAGGTATGAAACGTTGGTTATTGTTCTTATTGTTGGGTGGGACGTTGGTTGCTAAAGCGCAACAAAACGCGTATTTGTTTTCGTATTTCGTAAAAAATGGGGAAGATGGTCTTCACTTTGCTTACAGTACCGACGGGCTTCACTGGAAAGCAGTGAAAGGAGGGAATTCTTTTTTGAAACCTACCGTCGGAAAGGATAAACTGATGCGCGACCCGTGTATTTACCAAGATAAAAAAGGAACCTTCCACATGGTTTGGACGAGCGGGTGGTGGGACAAAATCATCGGTTATGCTTCTTCCAACGATTTGGTAAATTGGTCGGAACAGCGGGCTATTTCGGTGATGGAGCATGAACCTACGGCTAAAAATAGCTGGGCACCCGAGATTGCTTACGATGACAAAACGAAACAGTTTTTAGTATTTTGGGCAACCACCATTCCTGGCCGCCATACCGACGTAGCCGATTCGGAGCGCGAAAAAGGCTTGAACCACCGTATGTACTACGTTACAACCAAGGATTTTAAGACATTCAGCGAAACAAAGCTGTTTTTTAATCCTGATTTCAGCGTCATTGATGCGACCATCTTGAAGCGAGGTAAAAACTACGTGATGTTTCTGAAAAATGAAAACCCCAATCCGCCCGAAAAAAACATCCGTATCACCGAAGCGAAAAGCGCGCTGGGGCCATTTCCTACAAAAGTGTCTGAACCTATCACGGGGAAATACTGGGCCGAAGGACCTACCGCGATTGAGGTGGGAGAGTATGTGTACGTGTATTTTGATAAATATACCCAGCACAAATACGGAGCAGTACGTTCAAAAGACCTGAAAACATGGGAAGACGTGTCGGAGCAGGTAACATTTCCTGAAGGTATTCGTCACGGAACAGCCTTCAAAGTGCCGATGACGCTGCTGGAAGCTTTACAGAAATAGAAGAGAAAAAGACCTGCCAAGTTTCAAAAACTTGGCAGGTCTGCCTACAAAATAGGGGAGGTTGTAAGCAACCTCCTCACAAAAATCTCTACTTAATCATCTCAAATCCACAGTAAGGTACTAAAGCCTTCGGAATACGGATTCCTTCTGGCGTTTGGTTGTTTTCGAGCAGGGCAGCCAAAATACGTGGCAATGCCAATGCCGACCCGTTGAGGGTATGTAATAACTGCGTTTTTCCGTCGGTTTTATAACGTAACTTGAGGCGATTGGCTTGGTAGGTTTCAAAGTTAGATACCGAGCTACATTCCAACCAACGGCCTTGCGCACCTGACCATACTTCAAAATCGTAGGTAAGAGCCGACGTAAAGCCCATATCGCCACCGCACAAACGAATGATACGGAATGGCAATTCCAACGCTTGAAGCAATCCTTTTACGTGCTCGGCCATTTCGTCGAGGGCTTGGTATGATTCCTCTGGTTTGCGTACTTGCACAATTTCTACTTTATCAAACTGGTGAAGGCGATTAAGCCCACGTACGTGCGCGCCCCAGCTACCCGCCTCGCGGCGGAAACAAGGGGTGTATCCCGCGTTTTTGATAGGTAACTCACTTTCAGCTACGATAACATCACGGTACATGTTTGTGATAGGTACTTCAGCAGTTGGGATGAGGTATAAGTCATCGGCCGTTGCGTGGTACATTTGTCCTTCTTTGTCGGGCAATTGACCCGTACCAAAACCCGATTCAGCATTGATTAGAATAGGGGGTTGTACTTCCATATAACCTGCTTCAACGGCTTTGTCCAAAAAGAACTGAATCATCGCCCGCTGAATACGCGCTCCTTGTCCTTTGTAAACAGGGAAACCTGCGCCTGTGATTTTGGTGCCCAGTTTGAAATCAATAATGTCGTACTGCTCAATCAAGTCCCAGTGAGGCTTGGCGGTTTCGGGTAGCGTAGGTTTCTCTCCCCAAAGATATACTTCTACGTTTTCTTCGGGCGTACGGCCAGGAGGGACGCTTTCGTGGGGAAGGTTGGGGAGTAATACCAACGTCGCTTGAAGTTGCTCTTCGACTTCTTTCAGACTTTCTTCCAGCGATTTTGCGCGAATCTTCAGGGTGGATGTTTGAGCTTTAGCCGCTTCGGCTTCTTCTTTCCTCCCTTCCTTCATCAATTGACCGATTTGCTTGGCTAAGGCGTTGGATTGTGCCAACGTAGCGTCCAACTCACTTTGCGTATCACGACGCTGTTTGTCCAAGCCTAAAATAGTGTCCACCGCTTCGGTAGCACCTTTAAAATACTTGCGTTCCAACCCTGTAATGGTTAGTTCGCGGTTTTCGCGGATGAAGTTAATCTGTAGCATTACAAAATAGATATAGTTTTTCAGGGCTAAAGCCCTTGTGTTATTTACTTCGTATTACCCCAGCCTAAAGGCGTGGGGTTAAAAGAGAATCGTTCATATCCTTTCGCATTTCTATCCTTGAACCCCATGCCTTTAGGCTGGGGTATGAGCTATGTTGCCACTGCTAAAAGGGCTTTAGCCCTGACTTTGTTAGCCTCTATTGTGCATTGAAGATAGTCTTCATCGCATCTTCGTAATAGAAGAGGCGCTCATTGAGGACATTGAGGGCTTCGGCTTTGTCTTTTGACCATACCAAAATCGAAAGGTTGTGTTCTGACGCTCCGTACGAAATCATTCGGATTGGAATGTGTTTCATGGCTTCGAATACTTTCAACGCAATCCCTTCTTTGTCGGCTTTGAAGTCACCTACGATACAGATAATCGACAAGTCGCGGTCGTGTTCTTCTAAGTCGGCGATTTCGCTCAACTCGGCCGTGATTTCGCTCAAGTGCGTATCGTTGTCGATAGTGACTGAAACCGATACCTCCGACGTCGTAATCATATCCACAGGCGTCTTATATTTCTCGAAAATCTCAAATACACGACGCAAGAAACCGTACGCATTCAGCATACGAGTCGAGTGAATATAAATGGCGGTCAGGCCGTCTTTCGCCGCAATTGCTTTGATTTCGCGGTCGGTCGTAGTGGTAGCAATCAGCGTACCAAAGGCTTCGGGCTCCATCGTATTTTTCAAACGAACGGGTACTCCGCGCAATTTGGCGGGGGTAATGGTGCTTGGGTGCAAAATTTTTGCCCCGAAATAAGCCAACTCAGCCGCTTCTTCAAACGTCAATTCGCGGATGGGGAACGTGCGTTTTACAATGCGTGGGTCGTTATTGTGCATTCCGTCGATGTCGGTCCAAATCTGGATTTCTTCCGCACGAATCGCTCCCCCAATCAACGAGGCAGTATAATCAGAACCACCGCGCTTGAGGTTGTCAACTTCACCACGAGGGTTGCGGCAAATAAACCCTTGGGTAACGATGATTTGTTTTTCTGGATGATGGCCGAGCATATCGCTCAACAATTTCTCAATAGTTTCCAATTCAGGCTCGCCATCGTGGTCAATACGCATAAAATCCAAAGCGGGCAATAACACAGAGCTTTCGCCTACTTCTTCCAAATACGCTTGGAACATTTGCGTACTCATAATTTCCCCTTGAGCCACCAATTCTTTGTCTTGTTTAAGGCCAAAAGGACGGCTTTTTAACACAGAACGAATGAAGTTAAACTCATTGTCAACGACCGCCTGGCCTTTTTGGAGTCCTGCTTCGGTGCTATATAATTCTTTGATAAATGCGTCGTAGTGCGCTTTCAAAGCGTCTATTTTCTCTTGTACTTCGGCTTCGTTGTTTGCCTTGGCCGAGTCGCCCATCGAAATCAACGCGTTGGTGGTTCCCGAAAGCGCCGATAATACTACGATTTTGCGGCCGCTATCTGCCGTCACTAGATTTCTGATTGAGTGCATCCGTTCGGGTTTTCCTACCGACGTACCGCCAAATTTCCAAACTTGCATTTTGTTACTGAATTATTATTGGTGAGTTGTGTTTGAATCAAATCTGATTTAGTGGGTGTTGGGCTGGCGTTTAAACATTCCCCAAAGCGCAATCCCTACCCAAATGATATTGACCATTGCAGATGGAATAGCGCCATAGGTAAGGGTATTGACAATGAGAAAAGCACTTCCCACCAAATTGGCCCACAAATAAGCCTTGGTCGTGGCATGTAACCTACCGCTGATATTGAGTGCATACGCGCCCACTACCAGCACTGAACCTATCCAGCCGAGGATATCTATGATAAGACGTTCTGACATTTTTGAAATTTTCCGCAAAATTACACGATAAATCGGTACTATCTCGCGCCTACTACCAATACTTGAAAATTGTCGTGATAATCTTGTAACCAGCTAATATAACCCCTTTTACGGTTCCTGATACTTTCGATACACCAATACGCCTTCGATACTTCACGGCAACCTCTGTGCTTTTGAGACGTTGTTTTGCGGCTTTTATCTGCATTTCTACTGTCCATCCGTAATTTTTGTCTTGCATATTTAGGGCTAGCAGTTGCGGCCATTTGATAGCGCGGAATGGCCCTAAGTCAGTGTAATGTACATTGTAGAGGTGTTTAATCAAGAAAGTGGCCAGCCAATTGCCAAAAATTTGGGGAGGAGTCATAGAGCCGCGTTCTCGTTGTCCCAGTGCTCGAGAGCCAATTACCATGTCGTAGCCTTGGTCGGTAATGGGGTGTACTAATTTGGGTAGCTCCTCTGGATAATCGGAGTGGTCGCCGTCCAAAAACACAATAATATCGGGAGCGACATCAAGCGACTCGACATATTCCATCGCCCGTAAGCACGCACGGCCATAGCCCGAGATGGGCTCATACACTACCGTGGCGCCCGCTTCCTGGGCACGGAGCGCGGTTTGGTCGGTTGAGCGGTTGTTGGCAACCACCACTTCTCGTACCGAACTTTTGGGGATTTCGGCAATTACTTTGCCAATGGCCGCTTCTTCGTTGTAAGCAGGAATAATGACAATAATGTTCAAAAGATTACAATTTGCAGTGAGGAGTTTGCAAAGATAGGGAAACTTTACCGCGATATGTTTGGTTTAGGGAGATAGACTTAAGCCGCTATTTTTCTCAACTCATGCACTGTCAACCCTTACCACTGGCATCCACAGGGGCATTTCCCCCACTTTTTTTAGATTATATCTCCCAAAAAGACCAGTTGTCACCATTTTACGGTTTATTTCCTGTTCTTGAAAACTTTGAAAAACAACTACAACAAAAGTCAGCGTTTAGCCCACAGCACCGCCAAGTACTGGTACAATCGCTTGAACGTCAGTATGCTCATTTGAGCCATAAGCCCGATTTCTCAAGCCTACTGCAAGAAAATACGTTTACCGTCACAACGGGACATCAGCTCAATATTTTTACTGGGCCGTTGTACGTCATCTATAAGATTGTAACGACCATCAATCTCGCACGTCAGCTGAAGGAAGCCTATCCTGCTTATAATTTTGTGCCAGTGTATTGGATGGCGACCGAAGATCATGATTTTGACGAAATCAGCTATTTTAATCTTTTTGGTAAAAAATATACGTGGCAAACCCAGCAAAAAGGAGCCGTTGGGCGCATGAATCCGAGAGAGTTGGGCGAAGCGTTGAAAATTCTGCCTGAGCGTTTACCCATTTTTGAAAAGGCGTACTTACGTCACGACAACCTCGCCGATGCCGTACGATGCTATATGCACGATTTGTTTGGCAAGGACGGTTTGGTATGCCTAGATGGCGATGATGCGGCACTAAAACGCTTGTTTTTGCCTGTTATCGAAGACGAACTCAAAAACTCAAAGGCGTTTGATTTGGTGAAAAACACCACAGAAGCGATCGAAAGTTTGGGCTACCATACCCAAATTAGCCCGCGTGAAATCAACTTCTTCTATTTGGCGGATGGGCTGCGCGAGCGGATTGTGAAAGAAGGCGACGCATACAAAGCCCTTAATACCGATATTTCGTTTTCGGAAGCGGAAATTTTGGCTTTGGCCAAGGAGCACCCAGAGCAATTTAGTCCCAACGTAGTACTACGTCCGTTGTACCAAGAAATCATTTTACCCAACTTGGCTTACATTGGCGGACCGTCAGAAGTGCCGTATTGGATGCAATTGAAAGGGGTATTTGACTATTATCAGGTACCGTTTCCGTTTTTGCTGCCTCGTAATTTTGCTTTGTATGTGAACGCAGCTAGCCAAAAACGCGCGGAAAAACTAGGCGTTACGGTCGAAAGTTTGTTTTGGGATGATGTACGTTTACGCAAATCGTTTGTGGAAAAAACCTCTACGGTATCGTTAGAACTAACGCAAGAAAAACAAGCTATTGAGCAGGTATTCAATGAAATATTGCGCAAAGCCGTTGCTATTGATAAAACATTGGAAGGAGCAGTAAATGCCGAAAAGGTAAAAATGCTTAACGCGCTTGATAATGTAGAAAAACGCCTTCAAAAAGCTGAAGAGCGAAATTATGAAACAGAAGTAAATCAATTGCTGGGCTTAAAAGCGAAGTTATTCCCAAGCGGAGGCTTGCAGGAGCGCAGCGAAAATTTTCTGAATTTTTATCTCAACGACAGTACGTTTATTGAGAAGTTGTTGGCGCATTTCAAGCCGTTAGATTTTCGATTTAATATCCTAACGGAAGACGCAGAATAAGGAGAGAGCTTTGTCAAAGTCCTAAAACTTTGACAAAGCTTAAAGCTAATCCCTATTCGTAGATTGCTTCCTTGCCAAATTTTTTCACTAACAAATAGTAAACTACCACGCGAAGTTTACGGTTTACGCCTTTGAGCGTAGCCATCGTTTCGGCAATAGCAGCATCGAGTTCAGGGCCATCCGCCAAGCCCAATTTTCCAATCAAGAAGTTTGTTTTTACGCGCTCAAGCTCTTCGGGGTCAGAGGCAGCAACCAATGAAGAGTCTAGGTTGTAAATAGAGGGGCCTAAGCCTTTGGCTACAGCTGAGACAAGCGCTTCGTCAGCCGCTACACCCACGCCCGTAAGTTGCTCGATAGATTTCTCTACTACTTCGGCAAATGCACTCATGGTAATAAAGTCTTTTTGTGGTTAAATTGAATTAGGATACGCAAATGAATCGAATAATCGGAAAAAGCTTTGAAAAGTACAACTATTTAGTGCCTTTTTTTGATTCTTTTGTAGACATTCCAGCACTGCAACACTTCATAGGTGAGGTCATAGTCGGTGGAAAGAAGTAAAAACTCTTCGGAGAAGTCACAGAAATACCGAAAACGCTCCAAATTGTCGCCGCTAAGATCGGTAGCTTGTCCTGCAATCATCCCAAAACGGTAGTTTGCCAAGTCGCGGCGGCGTTTTTCTTGCATGAGCATGGCTACTTTGCGGTCTTCTTTGGCCGATTTGCTAAACAACTCATACAGGAGGGTAATGGGCGACTGAGCTAATGAGACGGCTTCTCCAAACGATAAATTCTTTTTGGCTTCGGGCTCCGAGAGTACCTTTTTGATTTCTTTTTCGAGTTGTTGCTCGCGTTTGGTGGCTACTCTTACTTCAGGAAGTTCAATGGCTTTATCAAGTTTTTTGAGACGAAAGACGATTTCTTCCGCATTGCCATCCCACCGAAACGCTCCTCGTTCGTGCGTGAGGCTGGCAATTTCAATCGAATCTCCCACCGAAGCATCCAAAAAGAAAACACCTTCTTTATTGGTGCGCGTCATGTCGCGGTTTTTGAGGTTGGTAATGGTCGCTAAATTGACACCTTTGCCCGTTGCGGCGTCCAACACTTTACCCAAAACATATCCCTTTTGGGCAAAGGTTTGTCCAGTTAATATGCAAAAGAAGAAGAAGCAATAATATTTAAAGTAATTCACAGGTATAACAGGGACGGGAATAGACTTAACGCCTGAAAGTTACAAATGTTGTTTGTTGTCTAAAAGCCATTGGCGATAATCGCCGTGCTTAATTTGGACAAAAGCGTCTGTGGGTTGGCAATACAGATAGGCCCAAGCTACTTGTACCTGCCCAGTTTCGAGTAAAACAGGAATAGGCTCGCGTACGTATTCGGGCTGAGAATCATGAATACCCTCATAGTAGTCGAGGCTGGGAATAACGGCGTTAAAGTCTGAAATTTCCCAAACTTCCCCGTGAACAATACCTTCATAATGAGGGAGAAATAGGGCACCAGGATAGCTTCCCAAGTCGAAAAGCTTACCCGTAAACGAGGCTTTTCCATGCCAAACGGCATTTTTACGTAATTTTTTTGCGAACGGATTAGAAAACCCTTGCATCAATGTTCCATAAACAAATAAGAGCGATGGCGAGTTTTCTACTGTCATTGATTTGTAAAGGATTAATTTTCAATGGAAAGACCAAAGGTCCAACGAAAATCGTTTGATTTTCTTCCAGGTACCACATAGCTTTCGTAAGCGTCTTCAAACTTTGTACGTAGGCTAATAGCGTTGCTTAGGCGATACGCCAATACGATGGTGCCACTCCAACGGAAATTGTTGCGCATCGAAATAGCGGGTTGAAGAAATAACACACTATTGATGGTAAATCGTCCCGAAGTACTTGGGGCAAATTCCCCAAAAAAACGAGTAGAGTTGCGCCACACATCGATGTCGGTACGTTCGAGATAATCGGTACTTTCATGCAAAATGAGGTTTGTCACTGAAAAATAAGCCCTTTTTGTCTGAATAAGTTTTACTCCAACTCCAGCACCCTGCGTCCAACGACTATTGATGTGCCGCAAATTACTGCGTTCCCAAGCTACAAAACCCAGCCCATAAACTAACCGTTCATGCCACAGTGAGGCGCGCAAATCGGCGTTAAACTCTCGTTCGGTGAGCTGGCCGCCCTGTTTTCCATACACAAACGATGGGCTACTCGATAGCTTAAATTTTGAGTTAGGTTTCCAATCGAGTGCGCTTGAAAATTGAAGGAGCAACCGTTGAACGTTTCCCGAAGAGGCAGTGCCATCCGCGTTAAATTTTTGGTGAAATTTGATACTGCTGTCTTGATCGGCCTCGGCTACGGCATAGTTGGGGTCATCATCTTCTTCAGAAGAAGTAGTTGACTGAGTAGAAGACGAAGTCTGTAATGTATCGGGTACTTGGGCGTAAGCACGTGAGCCAACAAGTCCAATCATTACGAAGAGGAAATAAAAGATATGGTTCATATAGGTCAAGGATGAATTACAAAAGTAACTCAAAACTTGCTTACGGCATTAGGAAAAGTTTGGCATTAGCGAAAGCGGTATTGGTGATACCAATAAGCCAATAATAACCCTGTGGAGCGTGGGTTTGGAGTACATACTCGTCTAGCCCATTAGAAGTCCATTGAAACGGAATCGCTTGACCCAGCATTGAGACGAGGCGAAGTTCAGAAGGTAGAAGTCTGTGCAGCCGAATCCGAATAGATTGGGCCGACGTTGGGTTTGCAAATACCCAAATTTGAGGCTGCTCGGGTTCAATTTTTACGGCAATAATTTTAGAAAACTCGGTACTTCCATCTAAGTCTGTTTGGCGGAGGCGGTAATAGTTGATGCCTACCAAAGGTGTTAGGTCTGCAAATTGGTATGTAGTTTGGGTCAAATGGTCGCCTCGGGAAGGCATTCGGCCAATGGTTACAAACTCTTTTAAATCTGCACTCCGTTGAATGTCGAAATGAGAGGAATTGCGTTCCCATGCCGTCCCCCAATTGAGTTCAATTTGATTTAAAAACGCTTTTCCTTGAAAATGAGTTAGTTCTACAGGTAGTGGATTGAGAATGACCGTGCCGTTGATGCGTAGGTTGTCGAGGCGAAGTGCCCCTTGGCTGCTGGTGGCGGCATAGCCATAAATGCGAAAGGTGATGGTTCCTTGGGCGTCGTTAATAAAAAGAGGAGCGTTTAATCCCGCAAAACCCGAACCCACGGGAGATGTACCAAGGTTGTTGGAGAAATTATCTTGACTAGAACGCACCGCAATTTGGTTGGGGCCGTCGGTGGTGCGGTTGAAACTAAAGGAAATTGAAGAAAGCGAAAAACGGTAGTTGGGAGACGTCACCGAAACTTCGGCATAATCAGTGGAACTCAGCTCGCCCGTAGGCCAAAACTGAAGACTCACAGCATCGCCCGTTTGTCCTGCGGGATAGCCCAAAAGCCGTACGCCAGTGATGTTTAAAGAAGAAACGCTGATGTTGGGGTTGTTGCTGTTTCCGTTGGAATTGTTTTCAAAATCCCACGACGCCGTAAACGAAAGCTGCGCGGACGAAACATACGACAACAAACAACCGAGAATGAGTAAGTAGCTTTTGATACGCATAAACCAAGTCGTTTAAACAAGAAGAATCTCTACCTGCTTAAAAGACTTGATTCTGAAAGAAAAGTAACGAAGTGCCTGAGAAACAACGCTTACAATTTTTTGGCTTGATTCCAATACTCGTCCATTTCGGCGAGGGTCATTTCGTGGAGTTGCTTGCCATCGGCCCGCGATTGGCTTTCGAGGTAATTGAAGCGCTTGATAAATTTCTTGTTGGTACGTTCGAGGGCTGTTTCGGGGTTAATATCAACAAAACGAGCGTAATTGACGAGCGAGAACAACAAATCGCCAAATTCACCTTCGGCTTTTTCGGCGTCGATGACGGAGTTGTCTTCGGCATTAAAATGCTCCTTAAACTCGGCCATTTCTTCTTCTACCTTTTCCCATACTTGCTGTTTTTCTTCCCAGTCAAAACCCGCCCCGCGCGCTTTTTCCTGAATCCGCATGGCTTTCACCAGCGCAGGCAACGACTGAGGGACACCCCCTAGCACCGACTTTTTGCCATTGCCCTCTTTGAGTTTGATTTGCTCCCAGTTTTGCTTTACTTTCTCTTCGGTATCGGCCTCTACATCGCCATAAATATGGGGGTGGCGCACGATGAGTTTTTCACAAATACCGTGCAAAACGCTCTTAATGTCAAAGCGGTACGTCGCGCCGTTCGCCATTTCAGAGCCGATTTTGGCATAAAAAACCATGTGAAGCAACAAATCGCCGAGCTCTTTTTCGATTTCGGGCAAGTCGTTCTCCAAAATAGCATCCGAAAGCTCGTACGTTTCTTCGATGGTCAAATGACGTAAACTCTCTAAGGTTTGCTTCTTGTCCCACGGGCATTTGGCGCGCAGGTCGTCCATGATGTTTAATAATCGGTCGAAAGCGAGCAATTGTTCTACACGTTCGGGAGAAATATCAGCAAGTGTACGGGTTTCCATAAGTTTAAAGTCTATAAAATCACCTCTTCCAACATCTTGATGTACTGAACAATACCTTCCTCAATTTCGTGGAGGTAAATAAATTCATCGGCCGTGTGCGAACGCCCCGAGTGGCCTGGCCCCATTTTGAGCGATGGGCAGTCGATAAGCGCTTGGTCGGAGGTGGTGGGAGAACCGTAGGTGTTTCTTCCCAAACGAACGCCCGCTTGCACGATAGGATGCTCCATCGGAATGCTCGACGGGCGCAAACGGATCGAACGCGCGGCAATTTCGGATTTGATGTTTTTATTGATAATGTCAATGATTTCCTCCAAAGTATATTGGTCAGTAACGCGGACATCAATGGTAAATTTGCAGGAATCAGGAACTACGTTGTGCTGCGTACCTGCGTTGACAATCGTTACTGACATTTTGATGGGGCCGAGCGTAGGAGACACTTTGGGGTACTGGTACGAACGAATCCACTGAATGTCGTCAATGGCTTTGTAAATGGCATTTTCACCTTCTTCGCGCGCCGCGTGTCCCGATTTCCCGTGGGCAATGCAGTCGAGTACCAAAAGCCCTTTTTCGGCAACGGCCAAGTGCATTTCGGTAGGTTCACCCACGATGGCAAAGTCGATAGGAGGAAGGTCGGGAACTATGAGCTCAAGGCCCTCGTGTCCCGAAATTTCTTCTTCGGCGGTGGCCGCCATCACAACATTGTACGTCAAATGAGGGTTATCATAAAAGTAACAAAACGTCACGATGAGCGAGCACAACGAGCCACCTGCGTCGTTGCTTCCCAATCCAAAAAGCTTACCGTCTTTTTCGAGAGGTTCGTACGGGTTGAGCGTCCAAGACGGATTCGGTTTGACAGTGTCGTGGTGAGAGTTGAGTAAAACGGTGGGCTTGCTGGCGTCGAAATAGCGATTATAGGCCCAGATGTTGTTTTTTTTGCGGTGGAACGGAATCCCTTTGCGTTGGAAGAATGCTTCAATCAAAGCGGCAGTTCCTTCTTCTTCTCGACTAAACGACTGAGTAGAAATCAGTTGTTTAAGTAATGCGATGGCCTCTTGCGCAAGCGCGTTAGGCGATAGAGTCATGTTTGTTTCAGACATAAAAAGCTGTTTTGTCTGCCGCAAAGTTACGCAAAGGGAATGTATAGTTGACAGCTTACGGGTTAAAATACAATGAATACAGCGGTCGTCGGGTTTCTCAAAACCCGACTCACACCGTGTTGAGGGTTTCTCAAAACCCGACCTCTAATCAATTATTTAAAAAATGAACCAAATAATTTCCTCTGCCGAGCAGTTTCAGAACGAAACGCTTCGCCCTATTCTCAAAGCACAAAATGAGTTGTTGGTGAGTCTATTTCGCCATTACCTTCAAAAGCGAAAAATAGCGTTTGATCGGTTTTTACCCAAAGATCAATTGGCTCATATCGAGCAGATTATTCGTAAAGATTTGCAATTTAGGAGCCTGTTGTTGGGAACAATTGTAGGCCATTTAAGCCCAGCGCAATACCTGATTTTTCTTCAAGACGAAGAAGAACTCAACCGCCGAACGATGAATATGTTAATTCGTAGGTTACAGAGTCAGTTGGTCGTGAGTTAGTCGGGGACACTATTTAACGCAAAGTAGCCTCAGAGAGGCTAAATCTTAGTAGAAAAAAGCAACAAAACGCATCTCTAAAGCCCCATCGGGGTGACATCTTCTTTCACCGTGCATTGGTCGCCTCTATGGGGATTTGGTTCTGATTTATTCTATCTACTAAGATTTTGCTCCTATGGAGCAATGAAAACAGTAGCATTTGCTTTTAATGCGTTCAGTCTCTGTTCTTGGGGATAGTTAATAAAGAGTCTATCCGTCTTTGATACACCAGAAAAGTGTCCAAGCCACGATGTGCGCCGTTGGGGATTGTAGTAAGGGTAACGTTAGTCGAGGTAGAAGCTTGAAGCAAAAACTGGCTGTTGGCGTAGGGAACGACGCGGTCGCTGGTGCCGTGAAAAAGCTGAATGGGGCAGCGAATGTACTGAAAACAGCTATCGGTACGAAATTTATAACGTGTCAACCATTCGTAGGGGTAAATGGGCGCGTGCGTGTGGAAAAGGGTAGGGATATTGGCGTAAGGCGCTTCTAATATCAGTAGCCGAGGTCGATGATTGGCCGCCACGCGGGAGGCCATGCCAGTGCCGAGCGAATAACCATAGACAACCACGGAGTCTTCGGGACATTGTTTGGTGACAAAATCATACACGTAAGCGGCATCGTCGTGCAAGGCAGCTTCGGAGCGAGGGCCTGTGCTTTTGCCGTAAGTGCGATAGTCGTACATGAGTACGTCATAGCCGCGTTCAGTAAAGCGAGTGGAATATTCGCGCCCCCAACGCGTAAGGTTATCCCGATTTCCGTGAAAAAATAAAACGACCCCCCGCCGTGGTTGCGAAGTTGTCTGAAACCAGAGTGCGTTGAGCTGTACGCTAGCGGTAGGTTTGAGGGTAAGTTCTTGAAAAGGTTGGGAAAACGAATACCGATAATCGGCAGGTAATGTAGTAGGTTGAAACAAAATAAGCGGGTGAATCGCCCACAAAACTAGCCCAACAAGCAAGTAAAAGGCAACGAAATAGGCTAGAAAACGAAGCATGAGAAAATAGGCTTGGAGAGGCGAATCTGAACTTTTGGGGACATTTCGAACGGACAAATTACAAAAAATCAGTGGAATGTCTTAATTTCGTCTTTTTCCAAGAAACTTTCTGAGAATCAACTCCGTTAATTTCTATCCGCTATAACAACAGCGAGTAACTATCATCCTGATGATTCGGGAACACAAATTGTAAATGAATTCAACTGCAAAAAAACAAGAAACAGCGGTTTTGGTCGCTGTCACTACCCAACGACAGTCGCCCGAACAAACCCAAGAGTATTTAGAGGAATTGGCGTTTTTGGCTACCACTTTAGGTGTCCAAACCGTCAAGACGTTTACCCAAAAATTAGAACACCCTGACAATCGTACGTTTGTTGGCAAAGGCCGTTTGGAAGACATCAAAATCTTCGTGACGGACAATCCTGTGGATATGATTATCTTCGATGATGAGCTTATCCCGTCGCAGGTGCGTAACCTTGAGGCCGAATTTAAGGAGATAAAAGTGCTTGACCGTAGTTTGTTGATTCTTGATATTTTTGCCATGCGTGCTCAAACGGCCCAAGCAAAAATTCAGGTAGAATTGGCACAATACCAATATATGTATCCCCGACTTACGCGGATGTGGACGCACTTGAGCCGTCAGAAAGGTGGGGTAGGGATGCGTGGTCCTGGGGAAAAAGAACTCGAAACAGACCGTCGTATCGTCCAAGATCGTATTGCGTTTTTGAAAGATAAATTAGCCAAAATCGACAAGCAAAGCATGACGCGCCGCAAGGAACGGAGCCGATTGGTGCGCGTTGCTTTGGTAGGTTACACCAACGTAGGAAAGTCAACGCTGATGCGCCGTTTGGCGAAAGCAGAGGTGTTTGCCGAAAACAAACTCTTTGCCACGGTGGACTCTACCGTGCGTAAGATGGTGCTCGATAATATTCCATTTTTGTTGACCGACACCGTTGGGTTTATTCGTAAACTACCCACGACCCTTATTGAGTCGTTTAAATCCACGCTCGACGAGGTTCGGGAGGCAGACATTCTTCTGCACGTGGTGGATATTTCGCATTCGTCGTTTGAGGAGCAAATCGAGATTGTGAATCAGACCTTGGCCGAGATTAAAGCAGGCGACAAGCCAACGATTTTGGTCTTCAATAAAATTGACGCCTATCAGCCTAAATTAGAGGCGTTTGATGAAGTGATAGAGACGGAAGAGGGCGAAGTAGTGGTGGAGCAGACCAAAGAGAGCGTATTGGAGAAGTTGAAGCAAAGCTACTTGACGGGAAAATCAGACCACGTTGTGTTTATTTCTGCCCAAAACAAAGAGAATTTGGACGAGCTTCGCGCCAAAATGTTTGATTTGGTGAAGGACAAGCACTTTATGATTTATCCCAACTGGCTTGAAATGCCTTTCACGAACTTTGATTTTGCGGAATAGTTTTTCGAAATTCGCGCAAAATTCAGCTGACCCCGTAGTTCAACGGATAGAGCGGAGCGCCGCCCGATAAGCGTTTCCTAAATGCTTGATATGGGAAGAAGTAAAAAAATAGTGTTGACCCCGTAGTTCAACGGATAGAATAAGCGTTTCCTAAACGCTTGATATGGGTTCGATTCCCGTCGGGGTCACAACTTTAACTTTTAACTCATTGACTCACTCAGAGCCGATGAGTTTTGTTTTTTGTGGGGGATGGTATAGGGGTATACTACCTATTTCTCGCTATCGTTGCCGTGAGATAGCTATCGCCTTCTTGGAAAGATGACTTCTTGTCTTTTTCTTCAACTTCTCGCCATCCCAAACTAGCTTGGCACGATTTTTTAAGCATTTCCTATCATAAAACCATTATTTTTGGAGTTATTCATCCAAAAATCTTTTTTAACGATGAAACAGTTAATTGTAACCTTATTTTTAGCCGCTGTGGCAACCACGGGGCTTTTTGCACAGACATCGGATGCCGTTGCTGTTGACAATATTTTTGCCAAATACTATACCGCCACGGGAGGAAAAGCCCTCTGGGATTCGGTACAGACATATACCCTCAAACAAGCGTACCGTGCGGGTACAGCCAATGATTTTGATTTGGACATCAAAGCTTCGATGCCGCTACAGGCCATGGTAAAAGTGCGCACCATTTTAAAACGCGATTTTATCTATGGTATTAAAGCAACCGACGGCTGGCTTAAAATCCCGATTGGTAGCCGCGATAAAGTAACGCAGTACCAAACGAGTAATTTGAGCGACAAAGAGCGCGATAACATGCGTCGTGAGCTTACCGACATTTTGGTGCCTTTTGATGATTATGCGGCCAAAGGCTACATCGCTACGGTGGTAGGAAACGAACAAATGAACGGTGCTAATACCACCCAAGTGGAGCTAGAAGGAAAAGGGGTGAAATACAACCTTTATTTTGATGCGACAACGGGGTTGTTGGCGCGAGAAAAGTTAACGTTGCCCACGGGCGAAATCCAAACCCGTGACCATACGAAGTACGAAAAATCGAAGTATGGGCTGCTGTATCCGTCGGAAACAACGTACGTAAGCAGCATTGATAAAAAGCCAATGAAAGTAACAACAGTAACGGATTTTAACGTGAAATTTGCCGAGGATCCGTTTGTGAAATAAAGTATTACGGTGCATCGGGTTGAGACACAACCCGATGTTTTTTTAGTAAATCAACATTCCCGCGTGGACTAAGGTACTATTGAGTGAGAAAAGTTGGTAGAAGCATATTGTTTGTTGTTTTGGGGCTACTGCTAGGGGTAGGTTCGGGAGTGGTTTGGCTACAAACACCTTCAGGACAAGACTGGCTGACCCGACAGGCGGTGTCGTACCTACACAAAAAGCTTAACACAAAAGTAGCCATAGCTCAAGCACGTTTTTCGCTTCCCGACTGGGTGGAGCTGCGCGGAGTGTATATCGAAGATTTACAGCGAGATACGCTGCTCTCGGGTGGGCGTTTGTACGTGGATTTAGACGTATGGGGGCTGCTTCAAAACCGCGTAGGAATTAACGAAATCCAATTGGAAGGGATTCGTTTGAAAGCCTATCGTACCCTGCCTGATACTACTTTCAACTTTGCGTTTGTCACCAAAGCCTTTGCGTCGGCAGACACTATTCCCGATACCGCGGCTGCTCCGCTGGACATGCGGCTAGACAGAATTAAGTTAAAAAATATACGATTATCCTACAAAGATGACGTAGTGGGAACCGACGCTGATGTGAGGCTTACTAATGCCCGTTTTGCTTTTTCGTCTTTTAATCCCTCGTTTAGTCGTTATCACCTTTCTCAAACCAACATCGACTCGGGAAGTGTGCGGGTTAAAATGTACCCTGCCCTTCGCCAAGATACTATCAAAGCCGCGACAAATGCCGCTCCTGATTCGCTTGATTTGGAGCTAGGTGACATCCGTTTGGCTAATTACCGCGTGTCGTACGAAGATGAAAAACAACAGCTCGCTACGTCGCTCAACATTGGAGAAATGGAGGTAGTCACCGATAAACTATTCTTGACACAGCCACTGGCCGCCGTCAAAAAACTAGTCGTAAAAAACACAGATATAGCTTTTCGTTCGGGTGATTTTGGCTTGGACGTAGCTCGTTTCAACACCCAACTCGAAAATTTTCTGTACGCTCCCAATCGCATCGCAGGGCAGCTCAAGTCAGGAAGTTGGGTGGAAAAAAAACGAGGTACCGTGCGTCAAGTACGCACAGATTTTGTCTATACGTCGCGACAAACATCATTGCAAAACCTGTTGCTTCAAACCAACGAAACCCTTTTGCAAGACCGTGTGGTATTGAACTATGCTTCGTTGGATGATTTTTCTAAAAATATAGGCAAAGTGGGCGTGGATGTCCGTTTGACAAAAAGCCAACTTGCTTTCAAAGATGTACTTGCGTGGGTGCCTTCCTTGAAAAAAACACCTCCATTTACCAAAAATCCGACGGCTATCGTAAAGTTCAACGGCTTGGTGCAGGGAAAAGTGGAGGATTTGACGTTGAAAGGAGTTGAGATGAGTACATTAGAAAAAACACACGTGAAGGCCGACGGACGAATCAAGGGATTGCCCGATCCTAAGCGGATGTCACTCGACCTACGAATCGCCGATTTGTCCTCTTCGAGAAGCGATTTACAGCGTATTTTGCCCGATAGTACCGTGCCGTCTAGCATCGAATTGCCCGACGTGATGCGGTTGTCAGGAAAGGTACAGGGGACGTTAGATAACCTTCATGTAGATACTCAATTAGCCTCCGACCGTGGAGGGGCAACGTTCGTCGGAAACCTCAAAAACTTTGTAAAAGGACGCCAACAAAGCTACGATGGTACCTTGATTTTGCAGGAATTTGACGCGGGTAAATGGCTCAAACAACCACCTTCGGAGTTAGGGAAACTGTCGCTCACTACCACCGTCGTAGGGCAAGGAATCGACCCAAAAACGCTGCGTGCTGAAGTGTCGGGCGTGGTTGAAAAAGCGGATGTGAAGGGATATGTGTACCGCAATCTTCAACTCAAAGGGAGTTTGCAGGAGCAAATGGGAGAGCTGACGGCTGCCATTGCGGATTCGAACGTCAACTTAAAATTGACGGCAAACGCTGATTTACGAGCCGAATTTCCGTCGTTTAGCTCAAAATTAGATATTAATACCCTTCGCCTCAAAGCCCTGAATTTGTACGACCAAGAGCTGGATATTAAGGGAGGAATCAACGCTAATTTTACGTCTACGAACCCCGAAGACCCTAGAGGAACGCTGCAAATTACGGAGGGTATTTTGGTGCAAAAAGGTAAAGTCATTCCACTTCAAAATATTCAGGTGGTACTTGACAACCAAAATGGCGAGCGCTTGGCCAAGGTTGATGCCCCGTTTCTGAAAGCCAAAGTCACGGGGACGTTTCGCTATGTGCAGCTTGGGGATGTTCTCCTTACCGAAATCAATCGCTACTTTGCGTTGCCAGACGTAGCCTACAAACCAATGACGAGCCCCTACCGACTTTCTATCGACGGGAAAGTGGCCAATCACCCTGCGATTCAGGTGTTTGTGCCTGAGCTTACGCAGATGGATACGGTTCGGTTTTCGATGCTACTAGATAGCCAACGAGACACTACCTTGATGGCGCGTATCGTAGCACCGCGCGTTGAGTACGATAGTATGGTTGTGAAAAATGCCGATTTTGGCATACTAGGGGTCGAAAATCAAGCCAACTACGTGGGCCATATTGACTCGTTTTTGTACGACACCTACCAAATCAAACGAGCATCGGTGGAGGGGCAAATTGTCAATAGTCTAATCGGCTTTAATGCTTCGTTTAAAGACTCTTTATACCAAAAACAACACGAACTTGTAGGCTCGCTGGCGAGTGTGGGCAATGCGTACCGTTTGCAACTCGCCCCCAATGGTTTGTTATTGAATTATAAACAGTGGCAAGCTTCACCCGACGGGTTTGTTCAGTTTGGAAAAGAGGGATTTTTGGCGAAGCAATTTGGCCTTCAACAAGACCGACAACGCCTTTTAATAACCACCCCGAATGAGGTTCCCAACGGGCCTTTACGGGTAGAAATGGACAGCCTTGATTTAGCTTCATTGACTTCTTTGGTCATCGATTCGTTACAAATTAGTGGAAAGCTTGGGGGAAATGTCTTGCTGCAAAACTACACCGAATCGGCGATTTTTACGGGCGATTTAGGTATTGAGGGTTTCAAGTATACCAATATCCCCATTGGTGATTTGAAAATCAAAGCCGCCAACGAATCTACGGCTAAGATTGTGGCAGAAGCTACCCTAAAAAGCCCCCAAAATGAGGTGTATTTGACGGGTAATTACTTACTTAAAAGCAAGAATCCGCTTGATTTTTCGGTAGATATTCGACGGCTTGGCGCACAGACCATCGAGGCATTTAGTGGAGGGCAACTTCGACGAGCAACGGGCGCTTTGTTTGGAAAAGCTAAAATCAGCGGAGCGACCAGTAAGCCCCAAGTCGAAGGGGAAGTGGCGTTTGATAGCGTGGCTTTTAACATAACCAAACTGGGCGCAACGTACCGCATTCACAACAGTCGTGTGCAGTTTGCTAACTCGGATGTATTCCTCAAAAAATTCATTGTCAGAGACACGCTCAACCAACCGTTGCAGGTAGATGGTAAAATCAATTGGGCCAATTTACCTAACGTTGCCTACAACCTGACGGTGGAGGGCAAAGACTTTACCGTACTGAACGCGACCCGCAAAGAAAACGACTTTTTTTATGGCAAAGGTGTAGTCGATGCCAACCTCCACGTAGAAGGTGTGGGAACAAATCCAGCCATTGATGGCTCAGTGAAACTCAAGCAAGGAAGTGATATTACGGTGATTCTGCCCGACGATGATTTGGGCAAAGCCAGCACGGAAGGGGTGGTTGAGTTTATCAATAAGTCGGATAGCACTTCGGTACCCAAAGACAGCATCGAAACGACGGCACCGTTGGATTTTGGGGCGGGAATTTCGTTGAATTTAGAAGCGGATGACCGCTCTCAATTGACAATTGTGGTGGATGAACTGAACGGTGATAACCTGAAAGTGAAGGGTAACGCGCAGCTAAACGCAGGAATTACGCCCGAGGGACAGCCTTACATTTTGGGGTTATACGAACTAACGCAAGGGTCGTACAACCTTACGTTTGAAATCTTAAAACGCGATTTTACGATTCAAAAGGGGAGCCGATTGCTTTGGACGGGCGACCCCATGAAAGCCGACGTGGATATTACGGCGGTGTACCCCGTAGTGGCAGATTTGACGCCGCTCCAAGGCAAAGCCGCTCAGTACGGGAAAGTACCGTTGGAGGTATTGCTCAAAATGCAAGGAAGCCTAAGCAACCCCCAAATTAGTTTCGAAATCCGACCCGACCCCGTTAAAGTACCTGCCAGTGTTCGCTCTCTCATTGAAGATGATGGGGTGTTTAACAACATCAAAGACCCCGTTCAGATGAATAAACAGGTGTTTTCGTTGCTCGTACTGAATAAGTTTATCGGCGAACAATCATCAGATTTCTTCTCTTCGGTAAATCCAGAAGTGATTGCCCGCCAAAGTGTGAGCAAACTTCTGACCGACCAACTCAACTTGTTGGCATCGGATTTGATTAAAGGGGTGAAGCTAAACTTTGATGTGAACTCAACCGCCGTGGCAACGGGAAGCGGAAGCGCTGGACAAACGGACTTGAACATAGGTTTGAGTAAAGCTTTCCTGAACGAACGACTGACGGTCAACGTGGGGCGTAACTTTGAAATTGAGAGCGGAAATCGGACTCAAAAATCAACCGAACTGGTCGATAACGTCAACATCAATTATAATTTAACTCGGGATGGGCGCTATGCCGTGCGGGCGTACCGTAAAAATCAATACCAAACGGTGTTGGAAGGGTTTATTGTAGAAACGGGTGTGAGTTTTGCGATTACGCTCGACTATGAGACGTTCAAAGAAATGTTCAAAAAGTAGGTTGTTGAAGGACCATTATTTCAAATAAAAAATAGATGTCAAGAATCACTTCGGTAGGGCTTTTTCTGATTGGAATCGTGCTGAGTAGCTGCTCTGTATCGAAGCATCTGCCTGCGGGAGAAAGTTTGTACATGGGTGCGGAAGTGAAAGTAGTGGCAGACTCTACCATGCCTGCAAAGCAAGCGAAGGAGGTGAAAGCATTGGTCGAGCCGTTGATACGTCCCATTCCTAATAGCAGCTTATTGGGTTTTCCTTACAAAGTGTGGTTCTATTATTTTTTGGGGGAACCTACCAGCGACAAAGGTTTTCGAGCGTGGTTTCGTAAGCGTTTTGGGGAGCCTCCTGTGTTGGCGAGTCGCCGCGCCGTAACCGCCAACAGTGAAATAGTAACCAATTACCTCAACAATGAAGGGTACTTCCGAACCGAAGCTTCGGGAGAGTTGGTGGAAAAAGGACGGACGGCGAAAGCCCGTTACACCATTGCCCTCAAGCCGCGCTATTTGATTGAAAATGTGGCGTTTATTAATCCTGTTAGCGGAGGGAGTTTTACGCCTGATTTCCTCAAAACGAGTGCTGGTTCACTGCTAAAATCAGGGCAGCCGTATCAGCTTTCGGTCATCGAAGCGGAGCGCCAGCGAATAGAACGGGAGCTTAAACGAGGTGGATTTTACTACTTTCGCCCCGACTACCTCATCGTCAAAGCCGATACCAACCTCAAGCGTCAGCGGGTAAATCTGTACGTCGAATTGAAGCCCACTACCACGCAGTTGGCCTTGAAAAAATACTTTATCAAAAATGTGTATGTCATCTCCGACAATGGCCTGCTTCGTTCGGATACCTTGGCGGGGGCAGTGACTCGCCGTGGTTTTAAAATTGTTGACCCCGCTCGGGCGTATCGCTTACGGACGTTTTCGGATGCCATCGGGTTTCGACCCAAGTCCATGTACAGTAGCGACATTCAAGACGTGTCGTTGTCGAGGTTAATCAACCTCAAAAACTTCAAGTTTGTTAAAAATCGCTTTGAATTATTACCTCGTTCTGACTCAGCGCTGTTGGATGTGTACTATTATCTAACTCCGCTGAAAAAGAAGTCGTTACGAGCGGAGGTAAGTGCCGTGACTAAATCGAATAACTTGACGGGGTCGCAGTTGAACCTTACGTGGCTCAACCGTAACCTATTCAGAGGAGCGGAAATGCTCCGCCTGACGGCCAATGCGGGGATTGACGTGCAATTGGGTAGTCAGCGCAATATCAAAGTGCGCGATTATTACCGAACCAGTATCGAAGGGGAGTTGTCATTTCCACGCTTTGTATTGCCATTTTACCGAATGAACCCCGCCAAAAACCAAACCTTGCCCAAAACAACACTGACGGTGGGGTACGAAGAGTTATCGCAAAAAGATTTTTATACCCAAACCTCCGTGAAGTTTAACTGGGGCTACGTGTGGCGGCGCAGCACGAGGATTGAGCATTCATTAACGCCCATTTCGCTCAACTTAGTCAAACCCCGAAACATCAGCGAAGCATTGGTAGACAGTATCACCTCACCCAATGCACGATTGCAAGACTTGCTTCGGTATTTTAATATTTTAGAAAACCGCCTCATTTTAGGAGCTCAGTATAACTTTAGCTTTACGCCTCAGCCTGCCTTCGGGAACAGGGGCAAATTTGTCTTGAATGCTGGAGCCGACATTGCGGGGAACGTGGCAGGACTAATCGCCAAAGGCCGTCAAGAAGTGGGAATGGTTTTTGGGATTCCGTACGAACAATACGCCCGCTTCGACGTAGATATGCGGTACTATTACGATTTGACCCCCTCCATTCGTTGGGCCAACCGACTGCTCGGAGGGATAGGGATACCATATGGGAATTCGTACGCATTACCTCAATTTAAGCAGTATTTTGCGGGAGGAAGCAACGGCATTCGGGCGTTTCGTGGGCGTGCTATCGGGCCAGGGAGCTACCAGCCCGACTCACTGAGTTTGTTTGGATTTACCTCCTTCGGAGATATTCGTTTGGAAGCCAACACCGAGCTTCGCTTTAAGGTAAATGAATACATAGAAACGGCCGTTTTTGCGGATGCGGGCAACATCTGGATGTACCGAAATTTCGAAAATTCTTTCTATTTCCCCGAGGACAATGCCGTTTTTACCAACAAATTCTACAAACAGATAGCCGTAGGGACGGGGTTAGGGCTACGTCTTACGTTGCCGTTTTTGCTCCTTCGCTTCGACTTAGCGACGCCCCTTCGCAAGCCTTGGCTTCCCGAAACAGACCGCTGGGTGATTCGTCAAATGGATTTTGGAAGCCGTAGCTGGCGAAAAGAAAATTTGGTGCTAAACATCGCCGTGGGCTATTCGTTTTAGGCTACACCTCGGCTACGCCAAAGGCCCGTTCGGGGGCTTTTCCTTCGGCAATGAGAAATCCGTTGGGGGTTAGGTGCGTAAATTCTTTAAAGTCGCGCACCAAATGTTGGTAATCATAGTAACCTAATTCGAGCGCAATAGTAAGCCAATCTTTGTGCGGTTGGGCGTTTTTGAGTTTCATAGCGTGCTCAAAACGGGCCACGCGCGCGTAAGTTTTAGGGCTAACTCCTTCCCGTTCCATAAATTGCCGATAGAACTGACGCTGGCTCAAGCAAGCTTGGTCGGCGAGCCAGTCGAGTGAAATATTTCCCGTTCGTTCCACAATCAAGCGACTTACTTTATCAACGGGCAAGAGCTGTTTTTTTGCACGGTTGACCAGATAAAACAAGAAGTCTTCCACAATAGCAATCATTTCGGTGTAGTGATGCGTATAGCTCAAACGCTCGTTGACGAGTCGAATTTCTTTTGAAAACACTGCCTCAGCATCTACAAAGGTGTTGCTTAATTCATGAGACGGAATACCCGTCAGGCGATACAAGGCACCAGGCTGAAATTGAATTTGAAAAACCATAAAATCACGCCCGACGTATCGGTTGGTCGCGATGGTATGCTGTCCATACAACCGCGACCTTGGGCTTTCGAGGGGCTTCCCGTCGAACCCATATTCAATTTTTTCGGGGTCTTTGGGGAAAAATGCCAAGCAGTTTTCGGCGCGGGGCCAATAAGCTTTGACGGGAAGCTCGGGCATAGAACTTGGAAACGTACACGCAACAATCTGCAACAACCGTACGTAGTCACGCAAAGCTGGGTGAGGGAGGCGATAGTCGTAGATTCCGTTCATGGCTTACTTCAAGCTTAATGGTGGTCCTAAAATGGTCATTCCGTGTTCTTTGTGAATCTGCTGAGCAAGTGCTTCTGAAGGTGGCCCCTTCAATTCATTCATTTTTAGAAAAAACTCCTCCATTTTACCAGCGGGTTGTACACAATAAATCAACTTGCTTTTGTCGGAGGTTTGAATCCACGTGTGAGGAACGTTACGCGGGGCAAAAACAGTATCGCCCGCTTTGGCAACAAACTTGTCGTCTCCTACCTGAAATAGAAACTCTCCCTCAACAACGGAGAAAATTTCATCTTGGTCGTGGTGGACGTGAAACGACGGCCCCACTTTATCGAGACCAATATACTCAAAAATCGCCAATTGTCCACCCGTATCTTTGCCTGAGACTTTCACGTCATTGGGATGTACACCACGATAAGGCGTATGAACGCCAAAACGAGCCTCCCCATTTTTGACAAGAAAAGGTTTAGGGCTGCTTTTGGCAAAAGAGGTAGAAGCGATGCCGCCACTCGTAGCGATGACAGCTGCCGAAAGAAAGGTTCGACGTTGCATGATGGTTGAAGTAAGGTTTTGCGTGAATGATGCGACAAAGTTGGCCTGCGTTAGTCACAATCTGGTGGTAAAAAATGGACGTTTTTGTGGTACGGACGTCCCGTCCGTCAAAACAGCAAAACAGTATCAAACTCATGCCTTTGCCATCTTTTATAAAACCTAAAACACCTTTATAATGAATTCATTTTTTTCGACAGCCCTCATGCTCGTAGCCGCCGCTTGTACTTCGGCCTCTGTCACGCCGCAAGGAATTGAGCATAGCACCACGGCTCAGAATTACCTCAACAATGGCTATCAATTGGTTTGGCAAGACGAATTTGAGGGGGAAACGCTCGACCTTAAAAAATGGGAGTACCGTCAAGCGGGCGTTGTTCGAAACCTGGGGCGCGTGGCCAAAGAAAATGTACGGCTTGATAGCAAGGGCAACTTGCTGATTGAACTTCGCAAAGAGGGGGGAGAATACAAAATTGGTCAAATTGGGACGGAAAAACTGTACAAAGCCCGCTACGGATATTTTGAATGTAAGGCAAAAATGAACCACGAATTGGGACCGCACGTAGCGTTTTGGTTACAAACCCCAACCATGGCCAAAGTGCTGGGAAACCCATCGCAATCGGGAGTAGAAATAGATATTTTTGAATACCACCGCAAAGAACCTTCAACGGTACATCACAACTTGCACTGGGATGGGTATGGCGCCGACCATAAAAGCACGGGCTCAAAAATACCTATGCCGTCGGTGGCTACGGGTTTTCATACATTTGGTTTATTGTGGACCGAAAAGGAGTATATTTTTTACGTAGATGGCAAAGAAACTTGGCGAACTACGACGGCCATCTCAAACGTAGAAGAATACATTATTTTGAGTTTAGAACTAACAGGCTGGGGAGGCGACCCCGCCAAAGCCCTTCTCCCCGACGAAGTAGTGTATGATTACGTTAGGGTGTACCAACAAAAGTAAAAATAGCCTTGACGTCGCTTTTTTGATTGTTAAATGCTCACTTAGGTACGCCTCAGTGAGAAATGTATCCCTCCATTTCTCAACCTCTCTTTTGAATGATTGCACGTTTTTTTGCTTTGTGGATAATCGGCTGCACCTTCGTTTCGGTAACAAGTGCTCAGGTGACGTACTATGTTGCGCCTAACGGACAAGATACCCATGCAGGTACGTTGCAAAGGCCCTTCAAAAATGTATCTAAAGCCATCGCTTTGGCGCAACAAGCCAAAGGAGTAAAAGTGAAAATATATTTGCGCGAAGGGGTTTATTATTTGTCCGCTCCCCTTGTATTGAACGCGGATGAAGTGAAGGCTGCATCGGTAGAAATCGGCGCGTATGCCCACGAAAAAGTTACCATTAGCGGGGGAGAGGCCGTACAGCTGGCATGGAAACCGTTTAAAAATGGTATTTATCAGGCTCAGGTAAACGGCAGTGCTGCCTTCGAGCAACTTTTTATCAATGGTCAATTACAGCATTTGGCACGCTTTCCCAACTATGACTCCACCGCTCGGGTATTTCATGGCACATCGGCTGAGGCAACAGCCCCCGAACGCGTACGGACGTGGAGCCAACCCGCAGGCGGCTACGTACACGCTCTTCACTCGGGCGAATGGGGCGGATTTCATTACCTAATTACGGGCAAAAACCCAAACGGAGAGTTAGCGTTGGAGGGTGGTTGGCAAAACAACCGTCCTTCGTCGATGCATAAACAGCACCGTTTTGTTGAAAATATCTGGGAAGAATTGGATGCTCCCCACGAATGGTATTTTGATAAAAAGACCCGTACGCTATACTTTATTCCCCCGCCAAATATAGACCTCGCTAAAGCACGGGTGGAAACCTCGGGACTATACACCTTAGTAGAATTGCGCGGAACTCCCGAAAAACCGCTGCGTAATGTTCATTTTAAAAACCTGCATTTTACGCATACCGAACGTAGTTTTATGGAAACCAAAGAGCCGTTGGTGCGCAGCGATTGGACGTTTTTTCGCGGTGGAGCCGTGCTGTTGGAGGGAGTAGAAAACTGTACCATTACCGACTGTGAATTTGCCGATTTGGGAGGAAATGCCGTCGTAATGAGCAAATACAATAGAAATAATACCGTTAAAGGGTGCTATATTCATCATATTGGGGCGAGTGCCGTGGCGTTTGTGGGTGACTCCAACGCCGTACGTTCGCCTTCGTTTCGGTATGAGTGGTCGATTCCCTACGAAAAACTGGATAAAACTCCTGGGCCTCAAACCAACAATTATCCGCAAGTGTGTTTGGTTGCTGACAATTTGATTCATGACGTGGGGCAAATCGAAAAACAAGCCACAGGGGTTCAAATCGAGATGTCGGCGAAGATTACCGTGCGTCACAATAGCATTTACAATACGCCAAGGGCAGGAATAAACATCGGCGATGGGGCTTGGGGCGGACACGTGCTGGAGTACAACGATGTGTTTAACACCGTCTTAGAAACGGGTGACCACGGCGCGTTTAACTCTTGGGGACGCGACCGCTTTTGGTACGCCAATCGACGCTACATGGATAGCCTAACGGCGGTGCATCCTGAACTGATCCTGCTCGACGCGCAGCAAACGACGATTATTCGTAATAACCGTTTTCGTTGCGATCACGGCTGGGACATTGACCTCGACGATGGCTCGTCCAACTACCATATTTACAACAACGTTTGCCTCAATGGTGGCCTCAAGCTTCGGGAAGGATTTTACCGAACGGTTGAGAACAACATCATGGTCAACAACTCATTTCACCCGCACGTTTGGTTCAAAAATAGCCACGATGTATTTCGGCACAACATTGTGATGAAAAAGTATTTTCCCATTCAAATCAACGATTGGGGAAAGGAGATTGACCAAAATTTATTTCCTGATGCAGCGGCCTTGGCGTTGGCACAAAAAAACGGCACCGACTCCCGAAGTAAAGCGGGAAACCCTCTTTTCGTGAATGCTTCGGAAGGAAACTATACCGTCAAAAACGCTTCACTGGCGCTGACACTCGGTTTTAAAAACTTTCCGATGCAGTCGTTTGGCGTCCAGAAAATAGCCCTAAAAAAACGAGCTTTACAGCCTGAGTTGCCCACACTCCTAACCAACGAATCGGTAGAAGGAAAGACCGTTGTGATTACTTGGCTAGGCAGTACACTCAAAAACGTAGAAGGTTTAGGCGAACGCTCCGCCTACGGCCTTCCCGACGAAACAGGTGTGATTATAACGAGCATCAGTACCAATAGCCTATTGTCGAAAGCAGGTTTACAGCCCAAAGACGTCATCCGAGTGGCTAACAACAAGCCTGTCAAAACCATTCGCGATTTGCTAGAAATCTACCAAGAAGTCAACTGGCAGGGACACATGGACGTAGAGGCGTTGCGCAATCAGCAGTGGGTGAAGGTAAAGCTATCGTTAAAGTAACAGCGTCAACGCCGAGTTAAGCGGTAGAATAAAGTTTTTTTGTGTTGATTTAGATTTAATTTGTTGATTATAAGTTGCTTATATGGGGTGTAGATAGCTGTTAACAATTAACTTGTGCTTTCGCACTCAAAGCTCCAATAAGATAGCCGCCAATTGATCAGGCATAGAGAAAAAGGGTGAATGACTGCTGTCGAGTTTATAGATTTTCTCGGTCGCTACTCGGGTAGTGAGTGGTGTTTTATCTGAATCACGGCTTTGGGTGCAAAGAATATAGTATTTCGGAATCTTCCCATAGATGCCGTCGCTTAACTGTACTGGCGTTCCTAATACTGCCAACGGTTCTTTTGTGAGATTGGCAAGTGCAAAATCAATATCTGTTTGTGAGCAGTCGTGATAAAAAGAATTTTGCAGTAGTGTTGGATTCAAAGCCACGGTTTGGCCCATGTCTTCAATCCTAAAGGCAGCCTCAAAAGGTGGATTTGCGGGTAGAGCTAAAGCTGCTAACGACTGCACGGACTCTCCGTTTTGGGGCATAAATGCATCAAGAAACACCAGTTTAGCTACTTTCTCTGCGCCTAACGCTTCGGCTGCTTGCGAGATAGGAATACCCCCCATGCTGTGTCCTACCAAGATTACTTTTCTCGATTGAGTACCGACCGCTTCGATAATTTTTTGAACGTAGTCGTGAAGCCCGATAGTAACAACGGGTGTGCTATCTGCGCCATGACTCGGTAGATCTATCGCCAGTACATGATGGCCTTGGGCTTCGAGCAGCGGCGTGACGTATTTCCATGCCCAAGCTCCGTGCCAGGCACCATGTACGAGGATATAAGTATTCTTGTTCATAAGTCGTTTAGTTTACAGTTGAATAAAAATCCCTACCCACCCATAGCTAAACCTGCCAAGCGAAGTTTTGGGGTAAACACAGGGAGGAGAAATCGAATGACCCCACAAAAGTGCTTTACCAATCCAGAAAACATTGGTAAAAAAGGGACTTTTTAACGACTCTTGTAGACTTCGTCGGCTATGCCAAGTACTCGTTCAGGGGAGCGGCTTTCGAGCAAGTGAAACCCAATGGGCGTTTGATTGGTAAATTCTAAGTAGTCTTTAGAAAGGTGTTGGTAGTCATAATAGCCCGTTTGGAGCGCTACAGTAAGCCAGTCCAACTGAGGCATTCGATTACGCAGATGGTAAGCTTGGATAAATCGAGCGATACGGACGTAGTAGTGCGGAGTGACGCCGACTTGCATCGAAAATTTACGTCGAAACTGTTTGATACTCAAACAAGCTGCATCGGCCAATTGATCGAGCGATACGTTACCTCCTGATGCTAAAACAGAATGGCTCACTTTATCAATTCTATCCGTTTGTGGTTTTGTTTTGTTGATTAGACTGGTAATGAACTCATTCGCTAGTGTAATCATTCGTTCGTACTCCTCTGCTGCTTCCTGCAATTGTTCGTGTAACAGCGTGACTTCTCGCGGGAAAACCGATGCTCCATCCAACGATTGGTTGATAAGTTCAACCGCGGGTATTTTTAATAATTTATAGAGAGCCGTTGGTTGAAAAACAATCTGAAAGTTCAAGACATCCCAGCTAGGAAAACGATTGACGACCGTGGTCTGTTGGCCTATGAGTTCAATGGGTGAGCAAGCCAGTTTTTGGGTATTTCCTGGAAATTGAATACAGTCGGGTTGCCTTAAAAAAAACATCAAGCAGTTTTCGGGGCGGGGCGCAAACGCCTTGAAAGGGAGCGGTTGATTCTTATCAAAAATAAATCGTACCACTCGATATGTTTGAACATACTGACGTAAAGCGAGAGGAGGTAAAAAATCTTTGAGAATCATTTGATTGAAGTTCTGCCCGAAGTTAAACCTTATCCGCTTTTTTATCAATAAAATCTTATTTAGCGGAATTTGGTTACTTGTCAGGAAATTTTGGCAGAACTGGCATTTATTTAGCGTTTAGTTCCCAAAAAACAGTTGCCAAATTTGATTCAATAAAGGCTGATTACTAAAGAACAAGTAAGCAACAATACTCAGATGAACTACACACTAGCTTAGTACATTGTTAGCCAAGTAGTTTTATTTTTTACCCGCAGAAAGGCGCTGAATTAACTACGCTGATTTTCGCTAAAAAAGGGCTTTGTAGGGTCATTAATCAGCGTCATCTGCGACTTTCAATCGGCGTAAATCAGCGGGTAATAGTTAAAGAAACTTGCCTAACAATAGCCTAGGCCGATGAGGTAAGGTTTGTAAATTTTTCGGGTACGCCACTCAATGAGCAGGAAAATAAATCAAATAAGCCTAAAAAAAGACTTATTTCTGTGGCCAATATTTCGGATTTGAATAGTGATAACCACTTATTTTCGCAATGGGCAACAATAAAAATCGAAGTATTTTAATCACCAAGGGGGGAGGCCCTTCTTTTAAATAACTGTCGAAATCATTGCCCCAAGCCGCCTGTTGCAAGAGAAAACGAGGCGAGGTAAATATGGCAGGATCGTCTTTGATTAATCCATACAACTGACTCAGCATGAATATAAAAGAAGCTGGGGCATCGTTCACGCATACGGCGGCAGAATCTGTTTCATTAAAAAAGCGGTGATACGTTTCTCGCGGTACGGTATATGACTCGCCTTCTCTAAGTACTTTACGCTGCCCCGCTACTATCAGCGAAAGCGTACCCGACTCTACCGAAAATGCCTCATCAAAACCCAAATGTACGTGTTCTGGCGGCCCTTCCGCGTGGGAAGTTACAATCCCTTTTACTCGTACAATCCCATTTTTGTAACTTAAAATAATAAGCTCATTTCCCTGTTGTTTATTCCCAATATGGCTATTTGGTTTAAATACTTGAGCAAAATCAGGCTTATTGTTCGGCAACAACTGACAGAGAACGGCAATCGCCAAATAAGCTCCTACGCCATAAAGCAGCCACAGTCCAATCTTTTTCATAAGTTTATTAACGGTTGAAAGTAAGGCAAATGTAGTCGTTGTCAATCCTTTGTTGACTGTAAAAAAACGACATTTATCAGAACCGTTGTTTATCGGGCGACACGCTGTCTTGGGCAAGCAGCATCGAGGGAGTCACTTCGGCAAACTCCCTGAAATCCCGCATCATGTGAGCATAATCAAAATATCCGCAACGATAGGCCACATCGAGCCAATCTAAATGAGGCTGTTGCAGTTTCATTTTGAAGGCTTTGTCAAATCGAACAATTCGGGCATAAAACTTGGGGCCTACTCCCATCCGTTCCTGAAATTTGCGTTCAAATTGGCGCGGACTTAAACAGGCCTGATCGGCAAGCCAATCCAACGACACGGCTTTCTCCGTATTTTTTACAAAGTCGATTACTTGGTCGATAGGCTGATATTCAATTTTTTTCCTTTTTAATTTATTCAGTAAATAAGCTTCAATGTGAGCCACCATTCGATAATAGTCGGTTTCTTCCTGTAACTGTTCATTCAGAAATTTTATGTCGGCATCACCTACACTTTCCGCGTCCAACTCTCTGGAATTAAAGAGCTTCATGGGCATTTTATCCAAAAACAAATGTAAAAAACCAGGTTGTAAACAGGCCTGAATGATGAGGTGATCCTCGCCGAATTGCAGATTGATACGTTCAGTTTGCTGACCAACAAAAATGCTGCTAGGACTCGAACGTACATCGCTATTATTATTAACGATGACTTTCACCTCGCTTCGGGGGTAGAAATACAGCATTTGGTCGGCGTCAGGTGGATAAGGTTTGATACGTAAATGTACTGGTACGTCATGAAGCTTGATGTGCAACACCATGAAGTGCTTTACGTAGGGTCGCAAAGCGGGTTGGGGAAGTATGTGTGGCAGAAGCACCATCTGTTCACCATTAAATGAAGTAAATTAAGAAAAACTACGACTTCCCAAAAAACAGTTGCCAAATTTGATTCAACAAAGGCTGATTACCCAAAAATAAATACGCGACTACAGCCAAGTTGAACACATAATATCCCAAACCAATGAAGTAAGGCTTGAACGTTTTTCGCGTAAAAAACTCCACCACAAAAAACAACAACCACAAACCCAACTGTACCGCTAAACCATTGGCCAGCAAACGAGCCACCGCAGGGTTGATAAAAGGTATGACCGTCATCACCATAAATCGGGCGTGATAAGCGGGCTTTCGGCGAAAGTAAATGGCTAAACCGTAGAATACCAAGAAAACGGGTACATCGAACAGGTTGGCCGTGAAAACAGGCAGGCTTTTTTCGCGGCTTTGTTCTTGGTTAATAATTAATAGTAGTGATACAACCATCAACGCCACCACTACATACGATGCTTTGCCCACCAGTCTATGCCATTCGCGTTTTTGCTGGACAATCAAAATCGGTTGAACAATGAGCATTAGTAGCCAAACAATGAGCATCACCGCATGAAAGTGTGTAACCCCAGTGATAGCAATAGGGGTGTTGCCAATGGGACTGATAACGCCTTGAAAGTCTGGAAATTCACCAAAGTAGCTTTGGAAGAAACAATAAACGACTAAAATGAAAAAGGCAGCGAAGAAGTAGGGGAGGTAGCGGTATGTTTTTTCCATCGTGGTAAAAGTTTTTTCGAAACATACTGCCTTTTAAGCGTGCTGAGGTGGTAAAAAAACGACAGGATTTAGCGCGTAGCCATTGTTTTTGTCACCAGTCCCAGTCTGCGTTCGGGAGAGTCCAGTTCTGCTTGAAGGATAAGATTGGGTGTAACGCCAGCAAATTGTTTGAAGTCCTTGACCAAATGTTGGTAATCATTATACCCCGTTTGTAAAGCGATACTGAGCCAATCGAGCGATGGATTTTGTTGTTTGAACTCAAATGCTTTATCAAAACGACTAATACGTGCCAAAAATTTGGGGCTAACGCCCATTCGTTCAATAAACTGTCGTTCCAGATGTCGTGGACTCCAACACGCTTGGTTTGCCAGCCAATCTAACGAAAAACGATTAGGGTCTTTAATCAGTAACTGTCCAATTTGAGCCACAGGACTCGCGTCAATTTTTCGTTTTTTTGCTTTTTGCCACAAGTATGCCTCTGCAATTGTAATGATGTCATGGTAAGAGGAAGCATTGGCCATTTGCTCATTGACGGTTTTTATCTCATATCCAATCACACTTTCGGTGTCGAGATATTGATCGGTAATGCAACGCAGTGGGACACCAAATAATTGGTACATGGCGTCGGGCCAAAACACCACCTTGAGCATGATATAGTCGTTTGAAATGTGCAAGTTAAGCCTCGAAACTTGCTGACCTGACACGTAACAGGCTCCTCGTTGTACGACTTCATCGGTGTGTTGATTGATGCTAGTTAAAGAAGTTCTTGGATTAAAAGTGAGGCATTGTTCGGGGCAAGGCGGGTATGGTTTCACAAAAGATATATTGCCCTGCTTTACTTTAAAATGCAGCAGTAAGTACTTTTTCACAAAGGGGGCAAGGAAAGGCGACGGAGTAATGTGTTCAAAAACCATTCTTTTCTTTGAAATAGATTGATAGTGAGCTAGTTCAAATGTAAACAATGAAGTTTTAAAACAATATACCGTTAAATAATTTGCCTAAAGCTCCTATTTGCGATTTATTAAAAATGGACAAGCTGCCACCAGCACAAAACCCAAAATAGAAAACCATTCCCTGCTCTGAAAATTCTTGATGACCTGCGGGTGCATTTCATTGATTTTTGCCACTTGCTCGGCAGTAAGGTGCTTAAAATCTAAGGTTTCAATGTAGCGATTGATGGGGATTTGCTGTTGCGTTGTCAAAACAATATCAGCCACGAAAAGCCCAAACGCAGCTAACAATAGCCAAAAAACGGGTGATTTCCACCGTTTTACAAAAAACAGAATTGCAATCACGTAACTGCACAAGATAGTTGGCCCAAACACACCCATGCGTACCCGCATGAAGCCATCAATGATTTGCCAACGGGATGCCCACTCAGTAGAAGGCATCAAGTCGCCTTTCAAATTGATAATCCCAAAGGCGATTGGGTCTAAAATCCCTTCCAAATGAATGCCAGCATATAAGCCTGCATTGAGTAGTACGATATAGAGCAATACGGGACGAATTTTGTCAATGAGTGCGTTCATTTGGTGATTTTGAGTTTAGTTTTTTAGCCTTTTATTGTACTTTTCTTGGATTTTGTCAATAAAGCCACTCCCAACCAATACAAAACAAAAAATGGTATGCCTGGAATAAAGAACAACATTAAAATTTCAAAGCCTTTGGGAAAGTTAAATTGAATAAAATAAATCATTACCGCGGTTCCTATCCCGAGCAGACTGAAAATGATAGATACGATTGGCGACCAAACTTGCACTTGTCGCAGCTTATAAAAATAGATTGAAAGCCACATTATCAATGAAAACTGAATCAGTCGCCCTAGTACACCAATGTTGACAATGGTTGTATTGTCATAGTACTTTGCAAAATCTTCCACTTTTTTGCCTTGGCTTATCCATTCTTTCATTGCTTCGGGATACAGGTAATGATGCCTAAATTCCCAGATAAACTCTACAAAGGCGAGAATAAAAACAACGGCGATTATTCCTCTTATTAGATTTCTGCCTTTCCATGAATCGCTCATCCATAAAGACAAACCAAAGACCCCAAAAAGCATTGCTGCCAAGAATAAGAAAATATACCGCAAATGTTCGCGTTCGGGGTGTTCAAGCATTTTGAGGCTGAGGTCAGGGGCGGAGGCTAATCCAAATATACCTATCAATGGGCAAACTATTAAAAACAGAAATGCACCACCAATGGGCACGCCTTCAAATGATTGTAGAGAGTTTTTAAAGAATAACCAAACCGCCAAAACAATGGCCACCGAAATAACACTACAGATGGTGACATACTTCAGGAAACTATTGCCTTCTACGTAGGGAGAATAGCGCCCAATCGCGATGACAACCAAAAAAGGCAGTATGACTAAAACGAAGGTTGTCAGAATAGATATAGCTTTTCTTTTCATTCGTTCACAAAGAGTTATGTTTTGACAAACGTAGAGATAAGGAGAAAGGAAAGCATAGTAAAAAAACGACATTTTACCTGATAGCACATTCTCAAAAGCGGATGCGATTGACCTAGCCTATATCAATTTTTTGTACATTTGTTTACCAACTGAACGTACCATGAGCAATCGCCTTATTTCTGAAATTCTGAATGAACCTCATGCTTACCTTCTGATTCAGGCGATTGAAGTGGCACTTGAGAATGAAAAGCAGCGAAGAATTGCTTTTTATAATGACATCACCGAACAAGAAAAAGCAGAATTTATCAATGGTGAAATCGTTGTTCATTCGCCTGTGATTATGCGGTACAACACTGCTTTGTTGTTACTAGCTCGTTTGATGAGTATCTACGCCGATACAAATCAACTTGGTTTTGTAGGTATTGAAAAAATCATGATTACGCTCACTCGTAATGATTATGAGCCAGACATCTGTTTCTTCAAAAAAGAGAAAGCCGCTATTTTTACCGAAAAGCAAACACTTTTTCCCGCGCCTGATTGGGTGATTGAAATTTTGTCAGAGGGTACAAAAGAGCGTGACCGCGGGGTAAAATTCAAAGATTATCAGGCACATCAAATAGAGGAATACTGGATTATTGATCCCGACCACCAAACCATTGAACAGTATCACTACGCAGAAGGCGAATACGAACTGATTCTTAAATCGGCAGAAGGGCAGATTAAAAGTTTTGTCATGGAAGGGTTTCACATTCCAATTCGGGCCGTATTTGACGAAGCCCTAAACGTTGAAACCTTGAAAAAGTTGATGTAAGGTTTTAGTATATCACCGCATTCTCAAAATCAAATCCTGTAGGAACGACTCCCGTAAATTGCTTAAAATCTCGTAACAAGTGATTGGGGTCAAAATAGCCACAACGGTAGGTAATATCAACCCATTTTAAAGCAGGGTTTTGTTTTCTCAAGTTCATCACCTGATTGAAGCGAAGCAGACGTTGGTACATTTTGGGACTTACTCCTATGCGTTCCAAAAACTGACGCTCAAATTGCCGAGAACTTACACAAGCGGCTGCCGCCATTTGGTCTAAGGTTTGCGTTCGTAAATTGGTTTGGGTAAGGACAGCGTCGATAGGTAATGCTGAGACTTTACTTCTGGCCAGTTGACGAACTAAATACTCGTTTGTCAAGTAAATAACTTCGTGGTCAGAGTCGGCATTACAAATGTGTTCCGAAAGCTGCTTTACCTCTCCGCCCAACACCGCCGCACTTTCTTCATAATTATTTGCAAAATACGTCATCGGTACGTTCAACAACCGATACATACCTCCAGGCTGAAAAAGTATTTTAAACATACAATACCCGTTGGGAACCAGCAGTTTAGTGTTTCCAGTCGTTGCCTGCCCCATAATCATCGTGTTAAAAGCCGTCATGAGTTTTCCCGTTGCATCAAAAGGTTGGGGCTGGCTGCGGGGATAAAAATAGAGGCACTGCTCAGGTACGGGAGCCATAACCAAAGGGACGCCGCTCCCTTGACCAATGCGAAGCAGCCAATATTCTTTTACGAAAGGACGCAAAAGGGGCGGGGGTAGAAATGTTTGTAACAAAGCAAAGCAGGTTTAGTATAGTTGAAAATACACTAAAAGTGCTTGATAGACAAAAAGATAGCATTAAAGTTAGTAAACGGTCAGACGTCAGTGGGATAACCGCAGCTTCTCAAAAAACTCAGGGTTAAAATCGGCCTCTTGGAAGTGCTCTAGCACGTAGTCTAACGAGCGTTGTTGGCGTATCCACGCGTCGCAAGTAGCGTGACGAAGGCGAATCCCTAGCGCGTTGAAGCCCGTAACTGCCTGCGTATCCTGGCGGTAGCTGATTCGGATGGCGATTTCTTTGGTCGGATGCTGCCAATAAAAGGTCTGAATGCCGTCGGGGCACTGGGCAGGAACATCGCCGTAGGTTTGGTATTCGAGGTCAAAAAACTTAGCCGAATTAAAAAAGACGCCTGGCCGATAGGGCGTCTTTTGACCACCAATGGTCTGAGCAACGGTTTCGCCCATGATTCGGCCCGTGTACCAAATTTGCTCCACCGATTTACGGCTTTGCGGGGGTGTGCGGTGTTCGACGCAGTCACCAATCGCATATACGTCAGGAAGGTTGGTTTCCAAATACTCATTGACCAAAATGCCACGTTGTATTTCGAGGGGAGTAGAAGCTAAAAAGTCAATACACGGTTTAACCCCGATAGAAATGCCTACAAGTTGACAATCAATTTTTTCGCCTTGCGAAGTGGTAATGCTTTCTACTCGATGCGAGCCTTCAATGCTTTCCAATTCGGTTCCAAGACGTAGGTCTATTCCTCGTTTTTGGAGGTGCTGCGTGACCATAGCAGATTCTTCACTCGGCAAGACAGAGCTCCAGTAACTGAGTTCCCTAACGAGCATGGTGACGTGAATACCCCGCGAATGAAGCATTTCGGCCAATTCGACCCCAATCAACCCACCACCTACCACAACGGCGTGTTTTACCCCTGCGGATGAGCGCTCAAGCTTTTCTAAATCTTGGTAACTGTAAAGCCCTTGGATGCCTTCCAGCTGCGCATTGGGCCACGTACCTAACTGCGGTGTCGAACCCGTTGCTAAGATGAGCTTGTCGTACGAAAGCTCAGACACGGGAGCCGACGAAGCCGACGGTTTGGAGGCTACTTTGGTGAGTCGTTCGAGGAGGGTAGGCTGATAAATCACCGTTTTACTATCGCTGGACAGCAATAGCTTCTGTTCGGAAAAATCAATGGATTCAACGGTGCCTCTGATTAATTCTATGCGATTTTTTTGCCAAAACCAGTTCTCGTACGGTTGCGTATGCTCAAATTTGAGATGCCCCATATACACGTACATCAGTGCCGTACGGGAAAAGAAATAGTCAGTTTCTTTCGAAATAACGGTGATACGACAGTCGCTTAGCTTGCGAAGGTGTCGCGCGGCCGTAATACCTGCTATTCCATTTCCTACAATGACAACGTGCATACGTTCAAGTGGTTATTGCAATGGTTTTGACTTTTTGTCAGGGGAAGCTCCTTTTGCACCTATACCGAGCCGTAAGCCAAAGTCTTTGTCTTTGCTTACATCTTCCAGCGACACAGGCATGCCTCCTTTAGCTTTCCACGTAGTCTTTTTAGCTTGTTTTGATTCGGGAGTGTATTTGCCTGATAGATAGGCGTCAAACTGATTGTAAAGGCTTTGGGTGGCGTTGGCGTCATTGAGGTAAATATCTACTCGAACACCGTTCAGGGCCTTGTTGTTATCGAGGTAATAAAGAATGTCGATAGCTTCAAAATTCTCAGTTTCGTGCGTATAGCCCACGTGGTTGGTACTATCTTCAAACAGTTCAAACTTCTCTTCGGCCTTGATTTTACTCAAAGGGTCACCAAAGGTAAAGCCCCGAAAATCGCCTCCTTGAGGAGTAATAACGAGCTTTAACAACTCGGATTGATTGGTGCTAGTGATGGGGGTTTTGATGGCATTCGCGGTATCGGTAGCGGCCTTTTCTTCGCTTGTTTTTTCGTTATTCTTTCCACACGAGCACAGGAGGGCTACGACCGCAGCGATGACTAATAGGTAAGTGTGTTTGGGGTAAGATTGTGTCATTGAATCCAATTTTGAATAAAACCTCTGCGAAGTTAGGGCTAAATCCCATTCTATGCCAGTGCTTTACTCGTTTTTAATGCTAAACTAATAGAGGAAAAATAAAGATTAGAACTCTCGACCGAAAGAAAAATAGAATCGAGCCTCACCTAAATGATTGACCGAATAGTTGAGATGTCCCACAAAATTATACCATGTCACGATGTCGAGGCCTACCCCCATCCCCCTCAGCAGGCGATTAGCCAAATTGCTATTATTCAAATCGGCGTATTGGTTACGAACATACCCAAAATCGGCATAAATATTGGGGTAAATAGCCACAGGAAACGTAGTAAATTGTCGTACCTTGATGAGTTTATTGAGGTTGAAAGTACGGTTGAGAAGCTGATATCTCAAGTTGGTTTTTATCAGCCCAAAGTGTTGTCCATCAATGACGTACAAGTCGTATCCTCGTACAAGGTCGTTGAGGTACCCGAGCCCTCGTGTTTGTAAGAAAGGTTGAAGCGCGGGAGTCGATGTTTTAGCTTTGGTGCTGTAGCTAAAAAAGAGTTTTTTGCCCAATGGAAGGTACTGACCATAGCTAGCGGTGGCCTCCCATTGGTGGATGTCGTCGCTTGAAAAAATCCCCAAACGGCTTAATGTTATTCCGTAATAATATCCCCGAAGTGGGTACTGTCCACGGTCGCGGCGGTCGAACGAGTGGGTGTAGCTGAGTTGAAAATATTTTTGCCGGTTTCGTCCGTTGAGTAAGTAATTGGGGTTCAATTTTGCAACGGTATCGCCCAGGGTAGTGTGTGAGAATTGGGCAGTGACCGAATGGAATCCGTAAAATTTGGGACGATAAGTAAACGTAACGTACGGGTTAAGCCGCTCACGGATTCGGTCTTCATTCGGAAAAAAAATAAGCTTGTCGGCGCGAGTTCGGTAGGCTAAGGTTCGGTTGGTCAATCGAATCATTCCTACAGTCATGCCAAGTTTTTGTTTTTTACCCAAATAAGGACGAGAGTAATACAAGTCGAGGCGAGGAATAAACCCAAACTCTGCGCGCAGACGGAGGCGGTCGTTGTTGCCCGTTAAGTTTTGGTGTAAGATATAAGCGCCATAAATCGTGCGTTTCAGGTCGCGCCCACGTTCGTACCACCATTCGTTGAAATTGCGGTCGGCGAGTTCAAATACAGGAAAAGCCAGCAGATACCACTGTTCTTTGACTACAACTTCCAAATCAATCGTCTGGGGAGTGCTGATTAGCTTGCCATCGGCCGTATAAAAGGCCATGCCTGTAGTGTCGGCGCTTATCGTTTTTCTTTTAAGTTCTACCGTGACGAAGAGGTTGGTGTTGAGGATTTTACGTCGGTCGAATTCCAGCAAGGAATCGAGCTTCTGGGCGGTTAGTACATCGCCCGTCCGTACGTCCATCTCTCGACGAATAATGTGTTCACGCGTGCGATAGTTGCCCGTAAATGTAACTTGGCGCACGCGGATGTATTGAGACGTGTCGCTCACTGAATGACCAAACAGTGAAAGCCAAAAACCATGAAATAAAGCGAGAAGGAGCATGGGCGATTATTGTATTGAAATCCCCATTATGAGTCTTCCAAATGCCAATTGTTTACAAAAAGGGCTTATAGTGGTTGAGTTTTTTCTAAAAAGAGAAAATTTAATTCTTTTATTTGACCAAACCCTTGGTCAGAGCTTATTAACGGAATTCCAGTTTCAATAGATGTGGCTGCAATAATAGCATCAGGGAGCTTAATTTTATAACGCTCTCGTAGCCAGATACATCTATCTTTAATAGTAGAGTTCATATCAATAATGAAACAGTCTGCTATGAGTTTTTTCAGAATTGTTTTTTTTGTTTTAGAAATGCTGAATTTCCCCAGTAGCTCTAATTCGGTAATGTATGAAATGGCAAAACGATAGTCAAGAAACGGCTCAACAATAGGATGCCCCTCATGGATATGAATAAGAAAGTTAGTGTCTGCTAGAAAGTCAATCCCATTCATTTCTGAGTTGTTTTTGGTATTCGACGCCGTCTAGCTCTCTTTTCAAAAGACCAAAATGCTTGCGTAGGCTTTTTGGCCTTTTTTGTTTTTGTACCCGCTCAATGATTGCAACTCTTTCTTTCTCTGGGGTAGTATTTTTGATAATTGCAGTCATAGACTTGAGGTTTTTTTACAAAGATAGCAACATTGTGGTTTACTCAATAAACCCGTATTTAACTTTGGCTTTGGCGCGTGATAAGGCATTAAAATGCCACCATTCGGTTTGAATCGAGGTAAAACCAGCCTTAAGCATCACACGACGCAGTAGCTTACGATTGTCGACTTGCTGGCGAGATAGTTTCCCAGATTTCAGCATTTCGGCTTCGCGTCGTGGCTCGGCACTAGCGCCAAAAAAATCAAAAATAGTGCCCATATCGAGTGGTTTTCCGTTTTCATCAGCAATGGTTAAATCAACAGCGCACCCAAAATTGTGAATAGAGCCTTTGGCGGGGTCGGCGACGAAATCTTCGCGTCGATTGTAGGGGAGGTGACTCATGCGCGCCCAAAAAATCTTGGTGACGCTTAATGGACGTGCCCCGTCGTACACCAACAACGTATAATTGGGCTTTTCTTGTTTTAAGAACTGATTGGCTTTGACCAATTTTTGGGCGGCCATGGGCTGTAAGTAAGCGCGTTCCAAATCACCGTAAACATCCTCTTTGATGAAGTTGTCGGTGGTGGAGTATTTGAGTTCTACTTTTAGCGAAGGGTCAAGGGTTTGAATATCCACTAACCCATTCTTAATAAATTTTTTCTCCAAATTACCCACCTGCTTTTGAGCATAACCAACCATCGGAAGGGGGCTAACGACCAGACAGGCCGCCACGCCCAACCACCCATAACTTTTCACAAGTCCTCCAATAGCCCAAATGGCTTTTTTTTGTGTATTAAACATCAACTGTTTGGTTTTTTAGCCTCAAATCAATCTCAAAAGTAAGGAGAGTTTTTACATCTTTTCTAAAAAAATACGTTAGAAAACGGTAATTTTTGCCCTCTCTGGTGCTTTAAGTTAAGAGTCTGTTCAAACAACTTAAAAAAAACTTCTAAACCAATGAAATCAAAACAAAAGACCTTATCGGTATCAAGACGTGATTTCGTGCAAAAGAGCGCCTTGGCCGTAGGTAGCTTTTTCATCGTACCCCGCCATGTGATTGGAAAGGGTTATACTGCACCATCTGACAAACTCAATTTGGCAGCCATCGGAGCAGGAGGAAAGGGGACGAGTGATATTTTTAATGCATCGAACAATGGCGTAAATAACGTAGTAGCGCTTTGTGATGTAGATTACAAACAAGCTGCTAAATCAATCGAGCGTTTCCCTAACGCAACCAAGTACAAAGATTGGCGTGAAATGTTTGCCAAAGAAGGTAAAAATATTGATGCCGTTACGATCTCAACTCCTGACCACAACCACGCAGTGATTGCAATGGCAGCGATGCAGTTGGGTAAGCACGTATACGTACAAAAACCATTGACTCACAATATTTACGAGGCTCGTATGCTCACAGAAGCTGCTCGTAAGTACAAAGTGGTGACGCAGATGGGAAACCAAGGGGCGTCTAACCCTGCACAACAGCAGATGGTTGAGTGGTTTGATAAAGGATTGGTTGGGCCTATTCATACGGTACAAATCTGGACCAACCGCCCTGTATGGCCACAAGGTATTCCTGTGCCAACGGGCAAACCTGACATGCCAGAAGGCATCGCTTGGGATCAGTGGGTAGGGCCTGCTCAGTGGGTTGATTACCACCCAGGGTACCACCCGTTCAAGTGGCGTGGTTGGTGGAACTTTGGTACAGGCGCCTTGGGTGACATCGGTTGCCACACCATCGATACTCCATTCCGTGTATTGGGTCTTAACTACCCAACGGAAGTTGAATGTAGCGTAGGAGCTGTCTTTTTGAAAGATTGGAATCCAGAGTGGATTCCAGAAGGATGCCCTCCGTCGTCGGCAGTAGAGATTAAATTCCCCGCGACGGCTAAAAACAAGAGCCCGTTGAAAATGGTATGGATGGACGGTGGTTTGCGTCCGTTCCACCCCGATTGGATTCCTGCCAATGAGCCACTTAGTACCGATGGAAACGGTGCAAACGGGGTATTGATGATTGGTAGTAAGGGAATCATTGCCTGCGACATGTACGGCAACAACCCTAAGATTTACTACAAAAATGGTGATAAAGTAGAAATGGCCAAAGATAGTAAGTATGCTGCGCCAACCAACTTGCCAGAGTACGGCCACCAAATCCATTGGACGGAAGCTTGTAAAGCAGGTTTTGGTAGTGATAAGCATAAAGGATTGACATCGTCGTTCGACTACTCAGGCCCGCTTACCGAAACGGTATTGATGGGTAACTTAGCGATTCGTAGCTATATGCTCCGTCAGCCAAAAGGCAACGGCTTTGATTACTACGGACGTAAGAAGTTGTTGTGGGATGGTAACAACATGAAGATTACTAACTTCGAGGATGCGAATCAGTTTGTGAAGCGTCAATACCGCGAAGGGTGGAAATTGGTGTAGGCTATTTCGCCAACGATTATATACACAGCGCCCCGTTTGCTCAGCAGACGGGGCGCTGTTTTTACCCTTTCATCGTAATGCGCGAACGGGCGCAGACTCCTCCAACGGGTGGATTAAATTTTGAAACGCTGACTTCGATGCTTTCGACTTTGGGGTAAGTAGCGCGTAGACTTTCAATGATGTTGTAAGCAATGTGCTCAAGCAGCCGACTGGGCTTGCTCATGACTTCGGTGACGACCTTGTAGATAACTTCGTAATTGACAGTGTCGCGAAGGCGGTCGAGGCGCGCGGCTTCTAAAAAATCGGTTTGGATGGTGACATCAATCGAAAACTTGTTCCCAATTTTTTGCTCCTCATCCGATGTTCCGTGGTAAGCGAAGATTTCGATTCCTTCTAATGATACTGTTCCCAAAATATATAATGTGTGTTAAAGACTTTCCAAGTTTGTATTTTGATTGAGCAAAAACTTGGAAAGGCTAAAATGTTGATACAGAGACTTTCCAAGTTTGTATTTTGATTGAGCAAAAACTTGGAAAGGCTAAAATGTTGATACAGAGACTTTCCAAGTTTGGATATTTGATTGAGCAAAAACTTGGAAAGTCTAAAAGGGTGCTACTAAACCTGCGAGGTTTTCAAAACCTCACAGGTTTGATTTGATTGAACTTAGATTTGATCAAAGAATGAGCCTTCTTGGGCAGGTTTTTGTGCTTCAGGCGCTTTTTCGTCGGTTGTTTCTTCCGTCGCTACAGTTTCTTCGGGAGCAACTTCTGCCACTACCTCCTCGGTTGTATCGAGCGTTTCTTCTTCTGGTTGATTTTCTACAATTTCTTCGACAATTTTTTCTGCCTCTAGGCGACTTTGTTGAAGTTGATCACCTTGCTGAATGGCCTCAGACACTTGCGTTTTTAGCTCATCAAACCGTTCGACTGCGGTATTTTGCGCAAATTTTTTCTCAAAGCGCTCAATGCTATCTACGGTGTTGTTGGCCAAGGTTTTGAGTTGTACCAGCAAGTTGTCGCGGTATTTTTCCATTGCTTTGAAATCACGTTCATGGTTTTTGAATTCATTCATGATTTCTTCGCGCACAAATTTGGCTTGGCTTTCGGCATCAATCACGAGCATATTCGACTTCTTGCGGGCTTCATTGACGAGTTCTTCGGCTTTTTGGCGAGCATCCTCTATGTATTTTTCTGCCGCCGTTTTGGCCTGCTCAGTCATTTGCGTACTGGTATCTTCCGCCGTTTTGAGCATTCTAAACATCGTCAATTCTACTTCCCGAAGTTTGTTGAGCTCTTTTTCGGCTATTTCAAGCTGCATTTTTAGCATCTTATTTTCATTGAGCACGCGTTCCCATTCGTTGGATAGGGATGCCAAAAAAGCGTTTACTTCCTCTGCATCGTATCCGCGTAAGACCCTCTGGAAAGTATGTTGGCGAATCTCAATCGGCGTGATTTTCATTGTCGTTGTTGGATTTATGCCTGATAATTTTGTGTTAATGTATAAAAAAAACCGCTAAAACGCGCTAAAATGCCTTAAATATTGCCATTTAACCATTTCTTTCGTTCTAAAACGGCAGGTTCACTTTCTAATTCTTGTAGTTGGACTGTTCCGTCTCCCAAACTAACCATGTGTAATCCTACCCACGAGAGGGCATCGTTTAAGTGATTTTCGAGGGGTAAATTGCTCAAAATACAATCGTTCCAGTACCACGGAAGTGCTACACCAGCCACTTCTTCAACCACGGCTTGGTAGTCTTCTAGGCTATATCCTACAAAAGGTATGCCAAAACGTTGCCATAAAATATACATTACATCATCGAGCGAACGTTGGTGTTGGTGTATTTTTCGAATCGTTAGGTCTAAAATTAACGCCGCTAAAGCCCCTTTATGATACACAGACACTTTTCGTTGAGGAATTCCTTTTTCGTAGCCATCCAGCCATAAATCCCACGAAGACTCCACAAGTGACTGTTGGGCATAGCGGCTACTCTCAAAATGCCGTTTCACATAGGTTTGTAGTTCGCGGAGGTAACCTTGGTCGTCAAACACCGTGGAGCGTCGCAAAAACAAATCGCCGTAGTAGGTGGTAACTCCTTCGGCGACGAAGCAGGTTGAGAAATAATTTTCTTTCGTAAAATCGTACGGTAAAAGCTCTGTCGGGCGAATACGAATAATATTCCAAGCGTGAAACAACTCGTGCGAACTCACTCCCAACAGGTCGAGGTATAGGCCATCGCCTTCGTCATCGGGTCCCAAGACAATCATGGTCGAGTGGCGGTGCTCAACTCCGTGGTAGTATGGAGTGGGGAGAATGAGGTTTAAAAAGTGATATTCAGGTTCGGGAAACGACCCCATTACCGCGATTTGTGCTTCCGTAAACTTCCGAAAATCAGTCGTGATTTGCTCCCAATTGGGCTTGATATTGCCCTGCATCCAAACGTAAAACGTGGTATCCTGCACCTGATAGGTGCGGTGTTGGAGGGTTTCAGAGGCCATTAAAGGGCTATCGACGAGTTCGTAATAGTCGTTGGCGTGGAGAGTTTTGGGGGCAATTTGTGTCAATCCACACGCAATCTGAAACGAATCAGGAATGGCAAGTTGGAGGAGACAAGGTTCGTTGAGAAACTCGTCGGCATACACACAAAGATTGACGGGATTGACGTACCAAAAATCGGGGCTTACGTAGCTACTTCCCGCGTTTTGAACATTGGCGTAGTAGTTGTAACGAACGATAATCTCCGTAGCGCCCCCCGTTTCTACCCGCCAGCGGTCTTTGGTGATTTTCCGAAAAGTAAGAGGTTGATTATTTTTATTGAAAACTCCAAAACGCTGAATATTTTTGGCAAAATGCTGTAACTCATACCGTCCAGGCCGCCAAGCGGGCAGTTGAATCTCAAAAACATCGGTTTCAACGTGGGTAAAAGTACATTCGATGTCAATAAAACGACTTTCGGGGTGGGGAGACGATAGAAGGTAGTACATACGCGGTTGGTCAATGGAGGGTAATAAAAAAAGTAAAAGTACTTAAAAAGCCTTTTGTAATTGTCACGGGTAGTTTCTTTTCCTAAATAGCTGTATATTAAACTCAAATTTTATTCCTTTCCTTGTTATGAAAAGACTATGTACATTGGTAGCCTATTGGTTGATACTAAGTGCAATGGCGCTTGCTCAAAAACGTACCGTACCGCAATCGACCGATTCACTGATTCAGTTTTTGAAAACATCGCCCAAAGACACACTGTATGTACGCGCCCTTACGGAGTTGGCATGGCAAAAAGTCGATGCTTCTGACTACAAAACGGCCGATTCGCTCGCAAAAGAGCTTCTTACGCTGTCTCAAAAACTCAAGCAGAAAAAAGGAGAGTTTGATTCGTATGATTTGCGGGGGCGAGCGGCGTATATACAAGGCAACTACGAAGAGGCGCTGACGTTCTACAAAAAAACGTTGCAATTGGCCAAGGCGCTTGGGCTTGACCTCTCTTCACAGCAACGTGCCCTATCGAACGTAGGGATGATGCACCATTTGATGGGCAATAATGAAGAGGGACTCAAGTTTGTCCTTGAATCTATTAAGTTATTTGAAAGTCATCGTTTACCGAAATTATCTGGTTCGTCGCCCTACGACGTTGCCGCTGCCATTTTGCATCTTCAAGGCAAAAATGAAGATGCGCTGAAGTATTTTCAGCAAAGTTTGGCGATTAAAACCAAAGAGAAAAATTACCGAGGCATGGCCGTTACCAACAACCGAATTGGGTCGTTGCTGGCCGAACAAAAAGAATACCAACGGGCTTTGTCTTACCTCCAAAAGGCTGAAAAGTATGCTATAGAGGCCAACTACGAAGCCATCTTGGTCGATATTTCTATCAATTTGTCGAGTGTGTATCGGGGGTTAAACCAACCGAAGGAAGATATTGCTGCGCTAAAACGAGGGGAAGAAATTGCCAAAAGACTCAAGCTTTCGGCTTTACTGGGGGCGATTTATGGTAATTTAGGCCAATACTATCAATCTCAAAAACAATATTCACAAGCGGAAACGTATCTGAAAGACGCGTTGTCGATTTTTAAAGAAATTGGCTCGCTCGAATACCAAGGCTACATCTACCAAGCGTTGCGCGAAATGTTTGTCGAGAAGGGTGATTTTAAACGGGCTTACGAAAATCAACAAGTGGCCCAAAAACTGAGTGACTCGCTGTTTTCGCAACAACAAAAAGCCCGAATGGACGAATTGAGCATGAAGTTTGAAACCGAACGGAAAGAACAACAAATCAAACTATTGCAGAAGGAGTCAGAGTTAAAGTCGCAGCAAAATCGGTTGTGGTTGGTTGGCGGTGGGTTGGCGCTGCTTTTGGCGCTGGTAAGTATTGTATTTGTCATCAATCGGGCCAAGTATCGTCGCTTGCAAGAAGCTCTCCAACTGCGCAACAAGATTGCAGCCGACTTACACGACGAGATTGGGAGTACCTTGAGCAGTATTTCGCTCATGAGTGGATTGACCCAAAAACAATTGGCGACTAATCAACCCCAAAAGGCGGAGCAGATGGTGAGTAAAATCAGCGCCGATGCGCGCCAAATGTTGGAGTCGATGGACGACATTGTGTGGACGATAAACCCCCGCAACGACTCAATGCAGCATTTGTTTGTCCGTTTGCGGGAGTATGCCAAACCGTTAGCGGAGTCAAAAGAGATAGCGTTGGATTTTGTGACGGATGCCCAAGTGGAGGCGTTGAGTTTGCCGTTGCAAGTGCGTCAAAATGTGTATTTGATTGTAAAAGAGGCGTTAAACAACGCGTTTAAATACGCTCAAGCCAGCAAGATAAGTGTCGAATTTAGCGGCCAGGGTGACAAATGGAATGTCTCAGTAATCGACAACGGGGTAGGTTTTGACGTAGCTGGGGTAAACACTCGCAACGGGCTCAAAAACATGAAAAAACGGGCGGAGGAAATCGGAGGGACGTTGGTCATAGAATCGGTTTTACAAAAAGGGAGCGAAGTCCGTTTAAGCTTCAAGAACTAAGGACACTGTTAAGTAAATAGTCTCATTTTTACCCGCAGAATCCCGAAGAACAATACAAACGCAGATTTTCGCTGATAAATGATTTAATGAAGCTATTTCCATCGGCGAATATCTGCGGCTCTTAATCTGCGTCAATCCGCGGGTAAAACTTAAAAAAAACTTAGCCGTAAATCATATATTTATCCGATTTACAACGATGTTACAGTCATTTATCTTTGCCTGATAAACGAAAACTACCATGCCACGCATTTCGATTTATGACGATAACGATTCGTTTAGACATACCATTGCGCTCATCATTGAACTGAGCGACCACTTCGAGTTGGCAGGCTCACATCCTGACGCGACTCGGGTAGTCGAAACCGTTCAACTTGAAAAGCCAGAGGTAGTCTTGATGGACATCGAAATGCCCTCGCGAACAGGCATAGAAGCGGTGGCGTTGTTGCAGCAATTGGCTCATCCTCCCAAAGTGCTGATGCTCACTGCGTACGAAGATACTGACAATGTATTTGCCGCCATTGAAACGGGAGCGGTGGGGTATTTACTAAAAAAAACACCTGCCGATAAACTTACCCAAAGCATCGAAGAAGTAATGCAAGGAGGAGCGGCGATGAGTCCGAGTATTGCGTTGAAAGTACTGGGAGCCTTTCAAAAACCCAAACAAAAAGTTATGTACGACCTGACTCCCAAAGAGATGGAAGTACTGAATCGCTTGGTGGAAGGCGATAGCTATAAGCTGATAGCGCACCACTGCCAAATCAGCATCAGCACGGTGCAGACCCACATCATGCGGATTTATGAGAAATTACACGTCAATTCTAAGGGTGAGGCCATCAACAAAGCACTTCGCGAAAATATCATTCAGCTTCCTCGCTGACCGTTAACTCAATTTGTACGACCGTTTACTCAAAATATACCTCTCGAAAGTATATTTTTAAAGGACGGGTATTTATTTTAATGTATTGATTGTTAGGTGTTTGTGTTTTTATGAATATACGTGAGTAGTTCTACGGTCATATATTTATACGATTGACTCAGCTATACAAATGGGCTATTTTTGTTCTACCCAATAGCAAAAACTATGCGCCGATTTCTACTGTTTTTGTCTCTGATTCTGAGCAAGGTCATCCATGCTCAGAACGCTACCTCCCAAGCCGTCAAATTGTCGGGGGGACTCAACGCTTACGCGGGGCTGTATCAGGCCAGCGGAATTGACGCCCGTAACCAAGCTACTCCTTTTGGCTTGAGTGGTTCGGTCAATGTGGCACTGCCAGGAGGCGTTTCTTTACCTTTTTCGATGGTGTTAGGGAATCAAGGTGCCAGCTTTCGTCAACCTTTCAATCAGTTTGGCGTAAGCCCTACCTACAAATGGGCGACGGTTCACGCGGGGTACCGCAACGTCCAATTTTCACCTTTTACCTTGGCAGGACATACATTTTTGGGAGGAGGTTTTGAGATAAACCCTGGAAAACTGCGTTTGGGGGCGGTGTACGGAAGGTTCAACAAAGCCATTTCGACCGACCTCGCCAATCCCGACCAAGCATTGCCTTCGTTCAAACGTACGGGATATGCCGTGAAATTGGGCTACGGAACGGCCTCCAATTACGTTGATTTGAATTTGCTCAATGCTGCTGACGACCAAAATTCCATTACTCCCAACGAATCGGTGACGCCCGCCCGCAACACGGTGCTGGGCTTGACGTCGCGGTTTACGCTCGTAAAAAAAATATCGTTTGAGCTCGATGCCGCAGGAAGCGCCTACACGCGAGACACGCGGGCCCAGCTAATTCCGTTGGAGCAAGGTTCGTTGCTCAAAGCGTTCACCATTTTTATGCCAGCCCAGCTCAGTACGCAGTTGACGACGGCCCTACAAACGGCCGTGGGCTACCAAGACAAAGTTTTTGGCCTCAAACTTCAATACAAACGTATAGACCCCAACTTTCAGACAATGGGTGCCTATTATTTCCAGAGCGATATTGTGAGCTATACCGTAGCCCCTAGCTTCAATTTGATGAATAGTAAACTGCGGATTATGGGTAGTTTGGGGATTCAGAAAGATAATTTGGCCCAAAATAAAAACGCCCAAACGGGGCGGACAGTTGGCTCGGCGGTGGTTTCGTTTAATCCATCGACGGCGTTCGGTATCGACTTACAGTTCTCCAATTACGGCATCAGTCAACAAGCAGGATTGCGCCCCATCATCGACACGTTGCGACTAGCCCAAAACAACTTGAGTTTGATGGCGAATGTGCGTTATAATCTTCAGAATGAAGTGGTTTCGCATTTGTTTACCCTCACGGCCACGCACCAGCAATTGTCAGATTTGAACCAAAAGACGGCGGAGTTTACCCAAAATCAAAACCAAAATGTGAACTTGGGCTACTTCTTTACGCAATTGGAATCGGGATTTAGCGCCAATGCCAACGTGAGTTATACACAAACGTTTCTTCCCCAAGACCAAACGGTACGTTTTTATGGGCCTACCGTAGGAGTGAGTCATGCGTTGTTGGATAAAAAATTGAATGTATCGGCCAGCGGAAGCTACTTGTTCAATCAGCAGTTGGAACAAAATGGTCAAGTCATTAACGGTTCGGCCAATGCGAGCTATCAACTTGGCAAGCGCCAGAATATAAGCTTACAACTAGGCTACCTTAACTCAAATACGGGTCAACCCGATCAAAAATTCAATGAACTTAGAGGATCAATCGGTTATGGAATCTCGTTTTAACAGCCCCCTAGCCCCCAATGGGGGAATTGTTCGGTTCGTTTGCGGTACAAACCTTGGTTGGTTTGTCATAGGGCTGATTTGTTGTGCATTTTTAACCCCCATTGGGGGTTGGGGGCAGCAAGTACAGGTGACAGTCAACGTCTTACCACCCTACAGCGCGTATTTGCAAGACTACCCAGGTCGAGGCAATCAAGTGCAAATCTTTGTGCGGAATACGACTTCGGCGGCGTTAGAAGTGCGTTTTTTGGGAACCATTACGGGCGACAACGGCGTACGCATTGCCACGCCCCAAAACTTCCGTCCGTTGGTGCCGTTGCGTTTGGCTCCTTTGGAAAACAAATTGCTGACGCGTTCGGATTTAGAGGGTTTATTTGATTTGGCCCAAATCGACGTGCAAGGCGTGGATAAAGCCCAACTGTACCGAGGAATGCCCCTGCCCGAAGGTAATTACCAGTTGTGCGTGCAGGCGTTTGATAACCGAACCAGCCGTGCTTTATCTGCCGATTTTCCGTTGGGATGCAGCGGGTTGTTTACGCTCAAAAGCGTAGAGCCTCCCATCCTTATCAACCCTATTTGCGATAGCAAAATTACGCCCAACATTCCTCAAAGTGTGGTCTTTTCGTGGACACCGCCCGTGGGGGTATCACCCGCGCAGGTGAGTTATACGTTGCGGGTTATTGAACTACCTGACGTAGCGCCCCCTGCAAATATGGGAAATAAAGAGATGGTAGCCCCAGCACAACAAGCGCAAATAGGAAACCAAAAACGCAACTCACAAGACGTAAAATATACGAATAAACCACCCCAACCTAATGTCAACGCGGGGACGTTTTCGGCACCAGCCCCGTCACTGACGATGGGGTACGATCCCAATATTTTTATCGACGCGGTGGTGTTGCCACCTACGGGGGTAGAGGTAAAAAACTTGAGAACAACCTCTTTCTTGTATGGTCCAAATCAACCTACGCTGAAAGTAGGAAAACGCTATGCCGTACGCGTTCAGGCGAGTGATCCTCTGCGAAAAATCAATTTTCTGAACGAGGGAAAAAGCCCCGTTTGCTATTTTACGTATGGAGAAGACGGTTCACAATTTCCGACGTTCCCAGTCTTTGCTAACAATACACCCACCGATAGTAACGGAAAGCCTAAACCTATATTTGCGAAGTCGGGAGAGTTTATAAAGTGTTCATGTAACGCAAACGAAGTGGGTGATACTAAGGTAGATAACTCAACGGTGTTGGCCAATAAGTCAGCCCAAATTGGCTTGTTTACCCTCCAGCTGCTGAACAACGTCAAAGAGGAAAATGGAGTTCTCAATGGGGATGGCATGATTCCTATTCCCATGTTGAATAGTCAATACGTCAAACTTCGCGTGCGGCTTTATGATGTTCAGTGTAATGCCTCTGGGCAAGTAATTAGTGGCGTAGTACGTGCGAAATTAAGTAATAAGGCCGATCCATCGTTGTTTCCAAACTACGATAAACCCGACTACGAAGCGCCTTCGTTGAATTCAGAGCAAATTGGGAGCATAAGTAATTTTCTTTCGACTCAGCAAGACATGCTACTTTCGTCGTTGAAAAACTCAAAAGAAAGTATTGGTTTTGAAATCCCCTTCGGGATTGATAAAAGCTTTGGGTCTGTCAATACCATAATCGCCATCACCAACTTCACATTTACCGCTAAAAATGCCTATTTTGATGCCAATACGTGGGTACAAGTAGCCAATGGCCAAGTAAACGGAATTGCTTTGAGCGGGTACAATATGTGTATTTCTCCCGATAAACCTTGCGGAGAAGGAATATTGTACTTGGCCGAAAATATGAAGCTTTCGGAATTTTTTGCGCTCAAAGGAGCGGCAAATGTACCACCTAAAGGCCCATTTGAAGGACCTGATACGACGTTAGTCACCCACGTTATTTTTGATGAAAATGGCTACAAGCAATTGCGCGTTCATGGGCTTATCACCCCGCCAGGATTAGTGAATGCGGAAACCAACGGTCCCGTTGAAATCAGTGTCAATGCGGGGATGGTTGATTTTCAGAACTGGACGGCGCAGTTGTCTTTTCCCAAGTTTTATGTACAGGGGTTGAGCGATTTTAAGTTTTCCATGAAGCCAGGCAAGCCCGCTTTGTATGACCATTCCGAAACGACAACCCCCGCCAAACTTCCCGAAGGCTATTTAGAAAACCCCGCGATCGAACTGAATTTGTGGCAAGGGCTCTATTTTCCTGAGTTGAGCCTTGAGTTACCTGCTTTTTTCAAGCACTCCAACGGCCAACCACTTACCATAGGTATTGCCGATATGATTCACGACGATAAGGGTTTTTCGGGAAAGGCTTTTGTGAACAATATTTTAGACGTGGGCGAGGGCTCGTTAGATAGTTGGTATTATTCAATTGATGAACTGTCCGTGACGTTCTTGAAAAGCACCTTCAAGGAATCTGGGATGTTGGGTAAGGTAGTGCTTCCTATTTTTAAAAGTAAGGGTAAAAATGAAAAAGGCCAAGAGGTCTTTGATCAGTCTGCGCAGCTTCCCTATTCTTGTACACTTTCTAAGGACGAAAATGGGGGTGGCTTAAACGTCCAGTTTGTCATGTCGCCCAAAGACAACATGGAAGTTGAAATCTGGAAGGCTTCGCTTAACCTTGATCCGAGTACTAACATCAAAGTGACTTATAACAGTCAAGGATTTGAGGCTAAAGCGGTGTTAAATGGCCATATCGACATCGACGCGGTGTATTTTAAAATTCCTGCTGTCAAATTTGAAGAAATTACGTTGTCCTCTAATGCCCCTCATTTTACCCTGAAATCATTGGGAATGGCATCGCCGCAAAAAGAGATGAGTTCGTTTCCATTGACTCTCACCGATATTAAGGCTGATTTTGATAATAGTAAAGCTGCGCAAGGATTGTACGGTTTTAAGTTCGGAGGAAAATTGGATTTGACGGGTGAGGGAGAAAAAGGCTTCAGTGCAACGGCGGGTGCGGTGTTATATTTTAGTGCTGGGCTGAAGGAAAATCGCCCTAATTGGGAATTTAAAGAAATAAAACCGACCGAAGTGGGCATCGATACCAAGATTGGTCCTATTGAAGTGGCAGGTAAGCTCAACTTCTATGACGAAGAAGATAAAGTGTACGGTGAAGGTTTAAAAGGAACGGTCACAATGACAGTACCAGGGGTAGTTGCGGGAGAAGTTGAAGCGCAATTTGGACAAGTAAATGGGTTTCGTTACTGGCACGTAGGCGGAAAAATAGGCATAGGAAGCGGGATTCCGATTGGAGCTACCCCGTTGTCATTTAAGCGTTTTGGGGGAGGGATGTACTCTAAAATGAACAAAGTCATCGATAAGGAGGGCAATATTATGTATGTCCCCGCTAGTAGTGTAGGTAAGGGCTTTGAAGCGACCGTTGGTGTTGGCCTCACCACCCCCGACGTATTTGAGATGGATGGAACGTTTAGTATCTCGTTCAACAGTGATTACAGTATCAATGATGCTGCTCTTACGATGGACGCATGGCTGTTAGGAGCCACCAAATCACAGGCGATGGCAAAAGGAACTGCGTCCATTAGATATGATTTCAGTCAAGAAATCTTTGCGGCAACGCTAAGTTTACAAGCGGGCTATTCGGCGGGGCCACTTACCGTTAAGGCTGAGGTGCGGGACTCCTATTTGAACATTGATGGTAAAACGGGGAATTGGTTTTTGGCATTGGGACTTCCTCCCGGTGGCCAACGAGTTGGATTAGATATAGCCGTGGCAGGACTTGGTAGTTATCATTTTGGCTCTTACTTCATGATTGGGAATTATACACCTTCGGAGGTTGGGCCATTGCCACCTGCCCCTTATGGGATGAGTCAGGCTACGCTCAATGCGCTCAATTATACCAATAAGACCGCTAGTATGCTGAAAAAGACTGATAGCCCTATTTTGGCATTTGGGGCAGGCTATAAACTCAATGCAGATTTTGGAGTGGGACCGTTTCATCTACGTTTTGACGGTGGCGTTGGATTCGATTTAGCCCTAATGAAGCGTGACGAATGTAACGGAGCGCTACCTGGATTTAACGGCTGGTATGCCGTAGGACAAATCTACGCGTACATGCACTTTTCACTCGATTTGGACATCGATACATGGGTGTACGAAGGGCGCATGACCGTTGCAGAGCTAGATGCAGCAGCGTTGTTGCGCGGAGGAATGATAAACCCTATTTGGCTTAATGGACACGTATTGCTCAAGTACCGAGTATTGGGAGGATTGGTAAAAGGGAAAGTCAATTTTGATTTTTGGTATAACCAAGATAAAAAATGCGACCCCGAAGCGATTTTTTCACCACCTAATCCCTTTGCAGCTCAGCCTCTAATCGCGGCGGTAGGGCCGTCGGGCACTGATAAAAAAACGTCTATTTTATCAGCGTTCTATGCTGAGTTCAATTACCCCGTGGAAAGTGATATTTTGCTTGATCTCGAAATTCCAGCAGGTAGTAAGTTGGAAGCAGGAGCGCAAGGCACCACGTATCCAGGACCCAATGGAAGCACGATTTTACACCGTGAGTTTCGCTTACAATTTAAAGATAATGCCCGTTTCAATGCCATTGCGACGAGTATTGATCCCGAATTCGTAAGTTGCCAGTCGCCCAACACTGGCCGAATTAGTTGGGAAAACGACGAAGATGGATACCCCAATTTCAAAGCTACCTACTATCGAGCCAATGCGTTATTGCCAAAATCTACCTATGAATTGACTGTCGGGGTACAAGTATGGATTCGGAATAAAGGAAAACTGGAGCCTTATACCTTTAAGGGTAGTACGGTGGAGCAGACCGAAAAAGTGACGTTTATGACGGGTGAGTGCATCAGTGTTTTAGCCAAAGGGCCAGACGAAAATTCAGTCGTACTTACTTCATATCCGTACGAAGGACAACGCTTTTTTATGAAAGGTGATGAAGCGGAGACGTTCGTAAAGTTCAAGACGAACATTAGTTGCTGCATGAAAAATCTTAATAGCGACGACTTGTACGAATTGAAAGTACGATTCTCGCCATTGGAAGGAGCACAGTTTGCCGACTCCAAATCTCCTAATACGCTCATGGCAGATGCGAAATTTCAGGGGGACAAAGTGACCTACAAACTACCGTTTGGCTTGAAAAATAAAACTCTCTATCGTTTTGATCTGGTGAGAATTCCGCGAGCTGACTTTGTCCAGAAACAATATTTAGAGGCTCAAAAAGTGAAAGAAAGTACGAAGAAAATCGCTCAAGCCAATATCTACGTTGCAGGAGGGGGCGCAAAAAATACGGTGGCATCACTTAATTCTACGCCTTCCTTGGCTAAAAATATAGGCGCAGGAACGGGGGCTTGGGGTGCAGGAATCAATGCCAAAGCGGAGAGTTACGTGAAGAACTATACTGAATTGTCGATGGAAGAATATGAAAAAAAGGTGTCAGACAAAGCCAATAAATTTGGATTGAACACGATTGTGTCGAACGAGAAAATGATGGCTGATGGACAATTCAATATTAAAAAATCGGCGGATTTAGTCAAAAAAGAAGCCACTGAAATGGAGAATTACAAAAAAGCGCTGGAGGTATCAATGTACCGTTACTATTTCAAAACCAGTAAATTCAGTACGCTCAAAGAGAAAATGGCTGAATTGCAGTTTCCGATAGCCGAACAGACGGTTGGGTCGAGGGTGTTGGGAGCGGTGCAAGGTAAAATACGAACTAGTGAAGGGTTTGATACGTTTGAGGTTACCTCCGAAAAGTTGGATGGAGATACCTTCCGTCCGCCGCTGATTCTATTGAGAGCTGACCCCACGAGTAATTGGTTCAAAAATGTAGCTATTCCAATTGCTGAGTTGCTAGATAAGATTCCTGCTGGTTACTATGACGAGGTCGGTAAAGGAAAACCAACGAAGGGTATGTCAGATATTTTCCAACGCTCAATGGTACGCATCAGTAATATGTTCGAGGTTCCAATGAAGCCATTTAAAAACGAAGAAGTTGAACAATGGATTAAACCCGCAAAACAATGAAAAAACTCTTTGTATTTCTCTTCCCTCTGTTTGCGGTGGGGCAGCCAGGAAAGAAGGTGGACGCCGCAAAAGCGGCTAATCAAGCTGGGGTACCTAAAAATACTTTATCTCCGACGGAAATGTATGTCATGGCGAATGTACCCGCACAAGCCGACGACGAGTTCGTCATCATTGGAGCAATGACCGCCGAGCCTAGCCCATCGGGTACCGCCAAAGCGATGTACAGCGCCATGGTAGAATCGTGGGTATATGGTGATGATAAACCCAAAGATTACGGGGTTTGGTACACTTCAATGCCCGTGATTCAGGCGTATGATACGTACATTAAACCTAATATTCAGACCTACATTGATTTGAACGATGAAGTGTTTAAATCAGGTTTTTTCAAACTCATCATTGCCAATGCCTTGGCAGATCAGTTGATGAAAGCCGTGGAAAATGCAAACGTGTTTCGCACGCCAGGTTGCCGAGAAAAACTGAAGGTAGAAATTTTAAATGAGTATAAAAATGATGAGTTTGGGCCTAAGAGCGAAGATGCAGCTTATCACAAAGACCACCTGTTTAACATTTGGGCACGAATGAGCACGATTTTGACGCAGGCTCCTATGCCCATTGATGCTCCATACACGGGAAGTAATAGCAATCCAGTACAGAATACGGGCTTAGGCGTCACATACAATGACTTTCAGTCTTCGTTCTTTTTTTTGTGTGGTTCTATTGCTGCAAGTAACTGCGCCATCGCAGTGATTATCGCCAAATCAAAGATAAATATGATGAAGGCGAACAGCCCTTTCACTCAGCTGCTCGACAAAGCTAAATGGGGGACGCTGTACCAACCTCTGGTTTCTTACATAAACCAAAGCTCATTTTACGATTTGTACAAAATGAATGTGAGCTATTTGCAGACGCTAACTTCAGGTAACGCACTTTATTTACTCTACGATAAGGAAAACAACTGTTTCAACCAGGTAGCGTACGAATTGGCCGAAAAAATCAGAAGCGCCTCCGTTTTTAATTCTAAGTAAAATGACCCAACGATGAAAAACTATTTGCTCATAATACTCTTATTCATAGGTTGTTTGCGGTTGTGGGGGCAGCAGCGCTCCACTACTTCACCTCCGCCGATGGCCATCGACACGGCCTTGCAAGGTAAGTACCGCGTGGGAATCATGGCCAAGTCGATGGGCGACCGTATTGTCGTACGGTGGGCGCCCAACAATTCCTCGATGTTTCGTCAGGTCTTGGCTACGGGTTATACCCTTACTCGCCGTAGTGCCGAAAAAGGCAAGCCATCAAAGTTAGATTTTCAGCTAACAGTCAAGCCGTTGGCGGTGGCCGATTGGGTAAAAAAATTTGGTAAAAATGACACCCTAGCGGCGGCCTGTGCCCAATTAGTACACGGTAAAAATACGCCCATAGGAGCATTGGAGTCGGTGACGCTGGACAAAATTATGCAACAACAAAATCAAAACGACTTTCGATTGATGTTAGCACTGGTATTGGCGGATCAGAATCCCGACTATGCCCAAGGAATGGCGCTGGGATGGGTAGATACAAAGGTAACGAAAGGCGTACAGTACTTCTATTACATCGTGCCATTGACCGACCCTAAGGTGTATCCTGTGGCGGTAGCAGGCACAGCGGTGATTCACGGCGAGGCCAACAACGAACCGCTTTCGATGATGGAGGTGAGAACCGAAGCTGGAGAGCACAAAATCAAACTGAAATGGTCGAGGCAGATGACAGAACCGTTATTCTCTTCGTATTTTATTGAACGTTCCTCAGATGGGGGAAAGAGCTTTCGGCGCTTGAATAAGTTACCCTGGATTCATTCACCCGCCAACGTTCTTGATGATGTGATTCTGTATACTGACTCAGTTCCGCAAAACTATCGTTCGTATCATTACCGTGTACAGGGGGTTACGCCATTTGGAGAGCTTGCCCCTTCGCCAATTGCCAAGGCCAATGCCGTAGATAAAACACCTCCACCTGCCGTCTCAAACCTCAGTGCTACGCATCTTCAAGGAGCACGTGTCAGAGTCAAATGGGAAGTAAAAGAGCCTACTGCTGATTTACTAGGGTTTATTATAGCAAAAGGGGCATCTACCGAGGGGCCTTTTGTACCACTGTCAACGACTGTTTTAGCTCCGTCTACTAGGGAGTTTTTGGATACAGCCGCCATCGCTTATTTGCCTAATTATTATCGAGTAGTGGCGGTAGATACTTCCAAAAATGTAGGAATTGGTTTTCCTGCTTACTGTATCATCAAAGATGCCAAAGGGCCTACTAAGCCGAAAAATTTACAAGGATACATTGACACAACGGGCTTTGTTCGCATTGTGTGGGATATGAATACCGAACCTGATTTATTGGGCTACCGAGTCGCTTCGGCCAATGCCAAAGACCACGTTTTTACGGTAGATACAAAAGGATACTTGGCATTACCTATTTTCAACGATACAACGGTTGTTAATACCCTTACCCGTAAAAAATACTTTCGAGTGATTGCGTATGATAAAAATTATAATTCCAGTGAGCCTTCAGATATTTTGGAACTGACTCGCCCAGATGTAGTACGACCTGTGGCGCCAGTGATCAAGTCGTATACCGTGAATGATACTTCAGTCATACTGCGCTGGGTACCTAGTAGTAGCGACGATGTCGTAAATCAGGTAGTATTCCGCCGAGGTAAAAGTAGCGAAAGGTGGGTGGAAATGGCCAAGCTAGATCCCAAAGCCGCCACTTACATCGACCCGACCGTTAAAGGTGACAACGACTATGGTTATGCTATTGTCGCAGTAGACGGAGTGGGGTTAAAATCCGACTTTTCGTTCCCGCTTAATGTTCATACTCCCCGAATCACCCCTCCAGCGGTCAACAACCTCAAAGCGATACTTAATGCGGACAAAACAGTGACACTTTCATGGGGATACAGTCAGCCCAATTGCCGCTACATTGTCTATCGCTCATTGGTATCAGAAGGCCTTCGAAGCTACGAAAAAGTATATGATAATCGCACTTTTACTGATAAAGCCCCACTCAAAGGGAAAACTCAGTATGCTGTACGGGTATTAGCTCCTAATGGAATGGAATCGCGTCTTTCTCAATTGATAACGGTAGACATTAAATAAAAGGCCATGAAAAAGCTTTTCACTCTCTTCCTTCTTTCTCTTGTAGTGTGCGGCTATGGGGGACGAGGGTATGCCCAAACCAACCCTGCCCCCACCAACCTAAGCCTTCGGGTGGTGAGTTCGGCACAAATCTGCTTAGATTGGCAAGATAATGCGACTTCTGAAGTAGGGTTTGAGGTAGAACGCAGTACTGACGGACGGACATTCTCGAAAATTGCGGATGTGGGCACAAATACAAAAAGTTACTGTAACACTAACCTGAGTCCCAGCACAACGTACACTTATCGAGTTCGGGCCAAGCTAACGGCTACTACCTTTAGCGCCTATTCCAATCAGCCCAATGCCACCACGACCGCTGCTCCCGAAACACCCAGCTCATTGGTGGTAACGGCCTTGTCGTCGAGTTCGGCTCGCCTGACGTGGGGGCCCAACACGTTTCTGCGTAAGTACTCGATTGAAAGGCGCTTGGGACAAACGGGGAATTTTACGGAAATAGCCGCAGTTTCGTTCAATCGTACCATCAATCGCCAGTACGACGACACAGGGCTTAACGACGGCACTCAGTATTGTTACCGCATCCGAGTCAAAGAAGACGATGGTGAAGTATCGGCCTATTCCAGTATTGTTTGCTTTACGACTCCACTTGGAGCGCCATCTGCCCCCGCGCGCTTGACCGCCACCGCGACGAGTAGTTCACAAATCAACTTAGCGTGGGCCGATTTGTCTGATAATGAAACGGGTTTTGAAGTAGAACGGGGAACCGATGGTCGGAATTTTACGAAAATAGCCGACGTGGGAGCCAACGCAACAAGTTATTCCAATACGGGGTTGGCGGCTTCTACCCGATACTATTATCGAGTAAGGTCGAAAAATTCGGCAGGGAATTCGGCGTATTCGGATGTGGCAGATGCTACTACTTTTGCTCCGCCTACGCCACGATCCCCTACTGGACTAACTGCTACGACCACTAGTAGCAGCCAAATCAATCTATCGTGGACGGATAATGCTTCCGACGAAACGGGTTTTGAAATTGAGCGCAGTACGGATGGAACAAATTTTGCCAAAATCGCGGATGTCGGAGCAAATACAACGACCTATTCTAATACGGGCTTGAATGCTTCGACGCGTTATTGGTACCGCGTGCGGGCGGTCAATTCGGGCACTTTCTCGCCTTATTCCAATACTGCCGATGCCACCACGCAGTCGGGTTTGCCCAATACCCCTGCCCGCTTGACGGCCACTGCCGTGAGTAGCTCTCAAATTAACCTTACGTGGGCAGATTTGTCAGACAATGAAACGGGTTTTGAAATAGAGCGTAGTACGGATAGCCGAAATTATAGCAAAATCGCCGATGTGGGGGCTGGAACAACGACCTATTCCAACACGGGGCTTGGCAGTAATACGCAATATTGTTATCGGGTACGGGCAAAAAATGGTGCAGGAAACTCAGGTTATACCGACCCAGCTTGCGCCACCACCCAAGCTCCTCCCGTAACGATTCCTCGTCCGCCGAGCGGCTTGACAGCCACGGCGACGAGCAGCAGCCAAATCAATCTATCTTGGACGGACAATGCGTCTGACGAAACGGGATTTGAAATTGAACGCAGTACCGATGGGACAAATTTTGCCAAAATCGCGGATGTCGGTGCGAATACTACGACCTATTCGAACACAGGCTTGAATGCTTCGACGCGTTATTGGTACCGCGTGCGGGCAGTAAACTCAGCGGGCGTCAGTAGTTATACCAACGTGGCTGATGCCACCACGCAAGCCCCTCCCGTGACGATACCTCGTCCACCGAGCGGCTTAACGGCGACGGCCACGAGCAGCAGCCAAATCAATCTATCTTGGACGGACAATGCGTCTGACGAAACGGGTTTTGAAATTGAGCGCAGTACGGATGGAACAAATTTTGCCAAAATCGCGGATGTCGGTGCGAATACTACGACCTATTCGAACACGGGCTTGAACGCTTCGACGCGTTATTGGTATCGCTTGCGGGCAGTAAACTCAGCGGGTGTTAGTAGTTATACCAACGTGGCTGACGCTACCACGCAAGCGTCGCCTGTTACCATTCCTCGTCCACCGAGCAGCTTGACGGCCACGGCAACGAGCAGCAGTCAAATCAATTTGGGGTGGACGGACAATGCGTCCGACGAAACGGGTTTTGAAATTGAGCGCAGTACGGATGGAACAAATTTTGCCAAAATCGCGGATGTCGGCGCGAATACCACGACTTATTCCAACACGGGTTTGAATGCTTCGACGCGTTATTGGTACCGCGTAAGGGCAGTAAACTCAGCGGGTGCTAGTAGTTATACCAACGTGGCTGACGCTACCACGCAAGCGCCGCCTGTTACCATTCCTCGTCCACCGAGCAGCTTGACGGCCACGGCAACGAGCAGCAGTCAAATCAATTTGGGGTGGACGGACAATGCGTCTGACGAAACGGGTTTTGAGATTGAGCGCAGTACGGATGGAACAAATTTTGCCAAAATCGCGGATGTCGGTGCGAATACTACGACTTATTCCAACACGGGCTTGAATGCTTCGACGCGTTATTGGTATCGCGTGCGGGCTAAAAATTCAGCAGGAGCGAGTAGTTATACCAACGTGGCTGATGCCACCACGTCATTGGCCGTTCCTGCGGCTCCGACAAACCTCAAGGCCGAACTCGCAGACTATGACCAAATTCGATTAACGTGGGGAACGCCGTCTAACGCAACCAATGTACTTATTGAACGTTCTACGAACCCCAACAGTGGTTTTACCCAAATTACCCAACAACCCGCTACTAATACGTCGTACGTAGACATCGCATTAAACGAACAAACCACCTATTACTATCGTATCCGCTTTGCGAATGCCGCAGGAAATTCGGGTTACAGCAACGTCGTCAGCGCGACTACGCCAGAAGTGGTGATTGCCGTACGGCCTCAGTTATCGGAAGTGGGCTTAACCATCATCGCGTATGGGCAAACGTTACGCATTCAAAATGAGCGCTTTCAACCGTTGGAAATGGATTGGAAACTGATGAGTCTAAACGGCCAACCGCTTAAAACCGATGCAGGTATCGTAGCAGGTAAGCAGGCATGGATACAGGACCTGAGTGCCTTGCGAGGAGGCGTGTATGTAGTGGTAGTGAACGCCGAAAATCGGGTTTTTTCGACCAAAATTGTACTCCCTTAATCCCCCAAGAACATGAAAAAGTTAGCGATAATAAGTGCTTGTTTTCTGCTGCTGTTGGCAGGATGTACGCCCCAAAAAGTGGTTCCGATTACCGATTTGATTGGAAAAAAGTGGAAAGCTAAGTTGGTGAAAGAAGGAACGCAAGTGGTATTTAACTTGGGGGGAGCCACCAATGTCAAGCCAAGTTATGCCAATTTTCGATTGGATTTGAGCAATCCTAAACAGGTCACTTTTAAAGACATTGACGGTAGAACGTTAGTAGGAACGTGGACGGTTTCGACCGATAACCAGCGCCTTATTCTAGAAAACCTAGTTCCAAAGCCAACGGGCACCATTGGGACGGTCGAGTTCTTTATTACCGAAACCCCGACCGCCGATGTACTGAAATTAGAACGAACCGCCGAAAGCCGAAAAACGGGAAATAGTATCAATAGTTACGAATTGATACCTGAATAGGTGTAAATAAGAGTCTAAAAATGAGGTGTTTGATTGCTTGTTTTTAGGTTTGTTGGTGGAGGTTTGCACGGCCAATCATCGCGAAAAGCTTGGAAAATGGGGCGTTATGTTTCTACATTTACGCTTCATTTTATTTGTTTACCGATGACACCCCAACAACTCAAAGACCTCGAAGATAACCTCTGGGAAGCAGCCACCACCCTCCGAAATTCCTCGGGTCTCAAGTCTAACGAATACAGCACGCCCATTCTCGGTATTGTATTTTTACGCTACATTGAAACGCTTTATGCAGCTCATGCGACCGAAATTGAGGCACTTTTTGAAGCTAAAAAAGGCAAACGCGACGAAGTTCCCATCGAAAAAATCGCCATTACAAGCTGTGGTTTTTACCTGCCACCTCATGCTCGCTACGATTACCTTAAAAACGGTGAATTTAAGCCCTTGGGCAAAACCACCCGCGAAGCCCTGCAGGAAGCCATGCGGAGCGTAGAAGCGTTCAACGATATGCCTGATACGCTGCCCATCAATGAATACGAAAAACTGACTTCTGAAAACATCGACGAACTTCTCAAAAAGTTTGCGACCATTCCGCTCAGTGCCGAAACCGATGTGTTTGGTAAGATTTACGAGTTTTTTCTGGGGGAATTTGCCCTCGGAGAAGGCCAAAAAGGCGGTGAGTTTTATACGCCACCCGCCGTGGTACGGCTCATGGTGGAAGTGATAGAGCCTACGGGCGGCAAACTCCTCGACCCCGCCTGTGGCTCGGGCGGGATGTTTGTCCAAAGTGCCAACTACCTCCGTAAAAATGCCGCTACTCAGCTTAATAAACTCTCGGTGTATGGCTATGAAAAAAGCCGCGAAACGGCTCGCTTGGCTAAAATGAACGCCAAAATTAATGGCTTACGGGCGTTTATAACCACGGCCAATACCTTTGAAACCCAAGACGATTTTCAGAATACCTACGACTACGTACTGGCCAATCCACCCTTCAACGTGAAGGAAGTAAAAGCCGAAACTGTAGAGCATAAGTCGCATTTCAACGCTTACGGCCTGCCCAAAAACAAGGGGAAAGCCAAAGGTGACGAGCTTATTCCTAATGCCAATTATCTCTGGATTAGCCTCTTTGCGTCGGCTCTTAAACCCCACGGCAAAGCAGGATTGGTTATGGCCAACTCAGCCTCCGATGCCAGCGGAGCCGAACTCGACATTCGCCGAAAACTCATCGAAGAAGGTCAAATCAGCGCGATGCTTACGTTGTCGAGCAATATGTTCAATACCGTTACGCTCCCTGCCACGCTCTGGTTTTTTGAAAAACAACCCAATACAGAACCCATTTCGCTCTACACAGAAGCGCAAGAGACACTGCCCATGGAGGCGACCCTTCTACAAGCCGCCGAACCCAACGAAACATACACTACAAAAGAAGCCCTCCCGCAGGGAGAAACTCCTCCTCTCCCGCAGGGAGAAAAAGAAAAACCCCATCTCCTGAAAGGAGAGGGGGCAGGGGGTGAGGTCCGTCGCCACGGTGAGGTTCAGGTTCTCTTCGTTGATGCCCGCAACATCTTTACCCAAATCTCGCGCAAGCAGCGCACCTTTACCGACGAGCAGGTGCAAAACATCGCCACCATTTTTCGGCTCCAACGCGGCCAAACCGACCGCTTCCGTGCCCTCGTGGCGCAGTATGAAGCCCAAGCGGGTGAGTATGAGCAGCAAGCCGCCGATTTTTATCCGCAAGTAGAAGCCCAACAAACGCTTTTGGCCGAGGTGGAGGCCGTCATCGAAGCCCTCCAACCGACCCTCGCCCACGCCGACAAAAAAGAACGCGAAAAGGCCGAGCGCGAACTCGCCAAAACCGAGCGCGAACGCAACCGCCAACAAAAGGAACTCGAACGCCTCCAAGCCGCCCACGCCGACCTCCTCAAGCAGCGCGACTATTATCTCCAAAACCGCGATTGGCTCACCGAGCGTTTTCCCGACGGCACGTACCGCGACGTGACGGGGCTTTGTAAGCTCGCCTCTTTGGCCGAGATAGCCGAGCAAAACTACTCCCTCAACCCTGGCCGCTACGTGGGCGTGGTGATTGAGCAGGACGGCCTCAGCGCCGAAGAGTTTACGGTCGAAATGCAGGGCTACTACGCTGAACTCGAAAGCCTCAACGCCCAAGCCCACAGCCTGGAGCAGCGCATTGCCGCTCATTTTACTACCCTCTTTTCACCTCAAACTACACAAAACGATGAAAAATAGGGACTGGAAAGAGGTGAGGTTGTGGGATAAAAATATCATTGAATTAATTGATGGAGATAGGGGTGTAAACTATCCCAAACAGGAAGATTTTACTCAAAGCGGTTATTGCTTATTTTTAAGTACTGCTAATGTTAGAAAAGATGGTTTCAAGTTTGAAAATTGTCTATTTATCTCAGATGCAAAAGATAAGCAATTGAGAAAGGGCAAGTTAAATAGAAATGATATTGTTTTAACTACAAGGGGTACTATTGGAAATTTAGGATTTTATAATGATAAGATTGAATATGATAATGTTCGTATTAATTCTGGAATGCTAATCATTAGAATAAATCAGTCAGAAATAGATGCTTGCTTTCTATACTTATTACTTAGGTCTCAGTTTATTCAAGAACATATCAACTCTTTTACGAGCGGTACTGCACAACCTCAATTACCCATTAGAGATTTAAAAAATGTAAAACTTACCCTCCCCCCCCTCCCCACGCAGCAAAAGATCGCCGATATCTTAGGAGCCTACGATGAGCTGATTGAAAACAACCGCCGCCGCATGGCACTTTTGGAAAACATGGCGGCGGGGCTGTACAAAGAGTGGTTTGTACGGATGCGCCCCCACGGCCAAACCTTACCCATAAACTCCGAAACGGGCTTGCCAGAGGGGTGGGAAGTGAAGAAATTGGGAAGTTTTGGTAAAATTATTACTGGAAAAACACCAAGTACAGAAAATGAAAGTTATTTCGGTGGAGAAATACCTTTTGTAAAAACTCCTGATATGCACGGCAATATGTACCTTTTTGATACAGAAGACACTCTTACAGAAGCAGGGCTAAACGTTATTAAATCAATGACATTACAAAAAGATGCAATTTGTGTCAATTGTATTGGTGCGTTAGCTGGTTCTGTTAGTATAACTACCAAAACTTGTTGTACAAATCAACAAATTCATTCTATCGTTTTAAAGGATTTGAAGAATTTGGAATTTGCTTTTTTCGCTCTCAGAGGATTGAAAGAAATAATTCACCTTTATGGTAATACAGGTTCTACAACGATAAATTTAAGTAAGAATAAATTTTCGGATTTAGAGATTGTATATCCAAATTTTGAGATGCTAAAGCGATTTAATGATATTGCTGATCCCATTTTCACTCAAATTAAGACCTTACAAGAGCAAACGGGGGTGTTGCGTCGGATGCGGGATCGGCTACTGCCGAGGCTGATGAGCGGGGAGCTGGGGGAGTAAGGTATCATAAGCACTACACAAATAGCAACAAAAGCAACAGATGCACTATCTATTTTTGTAGATTTGTACTAATCAATAGGTATCAGACGATGAGCAAAAAATTGATTCGATTCGACTGGGCAGTCAAAAAGCTGCTTCGTAACAAGGCTAATTTTGGAATTCTGGAGGGTTTTCTCAGTGAGTTGCTCTTTGATGATATTCGTATTGAGAAAATACTGGAAAGTGAAAGCAATCAAGAGTCGGAAGATGATAAATTTAATCGGGTAGATATTTTGACCCAAAATTCTAAAAATGAATTGATTATCGTTGAAATTCAAAATACCTATGAGGTAGATTTTTTTCATCGAATGGCTTATGGGACATCTAAGGCATTAAGCGAAAACTTATCCCTAGGGCAGCCTTATTCTGAGATTAAAAAAGTAATTTCGGTCAATATCGTTTATTTTGATCTTGGACAAGGGCAAGACTATGTTTATAAAGGGTTGACAAACTTTCACGGATTGCACCAAAATGACCTCTTGACACTTTCAGAGAAGCAAAAAGTAGTGTTTTCAAAAGAACAAGTATCAGACATCTTTCCTGAATTTTACATTATTAAAGTAAACAATTTCAATAATGTAGCTAAAGATACGTTGGATGAGTGGATTTACTTTTTAAAAAATAGTGAAGTCAAAGACGAGTTTAAGGCAAAGGGATTGAAAGAGGCTGGCGAAGTATTAGATTACATGAGGTTGCCCCACGATGACCAATACAGTTATAATCGTTATTTGGATTATCTTCATTACAAAGCAAGCGAAATTTTATCTTTACAGTCGGAAGCAGAATTTAGTGTGAGGCTAAAAGAAAAAATCGAAACAGCAGAAAAAGCGATTCTAAAAGGGTTTGATAATGGCATCATTGCGGACTTAACTGATTTGACAATAGCACAAATAGAAGAAATAAGAACGAAACTGGCGAAACAGTAACAACCCAAGAAACATTGGTAGATGTTTCAATACTGATGCAACAACCATGAACAAACTCAACGTTGAATAAGAAATGGCTTTTTTAAGCGAAGACGATATTGAGCAGGCGGCTATCAAAGTCCTCACGCGGCAGTTGGGCTATATTCACCTCAACTGCCTCCACACCGACGCCTTTCAGCGCAGCAGTCGCAAAGATGTATTTGACCACGCTCGGCTGTTGGCGGCTTTGCAGCGGCTTAATCCCGCGCTGTCGGCTTCGGTGTTGCACCAAGCCGCTGCCACACTCACCGCCAATCGCTCTACACTGAGCCTCTACGAAGCCAACCGCGAATTTTATCAACTCCTCACCAAAGGCATTGAAGTCAAAACCACCACCGCACAGGGCCGCGATGAACTCCGCACGGTGCGGGTGATGGATTTTAACCAACCCGACCGAAACGAGTTTGTGGTGGTATCGCAATTGTGGATTGAAAGCGAAACGGTCGCGGAGCGCCGCCCCGATTTGCTGCTCTACATCAACGGTCTGCCGCTGATATTTATCGAACTCAAGCGCTCCGACAAGCCGCTGCAAAATGCCTACGATGATAACCTTGTGCGCTATCGGGATCGGATTCGCCAATTATTTGTTCCCAACGTTGCTTGCGTATTGTCCAACGGCGCCGAGGCCAAAGTAGGCGCGTACAATGCCAAGTTTCGATTTTTTAAAGATTGGCTGCGGGTAGTCGAAGACAAAGACAACACCGCACCTCTGAGTAAAAAGACCATCCAAGCCAACGATAAAAGCTTGGAGTATCTGCTGTTGAGTTTTTGCCCCAAAGCCACGCTGCTCGACTACATCGAAAACTTTGTACTCTACAAAACCGAGTTTGAGCTAAAAATCGTAGCCCAAAACCACCAGTTTTTGGGTGTGAACAATGCCCTCCGCGCCTACGAAGCCCGCAAAGACCATCCTACCGAAAACGGTTTGGGGACATTTTGGCACACCCAAGGCAGTGGCAAGAGCTTGTCGATTGTGTTTTTTACCGAAAAACTGCGCCGCAAATACGTAGGCGATTTTACTTTTTTGATTATTACTGACCGAGATGACCTTGATACCCAAATTTTCAAGGAATACGTGCGTTCAGGTGTGATTTCCGATGCTAAAGGTGCACCCAAAGCCCGTCCTACGGACAGTAACCAACTGCGCGATTGGCTTAGTAAAGACAACCGACGCTATATTTTTACACTGATTCATAAGTTCAGACCCGAGCAAAAGGGCAAACGCTACCCACTTCTGAGCGACCGCCGCGACATCATCGTGATTGTGGACGAAGCCCACCGTACCCAATACGCTGACCTCGCCGAAAATATGCGGATTGGCCTGCCCAATGCCCGTTTTTTGGCTTTTACTGGCACGCCCCTGATTCAAAGTGGTATTACCGAACGTTTTTTTGGGGAGGTGGTGAGTGAATATAACTTTGCGCAGAGCATTGAAGATGAGGCCACCGTACCGCTTTTTTATAATCGAAGGGTGCCGCAGGTACAAATTGCCAACGACGACTTACAGGCCGACTACGAAGATATTGTAAGTGGAGAAGACCTCACTGCCGAGCAAATCGAGAAGCTTGAAAATAAGTTTATCCGAGAATACGAAGTCCTAAAGCGTGACGACCGCCTCGAAATCATTGCCAAAGATATTGTGCAACATTTCCCAAATCGAGGGTATTTGGGCAAAGGAATGGTGGTGACGATTGATAAATTTACGGCGGTGCGGCTGTACGATAAAGTAAAATACCACTGGAACGAAGCCATCAAGAACGAACAACGGGCGGCACTCAAAGCCCCCTCAAAGTCAATAAAAGAGGAGTTGCAGCAGAAAGTAAAATGGATGCAGCAAACCGAAATGGCGGTAGTAATTAGTGCCGAAGACGGTGAAGAAGAAAAGTTTGCTAACAAAGACCTGCTCATCAAGCCCCACCGCGATCGCATGAGCGAGCTTGACGATAATGGTCACGACATCGAAGATAATTTTAAAGACGATGAGCATCCACTGAGATTGGTGTTTGTGTGTGCTATGTGGTTGACGGGCTTTGATGCTCCTACAGTTTCGACGCTTTACATGGATAAACCCATGCAAAATCATACGCTAATGCAGACCATTGCCCGCGCCAACCGCATTACAGCACACCTCATTAATGGGGTTTCGAAATTGAACGGGGAAATCATCGACTACTACGGGGTGTTTAGAAACCTTAAAAAAGCGTTGGCCGTGTATGCGCAAGGTTCCCAAACCAACGGAGTACAGGTAGAAAAAATCGTTGAATCTAAAGATGTCCTCAAAAACCTATTGAAAGCTGTCTTGGAGCAGTGTGTTACTTATTGTCGCACAACGGTGGGCTTTGATCCGCTTCACTTAGTAGCTGAAAGCGATAAATTGCGTCGCTCGGCCCTGCTCGAAGATTTTGGGGATATGATTTTGGCCAAAGATGATTACAAAAAGAAGTTTGTAGTCCTGCAAAATACCATCAGTGATTTTTACGCAGCCTGTCAGCCCGAAATATTACAGGACGTAGAAATCAAAACTGAAGCCGATATTTTCAAAGCCTTGCGCGGCATCATAGATCGTAAAAAGACTGACGATAGTCGCCTTACTAATGCCGCCTATAAAGTGAGTAGTTTATTGGATGCTAGTGTGTTGGCCGAGCCAGAATCAAATTATGGCATTGACGAAAAGAAGACGTTTAGGGTTGATTTGAGTCGTTTGAATTATGAAAAACTACGCCAAGAGTTTCAACAAACGAAACATAAGAATATTGTTGTTGCTGACATTCGGGCATTTATTGAAGCCAAGCTACAACAAATGATTGTTCAAAATCCCTCACGAGCTACTTTCAGAGAACGTTACGAGGCATTGCTACAAGGCTACAACGACAATCGTGTCACTGTAGATGTACTGGTAGATGAGTTTACAGCTTTTATGCAGACGTTGGAGGAAGAGGAACAGCGTCATATCCGAGAGGGACTGACGCTTGAAGAGCTAGTAGTGTTCGATTTGTTGGAAAAACCAAAACTCACACCCACTGAGAAAGAAAAAGTAAAAACCACTGCTCGTACCTTACTTACACGTCTCAAAGAAGAAAAAGAAAATCTATTAGTCCCCGATTGGCACCGCGACAACATCACAAAACTACAGGTAGAAATGGTCATTAATCAGATTCTGAACGAGCATCTTCCTGATAGTTATGATAAACCGATTTTTGAAGAGAAAAAACGGGTTGTTCTAAGTAATTTGATGGCTGGGCAGGCGATGAGACATTTTTAATGTTTTTCTACGAATTGATCGAATAACCCTGCAAAAAAGCCACAAGCTTGGCAAAAGCGCGCGAACGGTGGCTTATTTTACCTTTTTCCTCCAGCGTCATTTCGGCAAATGTGTGATTGCTACCTTCTGGAACAAAAATAGGGTCGTATCCAAAGCCGTCGGTGCCGCGTGGGCTGTCGATGATAGTACCTTCTACAATTCCCTCAAACGAATGGCTTTTTCCTTCTAATGTAAGTGTAATGACGGTTTTGAAACGTGCTCGGCGGTTACTTTCATTGGCCAATTCGTGCAAAACACGCTCGATATTGCGGGCGTGATTGCGCTCGCCGCTGTAGTACGCTGAATGAACGCCGGGAGCGCCGTTGAGTGCTTCTATTTCAAGGCCAGAGTCATCGGCAAAGCAGTTGACTCGGTAGTGCTCCCATACGTATTCTGCTTTTTGCGCTGAATTGCCTTCAATGGTATCGGTGGTTTCGGGAAGTTCTTCGTTGCAACCGATTTCTTGGAGGGTGTTTAATTCAAAATTATCGCCCAAGAGAGCTTTGATTTCTTTGAGTTTGTGGGCGTTATTGGTGGCAAAACAAAGTTGCATATGTCAAATGAGTAAAATAACAAAAAGCGGCTTTTCGGCCGCTTTTTGAGTACATAAAAAAGTTATTTTCGTTTTGCTTCGACTTCAAAAAGCAATGGCGAATAAGCAGGGATTTTACCACCACTACCCGTTGCCCCGTACCCGAGAGTAGAAGGGAAAATGATAATGGCTTTTTCGCCGTAGCGCATTTTTGCAATACCATCGTTAAATCCTTTTACCACACCACCAGAAGCAGTACCAGTAGGGTCAACGACGTTCACGTCAATCGTTCCACTGTCAAATTGTTTTCCATTACGAATTAATTTGCCCGTGTAGGTGACGCTTACCGTAGTTCCAATGGCAATTTGTGCCGAGTCGGGATAGGCAAGGGTTTTGACAAAACGGAGGCCTGTATCACTGTTACGCTCCAGTCCTAAAATTTTGTTGGCAGCGACATAGTCGTTGATTTGTTCCTCTTGGGTCCGAACCTTTAAGATGTTGAGGTCGTAGCGAATCGGAATGTACAATGGCGCTAAAATAGAAACATCGCTCGAACCCCGCAGTGACCACGGCACGAAAAGTGTTATTTTGTCGGTTTCTCGTACTTTTTGGTAAGGTGCATTCATAAGCACCTCAAACGTTGGTACGGGATTAAAACGGTAGGCCATTGCATAACCAGAAGTTGTAATATCTGTAGAGCTGTACGAACGAATAAACACGTCTCCATTGCCTACTTGACTACTGTCGATGATGGTTCCGTCTAACCGTCTAGCTATGTAACTAAACGTGACTTCATCGCCGATTTGAGGCTTTTGAAGGCTAGTGTCGGCATTATTAACGATATAAAACAAGCCCGAAGCGAGACTATCAGCTGCTATTTTATTGGCACTCAGATAGTTTTTTATTTCGGTTTTATTTTCGAGTGTTTTACGCTCTTGGTATACATCTTCTGTCTGTTGGCAAGCAAACATCGTTGTTAAAATGCCTGCCATACTACCTAAAATTAACTTTCCCCTCATTCTTGTTCGATTGAGTGATGTTTGATTGAGTTTATTTACTGCTTACGGTAGCGAAGTGCTACTAAGGTTGGCCACCTACTGCACCTGGACCTCCTGCGGGAGGAGTTGGAGCTTTTTTCACGTCTACCAATTCAACGTCAAAAACTAGTACCGAGTTTGGTGGAATCACTCCTGGAGAACCAGCCGTTCCATAAGCTAACGATGAAGGAATAATAAACGTACATTTTCCACCTTTTTTCATCGTCATGATTCCTTCTTCCCAGCCTGGGATAACCATTCCTTGGCCAATTGGGAAGTCGATAGGCTTATTTCCACCTTGTGGGTTTTTCAAAGAGCTATCAAAAACTTTACCATCAAGGAGTTTTCCTGTGTAGTGTACCGACACCACATTTCCAGCCGCTGGTTTAATCCCTGTTCCTTCTTGAGTTACTACGTAATTTAGCCCAGATGGCGTTTCAGTAGCGTTAAGTTTGTTTTTTGCCACGTAATCGTCGATGATTTTAGCATCCGTTTTTACTTGCTTTTCACGAGCGGAGGCCTGCGACTTTTGGAACTCTTGCTCGTTCTGAACATCCACGAGTTTTACGGTAAACTGGATGTCTGAGCCCTTAGGAATACCTGGAGGAAGGGGTTGCATCATGCGAGTGAAGAGCGAATCGGCGCTCACAAAAAACGACGCACTGTCTTGTTTCGCAATCATGGCAAGACCTTCTTCAAAACTTCCTTTGAAAGGGGGCACTTGAAGCATCATTTGCATTGGCTGGCCTTCTTTGTACGTATCACGCAAGACAGAATCTTTGCTGTTTTTTAATACTAAATGAAACGTAAGAATGTCTCCTACTTTTGGCTTACGGCCATCTGAGTGTTCATCGTGAATTTGATATTTTAGACCGGTTTCGCTGACACTAACACGGTTGTTGCAAGCAGCCATGAGGGCAGCTACCGAGAAAAAAGCAATGGTTGATTTAAATTTCATGAAATGAGTGCAAAGCACAGTTTAATTGTATTGAATTTGGATGCGATTACAAGATTATTTTTTAACGTTCAAAAGTTCGTTTTGGTATTCGGGTAGTACTGACAATAAACGTTCAGTAGTTTCTTTTAGAGAGATGCTCGTACGCCCTCCTGAGGCGTTTTTGTGACCGCCTCCAGAAAAATATTTGTGGGCCAAGTCGCGTACCGAAAAGTCAGAGACTGAGCGAAAGGATAATTTAATTTCGTCGCGACGTTCAATAATGAGTACCGACATTACGACGTTTTCCAGCGAAAGCCCAAAGTTGACAATGCCTTCCGTATCGCCAATTTCTGATTGAAAACGTTTTAGCTCCTCCAGCGAAAGGGTCATGTAAGCCGTACGATATTCAGGCAAGACGACAAGCTTTTCGGATAAAACATACCCTAAAAGTCGAGTACGACCTAGGGTATTATTATCAAAAATGGCTCGATGAACGTCGTTGACTTTCAAGCCTGTTTTCATTAACTCTGCAACCGCGAGGTGTACTTCAGGTGTGGTGCTCCCGTGTCGAAAAGAACCTGTATCAGTCATAATACCCGCGTACAAGCATTGCGCCATCGGCAAATCGACAAGCGCCCCATCCCCCAGTTGCTGAATAAGCTCTAAAACATACTGAGCTGTGGCAGCCTTGGTGGTATCAGAAAAAACAAAATCGGCAAATTGCTCGGGTTCTAAGTGATGGTCGATGAGGACTTTGGTGGCAGTGGCTTGAGCGGCAAGCTCACCTAGGCCTTTGATGCGGTGCAACGCGTTGAAATCCAAACAACAAATTACTTCTGCTTCCTGAATGAGGCGCTTAGAAAGCAATTGTGTTTGTACGTTTTCGTCATACGTAACGACCTCTTCAAAAGTCGGCATCCAACGCAAGTTGGCCGAGCATTCATTAGGAATGATGACCGTTGCACTGTGTCCTTTTTTTTGAAGGTATAACTTCCAGCCCAAAGAAGAGCCTATCGCGTCAGCGTCAGGGTTTTGGTGGGTCAGGATGACAACACGTTTTTGGGTTGAATTGATGAGCTCGTAAAATGCGTTCCACTGTTGCATAGCTTGCAAAATTAGTAATTTTCTTAAAAAAGACCCGATAGGGTTTTCAAAACCTGTGTAGTCTGCGTAGTTTTGCCCCACTTTTTCGTGGAAAGTAGTTGTAAAAAGCACATTAAATCGCCTTTTGCGGCAAATTCCAATCAACATTTTAAAGCACAACATACTAATGGCAACCAACAGAACATTCACTATGGTGAAGCCCGATGCGGTAGAGGCAGGGAACGCAGGGGCGATTTTGAAGATGATTGAAGAAGCGGGCTTCCGTATTGTAGCCTTGAAAAAAACATTGTTGACCAAAGAGCGCGCGGGCCAATTCTACGCAGTACACGCTGAGCGTCCGTTTTATACAAGCCTTTGTGACTATATGTCGTCTGGTCCGATATATGCGGCAATTTTAGAAAAAGAAAACGCAGTAGCCGATTTCCGTACGTTGATTGGAGCAACCAATCCAGCCCAAGCGGCCGAAGGAACGATTCGCAAATTGTTTGCAAAGTCGTTAGAGGCAAATGCTGTTCACGGATCAGACTCTGACGAAAATGCTGCGATTGAAGGTAGTTTCTTCTTTGCACTGACTGAACAATATTAGGCATATTATAGCCCAAAAAATGGATAAAGGCTTCGAGGTATATCGGAGCCTTTTTTTTAGTGCAAACCGTGAAACATAAATTTTGTGTAGATTTCACGGGCAAAAAAGTAGGTTTCACGGAAAATTCTTGCTTATGGGGTATTTCAGGGTGTATCTTCAATACAGTTATAACCTGTAAAAAGACCCCATAAATAGAGAAATGAAAAATACCGAAATGAGAATACGGAAGATAGATTCATCCGTATTAGTGGCGAAAGAAGAGCCGTTTTCTTGCGAAGTTTTGAGCAAACTTTTAGAAAGCGAAGGCTTTGATGTAGTAGGTCGTGCTAACGAGTTGGATGATCTTATTCAGAAGATTCACACCAAAAAACCCAAGTGCGTGATTGTCGAGGCCAATTTAATTGGAAAAGAAACCAGCCACTTGTTGAAGCAAATTGCGGAGGCATCTAGCCGTCCTAAAATGGTCTTGTTTTTTAATACATCTAATTCGAGAGAATTATCGAAAGCACTTGATGCTAACTTTAATGGCTACCTGTATTCTGAAGATCGCTTGGAGGAGTTGTATAAGTGTTTACTGTTTATACAGACCCAAGCTAAGTACTATAGCGATGGCTTTAAAGACCTCATGAAAAAGATGGGAGTCAACGAGGTAGATACCGAAACCCATCGGAAGTTGAAGTCGTTAACGAAGCGAGAACGACAAATTTTGTACTTAGTAACGGAAGGACTAACGGGCTATGAAATAGCCGACTCGCTTTCGATTAGTTACCGAACGCTAGCCAATCATAAACAAAATTTAATCCAAAAATTGGGGATTGAAAGCAATCGGCACCTGTTAAAATTCGGCCTTCAGATAAAGCCCTACTTAAATACGTTATAGGTGTTTATTGGGGATACTTCGATTATCCATTAAGGCTTTTTTAAAGGCGTCCAGTCGAGTACGGGGCATAATCAGCTCCCGTGCTTGGGTGGCGCCTTTTACGTATACTAAGTATTTCCCTTTTTCCCAATACGTATAGCTATTAAGGTGATTCAAATTAATGATGTGGCTTCGGTGAATACGAAAAAAATGTACTGGGTCGAGTTCTGTTTCTAGGACAGATAGAGGCTTCGAAATTTGAAAGCGTCCTTTGGGATGTTCCACAAAGTATTTTTCTTCTTCTGTTTCGAAGTAATAACAATCTTCGATTTTCAGAAAAGCCTCTCCCGTTGCCGATTTTCCATCAATAAATTTAATGTAATTTTCGATCGCATGAGTGCTAATTGATGGGATAAAGGGAGTTTGGGTATCCGTACTTTTAGCTGTTGGTATATCTGCTACATCTTCCAGTTCTTGATTACTCAAGACCATCTCTGCTTCACTTTCTGATTGAATAGTAGGCTGAGCAGTATGCCGACGAAGAGCAATGATTAATTTTTGGGAAGTAACCTGACTTTGAGCGTTGCTCTCTAAAAAGTCACGTATCAAAGAAATATTGAGAAGAATATAACCTAGTATAATAACAAAAGGTAAATACAATAGGTAGGTCTCAATGGTGAAGCCGTGTAAAATATAGGCATCTAAATATCGGGTGAATGAGTAGTGAGGGAACTCGCGTAGTAAAAAACGAACGTGTAAAGTGATAGGGAAAAATAAAAAGAATGATACCAAAAACAATGGCAGAAATTTCAATTCATAGGAGATGATGGCTAAAATGGAGAAGTTGATTTTTCGGATACCGAAAAAACGGTGAAAAATATCGATTAAAAAAGACAGTATATATAATGTACAAATTTCGGGAAGTACTATGCCCACCAAAATATTTTTGATGTAGCTAAAAAACGAGAAATACGTTACGTAAATAGAAAGTTTGGCTTGGGGAGTAACAGCCCAGGTGATTATTTCAAAAAGAAGAAAAATGACCAATAAGAATCCGACCCCAACTTTGGGGTTTGTGTAGAAAGACCTATTAAGTGTTAGAGACCTCATGGCTTCTCTTTAAAGTGTCGACTGCCTTAGGCAGCGTAGGGTATTATGACGTGCAAAGATACAAATTAGTCAATTGTTACTATAACATTTCATAAATATAGGCAATTGTGCGGATTTCCCGACACTCTTATCTGCTCTACCTTTGTATCGTACAAAAAAGGAAAGGGAAATGGCTAGATTTTGTAGTTAAATTCCTGATTAACAAAAAATTAACTTTAACATTCTAACACTTACAACAATGAAAAAGTCATTCGCAATCAAAGGTAAAAAAGAGTTGAATTCATTCATTCGCGCTGGCAAATTTTATGCCAAAAACGAATCAACAAAATTGCTTAACCTTGGAGAATCAGATCCGTTGGTGTCTTGCTACAAAATTGTAGTAAACAACGAAATTGAAAATAAGCTAGTCCTTTAGTAATTTTTTTAGTCGCTATGAGCTTCTCTGGTTTCATAAACTATCAGCGCGCCCTTCATGATTGTGAAAGCGCATTAAATAAGGTGAATTTACACCACGAAGAGGGGTATATGGTAAGATTTGCTATATTCTCGGCCAATCTTACCAATTTTTTACCCGAAATACCCATCTCGGAACATGCCGATATGTTTAGAAAACTGTTGACGAGCTTAGCGTTTGAGAGTTTTGATCGTAATGTTTTGCATATTAGTGACTTATGTTCGCTGAATGGAGACTTGAGTGCATTAGAAAATACCAGTTCACCTAGCATATTCTGTACGTTTCATTTAGGTTCTTACCGAATCATTGCTAATTTATTGCTTAAGAAAGGACATCACTTTACGACGATAGTGCGAAAGGATGTTTACAAGCAGCAGATTGAGTCGATGATGGAGTATACCGCCAAGATGAAACAGAACTATGGTACTAAAAGTGAGGTGAATGTAGTAAGTGCGGAAGACCCGAATATTGTCTTAAAATTGCTTAGAGAGCTAAAAGCGGGTCGGTCATTGCTGGTCTATTTGGACGGGAACATAGGGATAAGTGATGAAAAACTTGAACAAATTTCCTTTTTAAGCCAGACCATTGGTGCTCGAAAAGGAATGGCCTACCTTAGTTACGTAGCGGGAGTGCCACTCGTGCCCGTAATTTCATACCGAAAGCCAGATATGAGTAATGTCCTGTTTATGGGAGAAGGGATATATCCTGATAAATCTATTCCTAAAGAGGCATATTCAAGGGGAGTTTTACAAACCATTTTTGATTTTTTTGCCAAGTACGTTGCCAATTTTCCAGAACAATGGGAAGGCTGGAATTATATACACCATTCTTTACAAACCGATGAAACGTCGTTATCGCCACCGCCTCCTTCAGCTTACCGAAGGTTAAATTATCAGTTCAACGAGCGTAGATATAGCATTTTTGACTTAAAGGAGTCGCCCGTTTTATTTGATAAACGTTACTATTCTACTTACGAAATATCAGATAGCTTACGAGATTACCTCCTAGACTCCCCCTTTATTAACCCAAAAAGAGTACTGGGGCGGCCCGTCTTTCAGGAGCTAGTTCGTCAAGAAATTATAATTTGAGTACGTTAAAGTCCCCAACTTTTGGGGACTTTTTTGTTTTTGACGCTTTTGGACGGGGTAATTTGGAGCTTTTTTGGATTTTCTTCACCGACTAAAATGTAGATTTCACGGGCAAAAATGTAGATTTCACGGTTTTGAGCCTTTTGCCCTGTCGCACGTATTTATTTTCCTAGTAATTTCGTCATTAAGAAGTTGAGCTAAAAACATCAGATAGCTAACTTGAAAAAGCTTACTCAACGTTATGACAAGATAGTAAGCTTAAAAAAGAAATAATTTTTCAAAGTAGGGTAAAGTGTGTAGCATTGGCCCCATCTCCTTGAGATGGGGCCATGTTTTTTTTGTATTTCTCAGATTGGGTGTATCCTAATAGATACGAAGCTTTTTTTTGGAATAAAAACAGCTTGCAATAGTTGCAGAACGACGTAAGAACTAACCAAAACAGCGACGTACTGAATTTTAAATATCCTAATCTTTTTTTTATGTATGATTTGGCACAATATTTGACTCAAAGAGGTATATTCCCTGTAAGGGGCCTGTTTGTATTTTCAGACAGGGCGTTTTAAAAGGAAGTTTTTAAACTTAGACAGTCCAATAAACCAACTGTTTCAAATGTTTATGTGTCCAAACAATTACTTTTTGCCTCCCCCCAATGAAAAGCGAAAGCTTTTGAGCACACAAAGGTCGCTACGTGTGCTGTCTTTTTGGGTGATTTTGTTCCTAGCAGTGCTATGGAACCAGCAGTTAATGGCCCAAGTAAGTGGAACGGTGTTCCGTGATTTTAACATCAACGGTACACAACAAACCACTAACCCTATTGAGCCTGGCCTTGAAGGAGTTACAGTAAAAGCCTTTAATGCGTCCAATGTACAGGTGGGAGCTACCGCAACCACGAGCTCGACGGGGGCATATTCTATTACTGGTATAACGGGAAACGTACGTTTGGAGTTTACTCTCCCCAATACGTTTTATGCCTCTAATGGAAAAGCAGGTAATACCACAGTACGCTTTGCTACTGCACCAGCGACTGGAGTTAATTTGGCGACCAATAATCCAAGTGATTATTGTCCTGGCACGCCCGATGTTATCGTTACGTGTTTTGTAAATGGTAACCCTACATTGGGAGGTACATCGGGTTCTGGGGATGCGTTAGTGAAGTTCCCGTATAACATCGCCAATGCTTCTACAACATCCCCTACGCACTTGGCACTAGCCAGCGAAGTAGGTTCTGTATGGGGAGCGGCATATCAACGTGAGACGGATAAAGTTTTTACTGCTGCTTTTTTGAAACGCCACGTGGGCTTACTTTCGGCAGGGCTAGGAGGGATTTTTACTACGCAACTGGGTACCACACCTACGACTTCTTTGTTGGTGGATTTGGAAACGTTTAGTGGCGCACCTCACAATATTGACTTGGGGCAGTCAGTAATCGGAACTCGTAGTACATTACCTGCGGCAGCTAATGTAAGTAGTGAAGATCCAACTGCTTTTGGTGCCGTTGGAAAAGTTGGATTGGGGGGAATGACTATCTCTGAGGATGGGCGGACACTTTATGTGGTTAATTTATACCAAAAGAAACTCATTTCCATCAATATTGGTGTTCCAGCAAAGACAACGATTACGTCGGCTGACATCAATACATATACTATTCCAGATCCAGGGTGTACTAATGGGGTATCACGCCCCTTTGCGGTACGTTATTATCAAGGTAAAGTATATGTAGGTACGGTATGTACGGCAGAAAATTCAGGAGGGACACAAAGTGACTTACACGCGTATGTTTATACTTTTGATCCTATTACAACTACCTTTAACACAACCGCTGTAGCTGATTTTTCTCTTAACTACCCAAAAGGTAAAGTTCATACATCAGAAACACCTACTAAATGGTTGCCGTGGAGCGATAATTTTTCCGATATGTATTTTGGTGTGGCTAATCCCGCTCCAGCTTACCCAAGAACCATGCGCCCGCAAGCGATTTTGTCGGATATAGATTTTGTAGATAACGGAGATATGGTCTTAGGGTTTATTGATCGCGCTGGGCATCAGCTAGGGTATAGAAACAAAGGAGTTGGCTCTACATATAACTCAAATCTATATAATGGCTATATAGGTGGTGATATTTTACGTCTGGCCAAAGGCTCTGGAACTTGGACATTGGAATCGGGAGGTAATGTAAGTGGACTAACAGGTTCTGCCAATAGCCAAGGGCCAGGGGGAGGAGAATTTTACTCGGATGAACAGTATAGTGGACAGTTAGTCCTGCCCAATGGACCTATCGTCGAAATTCACCAAGAAACGTATGTCGGTAGTAGTTTCGTAGTTCCAGGTTCGGGAGAATTATTAGCAACAGTAATGGATCCTCTAAGTACATGGTCGGGAGGAACTTCTTGGTTTAGTAATACCACAGGAAAGGATTCCAAACGTTATCAGATATTCCAAACGACAGCGGATGGTGGTATCACCTTCGGAAAAGCAGCGGGCTTAGGTGCTTTGGAATTAGCTTGTGCTCCCTCTCCCATCGAGATTGGTAACCGTATTTGGCTTGATACAAATAAAAACGGTATTCAAGATCCAGGGGAAAATGGTGTAGCGGGAGTTGTTGTGACGTTGTGTGATGCCGCAGGTACAACCATTACTACGGTTACTACGGATGACAGTGGAAATTACTATTTTACCTCTGCTACAGGAACGGATGTACCAGGTGTCAATTTTGGGGTTTCTTTGAGCCCGTTTACTACCTATAAATTGAAAATTCCATCAATTAGTGGTAGCAATGTACTAACAGCGACCGATGCACTAGGTAATGATTTGGCCGATAATGATTTTGCTCTTAACGGTTCTAATGGCGAATTGACTTTCATTACAGGTGGTTCAGGGGCTAATATACACACGTATGATGGTGGATATCAGCCTGCAGTGGGTTCGTTAGGAAACTATATTTGGAAGGACACAAACGACAACGGTAAGCAAGATAGCGGCGAAGCTGGGCAAGCGGGAGTGATTGTACAATTGGTGCAAGGAGCGACCGTCGTAGCTACAGATACAACGGATGCCAATGGTATCTATGGATTTAACAACCTAAGTGCGGGAAATTATCAGGTAAAAATCCTGGTTGCTTCGTTGCCATCGGGATGTGTAATCTCTTCTAAAAAAGATGCTGCTGGAGTGGCTGATAGCCTTGATTCTGATTTTGATTCAGCAACAGGATTGAGTCAATCGGTAACTATTACTCCAACGGGTTCGGGTATCGCGAAAGATAATCCAACCATTGACGGAGCACTTTATTCGCCACTCGGCTCGATTGGTAACTTTGTCTGGAAAGATACCAACAACAATGGTAAACAAGACAGCGGGGAGCCAGGTCAGGCAGGGGTAATTGTTCAACTCCTTCAAGGATCGAGTGTTATTGATGAAGATACAACCGATGCGACGGGTTTTTATAGTTTCAACAATTTAACGGCAGATACGTATCAAGTGAAGTTACTATTGACGTCTCTTCCTGCGGGGTGTGTGATTTCTTCTAAACCTAATGCTGCAGGGGTCGCTGATACCTTAGACTCTGATTTTAACTCGGCAGGATTGAGCCACTTGATTACAATTGATACGTCAAAGCCAGCGAGTGATACTCTACGTAACAATCCTCACGTGGATGCGGCACTTTACTCGCCAAAAGGCTCGATTGGAGACTACGTATGGAAAGATTTGAATAACAATGGTATTCAGGATGATGGTCCTACTGGGATCAAGGACGTCATTGTTGAGTTGTACAAAGGAAGTACAACTGGTAGTCCAGTTGCAAAAGATACTACTGATGCAACTGGAGCCTATGGGTTTACCAATTTGGATGCGGGAGATTATTACGTTAAAGTGGTACTTACTAGCATACCAGCAGGCTGTGTTATTAGCCAACAAAAAGATAAAGGAGGCGACGATACGAAAGATTCTGACGTAGATCCAACTACGGGCTTCTCAGCTAAAGTAACGCTAGACCCAACTGGAGCAGGTTTGACAAAAGATAATCCAACGATTGACGCAGCCTTATACTCACCAAAAGGTTCGATTGGCGACTACGTATGGAAAGACCAAAACAATAACGGCGTACAAGATGCTAGCGAAGTAGGAGTAGCAGGTGTGATTGTTCAATTGTTGAACTCAACGACGAGTGCGGTTCTAGCGACTGACACAACCGATGCGAGCGGTTTGTACTTGTTCCCGAACTTGTCGAGTGGTACCTACCAAGTAAAAATTGTAACGACGAGTTTACCAGCGGGTTGTATTATCAGTACTAAACAAGATTTAGGCGGCGATGATACCAAAGACAGCGATTTCAATCCAACGACGGGCTTGAGCCAAGTAGTGACGATTGATGCGTTGGGTACAGGCATTGCCAAAGATAACCCAACGGTAGACGCAGGTTTGTACTCACCTAAGGGTTCAATCGGAGACTATGTATGGAAAGACCAAAACAACAATGGTATTCAAGAATCAGGCGAGCCAGCGGTGGCAGGCGTGATTGTTCAATTGTTGAACTCGACGACGAGTGCGGTTTTAGCGACTGACACGACGGATGCGAGCGGTTTGTACTTGTTCCCGAACTTGTCGAGTGGCACCTACCAAGTAAAAATTGTAACGACGAGCTTACCAGCGGGTTGTATTATCAGTACTAAACAAGATTTAGGCGGAGACGATACAAAAGACAGCGATTTCAATCCAACGACGGGGTTGAGCCAAGTGGTGACGATTGATGCGTTGGGTACAGGCATTGCCAAAGATAACCCAACGGTAGATGCAGGTTTGTACTCACCTAAGGGTTCAATCGGAGACTATGTATGGAAAGACCAAAACAACAATGGCGTTCAAGAATCAGGCGAGCCAGCAGTGGCAGGCGTGATTGTTCAGTTGTTGAACTCAACAACAAGTGCGGTTCTAGCGACTGACACAACAGATGCGAGCGGCTTATACTTGTTCCCGAACTTGTCGAGCGGTACTTACCAAGTAAAAATTGTAACGACGAGCTTACCAGCGGGTTGTATTATCAGTACTAAACAAGACTTAGGCGGAGACGATACAAAAGACAGCGACTTCAATCCAACGACGGGGTTGAGCCAAGTGGTGACGATTGATGCGTTGGGTACAGGCATTGCCAAAGATAACCCAACGGTGGATGCAGGTTTGTACTCACCAAAAGGTTCAATCGGAGACTATGTATGGAAAGATCAAAACAACAATGGTATTCAAGAATCAGGCGAGCCAGCGGTGGCAGGCGTGATTGTTCAATTGTTGAACTCAACAACAAGTGCGGTTTTAGCGACTGACACAACAGATGCGAGCGGCTTGTACTTATTCCCGAACTTGTCGAGCGGCACGTACCAAGTAAAAATTGTAACGACGAGCTTACCAGCGGGTTGTATTATCAGTACTAAACAAGACTTAGGCGGAGATGATACCAAAGACAGCGATTTCAATCCAACGACGGGGTTGAGCCAAGTGGTGACGATTGATGCGTTGGGTACAGGCATTGCCAAAGATAATCCAACGGTGGATGCAGGTTTGTACTCGCCAAAAGGTTCAATCGGAGACTACGTATGGAAAGATCAAAATAATAACGGAATTCAAGAATCAGGCGAGCCAGCAGTGGCAGGCGTGATTGTACAATTGTTGAACTCGACGACGAGTGCAGTCTTAGCGACTGATACGACGGATGCCAGTGGTTTGTACTTGTTCTCAAACTTGTCGAGCGGCACGTACCAAGTGAAAATCGTAACGACGAGTTTACCAGCAGGCTGTATTATCAGTACTAAACAAGATTTAGGCGGAGACGATACCAAAGACAGCGACTTCAATCCAACGACGGGCTTGAGCCAAGTGGTGACGATTGATGCGTTGGGTACAGGCATTGCCAAAGATAACCCAACGGTAGATGCAGGTTTGTACTCACCTAAGGGTTCAATTGGAGACTACGTATGGAAAGATCAAAACAACAATGGCGTTCAAGAATCAGGCGAACCAGCAGTGGCGGGCGTGATTGTACAGTTGTTGAACTCGACGACGAGTGCGGTTCTAGCAACTGACACAACAGATGCGAGTGGCTTATACTTGTTCCCGAACTTGTCGAGCGGCACGTACCAAGTGAAAATCGTAACGACGAGCTTACCAGCGGGTTGTGTGTTGAGCAGCAAGCAAGATTTAGGCGGAGACGATACAAAAGACAGTGATTTTAATCCAACGACGGGCTTGAGCCAAGTGGTGACGATTGATGCGTTGGGTACAGGCATTGCCAAAGATAACCCAACGGTAGACGCAGGTTTGTACTCGCCTAAGGGTTCAATCGGAGACTACGTATGGAAAGACCAAAACAACAACGGAATTCAAGAATCAGGCGAACCAGCAGTGGCAGGCGTGATTGTACAGTTGTTGAACTCGACGACGAGTGCGGTCTTGGCGACTGACACAACGAATGCACAAGGCTTGTACTTGTTCTCAAACTTGTCGAGTGGCACGTACCAAGTAAAAATCGTAACGACGAGTTTACCAGCGGGTTGTATTATCAGTACTAAACAGGATTTGGGCGGCGATGATACAAAAGACAGCGACTTCAATCCAACGACGGGCTTGAGCCAAGTGGTGACGATTGATGCGTTAGGCACAGGCGTTGCCAAGGACAATCCAACGGTGGATGCAGGTTTGGTTGTACCATGTGTTGAGTCAACGGTAACTTTATCAAGCGCTCCTGTATGTTCGGCAGACGTACAAACGTACAGCATTACATTCACGGTCAACAACAAATTGGGTATTGTGAAGGTAAATAAAGGGACTATTAGCGGAAGCAATCCTTATACAGTAATAGGCATCCCATCGGGCGCTAGTGTGATTATCACCGACAGTTTGAGTGCTTTGTGTAAGTCAGATACGACGATTGTAGGCCCTAACTGTAACTGTAATCCACCAGTACCAGTGTTGTTGGTACCAAGTGTGACGGCTTGTATTGGCGATACGTTCCCAACGCTGAAAGCGACGGTGGTAGGTTTAGCGACGGTAGAGTGGTTTAGCCAACAAACAGGCGGGACATTGTTATCAACAGGCGTAAACTTCAAGCCAAGTGGCACAGTAACTGGCACAGTGACGTATTATGCTCAAGCGCGCAGTACCGATCCAACCTGTCCAACGGCGATTAGTACGAGCCGCTCAGTTGCGACAGTAAACGCTCAATCGTGTATTGATACAGTAGATTTGGCGCTAAAGAAGTCAATTAGCACTAAAATCGCACAAGTGGGAGATATTCTTACTTATACGTTGAAAGTTTGGAATGAGTCAGGTAAAAATGCGACAGGTGTGGAAGTAGCGGATAGCATTGCGACGACGGTACAGTTCATATCGGGTAGCTTCCAACCAAGCCGTGGTGGGGCGACGATTAGCGGTAATGTGATTAAGTGGACGATTGGTAACATTTCGGCCAATGGCGATACCGTAACGTTGAGCTACCAAGTGAAGGCCACGCAAGAAGGGTTACATTTTAACACGGCCGAAATTTCGAAGGTAGACCAGAAGGATGTGGATTCTACTCCAGGAAATGGATCTCAGACGGAAGATGACATCGACCGTCAGTGTTTCAGTGTACCTTTCAAAGTTTGCCCAACAAATCAAGTGGAAGCATCTGTACCTGCACTTTATACGAATGTACAATGGTTTAAAGATGGAGGCACAACTCCAGTGGCGACGGGTAACGTAGTGTTGTTTAGCGAAGTAGGGGTTTACACCTTTACGGCAAATAACCAGACGTGTCCAGCGGGAGGTTGTTGCCCGATTATCATTGAGCCAGGGGTAAATTGTTGCCCAGAAGATTTGTGCGTACCATTTACGATTCAGAAGAAAAAGAAAAAGTAAATGGTTGTAAGCAAAGCCCCCTCCTGTTATCGGGAGGGGGCTTTTTGTTTTTATAATAAAAAGCTGAGTAACTAAGTACTGATATTTGATTTATGATACATTTTTTGTTATAATAGGTAGGGTAGTGTGTTTTATATAAAATCTTCTCGCTAGTCGGCCATTTAACAGGTTTATAAGCGTCTTTAGAGGCGATATCACTATTTTAGCTACTTCGGTACTGTTTTTGTACCGTATTTTATCAATACGTGCCAGATACTCTACTGGTATTCGGTATATTTTTTTCTACTCTACTCTATTATACTTGTATGGCTACCCTTTCAGAGGTATTACTACGTTGTGGTGATAAGCATACCATTCGTAGGTTACCGCTTGATTAACGGCAAAGCGTGTTTTCTTGCTATGGTTTTGATGCTACTATTGGAAGCAGGTACTTCCTTGGCAAATTCACCTACCGTCGACTGCGTAAAACCTATTTTTGGCAATGTAACAGTAACATTAGCCACCTGCAAAACAGGAGGAGGAGGGAACAACGACGCTAAAATTGTCTTTACTGCTTCGGGTGGAGATAAATACGGGATTTCGAAAGGTCAAGTCTATGCTGGGATAGGGTATGCTGCTGCTCACAATCTTTCGTCAGAGGTAGGAGATAGCCTTGACATTCTTAATGCGTCTTCTTGGTGGACAATCAGGGTATTTAATGGAAATAATACGTGTTACCGAGATAAAACGGGTATTGTTGGACTGTAATCGTTGTGTTGAGCCTTGCTCCAATATGACGATTTTGGTGGGAGAAATTACCGATGCAGGTGAAAAAGTTATTGTTCAGCCCCTTGACCCCAACAGCGGAACTATTCCTTGGGCTATTCCTAATACAGGAGGTGATGGCATTGCGATTGATCATGTAAGTAAAATAGCCTACATCGGTAGTCCGTTTAGTAGCCCAATTAAAGTTTACAGTTTTGCCCAAGCTACTTTTCTGCCTAATGTCTCACCTTCATCGGGAACAAACTCCTATGACATCACTCTCTCAGAAGATAAAAAGTACTTATTGAGAGGGGGGACAAACGGTCGCATCGAAAAAATTCGTATCCAAAATGGGCAGGTTGTCGTTTCACATGCTACTTCTTTTTTTTGATGGACAGAACAAGATTTGGGGAGTGGCTGCTTTTGGAGGAAAAGTTTACGTGACGACTGGTTTTAATGATTTAAATACGGCAGGAAAAAGCACCGTACAAGCGATGGATAGTACGCTGTCAAATCTCGTACAACTACGTACGCGCAACGATGGTAAAGTGTACGTCGGAATTACTGTCGATAAAGATGGAACACTGTGGATGACTGTAGATGGGTACGGGAATGTGGTGGAGCATTTAACTGCAGAGGTAGAAGCTGATAAAAAGCTACCCTATTACTTCTTCCAATCAACAATCAAAGCGACGCCCTTTTGACATTGATTTTGGCCAGGACGGAAATGTATACGTAGCTACGTTTTACGGAGATTGTGTATCTAAACTAACCCTAGATTCACCCTCGAACCGTAATTTTGGGCAGTTTAGCACCTATTTGGGTTTTTGAACAAGGAGTCCTTAGTAAAAACTTGGCTTTTGTGTGTGGCGATGTAATATGCCCGTGTGACCAACCGAGCATCGCTGTATAAGTCACTAACCCTACCTGCGAAAGTGCTGGAAAACTCGAATTAACTTCTGTTTCCAAAGGAAATAAATACGGAATTAGTAAAGGCGTTACCTATACGGGAGCTTCGTATGCCAATGCTAGTACTTTATTCACTATGTTTCCATTAACTCTTAAATCAGGTATTAATTCAACCGCTGATTCTACTTGGACCGTACGTGTGTTCAATCAGGAAAGTGGTCGTTACAAAGATACAACGGTGACTATGAAAGGCCAATTAGCGAAATCAATGATTGCGCTAATTGGAACTCCAAGCTGTTCAGACGATGTCCTTACCTATAGCTTTTCATTTAGCGTAACCAACCGCCTTGAGACTATTAAAGTGAACAAAGGGATATTATCAGGGACGAATCCTTATACTATCACGGGCATTCCATCGGGTCAGGATGTGATTATCACCGATAGCTTGAGCTCTACTTGTGCTTCAGATACGACCGTAACAGGTCTTAATTGTAACTGTAATCCATCATTGCCTAAAGTGCTTATCTAGTTTTACAATTTGCCTTGGGGATTCTTTGCCTACTCTTCAAGCGGCAATTGTGGGCTAAGCAACCGTAGAATGGTTTAGTCAACCACAAGGAGGTGAGATTCTTGCAACAGGTCTAACCTACAAACCAATAGGCATATTGGCAGAAACAACTATGTATTATTCACAAGCACGTAGTACCGATCTGGCTTGTCCTGTAGCGATTAGCCCAACCCGTACTCCCACCACCATCAATGCTGATACTTGTACTATTGATTTGGCGTTGAAGAAGTCAATAAATAAAAAACTCGCTCGAGTAGGAGATACATTAACCTACACGATTAAAGTTTGGAATGAAGCGAGTAAGGGAGCTACGGGTGTTTCGGTAACCGATTCAATTGCTACGACAGTCGTTTTCGTGGGGGGAGTTTTTTCGCTAGCCGAGGAAATGCGACCATCACGGGTAATGTTATTCAGTGGACAATTGGGGAAATAGCGGCTAGAGGTGATACGGTAGAGTTAACGTATAAAATCAAAATAACTCAAGAAGGGATTCATTTTAATACTGCCGAAATATGCACCACCAATGAGCAAGATATTGATTCTACTCCATGCAATCATACGGAAGGAGAGGACGATATTGACTGGGTATGTTTTACGGTTCCATTTAAACGTTGCCCTACTGAGAAAATTGATGCCAGCATTCCAGCCAAGTATACCGACGTAAAATGGTACAAAGAAGGCAAGACAGCCCCAATTGCGACAGGAAATGTCGTTTTATTAAGCGATATAGGAGTGTATACTTTTACAGCTATTAACCAAACGTGCCCTGCGGAAGGCTGTTGCCCGATCATCATTGAGGAAGGTGAAAACTGTTGCCCTGTAGATTTGTGTATACCATTTGTGATAACTAAATTAAAAACAAAGATAAACTAAGTGGTTGATTTGTTACTTTTTATGGGATACTTCGCTGTATTCAAATGCATAGCTATTGCCTTAATTGTCACTTTGTTGCAAAATTGGCGCGATTATTGCTGAATAAATTGGCTTGTTTACGTATATGTAATTGTGTTTTTTGTACATGAGATATGGATAATTTTGTACTAAAAAAGTTCAATATTATCTATATTGGGTTGAGTATAATAGTTTGGTATGTGTTTTGTGGGATATGTCAATGAATGTAAAACACCCTAATGTATATCCCTACTTTGTCGTAAGATTCTATGAAACTTTTACTTTATTTTCATCGACAAGGGCATGCCAGTCGATTGTATCAATTTGGTATGCAATTGTTTGCTATTATTGGTATGCTCTTATGGACTTCGCAGCAGACGAAAGCCCAGACCTGTTCCGTAACCATTAAAAAAGTAATAGTTTCGGGCTGTTACTTAGTGAATGGGCAAAGCAAGGCCACAGTAAGTGTGGAGGTAGCTTGGGAGAATGCACCAGCAAATGATAGTATTACAGTAAAGATTGGTTCCCAAACTCGAGTAATAAAACCAGGAACGATAAGTGTAACCTATCCTCAAGCAAACAATAGTAGTCCTTTGACGGGCAATCAAACCATTGTAAGCCCGCAAGTAGTAGCTTTTGAGGTGGATGCCAATGGCTCTACCAATAATTCAATTACCGCTCGATTTGTTGCTAACTGTCTCACATCCAGCTCGTATAAGTCTCCTGACGCATGCCCCGTGGCGGCTTGTAGTGGCAACAACGTGGGTGGTATGGTCTTCAAAGATTTTAACGACAACGGGATTAAAGATGCAGGTGAAACGGCGGGTGTATCAGGAGTGGCAGTCAAAGCTATTGCGTGCGATGGAACTGTGTACACTACCACAACTGATGGATATGGGTTTTACTCCCTGCCTGTACCAGCTAACAAGTATCCTGTGCGGGTCGAGTTTAATAGCATACCTTCTATTTATAAATTTGGGATTAACGGTACTAATTCTCGTACCTCAGTTCAATTTGTAAGTGCCCCTAATTGTAACATCCACCTAGGAATTGTAAATCCAATCGAATATTGTTCGGGTACTAACCTCCGAGTTTTTGTGCCTTGTTTTACGTATGGTGACCCTTTGCAGACAACTGGAGCAACGGCGGCCAACTTATCTGCCAATGCAGATGCTTTAGTAAGTATCCCTTACGGCGTTTCTTCTTCTACTTTTCAGGGAGAACAAATGATTACTAACGCGGGTAAAATTGGAACTATTTGGGGATTAGCTTACAATAAGTACACAAAGCGAATGTTTTTGAGTGCTGTTTTGAAGCGTCATGCAGGGCTAGGGCCTGCGGGCTTGGGAGGTATTTATGTGGTAAACTACTCCAATTCGGCTTCGCCTACTGTAAGTACCTTAGTAGATGTATCTAGCATTGGAATAAACGTTGGTACGATACCTACGAATACAGCTCGTGGTTTACAGGCAGATAAAACACAGCCTAGCCATGATACGCCAGCGTTTAGTGGCATTGGAAAACTAGGAATTGGAGATATGGATATTTCAGAAGATGGAAATATACTGTGGCTTACCAATTTGAATGATAAAAAATTGTATTCAATTGATATTACACAGTACAACCAAAATGGAACCGTTCCTAATAATTCTAAAGTGACCGCTTTCACAATTCCTGCTACGTGTACAGGTGGGCAGTATCGTCCATGGGCCGTAAAAACGTACGATGGAAAAGTATATGTGGGTGGAGTGTGCGATGCTTCTACTTCTTCAAAAACAAATCTTCGGGCTTCTGTTTATGAATTAAACGGAACAACATTTACTCAAATTTTTGATTTTCCTCTGACCTATCCAAAAGGATATCCTGCTGCGATTAATACAAGTTTGACAGGCTGGTTTCCATGGACAGATAACTTTAACGATTTGTTAGAAGGCACGGTCCTTCGTCACCCTGTTCCTATGTTTACCGATATTGAGTTTGACGTGGATGGTTCTATGGTATTGGCATTTGGAGACCGTACAGGTTTACAAGGGGGGGATGTCAACTATGGACCAAATCCTACAAATACTACGACGTTTTACGAAACAAACTCACAAGCGGGAGACATTTTGAGGGCCTTTTATGCAAATGGAACGTTTGTACTAGAGAACAACGCAAAAGCAGGACCTAATACTGGTTTTAAACCCAATAACAGCCAAGGGCCTGGATTTGGTGAGTTTTATGATGACAACTGGATTCAAGATGGAAATCCGAACCGTATTTGGCACGCTGAACAGATTATGGGGGCATTGGCACTTAAACCAGGCTCTGGAGAAGTAACCGTGACTACTATTGATCCAGTAAACCAGCAGCCTTATGCAGGGGGGATACGATACATGGACAACAGCGATGGTAAAGTGACGGGATCGTATTCGGTTTATGTAACACGACTACCAGGAAACTTTCAAATACCAGGCTCATTTGCAAAGGCAACAGGTTTGGGGGATATAGAGTTGAATTGTGATAACTTAGACATCATTGAAATTGGAAACCGAGTTTGGCTCGATACCAACAAAGACGGTATTCAAGATGCTTGCGAAAAAGGCTTGAAAGATGTAAGTATAACCCTCTATAGAGGCAATACGAAAATTGCTACCACGAAAACTGATGCGAATGGAGAGTACTACTTCAGCCGTAAATCCAAATTGACGACGGGAACGTGGTCAGCTACGGGTGCTGATACTACGTTATTACCAAGCACAGCTTATCGGGTAGTATTAGGTACTTCAGGGCAAATCACTAGTAGTAATGATACGTTGAAGGTAGCTGGGGTCGGTAAGTTTTTATTGACGCTAAAAGATGCTACTACTGGAACGGGTAATGATCTTAACGATAGCGACGCCGCTAAGGCCAATGTGGCTGGAGAAGGAGGGAGTTTTCCTGTTATTACTATTACGACAGGTACAGTAGCTACTACAGATCACACCCTTGATGCAGGTTTTTATTGCGTAGAACCTTACAACTATAAAGCGACGATTACGCAAGCAACGTGTACGGGTATCACGGCCAACAGCAATGCTAAGATTGAGTTGACGGACGTAAAATGTGCCGATAAATACGCTTTTTCTAAAAATTCAGGTGGTAAGTTTACGGGAGCCGCTTACGCTTCGGCGACGGCGTTAACGGGTACGACGATTACGTTGAATAATTTAGCTAATCCTGCCACTGCCGCAGGCGACACGTTCTACGTTCGTTTGTACAACGGCTTGTGCTGCTACAAAGACACGACGATTATTTTGCCGTTCAAAGATTGTAGTTGTATCAAACCCGTAGTGACAGCTACGGCCAAAAACCAAGTGATATGCCAAGGCGGAACGATTGCAGCATATACGGCTTCGGCTACGCCAAGTGCAGGCATTACCTATAAGTGGTATGGTCCTTTAACGGATACAACGGGGGCATTAGGGACCGCCATCAGTGGTCAAACGAGTGCAACGTTCACTCCATCGGGAGGTTTTACAGGGAAACGTTATTATGCGGTTGTGGGTACAGGAGTGGCAGCTATATGTTCAGATACGGCGTTTGTATCGTTGACAATTAATTCTCGCCCCGTAGCGAATGCAACAGCCAAACAACAAACAATATGTGTAGGCGAATTACCTGCGGCTTTCACGGCTACGCCAAGTAGTGGGGTAAGTTATCGTTGGTATGGAGCGTTGAGTGATACGACGAGTAGCCTAGGCACCGCGATTTCGGGCGCGACCAATGCAAGTTATACTCCTTCGGGAAGTGCAATTACCACGGTGGGAACAAAGTACTATGCAGTGATTGTGACCAATACTCAGACCTCGTGTGCCGATACCGCTTTTGTTCGTTTGGTAGTAAATAAGAAGCCGATAGCAGGCGCTGATAGTACAGGGACGAATGCGATTTGTAACACGATAGGAACAATCAATCTTCCTAACGCAGCATCTGGCGAGGCTTGGAGCCAATTGGGAACGACGCCAAGTGTGGCAACCATTGATGCACAAACAGGAGTGGTAACAGGATTGACTAGTATTGGGGTCTACCAATTTATTTTGAAAAATGGTCAGACGGGCTGTGCTGATACCGTAGCAGTAGAGGTGAAAAACTGTCAAAAAGGTTCAATAGGAGATTATGTATGGAAGGATTTGAACGATAATGGCATCCAAGATTCAGGAGAGCCAGGGGTGAAAGGAGTGATAGTACAATTATTGAACTCAACCACGAGCGCCGTGCTAGCGACTGATACGACGGATGCGAGTGGCTTGTATGGTTTCAATGGGTTGGATACAGGTAGCTATAAGGTCAAGATTGTGTTGAGTAGTTTGCCTGATAGTTGCGTGATTAGCAGCAAGCAAAATCAAGGTGGGGACGATGCCAAAGACAGTGACTTCAGTCCAACTACGGGTGAAAGTCAAGTGGTAGAAATCAACACACTAGGCACAGGTATTGCCAAAGATAACCCAACGGTGGATGCAGGTTTGTTTACACCAAAAGGTTCGATTGGAGATTATGTGTGGAAAGACCAGAATGACAACGGTGTTCAAGATTCGGGCGAGCCAGGGGTAAAAGGAGTAATCGTTCAATTGTTGAACCCAACGACGAGTGCGGTGTTGGCAACTGATACGACGGATGCGAGTGGCTTGTATTCGTTTCCGAACTTATTGAGTGGTACTTACCAAGTGAAAATTTTAGTAAGTAGTCTTCCCGACAGTTGTGTGATTAGCAGCAAGCAAAATGTAGGTAGCGACGATACGAAAGACAGCGACTTCAACCCAGCGACGGGTTTGAGCCAAGTAGTAACGATTGATGCCAAAGGCACAGGTATTGCCAAAGATAACCCAACGGTGGATGCAGGTTTGTTTACACCAAAAGGTTCGATTGGAGATTATGTGTGGAAAGACCAGAATGACAACGGCGTTCAAGATTCGGGCGAGCCAGCAGTGGCAGGAGTGATTGTTCAATTGTTGAACCCAACGACGAGTGCGGTGTTGGCAACTGATACGACGGATGCGAGTGGCTTGTATTCGTTTCCGAACTTATTGAGTGGTACTTACCAAGTAAAGATTTTAGTAAGTAGTCTTCCAGCGGGTTGTGTGTTGAGTAGCAAGCAAGATTTGGGCGGAGACGATACGAAAGACAGTGATTTTAACCCAACAACGGGCTTGAGTCAAGTAGTAACGATTAATGCCAAAGGCACAGGGATTGCCAAAGACAATCCAACGGTAGACGCAGCGTTGTTCTCACCAAAAGGTTCAATAGGTGATTATGTGTGGAAAGATTTGAATGACAATGGTATACAAGATTCGGGTGAGCCAGGAGTAGCAGGCGTAATTATCCAATTGTTACAAGGTTCGACTGTAATCGCTACAGATACAACGAACGTACAAGGGTTATATTTGTTCTCAGATTTGTCGAGCGGTACTTACCAAGTAAAAATCGTAATCAATAGCTTGCCAGACAGTTGTATCATTAGCAGTAAGCAAGACGTAGGTAGCGACGATACGAAAGATAGTGATTTTAATCCAACGACGGGCTTGAGCCAAGTAGTGACAATCAATGCTACAAGTACAGGTATTGCCAAAGACAATCCAACGATAGATGCAGGCTTGGTAGTACCATGTATTAAAACAACCTTCACGTTGACAGGAGCACCAGTGTGTTCGGCTGATGTACAAACCTACAGCATTACATTCAGTGTAACAGGTAAAAATGGAGCGATAAAAGTAGATAAAGGTGTATTGACGGGTACAAATCCATATACAGTCACAGGTATTCCTTCGGGAGCAAGCTTACGAATTGTGGATACGTTGAGTGCTATTTGCATTCAGGACACAATTATTACAGGGCCTAACTGTAACTGTAACCCGCCAGTGCCAATTTTGCTAGCACCGAGTTTGACAGTTTGTAAAGGTGATACATTCCCAACGCTAAAAGCGACGGTAGTAGGTTTGGCAACGGTAGAATGGTTTACCCAACAAACAGGCGGAACGGTCATTGCAACAGGTTTAGAGTACAAAGCAAGTGGTACTGTCTCAGGTACAGCGGTGTTTTATGCTCAGGCTCGCAGTACAGACCCAACGTGTCCTGCTGCCATTAGTACTAGTCGAGTGGCTGCAACGATAAATGCGCAGGATTGTCAAATTGACTTAGCATTGAAGAAACTCATTGACAAAAAGGTAGTTCAAATAGGAGATACCCTCACCTACACTATCAAAGTATGGAATGAGTCGGCCAATAATGCTTCAGGCGTATCTGTGACGGATTCGATTGCAACGACGGTTGAGTTTGTGTCAGGTAGCTTTGTGGAAAGTCGTGGTAGTGCAAGTATTACAGGAAATGTTATTTCTTGGAACATTGGTAATATTGCGGCTAATGGAGACACCGTTACCCTAACGTATCGTATAAAAGCCACCCAAGAAGGCGTCCATTATAACACGGCAGAAATTTGCAAAACCAACGAAGGGGATGTAGATTCTACGCCTTGTAACAACGACGAAGAGGAAGACGATATCGACCGCCAGTGCTTTACGGTACCAATCAAGCTTTGTCCAACGGAGAGAATTGAGGTAAGTATACCAGCTAAATATACGAATGTACAATGGTTTAAAGATGGGGGAACGACGCCAGTAGCAACGGGAAATTCTGTGCTCTTGAGCGATGTAGGAGCATATACCTTTACTGCAACTAACAAGACGTGCCCTGCCGAAGGGTGCTGTCCAATTATCATTATACCAGGTGAAAACTGCTGTCCAGTTGATTTGTGCATACCATTCACAATCAAACAGGCCAAAAAAGCAGGGAAGGCGCTCTAGGGTAGAAAGGTAACATACCTAAGTAAAAAAATGGGTATCAAAGAAATTTGATACCCATTTTTTTGTGGTTTTTAGTCTAGCCCTATTTCAGTTTAGATTGAACATAGCCTGCCATCTATTGCAATAGAGCTGCTAAGTACAGTAGTTTCATTTCTTACCTGCAGAAGTGCTCATACAAACGCAAATTTTCGCTGAAAAGGGCTTTACACTGTCATTAATCAGCGTCATCTGCGACTTTCAATCGGCGTAAATCTGCGGGTAATAGTTAAAGCAACTTAGCTTACAGTGTACTAAGTTGTTGACGTATAGTTTTTGTGTCACTGTGACTTTGCCTGAATACTTCTACACACGTACTTGGGTTTTACTAGAAAGAATTAGATTTTCTACAAAAACCATTGGGGCAAAAGATGCCGCACTGTTAAAGACTTTGGAGTGGCCTTTGTTCCTATTTTACTACTAAGATTTAGTCACACTGAGGTGGCTTTGTATTTAATGCATTTGCCTACACTTCAGTGAAATAAGCGTGCTTTTGTGAAAATTATTTATGGGCTTCAAAGTGTATTAAATGGGATATTGAATATTTTATTTGGTATATTAATGCAAAATAAAAATGTTTCCATTCTGTTATAATTGAATATTATTTCGTCGTTTGGCATAAAAATTGACTCCCCTTCGCTGTATTAAAAATGTAAATTAAGTACATTATTATTATAGATTATTAGACCTTTTGTAGGTTTTTCTCTGCGCATAGTGCCCAAATAAATAAGATGGTACACTTATTGAAAATGAGAATAATAGAAACGAGATAAATAGTATGCGCCTTATAAAACAAGATAAAGAAAAGGTATAAAATCTGTTAAACGTTTATGGTAGTCAATAAGAGAGTTCGAAAAACTAATAAAGTACAGATTTCAATTTTGTTACACGAATATTGAATTACTATCAGTATTTCTTTGCCGTTTTTAAGTCGTATTTAAATGCCTTTTAATCAATGTGATATGTGTAAATGCTAAAACTCTAAATCAAGTTGTCATCATTTTCTTATTCAATACAATTATGAATACTTTAATAACACAGATTTTAAGGTGTAGGCTTAAAACTGATTACTTTGCGAGTTGTTTAATTGGAGTGATTCTGGTAATAGGACAGTTTTCAACAGTTAAAGCGCAGACCGTCTGCTGTACAACCGAAATTTATACAAATGGAGGTTTAGAAAGTACGGCGACGATGAATGCGAAATTTCCTAACTCTACCATCACGACTACAAACAACTCGGCAGCATTTGGTTATGGTGTAGTAACAGGAGGATGGGCATTTGATGATGGAGGTACATCTGGAAAATCAATTTATAGAATTCGTGACATAAGTAGAGCTAGTGAGGGGAGTGAATTTATTTATTTGCCTTTTAAAAATGGAGGAAATGATTACAACTACTGCATTGAGCCTAAAAGCCCTAAGATTACATTTGGCACTTCTGCATCTTGTGCGAATTTATCCATGGTAATTGGGCGTAGATATGTTTTAACTTTTGATTACGTACCCTTTAATCAAGATGTACCTAATGGTGGAACAGGGTCCCAGAAACCAGTTACAGAGTTTTATAATGCGGGAGGAGGCTTTGTTAGTAATGCATTTGCATATAATTCTTTAGGATCACTAATTGGTTACGAAACAGCTGTGAGTTGGGCAAATGTTAAGACTTCTTGGAAGACAGGATACATACTTATTTTAGTTCCATCAGGTGCAGATTCGTTTTATTTCTCATCAATGAAAGATGGAACTTGTGGTATGTTATGCGATAATTTGTCTCTAAAAGAGCTAGTTATTACGTCAGGAGGGATTGGAACTGTAACTTGTGATGTTACACAGACGAAGAGGGTTTTTACTTTGAATCCAGTAAGTAATGTCGGAGGAATTCCTAATCTAAAATATACACTGACGCCCCCAGCTGGGTATACAGTAGCTCCAACACAGGGGGTTTATGGGCAATCAACAACATTTACACTTACTAAAACTGGAGGGACAGCGATTGGAACAGGTAATTTGTCTTTAACAATTCAAGATGAAATTAATACTTATTGTTCTATTACAGAAACCGTATCGGATGTTTCTTGTACAACCCCTTGTACAACCCCTTCAAATATACAACTAACGAAAACGGCCCCAACGTGTACGGGAGCAACGGCCAATAACAACGGTAAAATCACCCTTACATCAGCATCAAATACCGATAAGTGTGGAATTAGTACAGCTGGTGCTGCAACTTATGACGGCCCTGCGTATACCACAGCAACGGCTTACACGGCTAACAAAGACGTAAAGACGGCTATTCCAAATACAGGGGGGACATATATTTTACGTTTGTTTAACGGTTCTAACAACTGTTATAAAGATACCACGATAACTGTGTCAGCGGTGACGTGTACAGCGGTGGATTGTAATTGTAGTAATAACTTAATTACAACCCCGAGTTTTGAGGGGTCGGATTTAACAGCTTGGACACAAGCTACGAACGACCCAGGAGGAACGATTTTATTCTCGAATGATAACCCATATGCCGTTTGCGGAACTTGGTATGGATATATTCGTAGTGCCAACGCAGATACTTATAATGCTTCGGTGTATCAAAATGTCACTACAACACCTGGAACTTCTTTTACTTTAAATGTATATGGAGGGACTCATGATCCATCTCAAGACAGTCAAATACGCCTTCAGTTTTTCAATGCGTCTAATACTTTATTGTCGGGGGGGCAAACGGTACAGGTAGATACAGATGTGGATGTTGCGCCATTCACTTTGGGAAAGTATACATTAACAGGGGTCGCACCAGCGGGTACAGCCTATGTACGGGTGACGTTTTATACACAAGGGACGTACAACGGGGATAATATGGCATTTAAGTTTGATCAAGTATGTTTACAGGCAGCAGCATGTACCCTACCCTCAAGCATTCAATTGACCAAAACGGCCCCAACGTGTACGGGTTCAACGGCCAATAACAACGGTAAAATCACCCTTACATCAGCATCAAATACAGATAAGTGCGGAATTAGTACGGCTGGTGCTGCAACTTATGACGGCCCTGCGTATACCTCGGCAACGGCTTACATAGCTAACAAAGACGTAAAAACGGCTATTCCAAACACAGGGGGGACATACATTTTACGCTTGTTCAATGGTTCTAATGATTGTTATAAAGATACCACAATCACTGTTGCGGCAGTGACGTGTACCAATGCTGGTGCTACTCCAATTTGCCCAACGAATCAAATTACGAACTATAGTTTCGAAAATGGGGTATCAAATATTGCTAAAACCATAGCAGGAAGTAATGCTACATTGAATGATAAGACTAACGGCTTTGGGGTGTCAGATATTGGTACAGATGAAGGGCCTGACCTTAGCTATTGGATTGATGCTTCGAGTAATGGCGGGAAAGGGTCAATCAATGGAAACTACTTAATTTGGTTTAATACGCCTCCAGCTGGAAATACTAATAAATGTATACAGACCAATGTTGACCATTATCAATTTGTCAAAGGATCTTGCTATTCTATTTGTTACAAAGTAGCGGCATTCGACCCAGCAAATTTGAACGCAGGTACAACTGCGCTTATTGAGTTAGACCCTGTGGCCTCTGGCTGGAATCCAACGTATTCTGCGGGGGGATATGTGGTTTCTAATAACCAGTACGGCTACTCTGTAGGCTGGAATTTGCCCGCACCATCAGCACCTAAGGATATTAATGGAAATCCATATACGGGAGCAACTGGACAAGTGCTCGATTGGAAGACATTGGATTGGGTAACGGTTTGTATTAATGTAACACCAACAGCAGATGGGACGTTGGATCCCGTATATTTTAGCGTTTACGGTGAGCCTGCAACGGGAATAACTAAAGGTATTGCCATTGATGATATTAGTATATGTACAGGGTGTTCGGTAGTTTGCGTGACACCCTCAAGCATTCAATTGACCAAAACGGCCCCAACGTGTACGGGTTCAACGGCCAATAACAACGGTAAAATCACCCTTACATCGGCATCAAATACAGATAAGTATGGGATTAGTACGGCTGGGGCTGGAACATACAATGGTCCCGTGTACGCCTCAGCAACGGCTTATACGGCTAATACAGATGTCAAGACTTTGATACCAAATACAGGAGGGACGTATATTCTACGCTTGTACAATGGTTCTGATATTTGTCATAAGGATACAACTATTACAGTGGTAGCGGTGACATGTGCTCCGAGTTGTGTACCGCCTGTCGCATCAATAAGCCCTCAAAAACAAGCTATTTGTGTGGGAGGAACGGCTTCGGCCTTCACAGCGACTCCAAGCACAGGAGTTGAGTACAAATGGTATGGCCCTCTGGCAAGTACCTCTGGAAGTTTGGGCACGGCCATAAGTGGTGCGACAAATGCCACTTTTACCCCGTCAGGAACGGCATTGAGTACAACAGGAACCAAATTTTACGCCGTTGTGGTCAATACTACGGGGAATACAACTTGCGCTGATACGGCTTTTGTGCAGTTGGATGTAAGGAGCCTAACGATTACTGCCAGCGCTTCAAGCTGTACGCCTGCAACAAATAAATTTAGTGTTAGTGGCCAAATCTCTTTCGTAGCTCCACCGTCAACGGGTGTTTTACGAGTACGTATTCCAGGCAAAGGATATAAAGACTTCTTGCCTCCTTTCACTAGTCCAATAGCTTACACCCTTCCAGACCTAAATTCAGATGGGATGGCAGACACTGTTGAAGTCATGTTTAGTGATGGGGTATGCAAGGAAACCGCAATTTATACGGCACCTGCCATGTGCTTACCCAATACGTGTACAGGCACAGAAGTAGCAGGAAAGTTAGAATATAAATATGTGGTGCCGCTCAAACGAACCAACTGGTCAGATACGTTAAGCCTTCCTAAATTTGATACGATGGGAGGAACGCGTACCCTGAAAAATGTACTTTTGACTGTCAACCAATCTATCATGAACTGGGGTGTAGCTGAAAGTACAGACAGCGCCCCTTCCGAAATTAATATAGAGACGACAGGGACAACAACGTTCAAGTTGGATGGGGTAAATTTTGAAACGAATTCGTTTACTGCTACCAACTACCCTAAAAATGTGACTAGCGCAGTATTAGTCCCTGCTGTGGGGACATGGCCAGGTGATAACACTTTTGTTTCGCCACCATCGACCTTATTTGCGATGTCGACGGCTATAAATACCGATTTGAATAATTTGGTGAATCCTACCTTATCATCAACATGGGTTACAAATCAAACAGGTGACCTTACTGATGACGATGATATGTCTTATTTTACGCCTGTTTATTCGGATAATACCAAATGTTGGCTTTACAGCAATTCAACCGATTTAGCGAAATTTACAGGAACAGGTAATGCTGAGTTTATTGCTCGTGCGACAGCCTCTTCTTTAGTGAGTGGTTCTGGAAATATAAATTCAATAATTAAAACCTCGGCCAGCGCTGAAATAACAGTAACTTATATTTATTGTTCAACAGCTTGTACTCCTCCTGTAGCTTCAGTTACCCCCAAAACACAAACCATTTGTGTAGGCGGGACGGCGTCGGCCTATACAGCTACACCAAGCACAGGAGTAGCGTATAAATGGTATGGTCCATTGTCAGATACGACGAGCAGTCTAGGGACGGCAGTAAGCGGAGCCATCAGTGCAAGTTTTACCCCAACGGGTAGTGCGTTGACAACGGCAGGTACGAAATATTATGCGGTAGTTGTGAATACAACAGGAGATGTCAATTGTGCCGATACCGCATTTGTTCAATTAGTGGTGAATGCGAAGCCTGTGATAGCTGACGGTAGCGCGGCCATCTGCGCAGGCGAGTCAGTAGATTTGACATCAAAGATTACGAATTATGCCACGTATCTGAGTCCAGTGTGGACGGTAGGTACGGCAAGCGGTACGGCAGTAACAACGCCAAGTTCAGTGAAACCAACTACAACAACGACGTATGTATTGGTAGCCCAAAACGCGGCAGGCTGCAAAGATACGGCAAATGTAGTGGTGACCGTAAATCAGAAGCCAAGTGCAGGAAAAGACACGACGTTGGCTTGTGTGAACGCAGCGACGAATACGTTAGCGACAAGTTATACCCTAGTTCCAAGCCCAGCGGGCGGAACATGGTCGCAAATCGGGACAACTCCAGCGAGTGCAACGATAACGGGTAACAACGTGACAGGTATGTCGGTAGCAGGCACGTATCAGTTTGTGTACACTTCGGCGGCAGGTTGTAAAGACACGGTTGCGGTAACGGTAGCTCCGTGTGCAGGTTGTGTAAAACCGAATGCAGGAGCTGATGCGGCGGCGGTGTGTCAACCAACGAGCACGGCGAAATTGACGGCAGTGACGACAGGTGGCACGTGGGCACCGATAGGTAGTCCTGCGAATCCATCAGCGGCGAGTATCGATGCGAGTGGTAATATCACAGGATTGAACGCGGCGGGCACCTATAAGTTTGTGTATTCGGTGAGTTCTGGTGGTCAAACGTGTACGGACACGGCGCAAGTAGTGGTGAACGCCAAACCGAATATTGCTGATGGAACCGCAATTATTTGCGCTGGTGAGTCAGTAGATTTGACATCAAAAATTACAAATTACGCCACGTATCAAAATCCAACTTGGACGGTGGGTACGGCAAGCGGTACGGCGGTAACGACGCCAAGTTCAGTGAAGCCGACTACAACGACGACGTATGTATTGGTAGCCCAAAATGCGGTAGGCTGCAAAGATACGGCAAATGTAGTGGTGACCGTAAATCAGAAGCCAAGTGCGGGAACGGATCAAACGTTGGCTTGTGCGAATGCAGCGACGAATACGTTAGCGACGAGTTATACCTTAGTTCCAAGCCCAGCGGGCGGAACGTGGTCGCAAATCGGGACAACTCCAGCCACAGCAACGATAACAGGTAACAACGTGACAAGTATGACACTGGCAGGCACGTATCAGTTTGTGTACACTTCGGCGGCAGGTTGTAAAGATACAGTTGCGGTAACGGTCGCTCCGTGTGCAGGCTGTGTGAAACCGAATGCAGGAGCTGATGCGGCGGCGGTATGTCAACCGACGAGCACGGCGAAATTGACGGCTGTGACAACGGGTGGTACTTGGGCACCGATAGGCAGTCCTGCCAATCCATCAGCGGCGAGTATCGATGCGAGTGGTAATATCACAGGTTTATCTGTGGCAGGAACGTACAGATTTGTTTACTCGGTAACGGGTGGTGGTCAAACGTGTACGGACACGGCGCAGGTAGTGGTAAATGCGAAGCCTGTGATAGCCGACGGTAGCGCGGCCATCTGTGCAGGCGAGTCAGTGGACTTGACATCAAAGATTACGAATTATGCGACGTATTTGAGTCCAGTATGGACAGTAGGCACGGCAAGCGGCACGGCAGTAGCAACGCCAGCATCGGTGAAGCCGACTACAACAACGACGTATGTGTTGGTAGCCCAAAACGCGGCAGGCTGCAAAGACACAGCAAATGTAGTGGTGACCGTAAATCAGAAGCCAAGTGCGGGTAAAGATACGACGTTGATTTGCTCAAATGGAAGTGTACCATCAAGCGTTCAACTATCAGCAACGCCCGCAGGCGGTACTTGGTCGGCATTGACTGGTAACCCGACAGGAGCAACGGTGAGCAGTGCAGGTGTAGTGAGTATCACTAATGCCACGGCCCAAGGCAAGTCATTTGACTTTATTTACTCGGTGAATGGTTGTCAAGATACGGTGAAAGTCATTGTTCCAGTATGTGTTCAGCCAAAAGGTTCAATCGGGGACTATGTATGGAAAGACCAAAATAACAATGGCGTTCAAGAATCAGGCGAGCCAGCAGTAGCGGGCGTGATTGTACAATTGTTGAACTCGACGACGAGTGCTGTTCTAGCGACAGACACAACGGACGCGAGCGGTTTGTACTTGTTTTCAAACTTGAACTCAGGCACGTACCAGGTGAAAATTGTAACGACGAGTTTACCAGCGGGTTGTGTGATTAGCAGCAAGCAGGATTTGGGCGG